>Ga0308159_1000041_pt1 | contig 599470 bp, 513 predicted proteins | sample PhyCR1_FD_201040 | JGI IMG/M metagenome (GOLD analysis project Ga0308159, IMG submission 201040) | Phyllosphere microbial communities from UC Gill Tract Community Farm, Albany, California, United States - DLSLC.R1 | ecosystem: Host-associated > Plants > Phyllosphere > Unclassified | place...
ACCGTGTCGGCCAGCGTCTCGAAATCGGCCAGCAGCTGCTCGTCCCCCGCTACGCCGCGGGCCCGCAGCAACGCCTGCGCCTCCCACGTGAGTGACCAGCGCTCGTAGTAGGCGCGGTAGGAGTCGAACGAGCGCGCCTGCGGCCCGTTCTTGCCCTCCGGCCGCAGGTCGGTGTCGAGATCGAGCGGCACACGGTGATCCTCCGTGAGGCTCGACAGCGCTTTCACGATGGCGTTGGCGGCCTGCGTCGTGGCCTCGGGGGTGCCGGTGGTCGCACGGAACACGTAGAGCAGATCGGCATCGGACCCGAAGCCCAGCTCGCCTCCGCCGTAGCGTCCCATGCCGATCACGGCGAACTCGAGCGCGTCGGGCCCGAGGCCGTCGCGGCGACGGATGGCCCGCAGCACGCCGTCGAGGGTGGCCGTCGTGACGTCGGTGAGCCCGGCGCCGAGCTGTTGCAGTTCGACGACGCCGAGCACCGACGAGATGGCGAGACGCAGGAGCTCGCGCCGACGCATCCGCATGATGGCCTTGGCGGCGGGTTCGGCATCGGCGTGACGCCGCAGAATTGAGGATGCCTCATCACGAAGGGTTGTCAGGCTGCGGGGCTTGAGTTCCCGATCGTCCTCCAACCACGCGGATGCCTCGGGGATCTGATCGAGCAGCTCGCCGATGTAACGCGATCCGCTGAGCACGCGGGTCAAACGCTCGGCCACACCCGACGAGTCGCGCAGCATGCGCAGGAACCAGTGCGTGCCGCCGAGGGACTCGGACAACCGCCGGAACGCGAGCAGCCCGTAGTCGGGGTCGGCACCATCGGCGAACCAGCGCAGCATGACGGGCAGTAGGTGCCGCTGGATTGTGGCCCGGCGCGACACCCCGCCCGTGAGCGCCTGGATGTGCGACAAGGCACCCCGCGCGTCGCGGAACCCGATGGCCGCCAGGCGCGCCTCGGCCTGCTTGGGGCTCAGCGTGACCTCGTCCTCGGGCAGGGCCGCGACGGCGCTCAGCAGCGGGCGGTAGAACAGCCGCTCGTGCAGGGTGCGCACCTCGTTCTTGGTGCTCTCCCAGCGCGTGACGAGTGCGTGACCCGTCGTGGCCAGACCCGAGGCGCGGGCCAGAACACGCAGGGATGCGTCATCCCGGGGCATGAGGTGCGTGCGCCGCAGCCGGCTGAGCTGCAGGCGATGTTCGAGCACCCGCAGGAGGCGGTAGTCCTGCGCAAAACCGGCGGCCTCGACGCGGCCGATGTAGCCGCTCTCGGAGAGGGCCCCGAGCGCCCGGATCGTGCCTCGCTCGTGCACGCTCTCGTCGCTCTGGCCGTGCACGAGCTGCAGCAGCTGCACCGTGAACTCGATATCGCGCAGGCCGCCCGGCCCGAGCTTCAGTTGGTAGTGCAGTTCGTCAGACGGGATGTTGTCGGTCACGCGCTCGCGCATGCGCTGCACCGAGTCGACGAAGTTCTCGCGGGACGCGCTCGACCACACCTTGGGCCAGAGCGCGTCGACGTAGCGCTGCCCGAGGTCGGGGTCGCCGGCCAAGGGACGTGCCTTCAGCAGCGCCTGGAACTCCCAGCTCTTGGCCCAGCGCTCGTAATATGCGATGTGCGAGTCGAGCGTGCGCACGAGAGCGCCCTGCTTGCCCTCGGGGCGGAGGTTCGGGTCGACCTCCCAGAGCGGCGGCTCGAAACCGGCCTCGGAGATGCCGCGCATGGTGAGCACGGCCAGGCGCGTCGCGATATCGACGGCCTTCGAGTTGTCGAGCCCACCCTGCTCGTCGCCCTCGGCCACGAAGATGACGTCGACATCGCTCACGTAGTTGAGCTCGTTGGCACCCGCCTTGCCCATGCCGATGATGGCGAAGCGGGTGAGGGCGACCTCGTCGCGCGTGAAGCGGGCCGGGCCGACACCGGGCATGGTGACGTGGGTGCGGGCGACCGCGAGGGACGCCTCGAGCGCGGCGCCCGCGGCATCCGCCAGTCGAGTGGCCACCCGGTCGAGTACGGCCGAGGCGTCGGAGGCCGAGAGGTCGAAGGCGGCGATGCGCACGAGCCAGCGGCGGTAGCGGATGCGCAGGTCGGTCCACAGGCGGTCTTCGGACCAGGCCGGGGAAGACGCAGCGCTCGATGCTGCTGAGCGGGAGGCGCCTGAGCCGGAGACGTCCGTGCCGGAGGCGTCCGAGCTCGCACCAGCTGCCCGGGCTGCGGGCGTTCCGCCGGCTGATGCCGCGCCCGCGGACGCGAATCCGTCGACCTCGTGCACGGTCGCCAATAGGTCGTCCGCAATCTGCGCAGCCGACGGCAATTCGTCGGCAGGCTCGGTGACGACATCCAACTGGTCGGGATGCCGCTCGAAGAACTCGACAAGTCCCTGAGACGCCCCGGCCAAGCGCAGCAGCACGACGCGGTGCACGGGATCGGCGAGCAACCCGGCCGTGCGCCCATCGTCGACGCGCGCGAGCGACACGATGGCACGCAACGCCTGGTCGGGGTCGGCGGCCACCCGGAAGTCCTCGAGGAACTCGCGCGGGTCGACGCCGGCGACCTCCTGCAGAGTGTCGAGGATCTCTCTCGACTCACTGAGATCGGCAAAACCGATGCGCGCCAATTCGGTCAGAGTCGCCATCTGCCGCTGCACGGAGTCTCCTGCTTAGAGGATTTCGATGTTCTTGGCGAGCTCGTACGGCGTGACCTGCGCGCGGTACTCCTGCCATTCGCGACGCTTGTTCAGCAGCACGTAGTTGAACACCTGCTCACCCAGCGTCTCGGCGACGAGCTCGGACTCCTCCATGTACTGGATGGCGTGGTCGAGGCTCGCGGGCAGCGACGAGTAGCCCAGGGCGCGTCGCTCGGTGTCGCTCAGGCTCCACACGTTGTCTTCGGCCTCGGGCGGCAGCTCGTACTCTTCCTCGATGCCCTTGAGGCCGGCGGCCAGCATGAGCGAGTAGGCGAGGTAAGGGTTGGCGGCCGAGTCGATGGCGCGGTATTCGACGCGCGACGACTGCCCCTTGTTGGGCTTGTAGAGCGGCACGCGGATGAGCGCGGACCGGTTGTTGTGGCCCCAGCACACGAAGCTCGGGGCCTCGTCGCCGCCCCAGAGGCGCTTGTAGCTGTTGACGAACTGGTTCGTGACGGCCGTGATCTCGGGCGCGTGCTTGAGCAGGCCGGCGATGAACTGGCGGCCCGTCTTCGACAGCTGGTACTGGGCACCAGCCTCGTAGAACGCGTTCTGGTCACCCTCGAAGAGTGACATGTGCGTGTGCATGCCCGAACCCGGGTGGTCGGAGAGCGGCTTCGGCATGAACGTGGCGTACACGCCCTGCTCGATGGCGACCTCTTTGATGACCGTGCGGAACGTCATGATGTTGTCGGCCGTGGTCAGCGCGTCGGCGTAGCGCAGGTCGATCTCGTTCTGCCCGGGGCCCGCCTCGTGGTGGCTGAACTCGACCGAGATGCCGAGATCTTCGAGCATGCGCACCGAGCGGCGGCGGAAGTCGTGGGCCGTGCCGCCGGGGACGTTGTCGAAGTAACCGGCCGAGTCGACGGGGATGGGACCCTCGGGCCCGAGCTGCGCGGACTTCAGCAGGTAGAACTCGATCTCGGGGTGCGTGTAGAACGTGAACCCGCGGTCGGCCGCCTTCTCGAGCGTGCGCTTCAAGACGTTGCGCGGGTCGGCGACGGCGGCGACGCCATCCGGGGTCGTGATGTCGCAGAACATGCGCGCGGTGGGGTCGATCTCGCCGCGCCACGGGAGGATCTGGAACGTGGTCGGGTCGGGGTGCGCCAGCAGGTCGGACTCGTAGGAGCGCGTGAGGCCCTCGATGGCTGAGCCGTCGAACCCGAGGCCCTCGGCGAAAGCACCCTCGACCTCGGCGGGCGCGATGGCCACGGACTTGAGCGTGCCCACCACGTCGGTGAACCAGAGCCTGACAAACTTGATGCCTCTGTCTTCGATGGTCCGAAGAACGAAGTCAGTCTGCTTATCCATGCACTCCTCTTTCCGGGCGATCGCCGATGTCTCGAAGCAAGCCTCAAGAACTCCAGGCTAGTGGATTCTGACGACCGTCGCGGATGCCGAACCTCAGCGGTCTTCGGCTGCTTCTTCGGCGGCCCAACGCTGGCTGTTCTCGCGCAACTTCTCGAGCGCGTGCGCCGCCTCGCTCTGGGTGGCGAACGGGCCCACGCGATCGGCCGACGGCGAGGCGTAGCCCTGCTCGACGGCCTGCGTCTTCATGTTGTACCAGTACTGCTTCGACGGATCTTCTGACATCGTCGTCCCCTTCTGTGCCGCGCCGACTTCGCTTCTGTGCCGCGCCGATTCTGCGCCGGACTAAGCTTGATCCTATGCCCAAGGACTCTCACGGACACCTGATTCCCGGCCAGCTCACCGCGGTCAAACCGGTGCCGGCCAGCATCCCCCGCCCCGAATATGTGGGCAAGACGGCGCCGTCGCCCTTCACCGGCTCAGATGTCTACCCGCCCGAGAAGATCGAGGCCATCCGGCGCGCCGGTCGCATCGCCGCCGACGCCATCGCGCTCGTGGGTGAGAACGTGAAGCCGGGCGTCACCACCGAGCAACTCGACGCCATCGGGCACCGCTACCTCATCGAGCACGACGCCTACCCGTCGACGCTCGGCTATCGCGGCTACCCGAAGTCGCTGTGCAGCTCGGTCAACGAGGTCATCTGCCACGGCATCCCGGACGACACCGTCTTGGAAGACGGCGACATCGTCAACATCGACATCACGGCCTTCATCGGCGGCGTGCACGGCGACTCCAACCGCACCTTCCTGGCGGGCGAGCCGCGCGACGAGGTGCGCCTGCTGGTCGAGCGCACCGAGGAGTCGCTCCGCCGGGGCATCAAGGCCGTCGCACCCGGCCGCCAGGTCAACGTCATCGGCCGCACCATCGAGTCCTACGCCAAACGTTTCGGCTACGGCGTCGTGCGTGACTTCACGGGCCACGGCGTGGGCGAGGCGTTCCACTCGGGCCTCATCATCCCCCACTACGACTCGGCGCCGCAGTTCGACACCGTCATGGAGGTGGGCATGGTCTTCACGATCGAGCCCATGCTCACGCTCGGCACCCACGAGTGGGACATGTGGGCGGATGACTGGACCGTGACGACGCGCGACAAGAGCATCACCGCCCAGTTCGAGCACACCCTCGTGGTGACCGAACGCGGGGCAGACATCCTGACTCTGCCAACCGGCCAGACGAGCTTCTAGCGCGGCGACGGCGCCCACCACCACCCCTCCCGTTCGAACCCGCAACCCCTCTAAGGTGACTGTCATGGCGAAAACCACCAGCGGAACTCCGATTCCCGCTCAGACCGCATCCGACACCGACGTCTCGTCGGCCTCCACCAAGACCGCGATCGGCATCGACATCGGCGGCACGGGCATCAAGGGCGCGATCATCGACCTGGCGTCGGGCGAGCTGCTCACCGACCGCATCAAGGTGCCGACGCCCGACGGGGGCAAGCCCGCCGACATCCTGCAGACGACCGTCGACCTGCTCAAACAGCTCGACCCGCCCTCCGCCGACACGCCCGTGGGCGTCTGCTTCCCCGCCATCGTGAAGCACGGCAAGACGCTGTCGGCCGCCAACGTGTCGAAGAAATGGATCGGCCTCGACGCCGAGAAACACTTCGAAGACGCGCTGGGTCGCGAGATCACGTTCGTCAACGACGCGGATGCTGCGGGCTACGCCGAATCCGCATTCGGTGCCGCGAAAGACCAAGAGGGTCTCACGATCATGACGACGCTCGGCACCGGCATCGGGGGTGCGCTCATCTTCAACGGCGTACTCATCCCCAACGCCGAGCTGGGCCACCTCGAGATCGACGGCCACGACGCCGAGTCGAAGGCCTCGTATGGCGCCAAGGAACGCGACGATCTCTCGTGGGAACACTGGGCGAAGCGCCTGCAGAAGTACTACGACAAGCTCGAGTTCCTCTTCTCCCCCGACCTGTTCATCGTGGGCGGCGGCGTGTCGAAGCACCACGAGAAGTTCCTGCCGTTGCTCAGCCTGAACACGCCCATCGTGCCGGCGCGTCACCGCAACAACGCGGGCATCCTGGGCGCCGCGGCGCTGGCCGTGCACGGCGATGCAGCCGCGCACGTGGGCAGCACTTCTACGGGCGCCGGCTCCGACGCCGATACCCAGGCCGACGGCGCCAGCGCGTCAGGCGAGAAGATGGCCGACTCGGGCGCTGCCAAGAAGTAGCGGCGACTCGCATCCAGCAACAGAGCTAAAACAGAACGATGCGGCGGCTCGATCATGAGCCGCCGCATCGTCGTTTCCGCTGCGCGGACGTTGCCGCTCCGAGGCGGCAAAGAAGGTGAACGGGTCGGCCGATACGCCGGGTTCTGTCGGCCGCTTGCGCGACCGTGACGGCCATCTCTCTCGGGACTACGTTGCCGCAGCCCTCTAGCGGTCTACCCGAACACGGGACGAGCAGCCCCATGGTGTTCTGTCTGACCTTGCTCCGGACGAGGTTTACCGAGCCGACCAGGTCACCCTGGCCTCTGGTGGTCTCTTACACCACCGTTTCACCCTTACCGCCGGTTGCCCGACGGCGGTCTACTTTCTGTGGCACTGTCTCGCGGGTTGCCCCGGGTGGGTGTTACCCACCATCCTGCTCTGTGGAGCCCGGACGTTCCTCGGCATCACACCCGAAGGCGGATGACGCGACCGTCTAGCCGGCCCGTTCGCCCCCAGTCTATCGAGAGCTATTCGGCGAAACTGACCTTGCGGTCCATGGCCTTGTTGGCGATGGCGTCGGCGCGTGAGTTCTCGGCGCGCGGGATCCACTCGAACGTCACCTGGCGCGAGCCGATGAGCGCGTGGGCCTCGCGCGCGAGCTTCTGCATGTCGGGGTGCTTGATCTTCCAGCGGCCCGACATCTGCTCGACCACGAGCTTCGAGTCCATGCGCACGTGCACGACGGCGGTCGGATCGATCTCGAAGGCCTTCTTGAGCCCGGCGATCATGCCGTGGTATTCGGCGACGTTGTTGGTGGCGATGCCGACATACACGCCTTCTTCGGCGAGGATCTCACCGGATGCCTCGTCGATGACGATCGCGCCGCTGCCGGCGATGCCGGGGTTGCCGCGCGAACCGCCGTCGGCTTCGACGACGAAGGAGTGGCTCACCAGAGACCCGACTCTTCGGTGCGCACGACGATGGCGTTGCACTCGGGGCACTGCACGACGGCGTCGATCTCCTGGGCGCGCAGCGACTGCAGGTCGTTGCCCGTGAACGTGATGTTGCAGGCTCCACAGGTGCCCGCACGGAACAGTGCCGCGCCGAAGCCGCCGCGCGCACGCAGCTTCTCGTAGAGCGCCAAAAGTTCGGGCGTGACCTTCTCGGCCACGGTGTTGCGCTCACCCGTTGCGGTGCCGAGCTCGCCGCTCAGGCGGTCGAGGGCGGCCTCACGCTCGGCTTCGAGGGTCTGGATGCGGGCGGTCAGCTCGGCCTCCTCGGCCCGGGTCGAGTTGACGACGGCCTCGTCGGTCTCGGCCCGCTCCATGACGACGAGTTCCATCTCTTCGAGGTTGTCGCGGCGGCGCTTCAGCGACTCGAGCTCCTGCTCGAACGCCTGCACGTCTTTCGCCGAGGCCGTCTGCTGCAGGCGCTCGGTGTTGCGGGCGACGCGGGCCTCGACCAGCTGCACATCGCTCTCGAGCCGCGAGAGTTCGGCGCGCGTGTCGTCGAGCGTTCCGGTCTCGGTGGCGAGTCGACCGCGCAGCGCGTCGAGCTGCGTGCGCAGCTGCGCGATCTCCGCGTTCTGCGGCAGATTCTTGGTGCGGTGGTTCAACTGAGCGACCGTCGTATCGACGGCCTGGAGCGAGAGCAATTGCTTCTGCTCGGCAAGACTGGCTTTCACACTGATCCCAACGTTGTAGCGATACCTCTATCTTGGCTCATTGCGTGACGACAAAGTCCCACGGATCGGTGCGAATCTCGCTCACGAGCACCTCGACGCCCGGCAGTTCGCGGCGCAACTGTTCGGCCGCGACATCCAACCAGAGCCATTCGGATGCCCAGTGGGACGTGTCGATGAGCGCGGGCCCGTCGCCCAACTGCGCCTGCTCGACGAATTCGGACGCCGGATGGTGTCGCAGATCGCTCGTGATGTAAACGTCGGATGCCTGCACTTCTGCCTCCCCGGTCAGCGAGTCGCCGGCGCCGCCGCAGAGTGCCACGCGCTGCACCAGGCGGTCGAACTCCCCCGCGACGCGCACGCCCGTGGCCGTGGCGGGCAGGATCGTGCCGAGGGCCCGGGCGAGGTCGCCGAGGCGCACGGGTTGCGGCAGGGTGCCCACGCGGCCAATGCCGGCGAGAGGCGCTTCGGGGTCGGCGTCGCGGAGGGGCTGCTCCTTCGAGACCACGATGGGTGAGACGTCGGCGAGGCCGAGGTGCCGGGCGATCACGGCCGAGGTGCCGTCGGCCACGACATCCGCGTTGGTGTGGGCGGCGAGCAGGGCGCAGTCGTTCTTGATGAGCTTCTGCAGCAGCGCGCCCTTGTAGGTAGAGGACGCGATCGTGGTGACACCGCGCAAGAGCAGCGGATGATGCGTCAGCAAGACTCCGGCGCCGCGCTCGACGGCTTCGTCCACCGTCTCGGCGACCGCGTCGACGGCGAGCAGGATGGTGGAAACGGGCTGCTCGGAGGCGCCGGCGATGAGGCCCGAGGCATCCCACGACTCTTGTCCGTCGATCGGCCAGAGCTTTTCGACCACGTCGGTCACGGTGCGCAGGGTGGTAGTCATGGCAACCAGCCTAGGCCGGGCGGCACGGTGCTCGACAGGCGTAGATGATCGAGGTGTCGCTGTCAACGGTCGGGCGATTATGCCGGACCCCACCCCTGGATGCGACGATAGAACCGACGGCGAGGGGGACGTGTGGGAATGAAGGCACCGACGATGGAACTCATGCGGCCGGGCCAGGCGCTGCAGCTGGGCCTGCCCGAGCGGGCGCCCGACTTCGCTCGGTTGCTGGTTGCGCCCCCGCTCGACGAGGTTCCGCTCGGCGACCGGGAGTGGCTGCATGAGCGCTACCGCGAGATCGTTCCGATCGTGCTTCTGCCGGCTCTCGTGGCCGTCGAGCAGGGAACGCCCGTGCCCGAATCGTGTCTGGCTCGGCTGCGGCACGTGGCCGCCCGCGCCGCGGTGGGGCCCGGTGTGAACTTCTCCGTCGTGTTGCGCGGGGCGTTCCCCGCATTGAAGGTGTTCTCGGTGGTCATCCGGCATACGAGGAGCGCGGATCGCGCTCAGACGGTGCTCGCGATGGCGCGCGCCTCCCACGTGGCTTATGAGCTCGGCTCGTGTTGGGCCGAGAGCTGGGCTGGTCATCGCGCTCGGGTCGACACTGCGGACCAAGTGAACGGCGCACCGGCAGACCCCGAGCGGGATTCGGTGGCGCCGGCAGAGCTCACGGATGTCGGGCTCGCCGATATCGGGCTCTCGGATGTCGAGCTCGCCGATGTCGGGCTCTCGGATGTCGAGCTGGCTGCGGCATCCGATGCGCTGACCGCGGATGAGGCGGACATGCTCACGCTCGCGGCCTACGGGCTGTCGAACGAGGAGATCGCGCGGAGTACGCGGTTCAGCCGCCAGACCGTGGCGTGGCATCTGTCACGGCTGATGCGGTCGTGGCGCGCGCCCAACCGAACGGCCCTCGTCGCCGTCGCCTTCGTTCGCGGTGCGCTGGTCGCCCGCGCGCCACGACAGGCCCATCGTTCGAAGATCGCCGCGTTGCCGCCCGCGCCCGCGCCCCCGTCCGCAGCGCCGGCCATCGACACAAACTCGACGGCGCCAACAGCGGTGCCCGACACAACCGACGCCGCAGAGGCGTCATAACCGCTGTCTGACCGGGCCGACACGACAAGGGCCCCACTCACCGACGAGCGGTAAGCGGGGCCTTGCGTTACGTGGCGACTATCCGAAGTAGTCGTACCACTGGTTCGGGTCTTCGGGCACGCGGTTGGTCTCACCGCAGCCGGCCTCACCGCGGCCGGACTCCCCCATGCGCGTCGGGTCGGGAACGTCACGCTGCACGTCGTTCAGGCTCTGCGTGCCGGCGTCCTCCCAGACCGAGACGACCTGACCGGTGGTGAGCCCGATGCGGTTCTCCCGCTCGACGGTCACCTCGATGGGTCCCGTCTCTCGCACGAACGGCTCGCCGAGAGTGGCGAAGTTCGTCTGCCCCGAGTTGGCGACGATCTCGTCGGTGTTGGCGGTCGCCGTGGTGGATGTCTCGGTGTAGCTGCTCTCGACGCCGATGCTGAAGATGTCCTTGATGTTGAGGCCGGCGTTGCCACCGACCGTCCACGATTGCGAGAACGTCACCGTCTGCATCTGGAGGCGCTTCGTCTGGTTGCTCTGGCCGTCGCAGGCCGAGACCTTCGTGTCCGGAACGGCCTTCCACCGCATGAACTTCTGCACGTCGCCGCCCGGCTTGTAGGTGCAGTTGGCGGAACGGAAGACGCCGCCGTCCTTCGAGATGGTCTCGCCGCTGCAGAGCTGCTGCAACTCTTCGCCCGAAAAGCCGGGTGCGTCGGCGGCGTTCGCCGGGGTGACGCCCATCACGGCGCCGAGGATGCCGGCCGACAGCGCCGCCGAGGCGATGCCGATCGAACGACGGGTGCGGGTCTTGGTCGGGGTGCTCTGGACATTCGTCATGATGAGGTTCCTTCCGCGTTTCGCTTGTGTGTGGTGTCTTCAGACTGGCCCGGCCGAGGAACGGGTGGAAGGAGCTCATCCGAGTGTTAGTCGATCGACTAATGGCGGGTTCGGGCATCGACTGTGCAATGCGGGATACACGGGCGGGCGTCTGGCGTTCGACATCGAGGGGCGAGCCGACGATCAAATCGGCCGGGAAAGAGTCGGCTGAGGCGTAACTGGTCCTAGGTTGGGCCTATGACCGACAAAGCGCCCACGGCGACCCTCGATGGATGGACGAAAGCCCCGTTCACGGGCGGCGGGTTCACGTATGACTGTTACGAGAAGGGAAGCGGGCCGGGTGTCGTCCTGATCCCGGAGATCCCCGGCATCACGCCCGAGGTTCTGGGGCTCGCCGAACATCTCGTGGCCGAAGGGTTCACGGTGGTCGTGCCGTCACCATTCGGGCAGCCGGGGCGCGCGGCGTCGACCGGGTACATCCTCAAGACCGTTTCCCGGTTGTGCGTCGCGAGCGAGTTTCGCGCTTTCGCTGCGGGGGCGCACCGACCCATCACCGACTACCTCCGTGCGGTTGCGTCCGATCTGGCTTCGCGGACGCCCGGCCGCGGGGTCGGCGTGATCGGGATGTGCTTCACGGGCGGCTTCGCGCTTGCCGTCGCCGTCGACGACTCGGTCGCCGCCTCTGTGTTGAGCCAGCCCGCAGCGCCGTTCCCGATCGGGCGCGCGCGTCAAATGGACCCGACCATGTCGCCCGGCGAGTTCGACCGCGTCGCCGAACGCGCCAGCGCCGGCGAAGTCTGCGCGATCGGGCTGCGGTTCAGCGAAGACGCGAGCGTCCCTCGCGCACGGTTCGCGACCATCGCCGACCGGCTGGGCGACGCGTTCGAAGTCATCGAACTCGACTCTTCGACGGGCAACCCGGATGGTTTCGCGCGCGGCGCGCATTCGGTGCTCACGAACGAAGTGCGCGAGCATCCGCAGAACAACGCCTATCGTGCCCGGGAGCGGGTCGTAGAGTTCCTGCGCGACCGCCTGAAAGCGGCCACCTGACGCCGCGCCGCCTGACGGGCGGGCAATAGACACCGCCGAGCCGCCTGACGGGCGGGCAATGAGCACAGCTGCGCCGCCTCACGGGCGGGCCGTGAACACCGCCGCGCCGCCTGCAAGGCGGGCCATGAATACCGTGGGCCCTACCGGGATCGAACCGATGACATCCACGGTGTAAACGTGGCGCTCTACCAGCTGAGCTAAAGGCCCTCACCGCGTGACGCGGCGAGCACCCATGTTACGGCATACACTCGGCCTCATGGAACAACACCCGTCGCGGCAGGTGCCGGCCGAGCACCGCTGGCCGCCCATCATCGGGGTGCTGGCGGCTCTGACGTTGTATGCGTTCCTGCCGAACGATCTCCTGAGCGTGCAGCGTTATGTGGTGGTCGGGATCGGGCTGCTGCTCGTCATCCCTCTGCTCATCTTGAACCCGCACCGGCTGAATCGGGAGACGCGTTTTTCTCGCCTGCTGTCGCTCGGCTTGGCGCTCCTCATCCTGGTCGCCAATCAGATCACACTCGTGCTGCTGATCAAGTTGCTGGTCGACGGCACGCACGACGGCCCTCCGCTGCTGCTCTCGGCGCTGCAGGTCTGGCTGACGAACGTTATTGCCTTCGCGCTCGTGTTCTGGGAGCTGGACCGCGGCGGCCCCGTTGCCCGCACCCGGCTCGCGCGCGACCAGCTGCAGCCGGCGGACTTCCGTTTCCCCCAGGACGAGGACGACGACGCCATCACCGAGGTGCGGGCCCGCTCGAGCGCCGTGGCCGACTGGGTGCCGACGTTCGTCGACTACCTCTACTTCTCGCTGTCGAACTCGATGGCGTTCTCGCCCACCGACACCATGCCGCTGTCGCACCGCGCGAAGCTGCTCATGGGGCTCGAGGCGTTCGCCGGGTTCATCATCTTGGCGCTCGTCATCGCGCGCGCAGTCAGCCTGATCGGCTGAGAACGGACCTAGGCCGGCTGGTGCAGTTCTTCGAGGGCTGCGCGGTAGGCGGCCAGCGAGCGGGCCTCGCCGGGAGCGGTGATGAAGCTGGCGCGGATGATTCCCTGCGTGTCGATGATGAACGTCGCCCGGTTGGAGAGCCCCTTCACATCGAGGAACACACCGTACTCTTTGGCGACCTGACCGTGCGGCCAGAAGTCGGCCAGCAGGTTGAAGTCGTAACCCTCTTGCTCGGCCCAAGCGCGCAGGGTGTGCTTCGAGTCGACCGAGATGCCGATGAGTTCGACGCCCTCGGTGCGGAACATGGCGATGTTGTCGCGCAGGGCGCACAGCTCGCCCGTGCAGATGCCCGAGAACGCGAGCGGGAAGAAGACCAGAACGACGGGACGCTTGCCCCGGAACTCGCTCAGACGGATCAGTTCGCCGTATTGGTTGGCGAGCTCGAAGTCCGGAGCCTGTGTGTCGTTCTCCAAAGCCATGAGTGAAACGTGTCCTTTCAGGCCGCGTGAGCCTGGCATCGATGCGGCAGGGGTGTGCGCGCCTAACGTAGGCCGATCGTACTCTTCACCTCGCGCGTGTCAAACGAAGGCTGAACAGAACCTGAACGCTACTCGGATGCGGGGGCTCGCGGCATCCTGGTGTGCAGGTGTGCGCGTGGTCACCGAAACCGCCCGAAGTGGCTAGGCTGGAGTGTGGTGCCCGATGGCCACAACACGGCTATCCACTCCTGTGCGCACCGCCCATCAGGCACGATCTGCCGCGTAGAGAAAGGTCGACGGTGACTGTAAACAACCAGGACCCGTATTCGGTCAGCGACAACGACATCGATCCCGAAGAAACTTCGGAATGGAACGAATCGCTCGAACAACTCGTTGAGGTCCACGGCCGCGGGCGTGCCCGCGAGATCATGCTCAGCTTGCTGAAGCGGTCGCGCGAACTGCACCTCGGTGTGCCCATGGTTCCGACCACGGACTACATCAACACCATCGCTTCCGAGAACGAACCCGAGTTCCCCGGCAACGAAGAACTCGAGCGCCGCTACCGCGCGTGGATCCGCTGGAACGCGGCCATCACGGTGCACCGGGCACAGCGGCCCGGCATCGGTGTGGGCGGCCACATCTCGACGTACGCGTCATCCGCCGCTCTCTACGAGGTCGGCTTCAACCACTTCTTCCGTGGGCAAGACCACGCGGGCGGCGGCGACCAGATCTTCATCCAGGGTCACGCCTCCCCCGGCACCTACGCGCGTGCCTTCCTCGAGGGCCGCCTCACGACCGACCAGCTCGACGGGTTCCGTCAAGAGAAGTCGCACGCCCCCAACGGCCTGTCGTCCTACCCGCACCCGCGCCTCATGCCCGAGTTCTGGCAGTTCCCGACCGTGTCGATGGGTCTCGGCCCGATCAACGCCATCTACCAGGCGCAGGCCAACCGCTACCTCACCAACCGCGGCATCAAGGATGCATCGGACCAGCAGGTCTGGGCCTTCCTCGGCGACGGTGAAATGGACGAGGTCGAGTCCCGTGGCCAGCTGCAGGTCGCGGCCAACGAGGGCCTCGACAACCTGAACTTCGTCATCAACTGCAACCTGCAGCGTCTCGACGGGCCGGTGCGCGGCAACGGCAAGATCATCCAGGAGCTCGAGAGCTTCTTCCGCGGTGCCGGCTGGAACGTCATCAAGGTCATCTGGGGTCGCGAGTGGGACTCGCTGCTCGAGAACGACACCGAGGGCGCGCTGCTCAACCTGATGAACAGCACCCCCGACGGCGACTTCCAGACCTACAAGGCCGAATCGGGCGCCTACATCCGCGAGAACTTCTTCGGCCGCGACGAGCGCGCCGCGAAGCTCGTCGAGGACTACTCCGACGACGACATCTGGAACCTGAAGCGCGGTGGCCACGACTACCGCAAGGTCTACGCCGCATTCAAGGCCGCCTCCGAGCACAAGGGCCAGCCGACCGTCATCCTGGCGCACACCGTGAAGGGCTACGGCCTCGGCCCGCACTTCGAGGGTCGCAACGCGACGCACCAGATGAAGAAGATGACGCTCGACAACCTCAAGACGTTCCGCGACGCGATGCACATCCCCATCACCGACGCGCAGCTCGAAGAGAACCCCTACCAGCCGCCGTACTTCAAGCCGTCGGACGACGACGAGGCGATCCAGTACCTGCACGACCGCCGCAAGGCTTTGGGTGGATACGTTCCCGAGCGTCGCTCGAAGTACACCGACATCACGCTGCCCGACGACTCGGCCTACGCCATCGCCAAGAAGGGCTCCGGCACGCAAGAGATCGCCACCACCATGGCGTTCGTGCGCACGCTGAAGGACCTGATGCGCGACAAGCAGTTCGGCAACCGCGTCGTCCCGATCATCCCCGACGAGGCCCGCACGTTCGGTATCGACGCCTTCTTCCCGACGTCGAAGATCTACAACCCGAACGGCCAGCACTACACGTCGGTCGACCGCGAACTGCTGCTCGCCTACAAGGAGAGCCCGCAGGGCCAGCTCGTGCACGTGGGCATCAACGAGGCCGGAGCATCCGCGGCCTTCACGGCGCTCGGCACGACCTACTCGACGCAGGGCGAGCCGCTCATCCCGGTCTACGTCTTCTACTCGATGTTCGGTTTCCAGCGCACCGGTGACGCCCTGTGGGCGGCCGGCGACCAGATGGCCCGCGGGTTCATCATGGGTGCCACGGCCGGTCGCACGACGCTCACGGGCGAGGGCCTGCAGCACGCCGACGGCCACTCGCCGTTGCTCGCCGCGACCAACCCCGCCGTCGTCACCTACGACCCGGCCTACGGCTACGAGATCGGCCACATCCTGCGCGCCGGCCTCGACCGCATGTACGGCGGCCACCACGAAGACCCCAACGTGATGTACTACATCACCCTCTACAACGAGCCCATCGTGCAGCCGAAAGAGCCCGAGAACCTCGATGTCGAAGGCCTGTTGAAGGGCATCTACAAGCTCAACGAGTCCGCGCACGACGGCATCAAGACGCAGATCCTCGCGTCGGGTGTCGCCCTGCCGTGGGCCCTCGAAGCCCAAGAGCTGCTCGCCAACGACTGGGGCGTCTCTGCGGACGTCTGGAGCGTCACCAGCTGGAACGAGCTGCGCCGCGAAGGCCTCGCCGCCGACGAGCACAACTTCCTCAACCCGCACGAGGACGAGCGCATCCCGTTCGTCACGCAGAAGCTGCAGGGCACAGAGGGACCGGTCGTCGCAGTGAGCGACTACTCGCACGCCGTGCCCGACCAGATCCGCCAGTTCGTGCCGAACGACTTCGCCACCCTGGGTGCCGACAACTTCGGCTTCTCGGACACGCGCGCCGCAGCCCGTCGATTCTTCAAGATCGACGGACCGTCGGTGGTCGTGCGCACGCTCGAGCTGCTCGCCAAGCAGGGCAAGGTCGACCGTTCGCTCGCGTCGCAGGCCATCGAGAAGTACCGTCTGCACGACGTGAACGCGGGCACCTCCGGCAACGCCGGCGGCGAGAGCTAAGCTCAGCCACCCACCGTGCCACGAACGAAAGAGGAGACGCTCGCCTGGCTGCGCCGCATCAGTGGCGAGCTGGCGACCGTCACATTGAAACGGCTCGAAGACACGCTGCCCTGGTATGTAGAGATGCCGCCGGGGCGGCGGTCGGCGGTCGGACTGGTCGCCCAGGCGGGCATCTCCTCGTTCATCTCGTGGTACGAAGACCCCCAGAGCACACCGTGGATCGCCGCCGACGTGTTCGGCGCCGCCCCGCGTGAGCTGCTGCGATCGGTGAGCCTGCAACAGACGCTGCAACTCATCCGAGTCGTCGTCGAGGTCGTCGAGGAGCGCGTCGCCGACAAGGGCGAACACCTGCGCGAAGGCATCCTGCTCTACTCGCGCGAAATCGCCTTCGCCTCGGCCGACGTCTATGCGCGAGCCGCAGAAGCCCGAGGCCTGTGGGATGCGCGCCTCGAGGCGCTCGTGGTCGACTCCATCCTGTCCGGCGAGGCCGACGACGAGCTGCCCTCGCGCATCGCCGCCCTCGGCTGGCACGGGCACGGAGAGGTCGCCGTACTCGTCGGCACGACTCCCCCGCAGCTCGACGTCGACCAGCTGCGTCGCACGGCCCGGCATCTGTCGGCCGACGTGCTGATCGGTGTTCAGGGCAGCCGCCTCGTGCTCGTCATCGGGCGCGCCGAGGTGCGCGAGACCGACGACGAGAACGGTGGCTCGACCCAGCCCCTCAGCTTCATGGAGATCGCGCGGCAGCTCGAGACAGGTTTCGGTGCGGGACACCTGGTGCTCGGGCATCCGGTGCCGACGCTCGTCGAAGCCTCCCGCAGCGCACGCGCGGCCCTTGCCGGTTTCGCCGTCGCACGCTCGTGGCGTCACGCGCCGCGACCCGTGCAGGCCGACGAGCTGCTGCCCGAACGCGCCCTCGCCGGTGACCCGCTGGCCCGCGCCACCCTGATCGAGAAGGTCTATCGGCCGCTGCACGCGCACTCGGCCGAACTCGTCAACACGCTGTGGTGCTACCTCGACAACGGGCGCTCGCTCGAGGCCACGGCGCGCGAGCTCTTCGTGCACCCCAACACCGTGCGCTATCGCCTGAAACGCGTCTCGGATGTCATCGGCTGGGACGCCACGGGCGCGCGCGAGTCGCTCATCCTGCAGTCCGCGCTCATCCTCGGGTCGATCGCCGAACCCGAGCAGACCAAGCGCCGCCGCTGAGTCATCCGGCCCGTTTTGCCGAAACCGACAAAGGGTTTGGCGATAGTTGTGCCGTGTTCAACACCCGAAACGCTCGACCTGTTGGCAGACTAAGAGCGTGATCGTTATCGTCTGCCCGGGTCAGGGCTCCCAAACTCCCGGTTTCCTCACTCCCTGGTTGCAGGATGCCGAAGCCCGCGACCTGCTCGCCGGCTACTCCGAGGCGGCCGGCGTCGACCTCGAGAAGCACGGCACCGTGTCCGATGCGGACACCATCCGCGACACGGCCGTCGCCCAGCCGCTCATCGTGGCGGCCGGCCTGCTCACGCTGCACGCCCTGCGCCGCGCCGGCGCGCTCGACAAGATCGGCGGCATCGCCGGTCACTCCGTCGGCGAGATCACCGCGGCCGTCGGCGCCGGAATCCTCACCGACGACGCCGCCATGCGCTTCGTTGCCGCGCGAGCCCGCTACATGGCCGAGGTCGCTGGTCAGGCATCCACCGGCATGAGCGCTGTTCTGGGTGGCGACGAAGCTGCGCTGCTCGAACGCCTCGCCGAGCTGGGCCTCGAGCCCGCCAACTTCAACGGTGGCGGCCAGATCGTCGTCGCCGGTGCCACCGACGCCCTCGCCGCCCTCGCGGCGGAACCGCTGCGCGGCACCCGGGTCATCCCGCTGCAGGTCGCCGGCGCCTTCCACACGCGCTACATGCTCGCGGCGCGGGATGCCCTCGCCGCCGACGCCGCAGCACTCACGCCCGCCGACCCCACGCTCACACTCTGGTCGAACCACGACGGAGCCGTCGTCACCTCGGGAGCCGAGTTCGTCTCGTCCCTCGTGGCCCAGGTCTCGTCACCCGTGCGCTGGGACCGCTGCATGGAGTCCTTCCAGGCTGCAGGCCTCGACGGCCTCATCGAACTCGCGCCCGCCGGCGCGCTCACGGGGCTCGCCAAACGCGGACTGAAGGGTGTAGCGTCCGTTGCGATCAAGACCCCGGACGACCTCCAGGCCGCCCTCGACCTCGTTTCCTGATTTCCCCCTCACCGGATGCCGCAGCCCGCGACGACGGTGACATTGCCCGGTCGATTCTCGAATCGGCCCGAACGACGCTTGGATTCTCCCCTATGACTTCCCTTCCCGCCCTGCAGCAGTCCACCGGACCGCAGTTCACGCGCATCTACGCCCTGGGTGCCGCCCGCGGCGACCTCGTCGTGCCGAACGAAGACATCATCGGCCCCATCAACTCCTCGGACGAGTGGATCCGCCAGCGCACGGGCGTCATCACGCGCCGCCGCGCCTCCGAGAACATCACGGCCGTCGACCTGGCCGAAGAGGCCTCACGCGAGGCGATCGAGAAGTCGGGCGTCGACCCGCAGAAGATCGGCGCCGTGCTCGTCTCCACCGTGAGCAACACCGTGCAGACCCCCTCGATGGCCGCGCTGCTCGCCGACCGCGTGGGCGCCAACCCCGCCGCCGCCTACGACATCTCGGCCGCGTGCGCCGGCTACACCTACGGCATCGCGCAGGCCGACGCCCTCATCCGCGCGGGCCTCGCCGAATACGTACTCGTCGTGGGCGCCGAGAAGCTCAGCGACATCATCGACCCGACCGACCGCACCATCTCGTTCCTGCTGGGCGACGGCGCCGGCGCGGCCGTTGTCGGCCCGAGCGACACCGCGGGCATCTCGGCCTCGGTGTGGGGCTCCGATGGTTCGAAGTGGGACGCCGTCGGCATGTCCGGCACGCTGAAGGACTACCGCACGAACGGCGCCGAGTGGCCGACGCTCCGCCAGGAGGGCCCGACCGTGTTCCGCTGGGCCGTGTGGGAGATGGCGAAGGTCGCACAGGAGGCGCTCGACAAGGCGGGTGTGACGAGCGACCAGCTGGCCGCATTCATCCCCCACCAGGCGAACATGCGCATCGTCGACGAGTTCGCGAAGCAGCTCAAATTGCCCGACACCGTCGTCATCGCGCGCGATATCGAAACCACGGGAAACACCTCGGCCGCCTCCATCCCTCTCGCCGCCCACCGCCTGCTCGCCGAGAACCCCGAACTCTCGGGCGGACTCGCGCTGCAGATCGGCTTCGGCGCGGGCCTCGTTTTCGGCGCCCAAGTGGTCGTTCTGCCGTAAATACCATCCGTCCTCACCTAAACTGGGTGACGGTCAATCGACACCCCCCAAGGAGATAAAAATGGCATTGTCCAACGAAGAAGTACTTGCCGGCCTGGCCGAGCTCATCAACGACGAGACTGGCATCGCGACCGACACGGTCGAGCTGGACAAGTCGTTCACCGACGACCTCGACATCGACTCCATCTCGATGATGACGATCGTCGTCAACGCCGAAGAGAAGTTCGACGTCAAGATCCCCGACGAAGAGGTCAAGAACCTCAAGACCGTCGGCGACGCCGTCACCTTCATCGTTCAGGCTCAGGGCTAATTCGGCGCGGCCTTCGGGCCACGCCTACCAGCTTCTCCGCGACGGGGGCCACGGTCCAGGGATTCGTTCTTGGGCCACGCCCCCGTCGCGAGCCAGATCGCACCGTACTTTCAGAGAGTTTGTCGAATGACCCCCAAACGTATTGTTGTGACCGGCCTCGGAGGCACCTCGCCGCTCGGAGGCACCGCCGACGAATCGTGGCGCAACCTGCTCGCCGGCCAGTCCGGAGCGTCGACGCTCCAGCAGGAATGGGCCTCGAAGTACGAGCTGCCCGTGCAGTTCGCTGCCCAGGCCCGCGTGCCCGCGTCCGAGGTGCTCGAGCGCGTCGAGACCAAGCGTCTCGACCCCTCCAGCCAGTTCGCGCTCATCGCCGGGCGTGAGGCCTGGAAGAACGCCGGCGCCCCCGAGGTCGAGCCCGAGCGCCTCGGCGTCGACTGGGCCACCGGCATCGGCGGCGTGTGGACGCTCCTCGACGCCTGGGATGCCCTGCGCGAACGTGGCCCCCGCCGCGTCATGCCCATGACCGTCCCCATGCTCATGCCCAACGCCCCCGCGGCCGCCGTCGGCATGGACCTCGGCGCCCGCGCCGGAGCCCGCACCGTCGTCTCGGCCTGCGCCTCCAGCACCGAGTCCATCGCCAATGCCTACGAGCACCTGCAGCAGGGTCACGCCGACATCATCGTCGCCGGTGGTTCCGAGGCGGCCATCAACCCGCTCCCGCTCGCGGCCTTCGCATCGATGCAAGCCCTGTCGAAGCGCGGCGACGACCCCGCGACGGCGTCCCGCCCCTACGACGTCACGCGCGACGGTTTCGTGCTCGGAGAGGGCGCAGCCGCCCTCGTGCTCGAAACCCTCGAACACGCCGAGGCCCGCGGCGCGACCATCTACGCCGAACTCGTCGGTGGAGCGGTCACGAGCGACGCCTATCACATCACCGCACCCGACCCCGAGGGCTCCGCCGCCGCGCGCGCCATGCTCGAGGTCGTGCAGAACGCGGGCGCCTCGCTGACGGATGTCGTGCACGTCAACGCGCACGCCACGTCGACGCCCGTCGGTGACATCGCCGAATACAACGCCCTGCGCCGCGTCTTCGGAGACCACCTCGACAACATCGCCGTCAGCGCCACGAAGGCCTCCACCGGCCACCTCCTCGGCGGAGCCGGCGCGATCGAGGCGCTCTTCACCGTGATGGCCCTGCACGAACGCATCATGCCGCCCACGATCAACCTCACCGAACAAGACCCCGAGATCCACCTCGACGTGGTGACCTCGCCGCGCACGCTGCCCGATGGCGACCTGCTCGCGATCAGCAACTCGTTCGGCTTCGGCGGCCACAACTCGGTGATCGGCTTCCGCAGCTTCAACTAGTCGACGCGCTCGACAACAGGTAGTCAGACAGAAGGCCCCGGCGGTATTCCGCCAGGGCCTTCTGTTCATCTGTGGGGGCTTGCGTCGGCGGATGCGCTCCGCTCGCGTGACCCGGGAGGCCGGGTGGTCAGCCCACGTGGTGCAGCCAGACGACGGGGGCCGCCTGGTCTCCCGCATAGCGGAAGGCCTCGAGTTCGTCGTCCCACGGCTGGCCGAGCGCGCCACTCAGTTCTTGCTGCAATAGGTGCGCATTCGCACCGGCGGTCGACATGGCGGCGCGAATGCGGTCTTCGGGGATGACGATGCTGCCGGCCGCATCCGTCTGGGCGAAGAAGATACCGAGATCGGGCGTGTGCAGCCACCGACCGCCGTCGGAGCCGGGGCTCGCGTCTTCGGCGATCTCGTAGCGCAGGTGCTCCCAGCCACGCAGGGCGGAGGCGAGTGCCGCGCCGGTGCCCTGTGGGCCCTCCCACACGAACTCGGCGCGCTTGGCGCCCCGCAGCACGGGTTGCTCGGCCCAGTCGAAGTTGACCGCACGACCAATAGCGCGACCTGCGGCCCATTCGACATGGGGGCAGAGCGCGCGGGGAGACGAGTGGATGAACACCACTCCTCTGGTTGACGTCGCCTGCATCTCATCCTCCGTTCACTGCGGTGCGTCTTCCCCTACGACCGCTCGGATGATTCGAGATGCTGCTTCTGAAGTTATAGTCCCGATTATCACCCAGGGTCAGGGCAAAAACAACCGACATTCCGGCACGGCGGCCAATGCCCAGGGTTCGAGCATCCCTATACTGAGCAGAGGTTTCCGATCGGGGGCCCGAGCCGAGGAGTGCAGCATGTCGGTACGAGCCGGACTTCTCGCTATCTTGAGCCTCGGGCCCGGCTACGGCCTGCAGGTGCGGGACGAGTTCCTCGACCGCGCACCGCACCGCACGAGCGTCAATGTGGGTCAGATCTACAGCACGCTCGACCGCCTGATGACGGCAGGTCTCGTGCGCAATTGCGGCATGACCGACGACGGGCTCCCCCTGTACGGCTTGACGGATGCCGGCGACGACGCGGTTGCCGAGTGGGTGCGGGTCGCCGAGGCGAACGCGGGCGACCGGATCGACGATCTGCTCGACCAGGTGTTGATCGTGTCGTCGCTGCCGGGGGTGGACGTCGCATCGGTCGTAGCGGGTTATCGCACGCAATTGCTGCCCGATGAGCTCGGCCCCGAGGACGACGGCAGCGCGAACGTGCAGCGCCGGGCGGCCGAGGCCGTGAGGCGCAGCATCCGCGGGGCGCTCGTGGCGTGGCTGGATGAGTTCGAGCACACGATCGAGGCGAGTGGAGCGGCATCCCGACCCCAACGCGATGTGCGGCCGAGTCGAGGTCGGCGCCCGGGGTCGACCCTCGCATGAACGTATCGACGGATGGCGCGGCACTCGTGCTCGATGCCGACACGCTCGGCCTGCAGCGCCGTGAGGTCGACACGACCCTGGGGAGAGTCGTCGTCCATACCCGAGCCGGGGTCGCCAGCGCGGGGTCGCCTCTCATTCTCTTGCACGGCGCCGCAGGATCCTGGAGCACCTGGACGCCGCTCATCGCCGAGTGGGACCGCCGGGGCGATATGGCCGGCCGGGCGCTCGTGCTCGTGGATTTTCCCGGCTGGGGCGATTCGCCGTTCCCCGACGATGAGGACGCCTATACGATCGAGGCTCTCGGGCAGACCGTGCTCGAAGCTGCCGATGCCGCGCTCGAGAACTCCGGCGCCGCGCTCGAGACTGCCGATACCGCGGCCGACGCGCAGAGAGGTGCCACGCGCTACCGGTTGATCGGGCATTCGCTGGGCGGATTCGTCGCGTTGCACCTCGCCGCCGCTGCACCCGAACGCGTGAGCCGCGTCGACCTCGTGTCGGCGGTGAGCTTCGCGGTCATCGACAGCGGCGCTCATCCGGTGCGCGCGTTCCGGCGTCTGCCGGGATTCACGGGTTTGTTGCAGGGCATGCGTTTTCTCGGCGTCCTGCCCGGCCGGGGTGCGCCGCTCGTGCGTTTCCTGACCCGCCTCGGCTTGCTCCCGCTGCTCGTGTCGCCCCTGTTCGACCGGCGGCGACCCGTTCATCCGAGCGTCGTCGCGGCCCTCGGCGAGGAGCTCCGACCGCGCGCATTCGTGGCGGGCACACGGCGCGCCGCACGGTATCCGGCCGCCGAGCGGTGGCGCCGCATCACGTGCCCCGTGCACCTGGTGTCGGGAGAGCGCGACGTCTTCGTGGCGCGCGACGATCCTGCTGCACTGGCCCGCACCGTGCCCACACTGCGGCGCACCCGCTTGGCACGCACGGGTCATTTCGCCCACATCGAGAACCTCGACGGCACGCTCGAGGCGTGGGGTTCCGACACACGGGCCGGCTGATCGGATGCACGACTCCCCCGCACGTTGCCATCCGTTCAACGCCCGTCTACCTGTGCTCCGTAGCCTGGCGGTACCCGAACCAGCCTCACGACACCATCGGAGCCCGGCGTGACCGAAACGCTCGATACCCCCGCCGATAGCGACCCCGCACGCCTGCTCGAACGTGGCACTCTCGCATCCGCACCGCGCACGCTGATCGACATCCTGCGGGACACGACGGCGCGGCATCCCGACGCCTCGGCCCTCGAAGATGCCCGCGGTGCCCTCAGCTATCGCGAGCTCATGGCCAACGTCGTGCGCGTGGCCGCGCGCCTCGTCGAGGACGGCGTGGGCCGCGGTGATCGCGTGGGTGTGCGACTCCCCTCCGGTTCTCGCGAGCTGTACATCGCCATCCTCGCGGTCATGGCCGCCGGCGCCGCCTACGTGCCCGTGGATGTCGACGACCCCGACGAACGAGCCGACCTCGTGTTCCGTGAGGCCCGGGTGCGAGGCACTCTCACGGCCGACGGCTGGCTCGAGGGCCCCGACGGTGCCACGCGCACGCGCATCTTCGACGGCACCGTGCCCCACGCCAGCACCCACTCGCAGCCCATGCTCACACCCCCGACGCCCGACGACGACGCCTGGATCATCTTCACGTCGGGGTCGACGGGCACACCCAAGGGCGTTGCCGTATCGCACCGCTCGGCCGCGGCATTCGTCGACGCCGAGGCGCGCCTCTTCCTCGCCGACGAGCCCATCGGCCCCGACGACCGCGTGCTCGCGGCCCTGTCGGTGGCCTTCGACGCGTCCTGCGAGGAGATGTGGCTCGCCTGGCGGAACGGCGCGTGTCTCGTGCCCGCACCCCGTTCGCTCGTGCGCACGGGCTCCGACCTCGGCCCCTGGCTGACGACCCACGGCATCTCGATCGTGTCGACCGTGCCGACGCTCGCGAGCCTGTGGCCGGACGATTCGCTCGAGAACATCCGCCTGCTCATCTTCGGAGGGGAGGTGTGCCCGCCCGAACTCGTCGCGCGCGTCGCCGTGCCGGGACGTGAGGTCTGGAACACCTATGGCCCGACCGAGGCGACCGTCGTGGCGTGCGCGGCCCTGTTGCACGCGGGGGAACCCGTGCGCATCGGCCTGCCCCTCGACGGGTGGGACCTCGCGGTCATCGGCGACGACGGAATGCCCGTGCGCGGCGACGAGGTGGGCGAACTGGTCATCGGGGGCGTCGGCTTGGCCCGCTATCTCGATCCGCAGAAGGACGCCGAGAAGTACGCCACGCTGCCGTCCCTCGGGTGGGAGCGTGCCTATCGATCGGGCGACCGCGTGCGTTTCGACGGCGAGGGTCTCGTGTTCGCGGGGCGCGTCGACGATCAGGTGAAGATCGGCGGCCGCCGCATCGAGCTGGGCGAGATCGAGGCGGCCCTGCAGAAGCTGCCCGGTGTCTCGGCCGCGGCCGTCGCGGTGCAGAAGACCGAGGCGGGGAACACCGTGCTCGTCGGCTATCTCGCGGTGGCCGACCCGCAGGTCTTCGATCACGCGGGTGCGACGCGCGCGCTCCGCGACGAGCTGCCGGCCGCCCTGGTGCCCGTTCTCGCGGCGCTAAACACGCTGCCCACGCGCACGTCGGGCAAGGTCGACCGTGGCGCACTGCCGTGGCCGCTTCCTGCGGCGGAAGCCCTGCCCGGTGGCCCGGAACGCGGTGACGAGGCGGACGATCTCTCCCCCGCCGAGGTCCTCTTCCGCAGCGTGGCGGCCGATTGGCAGGCCGTGCTCGGCATCCCAGTGTCGGACGCCGACGCGAACTTCTTCGATCTCGGCGGCGGGTCGCTCTCGGCCGCTCAATTAGTGGGCCGCCTGCGCAACCACGTGCCCGAGTACACGGTGGCCGATCTCTACGACCACCCGAGGCTCGGAGCCCTGTGCGACGACCTGTTCGAGCGCCGCGCGGACGCAGCGGCAGAGGCGGCAGCGCACGCAGACGCCGGCGGCCGCGCACGCAACTCCGACCACATCGTCCCGCCCGTGCCGCGCTCGATGCAGGTCTTTCAGACACTCGCCGGCCTCGCGCTGCATCTCGTGGGCGGCATCCGCTGGACCGCCATCGCCCTCGGCATCGCGACCCTGCTGCACGCGGTCGACGACCTGTCGAACGATACGTACTTCGACGCGCTCCCCGCGGCCCCGCTCTGGTTCGTCGTGCCCGCCCTGCTGGTCTTCGCGACCCCCATCGGTCGGATGCTGCTGTCGGTCGTCGTCGCGCGCGTGCTGCTTCGCGGGGTGCGGCCGGGCGACCACCCGCGCGGCGGCTCGGTGCACCGACGACTCTGGTTCGCCGAGCAGATGCAGACGTCGATCGGCGCGGTATCCCTCGCCGGTGCGCCCTGGATCGTCTACTACGCTCGCGCGCTCGGTGCCAAGATCGCCCCCGATGTGGATCTGCACACCGTGCCACCTGTGACGGGCATGCTGACGATCGGCCGCGGAGCGTCCATCGAACCGGAGGTCGACCTGTCGGGCTATTGGATCGACGGGGATGTCGTGCGCCTCGGCTCCATCCGAATCGGCGCCGAATCATCGGTGGGCGCGCGCAGCACTCTCGCACCGGGGACGCGGCTCGGTCGGGGCGCCGAGGTCATCGCGGGTTCTGCCGTGTTCGGGCGGGTTCCGGCCGGCCAGCAGTGGGCGGGTTCGCCGGCCGTGCGCGTCGGACGCTCGCGCGCTTGGTGGCCGGGCGCCCGTCCGCCGAAACGAACGCGTTGGGTGGCGGCATTCGGGGCGTCGTCGGTGGCTCTCGCCGGCATCCCCGTTCTCTCGTTCGCGCTGGGCGTGGCGGTCCTGGCGTGGTCCATCACCGACGCTCCCGATCTCGCCGCCGTGCTCCTTCGCGCGCTGGCCGGCATCGTTCCCGCAACCCTCGCCGCGGGGCTCCTGCTCGCGGGCCTCGTGGTGATCTGCGTGCGCCTCCTCAGCATCGGTGTGACGGCGGGCGTGCATCCCGTGCGCAGCCGCGTGGGTTGGCAGGTCTGGTCGACCGAACGGCTGCTCGACCTTGCGCGCTCATTCCTCTTCCCGCTCTACTCCAGCCTCTTCACGCCGGTGTGGCTGCGCCTGCTGGGGGCGGATGTCGGGCGCAACGTCGAGGCATCCACCGTGTTGCTCGTGCCCTCGATGACCACGGTGCGCGACGGGGCGTTCCTCGCCGACGACACGCTCGTCGCCTCCTACGAGCTGGGCGGCGGATGGTTGCGCATCTCCCCCGTCGTCATCGGCAAACGAGCCTTCCTCGGCAACTCGGGGATGGCCGGATCGGGCCGCAACGTTCCGAAGGGCGCGCTCGTGGCCGTGTTGTCGGCCGCGCCCCGCAAGTCGAAGCCCGGCACATCGTGGCTCGGCTCACCGCCCGTGCAATTGCGTCGCTCGGCCGAAACGGGTGACCAGAGCCGCACCTACGAACCCCCGGCACGGCTGCGAGTGGCGCGAACCGTGTGGGAGCTGCTGCGCGTCGTGCCCGTCATCGTGAGCGCCCTACTCGGCCTGCTCGTCATCGTCGCGCTGCTCGCGGCCGCCGATGCCGGCGGCGTGGGGCTCGCGATCCTGGCGTCGCCGTTCGTACTCACCGTGGCTGCAGCACTGGCGGCGGTCGTCACCTCGGCGGCCAAATGGGTGCTCGTCGGCCGGATCCGTGAGTCGGAGCATCCGCTCTGGTCGTCGTTCGTCTGGCGCACCGAGGTGGCCGACACGTTCGTCGAGATGACGGCGGCGCCCTGGTTTGCCCGCCTGGCGTCGGGAACGCCCGCCCTCGTGTGGTGGTTGCGCAGCCTGGGCTCGCACATCGGCCGCGGCGTGTGGTGCGAAAGCTACTGGTTGCCCGAAGCCGATCTCGTGACGCTCGGCGACGGCAGCACCGTCAACCGCGGCTGCGTTGTGCAAACACACCTCTTTCATGATCGAATCATGTCTATGGATTCGGTCACCCTCGCGGCCGGCTCGACACTCGGGCCGCACAGCGTCATACTTCCCGCCGCCACGATCGGTTCCCACGCCACGGTCGGGCCCGCGTCGCTCGTCATGCGCGGCGAAACCGTGCCCGCCTCGAGCCGCTGGTCGGGCAACCCCATCGGCCCGTGGCGCGACGTCACGACCGCCGACTATCGCGTCGTCGCCCCGTGACGGGCGCCCCGGCGGCACGCAACGCTGATCCCTACATTCCTGCCCTCGGCAACGATGGCTATCGCAGCCTGCACTACGACCTCGAGCTCGATTATCGGGTGGCGACGAATCGACTTACGGCGACCGCGACCATCACGGCGATCGCGGATGGCGTGGACGCCGCGAATTCCGGCACCGAAAACCCACCCCTCGAGCGCATCGAGTTCGACCTCGCAGGCCTCAGCGTCTCGTCGGTCTCGGTCGACGGCGTGCGCACGCCCAAGGTGCGCCAGGTGCGCAACAAGGTCGTCATCCATCCGCGCGAACCCATCGCCCCCGGCGCGACCTTCGAGGTGCGCATCGCCTATGCGGGCGCCCCGAAGCCCCGTCGCAGCCGCTGGGGTCTCGTCGGCTGGGAAGAGTTGCAGGACGGCGTGATCGTCGCGTCGCAGCCATCCGGGGCGTCGTCGTGGTACCCGTGCAACGACCTGCCGAGCGACAAGGCGAGCTACCGCATCCAGGTCACGTGCGAGCGGGACTATACGGTCGTGTGCAACGGCGTTCTCGAGGAAAGCTCGACGACGGGCGGTCGAACGCGCTGGGTGTACCAGCAAGACGAGTCCACCTCGACCTATTTGACGGCCGTGCACATCGGGCGCTATCGCCGCGAACGCATGACCGTCAGCCCCACGGCCTCCCCCGTGACCATCCATGCGGCCTTCCCGCCCGCCCTCAGCGCCCGGGTGCACCGCGACTTCCGTGACCTCCCTGCGATGATGGATGTCTTCAGCCAGCGTTTCGGCCCCTACCCGTTCCCCGAGTACACCGTCGTCGTGACCGAGGACGAACTCGAGATCCCGCTCGAAGCCCAGGGCCTCGCGTCGTTCGGATCGAACCACGCCGACGGCCACGGCGGCTCCGAGCGGCTCATCGCGCACGAGCTCGCACATCAGTGGTTCGGCAACTCGGTGGGCCTCAGATCGTGGCGTCACATCTGGCTGAACGAGGGTTTCGCCTGCTATGCCGAGTGGATCTGGGCCGAGGCGTCGGGCGGGCCGACCGCGGATGCCTCGGCGCGCGCGCACCACGGCCGCCTGTCGGCCTCCCCCCAGGATCTCATCATCGGTGACCCGGGTGCCGACGACCTCTTCGACGACCGCGTCTACAAGCGAGGCGCACTCACCGTGCATGCCCTGCGCCTGATGCTCGGCGACGAGGGCTTCTTCGCGCTCGTGACGGCCTGGACAGCGCGTTACCGGCACGCGACGGCCGAGACCTCCGACTTCGTGGGCATGGCGACAGAAGCCGCCGGGCGCCCGCTGGATGACTTCTTCCACGCGTGGCTCCAACAGCCCGAGTTGCCGCGGCTGCCGACCGCTCGCGGCTGAGCCCGCCTCTAGCCGAGCTCGGCGACCCGCGCGACGGCCCCGACAAGACCGGGGGCGAGAGCCAGGTCCGTGCCGCGGTAGACGATGTCGGGATCATCCCGCACGATTGCGCGCCAGCGCGGCGAACCGGTCGTCGGGTCGACGCTGTAGTCATCGTCACCGCGATCGTGATCGTGATCGTGATCGTCTGCGTCGGCATCTGCGTCGGTGTCGGTGTCGGGGTCGGTGTCGGTGTCGGTGTCGGTGTCGTCCGCGACGAAGTACACCTCGCGGGGGTCGACACGCAGGCCGCGCCCATCCGCTTTGAGAACGGCTTCTACTCTCACCCACCGCTGCAGCACGTCGCGTTCGTCGCCGGCGTCCACTCCGAGCACGGTCGCCACATCGCGCACCCGCTGAAGGGCATCGCCCGACCCGGCTCCGTGGCGCGCGGAGAACAACACCTCGATGTCGACACCGAGTCGAGCGTCGTCCGAGACGGCCACCACGATGACGTCCTCCGATGTGGACAGAGACACAGAGGGAACGGAGGGAACGGGGGCCGACGGCCCGAGCTTTAGCGTCGCTCGCCCGGTCGACGGCGTCGGCGCCATCATCTGATTCCACTCCGCGTCCGTCACGGCATCTCCGCGCAGAGCGAGCGTCAGAGGCCCGTGCGGCCCGCCACACGAGGGGCAGCGCGCATCCACAACGAAGCGGAGGTCGCTTCCTCGGAGGAATTCTGCGACGGCGCTTTGCATGAGAGCCCGCGAGCGTAGGAAACGCGTCCGCTCGCGATCATCACGCCGCTGACCGTCGTAGCGCGAGCCCTGCTCATGCGCACTCTGCTCGCCCGGACTCCGCGCACCTGGACTCTGCCCACCTGGACTCTGGGCAGCTGAACTCCTCGCAACTGAACTCTGCGCACCTGGACTCTGCCCACCCAGAGCATCCCACCGCTCTCGCTGCGTCTCGCCGAGGATCACGCACTGCGCGGGACGATCTGAGAACAGATCGTCCGAAGTAGGGCGGGCGGGACTCGAACCCGCGCATAGTCGTGTTATGAGCACGATGCCTTAACCAGCTTGGCTACCGCCCCAGGCTTGCAGCGCCGCATTCATCCTAGCGACAAGCGTCGCCGCTAGCGCTCGGACGGTGCCGACGTGGCAACCTCGGGCTCGTCGCTGTCGTCGGCGGCGTAGGCGGTCGTGACGGCCTCGCCGCGGTACAGGCTCTCGAAGGTCGAGAGCGTGCGCTGGATGTCGTGCGCCTCGATCAAGCGCAGCGATTCGCGTTTCATAGCCACCAGCTCCTCTTCCGGCATCGTGAAGATGTCAGTGAGGCGGGCGGCCAGCTCGTCGGAGTCGCCGGGCTCGAACAGGTAACCGTTCTCGCCGTCGTGCACGAGGTGAGGCAGGGCCATGGCGTTGGCGGCCACCACGGGCAGCCCGGATGCCATCGCCTCCATGGTGACGATCGACTGCAGTTCGGCGATCGACGGCATGGCGAGGACCGTGGAGCGCGTGTAGGCGGCCCGCAACTCGACGTCGTCGACGTAGCCGGTGAAGGTGACGCGATCGCCGAGGTCGAGCTGCTGCACGAGGTTCTCGAGGTTCTTGCGCTGGTCGCCGCCGCCGACGATCTCGAGCGTGGCGTCGAGAGCGGGGTCGAGCTTCGAGACGGCCTTGATCAGCACGTCGATCTGCTTCTCACCCGTCACGCGGCCGACGAAGACGATGCGGTTCGCGGTGCGGGGCGCGAAGTCGGGCGTGTACATGTGCGCGTCGATGCCGCACGAGATGGCGCGCACGCCCGTGAGGCCCGTGTACTTCTCGAGGAAGTCGGCGGCCTTCTGCGTGGGCGTCGTGACGGCCTCGGCCCGGCTGAGCGTCTTCTTGGCGGTCTTCCACGCCCAGGAGATGAGCCGGTTCTGCAGGCGCTTCGGGATGAGCGTGAACTCGAGCATGTTCTCGGGCATGAGGTGGTTCGTGGCGACGATGCGGATGCCGCGCTTCTCAGCCTCGTAGGACAGGCCGAAACCGGTCACGAGGTGCGACTGCGAGTGCACGACATCCGGTTTCACCTCGTCGAGGATGCGGGCGCTGTGACGTTTGATGTCCCACGGCAACGCGAAGCGCAACCAGTCGTGCGGGTACCAGCGCCAGCTGCGCAGGCGGTGGGCGGTCATGAGCTCGCCCTCGTGACGCTCGGTCCAGGTGCCGTGACGACGCGATGCGGCGGGTGCGACGATGTGCACCTCGTGGCCGCGGGCGACCATTCCGGCGGCGAGACGCTCGGCGAAACGCGCAGCGCCGTTGACGTCGGGGGCGAAGGTGTCGGCGCCGATCAGAATGCGCAGCGGGCGCTTCTGTTGGGGGCCGGTGGCCGGGGCGGACGCGCTCGGATCGACGGGATCAGACAAGGCGGGTGTTTCCTTCGCTCGTGGTCGGCAGGGCTTCGGCCGGGGCCGGAGTGGTGCTTCTCGCGGATGTGCACCGTCAGTCTAACCAACGGCTCTGCGCGCGCCCGGGAGCGCCGCGCTTACTTCGTGATGCCCGGATGGTGCCGCGCCAGCTGGAAGACGCCCCACACGGCGATGGCGCCCGCGATGACGAATCCGATGGCCGCCCAGAGTGGAGCCTGCGAGGCCTCGCCCAGCACGATGATGCCGATTCCGACGGCCACCATGGGGTCGATGACCGTGAGGCCCGCGACAACCAGGTCGGGCGGGCCCGACGAGTAGGCGTTCTGCACGAAGTAGGCGCCGAGGGCTGTGGCCACGAGCAGGCCGATCACGCACAGCACCGTGAGCCACTCGAAGTTGCCGTTCTGGATGCGGTTGATGATGACCTTGGCGAGCGTGGCCACGAAACCGTAGATGATGCCCGCGCACAGGATGTAGTAGATCGCCTTGAAGCGTTTGCGCAACGTGCCGAACGAGACACCGGCGGCGATGAGCACGACGAGAAGGATCCACAGGATGGTGATGAGCTCGCTGTCGGTGATGGGCTTCTCGACCGCGAAGCTGGCGGCCAGGGCGACGAAGAGGCCGACACCCGCAACGCACGCGATGACGGCTTGCACAGACTTTCGGTTGAGCCGCACCTTGGAGATGCGCGCGTTGAGGATGGTGGTGATCACGAGCGCCACGGCGCCGAGCGGCTGCACCACGATGAGCGGGGCGAAGTTCAGCGCCGTCAGCTGCAGCACGATGGCAAGGCCCAGCATGAGGGTGCCGAGCACCCACGAGGGGCGCCGGATGAGCGCGCCGAGCTGCGCGCCCGAGAGGCCGGAGTTGGCGTCGTTCGATTTCGCCTCGACCTTGGCCACACCGCGGTGCTGGTACTGCGCACCGAACGACAGGAAGACCGCACCGATGAGGGCGAGCGGAATGCCGATGAGGGCCCGCGGGTCTGGCACCAACGAGGCGGTGAGGTCGGCGATGTCAGCCATGTCGTCGATCAGTGGAATCACGTAATGACTGTACCCGTAGGTCGGCCCGGATAGGCTCAACGAATGACCATCCTCCCCATTCGAATCACCGGAGATCCGGTGTTGCACTCCCCCGCCAGCCCCGTCACCGTGTTCGACGACACGCTGCGCACGCTGGTCTCCGACATGTTCGAGACGATGGATGCGGCGCCCGGCGTGGGTCTCGCCGCGCCGCAGGTGGGCGTCGGCCTGCGCCTCTTCGTCTACGCCTACGACACCGACGAGGGCGAGCCGTGGCGCGGCGTGGCCATCAATCCCGAGCTGTGGATCACGCCGCTACCTGCCGGCGCGCCCGAGGACGAACTCGATTCCGAGGGGTGCCTGTCGGTGCCGGGCGAGCGTTTTCCGCTCGTGCGTTCGGAACGCGCCATCCTGCGCGCCGTCGATCTCGACCAGAAGCCTGTCGAGCTGGAGGTTGACGGCTGGCGGGCCCGAATTTTGCAGCACGAATTCGATCACCTCAACGGCGTGTTGTATGCCGACCGCCTCGTCGCGCCCTATTACAAGACCGTGCAGAAGGCCATCAAGAAGGCCGGCTGGGGTGTCGACGGCATCAGCTGGATGCCGGGGGTCGACGACCTCGACGCGTAAGGGATGTCGGTGCGCAGGTCCTGCGCGCCGCTCCCTGCGCTTCGGGTGCCCAGGCGCTCAGGCGCTCAGGCCTCGGGGGCCGCGGTTTTGGGCACAAAAAAGGCCGCGGGGGTGGAGCCCACGCGGCCTTTCGCTCCCCGAGTTGGACTCGAACCAACAACCTATCGGTTAACAGCCGATTGCTCTGCCAATTGAGCTATCGAGGAATACGATCTGGTGCATTTCTGCATCAGCGCGTAGCAACTCTACCAAAGGATTTCGTTCCGCAAAATCGAGGGGCGGAGTGGCGGTTATTCGGGCGTGTCGGCGGCCGCGACATCCGATTGTTCGATGTCGTTGAGACGGGCCAGGAACGGGTGTCGCCCTTCGGCGAGCAGGTCGTCGACGTCGCCGACGCCCACGATGCGCCCGCGGTCGAGGGCGAGCACGCGCGTAGAGACTTTTCGGTGCAGGGTCAGGTCATTCGAGATGACGACGGCCGCGAAGTCGCGCCCGGTGCGCAGTGTGTCGAGCAGGCTGACGATGGCAGGGCGCACGGTGACGTCGATGCCGGCCGTGGGTTCGTCGGCGATGAGAAGCTTCGGCCCGAGGATCAGCGAACGCGCGATGGCCACCCGCTGCCGTTGACCGCCCGACAGCTCGAAGGGAAACTTCTCCAGCACCGCGAGCGGGAGTTGGACGGCTTCGAGCATGGCGGCCACGCGCGTGCCGAGCGCTTTTCGGTTGTAACGACGGTCGCGCGACAGCACGGGTTCGGCGATGATTTCGGCGGCCGTGTAGTCGGGCGTGAGCGTGGCGCTGGCGTCTTGCGCGAGGTAGGCGACCGAGAATTGCACCTGGTTGCGGGCGCGTCGCCGGATGCCGCGCAGCTGTTCGCCGAGCACGGTGACGCCGCCGCCCGTGATGTCGGGCATGCCGGGACCGGCCTGGGCCGAGAGCACGCGCGCGAGCGTCGATTTGCCCGATCCGGATTCGCCGACGATTCCTACGATCTCGCCCATGCCCACGCGAAAGCTCACGCCGTTGACCGCGCTGTAGGGAAGGGAACCGTGGTGGCCCGGGTATTCGGCGGTCAGATCGTCGACGACGATGGCGGACGAAGGCGGGGCGGACCGGTCGGTGCTCGTCATGCGTCCATCCTGCCCCATAGCGGCTGCACGAAAAGTCAGGATGTCTCTTTGAGCGCGCGGCGCTCGGCCTCGAGGTCGAGCAGCTGGCGCTGCACGGCGCGGTAGGCCTCGCGGTCGGTGGGATCGGTGCGCTGCAGTTTTCCGAGCATCTCGTGCGATTGCCGCAACAGGTCGCGTTCGACGAGGGCCGAGGCGATCTCACGCACGTACGCGCTGAGATCGCGCTCGGAACGCTCGGGCACGGGCGCCACGGCGAGCTGTTGGATGAGCGACGCGAGGGGCACGGGAACGGCGTCGATCACGCGCGGGAACCACGCCTCGGTGCCGAAACTGTCGAGCGTCGTGGCGATGGCATCGCGGATGACCGCGAGCGACGGGTTCACGAACCCGGTGTGCACGGCGCGCGCCACCAGCTCGTGACCGGCCAGGTCGGGGAACTGCAGGATGGCCATGAGCGCGTCGCGTTCGAGCCGCGTGGCCTGGTCAGGCGGAAGGTCGGCGAGAGACAACGGTCGCTCCTCGCGCAATGAGGTCACCGCTCCCCCGTCGCGAGCGTCGAGGATGCCGGGGCCGTCGCCATCGGGGCCGTTGGGCGCCCAGCCGCCCCCGTCGTCGTACTCGTCGTCGGGCTCGGGCGGGTATTCGTCGGGGGCGACGCTGCGAAGCGAACCGTCAGACGCCCCTGCGTTCTGCTGCGAGCCGTATTGCCCGGCTCCGTAGCTTGGCGAACCGCCCTGGGCGGCGCCGTTCTGAGCCGGCGCCGCGTCGGGGCGCATGGGCGCCTGCGTCGGTGCCTGTGTCGACGCCTGCGTGGCGGGCACATACGCCGCCGTACCGTTCGGCGTCATGCCGAGCGTGATAACTCCGCCGGGGTTGCTCGTGATGGCGCGCGACGGGGCGGGACGCGATGCCCCGCGGGAGCCGGCGCCGCCCGAGCCGCTGCCGCCGCGCGAGGAACCCCGCACGGCCGTCTGCACCTCGTCGAGCTCGAGCCCCAACTGCCGGGCGAGGACGCGCTCGTATCCCGGGCGGATCGACGCGTCGCGGATGTCGGCCACGATCGGTGCCGAGGCGCGCAGTGCACTCACGCGACCCTCGACGGTCTCGAGGTCGTACTGCGAGAGCACCTGGCGGATGACGAACTCGAACATGGGCTCTTTGGAGTCGACCATGCGCTGCACCGCCGCATCGCCCTGGGCGAGACGCAGATCGCACGGGTCGAGCCCGTCGGGTGCCACGGCGACATACGTCTGCGCGGCGAAGCGGCGCTCCTCGGTGAAGGCGCGCATGGCGGCCTTCTGCCCGGCAGCATCAGGATCGAACGTGAAGATGACTTCACCCGTGGCGCTGTCGTCTCCCAGCACGCGGCGCAGCACCTTGATGTGGTCGACGCCGAACGACGTTCCACAGGTGGCTACGGCCGTCGTCACGCCGGCGAGGTGGCAGGCCATGACGTCGGTGTAGCCCTCGACCACGACCACGCGTTTCGAGCGCGAGACATCCCGCTTGGCGAGGTCGAGCCCGTAGAGCACCTGGGCCTTGTGATAGACCGCGGTCTCTGGAGTGTTGAGGTATTTGGGGCCCTTGTCGTCGTCGAGCAGCTTGCGCGCACCGAAACCGATGGTCTGCCCGGTGACGTCGCGGATGGGCCAGACGAGGCGCCCCCGGAAACGGTCGTAGACGCCGCGGTCGCCCGAGGAGACGAGGCCCGCCGCGCTCAGCTCGTCGGTGGTGAAACCCCGCGATTTGAGGGCATTGGTGAGGGCATCCCAGCTCTTGGGGGCGAAACCCACGCCGAAGCGGGTGGCCGCCGCCTGATCGAAGCCGCGCTCACCGAGGAACCGGCGGCCCACGTCGGCCCCGGGCGTCATGAGCTGCTCACGGAAGAACTCTTCGGCCGCGAGGTTGGCAGCCAGCAGGCGGGACCGGGCGCCGTGTTCACTGCGCGCCTGCCCGCCGTCTTCGAACGTGAGCTGGAAGCCGACTCGGCCGGCCAGGCGCTCGACCGCGTCGGTGAAGGTGACGTGATCCATCTTCTGCAGGAACGAGATGACGTCGCCCGATTCGCCGCAGCCGAAGCAGTGGTAGAAACCGACCTGCGGCCGTACGTGGAAGCTGGGGCTGCGCTCGTCGTGGAAGGGGCACAGGCCCTTCATCGAGCCGACGCCTGCGGACTTCAGCGAGACGTATTCGCCGACCACATCGGCGATATTGGTGCGCGCCTTGACCTCGTCGATGTCGCTTTGACGAATGAGTCCGGCCATGTGTTCATCCTACGTTGCATGGCCGACATCCGAACGGCGCGAAAGCCGCCCGGTAGACCCTCGTCGGCTCACACCCCCGGCAAGCGTGAGCACTCATCGGCGTGCGGGCGGGCGCTCTGTGGCGTGGCCGCGCGGGCATTTCCCAGCGTGCGTTCCGAGCTGCTCGTCGGTCTGGGTTCGTGTGCCCTATTCGGCGTGCGCGGTCGGGCGTTCGAGCCAGCTGAGCGCCGACTGGTCGGTGAGGCTCGCGACCTGGTCGACGACGACGCGTTTGCGCGCGGCATCCGTGTCGGCACGCCGCCAGTCGTCGGCGAAACCCACGTCGAGCGAGCGCTCACCCTCGGCGTAGAGGCGGTCGGCGAGCGTGGTCAGGACATCGCGCTGCTGGCGATAGATCGGCTGGCGCGCGTCGCTCGACATGACGAATGCCGCGACGACACCCTTCAACACGGCGATCTCGGCCATGATGGCGTTGGGCACGACGACATCGGCGTTGAAGCGGATGAGCGCATCGCTCGCCGCTGCCTCGCGCGTGGCCGCCGTCGCCTGCCCCGCAAAACGCCCGATCATCTGGCTGGTGAAATTCTTGAGCTTGGCGAGATCTCGCCGCGACGCATCCCAACTGCTGACCCAGAGATCGGATGCCGCGAGCCGCTCGAATGCCGACGCGAGGTCGTCGAGGCTGAACTCGTCGCCCGCCCAGGCCTGCACGGCCCTGATGAGCGAGTCGTGCCCGGCGCGGGCACTGAGGAACGCGGGATCGATGTATTCGTTCACGATGGCGTCTTCGAAGTCGTGCACCGAGTAGGCGATATCGTCGCTCAGGTCCATGACCTGGGCTTCGATGCAGCGCTGGCGGGCGACGGGAGCCCCCGAGCGCAACCACTCGAAGGCGGGGGTGTCGTCGTCGAAGAAGCCGTATTTGGCGCGCCCACCCGGGTCGGGAACGCTCTCGGCCGCGGGCCACGGATATTTGCAGCTCGCGTCGAGGCTCGCGCGCGTGAGGTTGAGGCCGTAGCTCTGGCCGTCGGGACCGTAGACCTTGGGTTCGAGGCGCGTCAGCAACCGCAGCGTCTGCGCGTTGCCCTCGAAACCACCGATGTCGGCGGCCCAGTCATTGAGGGCCCGTTCGCCGTTGTGGCCGAAGGGCGGGTGACCCAGGTCGTGCGCGAGGCAGGCCGTGTCGACCACATCGGGGTCGAGCCCGAGGCTGTTCGCGAGCTCCCGGCCCACCTGGGCGACCTCGAGCGAGTGCGTGAGGCGGTTGCGGGCGAAGTCGAGCCCGGCCGTGGGGCTCAGGACCTGCGTCTTAGCCGCGAGACGCCGGAGCGCGCTCGAGTGCAGCAGCCGCGCGCGGTCGCGGGCGAAGTCGCTGCGGCGCGACGAGTGGTGCTCGGGCAGCCAGCGCTCTTCGTCGTGCGGGGTGTAGCCATCCCGCTGTTCGGCGCGCTGGACGCCCTGGGGCTCAGCCACCACTGGTGCTCAATTCGGCCTCGTTCAGGTCGCTCTGCTCGCGGGTGGCGAGCGTGCGGCTCTCGAGCCACCCCTCGGGCAGCGCCGGACGTTTGGGCGTGCCCGCGCGGCCGCGCTGACCCTCGGCCGCTTCGCCGGGGTAGGGCAGGTCGCCGTCGAGCGTGCCGAGCAGGTCGTCCATTTGCTGCAGGGACTCGACCGTGGCGAGGCGCGCGCGCAGGTCGCCGCCCACCGGGTAGCCCTTGAAGTACCACGCGACATGCTTGCGGATGTCGCGGCACCCCCGCTCTTCGCTGTCGAAGAACTCGGCCAGCAGCACGGCGTGGCGTCGGAATGTGGCCGCCACCTCGCCGAGGCTCGGCTGGTGGGTGGTGTTCTCGCCGCGGAACGCCGCGGCCAGGTCGCTGAAGATCCATGGGCGGCCCAGGCATCCGCGGCCGACGACCACGCCGTCGCAGCCCGTCTCTTCGACCATGCGCACGGCGTCGGCACCCGACCAGATGTCGCCGTTGCCGAGAACGGGAACATCGGTGATGGTCTCTTTCAGCGTGCGGATCGCGCTCCAGTCGGCGTGCCCCGAATAGAACTCGGATGCGGTGCGCGCGTGCAGCGCGATGCTCGCCACGCCGGCCCCCTGGGCGGCTTTCGCGGCCTCGAGGTAGGTGAGGTGGTCGGGGTCGATGCCCTTGCGCATCTTGATCGTGAGCGGCACCGAACCGGCCGCCTTCACGGCACCCTCGACGATGTCGCGGAACAGGTCTTGTTTCCACGGGAGCGCCGCGCCGCCGCCCTTGCGGGTGACCTTGGGCACGGGGCATCCGAAATTGAGGTCGATGTGGTCGGCCCGGTCTTCGGCGACCAGGATGGTGACGGCCTCTGACACGGTCTTGGGGTCGACGCCGTAGAGCTGGATGCTGCGGGGCGTCTCGGACTCGTGGTGCTGGATGAGACGCATGGTCTCGGGCGTGCGCTCGACGAGGGCGCGCGACGTGATCATCTCGCTGACGTAGAGACCCGCGCCGAATTCGCGGCACAGACGGCGGAAGGCCGTGTTGGTGATGCCCGCCATGGGCGCCAGCACGACCGGCGCCTCGAGCGAGAGGTTGCCGATGGTGAGGGCCGGGGCGGCGCTCTGGGGGTGGCTTATCGTGGATACGGCAGACATAACTACTCAATTCTCCCAGATCGGGGCGCAGGGCATGGACGACGGGTCGAACTTCGGCGATATCGAGGGAACGGATCGCGTGCGGGCGCACGCCGCGCAGCTGGGATTGCACGTCGAGATCGTGGAGCGCCCCGAAGCGTCGAGCCTCGACGAGGCCGCGTCGCTCCTCGGGATCACGCCCGGCGAGATCGTGAAGACCCTCGTGGTGAAGCGCCACGACGGCTCGTTCCTCTTCGCCCTCGTGCCGGGCGGCCGCAAGATCTCGTGGGCGAAGCTGCGCGCCGTCGTGGGCGTGAACAAACTGTCGCTGCCCGACAAGGAACTGGCGCTCGAGGCCACCGGGTACGAACGCGGCACCATCACGCCACTCGGCAGCCGCACGGCGCTTCCCGTCTATGCCGACAGCACGATCGGGCCGGGCCGCATCGCGCTCGGGGCCGGCGCGCACGGCCACAGCCTCTTCGTCGACGCCGAGGCGTTCCTGGCCGCTCTCGGCGCACACGTCGGCGATATCACCGACCCCGAATAGCGGACCCCCGCAACCACCCGCCCCGGCGCTGAGGGCTTGCACCCGCGCGTGAATCGGTCCCCCGGTCCGACAGGGTCATCAGGCGATCATCTCGCGGCCGCCCGACGAACGCGCGAGCGACTAGTGAGGGGCCGAGTCGCTGCCCGTGCCCGGAAGAACACACGAGTCGCCTTCGCAGAACCCAACATCGGTCGCACCCAGCACCGTCAGAGGCGCCCGGGCCACACCGGCTGCATTCGGCGTCGCGGATGCGAGCGGCACCCGCGCGGCGGTCACGACGGGCTGAACGTCGGATACCGGCTGAGACGCCGCGCCCGCTGCATCCGTGGTCATGCGCCGGCCTTGTCGTCGGTTGCGGCACCCGCGGCACCCTCTGCGTTCTCGGCCGCAAGCTCGGCGGCGGCGGCCATACGCACCTGCAGCACCTGCTCGAGCACGTCGGCGAAGGTGTCGGCCTCTTGCGCTCCCGAGATGCCGTAGGCGCCGTCGAGGACGAAGAATGGCACGCCCTGAATGCCGTACTGGCCGGCGATGGCCTGGTCTTCGCGCACGCGCGGGGTCATCCCGCCCGAACGCAGCGTCGCCTCGGTCGCGACGGGGTCGAGCCCGACCTCGGAACCATAGGCGACGAGGTCTTCGATGCGGCCGACGTGACCGCCTTCGACGAAGTAGGCCTTGAACAGGCGCTCCATGAGTTCGAGCTGCACGCCGTGGTCTTTCGCGATGTGCAGCAGCTCGTGCGCCTTGACGGTGTTGGTGTGGTGCAGCTTGCCGAAGTCGTAGTCGAGTCCGACGGATGCGGCGATATCGGTCACGCGCGCCAGCATCTCCTGCACCTGCTCGCGCGGCATGCCCTTGTGGCGGGACAGGAAGTCCAGCTCGTCGCCCTCGAAGTCCACGGGGGTGTCGGGCGCCAGCTCGAAGGAGTGGTACTCGATGGCCACGGCGCGATCGTCGCCCGCGGCCAGGTACTTCTGCATGCCGGCCTCGAACTTGCGCTTGCCGATATAGCACCAGGGGCACGCGATATCGGACCAGATGTCGACCGAGATCGTGCCGACGGCTTGGGCCACCGAGTGGACGGCGTCGGTCGTGGTGGTCTCGGGCTGCGATGTCGTTTCAGTCACGACACTTCTCAACGGTCGGGGGCTCGCCCGCATTCCCGAGAACTGCATCATGCCTGGGGAGTGTCGACCGCTCCCCCGAAACGACGGTCGCGCCCGATGTAGAGCCCGATCGCCTCCCACAGGTCGGTGCGGCTGAAATCGGGCCACAGCCGGTCGAGGAACACCATCTCGGCGTAGGCGCTCTGCCACAGCAGGAAGTTGCTCGTGCGCTGCTCGCCCGACGAGCGAACGAACAAGTCGACGTCGGGCATCTCGGGCGTGTAGAGCGCCTTCTGAATGGTCTTCTCGCTGATGCCAGAGGGTTTCAGGCGCCCGGCTTGCACGTCGGCGGCGATCTTGGCCACGGCATCCGCGATCTCGGTGCGACCGCCGTAGTTGACGCACATGGTGAGCGTGAGCACGTCGTTGCCGGCCGTCAGCTGTTCGGCGTATTGCAGCTCGTTGATGACGGATGCCCACAGCTTCGGTTTGCGGCCCGCCCAGCGCACGCGCACGCCCCACTCGTTGAGCTGGTCTCGGCGCCGGTGCAGCACGTCACGATTGAAGCCCATGAGGAAACGCACCTCGTCGGGCGACCGCCGCCAGTTCTCGGTGGAGAAGGCGTACACCGACAGGTGCTTCACGCCGGCCTGGATGGCCCCCGCGACGACGTCGAGCAGCGCGGCCTCGCCGGCCTTGTGCCCCTCCACACGCGACAGGCCGCGCTTGTTGGCCCAGCGCCCGTTGCCGTCCATGACGATGGCCACATGCTCGGGCACGCCCTTCTTCGGAAACTCGGGCGGGTAGACCCCGGTCCAGTCGAGCGCGCGGTATTCGACCGCATCTTTGTGCGTGTAGGGCTTCGGGCTCAACGCCGGCCCTCCTCTCGGGATACGTGCGAGAGCGACTTGAGGCCGCGCTCGAGGTGCCACTGCGTGTAGGCGGCCACGACGCCGCTCGCGCGGGAGGTGGCGGACGGGGAACTGGCCTCGACGACATCCCAGCTGCCCGTCAAGAGAGCAGCGAGGTGGTCGATGGTCTCGGCGTCGAGGCGCGGGGCACCGGGAGGGGCGCAGGTGTCGCACACCACACCGCCCAGCTGCACGACCGCGTGGGTGTGCGGGCCCTCGGCCTGGCAGCGCGCGCAGTCGTAGAAGCTCGGGGCCCAGCCTGCCAGGGACAGCGCGCGCAGGAGGTAGGAGTCGAGTGTCTGGTTGGGCACGTGTTCGCGACGGGACAACGATCGCAGCGCGCCCACGAGCAAGAGGTATTGCTGCAGCGAGGCTTCCGATTCGGTCAGCCGATCGGCCGTCTCGACCATGGCGTTGGCGGCGGTGTAGGCGTCGTAATCGCCCACGATCTGAGCGCCATAGGAACCGAGCGATTCGGCCTGCGTGACGATATCGAGGCTGCGCCCCTCATAGAACTGGATGTCGGCCACCATGAACGGCTCGAGCCGCGCCCCGAACTTGGATGCCGTGCGCCTGACGCCCTTGGCCACGGCCCGCACCTTGCCGTGCTGGCGCGTGAGCAACGTGAGGATGCGGTCGGCTTCGCCCAGTTTGTGGGTGCGAAGCACCACGGCTTCGTCACGGTACAGGGGCATGCCTTCATTATCTCTCCTCCCCCTGACAGTGGTCGGTTACGCGCGCCGCCCCGGGCCGTGGTAGATGTAAGTGGTGACCCCCCTCTTCGTGATTCCGCTCTGGGCCGACCTGCTCGCCGTGGGCGTCGGCGCCGTGCAGGGGGCCATGTTCGCGTCGCGTTTTCGCGAGAGCCGGCTCGACATCCTGGGCGTCGCCATCATGGGCATCGTCACGGGGCTCGGCGGCGGTATCGTGCGCGACCTCTTGCTCAACCAGGTGCCCGCGGCGTTGCGCAGCGACTGGTACCTGCTGACCGCCGTCGGCGCCGCTCTTCTCGGCATGCTGTTGCTCGCCATCTTCACGCGCCTGAACCGACTCATCATCGGGTTGGATGCCCTCACCATCGGTCTCTTCGGCGCGATCGGCACGACCAAGGCGCTGGCCGTCGGCATCCCGCCCGTCCCTGCCGTCTTCGTGGGCATGTTGTCGGCCGTGGGTGGGTCGGTGCTGCGCGATGTGATGCTCAACATCCCCATCGCCCTGATGCATGTCGGCTCGCTGTATGCCGTCGCGGCGCTGGCGGGGTGTGCGGCGCTCGGTGTGCTGTTCGTGGCGGATGTGCCCATCGAGGTGGGCGCTATCGTGTGCGTGATCGTGACGACCCTGCTGCGCATTCTTGCGGTGCGCTTCGGATGGAGCCTGCCCGAGCAGCGCGCGCTCAGCAGTTGGCCGCGCTGGCGCCGCGGGCGCGCCTGATTCCTGCTGCCCTGAGCGTGCGGTCGAGCGACCGGCAGAACGCACGGTCGAGTGTCCGCGGAGCGTACAGCTGAGCGCCCCGCCCGCGCACGGCCGATCGCACGGTCGACCGCACGGCTGCGATCGGCCATCCACATGCCATGCCCGACACATGAAGGCGGGGCCAGCCCTCTCGGACCGACCCCGCCTCACGTTCGTCTGACTTAGACCGTCTGCAGCTCGGGCTCGCGAACCTCGGCGCGAATGGCGCGGTTGGCGGCCGAGACGACGGCCTTGAGCGATGCCGTCGAGATGTCGCCGTCGATGCCGATGCCCCACAGGCGCGTGCCGTTCACGTCGAGCTCGACATAGGCCGCGGCCTTGGCGTCGCCCGAGGCGCTCATGGTGTGCTCGACATAGTCGTAGAGCGAGATCTCGATGCCGCGGCCGCGCATGATCTCGATGAACGCCGCGATCGGGCCGTTGCCGGATGCCTGAGCGCGCGACACCTCGTCACCGTCACGCAGATCGACCACGAGTTCGACCTCGCCCTGGAAGTCGCTCGCCGTGCGCGTGGAGGTGAGCTCGAAGCGACCCCACTTGGCGTCGTCGTCGGCCGCGGGCAGGTACTCGTCCTGGAAGATGTTCCAGATCGCGTCGCTCGTGACCTCGCCGCCCTCGGCATCGGTCTTGCGCTGCACAACACCCGAGAACTCGATCTGCAGCTTGCGCGGCAGGTCGAGCGCATGGTCGGTCTTCAGCAGGTAGGCGACGCCGCCCTTGCCGGATTGGGAGTTGACGCGGATGACGGCCTCGTAGCTGCGGCCCAGGTCTTTCGGGTCGACGGGCAGGTAGGGCACGGCCCATTCGAGCTCGTCGACCGTCTTCCCGGTGCGCTCGGCTTCGGCGGCCATGGCCTCGAAGCCTTTCTTGATGGCATCCTGGTGCGAACCCGAGAAGGCCGTGAAGACGAGGTCTCCGGCCCAGGGGCTGCGCTCGGGCACGGGCAGCTGGTTGCAGTACTCGGCCGTGCGCTTGACGCCGTCGACGTCGCTGAAGTCGATCTGCGGGTCGATGCCCTGCGTGAACAGGTTGATGCCGAGGGCCACCAGGTCGACGTTGCCCGTGCGCTCGCCGTTGCCGAACAGGCATCCCTCGATGCGGTCGGCGCCGGCTAGGTAGCCCAGCTCGGCGGCGGCGATGGCCGTGCCGCGGTCGTTGTGCGGGTGCAGCGAGATGATGACGTTCTCGCGATTGTTGAGGTGCCGCCCCATCCACTCGATCGAGTCGGCGTAGACGTTGGGCGTGGCCATCTCAACCGTTGAGGGCAGGTTGATGATGACCTTGCGCTCGGGCGTGGGCTCGAACACCTCGAGCACCTGGTTGCAGATGTCGACGGCGAACTCGAGCTCGGTGCCCGTGTAGCTCTCGGGCGAGTACTCGTAGAAGACGGCCGTCTCGGGGATGGTCTTCTCCATCTCGCGGCACTTACGGGCGCCGTGCAGGGCGATGTCGATGACGCCCTGCTTGTCGGTGCGGAACACGACCTCGCGCTGCAGGATGCTCGTCGAGTTGTAGAGGTGCACGATGGCCTGCTTGGCGCCCTTGATCGACTCGTAGGTGCGCTCGATCAGGTGGTCTCGTGCCTGCGTCAGCACCTGGATCGTGACGTCTTCGGGAATGGCGTTCTCTTCGATCAGGCTGCGCACGAAGTCGAAGTCTGTCTGGCTCGCGCTCGGAAAGCCGACTTCGATCTCTTTGTAGCCCATGCCGACCAACAGGTCGAACATGATGCGCTTGCGCTCGGGGCTCATCGGGTCGATGAGCGCCTGGTTGCCGTCGCGCAGGTCGACGGCGCACCAGCGGGGCGCCTCGGTGATGCGCTTCGAGGGCCACGTGCGATCGGGCAACTCGACCCGGATCTGTTCGTGGAACGGGCGGTATTTGTGCACCGGCATGGCCGACGGCTTCTGGGTGTTCTTCATGGTCTTACAGCTCCTCGCGAATCGAATTCAGCCGATGACGAACTCCGCGACGAGGGAGGCCTGGGATTAGGACTCGTCGCGGCAGCTAAGGAGGAGCGCACCGAACAACACCCGCTCAGGCTACACCACGGCGCGCGGCTCGCGCATGTCACGAACGAAGCGTGCGGCATCCGCGACCGAGAGCTCGGGAATGTAGGAGCGCACGAGCGCGACACCGATGGCCGGCAGATGCACGGCGTCGGGGTAGACGAGCCACAGCGGCACGAACGTGGGCTGGAACTTGCGCTTGAAGTTGAGCAGCGAGCGGAAGCCGTAGACGGGTTCGAGCGAGGTGCCGATGTAGTCGAGCAGGCGCGCGATGGTGGATGCCTCACCATCGGCCTGTCCCCCACCGCCCGATTTGGCGAGCGGCGCGCCCGACAGGCTCATGAATTGGATGCCCTCGGCCTGCATGGTGGTCGCCGACTTCGCGATCAGGAACTCCATGGTGCCGTTCATGCCGTCGGCGCGGCGCCGCATGAAGTCGAGCGTATAGCCGATGACGCCGTCGTGGCCGTAGGACGGCAACCAGCTCGTGGCCGCCTCGATCTGACCCTCGCCGTCCACCGCCAGCATGATGCGCACGGCGGGGTCGGCCAGCTCGTCGAAGCCGCCGAGCGTGAACTCCATCTCGGGCAGCTCCTTATCGGCCACCCAGGCCTCGGACATGGCCTGCACCTGAGACCTTTTCGACAACGACATCTCGGGCCACGAGGTCCACTCGGCGACGATGCCGGCCCGCTCCGCGCGGTTGATCGACGTGCGGATGTCTTGCCACTTCTTGCCCGTGGTCGACCACTGCTGCGGCAGGACGATGGCTTCTTCGGCGATCTCGAGGCGATGCCATCCGAGATCGTCGAAGGCCGACACCGAGCGGTCGTCGATGCCATAGAAGGCGGGCGTCCAGCCGTTGTCGCCGCAGAAGCGGATGAAGCGGCGGATGACGGCCGGATCGTCGTGGTCGGGGCCGAACGGGCCGCCCGTGGTGACGGCGACGGCCCCGCGCACGCGATAGGCGACGGCCGCCCTGGTCTCGCCGTCGAACCAGAAGCTGTTGCCCGGCCACGTGGACATGAACGCGAGGGTGTCTCCGCCGCCCTGTTCGAGGAGCGCGCGGGCGCGCAGACGATCGTCGGTGCCGGGGACAGCCGAGGGCGACAGTACGAGACGGGCCACGGCGGCCACGAGAACCAGGCCGAACAGGATCGACGGGCCGTACCAGAACAGGTCGGCCCAGGGCGTGACGGGGATGAACCCGAGCCCGTCGGACACGACGAACGACGGAGGCGCGAGGCGCAGCGGCAGCTCTTTCAGGATGTCGACGGCCGAGATCGCCGGACGGAACTGATCGCGCAGCATCCAAGTGCCGACGAACGAGAGGGCCGCCGCCCCGAAAGCCCCTGCCAGGAGGGTCACGACGAAACGCCGGAGTGCCGTGCCCGTCGACCGCACCGCGACGTGGCGCCGCATGAGGATGAGGAGAAGCGCAACCGCCAGGGGCAGCAGCGCGCACACGATGAACGACACCAACGCGCGACGGTCGATCGCGGTGTCGAGTTCATTGATTGTCGGGAACAGCTGCGGAAGCGTGGCGGGGGTCAGGCCGAAGTAGATGGAGATGGCGCCGCTCAGCAGCACGTTAGCGACCACCGCCAACCACAGGGCGACGCGTCGGCCGAGGAACACACCCCACGCGATGAAGAGCATGGCCAGCATGGGGAACACCGAGATGAGGGCGACCGCCGAATGCGCGTCCAGCAGCGAATCGGCCGTCGACGAGCAGGGCGCGCTCGCCGAACCGAGCGCACACAACACGCCGTCAGCGCTCGACACCGGGTCGAAGGACAGGGCGCCATAGAGAGACAGCAGACCGTCGCCCGTGCCGATCTGCCCCGCAAGGATCGGACCGACACCGCCGAGAGCGACGATGGATGCCAGCAGCACGCGCGTCTCGTGATGAGAGCTGCGTACGAGCCTGAGGCGGGACCGGCTGCCGCCCAGCAGGAAACCGATGCCCAACCCGATGGGGACGGCGAGGAGCGCGAACAGGTCACCCGCTCCCCCGGCATAGAGAAAGAGTGTGACGGCGAAGAGCGTCGCGAAGAGGCGGATGCGGCGCCGCCACAATGCGCCCGTGAATGCGCTCGCGGCCATCGCGGCGCACACGACACCCGTCGCCGGCGAAAGGGTGTCGACCGACGCCGCGCTCAGGGGGACGTATTCGAGCACCGTGCGCTCCGCGTAGCTGATGGCGAAACCGAGCAGGGCCGCCGTTGCGCTTCCCCCGAGGTAGGCGACGAGGACGCGCCAGGTGCCCATCAGGCGTTCGGATTCACCGACGACCACGAGCAGGAGGGGCACGACGGCGATGAGCGAGGGCCAGCCGTCGGCAGCGAGAAATGCCGTGAAGATGCCCCACCAGTGGTGTTCGACGAAGACGTCGTCCTGGCCCGTGGCGAGGATGTCCCAACCCCAGCCATAGGTCGACGAGGCGAAGCCCCAAACGCTGAGCGCGGCGATCACGATCGTGAGCGCGATCGTGGCCGGGCGCCGGCGGGCCCAACGGCCGATGCCGGCCAGCGCACGGGTCGCGGGCGACGGCGGCGTCGGCTCGCTGGGCTGCGCGCGCTGCCCGGTTTGCGCGCGCTGCCCGGATTGCGTCCGCTGTGCGGGCGCGGCGGTCGGGGCCGCCGGTGTGTCAGCTGGCGGGACCGTTGGTTGGATGTCGTCGCTCATTCTGTCTTCAATCCCAGTCGTTCTGCCAGCAAGGGCATGCCTTTGCCGAAAATGTAGGTCACGGTGTTCCAGTCGTGCGCGGTGCCGGGTGACACGATCTCGGTGGTCGATACGCCGGCGGCCTTCATGGCCGCCTCGACCGTCTGCGTCTCGGGGCCGAGCCGCGTGTCGAGGGATCCGTAGCCGACGATGGCCGCTACATCCCGATAGGGCGCATTCCTGGCCAGGATGGCGGCCGGTTTCGCCGCGTTGTAGGCCGCCTGAGACCCGCCGAAACCATCCCGGACCGTGTTGTCTCCGATGGTCGGGGCCTGTTCGCCGGCGATATCGAACCACGTGCGATAGAGCTCCGGATGCGCGGGGCCGAACTGCGTGGTACACGTGGCACCCTGCGAGAACCCGCCGATGCCCCAGTAGCGGTGATCCGTCGTGACGGGCAGGTTGGCCTGGATCCAGGAGGTGACGTCTTGTGTGATGTAGGTGGCCGAGTTGCCGAGCGGCGAGTCGACGCACATGGGGTTCTTCTCCGGCGCGCCTAACTGGTCGGGCACGACGACGATGGGTGCGAGACCCTTGTGCGCGGCCGCATAAGCGTCGAGTGTGTGAGCGAGCCCGCCCTTCACGAAGAGGTCGTCCGGGGCGCCCGGCTGACCCGAGAGCATCACCATGACGGGCAGCTTCGGGGGCGCCGCGACCCTCGCCGCCGGCGGCAGGTAGACGACGGCATTGCGGGCGTCGAAATGCGAGAGGGTGGCCGGGATCCTGATCTCTCCCACGGAACCGGTCGCGGGCATGTCACCGGGTGGTGCCCAGGCGGCCGCGAAACCGGGAGCCGCGACATCCGCTGCCCCGGCCGTGGCCTCACGGGGAAGCGACAGGGCCGGCACCTCGCGTGGGGTGAAGATGTCGCCGATGGTGCGGTACTCACCGAAGTCTGCATTGATGAAGAGGGCCGAGGTCGCGGCTATGGACAGGATGGCCAACACTGCCACCAGTTTGCGCCAGAGCTTCGTGTGGCGAAAGCTCATGGCCGCGAAGGTTCCCCCGGCCAGCATGAGGGCGACCCAGAGGCGGAACGTGGTCGTGAAGGAGTAGTCGAAGACATCCCACACATCGCCCACCAGCCAGACCAGAATGATGCCGACGCCCGCGGCTGCAACCGTGGCCACGAGTGTGGGCACGATCCACCGGCGTATGTGTGGCCGAACGGCCAGCATCACGAACAGGACGACCGTCACGCCCAGTGCCACGAAGAGCACTTTCGGATGGTCGATGCGAACCGCCTGCAGCCAGTCGATCATGGTCGTCCTTTCCGAAACCAGATCGAGTATGGCAGCACGCGGGCGCGCCAGACTGGAGGCGGAATGGGAGCCGGATGGGAACTTGCCGGGGCGTCGGGGGCGTCACTCGGCGCGTTCCATAGCGAGCATGTAACTCGAGATTTGTTCGGGACTCGCGCCCGCCATTTCGTCGACGATGCGGCCGTCGGCGAGGAAGACGATGCGGTCGGCATAGCTGGCCGCCACCGGGTCGTGCGTGACCATGGCGATCGACTGCCCGTATTCGACGCAGGCGCGCGAGAGAAGTTCGAGCACCTCCCGGCTCGTGCGGGTGTCGAGGGCGCCGGTGGGCTCGTCGGCGAAGATCAGGTCGGGCCGCGAGGCGAGTGCGCGGGCGATGGCGACGCGTTGCTGCTGACCACCGCTCATCTCGTGCGGGCGGTGAGTCAGACGGCCCGTCAGGCCGAGCGAGTCGGTGAGCGAGTCGATCCAGGCGCGTTCCTCGGTCGTGGGTGTGTGCTTGTCGAGGTCGAACGGGAGCATGATGTTGGCGCGCGCATCGAGCGTGGGCACGAGGTTGAACGATTGGAAGACGAAGCCGATGCGCCGGCGACGCAGCACGGTCAGCTCGGAGTCGCCGAGGCGGCCGATCTCGGTGTTGCCGAGCCAGACCTCGCCCGTCGTGGGCTGGTCGAGGCCGGCCATGATATGCATAAGCGTCGACTTGCCGCTGCCCGACGGGCCCATGATGGCGGTGAATTGGCCTCGGCGCACGCCGATCGAGACGTCGTCGAGCGCGAGCACCGCGCCGTCCCCTCGGCCATACCGCTTCGAAACGTTGGTCACGCGGGCGGCGAGGCCCATGTCGAGTGTCGTGAAGGTCATGCTTCAACGCTAGGGAGGTCGCGGGTCTGCCGCGTCGTCCGGGCGGTCTATCGCTCGTGGGCCCCGAGGACGATTCCTGAGCGATGCGTCGCGTGAGCTCTCGAGGAACGGCTAGGCGATGAGGCCGTGCTCGTACGCGAAGATGACGAGTTGCACGCGGTCGCGCAGGCCGAGCTTCGCGAGAACGCGCGAGATGTGCGTCTTCACGGTCGATTCGCTGAGGAATTCGGTCGATGCGATCTCGGCATTCGAGAGGCCTCTGGCGGCGAGCAGGAAGATGTCGCGTTCGCGCGCCGTGAGCTGGCCGAATTCCGCCGGCGGCTGCGGTTTCGGCGCATCACCCATGAGGTGTTTCATGAGGGCTTGCGTCTCGCCGGGCGCGATGACAGCGTTACCCGCGTGAACCGTGCGGATGGCGGCGAGGAGGAACGGCGGCTGTGTATCTTTCAGCAGGAAACCGCTGGCACCCGAGCGCAGCGCGTGAGCGGCTCCCTCGTCGAGGTCGAAGGTGGTCAGGACCACGATCTTGGGGGCCTTCGAACCGCTTCGGGCGGCATCTTCGAGCGCTCGGACCGTGGCCTCGATGCCGTCCATGACGGGCATGCGCACGTCCATCAGCACGACGTCGGGGCGGGTCTCGGCGATCAGGGCGAGCCCCGCGCGCCCGTCACCGGCCTCACCGGCGAAGGCGAGGTCGGGTTGGGATTCGATGAGCATGCGGATTCCGGCCCGGAAGAGGGCCTGGTCGTCGACGAGGGCCACGCTGATGCGGCCGTCACCGGCGGCATTGCCGTGGCCCGACGTAGCGTCGTGACCGGCGGCCGGGTCGTGACCAGCGGCGGAGCCGTTGTGGCCGGTCAGGCCTGCGCTATCGCGGCCGGTGGACTGGCCGCCGAAGGGTGAGGCGGGCGGTGTGAGGCTCATCGGGTTCCGTTCGAGGGGGTGTGGGCGGCGGCCGGGATGAAGGCCGTGACTTGGTAGACGCCGGGGGCGACTTCGCGCGCGTCGAGGCGTCCGCCGGCGAGCGTGGCTCTTTCACGCATGCCTGGCACGCCGTGGCCGACAGAGGGCATGGCACGCGGGGCGGTCGGTGAGGTCGGCGGAGCGATGTGGCCGGACACCGTGGCGACGCTGCCGGTGCGGATGTCGTCCCGGCCGGCGGGCGCGGTCGGCACCGTCACCGCGTTCTGGATGTTGAGCACGACGCCGTTGGCGCGCCAGTCGAATCGCACCGACACCGGGGTTCCGGGGGCGCCGTGGCGGAGCGCGTTGGTGAGCCCCTCCTGCGCGATGCGATAGACCGCGATCTGGTGCCCGGTGACAACGGAGACCGGGGTTCCGACCGATTCGAGGCGCACATCGAGGCCCGCGCTGCGCATCTGCTCGACGAGATGTGGGATGTCGGCGATCATCGGCTGCGGCCCGTCGGCCTGTCGGTGCCGCAACTCGGCGAGCAGCACGCGAACATCCCCGAGGGCTTCCCTCGCCGTCGCCGAGATTGTTTCGAGGGAGCGGTCGACGACGGTCGGGTCGGATGCGCGGGCATAGCGTGCGCCATCCGCTTGGGCGATGACGACCGCGAGCGAGTGGGCGACGACGTCGTGCATATCGCGTGCGATGCGGTTGCGTTCCTGCTCGACGATGACCTCTTGCTGCGTTTGCACGTTGAGCTGTTGGGCGACGTAGCGCTCATAACCGGCGGCGCGTGCTTCGCGACCGGTGCGGGCCAGGAGGCCGAGCACCCACGACAGGGTGAGCACGAATATGCCTGCCGCCGAGCCGACGGCGGTGGTGAACGTGTACTGGGCCTGCTGGTCGGGGTCGAAGAGGACGCTGACGAGACCGCCGGCGCCCGGCGTGGTCGCGGCGCCGATGATGAGCAGGGACGTGTAGGCGGCCGCGATGATGCCGCCGCCGAGCGCGGAGACGAGCCCGAGCCAGCGCACGCGTGGGCTGCCGAGGGACGCCGTCGAGTAGAGCACCACGAGGATGGCGATGTTGCTGACCTGGGGGCTGACCATGCCGAGCATCTGGACGATGGCCGTCAACCAGGCGAGGGCGAGGGCGAGTCCCGGGGATGCCCGGTGCAGCGCGAGCGACACGGCCATGCCGAGCAGCACCACGTAGGCGAGGGCGGGCTGGCCGATGAGCGCCGTGAAGCCCAACCCGAGAAGAAGGCAGAACAGCGCGATGATGCCGTCGACCCACTTCTGGGTGGTCGTCAGGGGCCTGAACATACTTCCCACGTTACGGGGTGCGGGCACGGGCGGGGGCGCTGGCGGCCGAACATGGTCCTCGCGATGGATGAATGACATGCCGTGGTGCCGTGTTCGATCTGTGCCGTGTGCGCCCGATGCCGCGCGAGCGTCAGAAGCCGAGACGCCCGAGCAGCTTCGGGTCGCGCTGCCACTCTTTGGCCACCTTCACGCGCAGCGAGAGGAAGACTCGCGTTCCGACGAGGGGTTCGATCTGGGCGCGGGCGCGTTCGCCCACGTCACGCAGACGCGACCCTCGGTCGCCGATGATGATGCCCTTCTGGCTGTCGCGTTCGACAAAGATGTTGGCATAGATGTCGGTTAGGTCGGTGCCTTCGCGAGGCACGATGTCGTCGATCGTGACGGCCAAGGAGTGCGGCAGCTCGTCGCGCACACCCTCGAGCGCCGCCTCGCGGATGAACTCGGCGACGCGGTCTTCTGTGGACTCGTCGGTGACGGCCTCTTCGGGGTAGAGCGCCTCTGACCGGGGCATGAGTGAAACCAGCTCGGCGGCGAGCACGTCGAGCTGGGTGCCCTCGACCGATGAGATGGGGATGATGCTGTCCCACTCCCGCAGTTCTTGCACGGCGAGCAGCTGGGCCGCCACGTTCTTCTTCGAGGACGCGTCTACTTTGGTGATGATCGCGACCTTCTTGGCCCGGGGGAACCCGTCGAGCTGCTCGTTGATGAAGCGATCACCGGGGCCGAGCTTCTCGGTGGCGGGGATGCAGAAGCCGATGACGTCGACATCACCGAGGGTCGACTGCACGAGGTCGTTGAGGCGCTGGCCGAGCAGTGTGCGCGGGCGGTGGATGCCGGGGGTGTCGACCACGATCAGCTGACCGTCTTCGCGGTGCACGATGCCCCGGATGGCGCGGCGCGTGGTCTGCGGCTTCGACGATGTGATGGCCACCTTCTGCCCGACGAGCGCGTTCGTCAACGTCGACTTGCCCACGTTGGGGCGGCCGACGAACGACACGAACCCGGCGCGGTAGTCGCCCTCGACCTCGTCGCGCTGCGGCTCGCTGGTGCCGCCGCGCGGTTTGCGGACCTTCTTACCGTGCGACTCGTCGGACGCCGCCGCGGGCTCGGCGACGGCAGCCTCGTTGGCGTCGGCCGTTTCGGCGTGGCCGGAGGTGCCCGTTGCCGAGCTGTCGGGAACGATGCCGGTCGTGTTGTCTGCTGCGTTGTCTGCGTTGTCTGCGTTGTCTGCGTTGTCTGCGGTGCCGTTGTCCACGGTCACTCCTTTGATTGGTCGAACGACGCTTGCACGTCGGCGAGGGCGTCGGTGCGTTCGACGATGACGGTTGTGAGGCGACCGCGTCGCCCCTCGGTGCGGTCGGCGGTGATGACGAGCCCGCCGACGGTGGCTTGCGAGCCCTGGACGGGGAGTCGGTCGAGCGTCTTTGCGAGCAAGCCGCCGATGGAGTCGACGTCGTCGTCATCGAGTTCGATGTCGAAGAGTTCGCCCACCTCGTCGGCGGCGAGCCGCGCGTCGACCCGGTAGCGCCCGTCGCCGAGGTCGGTGACCTCGTCGGTGTTGGCGTCGTATTCGTCGGAGATGTCACCCACGAGTTCTTCGATGAGGTCTTCGAGCGTGACGAGCCCGGCCACTCCGCCGTACTCGTCGATGACCATGGCGAGGTGGTTCGACTCGGCCTGCATCTGCTGCAGCATGGCGTCGGCCTTCTTGGATTCGGGCACGAACAGCGGCGGACGAGCCAACTCGCTCGCGATGCGCTCCCCCGATGTCGGGCCGCCCTCGTGCAGCGCCCGGGCCAGGTCGCGCAGGTAGAGAATGCCGATGACATCGTCGATCTCGTCCGCGCGGACGGGCGCACGCGAAACGCCCGTGCGCAACAGGACGCTCATGGCCTGGTCGACCGTGAGGTCGTCTTCGATGGTGATCATGTCGGTGCGCGGGACCATGACCTCGCGCACGACGGTCGAGTTGAACTCGAAGATCGAGTGGATGAGTTCGCGGTCGTCTTCTTCGAGGACATCTTGCTCGGCTGCCTCGTCGACCATGCTGAGCAGCTGCTGCTCGCTGGAGAACGACCGGTTGCGCGACACACCCGGTGTGACCCGGTTGCCGAAGGCGACGAGAGCGTTGGGAAGCGGTCCGAGCACGACACGCACGAATCGCACAACGGGCGCCGCGACGGTGAGGATGGCACCGGCGTGCGTGCGCCCGAACCCGCGCGGACTGGCGCCCACCAGGATGAACGACACGACCGTCATGACAAGGGCCGACACGACGAGCGCGATCCACAACTCGTCGATCGTGAACGAGAAGACGAGGGTGACGAGCACGGCCGCTGTCGTTTCGGCCGTGATGCGCACGAAATTGACGGCGTTCAGGTGGGGCCCGGGGTCGTCGGCGATGGCCGTGAGCGACCTCTTCGCCCGCGAATGCAGCGCCAGGTCGGCGATGTCGGCGCGCGATTGCACCGTGATGGCGGCATCGACGGCGGCCATGAGGCCGGCGAAGGCGACCAGGAGGAAGGCCGCCGTGATGAAGAGGGCTACCGGCATGTCAACCGCGTCGCTCTTGCATGGCGAAGCCGATCAGGATGTCGCGCTGGATGCCGAACATCTCGCGCTCTTCGTCGGGCTCGGCGTGATCGAAGCCCAACAGGTGAAGGATGCCGTGGGTGGTCAGCAACACGAGTTCCTGCGTGGTCGAATGACCCGCGTCGTCGGCCTGCGACTCGGCGACCTGCGGGCACAGAACGATATCCCCGAGCAGGCCGGCGGGCGTCGGGTTGTCTTCGGTGCCGGGGCGCAACTCATCCATCGGGAAGCTCAGTACATCGGTGGGGCCGGGCTCGTCCATCCACTGCACGTGCAGCTGTTCCATCGCGCCCGTGTCGACGAGGACGATGTTGAGGTCGGCCTCGGCGTTGACGTGCATCGCCTGGAACGCATAGGTGGCGAGCCGGAGCAGCGCAGCCTCGTCGACGGGCATCTGTGACTCGTTGTTGATCTCGATGCTCACGGACGGGGCCTTTCAGGAGTAAGGGAGTGTGATGGGCGGACGCCTCTCAAGAAGCGCTACCGCGTCGCGGTTGCCGGTCTCGAGGTGCACCCCGACGCTCGGCCCGATTGGCGAACTCGGCCGCCTGCTCGCGCTCGAAGCGCTGGGCCTGCTTCGTCTGATCATATTCGCTGTAGGCATCGACGATGCGGCCGACGAGTGTGTGCCGCACGACGTCGTCGCTCGTGAGCTCGGCGAAGTGGATGTCGTCGATCTCACGCAGCACGCGCGTGACGAGTCGCAGGCCCGACGAACCGGTGGGCAGGTCGACCTGCGTCACGTCGCCCGTAATGACCATCTTCGACCCGAACCCGAGGCGCGTGAGGAACATCTTCATCTGCTCGGGCGTGGTGTTCTGAGCCTCGTCGAGCACGATGAACGAATCGTTGAGCGTGCGACCGCGCATGTAGGCGAGGGGCGCGACCTCGATCGTGCCGGCTGCGAGCAGCTTGGGCACGAGTTCGGGGTCCATCATTTCGTTGACCGCGTCGTAGAGCGGCCGAAGGTAGGGATCGATCTTGTCGGTCAGAGTGCCGGGCAGGAACCCGAGGCGTTCGCCGGCTTCGACCGCGGGGCGCGTGAGGATGATGCGCGTGACCTCTTTGCGCTGCAACGCCTGCACGGCCTTGGCCATGGCGAGATAGGTCTTACCCGTTCCGGCCGGGCCGATGCCGAACGTGATGGTGTTCTCGTCGATGGCTTCGACATAGTCGCGTTGGCCGGCGGTCTTCGGACGAATGGTCTTGCCCCGCGACGACAGGATGGCCTGGCTCATCACATCGGACGGGCTCTGGCCCTCGTCGAGCATCTTGGCCGAGGATCGCACGCCCTCGGGATCGAGGTCGAGGCCGTTCTTCACGAGCGAGATGAGCTCGTCGACGAGCGCGGCCGCCTGATTCACTTCGGCGCGATCGCCGCTCAGGGTGACCTCGTTGCCGCGAACGTGCACCGTGACGCCGGGGAACTGCTTCTCGATCGTCGACAGCAGTCGATCCTGCGGGCCGAGCAGACGCACCATTGCGACGCCGTCGATCGTCAGATGGCGGTCGACGTGGCTATCGGCGGCATCGCCGGCTCCGGGTGCGGACACGAGCGTTGCGTCAACGGGCGTATCGGGCGTGTTCGGCGTGGCCTGGGCGTTGGCGGAACGGGATGAATCGTCAGAATGTGGCAAGTGAGCCCTCCGAAAGGTCTCCCGCGAGGACGTGCGCGTGCACGTGGAAGACGGTTTGACCGGCGCTTTCGCCGGTGTTGAAGATGAGTCGGTAGTCGCCGCCGGCGCGCTCTGCGGCGATGCGTGAGCCGACCTCGACCAGTTCGGCCAGGAGGTCGGGCTCGGCGGCCGCCAACTCGGTGACATTGCGGTAGGCCTCTGTCTTCGGCACCACCAGGACGTGGACGGGCGCTTTCGGAGCGATGTCTTCGAACGCGATCACACGATCGGTTTCGGCCACGATCGTGGCCGGAATCTCGCGAGAAACGATGCGGGCGAAGATGGAGCGTTCGGAATCGGACATGGTTCCATTCTAAAGAAACACGGCCCCGCCGAAGCGGTTATCCACAGATCGGTTCGCTCTCAGCGTGGTGGGCGACGAGCCGACACCACGGCGATCGTCACCAACGCCCGAGCCGCACATTCAGCACGGCGAGGGCGGCGGGACCGGCCGTCGACGTGCGCAGGACGGTCGACCCGAGACGCACGATGCGAGCCCCCGCCGACGCCATCCGATCGAGTTCAGCCGGCGACACACCGCCCTCGGGACCCACGACGATGACGATTTCACCATCGGACGGGAGGTCTGTTTCGGCGAAGGTGGTCTCACCTCGGGGATCGAGCACGAGCACGAGCGCGCGCGAGGCGCGTTCTGCCAGCTGAGCGGTCGTTTGCAGCGGTTCGACCTCGGGCAGCCAGGAGCGGATCGACTGCTTGGTCGCCTCGCGCGCGATGGTCTGCCAGCGCTGCCGACCCTTCTCGGCCTTCTGCGCGTCCCAGCGGGAGATGCTGCGTTCGGCCGACCACGGGACGATCGCGTCGACGCCCAGTTCGGTCGCGGCCTGGACGGCGCGCTCGTCACGGTCGCCCTTGGCCAGGGCCTGCACGAGCACGAGCGCCGGGCTCGCGGCATCCGCCCGCTCTGAGTGCTCAACACGGATGACGACGCTCGACGGGCTCGACGCCTCGACCACGCCCGTGGCCAGGAGCCCCGTGCCGTTGCCGACGCTGACCGTTTCGCCCACGCGGACGCGGTTCACGGTTGCCGCGTGTTTGGCCTCGGCGCCCGTCAATTCGACGGTGTCGCCGACGGGTGCCTCGGTCAGATCCTCGCGTAGGAACAGGCTGCTCATATCGGTGCCCGCTAGGCGTTCATGAAGCGGTCGCGCAGCTTCTGGAACAGCCCCTGCTGAAACTGCCCGAGCTTCGGGCCCGACTGCTTGCGGTGCGACGCGAACGATTTGATGAGCTCGCGTTCCTTGTGGTCGAGCTTGGTGGGCGTGACCACGTGGATGCCGACGCGCAGGTCTCCGCGACCCGAACCGCGCAGCTTCGTGATGCCGCGACCCTTGATCGTGAGCACCTCGGACGACTGCACACCCGGGCGCACCTCAAGCGGCACGTCGCCGTCGAGCGCGGGCACGGTCGTCTCGGTGCCCAGGATGGCGTCGGTCATGGGAACTTCGAGCGTGCACAACAGATCGTCGCCGTCACGGCTGAAGATGTCGTGGTGGCGCACCTTCATCTCGAGGTAGAGGTCGCCGTTGGGGCCGCCGGCCTGGCCGATCTCACCCGAGCCGGGCATCTGCAGGCGCAGACCCGTGTCGACGCCGGCGGGGATGTCGACGGGAACCGTGCGGCGCGCGCGCACGCGGCCCTGGCCTTGGCAGGTGGCGCACGGCGCGGGGATGACGGTTCCGTAACCGCGGCAGGTGCCGCAGGGAGCCGACGTGACGACGTTGCCGAGCAGCGATCGCACCTGGCGCTGGATCTGGCCCGAACCGTGGCAGATGTCACAGGTCACGGGAGAGGTGCCGGGCTGGCAGCACGAGCCCTGGCAGGTCTCGCACAGCACGGCCGTGTCGACCTCGAGGTCGCGGTGTGTGCCGAAGATGACTTCGCCGAGGTCGAGCTCGACGCGCAGCAGGGCGTCCTGGCCGCGCTCCTGGCGCGACTTGGGGCCGCGCTGCTGGCCGCCGCCGCCGAAGAACGTGTCGAAGATGTCGCCGAAACCGCCGAAGCCGCCCGCGCCACCGAAACCGGCGCCGCCCTGATCGCCCAGGTCGTAGCGCTCGCGCTGCTGCGGGTCGCTCAACACGTCATAGGCGTGCGTGACGTCTTTGAACCGCTCGGAGGCCTCGGCCGCCGGGTTCACATCGGGGTGCAGCTCACGCGCCAGGCGGCGGTATGCCTTCTTGATCTCGTCGGGGGAAGCGTCGCGCGACACGCCTAGTACGTCGTAGTGGTCAGCCACCGAAGGCCTTTCGTCGATCCCGGTCGGAGGCGTCTCCGGGCCGGGAAATGTTCAGAGGGTAATGAGGTCGAGAAGTGGTGCAAAAACTGTGGGGCAGAAGGTGAGGGGTCAGCCGTCGCCGAGTTGCCGAGACAGATAACGGGCCACCGCGCGAACGGCGGCGATGTTGTTGGAGTAATCCATTCTCGTCGGTCCGAGGACGCCGAGGCGCGAGAGTTCGCCCGCAGAGGAACGGTAGTTGCTCGTGACGATAGAAGTCTGTGACAGACCGAACGACGCATTCTCCTGACCAATGCGCGCGATGACGCTCGACGACGCGACGCCAGAAGGGTCGGCCTGCAGCTCGCCGAACAGACGCAACAGGATGACCTGCTGCTCGAGCGCCTCGAGTACGGGATAGATGCTGCCCGAGAAGTCCTCCTCGGTGCGGGCGAGGTTGGCGGCCCCCGCCATGACGAGCCGATCTTGACGATACGCCGAGAGCTGGTCGATGAGGGCCGCGACGATGGATGCGATGAGCGGCGCCTCGTCGGGACGGGCATCGTCGGCGAGGCGCTCGAGTGCCGCCCCGGCATCCGCCACACCGATGCCGACGGCCGCCTGGTTGAAGCGGTGCTTGAGGGACTCGACGTCGGTCTCGAGCGTGACGAGCGGAGACTCGACAACCCGCTGCTCGACCCGACCGTTGTCGGTGATGAGCACGACGAGCAGGCGATGGTCGGCGAGGAAGACGAGCTCGATGTGCCGAACCTGGGCCCGGGCGAACGACGGGTATTGCACGATCGCGACCTGATTGGTGAGCTGCGCGAGCAGCCGCACGGTGCGCGACAGCACATCGTCGAGCCCGACCGACTGCCCGAGGAATGCCTCGATGGCTTCGCGCTGCGCGGCCGAGAGTGGGCGCCGATCGGCGAGCTGGTCGACGAAGAGGCGATAGCCCTTGTCGGTCGGCACCCGGCCGGACGAGGTGTGCGGCGCGACGATCAGTTCTTCGTCTTCGAGCTGCGCCATATCGTTGCGGATTGTGGCCGCGGAGACGCCGAACGAATGACGCTCGACGATGGCTTTAGACCCAACCGGCTCACGGCTGGCGACATAATCTTGCACGATGGCACGGAGGACTTCGAGACCGCGATCGGATGGCATCGGCTACTCCCCTCGGTGTCGGCAGTGTCGCTCGGCCGCATCGGGCGGCGGGCCGGTTGGCACTCGTTTGCTCAGAGTGCCAATTCTACCTCCGTAACCTCGGCTCGGCCAATTGCCGCACGGCACCGCGAGGCGCTACTTTGAGGGCATGACTGATGCACACGGGCAAGACCCGGCCGAGAAGAAACCCGACGACGCGTCGAACGGCGCGCCGGTGCCACCGATCGACGGCAGCGCAGCGGGCCACCAGCCGGGCCAGCCCGAGGCCGCTTCACCGTACGGACAGCCGCAGCAGCCCTCGCAGCCGCAGGCGCCCGAGCAGCCTCACGCACCCGAGCAGCCGCAGGCACCCGAGCAGCCGCAGGCGCCCGGTTCGCCCTACGGCCAGCAGCCTGGCCAGCCGCCCTTCGGTGCACCCGCAGGGCACTCGCAACCCGGGCAGTCGCAGCCGGGTCACTTCGGCCAGCCGCCGCAGGGTGCTCCCTATGGCCAGCAGCCCCCGCAGCAGCCGTTCGGTGCGCCGAGCGGTCAGTTTCAGGGTCAGCCGGGACAGTACGGCCAGCCCCAAGGACAGCCCGGACAATACGGCCAGCCCCAGGGACAGCCCGGACAGTACGGCCAGCAGGGCCAGCCGCCCTATGGCCAGCAGCCGGGTCAGCCTTACGGCCAGCCCGGTCAGCACGGCGGCCCCGGCGGCCCCGTTCCCCCGCAGTTCGGTGGGCAGCCCGGTTACGGCCCCCAGCCCCTCTCCCCCGCCGATGACAAGCTGTGGGCCAGCCTCTCGCACTTCCTCGGCGTTTTGTGGCTCCTGCCCTCGCTCATCATCTTCCTCGTCTTCAAGGACCGCGGCCCGCGTGTGCGCGAAGAGTCGAAAGAGGCGCTGAACTGGCAGATCACGTTCCTCATCGGCTACATCGCGCTGTCGATCGTCATCGGCATCATCCAGGCCATCCTCTACTCAACGGGTGCCTACGGCATCGCGGGCATCTTCGGCCTGCTGCAGGGTGCGCTCTACGTCGTCAACCTGGTCTTCTCGATCATCGGTGGCGTGCGCGTGACGCAGGGCGGCAGCTACCGCTACCCGTTCTCGCTGCGCCTCATCAAGTAGCGCTACACCAGTTCGACCAGAAGGGCCGCCCCACTCGGGGCGGCCCTTCTGCCGTTGAGAAACGCTCGGGCGTCAGCCGAGCTCGACTCAGTTGTCGGTCAGGCGCCTGACAACGGCGTCGGCCATGAGACGGCCGGGACGCGTGAGCACGAGGTGTCCGCGCAGGGCGGCTGCGGCATCCACGAAACCGTCGGCGATGAGCCCGGCGACGGCCACGCGACCCTCGGGCGCGAGCGAGCGGATGTCGAGACCGTCAGCAATGCGCACGCCCAGCATGATGCGTTCCATCTCTTGCACGTCGTCGTCGAGCGTCTCGCGTCCGGCGGCCGGTGAGGATCCCTCGGCCATGCGACCCGCGTAGGCGGCGGGATGCTTCACGTTCCACCAGCGCACGCCACCCACGTGCGAGTGCGCCCCGGGCCCGATGCCCCACCAGTCGGCGCCCGTCCAGTAGGAGAGGTTGTGGCGCGAGCGGGTGTCGTGGCCCGTGGACCAGTTGCTCACCTCGTACCAGCCGTAACCCGCATCCTGGAAGCGCTCGTCGGCGAGGTCGTACATATCGGCCTGCAGGTCTTCGTCGGGTTCGGCCACCTGACCCGAGCGGATCTGGCGAGCCAGCTTGGTGCCCGGCTCGACGATGAGCGAGTAAGCCGAGATGTGGTCGGGCTGCGTCGCCAGGGCTTGGTCGATCGAACGTTCCCAGTCGGCCAGAGTCTCGCCGGGCGTGCCATAGATGAGGTCGACCGACACCTGCAGGCCTACCTCGCGTGCCCAGGCGACGACGAGCGGCACGCGTTCGGGATCGTGCGTGCGCTCGAGCGTGGCGAGCACGTGCGGCACGGCCGATTGCATGCCGAAGGATACGCGTGTGAAGCCCGCCTCTTTCAGGGTGGCGAGGTAGTCCCGGTCGACCGAGTCGGGGTTGGCCTCGGTGGTGACCTCGGCGCCGGGCGCGAAACCGTGTTCGTCGCGCACGGCGGCGAGCATCAGGGCCAGGTCGGCCGCCGGCAGAAGGGTCGGGGTTCCGCCCCCGAAGAAGACGGTCGACACGGGGCGCGGTGCGACGCCGGACTCGCGGAGCACGTGTGCTGACAACCGCACCTCATCGACGGCCTGACCGGCGTAATCGGTGCGTTTCGCTCCGCGCAGCTCGTCCGACGTGTACGTGTTGAAGTCGCAATAGCCGCAGCGCACGCGGCAGAACGGCACGTGCAGGTACATGCCGAAGGGTCGGTCGCCCGAGCCGGCCGCCGCCGAAACGGGCAGCAGTCCGTCGGCCGGGGCCGGGTCGCCGAGAGGCAACGCTCCGGCCACTAGGACCCCTGAGCGGCGGACGCGGGCGGTGCCGAAGGGAATGCGGGCGAGAGCGCGCGCAGGTAGGCCTGCGTCAGACGCTTGCGGCGACGGCGGTCGAGCACGGGCAGCAAGCGGTAGGTCAGCGTGAGCGGACGTGTGAACGCGCGCACCGTGAACCAGACCGAATCGTCGTCGCGGTGCTCGAGCTGGAACGACTCCTCGCCCGAGACGGGGTGGGCGTCGACAGTTCCGTAGGCGAAGGCGACACGCGTCGGCTCCTCGACCACATAGACGACACGGATGCGGGCGTCGACGTGCGCGCCGTCGACACTGCCGCGCAGATGCGCCGTCGTGCCCGCGGCGATGTAGGGCGAGCCATCCGACCCGAAGCGTTTCTCGCTGGCAGCGTGGATGGGCTCGAGCGCCGAACCGTCTTCTGCGTAGCGGATGCCGCCGTACTGGGCGCCCTCATCGACGTGGATGTCGCTGACCGTGATGCCCGAGGCGTGCTGCACGCCCCACGTGAGCAGCTGGGCCGCTGCCGTGTGGAATCGCTGCTCGCCGCTGCCCAGGCGGATGGAGGACTCGCTCGGCACGAAGCCCTGTGGCGGGTACTGCATCAGGTCTGCTGCCTGGGTGGCGCCGACGGCCGCGTAGTTCACGGGCAGATCGACGAAGTTGCTGCGACGCACGCTACTTCTTCTCCTTGCCTTCGGTGTCCCCCGACAGGGCGGCGATGAACGCCTCTTGCGGAACCTCGACCTTGCCCACCATCTTCATGCGCTTCTTGCCCTCTTTCTGCTTCTCGAGCAGTTTGCGCTTACGGGTGATGTCACCGCCGTAGCATTTGGCGAGGACGTCCTTGCGCATGGCGCGGATGGATTCGCGCGCGATGATGCGGGCGCCGATGGCGGCCTGGATGGGCACTTCGAACTGCTGGCGCGGGATGAGCTTCTTCAGGCGCTCGGTCATGAGCACGCCATAGGCGTAGGCCTTCTCGCGGTGCACGATGGCGCTGAACGCGTCGACTTGCTCGCCCTGCAACAGGATGTCGACCTTCACCAGGTCGGCCTCCTGCTCGCCCATGGGCTCGTAGTCGAGCGATGCGTAGCCTTGCGTGCGGCTCTTCAGGTGGTCGAAGAAGTCGAAGACGATCTCACCGAGCGGCATGCTGTAGCGCAACTCGACGCGGTCTTCACCGAGGTATTCCATGCCGAGCAGGGTTCCACGGCGCGACTGGCAGAGTTCCATGATCGTGCCCACGTAGTCCTTGGGCGCCAGGATGGCGGCGCGCACGACGGGCTCAGAAACGGCCTGGATCTTGCCGGTCGGGAACTCGGACGGGTTCGTGACCGTGACGGTTTTCTTGTCTTCGGTGCGCACCTCATAGATGACGGAGGGCGCCGTGGTGATGAGGTCGAGGCCGAATTCGCGCTCGAGGCGCTCGGTGATGATCTCGAGGTGCAGCAGGCCGAGGAACCCGCAGCGGAAACCGAAGCCCAGGGCGACGGATGTCTCGGGCTCGTAGTTGAGCGAGGCATCCGACAGCTTGAGCTTGTCGAGCGCTTCGCGCAGGTCGGGGTAGTCGCCGCCGTCGATGGGGTAGAGGCCGGAGAAGACCATGGGCTTCGGGTCGGTATAGCCCGGGAGCGCATCGGTTGCGGGGCTCTTGAGGGTGGTGACCGTGTCGCCGACCTTGGAGAGCCGCACGTCTTTCACGCCCGTGATCAGGTAGCCGACCTCGCCGACGCCCAAGCCCTTCGACGGGATGGGCTCGGGGCTCGAGACGCCGATCTCGAGCAGCTCGTGCGTGGAGCGCGTGGACATCATCTGGATGCGCTCGCGCGGCGACAGGCTGCCGTCGATCATGCGCACGTAAGTGACGACGCCGCGGTAGCTGTCGTAGACCGAGTCGAAGATCATCGCACGCGTGGGGGCGTTGGCATCGCCCTTCGGCGCAGGGATGCGCTCGACGACGCGGTCGAGCAGGTCTTCGACGCCCATGCCGGTCTTGCCCGAGACGCGCAGCACGTCGGCCGGGTCTCCCCCGATGAGGCTCGCCAGCTCGGCGGCATACTTGTCGGGGTCGGCGGCCGGCAGGTCGATCTTGTTGAGCACCGGGATGATCTCGAGGTCGTTCTCGAGCGCCAGGTAGAGGTTGGCGAGGGTCTGCGCCTCGATGCCCTGCGCGGCGTCGACCAGCAGGATGGCACCCTCACACGCCGCGAGAGAACGCGAGACCTCGTAGCTGAAGTCGACGTGGCCGGGGGTGTCGATCATGTTCAACGCGAACGTGTCGGCGCCCTGCGACCAGGGCATGCGCACGGCCTGGCTCTTGATCGTGATGCCGCGCTCGCGCTCGATGTCCATGCGGTCGAGGTATTGGGCGCGCATATCGCGGTCGGACACGACACCCGTCATCTGCAGCATCCGGTCGGCCAGAGTGGACTTGCCGTGGTCGATGTGGGCGATGATGCAGAAGTTCCGGATGAAAGCCGGATCGGTGGCAGAGGGCTCCTGCGCGCGGAGGGCTTTGGGACTCACGACATCCTCACGGGAAGTAGAACAGATGGACGAACCCCCATTGTCCCACGAGTGGGCGTCGGGTGCCGTCGCCGGTGGTCTCGCGCGGCGGTGGGGGGCGGTCCGTGGTCAGTCGGTGCCGACGATGTCCCGCACGGCTGCGTCGAGATCGGGCTGTTCGAACTCGTAGCCGGCGGCCGTCAAGCGCTCGGGCAGAACCCACCGGCTCTTCAGGAGGAGCTCGGACTCGGTGCGGATGGCGGAGGCGCCGAGCTCGGTCATCCAGCGGAAGAGTGGCAGACCGACGGGCATCTTGACGGCGCGGCGGATGATGCGCATGAGCGTGCGGTTGTCGACGGGGCGCGGCGACACCACGTTGACGGGCCCGTCGAGCTCGTCGTGCTCGATGAGAAAACGGATGATGCGCTCGACGTCGCGCACATGCACCCACGAGAACATCTGGCGGCCGTGCGTGGCGCGGCGCTCGTGGTAGACGCCGGAGGCTCGGCGGCCGGGCGTACCGAACCAGCGACCGTCGTATTGCGGGCCACCGAAGCCCGCGCGAGCGAGCGCGATGAGCGGGACGAGCGCCGAGCCGTGCCCGAGGACGATGGCCATGCGCAGAGCCACGCGACGGGTGCCGGGCAGGTCGCCCTCGAAGAAAGCAGCCTCCCAGGCGCGGGCCACGTCGACCGAGAAACCTTCGCCCAATTCGCCCGTCGACTCGGTCTGAGGGTGGTCGAAGGCGTGGCGGTAGATGGTTGCGGTGCTCGCATTCAGCCAGACACGCGGCGGTTTCTCGGCGCGCTCGATGGCGGCATGCAGCTGGCGCGTGGTGTTCAAGCGCGAGTGCAGAATCTCGGCGCGGCGAGCGGCGCCATAACGCGCGTTGACCGAGCGCCCGGCGAGGTTGAGCACGACATCCGCGCCGTCGAGGAGGGAGGCGATGGCGGTGGCATCACCCCAGGTGGCGTCGGCGTCGCTTCGCCCGATCGTCGTCACCTGGAAGCCGTCGGTGCGGAACGAATCGACCAGGTAGCGGCCGATGAAACCGGATGCCCCGGCGACGACGATGCGAAGAGGAGTTGCCATGGTGCGAGCCTAGCTGGCGGGCGCGGGAAGCTTCTCGAGGCCCTGCAGCAGGCGGTCGCGCTCCGTGGCGACGCAGATGCGGATCCAGCCCTCGCCCGAGCGGCCGAAGGCGCTGCCCGGTGCGACGGCCACCCGGTCGGTGAGAAGGAATCGCTCGGCCCACGAGGCGACGTCGCCGTGGGTCGCATGTGAGACGTCTGCCCAGAGATAGAAGGCGCCGCGCGGTTCGAGATAGCGGATGCCGCGACGATCGAGCAGGTCGGTGGCGGCTTTCAGGTTGTCGCGGTAGTGCCGCTTGGCGTCCTCGACGGCATCCTGTGGACCCGTGATGGCGGCGATCGCGGCGCGCTGGGCCGGCGTCGACACGCAACTGATCATGGCCTCCTGCAGCGTGCGCATGACGGCGGCGAGGCCGGGAGGCGTGACGAGATAGCCGACGCGGATGCCCGTGAGCGCGTAGGTCTTCGACAGCGAGAACACGCTCAGCACGCGGTCGTCGGTGTCACGGCTCGCCAACGAAATGTGAGGCTCGTCATAGACGAATCGTTCATAGACCTCGTCGCTGATCACCCAGAGCCCGTGACGCTGCGCGAGGGCCAGGATGTCGTCGACGACGTCGGCGGGAAGCACGGTGCCGAGCGGGTTCGACGGCGAGTTGACGATGATCGCCCTGGTCTCGGGCCTGATGAGGGTCTCGAGCACGTCGAGGTCGGGCTGGAAGTCGCGTTCGGCACTCAGCGGGTAGGCGACGGGCACGGCGCCCAGCATGCGCGCGTTCATGGAGAAGGTCGTGTAACCGGGATCGGGCACGAGCACCTCATCGCCCGGGTCGAGGATGAGGCCCATGGCCTGGAACAACGCTTGCGTTGCGCCGATGGTCACCCAGACCTGCTCACGGTCGACATGGACGTCGTTATCGCGGGCGAGTTTGTCGACGATTGCGTCGCGCAGTTCGGGCAGGCCGCCGTTGGCCGTGTAGTTGGTCTCGTCTCTCCCCCAGGCCGCCTGCGCCGCCTCGATGATGTGCGGAGCAACGGGAACGTCGGGCTCGCCGACCGCCAGCAGATTGACGTCGTCGAGCGTGAGCGCGATTTCGAACAGGCCGCGGATGCCCGAGGGTGGAACGAGGGCGATGTGGGAGGCTATTTCCGGCATGAGCCAACGGTATCGACGGGATGTTGGGAGCGTGTGTCGCGGCCGCCTGCACGAATTGCCGCGAACCCCTTTCGCTGGTATCGTTACCTATTGGCTTGCGTGTGGATTCTTCCACATGATTTTCGCCGGAAAACGCCCCTCTCGCGTCGACCGGCACGCCCCCGGGTTCATCCCGCGGAGCACGTCTCGGGTTTTTCCCGGGGCTCGTCCAAACGTCGTCGAACGAAAGCGTAATAACGTGGCAAATATCAAGTCGCAGATCAAGCGAATTGGCACCAACAAGAAGGCTCAGGAGCGCAACAAGGCGGTCAAGAGCGAACTCCGCACGGTTGTGCGCCACACGCGTGACGCTGTCACCGCTGGTGACAAGACCAAGGCCGAGGCCGCCCTCAAGCTGGCCGGCAAGAAGCTCGACAAGGCCGTGAGCAAGGGTGTCATCCACCAGAACCAGGCCGCGAACCGCAAGTCGGCCCTCGCCAAGAAGGTTTCTGCTCTCTAAAGAGGCGCCGCTCTCGAAAGAGGAGCCGCTCGCTCAGCAGTCTCTCTCGCGGACGGTTCCTTTCGAGGAGCCGTCCTGCACAAGTTATCGAGATAGCCCCGCTTCGGCGGGGCTTTTTCGTGCCCGCGGGGTGGGGCGAGGCCGGTCAGCGCAGGGAGCGGCCGCGCGAGGCGATGCCGGTGACCATGCGTTCGAGCGCGAAGACGGGGTCGCGGCCCTGGCCCTTCACCGCCGCATCCGTTTCGGCGACGAGTTGGATGGTGCGGCCGAGGCCTTCGTCGGTCCAGCCGCGGAGGTCGCGCCGCGCCCGCTCGACCTGCCACGGCGCGAGGCCGAAGCGGCGCGCGAGATCGCCCGTGGACCCGCCCGCGCCCGAGACTTTGGCCATGGTGCGAATCTTGCTGGCGAATGCGGCGACGATGGGAACCGGGTCGGCACCCGAGTCGAGGGCGTGCCTCAGGCCCACGAGGGCTTCGCCGTAGCGGCCCGCGATGGCAGCATCGGCCACCGAGAAGGCGTTCGTTTCGACCCGGCCGCCGTAGTATTTCGCCACGGTTGCTTCGGTGATCTCGTCGGCCGTGTCGGCGATGAGCTGCTGACAGGCGCTCGCGAGTTCGGCGAGGTCGTCACTGAAGGCGGCGACGATGGCGCGCAAGGCTGCGGCGCGGATGCTCTTCCCGGCGAGCTGGAACTCGGCCTGGGCGAACTCGTACTTCTCGGCGTCTTTCTTGAGGTCGGCGCACACGACTTCGAGGGCGACGCCCTTGGCGGCGCGGATGGCGTCGAGAAGCTTCTTGCCCCGCACGCCTCCCCCATGCCGCAGGATGACGGTGGCACCCTCTGGCGGACTCTCGAGATAGCGCAGGGCGTCTTCGAGGAAGTCGTCGGAACATTTCTCGACGGCGGACACGCGCACGAGCCGCGGCTCACCGAACAGTGACGGACTCGCCAAGCTGGCCAGTTCGCCACGCGTGTAGCCGTCGGCCGCGACGTCGCTCACCTCGAGTGCCGGATCTTCGGCGCGCAAGAATTCTCGCAGCGACTTCATGGCCCGATCGGCGAGGAAGCCTTGGGGGCCGGAGACGAGGACGACCGGCGCGGGCCGGATCTGATTCCACGACACCTGCGGGATCGCCACTTTGCCGGCGGGCTTTGCGCCCCCGCGGGCGTTCGTCGTGCGTGCTGCCGCCACGATTCTCCTTCTCGTCTCCCTCCAGATTAGCCGCCACCACCGACGCCGGGGGCCGCGCCCGACGTCCACACCTCGAGCGGCGCCCGGCCCGGGCCGGCTCGTCCAGCGGGACCCGACGTGGGATCCTCGGGTGCACCGACCGCGATGATCCCGTCCCGGTCGGTTCGGCGCACGATCGTGCCGACGCGCTCCAGCGTCTCGAGGATGGAAGCCGTCGGATGTCCGTAGTCGTTCTCGCCGACGGAGACGAGACCGAGGGTGGCCTGCATCCTCTCGTAGAGCAAGCTGCTCTGGTCTTTCGACCCGTGATGCGCGACCTTGACCACGTCGACATCCGGCGGAACGAGACGCGAGCGACGCAATCGGTTCTGCGCATCGGCGCCCAGGTCGCCGAGGAACACGGCAGTGAGAGCCGGCTGCGTGGCGTCGAATGCTCCGCGGGCGGCGCTCTGCGTTTCGAGCACCACACTCGCGTCGTTGCCCGGTTCGATCTCACCACGAGCAGGTGGCCACAGAACGCTCCACTCCATCGATTCCCCGAGCTTGCCGCGCTCGCCCGCTCGCACCTGCCGCACGGTCGCTCCGCCGCTGGACAACGCATCGACAATGCGCTCGTCTGCCGCACCATCCGTCGGACCCACCAGAACCTCGGAGACCCGGCCGACGATCGCGGCGTATGCCCCGACGTGATCGGTGTCGAAATGGGTCAGCACCAGCAGGTCGAGCTGGGAAATGCCCAAGCGGGTGAGACAGCGCGTGAGGAGTTCTTCATCGGCGCCGACGTCGATGAGGCCGAAACGGGAGCCGTCGCGCAGCACGGTGGCATCACCTTGTCCGACATCGCACGACGCGACCACCCACTCCCCCGGCGGGGTCGACGAATCACGGATCGCAGCCGGCACCACCGTGCCGACGGCGCCGCCGAGCACCACGACGACTCCCAGAGCAAGCGCTTTGGCGAGAAGCATCCTCTGCGATCTCACCGCCAGCGCGAGCCCACCGACGAGCAGGAGCGCGAGCGTCGTCACGAGCACTCCCGCCAGACCGGGTGGGAGCGGAAGCTTGGCAGCCGGCGCGTTTTCGAACCACGCTGCGACCTGGGCGATCCAGGCCGCCGGCGCCCAGGCGGCCCACGCGATCGGCACGGCCAGCAGCGGCGTCACGGCGCTCAGGAGGCAGGCAACGAGACCCAGGATGGTGGCAGCCGGCGCCGCGGGACCGGCCAACAGGTTCGCGACAACACCCCAGACCGCGAGCGTGGGTTCGAGCATCACCAGGACCGGCTGGCACGCGAGTTGCGCCGCCAACGGCAACGCGAAGGCGGCGGCGATCGGACGAGGCGCTATTCGGGCCAGGAGATCCGTGAGCGGACGCGTGAGGACCAGCAACCCACCCGTCGCAAGCACCGACAGCGCGAAGCCGTAGTCGCGCGCAAGCCACGGGTCAGCGATGAGAAGCGCGACGACGACGGTACACAGGACGGCGAGCCCCGCCGCCGGCCGCCCGCTGGCGAGAGCCACCAGCACGGCACAGGCCATCACCGATGCTCGGATCACGCTCGACTCGGGAGTGACGAGCACCACGAACGCGACAAGAAGCACGAATGCCAGGCCGATCCTTGCACTGCGGCGCAGCGCCAACGCACCACCAAGAGCGAATCCAATCGCGACGACGATCGCACAGTTCGCACCGGAAACCGCCGTGAGGTGGCTCAGCGAACTCGCCTTCATGGCCTCATCGAGCTCGACGGTGACCGAGCTCGTGTCTCCGATGGAGAGGCCCGGCAACAACTGGCCGCCCCAGCCGGGGAGCACACTCGCGACCCCGACGAACGACCTCCGCAGTCCGTGCGCCCAGCTCAGGGCATCCGGAGCAGGGGCGATCGTCGTCGGGCTGTCGTCGCTGAAGACGAGCGCCGAGACTCGGTCGCCGACACCGGCAAGCTGCCATCGCCCCGTCACGCGCACGACGCTGCCGAGGGGCGGGCCACCGGTCTCGGTGACGTCTGGCGCGAAGACGAGCACGGGGAACGCAACCGGACGCACCTCCTTGCCCCGTTGCAGCTGCGACACCTGCGCACGAAATCGCACGCTCGACCCCGAGGATGCTTCGCCCCACTCGGCCTGCGTCGGCCCCTCGACGGGCGAGCTCAACGACGTGACCGTGACCTCGGCCGTCAGCGAGCGGGAGCTTCCGGCCCACTCCTGCAGCAAGTCCGGATTCCGGCCCTCCGCACGGACGGAGACCACGCCCGCGACCGCGCAGGAGGCCGCCAGCGCGATCACGATGGCCAGCGACACGTCCGCCCGGCGAAAGGAACCCGACTGCGCCCGGTCCCTCGCCGAGAGGCCCGCTACGCCGGGCGGCGTGCGTTCAACGGTCAGCACGGATCGAATCCAAGCAGCAATGGACGAAGACCAGCGCCGACCCGACCTGTCAGCGAGCCGAACGCCGCGGCGCCGCCATCCGATCGATTCGACGACGACGACGGCGACGACGGCGAACGAGCAAACACCGATTACGCTCAAAGCGGCCTGCGGCGACCCCACGAGAATCCCCGCCGTGGCCCACGCGAGCATCGCTGCGAAGACGAGGCCATAGCGGCGGCTCATAGGGTGACGAGGTCTTTCAGCGACTCGAAGGTCTTATCGCCGACGCCGTCGACGTCATTGAGGTCTTCGATGGCCGAGAAGGCGCCGTTCTCGGCGCGCCAGGCGAGAATCTTGGCGCTCATCGACGGGCCGACGCGGGGCAACGTCTCGAGTTCGGCCGCGGTCGCCGTGTTGAGATTGACCTTGCCTGCCGAACCGGAGGGCCCCGCAACGGCTCCGCCCGACGAGCTGCCGCCGCCCGCCGCTGAGGCGGTGGCAGCGGTGCCCGCCGACGCAGGATCATCGGCCCGAGGAACGAGGATCTGTTCTCCATCGACCACGAAGCGAGCAAGGTTGACTCCGCCTTCGCGCGCCTCGGGCGTGACACCACCCGCCTTCGCGACGGCGTCGAACACCCGCGCGCCGTCGGCGACCTCGACCAGGCCGGGTTTCACCACGGCGCCCGAAACGTGAACAAAGAGCGAGCGCGTCGACCCCGACGCGGCACCCGACACCGCTGCGGCGCCCGAAGCCGACCCGGGGCCTGATGCCGACCCGGCACCGGACGCTGACGCAACACCCGAGGCCGATGCAACTTGCGATGCCGGTACACCGGTCGGAGAGGCTGTCGCCGCGGCCATCCCGATCGTCGTGAGTGACCCCGCGGATTCGGCCGCGACCGGGGACAACCACCAGGCTGCGAGAAATGCCGCCACAGCTGCGCCCAGGACGACGGCCATCGTGCGCCTCTGCGTGCGCACCGACTCTCTCGCCCGGGTCACCGCGCGAACGGCACGGCAACGAAACGCGGCGGCGCCGTGACGGCGAGGACGATGCGGGAGGTTCGAAGCGGTCGGGGCGGGATCGGTGCGGGGCATGCTGACAAGCTACGTCCGGTTGGTAGAAGCCCGACCCCGATTGCCCGATCGGTGGACAGCGACCCGGAACCACCCTTGTGGAGAGCGCAAGGGACGAGCCACATCCGTGTGCACTCACTCTGCAAAAGAAGCCACGCTAGAGCGAAGGGGCCCGCAACCTCACGGTCGCGGGCCCCTGGTCAAACAGGGTCGAACTAGCCCTTCACGGCGATGTTCACGACGCGCGGCGCGCGCACGATGACGTTCGCGATCTCGCGGTCTCCCACGGCCTTCACGATGGAGGGCAGCGCGCGGGCCAGCTTCTCGAGCTCGGCGCCGTCGATGCGCGGCGAGACCTCGAGGCGGTCGCGCACCTTGCCGTTGACCTGCACGACGCACGTCACCTTTTCTTCGACCAGCAGCGTCGGGTCGGCCTTGCGCCACTGCGTCGCCGCAACGGTGGCCTCGTAGCCGAGCATGTTCCACATGTCCTCGGCCGTGTAGGGCGCGAACAGGTTGAGCGCCATGGCGATGACCTCGGCGGCCTCGCGCACGGCGGGATCGCCCGCGCCAGCCCCGGTGTCGATGGTCTTGCGCGTGACGTTGACGAGCTCCATGAGGCGGGCCACGACCACGTTGAACTTGTAGGACTCGACGAGACCCGGTGCATCCGCGAGGAAGCGGTGGGTCTGGCGGCGCAGGGCCTGGTCGCCGTTCTTCCAGACTACGTCGGGCGACGACGTGACGTCCTGGGCGATGCGCCACGCACGGGCCAGGAATTTGGAGGAACCGGCGGGCGAGACATCCGCCCAGTCGATGTCGTCCTCGGGCGGGCTCGCGAAGGCCAGCGTGACGCGCAGGGCGTCGGCGCCGTACTTCTTCAGCTCGTCGGCGAATTCGACCAGGTTGCCCTTCGACTTCGACATCTTCGCGCCATCCATGAGCACCATGCCCTGGTTGAGCAACGACGTGAACGGCTCAGTGAAGCTCAGGTAGTCGAGGTCGAACAGAACCTTGGTGATGAAGCGCGAGTAGAGCAGGTGCAGGATCGCGTGCTCGACGCCGCCCACGTACTGGTCGATCGGCGCCCACTTCTCGGCCTGCTTCTTATCGAAGGGCTGCGTGGCGTCCTTGGCCGACAGGAAGCGCAGGTAGTACCACGAGCTGTCGACGAAGGTGTCCATCGTGTCGGAGTCGCGCTTGGCGGGGCCGCCACACGACGGGCACGCCACGTTGATCCAGTCCTCTGCGGCACCGAGCGGGCTCGTGCCCTTCGGCTGCAGGTCGAGACCGTCGGCGGCGGGCAGCGCAACGGGCAACTGGTCGAGCGGCACGGGCACCTCGCCACATGCCTCGCAATGAATGATCGGGATGGGGGCACCCCAGTAGCGCTGGCGAGAGACGAGCCAGTCGCGCAGGCGGTAATTCTTGGCGCTTTTGCCGAGACCGGAACTCGCCAGAGCTTCGGTGATCTTCTTGATGGCGTTGTTCTTCGACAGACCGTCGAAGGGGCCCGAGTTGATCAGACGGCCGGTGCCCGTGAGCGCCTCGCCCGTGGCCTTGGGGTCGACGAGCGGCAGGTCCTTAGGCAGCTCGCCGTCGACGAGCACGGGGATGGCGCCCGTGACGGGCTGATTGACGTCGACGACGACACGCACCGGCAGGTCGAAAGCGCGCGCGAAGTCGAGGTCGCGCTGGTCGTGCGCGGGCACGGCCATGACGGCACCTGTGCCGTAGTCGGACAGCACGTAGTCGGCGGCCCAGATCGGGATGCGCTCACCCGTCAGCGGGTTCTTCGCGTAGCGGTCGAGGAACACGCCGGTCTTCTCGCGCTCCGTGCTAAGACGGTCGATCTCGCTCGTGCCCTGGACCTTCTCGAGGTAGTCCTGGAACGCCATGCGCACCTCGGGCGTCGAACCGGACGCCAGCTCGGCGGCCAGATCGGAATCGGGCGCGACGACCATGAAGGTCACACCGTAGAGCGTGTCGGGGCGCGTCGTGTAGACCGAGATGGGCTCGGAACGGCCCTCGATCGTGAACTGCACGTCGGCACCGGTCGAGCGGCCGATCCAGTTCTTCTGCATGCTGAGAACCTTGGTGGGCCACTTGCCCTCGAGCTGGTTCAGGTCGTCGATCAGGCGGTCGGCGTAGTCGGTGATGCGGAAGTACCACTGCGTCAGCTTCTTCTTCGTGACGAGGTGGCCGCACCGCTCGCAACGGCCGTCGACGACCTGCTCATTGGCGAGCACCGTCTGGTCGTTGGGGCACCAGTTGACCTGGCTGGCCTTGCGGTAGGCGAGGCCCTTTTCATAGAGCTTCAGGAAGATCCACTGCGTCCAGCGGTAGTACTCCTCATCGCTCGTGTGCAGCTCGCGGTCCCAGTCGAAGGAGGGCGCATAGGTGCGGAACGAGCGCTTCTGCTGGTCGATGTTGTCGTACGTCCACCCGCGGGGGTCGATGCCGCGCTTGATGGCCGCGTTCTCGGCGGGCAGACCGAACGAGTCCCAACCGATGGGGTGCAGCACGTTGAAGCCCTGCTGGCGCCAGTAGCGCGCCACGACGTCGCCCAGGCCGAAGGCCTCGGCGTGACCCATGTGCAGGTCGCCCGAGGGGTAGGGGAACATGTCGAGCACGTACTTGCGCGGGCGCGTGTCGGACTCGTCGTCGGTGCGGAACGGCTTCATCTCGTCCCAGATGGGAAGCCACTTGTCCTGAATCGCCTGGAAGTCGTAACGGTCGGGGGCTCCCGATTCGATGCCCGCTACCGACGGGGCACTCTCGGACACGGCACTCTCGGGCGTTTCACGCTCAGACACAGCACTCTCAATTCGTTCGGGTGAATGAAGCCGGGGGATGTCGCGGCATCCGCTCTCTGACGGCCCAAATCTCAATGCTACTAAACGTTCGGCGGGGGCCCGCCATTCCGCGACGGCACTCAGGCGGGCGGATGACCGGAGGCCCCGAGCGCTGCGAGCGGTGCCCGCGCTTTCAGCACCATCTCGTCGACTTCGGCTTCCGCATCCGACGACCAGGTGATGCCGCCACCCGCGCCGACGCTGGCCCCGTGCGCATCGACGACGATGCTGCGGATGACCATCGAGAGGTCGAGTGTGCCGTCGGCGCCGATGAGCCCGAAGGCGCCAGCGTACATCCCGCGGGGTGCGCCCTCGAGGCCGCCGAGGATGTCGATGGCGCTCTGTTTCGGGGCCCCCGTCATCGATCCTGCGGGGAACGTCGAGGCGAGCACGTCGACGGCATCGCACCCGTCGGCCAGCTGACCAGACACGGTCGAGACGAGCTGATGCACCTGCGCATAGCTCTCGACATCGAAGAGCGTGTCCACGCGCACGCTGCCGACAGCCGACACGCGCCCCACATCGTTGCGCATGAGGTCGACGATCATGAGGTTCTCGGCGCGTTCCTTGGCACTGGCCCGCAGGTCGTCGGCGAGCTCGCGGTCGAGCACGGCGTCGGATGATCGGGGGCGCGTGCCCTTGATGGGTCGCACCTCGATGCGCCCCGAGCGGTCGAGTCCGAGGAACTTCTCCGGGCTGGCCGAGACGAGCGAGAGCTCGCCGAAACGGAGGAGGCCGCCGCGATGCGTGGGGCTCGTGCGGCGCAGGGTGCGGAACACCTCGACGGGGTCGAAGGCCCCCGGAACGTCGATGCGGTTCGTGAGGCAGAGCTGATAGGCGTCACCGCGGCCGATGCTCGCGCGGCACCGGTCGATGAGGGCGCGATAGGCGGCCCGGCCGTGACGCCAGACGGGTTCCGGATGCGAGAGCCCCGTCTTCGCGGCCCGCTCCCCCGACTCTTCAGCGAGGTCGGTGTGGGTTCCGTCATCGGTGTCCGCGACGTCTGTGTCTGCGTCCGCGTCTGCGCCTGGGTCCGCGTCCGCGTCTGCGTCTGAGCTGTGGGGCCGTTCGATCGCGGCCACGGCGACATCAGCCCAGTCTTCGCCCCCCTGGTCATCGATCCAGACGACTGATGCTCTACCCGCCGCATGATCGACGACCACCAATCGCGTCACGCGGAGGAAGGCGGCATCAGGGGTCGCAGGGTCGACGGGGCGCCACGCGTCGTCCCTGTGCCGCGCTGTCGTCGTCGATGAGCCGTCGGCCCGCCACTCATAGCCGAGGAAGCCGACCCAGCCCGGCGCGAATTCGCCGAGAGAAGGTCGGTTGCCCCCTGAGCCGGGTCGCTCGTCGAAACGCTGCCGAAAGTACTCCCCGATCTCCGCGACCACGGTGACGCGGCCGTCGTCAGTGACGGAGTTACGGTTCGCACGAATGCCCGATGCATCCCCCTGTACGACGAGTTCGTCGCCCGTGCCGAGGTAGCTCAGGCCGTTCGCGGCATCCACGCCCGCATCCAGCCAGAAGCTGAACGGCCGCGCCGCGAAGAGTGCATCATAAAGATGCTCGGTGCTCACGTCATCCGCGAGGTCGACGAGCCGCTCGCCGAACGCCGCGCCGCGCCGACGCTCGCGGTCGGTCTCAGAAGAGGGGGCGGATGTCACCCCCACAGCTTACGGTCGCTGCGCGTCGCTCAGCCGGGCGTCACCGTCGGAGCGCAACGTGAGGCGGCGGCTGAACAATCCGGCCGGAACATCCGTGTGCGAGATCAGGATGACGGTGCGTCGATCGCCGGCCGCAGCAACCAGGTCGTGCACCAGGGCGTCGGCCAGGTCGGCCTCGACATTGGCGGTCGGTTCGTCGAGCACCAGCACGGGGAAGTCGTGCAGAAGCGCCCGGGCGAGGGCGATGCGCTGGGCCTGCCCGCCGGATACCAGTGAGCCACGCTCACCAACACGCGCGTCGAGCCCGCCCCGCGCCGCGACCCAGGAGTCGAGGCCCACACGGCGCAGCACGTCGAGCAGCTGTGCGTCGTCGGCATCGTCCTTGGCGAAGAGGAGGTTCTGTCGGATCGTTTCGTCGAACAGGTAGGGCGTCTGCTCCGAGAGTCCCACGATGCGGCGAACCTCGTCCTGCGGCATCCGTTGGGCGGGCACGCCGTCGATGAGATAGGCGCCGTCGACGTCGACGAAGCGCACGAGCGCCTGAGCAAGACTCGTCTTACCGGCGCCGCTCTCGCCCTCGACGAGCAGTCGGTCCCCCGGCTCGAGCGTCACGGTGACACCGCGCACGGCCCTGTCGGTGCGCCCCGGCCAGCGCACGCTGAGGTCCGTCAGCTGGATGCGCGGCACGCTGGAGGCCGCATCCTCGCCACGACGGTCGACTGGGCTCCCCACATCCACTACGCCACGGTCGCCGTCGACGAGAGCGGCGGGATCGTCCACGGGGATGCCGGCGGGCACCGTTGCGGGCACCACCTCCGCGATCCGCGCCGCGCTCGACCGCACCTGGCGGAAGACGCCGACCGCGACGGGCACCATGGCCACGATCTCGAACACGGCGAGCGGCACCAGCGCGACGACGGCAAGCTCGGGAGCGCTCAGGTTTCCCGCCCCGAAGGCCGGGATGCCCGCGATGACGGCGACAACGACCGCGAGGCCCGAGAACAGGCTCAGGGTGGCGGCCGCGATGCCGGCACCGCCGGCGCGGCGCACGACGGCCTGCGTGAGGTCGGCATCCGCTCGCTCGATGCGGGCACGCGCGGCGGCGTCGGCACCGTAGGCGGTCAGCACGTCGAGGTTGTTCAGGTAATCGAGCAGGGCGTCGAGCACGGCCGCACGGCGGGGCGCGATCGAGCGTTCGGCACGCGCGGCATAACGCGTGACCCAGAAGGCGCTCACCGCGAAGGCGAGCACCAGGCAGACGGCGAGTCCCACGGCCGCGATGGGCGACAGGAACGCGACACCCACGACGGCTATGACCGCCACACCGAGCGACGTGACGATGGGCTGGACCACGCGCAGGGGCAGGTTCTGCAGGTCGTCGACATCCGAGACGAGGGCCGACAGCAGCGAACCGCGTTTGGCGCGGCCGAGACCGCCGGGAGCCAGCGGAATGAGACGGCGCAGCACCTCGACCCGCACGACCTCGAGCTGCCGGAATGCCGCGTCGTGGCTGAACAGGCGCTCGAGGTAACGGAAGAACGCGCGCCCGAGGGCGAATGCTCGCACCCCGACCACGGCCATCGACAGGAACAGGATGGGCGGCTGCTCGGCGGCCTTCGTGATGAGCCACGCGCTCGTCGCGAGCAACGCGACCGTGCAGAAGGCGGCGAGGATGCCGACCAGGATGCCGGGAAGCGCCACCCTCAGCCGCGGCTGAGCAAGACTCAGGATGCCGCGGGCCTCGGCGCGCGCGTCGCGCACTGTATTGCGGCTCATCGTTTCGTTCCTTTCGGCACGCCCGTCGTTGCACCGGTTCGCGCTCGTGCGGTCACCTGAGCAGCCGACACGGGCTCGATGGCGACCACCGTGTCGGCGGCGGTCAGGAACGCCTGACGGTGGCTGACGACGATCACGGCCACGCCCGCCCGCGCGACCCCGCGCAAGCTAGCGATCAGCCGAGCCTCGGTCGCATGGTCGAGAGCCGAGCTGGGCTCATCGAGGACGAGCACGCGGCATTCGCGACTCTCGAGGCGATAGAGCGCACGGGCGATGGCCACGCGCTGTGCCTGCCCGCCTGAAACGCCCGAGCCCCCGACGCCCAACTCCAGCCGCGGGTCGAGGTCGGCGATTGCGGCACGCTCGAGCGATCGACGCACGAGCGACTCGTCGGGCTGCGCGTCGCCCAGCGCCACGTTCTCGGCGACCGTGCCGAAGATGAGCCCCGGCTTCTGACCGGCCCATGCCAGCCAGGCGCGATCATCCGCCAGACGATCGGAGGCGATCTGCCGGCCGTCGATGGCGATGCGGCCCTCGGCCGGCACGAAGCCGTTCAAGGCCGCCACGATCGTCGACTTGCCCGAGCCGCTCGGCCCCGACAGCACCGTGAGCGAACCGGCGGCGAACGTTGCGGAGAAGTCCTGTACGGCCACGGCCTCTCCGTAGGACACGGTCAGGTCGGTCACGCAGAGACCGGCGCCAGCATCCGCATCAGGGGCGCCCTCGCCGGCGACCGCCTCGGCGCTCGGCGGGTCGGGAACGACAGCTGTTCCGCGAACAATAGGGGCACCCGGAACGACAGTTGCGCCCGACACGGCGCTTTCCGAGGCAGAACCGCGCCCCTCACGACGCGCCCGCGCCTCGTCCAGAATCGCGAACGCCTCATCCGCCGCCGTCACGCCCTCGGCCGCCGCGTGGAAGTTCGCCCCCACCTGCCGGATCGGCAGGAACGCCTCGGGCGCCAACAACAGCACGAACAGCCCCGCCGGCAGAAGCATCGAGCCGTCCACCAGCCGCAGACCCACTGAAACGGCGACGATGGCCACCGACAGGCTCGCGGCGAGCTCCAACGCGAAGCTCGACAGGAACGACACGCGCAGCACCTTCATGGTCTCGACGCGGTACTCACGCGTGATGCGCGACATCCGCTCGACCTGTCGGTTCTGTCGGCCAAAAATCTTGAGGGTCGCCAGCCCGCCGAGCGTGTCGACGAACCCGCGCGACAGTCGCCCGAGCGCCTGCCACTGCCTCTGCTGCACGGCCTGCGTGGCCCAGCCGATGAGGATCATGAAGACCGGGATGAGCGGCAGCGTGACGATCACGATGACGGCGGACAGCCAGTCGGTCACGAACATCGAGAGCACGATGACGGGGGTGGCGATGGCGGTCAGCAACAGCTGCGGGATGTACTTCGAGAAGTAGTCGTCGAGGGCGTCGACACCGCGCCCCGCGAGCGTCGCGATATCGCTCGACGAGCGGCCAGACATCCAGGCCGGGCCGAGGGTAGTGGTGGCATCGACGATCTGCGTGCGCAATTCGCTCTTCACGCGCGCCGCCGCGCGGGCCGACAGCGCGTCGTTGGCCCAGACCAGAACCGCACGAACCAGGATGACCGCCACCAGTGCCCCGACGAACGGCCACAGCGTGTCGAGCGGAGCGCCGTCGATGGCCCGCGTGATGAGCGTCGTCAGGAGGAACGCGAAGGCGACGATGCACCCGGTGGTGGCGAGGCCGACAGCCCCACCGGCCACCAGGAACAGTCGCGCGCTTTTCGCGTAGCGCAGCAGACGCGGATCGAGGGGTTTCACCGTGTCAGGCTAGTGCGCGGCGGATTCGATGTGCGAACGGGAGACCCGCTTGCGGAACACCCAGTACGTCCAGCCCTGGTAGAGCAGGATGAGCGGAAGCGCGATCACCGCGACCCAGCTCATGACCTCGAGCGTGTACTGCGTCGACGACGCGTTCGCGATGGTGAGGCTGTTGGCGGGATCGTTCGAGGCGGGCATCACGGCCGGGAACAGCGCCACGAAGAGCGTCAGCACGGCCGCCGCGATGGTCGCCGCCATGAGGGCGAAGGCGCGCCCCTCCTTATCGAGCGCGTTGGCGATGTAGGCCAGGATCAGCAGCACCGCGGCCGCGGCGGCACCGATCACGACACCCGACTTCTCGGGGTGCGCCAGCACGGTCCAGCCGAGGAACGTCGCGGCCACCAGGATCGTGACGATGCCCGAGCGCGCCGCCAGCTTGCGGGCCCGCTCGCGCAACTCTCCGTCGGTCTTCAGCGACACGAAGATGACGCCGTGCGTGAAGAACAGCAACAGGGTCGTGAGCCCGCCGAGCAACGCATACGGGTTGAGCAGGGCGAAGAAGCCGCCGATGTAGTTGTGATCGGCATCGAGCGGCACACCCTGCACGATGTTGGCGAAGGCCACACCCCACAGCAGGGCCGGGATGGCGCTGCCCACGATGATCATGGTGTCGAAGCGCTTCTTCCACGACGCCTCGGGCCGCTGGTGCCGATACTCGAACGACACACCGCGGATGATGAGGGCCAGCAGGATGAGCAGGAGCGGCAGGTAGAACCCGCTGAACAGCGTGGCGTACCACTCGGGGAAGGCCGCGAACAGGGCAGCGCCCGCCACGATCACCCACGTCTCGTTGAGGTCCCACACGGGCCCGATGGTGTTGATGATGACGCGGCGGTCGGTGTCGTCTTTGCCGAGGAATGGCAGCGACATGCCGACACCGAAGTCGAAGCCGTCGAGGACGAAGTAGCCCACGAAGAAGAAGGCGACGATCCAGAACCAGAGGATTCCGAGGTCCATGATTATTCTTCCTGTCTCGCTAGTAGACGGTGGTGACCGGTTGGTGGATGCCGGACTCTTCGTCGACGGCGGGTGCATCGTCCGGCCCCTTCTGGGCGGCCTTCTTGATGAGCTTGAACTCGACCACAGCGAGGGTGCCGTACACGGCCGTGAACGCGATCAGCGAGATCAGCACGTCGAGACCCGTGATGTTCGGCGAGACTCCGTCGGCGGTCTTCAGCAAGCCGAAGACGAGCCACGGTTGGCGCCCCATCTCGGTGAACACCCAGCCGACGATCATGGCGGCGAGCGACGCGGGGAACGACCAGATCGCGATCTTCCACACCCACTTCTGCTCGGGCATGCGCCCCTTGCGGGTGAGCCAGAGACCCGTGAGGGCCACGAGGATGTGGAAGATGCCGAGGCCGATCATCCAGCGGAACGACCAGTAGGTCACCCAGATGATGGGCGTGTAGTCGCCGGGGCCGTAGAGCTGCACGTACTGCGCCTGCAGGTCGTTGATACCCTCGACGGTTCCGTTGAAGGTGTGCGTCGACAGGAACGAGAGCAAATAGGGGATGCGGATCGAGAACAGTTCGTGCACGCCGTCGGGTGTGCCGAGCGTGAAGATCGAGAAGGATGCATCCGCCCCCGTCGACGTGTGGTACATCGCCTCGGCTGCCGCCATCTTCATGGGCTGCGTCTGCACCATCGCGAGGCTGAGCTGGTCGCCCGCCAGGGTGGTGAGCGCGCCCGCGATGAGCATGGTCCACAGGCCGAACTTCAGGGCCGGCTTCATGGTGTCGAGGTGCTGGTTGCGCGACAGGTGGTAGGCCGCCACCGTGATGACGAGACCGGCCGAGACCATGAAGCAGGCGAAGATCGTGTGCGGGAACGCCGCCAGCGCGACCTTGTTCGTAAGCACGTCGACGATCGAGGTGAGCTCGGCTCGCCCCCGCTCCTCGTTGATCTGGAAGCCGACGGGGTTCTGCATGAACGCGTTGGCCGCGATGATGAAGTACGCCGACAGGATGCTGCCGACGGCCGCGGCCCAGATGGTCAGCAGGTGGATCTTGGGCGAGAGCTTGTCCCAGCCGAAGATCCAGAGGCCGATGAAAGTGGCCTCGAAGAAGAAGGCCAGCAGCCCCTCGAGCGCGAGCGGGGCACCGAAGACGTCGCCCACGAAACGCGAGTAGTCGGACCAGTTCATGCCGAACTGGAACTCCTGCACGATGCCCGTCACGACGCCCATGGCGAAGTTGATGAGGAAGATCTTGCCGAAGAACTGCGTCATCTGCAGGTAGTGCACCTTGCCCGTGCGCACCCAGGCGGTCTGGAAGATGGCGACCGTGGTGGCCATTCCGATCGTCAGGGGGACGAACAGGAAGTGGTAGATGGTCGTCAGACCGAACTGCCATCGCGAGAGAAGCAGCGGGTCGAGTAATTCGTTCACTGAGAGCTCCGTTTTCAGAGGTCCGCTAGCGGCTGATCCCCCGGGCAGCGTGTCGCCGGATCGGCGGAATCGAGCGGGTTTGGTGTCCCGCTGAATCAATCGTAGCGCGATTTCGGCCTGTGGTCTGACCACACGCTCACCTTTTCGGAAAGGCACAAAAACGAGCCCCGATCACGGTGCGAATATCGGGTCTTCTCCAGCCTCGATCACTAGGCTTCGGCTCGTGAACGACATCCTCATGTGGCTGCTCGACCTCGTCCAGAGCGTCGACCCCGTGCTGCGCACCCTGCTGGCCGGGCTGGGCATCTTCCTCGAGACATCCGTACTCGTGGGTCTCGTCGTTCCGGGCGACACCATGGTGCTCGTGGCCTCGACGGCCGTCGACGGGCCCGTGCAATACCTCTCGATGGTGCTCGTCGTCATCGCGGGCGCCCTCGGCGGCGAATCGGTCGGTTTCGCGCTCGGCCGCTACTTCGGCCCCAAGATCCGGGCGTCGCGCCTCGGCCGCAAGATCGGCGAGCACAACTGGGTGCGCGCCGAGAACTATCTGCAGCGCCGCGGCGGCATCGCGGTGTTCGTGTCGCGGTTCCTGCCCGTGCTGCACTCGCTCATCCCCCTGACCGTCGGCATGAGCACCATGACCTACCGCAAGTTCATGGCCTGGACCATCCCGGCCTGCGTCATCTGGTCGACCGCCTATGTCACGGTCGGCTCGGTAGCTGCGGGCACGTTCCGCGAGCTCTCCGAGAAGTTGCACTTCGCGGGCTACCTCTTCGTGGGCGTCATCGTCGTGTTCCTCGTGGCCGTCCTCATCGTCAAGAAGGTTCTGCACCGCAGCGAAGAGCGCCACATGACGGCGGATGTCGCGAGCGACCCGGTTGCAACCCCCGAGGCAGGTGCCGCAACCATGACAGACTTGTCGGGTGCCCCACGACAGCGACCGCTCCCCCGACGCACCCCTCGTCGCCCACGCTAGACGAACGCTTCACCGCGCCGCCCGCATCGACGATGCCGTGCAAGATTGGCGCCACCGTCGCGCCCGCAAACGCGGTGACATCGCCACGGTCGTGCCCTTCACGGGCTACGGTTCCACCACCTGGGTGCGCGTCCTCGCGCGCGTCGTGCTCACGCCGCCGAAGGTCGCCACGCCCACGAAAGACCTCGACAAACCCGACGAGCGCATTCGCGGCTGGCGCAGCTTCACGAGCATCCCCGTCGTCGAGGCAGACGTGTGGGTGCAGGTCGGCGACACGAAACACCGCGTGCAGGCCGACCGCGGGGGCGTCGTCGACGTCGTCGTCACGGCCGACCTCGAGCCCGGCTGGCAGAGCATCACGTTGAGCACCGAAGACACCGAACCCGTCGAGGCCCGCGTCTACATCGTCGACCCCAGCACGCGCCTTGGCGTGATCTCCGACGTCGACGACACCGTCATGGTCACGGCGCTCCCCCGGCCGTTCGTGGCGGCGTGGAATACCTTCGTGCTCGACGAGCATGCGCGCACGCCCGTGCCTGGCATGGCCGTCATGCTCGAGCGGCTGACGCGCAGTCATCCGACCGTGCCCGTCATCTACCTGTCGACCGGTGCCTGGAACGTTGCTCCCACGCTGACGCGCTTCCTGTCGCGCAACCTCTATCCGTCCGGCCCCCTGCTGTTGACCGACTGGGGACCGACGCACGACCGCTGGTTCCGCAGCGGCCGGTTGCACAAGGAGACCAACCTGCGCCGCCTCGCGGACGAGTTCCCCGACATCCGGTGGTTGCTCGTGGGCGACGACGGGCAGCACGACGAAGAGATCTACGGCGCGTTCTCCGAGGAGCGTCCGGAGCACGTCGCGGGTGTCGCCATCCGCCAGCTGTCCCCCGGTGAGGCGGTCCTCGCCGGTGGTCGATCGAAGCCCGACGAGCACGCGCCCTCGCAGGCGCACTGGATCTATGCGCCCGACGGTGCCGGGTTGCTCGCGCGCCTGTCGGAGTTCGATCTGTCCTAGGTGGCGTATTCGGGTCACGCAACGGCCCGACGACCGATGCGAAGGGAGAACCGGATGCCGCGCCGAAACCGCTTGCGTTCGTTGACGCTCGCGACCCCCATCCGCACCCCCAAGCGCCTGCCCTTCATCCAGGCCGTCAAGACGTCGGTCGCCACCATCGCCGCCTGGTTCGTGGCCATCACGGTTCTGCCGGGTCAGTTGCCCATCTTCGCGGCCATCGCGGCGCTACTCGTGGTGCAGCCGAGCGTGAACCAGTCGCTCGGCAAGGCCGTCGAGCGCAGCGTGGGTGTGATCGCCGGTGTGCTCATCGCGTCGGGCATCGGCATCGTCTTCGGGCAACAGGGCTGGATCGTGCTCGCCGCCATCGTCGTGTCGATCCTCATCGGCTGGGCGCTGCGCCTGACGCCCGGATCGTCGAACCAGATCCCGATCAGCGCCATGCTCGTGCTGTCGATCGGCGCCACGACACCGGGCTATGCCGTCGACCGCATCATCGAGACCCTCATCGGCGCGGCCATCGGCGTGATCGTCAACGCGCTCATCGTGCCGCCCGTCATGATCGGGCCGGCGCGCGCGGATGCCGCAGCCCTCGTGGCAGAACTGGCTGCGAGCCTCGACCGACTGGCCGACATCCTCGCCACACCGCACAGCCACAACGCCGTCGAGGGAGCCATGATCGAGGCACGATTGCTGCGGCCCATGCGCGACAAAGCCGTCGAATCGCTCTCCAAGGGCGAAGAGTCGCTCACGTTGAACCCGCGCAGGTCGGCTCACCGCGACGAGCTGCGACAGATTCGTGAGTTGCTCGATCGGCTCTCCCCCGTGGTCACCCGCACCATCGGCATGACGCGGGCCGTGCGCGACCACTACGACGCGACCCTCTCCGAAGAATCGACCGTGCAACAGATCGCCCGCGAGCTGCACCGAGCCGCGCACGACCTCCGGCTGCTCAGCCGCCCGGCCGGCGAGGAACGCGACGAGGATGCCGAACCGGTCACGGCCGAGATCCCCGCGTTGACCGCTCCCCTGGTCATTCAGCGGCCGCACCCCGACCACTGGATCCTGATCGGCTCGCTGCTCGAAGACCTGCGGCGCGTGCGGGAAGAGATCGTCGGCGCGAACTCCTGAGCGTCAGAACTCTGACCGGGCCCTGCGCGCAGAAAAGCGGCGGAGAGTCCCGAGGGATTCTCCGCCGCTTCTGAGTGGCCGCGAGGGGCGACAGGCTGACGATTCGTCAGGGGATGACGGGCACCTGTGGCGCCGACATCCGTGTCGTCTCTGTGGGCCGACGAGGTGGGACTACGCCTGGAGCGCGGCCTGCAGCTCGATGGTGATGGTGACCTTCTCGCCGAGCAGCACGCCGCCGGTCTCGAGGGCAGCGTTGTAGTTCAGGCCGAAGTCTTCACGGTTGATGACGGTGGTGGCGGTCGCGCCGGCCTTGTAGTTGCCGTACGGGTCCTGGCTGAAGCCACCGAAGTCGAAGTCGAACGTGACGGGCTTGGTGACACCCTTGATGGTGAGGTTTCCGTCAACCTTGAAGTCGCCCTTTTCCTGGCGGACGGCGGTCGAGACGAAGTCGATGGTCGGGTACTTCTCGGCCTCGAAGAAGTCACCGGTGCGCAGGTGGCCGTCGCGGTTGGGCTCGTTGGTGTTGATCGACTCGACCTTGGCGTGCGCGGTGACGCTCGAGTCGAGGGGGTTCTCGCCCGTGACGAGCGTGCCCTCGAAGAGGTCGAACGTGCCGCGGACCTTCGAGATCATGAGGTGGCGGATGCTGAAGCTGACTTCGGAGTGCGTGGGGTCGATGACCCAGGTGCCGGCCTTGTAACCGGGAATGTCGATGGTGTCCGTCATGAGGTGCTCCTTGTTCGTTCTGTGATCCGGATATCGGACCGTGGCGGGCTCATCGCCACCGAACTATGCAAACACATGTAAATGGATCTCTATTCCAGTTTCGTCAAACTTCTTCTGAACGATGTCGGATGCCGCGACGACCCGCACCTGCCCGCGCCGCAACTCCCCTGATAAGATCGGGTTTCATCGGTCACGGTCGCGCGAACCCGAAGCTCGCCGGCAGATGAACGCATGTTGCACCACCCTGGCGTGTCGCATGCTCGACCGCACGCAAGGATTGGGGTCTCCATGACGCAGCCCGTCACCCACGCATCGGCCGAGCCGCTCGAAGAGCTCGCCGGCGTCACACCCGTGAGCGCCGCAGCCCAGCGCGCCCTTCCCGTTCGCGATCGCATCCTGAATGCGGCGACGGCCCTGTTCTACGCCGAGGGCATCCGTGCTGTCTCCGCCGACAAGATCATCCAGGCCGCGGGAATCACGAAGGTCACGTTCTACCGCTACTTCCCGTCCAAGGACGACCTGGTTGTCGCCTACCTCGAGAATCGCGCCGCGTGGGAGCGCGCCGGCATCAGCCACGTGCTGGCCCGGGCCGCTAATCATCCGTCGATCGCGCTCGGCCTCGTGGCGCGTGCGCTCGGCGACGAGGCCTGCGTCCCGGGGTTCCGCGGGTGCGCGTTTCTGAACGCCGGTGCCGAATACCCCGACCCCGAGCATCCCGTGCGCGTTGTCATCGACGAGCACCGTCGCTGGGGCATCCGCACGGCGCGCGAGGCGCTCGAGAGGATCGGTGTGCCCGACGCCGAGTCGGTGGCCGAAGAGCTCATGATGCTGCGAGACGGCGCGATGATCTCGGGCTATGTCAGCGACCCCTCGACGGTCGGGCAGAACCTCTTCAAGGCGGGGCGCGCGGTCATCCAGTATCGCGGCTGACGACCGCAGATGCTCGGCGCGCAGACATTTTCGCTACGGATAGTCCGTCGTCTTCCCACCTCGGGATTCGACACCTTCCGCGCAAAAAAAATATGGCCCGCAGACGATTCTGCGAGGCCATATTTTATGTTTTGGTGGATCTGAGGGGACTCGAACCCCTGACCCCCTGCATGCCATGCAGGTGCGCTACCAGCTGCGCCACAGACCCAGATTTTGTCTCCGATCGCTCGAAGCAACCTGTTTAGATTACTACACGAATCGGCCGAAGACGAAATCGAGACGGCACTTATCGAAGATCTTCTGTCGACGACTGCGTGACCTTCTCGGGCAGGGGCAAAACGGGGCAATCTTTCCACAGGCGTTCGAGGGAATAGAACATGCGCTCCTCTTCGTGGAACACGTGCACCACGATGTCGCCGAAGTCGATGAGCACCCAGCGGCCGGCGCCGTGGCCCTCGCGGCGCAGCGTCTTGTGCCCGGCCAGGTTGAGCTGGTCTTCGACTTCGCCGGCGATGGCCTGGACGTTGCGTTCGCTGCGGCCGGTGGCCAGCAGGAAGATGTCGACGAACGGGAGGGGCTCTGACACGTCGAGCGCGACGAGGTCGTCGGCGCCCTTGGAGTCGGCGGCTTCGGCGGCGATGGCCAGAAGCTCGAGCGAGGTGTCGCGTGCGGTCACGGTGTGGATCCTTTCACGGTGGGGAGTCCCACCTGCGCCGCCACGGGCGGTGCGTTGATACGAGGGAGGGCTAGAAGGCGCCCACGACGAAGCCGACGATCACGACGGCGAGCACGGCCGTGAGCAAGGCTCCGGCGGTGATGGCCAGGATGATGAGCAGGCGGTGGTCGCGGCTGGGCGCCGGAGGGTTGATCACGTCGCCCGTCTGCGTGTGCGTGCTGACGGCACGGGCCGCCGAGACAGGGGTGCCGGCCGTTGCGGGCGCGGCCTCTTCGTCGGCCTCGAACATGGTGTCGAGTTCGGCCTTGTCGAAGTAGTTGGGGTGCTGCCCGGTGGAGGACAGGCTCGCGGGCAGGTCGATCGAACCCGTGACGATCACATTGCCGTTCGAGGAGATCGGCCCGGTGAGCGAATCGTTCGTCGGCATGGTGGGCAGGATGAGCGCGTTCGAGGCGGCTTGCGCCTCGGCTGCTTCCACACCACGAGCGATGATGCGGTCGAAGGGCTGCTCGTGCGGAACGGCCGTGCTGGATGCCGCGCCCGCTTCGAGGACCTGCTCGCCGAAGCCTTCGGCGAGCTTGGGCGCGTCGGCGTCGGCCTCATCCGCCGCTTCGTCTCCGGTCGCGTCGGCGTCATTCCTCGCCGCCGAAGAATCAGTGTCGCGCGAGTCCTCGACGACCTCGGGGACGACGATCGTTTCGCGAGGCTTCACCGGGTCGGAGCCGCGGGATGTCGATGCGGCATCGGTGTCCGAGTGAGCCTCAGTGGCCTCGTCGCGATCAGCGCCGCCGGCGTCCTCCGTCTGGGCGTCGGCATCGTCCTGGGGCGTCGACTGTTCGACTGTCGTGTCACCAGCGCCGAGGGGCGTGTAGCTCGAGCGACGCGGACCGGGGCGGCCCGAGGCCTCTTCGCCGTCGACCGAACCGGAATCGAGGCGCTCGATGAGGGGCGCGGCACTCGCGGCCGGTTTGCCGATGAAGGCGGGACGGATCGGAGCGACGGGCGTCGCCGGCTGCGCCGTCACACCGTTCGAGCTGGCAGCCGCTTCGGCCTCTGTCGCCTCGAGGGCAGCTTCTTCGGCGCGCTTGGCCTCTTGAGCAGCCTTCTTCTCGGCACGCTTGGAACGTTTGGATGACTTGGCGGGCGCCGTTTCTGCCGCGCCGTCACCATCGTGGGTCACCGCGCCATTGGCCGCGTCGTCGGAGGCTTCACCTGCGCCGGTGTCGCTGTCGCTGTCGCTGTCGGTACCAGCATCGGAACCGTTGTTCTCGACAGCGCCATGGTTGGCGTTGCTGTCGTTGGCGTTGCTGTCGTTGGCGTTGCTGTCGTTGGCGTTGCTTTCCGCGGCCACGGTCGCATCGGGCTCGGCGACGACTGCTGCAGAGGCCGCGCGAGCGGCTGCAGCATCGGCCGCGCTGATGATGGGAACCGAGGCGGTCTTGGCCTTCTCGAGATCACGGGCCTGACGCCTGGTCAGCGGGATGCCCGCCTGCGCACGCTTCTCGAGCTCGGCGATCTCTTCGAGGGACAGGGCGGGTGCCGTCTGGCGGGCGGCTTCGGCCTTCTCAGCGTCGGTGGATGCATCGGCCGCGGCTCGCTCGGCAGCCTGAACGTCGGGAATCTGACCGCCGGCGACGGCGGCCGACGTGGAGACGCGTCGCGAACGAGTGGCGGGCGCGGCCGGAACCGCTTTCGAGGCCTCGCCCGAGTCTGCGGAGCCCGTGGCAGCGCCGACGATGGGCACGCCTTGCGTGTCGACCCCGCGCCGCTCGCGCATCTGGCGGCGGGTGAGTTGTGGCTCGTCGGTGTTCGAACTCATGGGCTACTCCGGTAAAGGTGGTGTTTGGTGATGTACTGCACGACACCGTCGGGAACTAAATACCAGACCGGGAAGCCCCGGTTAACCCGGCTCCGACAGTCGGTGGACGATATCGCCAGCGCAGGAACCTCCAGCAAGCTTACGTCTTGCTGTGGCAGCCCCGAAATGTTGAGTGGATGTCCCGGACGACTCACAGCGACGAAGTGAGCCAGCGACCACAGCTCGTCGTGGTCTTTCCAGCCGAGGATCTGGGCCACGGCATCGGCGCCCGAGATGAAGAAGAACTCGGCATCCGGACGCTGCTTGCGCAGATCGCGCAGGGTGTCGATCGTGTACGTGGGCCCGCCACGGTCGATGTCGACGCGACTGACGGTGAACTGCGGGTTGGATGCCGTGGCGATGACGGTCATCAAATAGCGGTGTTCGCTGCTCGTCACCGTCTGCTTGTGCCACGGGCTGCCCGTGGGGACGAAGATGACTTCGTCGAGTCCGAACGACTGCGCGACCTCACTGGCCGCGACCAGGTGCCCATGGTGAATGGGGTCGAACGTGCCACCCATCACGCCGATGCGTGGCCGGGTGGTGCTCGCGGCGGAGGTCACAGGTCGTCGACTGCTATCTGGCGCCCGACTTAGTGGCCGTGGCCCGAGACGTCGTTGTCGTGGACGCGCCCGGCGCGGGCGTTGGCCTTGGCGGCGTGACGGTTGGCCACGTCGCGGTAGGAGAACGTGGCGAGGCCGAGGAGAATGAAGATGATGGCGGCGATCAGCGCGTACATCCAGGTCGGCATGGGCAGCTCGACGTGTGCTTCGGCCGCGGCCAGCACGATGGTCGCAAAGGACATCAGTTCTCCGTTCGATGTTTTTTCACGGCCCCGTGCGCGGTATCACGCCGAAAGAGCCTCGTAGTAGTGTACCGGCTCGGCACCGGCTAGGCGCGAACCTGGCCGGACCCGCGCACGATCCACTTGGTGCTCGTCAATTCGGGCAACCCCATGGGGCCGCGGGCATGGAGCTTCTGGGTGCTGATGCCCACTTCGGCACCGAACCCGAATTCTCCGCCATCCGTGAAGCGAGTGGATGCATTGACCATGACGACGGCCGAATCGATCTCGGCGAGGAAGCGTTCGGCCGACGCGACGTCGTCGGTGATGATCGACTCGGTGTGGCCCGTCGAGTAGCGGCGGATGTGGTCGAGGGCTTCGTCGAGGTCGTCGACGATGCGCACCGCGAGGTCGAGCGTCATGTACTCGGTCTGCCAGTCCTCCTCGGTGGCCGGCACCACGTCGGGGGCGAGAGCGGCGGTGCGCGCGTCGCCGTGCACGGTGACCCCGGCGGAACGCAGACGCTCGAGCACCTGGGGCAACACGCGCGCCGCGGCATCCCGGTGCACGAGCAGGGTTTCGACGGCGTTGCACACGCTCGGCCGCTGCACCTTGGCGTTCTCGACGATGTCGACCGCCCAGTCTTCGCGCGCCGAGGCGTCGAGGAAGATGTGCACGACGCCGGCGCCCGTCTCGATCACGGGCACCTGGGAGTCACGCACAACGGTCTGGATGAGCGCGGCACTCCCCCGCGGGATCAGCACGTCGACGAGGCCCCTGGCGCGCATCAGCTCGGCGGCACCGGGACGGCCGAAGTCGTCGATCGTGTCGACGGCGTCGGCCGGCAGACCGGTGCTCGTGAGAGCCTCGCGAATGAGGGTGACGAGCACCCGGTTGCTGTTCTCGGCGGCCGTGCCACCGCGCAGGATGACGGCGTTACCGCTCTTCAGCGCCAGGGCCGCAATGTCGATCGTCACGTTGGGGCGCGCCTCATAGATGGCCCCGACCACGCCGAACGGCACGCGCACCTGGTCTATCTTGATCCCGTTGGGCAACGTGCTGCCGCGCACGGTCTGGCCGAGGGGATCGGTGAGGCTCGAAATCTGACGCACGGCGGCTGCGAGCCCGTGCAGGCGCGACTCGTCGAGACGCAGCCGGTCGAGGAGTCCCGGCGCGAGACCGTTCTCCTGTCCAGCCTCCAGGTCGAGGGCGTTGGCCTCGACGATGCGCTCGATATTCGCTTCAATGCCCGCAGCGATGGCGTGCAGGGCGGCGACCCGTTGGTTGCCGGTCGAGCCGGCCAGGATGCGGGATGCCGCGCGTGCCGCGAGCAGCCGCTTGTGCACACCCGACACCACGTCGTTCGCGGGCGGGGCTGCGCTCACCGCGGAACTGTCGTCACCGGAAACGTGCTGCGAAACGTCGGCTGCCAGAGTCATGACCCGAGTTTAGCGAGCGGGCAGCCCGGGCGACACCGTGTGACGGACCCGACGACGAGCGGGCGCGACTGCGAGGGCCCGACGACGAGAGAGGCCGGCTGTGACAACTCGATGACGAGCGGGGATCGCTGCGGGGCCGGGCGACGAGCGGGCGCGGCGCGGCGCGGCGCCAGCCGCTTAGCGCTGTTGCGGCTCGAACCAGGTGCCGATGGGCGCGCCGTCGAGCGCCTGCTCGACCAGGGCGGTGGCGGTGACGAGGACGGCGGTGCCGGCATCCGCTGCCAGTCGCGCGGCCGAGACCTTGGTGGCCGCTCCCCCGGTGCCGACGCCCGAACCGGCCTCGCCGAACGAGACGCCCTCGAGCTGTTCGCCGGCGGCGACGTGATCGATGCGCTGGGCGCCCGGCTCGGACGGCGGTTTCGTGTAAAGCGCGTCGACATCGCTCAGCAGCACGAGCACATCGGCGCGCACGAGTTGCGAGACGAGGGCCGCGAGCCGGTCGTTGTCGCCGAAGCGGATCTCGTGCGTGGCGACGGTGTCGTTCTCGTTCACGATGGGCAGGATGCGGAGCGACAGAAGCCGTTCCATGGCCCGCTCGGCGTTGCTGCGGTGCGTCGGGTTCTCGAGGTCGCCCGCGGTGAGCAGCACCTGGCCGGCGACGATGTCGTAGCGGCGCAGGCTGTCCTGGTAGCGGTAGATGAGCACGTTCTGCCCGACGGCGGCCGCGGCCTGTTGCGTGGCCAGATCGGTCGGCCGCGAGTCGAGGCGCAGGTGCGGCATGCCGGTTGCGATCGCGCCAGACGACACGAGGATGACCTCGACCCCCCGCCCGAATGCCCGAGCGAGCGCATCGACCAGAGGTTCGATCTGGCCGGCGTTCTCGCCCGAAATCGACGACGACCCGACCTTCACGACGATACGGCGGGCGGCGGCGATGTCGCCGCGCCCGCGCACCTGCACAGCTTGCGCCATGTGTTACTCGGCTTTCTCCTCGGAGGAACCCTCGTGCTCGACACTGTCGGAGCCGGATGTCGCAGCCGAATCGGCCTCGGCATCGTTCTCTTCGTCGACGTTCCACAGCCCCGCTTCGCGTTCGCGCGCCAGTTCGGCGCGGGCCTCGGCCTTCGCATCCATGCGCTCGAAGTAGTTCTCGCGGCGCTGGTTGCGGGTGGGGCGGAAGTTGTCGTCGAGTCGGGCGTCGGCACCACGCGGAGTGGTGATGAGCTCGGCCGTTGACGTGAGCGTGGGCTCCCAGTCGAAGACGACACCCTGACCAGGGCCGATCACGACGGTCGAACCGGCGACGGCGCCCGCCTTGAAGAGCTGGTCTTCGACTCCGAGTTTGGCCAGACGGTCGGCGAGGAAGCCGACGGCCTCGTCGTTGGTGAAGTCGGTCTGAGCCACCCAGCGCTGCGGCTTCTCGCCCAGGATGCGGTAGACGTTGCCGTAGGTTCCACCCTCGACGACGACCTTGAAGCCGCTGTCGTTGACGGCCTGCGGGCGGATGACGATGCGCGGGCGTGCGGCGGCCTCGGCCTCGCGGGCACGGCGTTCGGTTTCGACGAGCTCGCCGAGCGCGTAGGACAGCTGACGCAGGCCCTCGTGGCTGACGGTCGAGATCTCGAACACACGATAGCCGCGGGCCTCGAGGTCGGGGGTGACGAAGTCGGCGAGTTCGCGGCCCTCGGGCACGTCGATCTTGTTGAGCGCAATGAGCTGCGGGCGCTCGAGCAGCGGCGTCTGGCCCTCGGGCACCGGGTATTTTCCGAGCTCGTTCAGGATGATGTCGAGATCGGTCAGCGGGTCACGACCGGGTTCGAGCGTGGCGCAGTCAAGCACGTGCAGCAGCGCGGAGCACCGCTCCACGTGACGCAGGAACTCGAGCCCCAGGCCCTTGCCTTCGCTGGCGCCCTCGATGAGACCAGGCACGTCGGCCACGGTGTAGCGAGCGTCACCGGCCTGAACGACGCCGAGGTTGGGGTGCAGCGTCGTGAACGGGTAGTCGGCGATCTTAGGCTTGGCGGCCGAGATGGCGGCGACCAGGCTGGATTTGCCCGCGGACGGGTAGCCGACGAGCGCGATGTCCGCGACGATCTTGAGTTCGAGGAAGACGTCGCCTTCCCAGCCCGGGGTTCCGAGCAGGGCGAAGCCGGGCGCCTTGCGCTTGGTGCTGGACAGGGCCGCGTTACCGAGGCCACCCTGGCCGCCGGGGGCGACGACGAAGCGCATGCCCGGTTCGACGAAGTCGACCAGTTCGTTGCCGTCGGCGTCTTTCACGACGGTGCCGACGGGCACGGCGAGTTCCATCTCTTCACCCATGAAGCCGGCGCGGTGATCGCCCATGCCGGCGCCGCCGTTCTGGGAGTGACGGTGGGGGGCGCGGTGGTAGGCCAACAGGGTCGTGGTCTGGGTGTCGGAGACGAGGACGATGTCGCCGCCGTGTCCGCCATTGCCACCATCGGGGCCGGCGAGAGGCTTGAACTTCTCGCGTTTCACCGAAACGCAACCGTTTCCGCCGTTACCCGCACGCAAGTGCAGTGTTACTCGATCGACGAATGTCGCCACGAGCCCACCTCCTTCACCCTCAATTGTTCGTCGGATGTCGCCCGACGGTGTTGTAGCCAAAAAAACAGTGGGCGAGCCGAGGCTCGCCCACTGTCAGAAATCACTGCGGCGTCGTTATCGCGCCGCCGGCGAATCGATGCTTATTCGGCAGCCGATGCGACGATGTTGACAACCTTGCGGCCGCCCTTGTTGCCGAACTCGACCGCGCCGGCCGAGAGGGCGAACAGCGTGTCGTCGCCGCCACGCCCGACGTTCACGCCGGGGTGGAAGTGCGTGCCGCGCTGGCGGACGATGATCTCGCCCGCGAGGACGACCTGACCGCCGAAACGCTTGACACCGAGACGCTGTGCGTTGGAGTCACGACCGTTGCGAGTGGAACTCGCACCCTTCTTGTGTGCCATCTGTTCTTCTCCTCGATGCCTTACTTGATGCCGGTGATCTTGACGCGCGTGAGCTCCTGACGGTGCCCCTGACGCTTCTTGTAACCGGTCTTGTTCTTGAACTTCTGGATGACGATCTTCGGACCGCGAAGGTTGCCGAGAACCTCTGCCGTGACGGTCACCTTGGCGAGCGAACCCGCGTCAGAGGTGATCTTGTCGCCATCGACGAGCAGGACAGCAGCGAGCTCGACGTTGCCTTCTGCATTGGCCTTGATCCGGTCCATCGTGACGATGGTACCGACCTCTACCTTTTCTTGCCGACCGCCGGCGCGCACAACTGCGTAAACCACTACTCGTACCTATCTTTGGGGAGCTCTACGCTCCGGTGAACATATTTCGGACAGTCACTGCCCGATGTTTCAGACAACTCCTGCACAGATTGAACGAGTCCGGATGGATATCCACACCGCTCGTGACCTGCACCGGTTGATCTGTACCGCTCGGCACCCCGCGAACGGGATGACCTGTCGGTGTCAGAAAACCTGTGTGATGCGCGGATTGAACAACGCACACCAACGGTCAACTCTACTCGATTACTTCTTCGGCCACAAATGCGACCGGAGCTCTCTCGACACGTTCCTAAGATTGTCTCATGACCATCCTGATCGACCCGGCCGACTGGCCGGCCCACGACACGTTCTGGTCACATTTGGTGAGCGATTCGTCGATCGAGGAGTTGCACGCGTTCGCGAAACGCAACGATGTGCCGCCGCGCAGTTTCGACCTCGACCATTATGACGTGCCCGCCCGCGCTTACGAACGTCTGATCGCCGCCGGGGCGGTTCCTGTTCCGTCGAACGAACTGGTGCGGCGCCTGATCGCTTCGGGCCTCCGGATAAAAGCGAAGGACCGGGCTCGTAAGCCCGGCCCTTCGTCACGCTGAGCTGCCCCGAGAGCTGCGTTTCCGCATCCCATGGGCAGCGCCGCGGGGTTAGTTGTCTTGAGCGTCTTCCGCGCGCTTCACGGGCGTGGGCTCGTGTCGCACGGGCGTGCCCTGCAGGGCGGCTGTGGTGACGCGACGGCTCTTCGAGCGGCCCTGGCCGGGCTGCTTGGGCTCGGGTAGCGCGTCGAGCACGGAGCCGAGCAGGTCGTCGGCGTTGCGACGCGCCGGACGCTCGACCTTGTTCGCCACGATCGGCAGGTCGAGAATGCGGGCGGGCTCGGCCTGACGCTCGGGTGCGGCTTCGCGGGGAGGGTTCGAAGCCTCGGTCGCGGGAGCCTCGACGGGAGCGGCGGAGCGCTCGACAGGGGCGGCGGCAGACTCGGTCTGAGCTGAGGCATCCGGGGTGGATGTCTCGACCCCGCGCTCGTCACGCGGTGCACGGTCGTTCTGCTGCTTGTCGCGCTTGTTGCGGCTGCGCTTCTTGCGTGGCCACTCGGAGGCCGATTCGCCCGACCCGTTCTGCTGCTGACCGTTGCCGGCCTGCTGGCCACCCTGCCGCGCGTCCCGGCGAGACGTGTCGGCATTCGAGTCGGTGGATGCCTCGGCCGCGCCGTTCGCGGACGCCTGAGCGTCGTGCTCCGCCTGTGCCGCCTCGTCGCCCGAGGGGTGCGCCGCGAGCGTGCTGGCGGCGATCTGGGCGAGAGCGTTCTTGGCGTCGTCGGTGATGGCGTGCGCGGCCTTGGCGGCCTGGCTCAGAGCGTTCTGCCCGTTGTTGTTGCCACCGTTACCGCCGTTGTTGCCGCCGCCGTTGTTGTTGCCGTTGCCGCCGTTGTTGTTGTTGTTGTTCGACGAACCGTTGTTGCCGTTTCCGTTCTGGCCCTTGCCGCCGCGACGACGCTCCGGCTGGGGCGTCTGCTGCTGCTGGCGGTGCTTGAACACGGGTTCGTGGTGCACGATGACACCGCGGCCGGCGCACGTCTCGCACGGTTCCGAGAACGACTCGAGCAAGCCGAGGCCGAGCTTCTTGCGGGTCATCTGCACGAGGCCGAGCGAGGTCACCTCGGCGACCTGGTGCTTGGTGCGGTCACGCGAGAGGCATTCGACCATGCGCCGCAGCACGAGGTCGCGGTTGTTCTCGAGCACCATGTCGATGAAGTCGACGACGATGATGCCGCCGATGTCGCGCAGACGCAGCTGGCGCACGATCTCTTCGGCCGCTTCGAGGTTGTTCTTGGTGACGGTCTCTTCGAGGTTTCCGCCGGAGCCGACGAACTTGCCCGTGTTGACGTCGATGACCGTCATGGCCTCTGTGCGGTCGATGACGAGCGAACCGCCGGACGGTAGCCAAACCTTGCGGTCGAGCGCCTTCTCGATCTGCTCGCTGATGCGGTACTCGTCGAAGGAGTCCTTCTGGCCCTCGTAGCGTTCGACACGCTCGAGCAGGTCGGGGGCGACTCCGCGCAGGTAGCTCTCGATGACCTCGCGAGCGTCGTCGCCGTCGATGACCATCTTCTGGAAGTCCTCGTTGAAAACATCCCGGACGATCTTGATCAGCAGATCGGGCTCGGAGTGCAGCAGGGCGGGGGCCTGCACGGACTCGACCTGGCGCGAGATCTCGGCCCACTGGTTGATGAGGCGGTTGACGTCGAGAGTGAGCTGCTCTTCTGTCGCCCCCTCGGCGGCAGTGCGCACGATGACACCGTTGTTGTCGGGCAGGACCTCTTTGAGGATCTTCTTGAGGCGCGCGCGCTCGGTGTCGGGCAGCTTGCGGCTGATGCCGTTCATCGAGCCGTTGGGCACGTAGACGAGGTAGCGGCCGGGCAACGAGACCTGGCTGGTGAGGCGGGCACCCTTGTGGCCGACGGGATCCTTGGTAACCTGCACGAGGACGCGGTCACCGGGCTTGAGCGCCAGTTCGATGCGGCGAGGCTGGTTGCCGGTTTCGGCGGCATCCCAGTCGACCTCACCGGAGTAAAGGACGGCGTTGCGGCCGCGGCCGATGTCGACGAAGGCGGCTTCCATGCTGGGGAGCACGTTCTGCACGCGGCCCAGGTAGACGTTGCCGATGAGCGAGGCGTCCTGGTTGCGGGCAACGTAGTGCTCGACGAGCACACCATCTTCGAGCACACCGATCTGGATGCGGCTGTGCTTCGAGCGCACGACCATCTTGCGATCGACGGATTCGCGGCGGGCGAGGAATTCGGCCTCGGTCACGACCGTGCGGCGGCGCCCGGCGTCGCGACCGTCGCGGCGGCGCTGCTTCTTGGCCTCGAGGCGGGTCGAGCCCTTGATGCGCTGCGGCTCGGTGATGAGCTCGGGTTCGCGCGGCTGGCGCACCTTGACGACCGTGTTGGCCGGCTCGGTGCCCGATGAACGGTCCTCTTCGCCGGAGCGGCGGCGGTTGCGGCGGCGGGCCGAGGAGGACTCGGTGTCGTCGTCGCGGTCGTCGCGGGCACGGTCATCACGCGCGCGGTCGTCACGAGAACGGTCGTCGCGGTCGTCACGGTCACGGTCACGGTCGCGGTCATCGCGCGAGTAGCGGTCGGTGCGGTCGGAGGCGTTGCGGCCGCCCTGGTCACGCGAACGGCGGTCGTCGTCGCGCGAACGACGGTCGTCGCGGGAAGAACCCGAGCGGTCGCGCCATCCGCGGTCGTCGTCACGGTCATCGGCGACCTGCGGCAGTACCGGAGGCGCCTGGAAGATGAGCAGAGTCGACGGTGCCGACACGAACGGCACCGGGGCCGCTTCGGGGGCGGCAGTCGGCGCGGATGCGGCGGCGGGCGTTTCAGCGCCTCCGACCGCTTCTCGCTTCGAGCCGGACGTCGCGGGCTCGGCAGCGGTAGCCGACGAGCCTGAGGTGGAGGACGAAGCGGAGGACGCGTCATCACTGCCAGCAGTGACAGGTGCAGAAGCCGCGGCCTCAGCGGCGCCAGAGTCGGAACCGTCGGTGCCAGTGGTGCCCGCGGTAGCCGCAGCATCCTGAGCCTCGGTGGCAGCCGCAGCGTCAGCGTCAGCGGCCTCGGTGGCATCAGCAGCGTCGGTTGAGTCAGCAGCGTCGGTTGAGTCAGCAGCGGCGGTGGTGTCAGCAGCCTCCGTAATATCAGAGACTTCAACGGCGGCCGGGTGGCCCGCGTCAGACGGTGACTGAACGTCGTCGGTCTTGGCGCTGGACGTCTCGGCACCGGCCGCCTCGGCGGACGATGATTCGACGGGCGACGTCTCGTCCGTGGACGGCGCGTCACTCACGGCTTTGGCCGAGCCCGCACCTGCGAAGGGCCCCTCAGGCGCGACATGTGGCGTCTGGGTGTCGGACGCTTCGGTGTTGGGCGTTTCGGTGCTCGCGTCGCTCAGGGCGTCGTTCGCGGTGGTCTCGCCAGATTCGGACGAGTTGGAATCAATATTCTTTTTCACCATTACTGGTGCACTCCTCATCCGGCGAAGTGGCCGCGCCACCCTGCCGGGAAATCTCTGGTGGAGCAGCGCTGGTGCGCCGGTTCCACTCGTTAACACTCACAGCAACCGGCCACGTGGCTCTGGTCACCCTTCGGTCGATCACCGTGATCGGCACACAACTGCACTCTCCCCCGTATCAATACGCTCGCGAAACACTCGCGGTGCGATTCGGATGACTCGGGTTCGGTGCAGCAAAGACATCATGCGGTGTCGGAGCGCGGCCCCGACGGTGCGCGTCCATTATCGCACGCACACGCCTCGGGGTGCGCGACATTCGAAGGGTTGGCTCGAACGCGCGTGCCATAATCCGACTGTGTCCCGAGAAACAGCCGCCCGCTCCCCCGAAAACGCCCGCCGCACGTCTGACGTCGGTGACGACATCGACACGGACGACGACACGCGAGACGGTGGCGCTGAGCAAGCCGCGGGGCGCGTCCATCCGCGCGGCCTCGCTATTTTCCTCATCATCGCCGGTGTCATCGGCTGGATCGCGGCCTTCCAGCTGACGATCGAGAAGTTTCACCTGCTGCAGAACCCGGGGTCGACGGCTTCCTGCGACTTCAACATCGTGGTGCAGTGCGGCGCCAACCTGGGCTCGGATCAGGGCGCCCTCTTCGGTTTTCCCAACCCGTTGATCGGCCTGGGGGCGTGGGTTGCGCCCATCGCGGTCGGCGTGGCGATCCTGGCCGGCGCCCGTTTCGCGCGCTGGTTCTGGGTGGCCTTCAACGTGGGGCTGCTCGGCGCCTTCGTCTTCGTCATCTGGCTCATCAGCCAAAGCATCTTCGTGCTGGGCACGCTCTGCCCGTGGTGCATGGTGACGTGGTCGGTGACGATTCCGGCGTTCCTCGCGGTGACGCTCTACAACCTCGGCTCGGGCAACATTCCGGTCGGCGCATCGGGGCGGCGCGTCGCGCGGTCATTGGCCGGATGGGTGCCGCTCATCACCGTGCTCTGCTACGTGGTGATCGCCATCCTGGCGCAGGTGCGCCTCGACTTCCTGTCGTTCCTGTAGACACCCCCGCACGCGAAAACGGCCGGCTCCCCCTGAGGGAGACCGGCCGTTTTCGGCGAGAAGGCTACTTGAACCAGAGAGCCAGTTCGCGCGCCGCCGACTCGGGGCTGTCGGAGCCATGCACCAGGTTCTGCTGCACCTTGAGGCCCCAGTCGCGGCCGAGGTCGCCGCGGATGGTGCCGGGCAGGGCCGTGGTCGGGTCGGTCGCGCCGGCGAGGGCTCGGAAGCCCTCGATCACACGGTCGCCGGCCACGCGGATGGCGACGATCGGGCCTGAGAGCATGAACTCGACGAGCGGCTCGAAGAAGGGCTTGCCCTCGTGCTCGGCATAGTGCTCGGCGAGCAGTTCGCGCTCGGCCTCGACGAGCTTGATGTCGACGAGCGAGTAGCCCTTGGCCTCGATGCGGCGCAGGATCTCGCCGGTCAGGCTGCGGGCGACGCCATCGGGCTTCACCAGGACGAGTGTTTCTTGAACGGCCATTATTCGGTCTCCAGAGTGTTGTGCGAGTTGTTTCTGCGGTCTATGCGTCCTCCGGCATACATGGCGTACACCCAGATCGCGACGAACAGGATGCCGACCACGAACATGGCGGGCACGAAGATGCCGGTAGCCACGATAGCGGCTTGCAGCACCCAGCCGAGGATGATTCCGGCGCGCGTGTGCAGCAACCCGATCGCCGCGAACAGCGCCAGGCAGAACACGGCCCCGCCGATGAGCGCGGGGGCGGGCGGCAAAGCCTTGAGGCCGAAGATCACGAGAGCGGCCAGGAAGACGACGACGGTTTCGAAGCCCAGGACGATCGAGGCGACGAGTTCGGTGACGCTGCGCTGGCGGCGGGGACGACCGGCACGGCCGCCACGGCCCGAGAAGAGTCCGCTCACGGCTTCCACTCCTCGTCGCGCGCCAGGTCGATGACCTCGCCGACGACCGTGATCGAACCGGTCACGACGACGAGCCGCTTGGGCGATTCGGCGGCCCACTGGCGGGCGTTCTGCACGGCGTCTTCGACCCGATCCAGCACGAAGATGTCTTCGAGGCCCGTGGCGACGTGCGCGATCTCGGCCAGGGCGTCGGCCGGGATGGCGCGCTCCGACTCGGATTCGGTCACATAGAGTCGCGTGGCGACAGGCCCGAGGGCCGTGAGGATGCCCGCGGCATCCTTGTCGTCGAGCACGCCCACGACGATCGCGACCTCGTCGAAGTCGAAATATTCGTCGATGGCGACGCGCAAGGAGAGCGCTCCGTGGGGGTTGTGCGCGGCATCCACGAGCACCGTCGGCTCGGTGCCGACGAGCTGCAGGCGACCGGGAGAGGTGACCTCGGCGAGGCCCTCGGTGAGGATCTCGGCCGACAGAGCGTGGCCGCCCGAGCCGATGAAGGTCTCGACGGCCGCGATGGCCACGGCGGCGTTCTGGCCCTGGTGCGAGCCGTAGAGGGGCAGGTAGAGCTCCTCGTAGGTGGACGCGATGCCGCGGACCGCGAGCATCTGGCCGCCCACCGCGACGGTGTCGCCGGTTAACTCGAAGTCGCGCCCCTCGACGGCCAAGCTGGCCTCGCTGAGCTCGGCCGCGCGCTGCAACTCGGCCAGGGCCTCGGGCTTCTGCTGAGCCGTGACGACCTCGGACGCCGGCTTGATGATGCCAGCCTTGGTGCGCGCGATCTCGGCGATGGTCGAGCCCAGGCGCTGCACGTGGTCGATGTCGATGGGGGTGAAGACCGCGACGCGGGCGTCGGCGACGTTGGTGGAATCCCACTCGCCGCCCATGCCCACCTCGACCACGGCCACGTCGATGGGCGCGTCGGCGAAGGCCGCGAACATGAGCACCGTCAGCGCTTCGAAGAACGTGAGCGGGCCCTCGCCGCGTTCGGCGAGCCACGCGTCGGTCATCTCGAGGTAGGGCGAGATGTCCTCCCAGTTGTCGGCCAGCGCGGCATCCGAGATCGGCTCGCCATCGATGACGATGCGCTCGTTGAACGACACCAGGTGCGGGCTCGTGAACAGGCCGGTGCGCAACCCGTAGGCACGCAGGATGCTTTCGATGATGCGCGACGTGCTGGTCTTGCCGTTGGTGCCCGTGAGATGGATCATCGGGTAGGCGTGGTGCGGGTCGCCGAGCAGTTCGACCGCGTGGCGCGTGGCGTCGAGGCGCGGGCGGGGCGAACCCTCACCCGAGCGGGCCATGAGCGCCTGGTAGACGCCCGCGGCGCGATCGGCGTCGTCCGAGAACAGGCCGTCACTGGCGGATGAGCGATCAGACATCGATGCTCCTTTCGGTCTTGCACACGGCCACCACGAAGCGGCCCGCGTTGGCGAACTGAGCCGCCTTCACATCTTGGAAGAAGTCGGGCGCGAAGGGAACCGCGACGGGCAGCCACTCGGCGGGCGAGACGGCGCTCGACGCGTCGAGGTCGAAACCGGTCGACGGTGAGGCGACCTCGAACGAGGTGGCCAGGGTTTCGCCCGGCACGTCGACACTCGAACGCGCCAAGGCGATGGCCTCGGCATCCCGCTCGTCGAAGAAGACGACGCCCAGCTCGATGCGGTCGCTGACCTCGAAGCCGGCGGCCTTGCGCGTGTCTTGCACGGCCCGGATGAGGTCGCGCGACAGGCCCTCGGCCTCGAGCTCGGGAGTGAGCTGCGTGTCGAGGATGACGAAACCGCCGCCCGGCAGCAACGCCAGCACGTTCTCGGCACCGTCGACCGACTGCGTCTCGAGCACGAGGTCGTATTCACCCTCGACGAGCTCGATGCCGCCGGCCGTCACGACGCCGTCGGTCTCAGACCAATCGCCCGAGCGAGCGGCCTTGATGACCTGCTGCACGTTCTTGCCGAGACGGGGGCCGGCGGCGCGCGCGTTGACCGTGAGGCGCGATGTGATGCCGTGCTCGGCCGCGCTCTCGTCGGTCTGCTCGGCCACGCTCACGCGTTTGACGTTGAGCTCGTCGCGCAGGATGCTCTCGAAGGGCGCCAGCGCCTCGGCGTTGGACGTGACGACCGTGAGCTCTGCCAGGGGCAGTCGCACTCGGAGGCCCGCCTGCTTGCGCAGAGCCTGGGCCGTGGAACTGATCTGGCGGATGCGGTCCATGGCCTCGACCAGGCGGTGATCCTCGGGCAGGTGCTCGGGGTTCGGCCAGTCTTCCAGGTGCACGCTGCGGCCGCCGGTCAGGTCCTTCCAGACCCGCTCGGACACGAGCGGGATGAGCGGAGCCGCCACCCGGGCGAGGGTCTCGAGCACCGTGTACAGCGTGTCGAACGCCTCGCGACCGGCGCCGTTTTCGTCCACTCCCTGCCAGAAGCGGTCGCGCGAACGCCGCACGTACCAGTTGGTCAGGACGTCGGCGAAGTCGCGCAGTTTGGCGGCCGCGATGGTCGCGTCGAGGTTCTCGAGGTTGTCGGTCACGTCGACGACGAGTTCCCGTGTCTTGGCCAGGATGTAGCGATCGAGGACGTCGGTGGATGTCGCATCCCAGCGTGCCTCGTAACCGCCCCCACGAGCGGTGTTGGCGTAGAGCGCGAAGAAGTACCAGGTGTTCCAGAACGGCAGCAGCAGCTGACGAACTCCCTCGCGGATACCCTCCTCGGTGACGATGAGGTTGCCGCCGCGCAGCACAGAGCTCGAGACGAGGAACCAGCGCATGGCGTCGGAACCGTCGCGGTCGAACACCTCGGAGACATCGGGGTAGTTGCGCAGCGACTTCGACATCTTCTGGCCGTCGCTGCCCAGCACGATTCCGTGGCTGATGACGTTGGTGAAGGCCGGGCGGTCGAACAACGCGGTCGAGAGCACGTGCAGGAGGTAGAACCATCCGCGGGTCTGGCCGATGTACTCGACGATGAAGTCCGCCGGGTTGTGCGACTCGAACCACTCGCGGTTCTCGAACGGGTAGTGCACCTGTGCGAAGGGCATCGAACCCGAGTCGAACCAGACATCCAGCACGTCGGGGATGCGGCGCATGGTCGACTGGCCGGTGGGGTCGTCGGGGTTGGGGCGCGTCAGCTCGTCGATGTAAGGGCGGTGCAGATCGGTGGGGCGCACGCCGAAGTCGCGCTCGAGCTCGTCGAGCGAGCCGTAGACGTCGATGCGCGGGTAGTCGGGGTTGTCGCTCTTCCACACGGGGATGGGCGAACCCCAATAGCGGTTGCGGCTGATCGACCAGTCGCGCGCGTTGCCGAGCCACTTGCCGAACTGACCGTCTTTCACGTTGGCCGGGACCCAGTTGATCTCCTGGTTGAGGTCCTCCATGCGGTCGCGGAAGTCGGGCACGCGCACGAACCAGCTCGAGACGGCCTTGTAGATGAGCGGGTTGCGGCAGCGCCAGCAGTGCGGGTAGGAGTGCTCGTAGCTGGCCTGGCGCAGCAGGCGCCCCTCGGCCTTCAGCAGCTGCGTGAGCGGCTTGTTGGCATCGAACCAGTGCAGCCCGGCGACCTCGGTGATCTCCGAGACGAAACGTCCGCCCGCGTCGAGCGAGAGGATGACGGGGATGCCCGCCGCCTCGCAGATCTTCTGGTCTTCCTCACCGTAGGCGGGGGCCTGGTGCACGATGCCCGTGCCGTCTGAGGTCGTGACGTAGTCGGCGACGAGCACGCGCCAGGCGTTCTCGCTGCCCCACGTCTCGGTGTCGGCGTAGTAGTCGAAAAGGCGGTCGTAGGCGACGTCTTCGAGTTCGCGGCCGACGACCGTGCGACGGATCGAGGCCTTCGCCTCGTCGGCCGAGTCGTAGCCGAGCTCCTTGGCGTAGTTGCCGACCAGGTCGATGGCGATGAGGTATTCGCCGCCGAGAACCTCGACCGAGAGTGCGGGGTGCGCGGCAGAGTCACCGGATGACTGGATGCTGCCGGGTGCGGAGTGCTCGTGTTCGCCGGCGGCGTCGCCCTCGCGGCGGGCTTCGGCCTGTGGCGCGGCTGGCGCGTGGTCGGCGGATGCGTCGACCGAGGATTCCTCGCGCTGCACCGTCGCGTCGGGCGTGCCGTTCGGGCCGGCGGGCACGACGGCGTAGACGATGTCCGGACCGACCGCGAGGGCCATGTTGGTCGGCAGCGTCCACGGGGTCGTGGTCCAGGCGAGGGCGCGCACGCCCGTGAGGCCCAGCGTTTCGGCCTTCGGCCCGACGAGCGGGAACGTGACCGTGACCGTCTGATCTTGACGCATCTTGTAGACGTCGTCGTCCATGCGCAGCTCGTGGTTGCTGAGCGGCGTCTCGTCGCGCCAGCAATACGGCAGCACGCGGTAGCCCTCATAGGCGAGGCCCTTGTCGTGCAGACGCTTGAACGCCCAGATCACCGACTCCATGTAGGTGATGTCGAGAGTCTTGTAGTCGTTGTCGAAGTCCACCCAGCGCGCCTGGCGCGTGACGTACTCCTGCCACTGGTCGGTGTACTTCAGCACCGAGGAGCGCGCGGCGTCGTTGAACGCGGCCAGGCCCATCTCCTCGATCTGGCTCTTATCGGTGATGCCCAGCTGCCGCTCGGCCTCGAGCTCGGCGGGCAGACCGTGCGTGTCCCAGCCGAAGCGGCGGTGCACCTGCTTGCCGCGCATGGTCTGGAAGCGCGGGAAGACGTCCTTGGCGTAGCCCGTCAGCAGGTGACCGTAGTGCGGCAGACCGTTGGCGAAGGGCGGGCCGTCATAGAAGACCCATTCGTCGTCGCCGGCGCGCTGGTCGACCGAGGCCTGGAACGTGCCGTCCTCTTTCCAGAACGAGAGGATGTCGGTCTCGATGTCGGGGAAGCGCGGCGACGGTGTGACACCGAAGGCAGCTCCGGGCACGCTGGGCTTGGCGTCGCTCGCCGCGGCAGATGCGGCAGCGTCCGAGTTCGCGGGAACGGAATTCGAGGGGGCATCGCCCGATTGGGCACGGCGCGGGTACATGTCTCTCCTGGCAGGTCATCTCCTGCGAGGACGTCGCTCACGCAACGCGGTACCACCTCGCTTGCCCCCGCGACGGATGCTGTCGCGTGAACCGCTCATTCGGCTGTGACGGGCCCACCCGTTCGGTTCTACCGGCGCCCCGGCGAACCGGTGCGTTTTCTTCCGAAGGCTTCCCGGTGATGGCCGGATCGACGCCTGTGCCTCAAGTCTACGACGTCAGGCGCCGAAACCCGAGCACACCGGGCGGATGGCTCGCTCGATGTCGTCGGCGAGCTCGCCGCGTGCCACCCCGGCGCTGGCCCAGTGCATGGCTCCGGCCGCGGCTGCGGCGACGACGGCGGCCGCGAAGGAATGAACGACGAGGGGGTCGGAGCCCTCGGGAGCGGCGCCGGAGCGAGCGGTGTCGGAGGGAGCGGCGGGAGCGACCGGGGTGCCGATCGAGCGCTCGATCAGGGACATTGCTCGCGACATCCGGATGAGGCCCGATGCCTGCAGCTCGGCCGACGTGCCCATGATCTCGCGTTGCGTGAAGCCCAGGGGAACGCGGCTGTGCGGGTGCCGGTGGGCGACCTCGGCGAGGGCGGCGCACACGGTGTCGATGCGGGCGGCGAAGGTGCTGGTCGGTTCGGAGGACGCCGCCGCGAGGGCCGTGTCGAGCGCGTCGAGGGCGGTGTCGACATCCACCCAGAGGAGGTCTGATTTCGAGCCGAAGTAGTTGAAGAACGTGTTGCGGCTGACGCCGGCCCGGCGCGCCACCTGATCGATCGTGGTGCCCGTGTAGGTCTGCTCGAGGAAGAGTTCTGCGGCGGCGTCTTCGAGGATCTGTTTCGACGACAGTTTGGGTCTTCCCACGGATGCGGAATATTTCGACCCCATCGAATGCTCACCAATCCTGTATATGTATTGAGTACAAATTTTCTAGCTAAGGATGCTCGTGTCGACTACACACTCTTCGCCCACCGCCGTGCGGGCATCGAACCCTCGAACGGCCAGGCGCGTCGCCGTGGCATCCCTCGTGGGGACCGCGCTCGAATCGTACGACTTCTACATCTACGCCTACTTTGCCGCATTCTTCGCGGGACCGCTCTTCTTCGATCCGCTGGGGCCGGTCGGTGCAACGCTGGCCGCGTTCCTCACGATCGCCGTGAGCTTCGTCGTGCGACCGATCGGTTCCATCATCTTCGGGCACCTGGGCGACCGCATCGGCCGCCGCAAGACGCTCCTCATCACCATCCTGATCATGGGAATCGCGACGGGTCTCATCGGCCTGCTGCCGACCTACGCCATGGCGGGCTGGACGGGTGCCGTCATCCTCGTGCTGCTGCGTCTGGCGCAGGGCGTGTCGCTCGGCGGCGAGTGGGGTGGCAGCATCCTGTTGGCTTCTGAGCATTCCTCGCGCAAGAGCCGCGCGTTCTGGGCCGCACTCCCCCAGCTGGGCTCACCCATCGGCTCGATCCTGTCGGCCGCGTTCTTCCTCGTACTGACGTCGGCCCTCCCCACCGAAGAGATCGTCGCGTGGGCGTGGCGCATCCCGTTCCTCACCGCCATCCCGCTCGTCGCCATCTCGCTCTACCTGCGCTGGTCGATCGACGAGACGCCCGTGTTCGCCAACCTCGTCAAGAACGACAAGCGCGAGCGGATGCCGGTGCTGCGCGTCTTCCGTGAGCAGCCCGCCGCCCTCGCGCTGGCCATCGGCACGGCGCTCCTCGGCATCGGCTCGTACTCGCTCATGAATACCTACACGATCAACTACGGCGTCGCGGTGCTCGGCTTCACCTACGAGAACCTCCTCGTCGCGACGACCATCGGCGGCCTCCTCCAGCTGGTCACGATTCCCCTCTTCGGATGGTGGGCCACGCGCATCGGATCGGCCCGGGTGGTCGCCTATGGCGCGCTCGGCACACTGCTGATCGCGTTCCCGATGTACTTCGTGCTGCAGCAGGCCACGTTCGGCATCCTCGTCGGCACCATGATCATTGGCGGCATCCTGCCCACCATGAGCTGGGCGGCGCTCGGCGGCACCATGGCCGACCTGTTCGGCGACCGTCACCGCTACTCCGCTCTTTCGATCGCCTACAGCATCGCGGCCGTCGTCTCGGGCTTCGTGCCCGCTCTGACCCTGGCATTCGGCCAGGCCACGGGCCAGGCGTGGTGGCACCCGGGCGTCGTGCTCGCCGTCATGTCGGCCATCACGCTCGTGTCGGCGTGGGCGGTGCGCCGCTCGAGCGTCACGGCTCGGGATGCCGCAACCGACGACTCCGAGGTCGCGGAGCCCGCGCTGCAGGCCTCGTAGCGGCAGGGCTGAATCCCCGAGCGCCCCGGGCGGCTGACGCAGATCGTTCTGCACAGCCGCGCGGGGCCTTCGTTCTGCACACACATCCCGCGGATGTGCTCGGTGGGGCGCAAATCGGTACGCTGGTGGGAGAGAACACACTCAGGCACGTACACACGGTGCCGCCCATAGCGATCAGGAGTCACAGCATGCCCGCGAGCGTTCCCGACAAACCGGCCCTCGAGGGCCTCGAAACCTCCTGGGGCACCCGCTGGGAAGAGTCGGGCGTCTACCGCTTCGACCGCACGGGCGTCACGCACGACGACATCTACTCGATCGACACTCCCCCGCCCACGGCATCCGGTTCTCTGCACATCGGGCACGTGTTCAGCTACACGCACACCGACGTCGTGGCGCGCTACCAGCGCATGTCGGGCAAGCGCGTCTTCTACCCCATGGGGTGGGATGACAACGGCCTGCCCACCGAGCGCCGCGTGCAGAACTACTACGGCGTGCGCTGCGACCCGTCGCTGCCCTACGACGCCGACTTCGTGCCGCCGTTCGAGGGTGGCGACAACAAGTCCACCAAGGCCGCCGACCAGAAGCCCGTGTCGCGCCGCAACTTCATCGAGCTGTGCGAGCGCCTCACGGTCGAGGACGAGAAGCAGTTCGAGGCCGTCTGGCGGGCCCTCGGCCTGTCGGTCGACTGGACGCAGACCTACCGCACCATCGGCGACGAGGCCCTCTTCACCTCGCAGCTCGCGTTCCTGCGCAACGTCGAACGCGGCGAGGCATACCAGGCCATGGCCCCGACTCTGTGGGACGTGACGTTCCGCACCGCGGTCGCCCAGGCCGAACTCGAAGACAAAGAGCAGCCGGGCGCCTACCACCGCCTCGCATTCCAGAAGGCCGACGGCGGTTCGGTCGAGATCGAGACCACGCGTCCCGAACTCCTCGCCGCCTGCGTCGCCCTCGTGGCCCACCCCGACGACGATCGATACAAGGACCTCTTCGGCACGACCGTGACGACGCCCGTCTTCGGCGTCGAGGTGCCCATCGTGGCGCACCACCTCGCGCAGCCCGACAAGGGCGCCGGCATCGCCATGATCTGCACGTTCGGCGACCTGACCGACGTCATCTGGTGGCGCGAGCTCGACCTGCCCAACCGCGCGATCATGGGCTTCGACGGCCGCATCATCGCCGAGGCACCCGACGTCATCACGAGCGAGAAGGGCCTCGCCGCCTACGCGCAGCTCGCCGGCAAGACCGTCTTCAGCGCCAAGCAGACCATCGTCGAGCTGCTGCGTGAAGAGGGCAGCCTGATCGGTGACCCCAAGCCCATCGTGCACCCCGTCAAGTTCTTCGAGAAGGGCGACAAGCCGCTCGAGATCGTGTCGACGCGTCAGTGGTACATCCGCAACGGCGCGCGCGACGAAGAGCTGCGCGCCAAGCTGCTCGCCTTCGGGCAGGAGCTCGACTGGCACCCCGACTTCATGCGCGTGCGCTACGAGAACTGGGTCGGCGGCCTCTCGGGCGACTGGCTCATCTCGCGCCAGCGCTTCTTCGGCGTGCCGATTCCGGTGTGGTACCCGCTCGACGGCGACGGCAACCCCGTCTTCGACCAGCCCATCGTCGCAACGCGCGAGATGCTGCCCGTCGACCCCTCCTCCGAGCCCGCACCCGGCTACGACGCGTCTCAGCGCGGCCAGGCCGGCGGATTCATCGGCGAGGTCGATGTGATGGACACGTGGGCCACGTCATCCCTCACCCCGCAGCTCGCGGGCGGCTGGGAGCGCGACGAAGAACTCTGGAACCTCGTCTTCCCCTACTCACTGCGCCCCCAGGGCCAGGACATCATCCGCACGTGGCTCTTCAGCACGATGCTGCGGTCGACGCTCGAGTACGGCGAGAAGCCGTGGACGAACACCACCCTGTCCGGTTTCATCGTCGACCCCGACCGCAAGAAGATGTCGAAGTCGAAGGGCAACGTCGTCACGCCCGCCGACATCCTCGAGAAGCACGGCTCCGACGCGGTGCGCTACTGGGCCGCTTCGTCACGTCTCGGCACCGACGCCGCGTTCGACCCGCAGAACCCGACGCAGATCAAGATCGGTCGCCGCCTGGCCATCAAGGTGCTCAACGCCTCGAAGTTCATCCTCGGTTTCGAGGTTCCAGCGGGCGCCCAAATCACCGAGCCGCTCGACGCCAGCATGCTCGCACAGCTGGAACGTGTGGTTGCGGATGCCTCGGCCGCCCTCGCCGCCTACGACCACGCTCGTGCGCTCGAGATCACCGAGAGCTTCTTCTGGGCATTCTGCGACGACTACCTCGAGCTCGTGAAGGAACGCGCCTACGACGAGGATCACGAGGGTCAGGCATCCGCCGCCCTCGCTCTGCGCACAGCGCTCGGCGTGCTGCTGCGACTGTTCGCGCCCGTCATCCCCTTCGCCACCGAAGAGGCCTGGTCGTGGTTCAACGACGGCTCCGTGCACGTGGCCGCGTGGCCGACCGTGGCCGAGTTCGACGGGCTGCCCGACGGCGATGCGTCGCTGCTCACGCTCGCGTCAGAAGCGTTGACGAGCATCCGCCGCGCCAAGACCGACGCGAAAGCCTCGCAGAAGACCCCGGTGGCGCAGGCCACCATCGCCGGAACGGCCGAGCAGACCGAATCGCTCGCGCGCGGCGCCTCCGACCTCAAGGCCGTCGGACGCATCGACACCCTCACCTTCATCACCGCCGCCGAACTGGCCGTCACGGACATCGTGCTCGCGCCGGCCGACAGCTAAGGAGCACCACCATGTCCGAGAGCACCAGCGCTTCCCCCACCGCAGCCGTCACGATCCGCCCCATGCGCGATCGCGACTTCTTCTCGTGGCTGCCGCTCTTCGTCGAATACGGCGATTTCTACAACTCCCCCGTCATCGACCAGAAGGCCCTGCTCGTGTGGAGCTGGATCTCCGAGGGCAAGCACGACGTGCACGGTCTCGTGGCCGAGAACGCCGACGGCACGCTCGTCGGCTTCGCGCACTTCCGTGGATTCGCCCGGCCCCTCGCCGGTGAGGTGGGCGTCTACCTCGACGATCTCTTCGTGCAGCCCGACGCGCGCCGCAGTGGCATCGCCACGCAGCTCATCGAGGCCGTCGGCGAGGCGGCCCGCGCCCGCGGTGCCCGCATCGTGCGCTGGGTCACCGCCGAAGACAACGCCGACGCGCAGAAGCTCTATGACCAGGTCGCGGCCCGCACCACGTGGCTAACTTACGACATGGGGCTCTAAGCTCATGCAGCTCGGCACGCGCTGGACCTTCGGGCAGGACGCCCCGGCCAGCCTGCCCGCCGTCGTCGCCGAGGCCGTTCGATCTGTCGAGGCCGAAGTCTCGGCCGGCGGTACCGACGCGGCCGGTTGGCGCTGGACGCTGACCTGGCTCGAGGGCAAACCCGTCGTCGAGCTGGATGACGGAACCACCGTCACCTACCAGCCCGCGTCGGCCCTCGGGCCCGAATCGGCGACCATACGCGGCGCCGACGATGAGGACGACGAGGGCGCTTTCTAGAGGAAACCGAATGGGCGCCGGCATTCGTGCCCGTGCCGGTTTCACTGTCGGTGCCGGTCGCGGTTGCGACGCCAGCGCTAGCGGGGTCCGACTACTTGGTCGCGAGGATCTCGCCGTGGGGCATCGCGAACCAGCCGGTCTTGTCGGCAACCCACGTCTTCCACGCGTCTGAGACTTCGTGCAGATCCTCGAGCGTGGCCGCACCCGCCTCGATCGACTGCGGCGCGAAGCTCGACTCGAGAGCGCGCACGGCCCAGTTGCCGCCCCACCACTCGCGATCCGCGTCATCCGCGAAGCACCAGATGGACGCGCCCGTCGAGATGTCCTCGAAACCGGCCTCCAACGCCCACGCCTTCAGGCTTGACCCGCCGTCGGGGTCGCCGCCGTTGAAGCGCGCGACGGCCTGGTAGACATCCATCCATTTGCGCAGGCCCGGCAGGAGCGGGTGCCACACGGCGCCGCCATAGATGACGTCGCGCGCGGCGACCACGCCGCCGGGCTTCACCACGCGGCGCATCTCGCGCAGGACCGCGACCGGATCGGCCACGTGCTGCAGCACCTGGTGAGCATGCACCACATCGAACGTGTCATCGGGGAAGTCGAGGTGGTAGGCATCCCCCACCTGGAATTCGACGTTGGTCAGACCGTTGTCGTCGGCGAGGGCCTGGGCCTGATCGCGGACGTCTTCGGCGGCATCAATACCGACAACGCGACCGCCGGCCACACGACGACCGATGTCGACCGTGATCGTTCCGGGCCCCGACCCCACGTCGAGAACCGACGCCCCCGGCACCAGGTGCGGCACCAGATAGGCGGCCGAATTGTCGACCGTGCGCCAGCTGTGGGTGCGCAGAACGCTGTCGTGGTGTCCGTGGGTATACCGTTCGATCGTTGCCATACTCCGACACTAACTCCCCCGCTCGACGGCCTCGTCGATGTGACGGCGGCGTAGGCTGGCGGGATGGCCGATACGACGAATCCCCTGATCGCACCCAGTCCGCTGCCCTACCATCTGCCGCCGTTCGCCGATATCTCGGACGAACATTACGAACCGGCGTTCGAGGCGGGCATGCGGGCGCATCTCGACGAGATCCGTGCTATCACGAGCAACCCCGACGAGCCGACGTTCGAGAACACGATGATTCCCCTTGAACGCGCCGGGCAGATCTTGCACCGCGTCGCCACCGTTTTCTTCAACAAGAGCTCCTCCGACTCCAACGAGGCCACCAACGCGCTCGAAGAAGAGATCGCGCCGCGCCTGGCGGCTCACGACGACGCCATCATGCTGGATGCCGCACTCTACGCCCGCGTGCGCGCCGTGGCTCAGACATCCGACGCTCTCGACGACGAGTCGCGCTATCTGGTCGAGCGCTACCTCGCCGAATTCGAGCACGCGGGCGCCAACCTCGACGACGACGGCAAGGAGCGGTTGCGGGCCTTCAACCAAACGCTGTCGACGTTGACCACGCGTTTCGAGAAGAACCTGCTCGCCGATACCAACGACCTGGCTGTTCTCGTCACCGACGTCGAGGAGCTCGACGGCCTGAGCGACGGCGAGATCGCCTCGCTCGCCGCGGCGGCCCGCGATCGCGGCATCGACGACGCCTACCTCATCACCCTCGTGCTGCCCACGGGGCATCCCGTGCTGGCATCCCTCACCTCGCGCACGCTGCGACACCGCATCATGGAGGCCTCGCGGGCGCGCGGGCGCCGCGGCGGACCGTATGACAACCGCGAACTCGTGCTCGAGATCACTCGCTTGCGCGCTCAGCGCGCACGCCTACTCGGTTTCAACAGCCACGCCGAATACGTGACATCCGAGCAGACCGCCAAGAGCCCCGAGGCCGTTTCGCGCATGCTCGGCCAGCTCGCACCGCCGGCGGCCCGTAACGCGCGCGCCGAACAGGCAGCGCTGCAGCAGATCGTCGACGAGCACGAAGACGAGCCCTTCGCCATCGAAGCCCACGACTGGGCGTTCTACAGCGAACGGGTTCGTCAGGCCACCTACGACGTGGACACGCAGGCCATGCGGCCCTACTTCGAGGCCGAACGCGTGCTGCGCGACGGTGTGTTCTTCGCGGCCACGAAGCTCTATGGCGTCACGTTCACCGAACGCCACGACCTGATGGCCTACCATCCCGACGCCCGCGTCTTCGAAGTGCACAACGAAGACGGCAGCGAACTGGGCCTCTACATCCTCGACCTCTATACGCGCGACTCGAAGCGCGGCGGCGCCTGGATGAACCCGCTGGTGTCGCAGTCGACGCTGCTCGGCCTGCCGCCCGTCGTGGTCAACAACCTCAACGTGCCGAAACCGCCCGCCGGCTCGCCGACCCTGCTCAGCTTCGACGAGGTCAACACGTTCTTCCACGAGTTCGGGCATGCGCTGCACGGCCTCTTCGCGCATGTGACGTACCCCAAGTTCTCGGGCACCAATGTGTTCCGAGACTTCGTCGAGTTCCCGAGCCAGGTCAACGAGATGTGGATGCTCTGGCCCGAGGTGCTCGAGAACTACGCGGTCCATCACCGCACGGGTGAGCCCCTGCCCGCCGACCTCGTCGAGAAGATCCAGGCGTCTTCCGCCTTCGACGAGGGCCATTCCACCAGCGAGTACTTGGCCGCCGCGCTTCTCGATCAGGCGTGGCACCGCATCACGGCTGACGATGCGGTGGGTGACGTCGAAAGCTTCGAGGCGGATGCCCTGGCTGACGTGGGCCTCGACAACCCCGCCGTGCCCACGCGCTACTCGAGCACCTACTTCGCCCACACGTTCTCGGGCGGCTATGACGCCGGCTACTACTCCTACATCTGGAGCGAGGTGCTGGATGCCGATACGGTCGAGTGGTTCGAGGAGAACGGCGGTCTCACGCGCGAAAACGGCGACCGGTTCCGCCGCCTGCTCCTGGGCGTCGGCGGCAGCACCGACCCGCTCGAGGCGTACCGCGCGTTCCGCGGCCGGGACGCCGTCATCGAGCCGCTCCTCGCCCGCCGCGGTCTCGAGCACTGACGCGGCGGATCGTCCGACGCAGCAAGAAGGCCGGGAAATTATCTCCCGGCCTTCTTCGTGCAATGCTCACTCAAACGGCGAGGTCTTACGCAGACTTGTCCTGACGCTGCTTCTGCCGCGGGATGAGCGTCGGCGCCGCGTTCTCGAGCACGGTCTCACGCGTGACGATGACCTCGGCCACTTCGTCGGTCGAGGGAACCTCGAACATGATGGGCCCGAGCACCTCTTCCAGGATGGCGCGCAGTCCGCGCGCACCGGTCTTGCGCAGAACGGCGAGGTCCGCGATGGCTTCGAGAGCGTCGTTATCGAAGTTCAACTCGACGCCATCCAGCTCGAACATGCGCTGGTACTGGCGCACGAGCGCGTTCTTCGGCACCGTGAGAATCTCCATGAGAGCCTCTTGGTCGAGTTGCGTGACGGTCGTGACCACGGGAAGGCGGCCGATGAACTCGGGGATGAGCCCGAACTTGTGCAGGTCTTCTGGCAGCACCTCGCCGAACAGGTTGACGTCGTCGCCCTTGGAGTGCAGCGGAGCGCCGAAGCCGATGCCCTTCTTGCCCGCCCGCGACGAGATGATCTCTTCGAGCCCGGCGAAGGCACCGGCCACGATGAACAACACGTTGGTCGTATCGATCTGGATGAATTCCTGGTGCGGGTGTTTGCGACCACCCTGCGGCGGCACCGATGCGACGGTGCCTTCGAGAATCTTGAGCAGCGCCTGCTGCACACCCTCGCCCGACACGTCGCGCGTGATCGACGGGTTCTCGGCCTTGCGGGCGATCTTGTCGACCTCGTCGATGTAGATGATGCCGGTCTCGGCGCGCTTGACGTCGTAGTCGGCGGCCTGGATCAACTTCAGCAGAATGTTCTCGACGTCTTCGCCGACGTAGCCCGCCTCCGTCAGCGCCGTCGCATCGGCGACCGCGAACGGCACGTTGAGTCGCTTGGCGAGCGTCTGCGCGAGGTAGGTCTTGCCGCACCCGGTCGGGCCGATGAGCAGGATGTTGCTCTTCGCGATCTCGACGTCGTCGCCCAGCTGGTCGGCGGCCGTGAGCGTGTTGCGGGCGCGCACGCGCTTGTAGTGGTTGTAGACGGCGACCGAGAGCGCACGCTTGGCGGCCATCTGACCGATGACGTACTCGTCGAGGAAGCCGAAGATCTCTTTGGGCTTGGGCAATTCGAAGTCACCGGCGGGGGCGTCTTCGCCCGCTTCGGCCATGCGCTCTTCGATGATCTCGTTGCACAACTCGACGCATTCGTCGCAGATGTAGACGCCAGGGCCAGCGATCAGCTGCTGAACCTGCTTCTGGCTTTTGCCGCAGAATGAACATTTGAGCAGATCGGCGCTCTCACCTATCCGAGCCATCCCGTCACGCTCCCTTTTCGCAGTTAGATCGTGGTTGTGCGTACTGTCGAGCCTAACCCGATTCGGCGTGTTTGCCCCGAACCCGGCCGGTCGGTCGCGGCGCGTCGGATGCGTTCCGCCCAAGCGGTTTCGCGGCCCGTCGTGCGCCGGTCGTGTGTGGTCAAAGTCTGCGCCATGTCGGGCCGCCCGCAAAATCGGTTCGCCCCCGGCGGAGAACCCGGCCGACAGAAACGCAGGGCGCTGGATGACAGGCGCGAGAGTTGCGCGACAGGTGACAACGCGGGTCGACAGAGACGGAGGGCCGGATGCCGCGGCGTGCGCGTCATCCGGCCCTCGTCGTGCGCCGATTCTCGGCAGCGGGGTTCTACTGAGCGATGGCCGCGGGAAGCGACTTGCGGCTCGTGAGCACCTGGTCGATCAGACCGTACTCGAGGGCCTCGCTGGCGCCGAGGATCTTGTCGCGATCGATGTCCTTGTTGACCTGCTCCTGCGAGCGATTCGAGTGCTTCGACAGCGTGGCCTCGAGCCAGGTGCGCATGCGCATGATCTCGGCGGCTTGGATCTCGATGTCCGATGCCTGTCCCCGACCGGCCTCGCCGACGGCGGGCTGGTGGATGAGGATGCGGGCGTTGGGCAGCGCGAGGCGCTTGCCGGGGGTGCCAGCGGCCGTGAGCACGGCGGCAGCCGAGGCAGCCTGACCCAGGACGACCGTCTGGATCTGCGGACGGATGTACTGCATCGTGTCGTAGATAGCCGTCATCGCGGTGAACGAGCCACCGGGCGAGTTGATGTACATGACGATGTCGCGGTCCGGGTCCATGCTCTCGAGCACCAACAGCTGCGCCATGATGTCGTCGGCCGATGCGTCGTCGACCTGGACACCCAGGAAGATGATGCGGTCTTCGAACAGCTTGGCGTAGGGGTCTTGGCGCTTGTAGCCGTAGGCGGTGCGCTCTTCGAAGCTCGGCAGGATGTAACGGCTGCCGGGCATCTGGACGCCGGATGCCTGACCCATCGAGCTCGTGGCGTTTCCACCGAATGTGGGGATGTTCATCTGTTTTCCTTCGTCGAGTTCGTGAGTCAGTTCGTTTCGGTTCCGCCGCCACCGGCGACGTCGGTGGCCGACTCGCGGATGTGGTCGACGAAGCCGTACTCGAGGGCCTCTTGCGCGCTGAACCAACGGTCGCGGTCACCGTCGAGGTTGATCTGCTCGACCGTCTTGCCGGTCTGGGCGGCCGTGATCTCGGCGAGGCGGCGCTTCATGTCGAGGATGAGCTGAGCCTGCGTCTGGATGTCGCTCGCCGTTCCGCCGAAGCCACCGTGCGGCTGGTGCAGCAGAACACGCGCGTTGGGCGTGATGTAGCGCTTGCCCTTGGTGCCGGCGGTCAGCAGCAGCTGGCCCATCGAGGCGGCCATACCGATACCGACGGTGACGATGTCGTTCGGCACGAACTGCATCGTGTCGTAGATGGCCATGCCTGCGGTGATGGAACCGCCGGGCGAGTTGATGTAGAGGTAGATGTCTCGGGTGGAGTCTTCAGCCGCCAACAGAAGAAGCTTTGCGGCGATCTCGTTGGCGTTGTCGTCGCGCACCTCTGACCCGAGCCAGATGATGCGGTCTTTCAGCAGTCGGTCAAAAACACTGGGTGACAGTGCTGGTTCGGCCATGTCGCGCTCCATTTCAGTTATCGCTTGGAATCGAATCTATAGGAGCTAACGTCGGCAAACAGGCGTGTTCGCCGTGGGCAGACGTTGCCGTGTCCCTGCCGGGTCTTCTGGTCGTGTGCGGCGTGTCGCGCCCCCTATCGGGTGCGTGTCGGATGCCGTTGCCGCGCACCTCGGCTGATGCGCAGTTCGCCCGCCCCAACGCACGAATGCCCCCGGCGTGAACCGGGGGCATTCGAGATGTTCAGGCAGTGAGGCCGAACGGGGTCTTACTTCGCGTCTGCGTCGTCCGCAGCAGCGGCCTTCTTGGCGGCCGGCTTCTTGGCGGCAGCCTTTTTGGCCGGTGCCTTCTTCGCGGGCTTCTCGGCGGCGGCGTCGTCGGTCGCCGCAGCGTCGCTATCCGCGGCGTCGGAGCTGACCTCGTCGGTGCTGGCCTCATCGGCGCTGGCGTCATCGGCCTCGGGCACGAAGCCCGTGAGGTCGATGGCCTTGCCGTTGGTGTCGACGACCGTGGCCTTGCCGAGCACGACGGCGATGGCCTTGTTACGGGCTACTTCGCCGACCATGGCGGGGATCTGACCGTTCTGGTCGAGAACCTGGATGAATTCGCCCGGCTCCATGCCGTACTGCGACGCACCCTGGATGAGGTACTGCGTGAGCTCTTCCTGGCTGACCTGGACCTTCTCGGCCTCGGCGATCGCGTCGAACAGCATCTGCTGACGGAACGTCTCGGTGGAGGAGACGCGAACCTCTTCGCGGTGGGCGTCGTCTTCGAGGCGGCCTTCGCCCTCGAGGTGACGGTGCACCTCGTCTTCGACGAGCTGCTCGGGAACGGGGATCTCGACCGACTCGACGAGCTGTTCGACGAGCTTGGTGCGAGCCTCGGCGCCCTGGCCGAAGGCCTTCTGGCGCTCGACCTGACCCTTGAGGCTCTCGCGCAGCTCGTCGATGGTGTCGAACTCGCTGGCGATCTGAGCGAAGTCGTCGTTCGCCTCGGGCATCTCGCGCTCTTTCACGGCGGTGACGGTGACGGCGATCTCGGCCTGCTCACCCTCGTGCTCGCCGCCGAGGAGCGGGGCGCTGAACGTGGTGCTCTCGCCGGCGGTGAGGGAGTCGAGGGCCTCGTCGATGCCCTCGATCAGCTCACCCGAGCCGAGCTCGTAGCTGATGGCGTCGGCGCGGTCGACTTCTTCGCCGTTGATGGTGGCGACGAGGTCGATCTGAGCGAAGTCACCGGTCTTGGCGGGTCGGTCGACGCTGATGAGCGTGCCGAAGCGCGTGCGCAGGCGGTCGAGCTCTTCCTGCACGTCTTCGTCGGTGATCTCGGCGGGCTCGACCTCGACGGTCAGGCCGGAGTAGTCGGGCAGCTCGATCTCGGGGCGCACATCGACCTCGACGTTGACCAGGAGGTCACCGGAGTAGTCCTTGTCGCTCGGCCATTCGATGATGTCGGCCTGCGGGCGGCCGAGCGAGCGGAGGCTGTGCTCTTCGACGGCGGCGCGGTAGAAACCGTCGAGGCCTTCGTTGACGGCGTGCTCGAGGACCGCACCCTTGCCGACGCGCTGGTCGATGATCGCGGGCGGAACCTTGCCCTTGCGGAAGCCAGGAATGTTGACCTGCTCTGCGATGTGACCGTAGGCGTGCGTGATGCTGGGCTTCAAGTCGTCGGGCGTCACCGTGATGGCGAGCTTGACGCGCGTGGGGCTCAGCTGTTCGACCGTGGACTTCACGTGTTCAATCTCCTGTGTTCGAAACTCTTGTACTCGAACCCGTAACGACGCGGCAGTTGTCGCGTGGGGCGTTTCGGGCCGAGGATGACATGTGTGGTCGGGGCGACAGGATTCGAACCTGCGACTTCTCGCTCCCAAAGCGAGCGCTCTACCAAGCTGAGCTACGCCCCGAATGTCACACACTCGGTGAGGCAACCGCCGGGCGCGAACGCAGGCTGATTGACCTCGAAAGTCTAGTCTAGGGGGATGCCGCGGCGGTTGTGGCACTCAGCACGCCCGCGGCTGTAATAGTATGTTCAGGCACCGGTTCGCCGGGCACGGGGATGTAGCTCAATGGTAGAGCCTCAGTCTTCCAAACTGATGGTGCGGGTTCGATTCCCGTCATCCCCTCCGAATACGCTGACAGCCCGCCGATCACACCGATCTGCGGGCTTCTTCTTTTCCGCCGGCGGCGCGAGGGTTGCCACGGGGGGCTCGAACGTTCCGCAGCGGCAGATCGGCGCCAGCGAACGAAGCAGCGCCAGTGAGCAATCAATTCTGACCGTATCGGCTCAGACGGGATCTGCTCAGACCGTATGGACTCAGAGCGGGTTGACCAGGTCGGGCGAGTCGCCCGTGACGGGACCGACGATATGGAAGTCGAGCGCTTCGGCCACCGGCGTGGCCGCCTCGACGGCGGCATCGACGAGCGATTGGTCACCCACGATCGTCGGATCGAGCCACGTGTCGACGAAGTGCCGCGGCAGTGTGACGGGCGTGCGGTCGTGGATGTCGCGCAGACCGCCCACCGCCTCGCGCGTGAGGATGGTGGCGGTCAGGATCCACTCGTCCGAACCCGGTGCACGCCACCACGAATACAGGCCCGCGAAGGCGAGCGGCTCGTCGGTGTCGTGAATGTAATAGGGCGTCTTCGCCTTGCCGACGGTCTTCCACTCGTAATAGCCGGATGCCGGCAGGATGGCGCGCTTCGACCGCACCGAGTTCTTGAACGACGCCTTCTCGGCGGCCGTCTCTGACCGGGCATTGAAGGTGGGGAACTTGGTCTTCAGCTCTCTCGACCAGGAGGGCACGAGTGACCAGCGGCCGGCCATGAGGCGGCGCACCACGGCATCCGGGTCGTCGCGTTCGGTGGCGTGGGCGTCGAACGCGGCCGCGGCGGCTGCCTCGGCCGAAGCCGCCCGGTCATCGGTGTGGCGCGGCGACTCGAAGATGACGGGCACCGGGTCGGTGGGGCGGATGTTCCAGGCCGGAGCATTGGCGTAGTCATCGAGCTCGGACACATCGAAGTAGGCGCCCAGTTCTTCGCCGGTGAGGGAGTTCGTGAATCGTCCGCACATGCGCATAGCCTATTGAGTGCCGCCGACACTGCACAGGGCAAGCACGAGGATGCAACATCCGCGATGTGCCCCTGAGCGAGAAACCGAGAGAACGTGCTGAAAGTTCCTGCGACCTTCTGGTCGGGTCTGTGGACGATCGCGGGCGCGCTCATCTTCGTCGGCGCGGTATTCGCCTTCGCGACGGCGCGATTCGGGTTGGGTGTCGCCCTCGTGGTGGCCACGCTCGTGTGCCTCAGCGGGAGCTGGCGCGCGCAACATCTCGCGAAGAAACGCGCTCGAGGCCCGCGCCGAGGCTGACTCGGGGCCCAACACGCTCGGTCTGGGCGTTCGACATCGCGAAGCTCGGTGGCCGCGAGGGCAGCGCCCACATCGCGCATCGACGTCGAGGGATGCGCAGCGGTCAGCGGCGGGCGTGGAGCTCGGCGTTACCGACGGTCAGCGGCGGGCGTGGAGCTCGGCGTTGCCGACGTAGCGGGCCGCGTTCTGGCGGATGCCCTCGACCTCGTCGTCCGTGAGGCTGCGCCGCACCTTTCCGGGCACACCGGCGACGAGTGAGCGCGGCGGAATGTGCGTGCCTTCGAGGACGACAGTCCCGGCCGCGATGAGTGATTCCTCGCCGATGACGGCTCCGCTGAGCACGACCGAGCCCATGCCGACGAGCACCGTGTCGCCAATGGTGCAGCCGTGAACGACGGCGTTGTGGCCGATGGACACGTCGCGGCCGATGACGACGGGCCACGCGGCATCCACGTGCACGGCAACGCCGTCTTGGACGTTGCTGCGCTCACCGAGCGTGATCGAGTTGTAGTCGCCCCGCAGGACCGCGTTGTACCAAACGCTCGAGGAGTCGGCGACCGCCACGTGTCCGACGATGCGCGCGCCCTCTGCGACGAATGCGGTGGCCGCAAGGTGGGGGCCGTCGATGCCGGCGAGCGGAACCAGAGCGCCGGGGGCCACGTGCGTGCGCAGACCCCTCTCACCCTCAGGCGTTTCCCCCGGGTCGGCCGACGACGCGGTTGACGAGGCTGCAGAAGTGGCGGTCTGTGCGGCGGCGGATGCGGCGGCGAAGGAGGCGGCGTCGGTCATGCGGCCACGCTACCGGAGGGGCGGCGGGCGGAGGGGGCCGGTTTCTGCCACAGTGGTCCCACGATCGTTTCGAGGGGGAACCTCTGTGAATACCGAACCGTCGATGTGGCCGCCCCGGCGGGATGCACTGACCGACACCTCGCTGTGCCCGTCCTGCTTCGCCGTGCTGCGCGGCCCGGTCTGCGAGCGCTGCGGCTTCGATGCGAGCGTGCCGCGAGGGGCTGAACTGTTCGAGGCATCGAAGCGTGTGCGGGATGCCGCGATCGACCGGTCCCGGCTTATCGGCCTCATGCGCGTCGAACAGCAGGCGGCTGTGCAGGGGGCCTCGGCGTCGCGGGGTTCCGCCGAGTCGGTGTCGCCGCCGACGATCGCGGCCGCCCACGCATCCGACGCTCGGGCCGCGCACCCGCACCCGCTCCCGGCTCCCGGGGCTGGGTCCGAGTCACCCGAAGATTCGTCCATTCCCGCTCGTCCTCCCCTGCCCGGGACGGCCGACGGCCTGCGGGCCGCGTCGGAATCGGCTTCGGCTTCGGCTTCGGAATCTTCTGGCACCAGCACCCCCGTCGGCGCCGTCACGCCCGACGCGTCCCAGCCTTCCACTTCGCCCGACTGGGGGCACCCGTCCGCGCCTGAGCCGCAACGTTCCGAGCCGCAACGCTCCGCGCAGCAGCCCTCCCCCGCGCAGCCCCCCGTCCCGCCCGTTCCTCCGACTCCGTGGTCACAGCAGAGCCCTCAGCAGGGCCAATCGGCACCGGGCCAGAAGCCATACGTCTCCGCACCGGGTCAGCAGCCATACCCCTCGGCGAGCGCCGGTATGCCGCCGTTCCAGCCGGCGCAGCCCATTGCTCCCGGGAAGGCCCGTCGCTCGGGCGTGCAGATTCTGCTGCTCATCGCGGGTGTCACTCTCGTGGGAATCGCCGCTCTGTTCTTCGCGGTCATCGCCTACGTGTTGACGTCGCCCGAGGTGCGCGTCGTCCTGCTCCTCCTGGCGGCGGCGGCGGTCGCGGCTCTCGGTATCGCGCTCCGCCGACGACTGCCGGGCACGGCTGAAGCGCTCGTCACTCTCGGTATCGTCTTCGTCCTTGTCGACGGCCTCTTGATCCGTTCGCAGGGCCTCTTCGGTTCTTCGGATGTCGAAGGCTCGACGTTCACGGGTATCTACGGCCTCGTGGCATCCGCCGTTTTCCTCGGGCTCGCGAGGCTCACCCGCATGCGCGCACCCTCTGTCGCCGCGGCCATCCTGATCCCCTTGGGCGGGTTCTCCCTTTTCGGAGGCCTGGTCGACGCGTTCTCCTCGACGGCCTCGTGGTGGGCCGCCGGTGTGGGCGGGGGCGTGTTGAGTGTTGCAGCAGCGTACCTGTGGCCGCGTGTCGTCGGGCCTTTCCGGGGCGACGCACTGTGGTTGCGCGGCGCCGGCGTCACCTTCGCGTCGCTCGCCACGCTCACCGCCGTGTTCGCCTTCCCCGAGTTGCGCTGGGCAACCCTCGTCACGTTCGGAGTCGTTGCGACAATCTGGGTCACCCTGGCGGCGCTTCCCCCCGTCCCGGCCGGTCGACCCCGAGCCCAGGGGCCGGATGCTCGGACGCCTGCTTACGCAACGGTTTACCCGCCCGCCCAGCACGACGCTCCCCCATACTCTGATGCCAACGCACGGGGAGAGGCACAGCCGCAGTATTCGACACCCCCTACCGCAGCCGGAATGGCCCCCGATGCGGCGCCGCGCCACCCTGCGTCGCAGACGTTCGCCGCCGTGGGCGCTGGTCTGTCGGCGGTCGCGGCTCTGGCGACCCCGATCTACCGGGTCGACGCCGATTGGTGGACGATCGTCCTCTTGACCCTCACGGCGGGTGTGGGGTTCATCGCACTCGCGGGTATCGCTCAAGCCCTGACCCGCACGAGTTGGCGCCATCGTTCCCGCGCCGCCGTGTGGGCCGGCGGTGTCGCCTTCGCGGGCGCCAGCTTCCCGCCTCTCGTTATCGGAAGCCTCCTGCCGTTCGGCTATGTCGCCATCGTGGGGCTGTCCCCCGCGTTCTCGGTGTCCGGGGCCGAGAGCTTCCTCAGAGAGTCGCTCTTCGGCATGGGCGAGTATTACTGGCGGTTCGAGCCCGGTCTGGCGCTCCTCGTGGCTGCGGCGGCACTCGCCATCGGCCTGGCCCTCCTCGGTCGACTGCGCCGCGAGGCGTGGGCCCCGGCCGTTCTCGCGAGCATGGGCCTTCTCACCGCAGCGGCCCTTCTGCCCGGTACGACGGGTGCCGCCGCGGGACTCGCCGTGGTCGCCGTGATCTTCACCGCGCTGTGTGCGCCCATCCTGCGTCGCCCCCGCGGTGTCACGGCCGTCTTCGTGATCTTCGCGGTCATCACGCTCGGGCCCCTGGCGGTGGCCGGTCGACAGTCGGAGTCCCTGTGGCCGGTCGCGGCCCTCCTCGCGATCGCCGTGCCACTCGCCCTCCGGTTCTTCCTGCATTCCGCGGGTCGCCGCACCGCTGGCTTCCCTGGCTCTGCTGGCACCGCTGGCAACACTGGCACCGCCGACACCGCGAACACCCTCTGCAACACCGACACCGTCGCTCCGGCAACACCCCGGGGAACACGCTCCGGCTGGGATGCCGCGCGTGTCGCCCTGCTAGGACTCGCCGTCTTCGGCGTCATCGGCGCCGTCTTCACCGCACCCGACTGGCTGGGGATCGACGGCGAAGCCGTGCCCACCCCCGCTTTCTGGGCAGCGCTCGCCTCCCTCGCGATCCTCTGCATCGCCCCCGCGGTGTCCCGCAAATCGACGTCGCACCGCGGCAGCTCCTCCACAGCAGCTCCCGTCGCCTCCGATGCGCTCTCCAACGGGACATTCGGCGAAACGTCCGGCGAGACCTTCGGCGAGACAGCCGATGGCTCCGTCCGCGGCGGTCGTGGGCTGTTGGCGGCATCCGATCGGATGGTCGTCACCTCCGTCTCCGGCATCCTCGCGGCCATCCTGGGCTTCATCGTCTTCGCCGCCTGGGTGACGTCACGCGGCCCCCTCGGCGGATTCAGCGGGACCGACAGTGCCGGACGGGGGGATGCCACCTCGGCGCCCCTCATCGCCGTTCTCGTGCTGGCGGCCGTCGCCGCCGTGCTGTGGCAAGTGCTGCCCGCCGTCGCCGACACGGCAGAGCGCCTCGTGTTCGCAGCCGTGGGCCCGCTGGTGATCGCCGGCGCGGTGACCGTCATCGTGCTCGATGCCCGGGGAGATGTGGCACCCGCCTTCGCCCTGACGACCGTGGTGCTCGCGGCATCCGCTCTCGTGCTCTTCGCTCGGCGTTCCGCGCTGGGTCGACGCGCCCGTATCGTCTGGGATGCTTCGACGGCGCTCGTCGCCGTCCTCGGTCTGTTCGCCGCGGTCGGTGCATCCGCCGACGCGCGCTGGTTGAGCCTGTTGGTGCTCGCCGTCGCCGCCCTGGTGTTGGCCTCGGGCGAGGGTGAGATCGTGCAGGGCGATCGTGCGCGCCATCACATCGCGTGGGCCGCCGTCCCCCTCGGTCTCGCCGCGCTCTGGACACTGCTCGCCGACGGGGGCGTCACCACCGTCGAGGCGTATACGGCGCCCGTCGCCGGCCTGCTCGCCGCCCTCGCGGCGCTCTTCGTGTGGCGTCGACCCGTGCCGACCGGGCGGGCCGACGGTCGCACCGTTTTGGCCGCCGCTGCCCTCGCCGTCCTCGTGCTGCCGAGCGTCGTCATGTCCGGGGCCGCCGTCTCCGGGCCGAATCTCCTGCGGCCGGCCGCCTTGCTTCTCGGCGGGCTGGCGGCCGGGGCACTCGCCGCGGCCTGGCCCACCGTGATCAGGGGACTGCCCGTCCGCCGCATCCTCGTCGCAACCTCGCTCGTCGCGATCGCCGGTACCGGCCTCGTGAGGGGCCTCGGAGAGTTGCTTCGTGCGGGAAGCTACGGCATCCCCGATATGCCCTCGGGCGTGGGGAACGGTGATGACGGCGCACCGCCCTGGCTGCTGGTGCTGCTCGGGCGCGAGCCGTGGCCCGCGGTCGGTCCGCTGATCGAGCCGTGGACAGGCCTCGCGGCGGCCGCACTCGTGGTGCTCGCGATCGTGTGGATGCGGGAACGCGACGACAGGATGCCGCGGGCCGCCGACCTCGCGGTCGTGCTCGCCGTGGTCGTCTTCGCGCTCCCGGCCCTCATCATCACCCTGCGCCAAGACCTGCCGACCCTCGCGCCGTTCATCGCGGTGGTCCTGCTGTCGACCGTGTCGATCGTCGCGGCGGCTCACGACGCTCCGCCGCTCGGACGCCTCGTGCGCTGGACGGCCATGGGCGCTGCCCTTGTTATCACCGCCGCGGTTTTCGTCTCCGTCGCCCGTCTGACGGGTGGCGCACCGTATGACGCCGATGTCTTCAGCGTCATCGTCGGAGCGGCGCTCGTCGTGGGCGGGCTCATCGACCTCGGGCGCCGTCCCGCCCTGCGCAGCTGGCCCGCACTCGGGCCGGGGCTCATCGTCGCCCTCGTGCCGTCGCTCCTCGCCGACTACGGCCAGACCACCATCCCGCGCATCATCCTGCTGGGCATCGCTGCCATCGCCGTGCTGCTCTTCGGTGTGCTGCGCAAACTGCAGGCGCCCGTCATCATCGGCGCCGTCGTACTGCTGCTGCACGGGCTCGCGCAACTGTGGCCGTGGATCTCGGACCTGTACTCGGCCATCCCGTGGTGGCTGTGGGTCGGGGTCGGCGGCATCCTGCTGATCGTCGTGGCCGCAACCTATGAGAAACGCATTCGGGATGCTCGGGCGGTGGCTCGCAGCATCCGATCTTTGCGATGACCTCGGGCGAGCGACACCGATGCGGCCGCCACCGCAGATGCCGCCGCCAGGTGAGGGTAGCCTCAGCTCAAAACCCGCGCGGACCAGCGAATTAGCCGAGCCTAAACTTGCTTGCGGAATGTCTGAGCGTGAGTAGCGTTGGGGTCAACGTAGAGATCGAAGAGATCGAGAGAAGGGCACACACCATGACGAACGTCACCACCACCCACATCCCCCAGGCCGTCACCACCCCCGACACCGCCGCGGGAGTCGCCCAGTTCCTCAGCCCCGTGGTCGTCGACCTCACAGCCCTCGTCGTCAACGGCAAGCAGGCGCACTGGCACGTGCGTGGCGCCAACTTCATCGGCGTGCACGAGCTGCTCGACACGGTCGTCGCCCACGCGCAGGAATGGGCCGACCTGGCCGCCGAGCGCATCGTCGCCCTGGGCCTGCCCGTCGACGCCCGCCTCGAGACCGTCGCCGCGAAGAGCACCGCCGGTTCGCTGACCCCCGGGTTCCAGCAGTCGCAGGTCACCATCGCCGAGATCATCACCCACATCGACGCCGCCCTCGTCAACGTGAAGACCGCCATCGACGAGCTCGACGCCATCGACTTCACCAGCCAAGACGTCGCCATCGAGATCGCGCGCGGCCTCGAGAAGGACCGCTGGTTCCTCTTCGCGCACATCGCCGCGTAGTCACTGCCTGCGCGGCGGGCTTCCCGTCACCAGAACTGAGCCGGGGTCACCATTGTGGTGGCCCCGGCTTTTTTGCGCCCGACGGCGGTCAGACCCGTCAATTCGGCGCCCGCTTGCAGAGCCGTGCGGTGCGGTGCGGTGCGGTGAAAAACAATGCAGCGCCCAGAAGAATGTGTGAGCCTGCGGACATAACGACAGGGCCGCGTCACACGTCGTGGTGAGAGCGCGCCGTGGTTAGAGCGCGTCGTGTGTGAACCGGCCGTTGACGAGGGTGGCGTCCACCCGGATGCGTCGCAGCGCGTCGGCGTCGAGCGAACGCGGGTCCTCGCCCAGAATCGCGAGATCGGCAGGCTCCCCGTCGGCAACCCGGGTGCGGGTGGACGCCCGAAGCGCCTCCTCGAGAGTGATCGCCTGCTCGGGATGCCACGGCTCCCGTCCCGCCCGCGACCGGTGCACGGCGGCCGACACGGCGACCCACGGGTCGAGCGGTGCGACAGGCGCGTCAGAGCCCAGTGCGAGCGTCGCGCCGGCATCCAGGAGGTCCCGCAGCGGGAAGGTGCGCTCGGTGTGTCCCGCCCAGTGATGCTCCGCCACATCCCGGTCGTCCATCGCATGCTCGGGTTGCACGCTCGCCACGACGCCCAGCTCGGCAAAGCGGCGGATGTCGGACTGTTGCAAGAGCTGGGCATGCTCGATCGACCCCGACGCGCCGGTGTGCTCGAAAGCATCCAACGCGAGTGCGTTCGCCTGATCGCCGATGGCGTGGACGGCCGAGCGGATCCCGGCGCGGTGCGCCTTCGTCATGAGCGGTTCGAGCTGCTCGGGCGGAATCGTCAACGCCCCGTGATCCCCCTCCCCCTCCATGGGTTCAGGGTAGGGCGCGAAACAGTAGGCGGTTCGAGTGTTGAGCGAGCCATCCGTGATCACCTTGTACGGTCCCATGCGCAGCAGACCGTGCGTGTGAGCGATCGTCTGACCCGACTGGAGGCCGTCGGCAATGGCTCGGTCGAGGAACTGCGTGTAGACGCCGAACTCCACGCGCAGTTGCGTGTTGCCGCCCGCGATGCGGCGCTGCCAGACATCCACGTTCCAGGCCATCTCCATGTCGACGATGCCGACGACACCGCGCGCACTGGCCGCCCGAGACGCGTCGTGGGCCCATGCATCCGCCACCTCGTCTGGTACATCGTCGAGGCGTCGCAGCACCGTGAAGGCGTCTTCTTCCCGCAGTAGACCCGTCTCGTGGTGGGCCAGGCCGTGTTCGACGAGCGCCAACCGGTTGAGCCACGCCGCGTGCAGGTCACCCGAGATCAGGATGACCGGGCGCCCGGGCGCGGCGGCGTCGAGCAGAGCGGCATCCGGCTCGTCTTCCCACAGGGCGTCGCGGAAACCGTAACCGATGAGGGGCGCGTGGCCGAGCGACGTCTCGGCGGCCGTCGCAGCCCGCTCGGCGACCAGGCGCGCGGCATCGGCGGCGGATGCGGCGACCCCGACATCGAGGCGGCTCGCCGTGTGCGCCCACTGGGTGAAGTGCACGTGGGCGTCCCACAGGCCGGGCACGACGAAGCGCCCCTGCAGGTCGCGGCGTTCGGCGTGGTCGGACTCGGGGATGGTCGAGGCGGCGCCGGCCGGGAGCACCGCGGCGATCACCCCGTCGCGGAGAACGATATCGCTCAGCGGAAGGTCCCGCAGCGGAACATCCGAACTCGCCGTCTCTGTGTCCTCCCGCGCGTTCTCGCCCAGCGGCAGCACGCGTGCGTTCTGGAGGACCGTCATGACACCCGACCCGGGGTTCGCCGCACTCAACCTGAGCTTCATGCCTGCGGCACCTCGGGATCCAGAGGCACCTGGCGCACCTCGCGCACCCGGCGCATCTCGGCGGCCAGCTCGGCGTTCGGGTATTCGCTGCCGTTCTCGAGCTCGAAGATGATGGTCTCGATCGTGTCGTCGGGACGGTTCTGACTCAGCTTGCGCTTACCCGTGACGCGCGTCGGGGTCAGGCGGAAACCGACGGTGCCCGCAGAGATGCGCGAGGCGTAGGCCGCATTCTCGGGGGTGCCCTCCATGAGCCGGGGCTCGGGCATCCGCTTCTCGAAGTGTTCGACCAGGGCACCCAGCACACGGTAGTTCTCTTCGTCCGAGAGAATTTCGGGCACGCCGCTCAGGTGCGCGACGACGTAGTTCCAGGTGGGCACGGCCGGTTTGGCGTCGTACCATCCGGGCGAAATGTAGCCGTGGGGGCCCTGCACGATCACGAGCAGTTCGCCCTGACCGAGCTCGAGGATCGCCTCGTCGGGACGACCCACGTGGCCCAAAATCGTGAGGTCGTCTCGGTCGGGGTCGAGAACGACGGCGTAATGCGACGCCGCTAGACCATTCGCCGTGTTCGCCACGAGGGTGACCCAGGGGTTCTCGGCGATCAGACGGCGGATGTCGGCCACATCGCCCAGCACGAAACTCGGGTTCTGACGCATCCGGTCCTCCTCAGGCCTGGCAGACGGGGCACCAGTACAACTTGCGCGCCCCCATCTCTTCGAGCGAAATGTGGGTGCCGCACACGCGGCACGGCAGCCCCTCACGTTTGTACACCCAGTGCCGGTCGGCGCGGCTGGCCATCGCCAGGCGGTAGGCCTCGTCGTCGAGATCGTCCATGGTCATCATCTGACCCGTCTCGATGCCGATCGCGAGCAGTCGTACCCAGTCGCGCCAGATGCCGCGCACGGTCTCTTCGGGCACGAGCTTGCCGGGCGTGTGCGGGTTGACCTTCGCGCGGAACAGCAGCTCGGCGCGATAGACGTTGCCGATGCCCGAGACGACTTTCTGGTCCATGAGCAGCAGCCCGATGGGCGTGGGCTTCTTGCGCACCGTCGCGGTGAAGCGATCTTCGGCGGCCTTGGTGTCGTCGTGCTGCGGATCGGGCCCGAGCGAATCGATGACGCGCTGCACGTCGGCACCCGTGACGACCTCGCACGCCGTCGGTCCGCGCAGATCGGCCACGGTCGTGTCGGTCAGCAGGCGCACGCGCACCGCTCCGACCGGTTCGGGCGGGAACGTCTCGTCGTTCTCGGGCAGACCCTTGGTCTGCTCCGACATGCGCACGCGGGCCCGGCGGGGCGCGCCGATGCTCGAGACCGAATCTTCCCCGTCGGCGTCGCGCAGCTCGGCCAAGAGCACGTCGTCGCGCTTGTTGCCCGCGGCCGCCACGCGTCGCTTACCGGTGCGCGGGGTGTCGGATGCGGGAGCGGCTGTGTCTGCGTCGGCTCCAGCGTCGGCGTCGGCGTCTTCAGCTCCAGAACCGGCCAGAACCGTCCCCCGCTGATTCGTCTGCCCCATGCGCCCGGCCGCCGATTCGATGGTCGGATCGGTCGTAATCTGGCCCGCGAAATCCCACGCACCGTACATGCCGAGGTGCACGCGCAGCCAGACGTCGTCGCCGAAGTACATGAACATCTGCTTGCCGACGGCATCGACATCCGTGATCGTGCGCCCGTCGAGAACCGCCGCCCCCTCGGAGAAACGGCCCTGCGGCGAGGAAGCGCGCACGGTCTTGCCCTGGAAGTTGTGCCGGAACTGCCGCGCGATGCGGTGAACGGAGTGACCCTCGGGCACTACTGGTCGACGCCCTTCCCGGCGATGTCACCGGTGGCCTCGTATTCGGCGAGCTGCGCGATGCGGCGCACGTGTCGCTCCTCGAAGCTGAACGGCTCGGCGATGAACGCGTCGATGAACGAGATCGCCTCGGCGACCTCGTGCTGGCGCGCGCCGATCGAGATGACGTTGGCGTCGTTGTGCTGCCGGGCGAGCTGAGCGGTGCTCAGGTTCCAGACGAGAGCCGCGCGCACGCCCTTGACCTTGTTGGCCGCGATCTGCTCGCCGTTGCCCGAACCGCCGAAGACGACGCCGAGGGCCTCGATGCCGGCATCCTGATCGCGCACGACGGCCTTGGCCGCGTTGATGCAGAACGACGGGTAGTCGTCGAGAGCGTCATAGGCTGCGGGGCCGTGGTCGGTGACCTCGTGACCCTGCTCGCGCAGATGCGTCTGCAACTGCTGGCTCAGCTCGAGGCCGGCGTGGTCGGTGGCGATATGGATGCGCATGAGAAATCAGCCTAGCGTTCGGGGAGCGGTCGAATCGGGGTGCGGGTCAGTCGAAGATGGGGCCGACCGTGCGGCTGCGCTTGAGCTCGAAGAAGCCGGGGTAGGCGGCCACCTGCACCACGCCATCCCACAGCTTCGCGGCCTCTTCGCCCTTGGGCGCGGGCGAGATCACGGGGCCGAAGAAGGCGACACCGTTGACGGCGATGACGGGCGTGCCGACATCCTGACCGACGCGGTTGATTCCCTCGAAGTGCGAGGCGCGCATCTGCGGGTCGAATTCGTCGCTGTCGGCGTAGCGCGCGAAGTCGGCGTCGAGACCCACCTCGGCGAGCGCCTGAGGGATGACCTCGTCGGGGTTGGTCGACCCACCGGGGTGGATACGCGTGCCGAGCGCGTCGTAGAGCGGCTTGACGATCTGCTGACCGTGGAGTTCTTTGGCGGCGGCGACGAGGCGCGTGTACTTGAGGGCGCGCGGGAAGAACGCGCGGTACTCCTCGGAGACGTCCTGGTCTTCGTTCAGCACGGCGAGGCTCATGATGTTGAACGTGACGTCGAGGTCGCGCACCTTCGCCACCTCGTCGACCCAGCGTGAGGTCATCCAGGCCCAGGGGCAGGAGGGATCGAACCAGAATTCGACGGATGTGGGGGCAGCGGTTTCGGTCATGGTTCTAGCAAATCACGAAAGCCCCGGCACTAGGCTTTCCTCGGACACAATCCGCGAAAATGCTAGGAGCACACGTGCCAGGAGAAAACCTCACTCGCCTCGAGGCTGAGGAACGTCAATCGATCGTCCAGACCCACGCTTACGAGGTGTCGCTCGATCTCACTCAGGGGCCGGAAACCTTCCGGAGCACCACGACGGTGCACTTCGACGCGAAGCCGGGCTCCTCCACCTTCATCGACGCGATCACGAAGACCGTGCACTCCGTCACCCTCAACGGCCAGAGCCTCGACCCCGCCGAGGTGTCCGACGGCGTGCGCATCCAGCTCGACGGCCTCGCCGAGAAGAACGTGTTGGTCGTCGACGCCGACGCCCTCTACACGAACTCGGGCGAGGGCCTGCACCGCTTCGTGGACCCCGTCGATGACGAGGTCTACCTCTACAGCCAGTTCGAGGTTCCTGACTCCCGCCGCGTGTTCGCGGTTTTCGAGCAGCCCGATCTGAAGGCTACGTTCCAGTTCACGGTGACGGCGCCCGACTACTGGGAGGTCGTGTCGAACTCCCCCACGCCCAAGCCCACTCCGGCCGGCGACAGCAACTCCACGTGGGCCTTCGAGCCGACCCCCGTCATCTCGAGCTACATCACGGCCGTCGTCGCGGGCCCCTACGTGGTCGAGCGCAGCGAACTGACGAGCGCCTCTGGCCGTGTCATCCCCCTCGGCGTCTTCGCCCGGGCGTCGCTCGCCCAGTACCTCGACGCCGACTACATCTTCGAGAAGACGCGTGAAGGTTTCGCCTACTACGAGGAGAAGTTCGACTTCCCCTACCCGTTCGCGAAGTACGACCAGATGTTCGTGCCCGAGTTCAACGCGGGGGCGATGGAGAACGCCGGCGCCGTCACGTTCACCGAGACCTACGTGTTCCGCAGCAAGGTTACGGATGCGATCAAGGAACGTCGCGTCGTCACGATTCTGCACGAGCTCGCCCACATGTGGTTCGGCGACCTCGTCACCATGAAGTGGTGGAACGACCTGTGGCTGAACGAGTCGTTCGCCGAGTGGGCGTCGACCATCGCCACCGCCGAGGCCACCGAGTGGACCGAGGCGTGGACCACGTTCCAGGCCATGGAGAAGAGCTGGGCCTACAAGCAGGACCAGCTGCCCTCGACGCACCCCGTCGTCGCCACGATCAACGACCTCGAAGACGTGCAGGTCAACTTCGACGGCATCACGTACGCCAAGGGCGGTTCGGTGCTGAAGCAGCTCGTCGCCTGGGTCGGCATCGACGCGTTCTTCGCCGGCGTCGCCGCGTACTTCAAGAAGCACCAGTTCGGTAACACCACGCTGGGCGATCTGCTGTCGGAGCTCGAGACGACGAGCGGCCGCGACCTCAGCGGCTGGTCGAGGCTGTGGCTCGAGACCGCGGGCGTCAACACGCTGCGTCCCGAGATCGAGACGGATGACGCGGGCACGATCACGTCGTTCCGCGTGCTGCAGTCGGCCGCGGCCGACTACCCGACCATCCGCCCGCACCGTCTCGCGATCGGGTTCTACAACCTGGCCGACGGCAAGCTCGTGCGTGAACACCGCGTCGAACTCGACGTCGACGGCGAATCGACCGATGTGCCCGAGCTCGTCGGTCAGACCCGCCCGGCGCTCGTGCTGCTGAACGACGACGACCTCGCCTACGCGAAGATCCGTCTCGACGAGGTGTCGCTCGCGACCGCCATCGAGCACCTGTCGAAGATCGAGAACCCGCTCGCCCGGGCCCTCGTGTGGGGTGCCGCGTGGGATGCCACGCGCGACGCCGAGACTCCCGCGAGCGACTATGTGACGCTCGTGCTCGGCAACATCGCCTCCGAAACCGAGTCGACGACCATCCGCACGACCCTCAACCAGCTGTTGCTGGCCGCGTCGAGCTACGTCGCCCCCGAGAAGCAGAAAGCCACGTCCGAGCGGGTCGGCGACGCCCTGTGGACGCTCGCGTCCGAGGCCGAGGCCGGCAGCGACGCGCAGTTCCAGTTCGTCAAGTTCTTCGCGGCCATCGCGTCGACTCCCGCGCAGCTCGACAAGATCGAGGGCCTGCGCCGCGGCGATCTGCGCCTCGACGGCCTGTCGGTCGACACCGACCTGGCCTGGGAGCTGCTCATCGCCCTCGTCGCGGGCGGCCGCGCCGGCACGACCGAGATCGACGCCGAGCTGCTCGTCGACAACACGGCGTCGGGCCAGCAGTCGGCGGCGCACGCCCGTGCGGCCATCCCCACGGCCGAGGGCAAGGCTGCAGCCTGGTCCAGCGTGCTCGATTCGGATGACCTGCCCAACACGATCGTGCGCACCACGGGTCTGGGCTTCCAGCGCGCGGCCGACGACGCTCTCCTCGAGCCCTACGTCGACCGCTACTTCGAGAGCCTGCAGGGCATCTGGAAGGACCGCACCTACAAGATCGCCGAATACGTGGCCGTGCTGTTCTACCCGGGTGGCCTCGCCTCCGAAGAGCTGCGTCGCAAGACCGTGGCGTGGCTCGACGCCAACCCCGAGCCGGCGGCTCTCCGTCGCCTCGTGGTGGAGAACCTCGCGGGCACCGAGCGTGCCCTGAAGGCTCAGGAGCGCGACGCGCAGTAACTCGGCATCTCGCAGTCACGGCAGGTCTGCGTAGGCAGGCAAGCAGTACATCGTTCGACAGGGCGTCGGTCATCGCGACCGGCGCCCTGTCGCCATTTGTGCGCGCCCGAGGCCCGAGGGCTGGTGTCCGGGCGCCCCTCGAGCTATCCGAAGGTCATTGAGCTATTCGAAGGGCAGCGAGCCATCCTCACTCAGTAACGATTCGTGGGACAGTGAGCCATCCTGACTCAGTGCCTTCTCACGCCGAGCCCCGTAAACTCGTCCGAATGGACTGGAACGCTTTTTGGCAAGACTTCGACGGCTTCCTGCAGGGAACGTTCCTCGGATTGATGATTCGCATAGCCCTGATCATCATCTTCGCCGTCGTCGTGACCTGGCTCATGCACTTCGTCATTCGGCGGGTCGTCAATCAGATCGTGACCGGCGTGAAGAAGGCCCAGAACGCCGACGATACCCAGGCGCTCGCCGCATCCCCCTTGGCGGCTGTACGCGTCGTACAGCGGACGCGCACGCTCGGGTCGGTGCTCACCAACATCGTGAATGTGACCGTCGTAGTGATCACCATCATCGCGATCGTCAACAACATCGATCAATCCCTCATTGGCTCGCTCGCCCTCCTGTCGGCCGCTATCGGTGCCGGCCTCGGTTTCGGTGCCCAGAACATCGTCAAAGACGTGCTGAACGGCCTCTTCATGGTCATCGAGGACCAGCTGGGCGTCGGCGACGTCGTGGATGTCGGCCCCGCCACGGGTGTCGTCGAGAAGGTCGGTGTGCGCATTACCCAGATCCGCGACGTCAACGGCACGTTGTGGTTCGTGCGCAACGGCGAGATCCTGCGCGTCGGCAACATGTCGCAGGGCTGGGCGCGCGTCATCGTCGACCTCGCCATTCCCTACGACACCGATATCGACGAGATGCAGGACAAGCTGCTCGAGACCGCGACGACGCTCGCCAAGGAGCCCAAGTGGCGGCCGCGCGTGCTCGAACGCCCGGAACTCTGGGGCCTCGAGTCGATCTCGGAGGACGCTCTCGTCATCCGCCTCGTCATGAAAACGCGCACCTCGGCCAAGGATGACGTGGCCCGCGAGTTGCGCCTGCGCCTGAAGAAGACCGTCGACGGAATGGGCGTCAAGCTGCCCGCGTTGAATACCCTTGTGCTGACCGGTTTCGACGGTGCCGCGAGCGTGGGCGGGGCCAAGCCTCCCCGCACGAAACCCGTCGAGGTCGTCAACCAGGCGCCCCGGCGCGGCAAGATCAAGCGCCAGCCGAAGCCCCCCATCGATCCGAAGGACACCCCGTGACGAACCTCCTGTCGAGCAACTTCTACGACGAGGTCGGCGGGCGACCCGTCTTCCAGAAGCTCGTGCACGAGTTCTACCGCGGCGTGGCGGGCGACCCGGTACTGAAGCCCATGTATCCCGAAGAGGACCTGGGCCCGGCCGAAGAGCGCCTGCTCCTCTTCCTCGAACAGTACTGGGGCGGCCCCGGCACCTACACCGAACAGCGCGGCCACCCCCGCCTGCGCATGCGGCACATGCCTTTCAAGGTCAATCCGGATGCGCGCGACCGCTGGCTGCTGCACATGCGAGCGGCCCTCGACACGCTCGAGCTGTCGCCGATGCACGAGGCCGCCCTCTGGGACTACCTCGAGCGCGCCGCCCACGCCATGGTCAACACCTTCGACGAGTAGCGGCTGTCCTTTCGCTCGTGTATTCACGGCGGGCCGACGGGTTAGGCATGTGTGCGACCTCTGAGCGAACGTCGATGAGCGCGCAGGCTAAAAGCCGAGAGCGCCTGACTGGCGAGAGCCGACTCCTCGCCTAGAGCTTGACGAGCAAGTGTCCGCGCTGCGAGCTCAGCCGCAGCCAGTTGGCCGTGCGGTAGAGCGGGATCTCTTCGGGCTGCCCCAGGAACCCGAGGCCCACGGCGCCGAACGCGGCCCCGCCCGGCAGTGGGCTCTCCCCTACGGGCCTCGACCACACAGCCGAACGCACGTTGTGCACAATGTGATCCCCGGCATTGGTGGGCACCGCTTCGGCGATCTCGGCGGCCCCTTCGCGGGCGATGTGTTCGAGCAGCACCGAGTCGATCAGCGCGATCTTCTCCCAGCCGTCCCGGGGTGCCGACACACCCGACCAGGGCGCCTGTTCGTCTTTCTCGGTGAGGCGGATGTCGGTGCGTTCGCCGCCGTCGAGTGCGGCGATGCGCTCCACCATGCTCTGCGGCGTGACGGTGCGGTCGAAGACGTCGATGGGGGCGACGCGAAACGTGCGGAGCCCGAGGATCGTCGGGCTCTGGTCGAGCAGGCCCCGGCGATACAGCACGGGCGCGTAGGCGGCGAGCGTGCCACCGCCGGCGATGAGGCGCACGGCTTTGTCGTCGATGCGGGCGGCGCGTTGCAGGTAGACGCGCAGGTCGGCCAGGGTGCGGGTGTCGTCGAGGTGGAGGGTGTCTGTCATGTCCCCTCTAAACTACCTAACGGGCTGGTGCGTCACTGCCGACGACCGTGCCCGACAGTGTTGTGGTGTGAGGAGTTGTGTATGCCGAATCCGTTGGAGTCTCTGCTCGAGGCGTTGACCTTGTCCGACACGGGCGCCCGAACCAGCGAGGACATCTTCACGGGCCCCTCGCAGTGGATGCCCATGGGCCGCGTGTTCGGCGGCCAGGTGTTGGCCCAGTCCCTCATGGCGGCCATGCGCACGGTCGCCCCCGACCGCATCGTGCACTCGATGCACGGCTACTTCTTGCGCCCGGGCGACGTGAACCTGCCGATCACGTTCTCCGTCGACCGCATCCACGATGGTCGTTCGTTCGGCACGCGGCGCACGCAGGCTTACCAGAACGGGCAGCCGATCCTGTCGATGATCGCGTCGTTCCAGGATGGCGGGCCCGGCCTCGAACACCAGGTCGTCATGCCGTCCGATCTCCCCGCGCCCGAGTCGCTGCCGTCGGCCGCGGAACTGCTGGCGTCGGTGAAGCATCCGGTGGCTCGCTCGTGGGCTTCTGAGCGACCGTTCGATATGCGGCATGTCCCGTCGCCCATCTACCTCGGCGTCGAGGGTGAGCACGTCGCGCATCAGGCGGTGTGGTTGAAGGCCATCGGGCAGCTGCCCGACGACGAGAACCTGCACCGCGCGGCCCTGGCCTATGCGAGCGACTATTCGATTCTCGAGCCGATCCTGCGGCGCCACGGGGTTCCGTGGGCGACGCCCGGCATCAAGGTGGCGTCGCTCGACCACGCCATGTGGTGGCACCGCTTCAGCCGCGTGGATGAATGGCTGCTCTACGTTCAGGAGTCGCCGAGCGCCTCGGGCGGCCGCGGTCTCTCGCAGGGCCGCATCTTCAACCGCGACGGCATGCTGGTCGCCTCGGTCGCCCAGGAGGGCATGGTCCGCGTGCCGGACCCGTCGAAGGCTAGCCGCGGCTGAAGGCGATGGGTTCGCCCAGGTAGGGCTCCCACACCTGGCGTTCGGCGGGTGTGATGCGCCGGGGCTCGCCCGTTTCGGCGGAGGCCATGACGACGGCTGTGCGTGCGCGGGCGACGAGTACGGGGCCGTCGGCCGCGGGTGAGTAGACCTCGTAGCAGACTTCCATGCTGGCGCCGCCGATCTTGGACAGCCACATCTGCACGTCGAGCGGGTCACGCTGGTAGAGCACGGGCGCGAGGTATTCGATTTCGTGGTGCGCGACGAGCGTGAGCGTGTCGGTGTCGAGCCCCGCGTCGATCACCGCTGTCGATGGGATGTCTTCGACGGCGCTTTCGGCCTGCCAGAACGCGCGAACGCGCGCTTCTTCCAGCAGTTTCAGCATCGACACGTTGTTCACGTGGTTGAAGGCGTCGAGGTCACCCCACCGCAGCGGGATCGGCACGTGCAGGCGCATTAGTCTCTCGTGAGCTTGCGGTAGGCGCTGCGGTGAGGCTTGGCGGCGTCGGGGCCGAGGCGCTCGATCTTGTTCTCCTCGTAGGCCTGGAAGTTTCCTTCGTACCAGTACCAGTTGGCCGGGTTCTCGTCGGTGCCTTCGTAGGAGAGGATGTGCGTCGCGATGCGGTCGAGGAACCACCGGTCGTGCGTGATGACCACGGCGCAACCGGGGAATTCGAGCAGCGCGTTCTCGAGGCTGCCGAGCGTCTCGACGTCCAAGTCGTTGGTCGGTTCGTCGAGGAGCAGAAGGTTGCCGCCCTGCTTGAGCGTCAGCGCGAGGTTGAGGCGGTTGCGCTCACCACCCGAGAGGATGCCGGCGCGCTTCTGCTGATCGGGGCCCTTGAAGCCGAAGGTGGACACGTATGCCCGCGAGGGAATCTCGGTGTTGCCGACCTGGATGTAGTCCTGGCCGTCGGAGACGACCTCCCACAGCGTCTTGTTGGGGTCGATGCCGCCACGCGTCTGGTCGACGTAGCTGATCTTGACGGTCTCGCCGATCTTCAGCTCGCCGCCGTCGAGGGGCTCGAGCCCGACGATGCTCTTGAAGAGCGTCGTCTTTCCGACGCCGTTGGGGCCGATGACGCCGACGATGCCGTTGCGCGGAAGCGTGAACGACAGGCCGTCGATGAGCTTGCGGCCGTCGAAGCCCTTTTCGAGCTTCTTGGCGTCGATGACCTGCGAGCCCAAACGCGGGCCGGCCGGGATGGTGATCTCTTCGAAGTCGAGCTTGCGCGTGCGCTCGGCTTCGGCTGCCATCTCTTCGTAGCGCGCGAGACGGGCCTTCGACTTGGCCTGACGGCCCTTGGCGTTGCTGCGCACCCACTCGAGTTCTTCGGTGAGTCGCTTGGCGAGCTTTTGGTCCTTCTTGCCCTGAACCTGGAGACGCTCTTGCTTCTTCTCGAGGTAGGTGGAGTAGTTGCCCTCGTAGGGGTAGAGGTGACCGCGGTCGACCTCGGCGATCCACTCGGCGACGTGGTCGAGGAAGTACCGGTCGTGCGTCACGGCGAGCACGGCGCCGGGGTACTTGGCGAGGTGCTGCTCGAGCCACAGGACGCTTTCGGCGTCGAGGTGGTTCGTCGGTTCGTCGAGAAGCAGCAGGTCGGGCTTCTGCAGCAGGAGCTTGCAGAGGGCGACACGGCGCTTCTCACCACCGGAGAGGTTGGCGATGGACGCATCAGCCGGCGGGCAGCGGAGGGCGTCCATAGCCTGCTCGAGCTGAGAGTCGAGGTCCCACGCGTCGGCCGCGTCGATCTCTTCCTGCAGGCCACCCATTTCGCCGAGCAGCGCGTCGAAGTCGGCGTCGGGCTCGGCCATAGCGAGCGAGATGGCGTTGAATCGGTCGACCTTGTCCTTGATCGGACCGACACCCTCTTGCACGTTCTCGAGAACGGTCTTCGACTCGTCGAGCTCGGGCTCCTGCATGAGGATGCCCACGCTGTAACCCGGGGTGAGCTTCGCTTCACCGTTGCTGGGGGTGTCGAGCCCGGCCATGATCTTGAGGATCGTGGACTTACCGGCACCGTTCGGGCCGACGACACCGATTTTGGCACCCGGAAGGAATGCCATCGTGACGTCGTCGAGGATGAGTTTGTCGCCTACCGCCTTGCGGGCGCGGACCATGGAGTAAATGTATTCGGCCATATCGCTTACCAGTCTATGGCGCGCGTGTTGCCCACGAGACATTTGCCCGTGCCGAGGGCCGCAGCCACGGTGGAGTGGTAGCCGCCGACGCTCGGCCCGTTCTGGCCGATCAGGCAGTTGTCGCCCATCTTCACCGAGAACTGGATCGAATCGGCCTTGTTGCCGATGGTGGTCGTGTCGTTGGTGACCTCCATGGCAGCCTTGTCGAAACCGGCCGTGACGAGCCCGTCGACGAACGCGCGTCCGTCGGCCTCTGCATTGGCCGCCAGGGTCTGCGTGTTCACCTGGTTGAAGTAGTCGAGGTTGCCCTCTGCACCCGCATCGGGCTGATAGGCGAGCGGCGCCGCAGGAGTCTCAGCGCTCGCGGTGGCGGTCGGCGTCGGCGTGGCCGTGGGCTCGGCAGGTGCCGTGCACCCCGCCAGGAACACCGTCAGGGCCAGCGCCCCGGCCGTCAGCAGTGTCGACGAGCTCGACCGCCGCACTCTCTCCGAAACCATCTTCACAGCGCACTACCCTTCGATGACTGTCTGCCCCACCGCCTGCCTCACCGCGTGCCCCACGGTGACGTTCAGCCGGAGATGTCGTCTGGCGAAAGTCTAGGGCGAGGGGGTTGCCGCGTTCCTCCGAAACCGCCGAGGGCGCGGCTCCCCCGGGGCCCGTCACACCGCCCGGGCCCGGCACACGAGCGCTCAGGCCGCCGATGCCGTGGCCACCGCATCCGCCATCTGTTCGGACGGCGGGGCGGTGTGCCATTCGGCCTGCGGGATGCCGAGATCAGGTGTCGGCCTCGCGGCGTCGGGTCGCGGGCCGAGACTCTTGGTGAAGATCGTGCGGCCCCACAGGAGGTCATGCCCGACCGCCTCGGCATCGACCTCGACGGCGAGTCCTGATTTTTCATTCGCCTGCCACTGCCGCACCTTTAACCGGCCCGTGACGATGACGCGATCGCCTTTCGTGAGCGACTCGGCGAGGTTCTCGGCGAGTTGCCGATAGGCCGACACGGTGTACCAGTTCGTCTCGCCGTCGGCCCAGGCGGCCGCCGCCCGGTCGTAGCGTCTCTGTGTGGACGCCAGCCGGAAGCTGGCGATGGCAAGTCCCTCGGTGGTGTGGAGGAAGCGCGGGATGGTGCCGACGATTCCGGTGGCCGTGATCATGTCGTTCATGGTGTGTCTCCCAGGTGGCGGGCCGGTGAGCGAGGTGCGCTCAGACATCCGATGTGCCCGTGGATCGAGTGTGCATCGGACGAGAAAGCCAACGATGGGAGAACCAAGAACTGTGGAGAAAAGGCGAACGCCCGGCTCTGTGGAGAACCGGGCGTTGCCGTGAGAGAGGCTCGTGAACCGAACCCCGCGCTGGTCGAAATTTAGAGCGCGTACTCCTGGAACTTCTTGCGCACCTTCAGAACCTTGGGACGGGCGACGGCCATGCAATAGCCCTGACCCGGGTTCTTCGCGAAGAAGTCCTGGTGGTAGTCCTCGGCCGGGTACCACGTGCCGAGCGGCGAGATCTCGGTGACGACGCCACCGTCCCACCAGTCAGACGCGCGGTCGCGAGCGGCCTCGAAGACCTGCTTCTGCTCCTCGTCGGTGTAGAACATCGCGGAACGGTACTGCGTGCCGACGTCGGCGCCCTGACGGTTCAGCTGCGTGGGGTCGTGCAGGGTGAAGAACGCATCGAGGATGACCTCACCCGGGATGACGGTCTCGTCGAACGTGACCGCGACCGCTTCGGCGTGACCCGTGCGACCCGTGCACACCAATTCGTAGTTCGGGTTGGCCGTGTCGCCGCCCGTGTATCCGGACTCGACCTCGTGGACACCCTTGAGGTTGCGGTAGACCGCGTCGAGACACCAGAAGCATCCGCCGGCCAAGACATAGGTCTGCATAGAGATCCCCTTTCATCGAGCGCGGCGGGGACCGCGCACCTTTCTCCACAACCTACCGGTGCCTCGATTTGTTCCCTGTCACGGGTTGCGCCGTCGGCCGACTTCTGCACTCAGTAACATGAGCGCATGACCTTCCTCGCTGACGAGAACCGTTACGAATCCATGCACTATGCCCGCACCGGCCGGAGCGGCCTCATCCTCCCACGGGTGTCGCTCGGCCTGTGGCACAACTTCGGAGACGAACGCTCCTACGACACCCAGCGCGCGATCGTGCGGCGCGCCTTCGACCTCGGCATCACCCACTTCGACCTGGCCAACAACTACGGTCCTCCCCCCGGTTCGGCCGAGATCAACTTCGGGCGCATCCTGAAAGACGATCTCCTGCCCTACCGCGACGAGATCATCGTCTCGTCGAAGGCCGGTTACGAGATGTGGGCGGGCCCCTACGGCGAATGGGGTTCGCGCAAGACCCTGCTGTCGTCGCTCGACCAGAGCCTCGGCCGCCTCGGGCTCGACTACGTCGACATCTTCTACTCGCACCGCCCCGACCCCGACACGCCGATCGAAGAGACCATGGGGGCGCTCGCGACCGCCGTGCACCAGGGCAAGGCCCTGTACGCGGGCATCTCGAACTACTCCCCCGAGCAGACCGTGAAGGCGGCCGCAGCGCTCGCCGAGCACAAGGTGCCGCTGCTCATTCACCAGCCGCGGTACTCCATGTTCGACCGCCACATCGAGGACGGCCTCTTCGAGGTGCTCGATCAGGTGGGGGCCGGTTCGATCGTCTTCTCGCCTCTGGCGCAGGGCCTCCTGACCGACCGTTACCTCGACGGGCAGGTTCCCGGCGACTCGCGCGCCGCGACGAGCCGTTTCCTCTCGGCCGAGAAGATCTCGGAGACCTACCTCGAGCGCGCCCGCGCCCTCAACGAGATCGCGTCGGGTCGCGGGCAGACGCTCGCCCAGCTGGCGCTCCGCTGGGTTCTGCGCCAGCCGCAGGTCACTAGCGCGCTCATCGGCGCCAGCTCGGTGAAGCAGCTCGAGCAGAACGTCGCCGCGCTCGACGCACCCGATCTGACCGCCGACGAGATCGCCGCCATCGAACCCCACGCGGTTCACGGCACCGGGCTCTAGGGGTCACTCGCTCTACCCGTTCCGCGCCTCGCGTGGATGTCGCGGCCGGTCCCGTTCTGGGGCCGGCCGCTTCGTCGTCCGAATGTCGGTGGTCACCCGTAACGTCGGTCTCATCAGCAGATCGATCGACGACGGGAGAACACGATGACATCCACGCAGGCCACGCGGGCAGCTCGATCAACGCAGGCGGCACGAGCGGGGCTCCGCAGCGCGTCGAGCCCGTCGCCGACCGCCCGCCATGCGGTCTCGAGCGATGCCTGGGCGCAGTCGATCGAGCGCGTGGCGCAGGGGCGGCGTCCGGCCGTTGTCAGTGGGCTCGACCTGAAGCCGGTCAACGCGTCATTGTGGCGAGCGACAGCTCCCGACGGTCATGTCGTCGGCCACATCGAGCAGACGTTCTCGGCCGAGGGCGAGCGGTTCGTGGCCAAGCGTTACGCCCCGCACCGCTCGGCCTTCGTTGCCCTCGGCGAGTTCTGGCAGTTGTCCGACGCCGCCGAATGCCTGCGCAATTCATGAGCGATTTTCGAGACCGTCGTCGGCACCCCTCGCGGAACTCCGACCCGCCGTTTCAGGGATCGGCGACACGGCGGCGCGCATCCCGGCCGGGGCCCGTCCGAGAAAGTAGTCTGCCGCCATGCAGTGGTGGAATGAATTCGTTGCCTGGCTGACCGCGTCAGAGACCAGGCCTGTCCTTTTCAGCGCGGCGGTCATCGCCGTCGCCATCATCGTCGCGGCGCTTCTCGCGTCCGGCATCACCAAGGCCGCCGTGCGACGCCTCGTCGCCCAGCGGGATCGCGAAATGAAGGCCGCAGCCATCGCGGCGCTCGTCGACGCCTCCACCGAAGCTTCGGTGTGGTACTCGCTGACGCCCGGCGAGCAGGTCCTCGCCGACCGCGCCGTGGGTCAGGCCGACATCCACATCCGCCTCCTCCCCATCAAGGGTGCGCCGCTGGCCGCCAACTGGGCCGCTCACCAGCTCGCCGAAATGAAGCGCAACTCGTCGACCTTCGGCTATGAGCTCGAGCCCGTCGTCACCGAATTCCGCGACCGTCTCGTCGAATGGCAGAACAAGCCCGGCCGCGCGAAGAAGATCTTCGAGGCCGACCTCGAGCGCTGGCGTTTCGAGAACACCGAGAACGAGCGTGCGCTCATCTCCGAGCAGGACAAGTGGTCCGCCAAGCGCCACCGCGACGAGCACACCGACGACACCTCCAGCACGAAGGCTTCGAAGAAGTCCTCGTCCACGACCGACGATGACATGTACCGCGACGACGAGCGTGTCGTCGCCGTGCCCGCGGCGGCGGCGGCGGCTTCGACCGCGACCGGATCGGCGCCGAAATCCGACAACGACTCGGCGAGCACTCGCGCCGCTGGCTCCGCATCCACGTCCCCGGCTGGCGACACGAGCACCGACCGCGAGGCGGCCGAGTCCTCCGCCACACCAGTGTCGGCTCCGGCTCAGAGCGCAGCCACCGGGACATCCGCATCGGCCGCACCCGCATCCACTACGGCATTGCCCGCAAGCCCCGCGGCGACCGACCTGCAGACCCAGAAGCTCATGGACGACGTTGCCGCTCTCGACGCGCAGCTCGCCGCCGTCCGCAAGGACGAGGAGCACGACGGCCAGGTCGGCGACGCCGACCAACGCACCGCCTAAGCACGAACCCCGCCACACCAGACGCACGAAGAAGGCGCCCTCCCCACTCGGGACGGGCGCCTTCTTCTGTGTGCCGTTCGGTGCGACGCTCAGCGCCACCACTCATCGGCCGGCGACACGGGAACCGTGCGCTTGTGCCGCGTCGCCGCATACCGGGCCTCAATGGCCTCGGCCACGGCGGGGTCGACGTCGCGTCCCTCGAGGAAGTCGTCCAGGTCGGCGTACACCAACCCCAGGTTGTCCTCGTCGGTCTGGCCCGGGTTCTCGTCGAGCAGATCGGCCGTGGGCGCCTTCTCATACAGGCGGGCGGGTGCCCCGAGATGGCGCAACACCGCGGCACCCTGGCGCTTCGTCAAACCGCTGAGGGGCAGGATGTCGGCTCCCCCGTCTCCGAACTTCGTGAAGAAGCCCGTCACGGCCTCGGCGGCGTGATCCGTGCCGACCACGAGATACCCGTACTGACCGGCGAGGGCATACTGCGCGATCATCCGAGACCGCGCCTTGACGTTGCCCTTGTTGAAGTCCGTGATGTCCTCGCCCGTGGCGTCGCGGAATTCATCCGCAAAACCCTCGACGGCGCGGTGGATGTTGAAGACGACCTGCCGGTCGGGTTCGATGAACGACAGCGCGAGCTGGGCATCCTCTTCGTCGGCCTGCACCTGATAGGGCAGACGGACGGCGATGAACGACGCCTCGGCTCCAGATTCGCGGCGACGTTCGACCGCGAGCTGGCACAGGCGACCCGCGAGCGACGAATCCTGGCCGCCGCTGATGCCGAGCACCAGTCCGCCGGCGCCCGTCGTCTCGAGGTAGTCGGTCAGGAAACGGAGCCGGCGCTCGACCTCCGCGGCCGGATCGATCTCGGAGCGGACATCCAATTCGGCAATGATCTCAGCTTGACGTTCACGCATGCGACCAATCTACTCCGCGACACGGCCACGGACGCCTCCGACTAGGCGGAGGCTGCCTCACTTCCAGGAGGCGATCAGCTCCGCGATCACGGGCACGGGGTGCGACAGGCGCCAGAGCGGACCGGGGTCGGGCAGCGACGCCTCGAGCAGCGCCGGGGCATCCCTTTCGGCGCCCGCAGCAGTCACGGTGGCCGTGCCGATGCGTTGGCCCTTCGTCGCGATACGCACCTCATCGAGGGTGACGACGGGTTTTGCGGTGTCGGTCTTCCACACCATGCGTGGGGCGAGGCGCCCGGCCACCACGTCGGCCTCCCGGCCCCAGGCCGACGTCACGGTGCCGAGAACCGTGCCCGCGGGCAGCGGTGGCGCGATCTGCACTCCGGCCTGCGCCGAGTCCATGAGCGCCCGCACGCTCGCCTCGAGGCTGTCGTAGTCGGGCTGCCCGACGTAGGCGCCATAGAAGGTGAGGCTCTGACCTTCTTTGGAGACCGTTGCGGCGTAGAGGAAGCTGACGCCCGCGGCATCCGTGTAGCTGCGCGAGAGGCCCGTCACGCCGAGGTCGGCGAGATAAGCGGTGGTGTTGTCGACGCCGCGCCGGGACGCCAAAGCCGTCGACGGGTTGGACACGATCGCCGAGATGGCCTCGTTGTCGTCGGCTAGCTGGGCGATGCGCGCGAGATCGGATGCCGTCGCCACAGACTGCTCGGAGAGCCCCGTCGCGTCCGCCAGCGTCGTGTTCTGCATGCCGTTCTCGCGCAGCCACGCGTTCGCCTGCGTGACGAACTCCTCGGTGCTGCCGAACGCCCAGCGCGCCAACGAGTCCGCGTGGTTGTTCGACGAGCCGAGCAGCAGCGCCTGCAGCATCTCGAGCTGCGTCCAGTTCTCGCCGAGGAAGACGGGAACCGTGCGCGCACCGTTCTTCGCGTAGTCGGTGTAGGAATCGAAATCGGCACGGCCGATCGGGAGTGTGGCCCCCTGCTCGCCGGCGCCCAGCGGATGCTTGTCGAGCACGACGAGAGCCGTGATGACCTTGACCGTGCCGGCGGCCGGCAACGGGTCGGACGCGCCCGCCGTAGCGATGGGCTCGTCGACGTCGGCCAAGGTCACGGCCGAGGAACCGGTTTCGGGAAGCGCGACGGGTGTGCCCGCCACATCGCTGGTCGCGGCGGCGGCCGGTTGGAACGTGGCGGCCGGCAGCGGGCCGATGAGTGTGGCCGGGCCGTAGAGGCCGACGGCCAGGATGACGAGGGTTCCGAGCGGGATTCCGATGATGCGGCCCCACCGCGCACGGGGTCGGTAAGAGGCACTCATGTGGTCAGAGTAACCGGATGACCGGGCGTCGGCGTTTAGCCCCACCCGATTTCGTGCAACTTCTCGTCGTCGATGCCGTAGAAGTGGGCGATCTCGTGCACCAGGGTGACGTGGATCTGGTCGCGCAGTTCGTCGAGGTCGCGTGAGATCGCGAGAAGTGGTTCGCGGTAGAGGACGATGCGGTCGGGCATTTCGCCGAAGCCGTATTGACCACGCTCGGTGAGAGCGACGCCGTCGTAGAGGCCGAGCAGGTCGAGCGAGCCGTCTTCGGGGCGGTCTTCGACGACGAAAACGATGTTGTCGAGGCCGTCGACCATGTCGTCGGGAAGCTCGTCGAGTTCGTCGACGACGAGTTGCTCGAAGGGTTCTGCAGCGATGTCGAGGGGTTCGAAACCGGGGTGTGTCGACATCAGAACCTCCGGTCACAGTCATGAGGATCGGGATCGAGCACCCGGCCGAGACGCAAACGTGACCCGCCGAAACCAGATCGAATCTGGCCGTGAATTCTACTTGGGGTGAGTAACGGGGCTTGAACCCGCGACCTCCTGAACCACAATCAGGCGCTCTACCAACTGAGCTATACCCACCATGCGCGTCTGAATCCCTCTCGGGCTCGAACGCAACTAGAAAAGTGTATTACATATCCAGGGCGAACTTGTCCACACTCGCCTGAGCGGCGGTTTTGGCCTCGTCGCTCGAGGGACCGGGGTCGGCGACGAACACGGCGTGGCGGTAGTAGTCGAGCTCGCGGATGGACTCGAGGATGTCGGCGAGGGCGCGGTGGCCGCCGTTCTTCGAGGGGGCGTTGAAGTACACGCGCGGGAACCAGCGCTTGGCCAGCTCCTTGATCGACGACACATCGACGTTGCGGTAGTGCAGGTGCGCATCGACGCGCGGCATGAACTTGGCGAGGAAGGCGCGGTCGGTGCCGATGCTGTTGCCGGCCAGCGGCGCCTTCAGCTGGTCGGGCACATGCTTGAGGATGTACTCGAGCGTCTCGTATTCGGCCTCGGCCAGGCTCACGCCGTTGGGGATCTCTTCGAGAAGGCCCGAGGTCTGGTGCATGTTCGTCACGAACTCGCCCATATTCGCCAGCGCCGAGGCATCTGGCTTGATGACGATGCTGATGCCCTCGTCGACAGGCTTCAAGTCGAAGTCGGTGATGACCACGGCGATCTCTACCAATTCGTCGACGGCGAGGTCGAGCCCGGTCATTTCACAATCGATCCACACGAGGCGGTCTGTAACGCTACCCATGCCTCGATCCTAGTGCGGGCCCCGGACATAGGATTGAGCGCGTGACCGTGACCCTCGCCATCCTGCTTCTCGTCAACGCCGTCTGGAACGCCATCGTGTGGCCCCAGTTCTACAAACGCGTCAGCAAAGATGCACGCGCACGGGATGCCTCGGGCAAGCCCACGAAGTTCCTGATCGTGCACGCCGTGTTGATCGGCATCTCGCTTCTCATCGCGCTCGTATCGGCCGTCTTCGGCGTGATCGGCCTCGTTCAGGCCTGAGACCGCCCGGCGGCTGCGATAACCTGGAGGGGCAACCCTTCGCCTCCGTAGCTCAGGGGATAGAGCAGGAGCCTTCTAATCTCTTGGTCGCAGGTTCGAATCCTGCCGGGGGCACCGTTTTTCGACACGCGAATCGATCACCGATGGCCGTGACGAACGCGACCGGGCCAGCCCGCAGACAGCCGCATTCACGCTTGTCTCGCCTCCACTTGCGCCAGACAGTCAGTCGGTGCGTATGACGGCGTCGGCGTGGGCTCGATGGTCGGCTCGCGCCAGATAGTGGTGCCACTGTGCGTCCCACATCTCCCAGTGGGCGTCGAACGTGCCGGCGTCCCGGTCGAGGGCGCGGCGCTTACGAGTCTCGTCGGATGCCTCCACCCACACGAGCACCGTGGCGGGGTCGTCTGCCCAGCCGCTGGCCGCGCCGCATCCCTCGACGATGAGCGGATGTCCCGGCGGAATGTCTCGCCATCCGGCCGGCGCGTCGGCTGCCCAATCCCAGAGCGCGTGGCCCGAAGGCTCGCCGTGACGCCAGGGGGCCAACACATCCCGCGCCAGGATGGTGGTCGCCTCATCGAGGCCGCCCCAGCCCGGGTAGATCTCATCCATGCGAATGAGGATGGCGCCCGTGTCGGAGAGCGCAGCATGCAACTCGTCCGCGAGCGTCGATTTTCCCGAACCGCTGGGGCCGTCGATGAGGAGGAGCCTCGCGGCGGGCGCGTGCGGTGTCGACGATGGACCGGTTCGAGAGTTCGGCGCCGAGGAGGTCGCGCCGTCCCTGAGGCCAGCAGATCGACCATCCGGGGCCGCCGCCCAGGAAGCGCCGTCCCCGAGACGAGCGGATGGAGCGCCCGACGATTCCGCCCAGGCGCGCCGCACGAGATCCGCGAGGGAGGCGAGGTCGGTCATGAGCCGCCCAGGATGAAGTTCCAGGTGCCCGCCGAGACGCTGACGACGACGGCCGCGACGGCGATTGCCGTGCCGATCAGGATGAGCACGGCATCCGCTCGGTGGAAACGTGAGACGCGCGCCCAGGTTCGCGGTAAGGAGGAACCGAAGCCGCGGGCCTCCATTGCCGTGGCCAGCTTCGAACCGCGGCGGATGGCGAGCACGAGAAGCGCAATGCTCTGGCCCGCGAAACGGCGCAGGCGGCCGGAGTCGGCGACGCCGCGGGCGCGACGCGCGAGGGCCAGGGATCGCCAGTCGTCGATGAAGAGGCCGACCATGCGCAGGCCGGCGAGGGCACCGAGGACGAATCGCGCAGGGAGCTTCACGATCTGGGCGAGGCCGTCCGCCAGATCGGTGGGGTCGATCGTGACGAAGAGGACAACAGCGGGCAGGGCGATGGCCACGATGCGCAGGGCCGTGGCCACACCGATCGCGATCGAGCCATCCGTGACGTGCAGGATGCCGAACTGCACGTAGGTTTCGCCGGAAGCCTGTCCATAGAGCACCATGCTGAGCCCGGCGAGTGGTGCAGCCAACCAGATCGGCAGGGTGCGGCGCCAGAATTGCCGCCAGCCGAGGCCGGCCCAGCCGAGGAGCGCGAGTTCGAGCAGGAGGGCGACCGTGGCCGAGAGCCAGTCGAGCGTGAGCACGAGGGCGAGACTCAGCGGGATGGTGGCCGCGAGTTTGGCGACCGGGTTGATGCGGTAGATGACGGGGCCGGGGCGGGTGGATTCGGCGGGCATTGCTGATGCGGACGTCATGCGATCACTCCCCCGAATCGCTCGTCCGTTCGCGGGGCTACGGCCGTCGCGCGCACCTCGATGCGGCGGTCGGCCAGCACGCGCACGAAGTCGGCGTCGTGGCTGACCGCCACGATCGAGGTACCGCCGTCGCGGAGCTCGGAGAGCAGCGCCACGAGTTCGCGCCACGTGCGGGCATCTTGCCCGAACGTCGGCTCGTCGAGCACGAGCACGCGCGGCCCCGTGACAAGCGCCGTGGCGACCGAGAGGCGTCGTTTCTCGCCGCCGGACAGCGTATAGGGGTTCGCCTCGGCGAGATGCGTGAGGCGCAGGCGCTCGAGCACCTCGTCGACACGGGCGAGGATGTCGGCGGGCAGCGCCCGGCGTGAACGCCCGTCCGCGACGGCGCGCGGGCCCACCAGGAGGTCTTCGCGCACGGTCGGTTTGAGGATCTGGTGCTCGGGGTCCTGGAAGACCATGCCGATGCGGGTGAGGAGTTCTCGCGATCGCCAGCGGTGGGGTGAGACATCCACACGGTTGTCGCCCCGGAGCAGGTCGCCCGCAGTCACTGAGCCCGCCTGGGGGGCCAGTAGGCCCGCAAGAGTGAGGGCGAGGGTCGATTTGCCGGCGCCGTTCGGACCCTCGATCGCGAGGAGTTCTCGGTCGCGCAGCTCGAGCTCGAGATCGGTCTGCACAGGATGCTGGCCGGGGCGCCCGACGGACAGGCCGGTTGCGCGCAGTAACACGCCTGTGTCGGCACCGGCACCGGAATCAGGGCCCGCGAAAGTACCAGCACCAGTGGCGGCGCCAGAGGTAGAAGCAGAGGCAGAGGCGGCGCCAGAGCCAGAGCCAGCAGGGAAGCCCGAACCCGTTCCCGGCTGCGTTCGCCGCACGGGAGCCTCGGGGCGCCACCCGGGCACCCACACACCCGCCTCGCGCAGACGGTCGGCCGTCGCGGCATCCCCCAACACACGCTCGACCGAGCCATCCGCGCTGACGCCGCCGTTCGGTTCGAGCACGACGACGCGGTCGACGACCGACGCCCAGGTGTCGACCCGGTGTTCGATCACGACGAGCGTCGCGCCCGTGCGCTCGAGCACACGCTTCACGGCATCCCGCACTTCGGCCACCCCCGCGGGATCGAGATTGGCCGTGGGCTCGTCGAGCAGCAACAGCCCGGGATGCATCGCCAGCACCCCGGCCAACGCGAGCCGCTGCTTCTGCCCACCCGACAACTGCGATGTCGGATGATCGAGCGCCACGTCGAGCCCCACCGCATCGAGCGCCCACGCGACACGTCGCCAGATCTCGTCGCGGTCGACGCCGAGGTTCTCGCAGCCGAACGCCACGTCGTCACCCACACGGGCCAGGATCACCTGTGAGTCTGGATCTTGCAGCACGAGGCCCGCACGACCGCGGACGGCGGCGGGAAGCATCCCGTCGATGAGAAGAGAACCTCGTGATTCGCCCTCATCGGCGGTGTCGCCGAGAACGCCGGCCAGGGCCTGGATGAGCGTCGACTTTCCGGCACCCGACGGCCCGAGAAGGAGCACGCGCTCCCCCGGTGCGATCGACAGGTCGAGCCCATCGACCGCCCACGCGAGCCGACTGGCGTGCCGGAACGCCCAGCCGCGGGCCTCGACCCTGGCCGGGCGCACCGACATCGTCTTGTCGTCAGACACGTCGAGCGGATGCCCGTCCCGACGCGAAACGATCGAGCGCGCCCGTGCGAGCGAGCCCCGTGGCCGCGAGCCACGGCAACACACCAGCGACGATCGCGCCACCGATGATCGCCGAGATGGTGTAAACGGCGACGAAGCCGAATGCCGAGCCCGGGTACCACAGCACCAGGTCGTTGATGGCCATGGCGAGACCAGCGCCGGCACCCGCGAGCATGGCGACGGGCAGGTTCCAGACGCGGTAGAAGAACAGGAGGAAGATGATTTCGGCGCCGAGACCCTGCACGATGCCGGCCTCGATGGTGAGGAATCCTCCCCACTGGGTGCCGACGAGCGCCGAGACGGCCGCCGCGACGGTTTCGACGAAGATGGCCGCGCCGGGTTTGCGGATGACGAGCGCGCCGAGAACTCCGGCGGCCACCCACAGCGTGGCGAGCGACGCCTGCAGGCCGGGCAGGAACTGGAACGGGGCGCTGATGGCGCTCCATCCGAGACCCCAGGCCCAGAAGACGATGCCGGCGGCGACGCCGAGCACGCTGGCCACGACGATGTCGACGACCCGCCAGCGGAACGGGCTGGGGGCGGCCGGAGCCTGCGGTTGTGCGAGTGATTCAGTGCGCGTTGACACGATACGTGCCCCTTCTATTCGGTGAATGAGGGCACGGGTAAGGAGATGGATGCCTCCCTGCGCTGGCATGATCCAGATCAGGTTCGACGGTCGAAGGTTGAGAACCTTCCTCTCAGCCCGGCTCACCGGACTCCCGTGTTGACAAAATTATAGCCCCGCGGCGAGTTGCCGCGGGGCCGAGAAAGTGAGGGCTACTTCTTGAGCGCCTTGATGATGCGCGCGAGGGCCTTACCCGTGACCCAGATGGCGGGGATGCCGACGGCGAGGAGCGAGACGACGTTGGGCTCGAAACGGATGCCGTCGGCCGCCTTGACGTAGGCGCCGATCGGGATGGAGGCGCCACCGCCGCCACCGCCGGAACCCGAACCGGCGACGTTCTCGTCGCCGTCTTCGATGTTCTCGCCTTCACCGGCGCCGAAGCCGTACCAGGTCAGCGCGACGGGAATGAGGGAGCCCCCCTCGAACTCGACAGGCTCACCGTAGACGGTTGAGACGCCGAGCGATTTGAAGGAGTTGGCCAGGTCGAGAGAAAGGTTGCTCATGCCCCAAAGTTACTCTGTGGTGCTTCCCCGTCCAAGGGGTTGCGGTCAGCTTCTCGACGCGCTTGGTCGGCCCGTTGGGCGGATGCGGCGGCCGCCTGATCGCGCCCCGTGCGCGTCGTTCCGCTGAGGAGCGCCGCCGAACCGATGGCGCCCGAGCCGAACTTCTTGCGCAGCGAGTCGATCATCGTCTCGGCCTCGCGCCACTCTTCGTCGGGATCCCACAGCAGGGCGCCGGGGCCACCCTCGGTCAGTTGCTCGGCGCGCACGCCGATGAGACGGATGGCGCGGCCATCGGTGTGCAGTGCATCGAACAGGTCGGCGGCCTCTTCATAGAACCGCTTCGACACATTGCTCGGGTCTTCGAGCGTGCGCGAACGCGTGACCGTCGTGAAATCGGAGTATCGCACCTTGATCGACACCGTGCGGCCCGAGAGTCCCGCCGCGCGCAGGCGCTGCCCGACGCGATCGGACAGGCCGAGGATCTCGCGCCTGATGCGCGCCGGATCGCGGATGTCTTCGTCGAACGTGACCTCGTGACCGACGCTCTTCTCGGTGGACTGCGTGACGATGCGCCGGTCGTCGATGCCGCGTGCGAGCTCATGCAGCTTGCGCCCCGTGGCCGCGCCGACCGCCCGCTCGAGCACGGTCAGGGGCGCCGCGGCGACGTCGCCGACCGTGCGCAAACCCATGCGCAGCAACGATTCTTCGGTGCGCCCACCCACGCCCCAGAGCGCCCGGATGGGAAGCGGATGCAGGAACTGCAGCGTCTCGGCCGGCGGCACGACCAGCAGGCCGTCGGGCTTCGCGGCCGACGACGCCAGCTTGGCCACGAACTTCGACCCGGCCGCACCGACCGAGCATGTGAGGCCCGTCTCTTCGTGGACGCGCCGACGCAGCATGCGGCCGATCTCGGCGGGTGTGCCGAGCAGGCGGCGGGCGCCGGCCACATCGAGGAACGCCTCGTCGATCGACAGCTTCTCGACGAGCGGCGTCGCCTCTTCGAAGATGGTCATGACGCGCTTCGAGAAATGGCTGTAGCGCGCGTGATGCGGCTCGAGGATGACGGCCTGCGGGCACAGACGGATGGCCTTCGACACGGGCATGGCGGCCGTGACGCCATAGCGCCGGGCCTCGTAGGTGGCGCTCGTGACGACCGAGCGGCCCGTCGGGTTGCCGATGATGACCGGTTTGCCGCGCAGCTCGGGATAGTCGAGCAACTCGACCGACGCGAAGAAGGCGTCCATATCGATGTGCAGAATGTGTGCGCCCTCGCCGGAGGCGTCGTCGTCGGAGACACGACGCGAGAGACCATCTTGGCGGGACACAGTTCATTCTCTCAGGCGCCACCGACATTCGAAGCGGGTGCTGGAGCCCGGGAATGGCTCGCGTGCCCGGGCGTTACAGTGGTCGGGGACACACCGACCGGGAGGCACCGATGACCGACTACGACTGGCTGGCACTGCAGCGCACCGCGCACGAAGAATTCACGCGCCGCCTCGAACAGGTCACCGACTGGGATGCCCCGACGCCCGACACCGACTGGAACGTGCGCCAGCTCGTGCAGCACGTGATCGACGAGCAGCAGTGGGTGTCCGCACTGCTCACCGGCATGACCACACGGCAGGCGCAGGGTTTGCTCAACCCGCTGTCCGAGGATCTGAAGGCCGAGTGGCACCGACACTCGGAGCGGGCGACGAACGCGTGGCAGGAAGCATCCCACGACGCGCCCGTGCACCTCAGCTATGACACTGTCACCGTGCGCGAATACTTGGCCGAGCAGGTGTCGGATGTCGCGATCCACACGTGGGATCTCGCGAAAGCGGTCGGCGCCGACGACAAGCTCGACGACGGCCTGGTCGAGGCCGTGTGGAGCGTTTTCGCGCCGCAAAAGGAGACGCTCGAGGCATCCGGTCTGTTCGCATCACCCGTTGCGGTCGACGAAGACGCTCCCCTGCAGTCGCGCTTGCTCGCCCTGACGGGTCGCGACGTGCGCGCGCCGTTCCACGACTAGACCCGCTGTCAGACAAGCGCCTCGACGATCGGTTCGAACCACGCCTGGAAAGCTTCCGGGTCGTCTCGCAGCGACGAGCTCACGACGATCGTGTCGGGCGCGACGACCCAGCCACCATAGTGCGACAGCGGGAGCACCGTGAGGTCGACGCGGAACGAGTTGGACTGCCGACGCAGTTGCAGCTGACGACGCTGCACGAGCCGATAGATCGCCGGGAGCGAAGACCCGCGCTGCCGCACGGAGCGCTCGTATTCGGCGTGACGGTCGATGCTCCAGCGCATGGCCGCGTCGTAGTGCCGATAGAGCAGCTCCTGCAGCTCGAGGGCCCGGTCGAATACCTCGAAGTGCGGCGGGCGCACGGGTGACATAAACGGCCGCGTCTCGCGCAGGATGATCCCGGCCCACCATCCGCGCCACTGCGCCGCCAGCGCGACCCGATCGATTCCCTCGAGAGCTCTGTCAGCGAGCGCGGCGGGCACGGGCAGGGGCGCCGGATGCACGGGCGGGATCGTCTCGGCGCACTCCCCCGCGAGGCCGGCCAGATCCCGGAGCGCAAGCGCGAGCAGCACGTCCCAGGGGCAGTCCTCTGTGACCTGCCAACGGATCGTACCCTCCACGAGCATGGCGTCATCGTAGACCCCGCTTCCCGCAACGCGCGAGGGGGTTGAGCCGGTGTTTTCCGGCTCAACCCCCTCGACGTGTCACGGGGCTGAAAGCACCCGCGGCGAGTGGTTACTCTTCGACGGCCGCGGCACGCTCCAGCACGAGTTCGCGCACGCGCGCGGCGTCGGCCTGGCCCTTCATGGCCTTCATGACCGCGCCGATGACGGCGCCGGCGGCCTGCACCTTGCCGTCCTTGATCTTGGCCAGCACATCGGGCTGCGACAGCAGCGCCTCGTCGATGGCGGCGATGAGCGCTCCGTCGTCGGACACGACCGCGAGGCCGCGCTTGTCGACGACCTCCTGCGGGGTGCCTTCGCCGGCGATGACGCCTTCGAGCACCTGGCGGGCGAGCTTGTCGGTCAGCGTGCCGTCGTCGACCAAACGCGTGAGCGCCGCGACCTGCGAGGGTTCGACGAGCGAGGATGCCTCGACCCCCTGCGCGTTCGCGAGCCGGGAGATCTCGCCGGTCCACCACTTGCGGGCGGCCTGCGGGGTCGCGCCGGCCGTGACGGTTTCGGTGATCTCGGTGAGCAGACCGCCGTTGACGACATCCTGGAACTCGAGGTCGGTGAAACCCCACTCGCCCTTGAGGCGGCGACGACGCGCGGCCGGGGGCTCGGGCAGTGCCGCACGCAGCTCTTCGATCAGTTCGAGCGACGGCTCGACGGGCAGCAGGTCGGGCTCGGGGAAGTAGCGGTAGTCGTCGGCGTCGGACTTCGGACGACCGGCCGAGGTGGCGCCGGTGTCTTCGTGCCAGTGCCGCGTCTCCTGCGTGATGGTGCCGCCGCCCTTGAGGATGGCCGCCTGCCGCTGGATCTCGTAACGCACGGCACGCTCGACCGAACGCAGCGAGTTCACGTTCTTGGTCTCGGTGCGCGTGCCGAGCTTCTCCTGGCCGCGGGGGCGCAGCGACACGTTGGCGTCGCAGCGCAGGTTTCCGCGTTCCATCTTGGCTTCGGAGATGCCGAGCGACACGACGATGTCGCGAATGGTGGCCACATACGCCTTGGCGATCTCGGGCGCGCGGTGCTCGGCGCCATAGATGGGCTTCGTGACGATCTCGACGAGGGGCACGCCCGCGCGGTTGTAGTCGACCAGCGAGTACTCGGCGCCCTGGATGCGGCCCGTCGAACCACCCACGTGCGTGAGCTTTCCGGCGTCTTCCTCCATGTGCGCACGTTCGATGGGAACCGTCACGATGGTGCCGTCTGACAACTCGACGTCGACGGAACCCTCGAAGGCGATGGGCTCGTCGAACTGCGAGATCTGGTAGTTCTTCGCCAGGTCGGGGTAGAAGTAGTTCTTGCGCGCGAAACGGCTCGACGGCGCGATCTCGCAGCCGAGCGCGAGGCCCAGGCTGATCGAGTAGCGCACGGCCTGGCCGTTGACGACGGGCAGCGAACCGGGCAGGCCGAGGCACACGGGCGACACGTTGGTGTTGGGCAGCGAGCCGAACTCGTTGGGCGCGTCGGAGAACATCTTGGTCTTGGTCGACAGTTCGACGTGCACCTCGAAACCGAGGACGGGTTCGAACAGTTCGAGTGCTTCGTCGAAGTCGAGCAACCGATCCTTCGCCATTATTTGCCTCCCAGGGCAGGTGCTTCAGAAATGAGGGTGTGGCCGCGGGCATCGTCGAGCAGAGTCTCGAGCGCCGCGCCGACCCGGTAGAGACGGGCGTCTTCGCGGGCCGGGGCCATGAACTGGATGCCGACGGGCAGGCCGTCCTCGGGGGCGAGACCGATGGGCACGCTGATGCCCGGAACGCCCGCGAGGTTGGCGGGGATCGTGGTCAGGTCGTTGAGGTACATGGCCAGCGGGTCGCCGAGCTTCTCGCCCAGCTTGAACGCGGTCGTCGGAGCGGACGGCGTGGCGATCACGTCGACCTGCTCGAAGGCGGCGTTGAAGTCGCGCTGAATGAGCGTGCGCACCTTCTGCGCGCTGCCGTAGTACGCGTCGTAGTAACCGGCGCTCAGGGCATACGTGCCGAGGATGATGCGTCGCTTGACCTCGGGACCGAAACCGGCCTCACGCGTGGCCGACATGACCTGCTCGACCGTTCCGCCACCTTCGGGCTGAACGCGCATGCCGAAGCGCACCGAGTCGAACTTGGCGAGGTTGCTGGATGCCTCGGCGGGCAGGATCAGGTAATAAGCCGACACCGCGTATTCGAAGTTCGGGGCCGAGATCTCGACGACCTCTGCGCCCTGCGCCTCGAGCTGCTGGACGGCCTCGTCGAAGCGGCTCTTGACGCCCGCCTGGAAACCGTCGCCCTGGAACTCGCGCACGAGGCCCACCTTGAGGCCGCGCAGCACCTGGCCGGTGGCACCCTCGCGGGCGGCGGCGGCCATGGAGGGCCACTCGTCGCGGAGCGACGTGCTGTCGCGCGGGTCGTGGCCGCCAATGACATCGTGCAGCAGACCGGCGTCGAGCACCGTGCGCGTGACGGGGCCGACCTGGTCGAGTGAGGAGGCGAGAGCGATCGCGCCGTAACGGCTGACGCCGCCGTAGGTGGGCTTCATGCCGACGGTGCCCGTGACGTGGGCGGGCTGGCGGATGGAGCCACCCGTGTCGCTGCCGAGCGCGAGGGGCGCCTCGAAGGCTGCGACGGCCGCGGCCGAACCGCCACCCGAGCCGCCGGGGATGCGGGTGAGATCCCACGGGTTCTTGGTGGGACCGTATGCCGAGTGCTCGGTGGAGGAACCCATGGCGAATTCATCCATGTTGGTCTTGCCGAGGGGCACGAGGCCGGCCTCGCGCGCACGCTTGACGACCGTGGCGTCGTAGGGCGACATGTAGCCCTCGAGGATCTTCGAACCCGAGGTGGAGGGCATATCGGTGGTGACGAGGACGTCTTTCACGGCCAGGGGCACACCGGCGAGTTCGCCGAGCTGCTCACCGGCGGCGCGGCGCTCGTCGATGCGCTCGGCCTGCTGGATGGCGTGGTCTGAGACGTGCAGGAACGCGTGCACATCGCCGTCGACCGCTGCGATGCGGTCGAGGTGCGCGCGCGTGGCCTCGACGGCGCTGATCTCGCGCGACGACAGCTTCTCGGCCAGTTCGGCCGCGGTCATGCGGATGATGTCGCTCACTGTTCCTCCCCCAGGATCGCCGAGACCTTGAAGCGGTTGTCGGCGTGTTCGGGCGCGTTCTGCAGCGCCTGCTCGATGGTCAACGTCTCGCCCACGACGTCGTCGCGGAACACGTTGGTGAGCGGGATCGGGTGGCTGGTGGCGGGGACGTCGTCGGTGGCGACCTCTTGCACCTTCTGGATGCTGTCGACGATCTGGCCGAGCTCTGTCGTGAGGCTCTGGATTTCGTCGTCGCCGAGGTCGATCCGGGCGAGGTTGGCGAGATGCGCCACCAGCTCCGGCGTGATTTCAGACATAACACTCCATCTGATTGGGGGTGGTGTGCCCTAATTCTATGGCCGACGCGCGTTCCGGCGGGTGCTCCGATCGCGCTCGACACCTAAAGTGGAGGCGTGAACCTCGAAGCGACCAACGAAGACGCGAAACCCTGGCTCAAGAGTTATGCCGAGGGGGTGCCCACCGACATTCCCACACAGACCGGATGCCTGGTCGATCTCGTCGACGAATCGGCGGCCCAGTACGGCCGCACCGCCGCTCTGGAGTTCTTCGGCCGCACCACGAGCTACGACGAGCTGGTCGAGCAGATCGCGCGCGTGGCCGAAGCCCTGCGCCGGCTGGGCGTGTCGAAGGGCGACACCGTGGCCATCGTGCTGCCGAACTGCCCGCAGCACATCGTGGCGTTCTACGCCGTTTTGCGCCTCGGCGCCATCGTGGTCGAGCACAACCCGCTCTACACGGCGCGCGAGCTGCGGCACCAGTTCGAAGACCACGGCGCTAAAACGGCCATCGTGTGGAACAAGGTCGTGCGCACGGTGCAGGAGTTCCCCTCGGATGTCGCGCTCGACACTCTGATCTCAGTCGACGTCACGCGCGCCATGCCCGCTCACACGCGAGCGGCCCTCACGCTTCCCGTCAAGAAGGCGCGCGAATCACGCGCTGCGCTCACCGAGAAGGTGTCGGGCACGGTGCTGTGGGAGAAACTGGTCGCCTCGAAGAGGCTCGATGCGAAGCATCCTCGCCCCGAGACGGGTGACCTCGCGATCATCCAGTACACCTCGGGCACGACAGGGACGCCCAAGGGTGCGGCCCTGACGCACGGAAACCTGCTCGCCAATGCGGCGCAATCGCGCGCGTGGGTGCCCACGATCGAGCGCGGCAATTGCACGGTGTATGCCGTGCTGCCCATGTTCCACGCCTACGGACTCACGCTGTGCCTCACGTTTGCGATGAGCATGGGTGCGCGGTTGGTGCTGTTCCCGAAGTTCGACCCCGACCTGGTGCTGAAGGTGGCGGCCAAACGCCCGCCCACGTTCCTGCCGGCCGTGCCGCCCATCGCCGACCGCCTGCTGCGTGCGGCGACCGAGCAAGGCGTGTCGCTGAAGGGCATCGAGATCGCGATCTCGGGCGCCATGACGTTGCCCGAGACGCTCGTCGAGCCGTGGGAGGCCGCGACCGGCGGGTTCCTCGTCGAGGGTTACGGCCTGAGCGAGTGTTCGCCGGTGTTGATGGCGAACCCGGTGGCCGACAATCGCAAGGCGGGCACGGTCGGTTTGCCGCTTCCCGGCACCGAGGTGCGCGTGGTCGATCAGGACGACCCGCGCGAGGTTCTGCCGATCGGTTCCGAGGGCGAGCTGTTGGTGCGCGGGCCGCAGGTGTTCGGCGGGTACTACCGCAAGCCCGACGAGACGGCGGCGGTGTTCGTCGACGGCTGGTTCCGCACGGGCGACATCGTGTCGCTCGACGAGGACGGTTTCGTGAGCGTCGTCGACCGCATCAAAGAGCTGATCATCACGGGCGGGTTCAATGTGGCACCGACCGAGGTCGAGAACGCGCTGCGCATGCATCCGTCGGTTGCCGATGCGGCCGTCGTGGGCGTGCCCTCGGTGCATTCGGGCGAGGATGTCGTGGCCGCTGTCGTTGCGGCACCCGGCCAGACGATCGATGCCGAGGCTCTGCGCGCGTTCGCGCGCGACCAGCTGACGCCGTACAAGGTGCCGCGCCGCATCGTGGTCGTAGACGAGTTGCCCGTGTCCCTGATCGGCAAGGTTCTGCGCAAGAAGGTGCGCGAGAGCATCATCGCGGGCTAGTCGTCAGTGGTCGTCGCGCCGCCGGACCTGCAGGCGCGACGACCCGCTCACGCCCGGGTAGGACGCCGCGTTCACCTCACCGCCGTGCGGGGGCGTCCCGAGCTATTCAGCCGCCGGGTCCGAAGCCTCCGGCGACTCCGCGTCAGAACCCTCGGCCAGCGCGGCCGGGCCCTCCTGCAGCAGAAGCGCGAACTGCTCAGCGTCGATGATGCGCACGCCCAGAGCCTCGGCCTTGGCGAGCTTCGACCCGGCCCCCGGGCCCGCGGCGACGAAGTCGGTCTTCTTCGAGACGCTGGATGCGGCTTTGCCGCCCGCCTGCACGATGGCCTCGAGGGCACCCTCGCGCGTGAAACCCTCGAGCGAACCGGTGGCCACGACCGTGACGCCCGAGAGCACTCCCCCGGCCTCGGTGGCGGCCCCCGGCCCCGGGTGCCCGGGCGTCGAGAACTGCACGCCCGCTGCGGCCCAGCGCTCGACGATCTCGACGTGCCAGTCGACCTCGAACCACGCGATGAGCGCGTCGGCGATGATGCCACCGACGCCGTCGACCGCGGCGAGTTCGTCGCGCGAAGCGGCCCGGATCGCGTCGAGCGAGCCGAAGTAGTTGGCCAGGGCGCGCGCCGCGACGGGGCCGACGTGCCGGATGCTGAGGCCCACCAGCATGCGCCACAGCGGCTTGGTCTTGGCGGCCTCGAGGTTGGCGAGCATCTCGTGGGCGGTCTTCGAGGGAACCGACGTCTCGTCGCCGTCGAACACGTCGGCCGCCGGATCGTGCGCGCCGTCTCGCTTGACGTTGCGACGGCGGCGGAACGGGGTGTCGCGCTTGGGCTCGCCCTGCTCTGTGAGCTTCGGCATGCCCGTCTCGGAGTCGCGCACGACGACCTCGATGGGGAAGATGTCGGCCATCGTCAGGTCGAACAGCCCAGCCTCGGTGGCGAGCGGCGGCGTCTCGGGCACGGCGGGCTGCGTGAGCGCCGCGGCCGCGACCTCGCCGAGCCCCTCGATGTCGAGCGAGCCGCGCGAGGCGATGTGCTCGACCCGACCGCGCACCTGCGCCGGGCAGCTGCGCGCGTTGGGGCAGCGCAGGTCGATGTCGCCCTCTTTCGCGGGCTTTAGCGGGGTGCCGCATTCGGGGCATGCGGTGGGCATGACGAACTCGCGCTCGGTGCCGTCGCGCAGCTCGATGACGGGCCCGAGAACCTCGGGGATGACGTCGCCGGCCTTGCGCAGCACGACCGTGTCGCCGATGAGCACGCCCTTGGCCTTGACGACCTGCTGGTTGTGCAGCGTGGCCTGGCGCACCTCGCTGCCGGCGACCTCGACCTTCTGCATGACGGCGAAAGGTGTTGCACGGCCCGTGCGACCCACGCTCACGACGATGTCGAGCAGCTTGGTGTTGACCTCTTCGGGCGGGTACTTGTAGGCGATGGCCCAGCGGGGCGCGCGCGAGGTGGCGCCCAATTCTTCGTGCAGGCCCAGGTCGTCGACCTTGATGACAATGCCGTCGATCTGGTGCTCGACCGAGGCGCGCTGCTCGCCGTACTTCTTGACGAACCCGGCGACCTCGTCGATGGTGTCGAAGACCCGGAAGTGAGTCGAGATGGGCAGGCCCCACTGCTCGAGCAGACCGTAGACCTCCGATTGCGAGGTGACCTGCGTGTCGCGCTCGAGCTCGCGCACGGGCCAGGCGCCGATGCCGTGCACGAGCATGCGCAGGCTCTTCAGGCGGTTCTGCATGAGGGCGAGCTTCTCGGCGCTCTTACCCTCTTCTTTCTGGCGCAGCGACCCGGCTGCCGCGTTGCGCGGATTGGCGAACACCCGCTCGCCGGCCTGGCGCTGACGCTCGTTGAGCTGGTCGAACAACTCGACCGGGAAGAAGATCTCGCCGCGCACCTCGACGAGGGGCGGATGACCCGAGCCCGAGAGTCGCTCGGGAATGGTGCCCATGGTGAGCACATTGCCCGTGACGTCTTCGCCCACGACGCCGTCGCCGCGCGTAGCGGCGGTGACCAGCACGCCGTTCTCGTAGCGCAGGTTGATGGCGAGCCCGTCGATCTTCAGCTCGCTGAGGAAGCGAACGCGCTCGGAGCCGGCATCGCGCTCGACCTTGGCGGCCCACTCGGCCAACTCGTCCTCGCTGAAGACGTTGTCGAGGCTGAGCATGCGCTCGGCGTGCTCGACGGGCGCGAACTGTGTCGTCTCGGCGCGCCCACCGACGGTCTGCGTGGGACTGTCGGCCTTCTGCAGCTCGGGATGCAGCCGCTCGAGCTCGTCGAGCCGTCGCACCATGGCGTCGTAGTCGGCGTCGCTGACCGTGGACGCATTCTTCTCGTAGTACTCGTCGCGCAGCGTGAGGATGCGGTCGGTCAGCTCGGCGACCTCGTCGCGCGCTCGCTCGAGCTCGGCGACCTCGTCATCGGTGCGCTCGTCGACGGGAACTGAAGAATCGCGGCTCGTGCTCATGGCACCAGTTTAGAGATCACCACCGACAAGCGAACGGGGTTGCGCCCAGCGCCCGAGCCCGGCACCCGGGCGGCCGGGCACCTCTCGGCTAGACGCCTACCGGCACCGCACTGACGGTGCGATCGATCGTGAACTGGCCGAGAACGCGCGTACCGACGTAGATGACTGCGGTCTGGCCGGGGGCCACACCATTCAACGGGATCTCGGGGGTGACGACGAACTCGTCGCCGTTCTCGGTCGACTGGATGCGCGCGACAGCGGGCACAGGGTCGGCGTGGGCGCGGATCTGCACCTCGCAGTCGAACGACTCTTCGGGATGCTGCTGCGGCAACCCTGCCCAGGTGTATCGGCTTCCGGCGATCTCGGCGATGGCCAGAGCCTCCTTAGGACCGACGACGACTTCGTTGGTCTTCGGGCGTACCTCGAGCACGAAACGGGGACGGCCGTCGGGGGCCGGCACGCCGAGGTTCAAGCCGCGGCGCTGGCCGACCGTGTAGGCGTGCGCACCCTCGTGGGCACCGACGGTGTTGCCCTCGCGGTCGATGATGGCGCCGTCGGCGATGCCGACACGCTCGCCCAGCCACCCCTTCGTGTCACCGTCGGGGATGAAGCAGATGTCGTGGCTGTCGGGCTTCGAGGCCACGCTGAAACCGCGCTCGGCGGCCTCGGCACGGACGAGCGCCTTCGACGGGGTCTCGCCGAGCGGGAACATCGAGTGCGCCAGCTGCTCGGCCGTCAAGACGCCGAGCACATAGGACTGGTCCTTGGCCCAGGCACTCGCGCGGTGCAGCTCGCGGTTGCCCTGGTCGTCGGTCACGATGGTGGCGTAGTGGCCCGTGCAGACGGCGTCGAAGCCGAGGTCGATGGCCTTCTCGAGAAGAGCTGCGAACTTGATCTTCTCGTTGCAGCGCATGCACGGGTTGGGCGTGCGCCCGGCCGAGTACTCGGCGATGAAGTCGTCGACCACGTCGAGCTTGAAGCGCTCGGAGAAGTCCCACACGTAATAAGGGATGCCGATGATGTTGGCCGCGCGCTGGGCGTCGGTCGAGTCTTCGATGGTGCAGCAGCCGCGGCTGCCCGTGCGCAGAGTGCCCGGCATGCGACTCAGGGCCAGGTGCACACCGACCACCTCGTGACCGGCGTCGACCGCTCGGGCGGCAGCCACCGCAGAATCGACACCGCCAGACATCGCCGCAAGAATTTTCATCCGATAAGTCTACGCGCGTGTGAGAGCGGATGCGTCGGGGCCGCTGTGCCCGCGCCGGGAGGTGTCAGCGCGGGACGACGGCACGGTCGGCGTGCCCTGCCTTGCGCGCCTGCGCGTACGCCGACGGCAGGGCGGCCAGCAGCGCGTCGACGTCGGAGTCGGTGCTGCCGTGACCGAGGGTCATGCGCAGGGCTCCGCGCGAAGCATCCTCGTCGCGGCCCATGGCCCGCAGCACGTGGGAGGGCTCGGGGATGCCCGCCTGACACGCCGACCCGGTCGAGACGGCGACCCCCGCCATGTCGAGCAGGAAGAGGAGCGAGTCGCCCTCGCATCCGGGGAAGGAGAAGTGGGCGTTGGTGGCCACGCGGGAGTCGCCCGTCGGACCATTCAGCACGGCGTCGGGGACGGCCGCGCGCACCCCGTCGACGAGCCGGTCACGCAGACGAGCGAGGCGCGGGCCCTCGGCGGCCATGCGCTCGACCGCCGAACGCGCGGCGGCCGCGAAAGCCGCTGCAGCCGCGACATCCTGCGTGCCCGAACGCACCTGTCGTTGCTGCCCGCCGCCGTGCACAAGCGCCTCGATGGTGGCGCGGCGCGAGAGCACGAGCGCGCCCGCGCCGACCGGCCCGCCGATCTTGTGCGCCGACACGCTGAGCGCCACGAGACCCGCGCCGCCGGTGCTTCCGCTCGCGGCGCGCACGGCGGCCAGGTCGATGGGCACGTGTCCGTAGGCGGCGACGGCGTCCACATGGAACGGCACGCCGAAGCGGGCGGCGAGCGCCGACATCCGCTCGATGGGCTGGATGCTGCCGACCTCGTTGTTCACCCAGATGCTCGTGAGCAGCGACACGCGGTCGCCGTTGTCGAGAAGTTCGCGTTCGAGGGCGTCGAGCAGCACGAAGCCGTCGCCGTCGAGGGGCAGCCAGTGCACCTCAGCCTGCTGCCGGTTGACCAGCCATTCGACGGCGTCGATGGTGGCGTGGTGTTCTCCCCCGGGCGCGAGGATGAGGGGCCGCGACTCGCCGACGTTGCGCGCCCAGTGCAGCCCCTTGATGGCCGCGTTGATGGCCTCGGTGCCGCCCGACGTGAAGACCACCTCAATGGGGTCGGCGCCCACGCTCGTGGCAACGGTCTCGCGGGATTCTTCGAGCAGACGCTTGGCCTCTTGCCCCGCCGAGTGGATCGAGGACGGGTTGCCGAACGTGCCGAGGGCGCGCGTGTAGGCGTCGATCGCCTCCGGCAGCATGGGGGTGGTTGCCGCGTGGTCGAGATAGACCGCCATATCGTGCTCCTCAGACGCATTCAGGTGCTCGTAACATTGCCGTCGAACGCCCTTACTACTCTAGAACTCATGACAACCCCCGACCCGTTCGCGTCCCTCGGTGTCACCTTCGACGGGTCGGGTGGCCGCATCGGCGTCTGGTCGGCGAGCGCCACCCGCATCGAGCTCGTGCTGTTCGACGACACCGACCCCCGGTGGGTGACGGGCCGGGTGCCCCTGACGCGCGGTGAATCGGATGTCTGGACCGCCAGTTCTCCCCTGCTCACGCCCGGCCGCCGCTACGCTCTGCGCGCCGACGGCCCCACCGGCCCGCGGCACCGCTTCGACCCCGACGCCCTGCTGCTCGACCCGTACGGCCGCGGTCTGCAACGTGTCGCCCAGGGCGAATGGCGCTCGACGGCCGTCGATGAATCCTTCGACTGGGGCGGCGTGCAGAAGCCGGCCGTGCCGCTCGATCGCACGGTGGTCTACGAGGCCCATGTGAAGGGGCTGACGAAGCTCAACCCGGCGCTGCCCGAGAATCTGCGGGGCAGCTACGCGGGGCTCGCGCATCCGTCGACCATCGAGCACCTCACGAGCCTCGGGGTGACGAGCGTGCAGTTGCTGCCCGTGCACGCCTTCGTGTCCGAGCAGCGACTGCTGAAACAGGGCATGACCAACTATTGGGGCTACAACACGCTGTCGTTCTTCAGCCCGCACGCGCCCTATGCGTCGCGCACCGCTCAGGCGGGTGGGCCCGCCGCTGTGCTGCGCGAGTTCAAGGGCATGGTGCGGCTGCTGCACGAGGCCGGGCTCGAGGTGCTGCTCGACGTGGTCTACAACCACACGGCGGAGGAAGGGCCGGATGGTCCTCGACTCAGCTTGCGCGGCCTCGACGACTCGAGCTACTACCGTCAGGACGATCGCGGGCGCTACGTCGACGTGACGGGCTGCGGCAACACGCTCGACACGAACTCGCCGGGCGGTGAACGGCTCGTGCTCGACTCGCTGCGCTACTGGGCGAACGAGGTGCAGATCGACGGATTCCGCTTCGACCTGGCGGCCGCGCTCGGGCGCAATGCCGGACACGAGTACGACCCCGAGCATCCGCTTCTCGCCGCGATCGTCGACGATCCAGCGCTCGCCGGTGTGAAGATGATCGCCGAACCCTGGGATGTGGGAATGGGCGGCTGGCAGACGGGCAACTTCCCCGACGGCTGGCACGAGTGGAACGACCGCTACCGCGACCGCGCCCGCAACTTCTGGCTGAGCGATGTGGACTATTCGCGGCGCGCGAGCGATCCGCCCGTCGGCATCGGCGGTTTCGCCACCCGGCTCGCGGGCTCGTCGAATACGTTCAGCGCCGCGCGCGGGCCGCTGGCCTCGGTCAACTTCGTCACGGCGCACGACGGTTTCACGCTGGCCGATCTGGTGTCCTACGACGTGAAGCACAACGTGGGCAACGGCGAATCGAATCGCGACGGCAGCGACAACAACCGCTCGTTCAACCACGGCGCCGAGGGCGAGACAGACGATCCGGGCATCCTGGCCACGCGTCGCAAGGCCATGCGCAACCTGCTCGGCACGCTTCTGCTGTCAGCGGGGGTGCCCATGATCACCGCGGGTGACGAGATCGCGCGCAGCCAGCGCGGCAACAACAACGCCTACTGTCACGACAGCGAGCTCACCTGGTTGTCCTACCAGCCGACGCCTGACGAGCAGGCGTTGCGTCGGCACGTCGAGACGCTGACCCGTGTGCGCGCCGAGAACCCGGCGTTGCGGCCCCGGCGTTTCGGCAAGAGCGGTGTGCGTGTGCCGAGCGCGAGCGAGATGGACTGGTACGACGCCACGGGTGCGACCATGAGCGACGAGGACTGGACGTCGCCCCGCCACCGCACCCTGCAATATGTGGCCGCGTCGACGCCCGAAACCGAGGAGTTCAACCGCATCCTGCTCATCGTGCACGGCGTCGAGACCGACGTGAGTGTCACGTTGCCGCAGCACGACGGTGTGGTGCGCTATCGCTCGCTGTGGTCGAGCGCCGAGGACGAGGTGGCGGGTGCCGACGGCGCCGTGTTCGCGCCGGGCGATGTCGTCGACGTGTGCGCGACGTCGATGTGGTTGTTCCGGGCCGAGAGCGACTAGGCGCGGCGAGCGAGGTGGCAGAGGCACACGTTCGCTCGGCCGCGGGTTATGACGCCGCGCGCCGATCCAGGCGGCGAGCGCTGACGACGGTGGCGTCTCCGTCGGGTGAGCGGATGACCTGGGCCGCAAGACCGGCCGCCTGCAAGATCTGCGCCGACGGCCCGGCCTGCGCCTCGCTGGTTTCGACGAAGAGCGTTCCTCCCGGCGCGAGCCAGTCGAGGGCGCCCTCGGCGACGCGGCGCTGGATGTCGAGCCCGTCGTCGCCGCCGTCGAGCGTGCCACGCGGCTCATACAGGCGGGCCTCGGGCGGCAACAGCGCGATGTCGGCGGTCGGCACATAGGGCGTGTTGCAGACGAGCGTGCGGATGCGGCCCCGCAGGCTCTCGGGCAGTGCGGTGTACAGATCACCCTCGAAGACGTGCCCGCCCACCGGTTCGAGGTTCACGCGGGCCCAGGAGACGGCGCGAGGGTCGATATCGGCGGCGGTGAGCTCGATGCCGGGGACTCGCCCGGCGAGGGCCAACCCGATCGCCCCCGACCCGCAGCAGAGATCCACGACCGTGTCTCCCGCCCGGGTGACCGATGCGGCCGCTTCGACCAGCAACTCGGTGCGGTGCCGCGGCACGAAGACGCCGTCCCCCACGCGCACGCGGATGCCGTCGAACAGGGCCCAGCCGAGGACGTACTCGAGCGGCACACCCGAGACGCGTTGCACGACCATCCGCTCGAGGTCGACTCGGTTCGCGAGGGGGTCCGACCGCCTAGAACCGAGTATTTCTCCCACGAGCAAGGCGGCCTCTTCCTCGGCGAACACGCATCCGGCCGCACGCAGACGGCGCGCGACATCCGCTTCGATGTCGTGGGTGTCTCGGTTGCCGGGCTCGGTCACTGCCAGCCGATGCGGTTGCCATACCCGTCGACGAATCTGAGCTGCGGGAACTCCTGCGACAAACGCACCAGGAATTCTTGCCCCTCGGCCGTGGACACGGGCCACGCCCAGTTCTGCACGCCGCCCGAGCGTTTCAGCGCCTCGACGAACATGTCGCGTTCGGCTCCGGCGCCCTCATGACGCTTCGGCACGAGGACTCGCGTGATGCGCGCGTAGTCGTGAAGCACGATGAACTGAAAGCTCGAACCCGTCTTGTCGTCGCGCACGATGAATTCACGCGAACCCGGGATGTCGGGCGGGATCTCGACCGTATCGAACCGCCTGTTCGCGCCGGCCGCGGTCGACTGGCGGTACGACCGCGCGAAGAAGAACAGCACCACCGCGATCATCGACATGACGACCAGGCCGCCGACGATGCGGCCGCCCGGGAACGCGTCGAGGTCGAACATCGGCTCAGTCCTCCGCGCGTTCGGTGTGTGTGCCGCCGCCATGGGTGTCGTCGCCGATGGCCCGACCGTCCTCGCCGGCGGAGGTCACGTGGGTGTCGCGCTCGTCGTCGCCGAGGTCGGTCGCCGTCGGTAGCGTCGGCACCGTCGTCTCGCCGAGCAACGACGGAACCCGCCCGAGCGCCTCGGCCGTCGCGACGCCCTGGCTGTCGTCGGGGTGGGCGATGAGCCCGAGTTCGGCGGGTGCCGCGAGGAGCGGATGCCGCGGCAATACTCGCACTGTGTAGCCGAACCCTCCCGAGTGCACGAGCCGGACCTCACCCTCGAAGATCGTCTCGCGCGATCCATCGGCCGGTGCATCCGGGGCCGTGCCCGAGTTGGCGCTCTCGGCGGGCCGCAGCTCGGCGATGCGCGTCGACGTCAGTTCTCCATCGAACGAGGCGGCGCCGTAGACGACCTGCACGCTCAGTTCATCCGGCGACAGACCCGCCGTGAGAATGCGGGCGCGCAGGCGCAGGACGTCGTCCACCTGCGGCACGTGCTCGAGTCCCCCCGATTCGACGTGGGCGACCGTGACGCCCGGCCAGGCACCTCGGACGCGCTGCTTCCAGGCGGCCAGCTCGCGGGCCGGGCGGGAGTTCTCGGGCGTGAGGGTGGCTCGCGACCGCGCGGCGGGAACGTAGAGGTTCTCGACGTATTCGCGCACCATGCGCTCGGCGCTGAGCTCGGGCGACAGGTGGGCGAGCGAATGCCGCACGCGCGACATCCAGGCCCGCGGCACACCGTCGTCGCCGCGGTCGTAGAACTCGGGCACCACGCGGGTCTCGAGCAGCTCGTAGAGCGCGTTGGCCTCGAACAGGTCCCGCTCCTCGCTGGCCCCCTCGCCCGGAGCCGTGGGAATCGCCCAGCCGTTGACGCCGTCGAAGTATTCGTTCCACCAGCCGTCGAGGATGGACAGGTTGAGCGAACCGTTCATGGCCGCCTTCATGCCCGAGGTGCCGCACGCCTCGAGCGGCCGAAGCGGGTTGTTCAGCCAGACATCGGTGCCCGGGTAGAGCACCTGGGCCATGCGGATGTCGTAGTTGGCGAGGAACACGATGCGCCCGCGCACGGCCGGCTGCTGCGCGAACTCGACGAGCTTCTGAATGAGACGCTTGCCGTCTTCGTCGTGCGGATGCGATTTGCCGGCGACGACGATCTGCACGGGACGGACGGGGTCGGTAAGGATGCGCGTCAGGCGCTCCTGATCGTGCAACATGAGGGTCAGTCGCTTATAGGTGGGCACGCGGCGCGCGAAACCGATGGTCAAGACATCGGGGTCGAGCACGTGGTCGATCCAGTCCGGCGTGATGCCGCCGCGGTTCTGCTCCAGCCACAGGGCCCGTTCGCGCTCGCGGGCATCCGACACCAACGCCTGCTTCATCTCGCGTCGCACGCGCCACAGGTCGTCGTCGGAGAGGGCTTCGGACTGCCAGTCGACGCTCGTCGTGTCGGTCGTGCCGAAACGCTCCTCGGCGAGCCGCACGAGCCGCGAATCCGTCCACGTCGCGGCGTGCACGCCGTTGGTGATCGACCCGATGGGCACGTCGGCCTGCTCGAAACCGGGCCACAGCTTCTGGAACATGCCGCGCGACACATCGCCGTGCAGCTCGGACACGCCGTTGGCGCGCTGGGCCAGGCGCAAACCCATGAAGGCCATGTTGAACGCGGATGCGTCGCCTCCCGCACCGGCGTCACCCCCGTCTGTCGGCTCGGCCCCAAGCGCGAGCGCATCCCCCTGGTCAACGCCCGGAAGCAGGTCGCCGCCCTCGAGGTAGCGCGCGACGAGGCCCCGGTCGAACCGATCGATGCCCGCGGGAACGGGAGTGTGCGTCGTGAAGACCGTGCCGGCCCGTACGACCTCGAGCGCTTCGGCGAACGAGAGGCCCTGGCCGATGAGCGACGAGATGCGTTCGAGGCCGAGGAACCCCGCGTGCCCCTCGTTGGTGTGGAAGACCGACGGGAACGGAACATCGGACAGGTCGCACCAGTATTCGACCGCTCGAACGCCACCGATGCCGAGGAGAAGTTCCTGACGCAGCCGGTGCTCGGTATCGCCCCCATAAAGACGGTCGGTGACGGCTCGGTATTCGACCGTGTTCTCAGGAATGTCGGTGTCGAGCAAGAGGAGCGGCACGCGCCCCACCTCGGCGCGCCACACACGGGCCGACAGGGCTCCGCCGTCGGGCATCGCCAGGGTGACCACCACTGGGGTGGCATCGGCGTTGCGCAGCAACTGGATGGGCAGGCCATCCGCATCGAGAACCGGGTAGCTCTCCTTCTGCCAGCCGTCGGCCGACAGCGACTGTGCGAAATAACCGGCCCGATAGAACAGACCGACGGCCACGAGGGGCACGCCGAGGTCTGAGGCAGCCTTCAGGTGGTCGCCCGCCAAAATGCCGAGGCCACCCGAATACTGCGGCAACGACGCCGCGATGCCGAATTCCGGTGAAAAATATGCGATGGATGTCGGCGCGTCGTCACCGAGCGACTGATACCAGCGCGGCTCCCGCAGGTAGACCTCAAGGTCGGAGCGCAGCCCGTTCGCCCACTCGACGAAGCCGCGATCATCGGCCAATTGGCGCAAACGGTCGGCACCGATCGCGCCCAGCAATGCCACCGGATCGTGCCCCGTGGACTCCCACAACTCGGCGCTCATCTCGCGGAACAGGCGCTTCGTCGGCTCATGCCAACTCCACCGCAGGTTCGAGGCGAGCACGCCGAGCGCGTCGAGAGCGGGAGGGAGCACGGGCCGCACGGTAAATCGTCTGATCGCCTTCACCCGCTCAGCATAAACCGGTGGTGTGAACTCCCTCTTAGATGCTGTGCCCGGACGATACAACCCCTCACAGAGGCAGCCCGACTCCGGTACGGTCGGACAAGGACCAACGGTAAGGGGAGCGGCTCTCGTGGCAGCAGAAAAAGGCAACCGACGTCGGACACCGGCGAAGACCACCAAGAAGGCTTCGTCGCCCCAAGCGGCCGCGGCCGACGGAATCGTGACGCACCCGGGGGCTGTGACCCCGGGGGCAGTGAGCCCCGGCGCAGCGAACGCTGACTCAGTGAACGCTGGCTCGGTGGACGCTGGCTCGGTGAACGCTGGCTCAGTGAATGCTGACGCGGTGCGACCGGGCGCGGCGGATGCCGTCGAAACCCCGGTCGTGGAGCCGTCGCCGCCGACGCCGCCCGCGACGGCCGCGTCGCACACGCCCGACGCGCCGAGCCCCGAAGACGAAACGTCGCCGTCTGCCGACGCCGGCACCCCGGCCGCAGCTGCAGCGCCGACGCAGCCCGGCACGGACGACGTTCCGACCGAAGCTTCGGGCGGCGACCTGCCGACGAGCGGTTCGACCGCCGGCGCCTCGGCGACAGCCGGTGCGGCCGCGCTCGACCTCTCGCTGAGTGCCGACAAGACCACCGTCACCCCGGCGACCGACGCCGCCCGTCAGGCCGGCAGCGACTTCCGCCCCGTCATCGGCCGCATCCCCGTGCTCGACGTCACCCCCGCGCTGCCAGACCACCTGTGGCCGGCCAAGGCCGTCGTCGGCGAGGTCGTCGAATTCGGCGCCACAGCCTTCCGCGAGGGCCACGACCTCATCGGCACGCAGCTGCTCCTCACCGATCCGTCGGGCACCACGACGGCTCACCGCCTGTCCCCCGGAGCCCCCGGGCTCGACCGGTGGGAAGGCCTCGTCCGTGTGGATGTCGAGGGCGACTACACCTTCCGCGTGCGCGCATTCGCCGACGACTGGGCCACGTGGCAGCACGCCGCCGAGATCAAGGTGCCCGCCGGCATCGACGTCGAGCTCATGTTCCAGATCGGCGCGGGACTCGCTTCCCTCGCGGCCGACCAGCCCGAACGCTCCGAAGACGCCCGTGCTCGCCTGTCGGCGGCCGCCCGCACGCTGCTCGACGACGAACGCTCGATCGACGAGCGCGCCGCCGTCATCAGCGACGAGACCGTGTCGGCCCTTCTCGCCGACATCCCGCTCGCCTCGCTCGAAAGCTTCTCCGACGAGCGCACCCTGCGCGTCGAACGACGCCGCGCCGGCGTGGGCTCCTGGTACGAGTTCTTCCCGCGCTCCGAGGGTGCCGTCAAGAACGCCGACGGCTCGTGGCAGTCCGGCACGTTCCGCACCGCGGCCCGACGCCTCGAAGGTGTGGCGGCCATGGGGTTCGACGTGCTCTATCTGCCGCCCATCCATCCCATCGGCCACGCGTTCCGTAAGGGCCCGAACAACACCATGAACCCGGGGCCGCACGACCCCGGATCGCCGTGGGCCATCGGCTCGGCCGAGGGCGGACACGACGCCATCCACCCCGACCTCGGCACCGTCGAAGACTTCCAGTTCTTCGTCGCCGAGGCGCAGAAGCACGGCATCGAGGTCGCCCTCGACTTCGCGCTGCAGGCCTCGCCCGACCACCCGTGGGTGAGCGAGCATCCCGAATGGTTCACCACCCTGCCGGACGGCACCATCGCCTACGCCGAGAACCCGCCGAAGAAGTATCAGGACATCTACCCGATCAACTTCGACAACGACCCCGAGGGCATCCGCCAGGAGGCGCTGCGCGTGCTGCGGCACTGGATCGACCTGGGAGTGCACATCTTCCGCGTCGACAACCCGCACACCAAACCGCTCGACTTCTGGGAGTGGATCATGCACGAGGTGCGCCAGACGCACCCCGACATCGTGTTCCTCGCCGAGGCCTTCACGCGCCCCGCCATGCTGCAGGGGCTCGCCAAGGTGGGCTTCCAGCAGAGCTACAGCTACTTCACGTGGCGCAACACCAAGGAAGAGCTCGAGGAGTTCTTCCAGAGCATCTCCCACGAGACGAGCGACTTCCTGCGCCCGAACCTCTTCGTCAACACGCCCGACATCCTCACCGAGTACCTGCAATTCGGTGGGCCGAGCGCCTACACGATCCGCGCAGCCCTCGCCGCCACGGCCGCCCCCGTCTGGGGCGTCTACTCCGGGTTCGAGCTGTTCGAGAACGTGGCCCGACCGGGCGCCGAAGAGAACATCGACAATGAGAAGTACGAATACAAGCCGCGCGACTTCGCGGCCGCCGAACAGGCTGGCGCATCGCTCGGGCTCTTCCTCGGGCTGCTCAACAAGATCCGCCGCGAGCACCCGGCCCTGCAGCAGCTGCGCAACCTGACGCTGCACGCGAGCGATGACGACAGCATCCTCGTCTACAGCAAGTTCCTCGACGGCGCTTTCACCGAAAGCGGCTCGAGCGACCGCATCCTCGTCGTCGCCAACGTCGACCCGCACTCCGTCCGCGAGACCACGGTGCACCTCGACACGACCGCGTTCGGCATTCCGCAGGGCGCTGCCTACGAGGTCACCGACCTGGTGACCGGCGAGACCTACACGTGGGGGGACCACAACTACGTGCGACTGGATGCATTCTCGCACCCGGTGCACATCTTCGAGGCGAAGGAGATCCGCCCATGACCCCTCCCCGTTTCCCCTGGTCCAAGAAGTCGGCCGACGAACCCGACGAGACCGCATCGACACCCGCACCGAAGGCTGAGGAACCTGTGACCGAACAGAACGAGAAGCCCGACGCATCCACGCCCGTCTCCGAGGCACCCGGCGTGGAGCACGCGCACCACGCGGAGCCCTTCGGCGAATACGCCGGCCAGGATCGCGACCCCGAAACCATCTCCGCAGAGGCCGAGGCGCACGCCGACGAGGTCGAGGAAGAACTTCCCGCCCAGGTCAGCCAGTTCGACGGCGACGCGGCGGATGTCGTGATCGACGTTCCCGGCACCGAGCCCGAAGCCGCAACCGCGACCGCGCCCGACGACAGCGCCGCCGCCCCCGAGGCCGTCCCGGCGACGGACACAGCTACGGACACCGCGCCCGACACAGCGACCGCAGCGGCAACGGACGCACCGACGACCGATGGAGACGCATCCGCCGAGGTCGTCTCCTCCTTCGGCTCGCCCGAAGACGGAGCGGCCGCATGGGCTTCAGCCCACGACTCGTCGGGGTCTCAGCCCACCGAGGCGACCCCGGCCGACCCCACGGTCGACGAATGGATCCTCGAAGCCGTCGCCGAGGGCCGCTACTACTCCCCCCACAGCGTTCTCGGCATCCACCCGCTGGGTGGCGGCCGCACGGTCATCCGCGCCCGACGCCCCCTGGCCGAATCGGTCACCGCGCACCTCGAGCCGGGCGGCACCGTCACGCTCGAGCACGCCCACGCCGGCATCTGGCAGGGCGTCTTCGACGGCGACCCCGTCGACTACACCGTCGAGGCCACCTATGAGGACGGTCCCCCGTGGATCGCCGACGACCCCTACCGTTTCGCCCCGACCATCGGCGAACTCGACCTGCACCTCATCGGTGAAGGCCGCCACGAAGAGCTCTGGACCGCCCTCGGCGCCCACGTGCGCACCCACGGCGGCATCTCGGGCGTGAGCTTCTCGGTGTGGGCCCCCCACGCGCAGGCCGCCCGCGTCGTCGGCGACTTCAACGGTTGGGACGGCACGGGCCACGCGCTCCGCAACATGGGTTCGACGGGCGTGTGGGAAATCTTCGTGCCCGGCCTCGAAGCCGACGCGCTCTACAAGTTCGACCTCCTGGGCCAAGACAACGTCTGGCACCGCAAGGCCGACCCCATGGCGCGTTTCGCCGAGCAGTCCCCCGGCACCGCGTCCATCGTCGCTCCGCCGTCGACACACGAATGGCAGGATGCCGCGTGGCTCGAGCAGCGCGCCACCACCGAGGTGCACCGCCGCCCCATGAGCGTCTACGAGATGCACGTCGGCTCGTGGCGTCCGGGACTCGGCTACCGCGAACTCGCCGAACCGCTCATCGACTACGTGCTCGCCCTCGGCTACACGCACGTCGAATTCATGCCGCTCGCCGAGCATCCCTTCGGCGGCTCATGGGGCTACCAGGTGACGGGTTACTACGCCCCCACCAGCCGTTTCGGCAACGCCGACGACCTGCGCTACCTCATCGACCGTCTGCACGGCGCCGGCATCGGCGTTCTGCTCGACTGGGTTCCCGGGCACTTCCCCAAGGATGGCTGGGCGCTTGCGAACTTCGACGGCCAGCCGCTCTACGAGCACCCTGACCCGCGCCGCGGCGAGCAGAAGGACTGGGGCACACTCGTCTTCGACTTCGGCCAGCGCCAAGTCAAAAACTTCCTCGTCGCCAACGCGCTCTACTGGCTCGAAGAGTTCCACGTCGACGGCCTGCGTGTCGACGCGGTCGCCTCCATGCTCTACCTCGACTACTCGCGCAACGAGGGCGAGTGGCTGCCGAACCAATACGGCGGCCGCGAAAACCTCGAGGCGATCTCGCTGCTGCAGGAAGCCAACGCGACGGCATACAAGCGCAACCCCGGCGTCGTCGTGATCGCCGAGGAATCGACAAGCTGGCCCGGTGTCACCAAACCCACGAGCGAAGGCGGTCTCGGTTTCGGCTACAAGTGGAACATGGGATGGATGCACGACTCGTTGCAGTACATCCAGGAGGATCCGCTCTACCGCTCGTACCACCACAATGAGCTCACGTTCTCGCTCGTCTACGCGTTCAGCGAGAACTTCCTCCTCCCGATCAGCCACGACGAGGTCGTGCACGGCAAGGGGTCGCTGTTCAGCAAGATGCCCGGCGACCACTGGCAGAAGCTCGCGAACATGCGCGCCTACCTGGCCTTCATGTGGGCGCACCCCGGCAAGCAACTGCTCTTCATGGGCCAGGAGTTCGGGCAGCAGTCCGAATGGTCGGAGGGACGCGGGCTCGACTGGTGGACCCTCGACCAGCCCAGCCACCAGGGCCTCTTCGACCTCGTGTCGCAGCTCAACAAGTCCTACGTCGCCAACCCGGCCCTCTGGGAGCTGGACGCGTCGCACCAGGGCTTCGAGTGGCTCGACGGTGGAGACGCCGAACGCTCGGTGATCTCCTTCATTCGCTGGGCCGAAGACGGCAGCGCCATCGCCGTCTTCGTCAACTTCTCGGGCTCTCCCCACCACGACTACCGCACGGGCCTGCCCTTCGCGGGCGAGTGGGACGAGATCCTCAACACGGATGCCGCGGCGTTCGGCGGATCCGGTGTCGGCAACATGGGCACCGTGACGGCTACGAACGACCCGTGGGCCGGCCGCAGCGCGTCGGCATCGATGTCTCTGCCGCCCCTCGGCGCGGTTTGGCTCAAGTACCGCGGGTAGCGAGACCCGTTAGACACGGAAACGGCCGGGAGAGGATGTGAATCCTTCTCCCGGCCGTTTCGTTGACGTCAGTTCAGATCGCTTCGAATGGCGGAGCGTCTAGAACAGCAGGTTGGTCAGGCGTCCTCGAGCAATTGCGACCCGCGGGTCGTCGAGCCCGACGACCTCGAACAGTTGCAGCAGACGCGCGCGCACGGTGTTCTTGCCGTCGGCGTCCTGCTCGGGGAACAGCGTGAGCAGACGGTCGAAAGCATCCTCGACATGCCCGCCCGAGAGGTCCAGATCGGCGACGTCGAGCTGAGCTCCGAGGTCGTCGGGCTTCTGCGCGGCGGCCGAGCGGATCTCGTCGAGCGTCTTGCCGTTCAGGCGGTGCAGCAGGCTCACCTGGGCGAGCCCGGCGTGCGCCATCTTGTCGGTGGGGTTCTGGGCGATGGCCTTCTCATAGGCGCGGATGGCGGCCGGGTAGTCGCCCTGGTCGATCGCGTCGTACGCCTCCTGGTGCAGCGGCGGCAGCGGCGGCTCCTCGGGGGCTGCGGCTTCCGCGCCCCCCTCCGGGGCGCCCACGACCGTGACCGAGCCCGAGACGCCGCTCTGCGCGGCAGCCTCGAGAACCTGCTCGAACACCTGGCGCACCTGGGGCTCGGGGATGGCGCCCTGGAACAGCTGCAGCGGGCGCCCGCCGATGACGGCCGCGACCGTCGGAATGGACTGCGCCTGGAACGCCTGCGTCAGCTGCGGGTTCTGGTCGACATCGACTTTGACGAGCACGAACCGACCGCCGAATTCGGCGACGAGCTTGTCGAGGATGGGCGACAGCTGCTTGCACGGCTGGCACCATTCGGCCCACAGGTCGACGATGACGGGAACCTGAGCGGAGAGGTCGAGAAACTGGGTGAAGTTTTCATCGGTTCCGTCGAAGACGAGCCCGGGCAACTCGATAGCCGCACCGGCAGCACCCGCGCCTCCGGGCTGGCCGACCGCTGCCTGCGCTGCGGCGCCCGTGGGGGCCCCAGTACCCGCCCCGGCAGCCCCGGAACCATTCGTCGCGCCCGTGGCCTGTGCGGCCGCCTGGGCGTTGGCCCGGTTGACGAGCCCCGACAGGTCGACGGCTCCGCGCAACGCGGCGGGGTTCACATCGAGATTGGCCATGTCTTACAGATCCTCCAGTGATGACAAACAGTAGATGGCGGTGCGCTGCCTAGGGCAGTTCGGTGGCGCTCACGAGCCCCTGGCTGAAGCCGAGCAGACGAATCTTCTCGGTGCTTCCGGTCGGCGGCACGTAGAACAGCAGCTGGTCGCCGTAGGTGCTCGTGACACCCTTCTTCGTCTCGGTGAGACCACTCAGGGCCGCGACGGCTCCGGATGTCTTCACGCTCGCGCCCTCTTCGACCGGCTTCACGGTCTCGGAGTCGGTCACGTTGACGGCGATGATGGCGCCCGAGTCGTTCGTCGCGAGGGCCAGCGCCGGGCCGGAGCCAGCCTTCGTGGCGAATTCGATCGACGCCGTGTCGGGCAGGTCGGCCTTCTTCTTCTCACGGTCTTCTGACACCTGCGTGCGCAGCGTGTCGCCTTCGGCCGCGAACTGGGCGGCATATTGCGAGCTGTCGCCGTTGGCGAGCACGTCGGCGTAGGCCTCGGCGATCTTGTCGGGCGCGATCAGAAGGAAGCTCGAGTCCGGCGGAATCTGCGAGGCGCCGATGGTGGCGGGCGCGACATCCGGAATCTGAGCCTGGGGTTCGAGCCGCACCGAGTAGTCGATGAGGTAGTTGGCGCGCGGCGTCTCCTGCGTCAGCACGAGCAGCGTCGGGGCGACGCTCGTGTCTTCGGCATCCTGAATGACCGTCATCACAGTGCGCGGCCAGGTGTCGGATGCCTGGGGCAGCGTCAGCGTAATGGGCGACGCGGGGATCGCGGCGGTCGCCTGCGCATCGGCGTTCTTCGAACGGATCTGGTAGTTCGCCTTGCGCTCGTCGAGCGCGGGCCCGGTCAAGCGCGTGGCTGCGACGTCGGCGCTCTTCTGCTCGTCGGCGTCCGCGACGACGGCCGAGATCTTCGAGACGATGCGCTCGATCTGCGGCACGCTGACGACGGGCGCGGGCTGGCTGTCATCCGTGGCGGCCGCATCGGTCGAGGTGCTGGTCGGCGTGGCGCTCTGGGCCGGCAGTTGCGGCCAGAAACTCGGGCTGCACCCGCTCAGGGCCAGTGAGGAGACGAGGGCGACGGGGATGACCGCGATGAGGGCGTTGCGGCGTGCGGCTTTGGGGCGCCGGGCCTTAGGGGCGCGCGGCAGCTTCTTCTGGTCGTCGAGCGGCGGCAGCGACTTGCGGCGCGGGCCGCGCGAACGGCGCATGTGGCGCAGGCCCAACAGGTAGAGCACGAGGCCGACGGCCAGCAGGATGATTCCGCCGACGATCAAGGGGCCTGCCCACGGTGTCGCGTTGTCGAGCGGCCACGAGAGCTTGACGGTGGAGGGGGCGGGCTCCGAGCCATCCGAAGCGATCAGCACACTCACGTCGTCGGGCACGCTCATGGGCGCAATGAGGGCGCGGTCTTCGGTGAACTCGCCGAGCCACAGGTCGGAACCAGCGGGGTCGGTCACGTCTGAGGCCGCATCGGCATCGGTGGATGCCTCATCCCCCGAATTGGACCCGGTAGACGTGTCGGCGGGCTTCGGCGTCACGACGTCGGACACAAGCTTCTTCTCGTCATCGAGCGTCAGGAGGTTGTACTTCGACTCCCCCAGCCACGCCTTCACGTCGGAGGTGCGGCCGTAGGCCAGGTAGGCCTTCGACGAGCCGGCCAATGTCACGGTCTGCTGACCGGGGTTGGCGTTCAGCGTTGTGCCGTCGATGACCGTGTAGGGCAGCTCGCCCGACACCTTCACCTCGACCGTCTGGGTCGGCGGACCCAGGAACACGGTGCGTTGAGCGATGCCCGTGATGATCATGGCGGCGGCCACGACGAACGCGGCTATAGCGAGTACGAATCGCACGAAATCTCCTCCTGGGTCGCCGTTGCGGGGGTTCTCGCACCCGTCGACAGGGGTTCGTGACGGGCGGACGGCGACGAACACAGACATTCCAGACTAGTGGCACAGTCTGAGAGGCGTCTAGAAAGTGAGCGGAGGCGCAGACGCAAGGGGTTCGTCCTGCGCAGGGTGGCTGCGCGCCGCGCGCTACGATGAAGCGATATTGCGGCCGGGGTCTCTCCGGCCGTTCGCGCCGAAGGGGCACCCATGAAGATTCAGAATCCGTTCCGGTTCGGCCTGGTCGCAACGCTCGGCGTCGGCCTCGGCCTGCTGATCATCACGTCGATCATCTCGCTGCAGACCATCCTGATCTATATCGGCGCTGCCCTCTTCATCGCCCTCGGTCTCGAGCCGATCGTCGGATGGCTCGAGAAGAAGCACTTCCCGCGCTGGTCGGCCGTGCTCATCGTCGTCGTGGGCGTCCTGGCGCTGGTCGCGGGCCTCGTGTGGATGCTCGTGCCCATCATCGCCGAGCAGATCACGAAGCTCGTCAAGCTCATCCCGACCATCCAGCAGCAGATCGGCGACCTGAGCCTCGTCGAATACATCAAGGCGCAATTCCCCTGGGTGCCCGTCGACAACATCATCGGCGAGGTCGGCAAGTTCTTCAGCGATGTGAACAGCGTCGCCAACCTGACCGGTGGCCTTCTGTCCTTCGTCGTCGGCGTCGGTTCCGCGCTCTTCGGCGTGCTGATCGTCCTCATCCTCACCCTCTACTTCACGGCGTCGTTGCCCTCGATGAAGCGCGGCATGTACCAGTTGGTGCCCGCGTCGAAGCGCGCGAACTTCGCCGACCTGTCCGAGCAGATCACGTCGTCGGTCGGGCGTTACGTCATCGGCCAGGCGTCGACCGCCGCCATCAACGGTGTGCTGTCGTTCATCTTCCTGTCGATCATCCAGGCGCCGTTCCCGGCCGTGCTCGCGGTCGTGGCGTTCTCGTTCTCGCTCATCCCGCTCGTCGGAACGCTGACGGGTTCCATCATCATCACGCTCGTCTGCTTCATCCCGGGCCTCGGCGGCGTGACCACGGCCATCACCGCGGCCATCTACTACCTCGTCTACATGCAGATCGAGGCGTATGTCTTGAGCCCCCGCATCATGAGCCGTGCCGTCGCCGTCCCCGGAGCCGTCGTCGTCATCGCGGCCCTGGCCGGTGGCTCGCTGCTCGGACTGCTCGGAGCGCTCATCGCCATCCCGACCGCCGCGTCTATCCTGCTCATCATCAAACAGGTGCTCATCCCGCGCCAGAACGAGCTGTAGGAACCCCGCAGCTCGCAATCGCCCCAGGCGTTGGGCGCCAGCCGGGCGGGCGTTAGGCGCCAGCCCGGCGGGCGTTAGGCGCCAGCCCGGCGGGCGTTAGGCGCCAGCCCGGCGGGCGTTAGGCGCCAGCCGGGCGCGCGTTAGGCGTCCGCCCGGCGGGCGTCAGGCGTCAGCCGTTCCAGACGGTCGGCAGGGGCAACGCCTCGGGGTTCACGGCGCGCACGATCTCGGTCAGCACGGTGCGGGTCTGAGACTCGCCGACCCAGAGGTGTTTGCCGCCGGTGACGGGTATGAGCGTCATATCGGGAACCGACGCGAAACGCTCGGCCGCGGCATCCGGGCGCAGGTATTCGTCGAACTCGGGGATCAGCGCGATGAGCGTGCGCGGGTCGCCGTGCCAGGCCGCGACCTCTTCGGCTGTTGCGCGGTGCAGCGGCGGCGACAACAGGATGGCCCCGTCGATATCGTGCTGCCGGCCGTACTTGAGCGCCAACTCGGTGCCGAACGACCAGCCCACGAGCCACGGATGCGGCAGCGAGAACTGCGCGACCAGGTCCATCGCCGCGCGCACATCCGCTTCTTCGCCGATGCCCTGCTCGAAAGCCCCGTCGCTCGTCCCCCGCGGAGACGTCGTTCCGCGCGTGTTGAACCGCAGCACGGCCAGTTGTGCCAGCGCGGGAAGCCTCGCCGCGGCCTTGCGCAGAATATGCGAGTCCATGAACCCGCCGTGGGTCGGCAGGGGATGCAGCGTCACGAGCGTGGCGACCGGATCACCGTGTTCGGGAAGCGCCAGTTCGCCGACGAGCGTCAGCCCGTCCTCCGTGTGCAGCTCCACGTCTTGCCGCCGAGCGGGAAGCTCGACGCTCCCCCGGATCTCGATCTCGTCGCTCATACTCGTCCTGTCGCTTATCTTGTCGTTCTCTGTCTCTCGCCGCTGTCAAGCCACGTCATGCCGCGGCTGCCGCCGTAGCGCCGTGGATGTCGCCGCCGCGGTCCGGCTCAGGCGATGTTCCAGCAGTGCAGGTGCCAGTGCCGGCGCGCGGCGAGGTCGGCCTCGTCACCCATGACGCCGTCTGCGCGCCACGCCACGATGTGCGCTACCCCGATCTGGATGCCGAGCTGGCACCCGGGGCAGATGTAGACCTTCGCGGCCTGGGTGGCCGACACCGGCTGCACGTTCCATTCACGGCCGCGGCGGGTCTCGGTGCGCCGCCAACCCGACATCAGATAAGAGAGATCTTCATCGTTGTTCGAGGGTTTGCGCCCGCGGGGCCGGTTGCTTCTGGGCATGAAACCATCCTAGGGAACAACGAAGGGGCCGCATCCGAAGATGCGACCCCAGCGTGAGTGGTTCAGCGTTGTTCTTAGTACCAGTTCATGGCCTGCGAGTGAGCCCAGGCACCGCACGGGCTGCCGTAGCGGCCCGTGATGTAACCGAGACCCCACGTGATCTGCGTGGCGGGGTTGGTCTGCCAGTCGGCACCGGCCGTCGCCATCTTGCTGCCGGGGAGCGCCTGCGGAATGCCGTAGGCACCCGAGGAGCCGTTATTCGCGTTGACGCGCCAACCGGACTCCTTGTTCCAGAGGGAGACCAAGCACGAGTACTGGTCGTCGCCCATGCCGCGCGCGGCGAGCATGTCGCGCGCGATGGCCTTCGCGGAACCCGGGTCGGGGGCCGCAGCCACGGGCGCCACGCCCGAACCTGTTGCGGCCTTCTTGGTGGCAGTACCGGTGGCGGGGGTCTCGACGACCGGCGTGGGGGTCGGGGTCGGCTTGGGAGCCAACACGACCTCGTAGCCGTCGCGGTCGAAGCCGGTCTCGTACCCACCCGCGACGGCGACCGTCTGAGCGGCCTCGCCGTCGAAGCGTTGACCGGCCGGCTGGTAGTACGGCGACGCGATAGCGCCTGCCGTCGGGTCTACCACGTTGACCATGACGACCCCGGATGCCGCGGCAAATGCGAATGCGAAGAGCGCAATTCGCGACCGGGATCGAGGTCTGTGGAACGCCGCTCGAGTGCTTCGAGTCGGCTTGGATGCTGGAAGATTCACTACATGCTTACCCACGATCATCCGATTTTAGCCGAGATGTCGTGTATTAGCCACCCGAGGGGGGTCGGCTCAGCGAACCGCCAGCATGACTTCGACCACACTGTCGAGCAAAAGGTCGACCTGCGACTCCCGATATCCCCCGCGTTGAGCGGAGAACGCGACCGTGCGGACCTGCTCGATATTGACCGGTTTTCCCTCTTCGAAGTAGGCGATGAGGCGTTCGGCCAGCGCGTCGACCTCTGACCGGCGGTAGCCCTTCGAGAGCACGCTCACACGCGAGAAGCGTTCACCGTCTGGTCGGGCGAGCCGGTTCAGGATGACCTGCGCGGTCTCACGAGCCGACGAGAGCCACTCGCGTTTCCCTGCTTCTTCGAATGCGCGCTCGCGTTCGCGCAGGAAGAATGCGTCTTCGAGTCGCTCGAGCGCGGCGTCGACGTAGGCGGTCGAGTATCCGCCCTTCTTCAGGCCGAACGATACGTGCCGGATCTCGTCGGATGTCATGCCACCCTCGTCGTCCGCGTCATAGGCCGCGCGGGCCCGGGCGAGGAAGGCGTCGACCTCGCGCTGGTCGTACCCTTTGCTGCGACGTTTGGCCGTCGGGAATGTCGTTGTCACGCGACTATTCTGCCTTACCGCGGGCGCGGGGCGGCGCGAGGTGTGTGGCCCGCGTCATCCGAGCGGCGTCTGCAGGTTGACGATCAAGAACACGGCCAGCGCGATGGGTGCCGACGGCAGCATGGAGTCGAGTCGGTCGAGGATGCCGCCGTGCCCGGGCAACCAAGAGCTCATGTCTTTGACACCCATATCGCGTTTGATCAGCGACTCGGTGAGGTCTCCCATGATGGCGGTGCCCAGGATGAGCAGACCCAGGACGACTCCCACCCACCACTCGACCTGCAGCATGAAGATCGCCAGCAGCACGCCCGCGATGACCGCCGCGATCCCGGCCCCGATGAAGCCTTCCCAGGTCTTCTTGGGGCTGATTCGCGGCGCCATCGGATGCTTGCCGAAGTTCAGCCCGGCCACATAAGCCCCGGTGTCGACCGAGACGACGAGGATGAGGAACGCGAGCACCCACCACTGGCCGCCCTCCTGCCGCACGAGGACGACGGCGAAAGATGCGAGGAACGGCACGTAGATCTGCACGAACGCACCGGTCGCGAGGTCGGCGATCGTATCGATCGCGGACCGGCTCGTCGAGGAGGCCATCTGCGCCAGGAGGCGCCACACGACGACGACCGCGATCGAGCCGAGCAGAGCCGACCACCGCACGGCGCCGTCGCCGAGGTAACCGGAAGCGACGATGCCCACGCCGAAGACCACCTGCGGTATGGCGTCGAGCCGGCGCCCCGACTTGTTGAGCGCCTGGACCAACTCGAAGGTCGTGATCGCGACGATGAGGGCCGCGAAGATGACGAAGACCCATTTGAGGAAGATGAGGCTCGAGATGAGCAGCAGGCCGAGAACCAAACCGATGCCGATGGCGAGCACCAGGTTGCGACCGGTGCGCGCCTCGATGCGCTCGTTGGCCTGGTCGATCTGCGCGCGCGTCGCCTGCACCTGCCGCTCGATGTCGGCACGCTTTGCTTTCAGCTGTGACTGGAGTTCATCGCGGCTGAGGCGTTTGCGGGCAGCAACGCGCGGCACCTTCCCCGGGCGGGGTTCGTGTGGATCGGTCATCATATCGCCGCCTGGGGCGGACGCGGGTGTTCCACGAGGCGTCAGACCTCGAGGAGCTCCGCTTCCTTGCGCTTCAGCGCGTCGTCGATCTGGTCGATGTGGGTCTTGGTGAGCGCTTCGAGCTCTTTCTCCGCGCGGGCCACGTCGTCGTCGCCGACCTCGCTCTTCAACGCCTCGAGGTCGTCCTTGCCCTTACGACGGATGTTGCGCACGGCCACCTTGGCGTCTTCACCCTTGCCGCGCACGATCTTCACGTATTCGCGGCGACGCTCTTCGGTCAGCTCGGGAAGCGTGACGCGCACGATGGTGCCGTCGTTGGTGGGGTTGGCACCCAGGTTCGGGGTGTCGCGGATGGCCTGCTCGATGTCCTTCAGCGCGGACTTGTCGTAGGGCGTGACGATGAGCGTGCGCGCCTCTTGGTTCTGCAGCGATGCGAGCTGCTCGAGGGGCGTCGGGGTGCCGTAGTAGCTCACCTGGATCTTCTGGAACATCTGCGGGTTGGCACGGCCCGTGCGAACCGAGGCGAAATCGTCTTTGGCGACCTCGACGGCCTTGTTCATTCGGGCGCCAGTGTCTGACAGAACATCCGCGATCACGGGGACTCCTTCTCGTTGCGTGCAGTCGTCACCATTCTATGGTGAACGGATGATGACGACATACGGGTGGCGCCTAGGCGCCCGGGTGGGGTGGTGCTAGTTCTGGACCAGGGTGCCGAGGCCGGCGCCGAGGATGGCGGCAGTCACGTTGCCGGCCGGCTGCATGCCGAAGACCTGCATGGGCATGTTGTTGTCCATGCACAGGCTGAAGGCGGTGGAGTCGACGACCTTGAGACCGCGCTGCAGGGCCTCCTGGTAAGTGATGTGGTCGATCTTGTGCGCGTCGGGGTTCTGGCGGGGGTCGTCGGAGTAGACGCCGTCGACGCCGTTCTTGGCCACGAGGACCACGTCGGCACCGATCTCGAGCGCGCGCTGGGCGGCGACCGTGTCGGTGGAGAAGTAGGGAAGGCCGGCGCCGGCACCGAAGATGACGACGCGGCCCTTTTCGAGGTGGCGTTCGGCGCGGCGCGGGATGTACGGCTCGGCGACCTGGGTCATCGAAATGGCGGACTGCACGCGTGTGGCGGCGCCGGCCTGCTCGAGGAAGTCCTGCAGGGCGAGGGCGTTCATGACGGTGCCCAGCATGCCCATGTAGTCGGCACGGCCGCGGTCCATGCCGCGCTGCGAGAGCTCGGCGCCGCGGAAGAAGTTTCCGCCGCCGACGACGATCGCCACCTCGACCTCTTGCGCCGCCTGGGCGATCTCCTGGGCGATGGATGCGACAACGTCAGGGTTCACTCCGAGTGCGCCTGCACCGAACGACTCGCCCGACAGTTTCAGCAGTACCCGGCGCTTCTTCTTCTGGTCGGACATGTGTGCACCCTTTCATCCTGATTCTCACTAAAGCTACTGTGTGCGCGTGCCGCTCTCGGCGTGTGCGCACAAAAAAGGAGCCCGGATTGCGTGAATGCAATCCGAGCTCCTTCGGGGTATTAGGCCCCGACCTTGAAACGAACGAAGCCGGTGATGGTGAGGCCGGCGTCAGCCACGACCTTCTTCACCTGGACCTTGTTGTCTTTCGCGTAGTCCTGCTCGAGCAGTGCGACCTGCTTGAAGAAGGCGCCGAGGCGCCCTTCGACGATCTTGGGCAGGGCTGCTTCGGGCTTGCCTTCGTTGCGGGAGATCTCGGTGACGATCTCGCGCTCCTTCTCGACGGCGTCGGCAGGAACGTCTTCGCGAGCCAGGTACTGCGGGTCGGCGAAGGCGATGTGCTGGGCGATGCTGCGAGCGGTGTCGGCGTCGGAACCGGTGTACCCGACGACCACGCCGACCTGCGGGGGCAGGTCTTTCGAGGTCTTGTGCAGGTAGACGGCGAAGTCGTCACCCGTCACGACGGCGAGGCGGCGGAGTTCCACCTTTTCGCCGATGATGGCGGACTCTTCGTCGATGGCCTGGGCCACCGTCTTGTCGCCGGTCGACGCGGCGAGTGCCTCGTCGACGGTGGTTGCACCGGCGGCAACGGCGGCGTCGAGGACGACCTCGGACAGGTTGATGAACTTATCACCCTTTGCCACGAAGTCGGTCTCACAGGCCAGCTCGATGAGCGTGGTCGTGTTGCCGTTCTGCTTGGCGGCGACGAGGCCCTCGCTCGTGGAGCGGTCGGCGCGCTTGGCGTTCGACTTGGCGCCCTTGAGGCGGAGGATCTCGACAGCCTTCTCGAGGTCGCCATCGGCTTCCACGAGTGCGTTCTTGCTGTCCATCATGCCCGCGCCGAGACGGTCGCGGAGCGCTTTCACATCAGCGGCAGTGAAGTTTGCCATTAATATCTGCTTCCTCGTTCTAGGAACTGGTAGGAGGGAAAATTACTCAGCGTCGGCGACGGGCTGCTTCTCAGCCTCGGTCGCTTCTGCTTCGAGGCGAGCCTCGGTGTCGGCGTCGGCCTCGGGGGTCTTGGCGTCCTCGACCGGGGCGTCTTCCTTAGCCTCGTTCTTGGCCGCAACCTCGGCGTCGGCGTCGTTCTCTTCGGTGGGCAGCGGTGCGGCTTCGCTCTGGGCGAGCAACTCCTGCTCCCACTCGGCGAGGGGCTCGGTCGGAGCGGAGGACTCGCCGGCTTCGGGCTTCTGGTGACGCTGGATGAGGCCCTCGGCGGCGGCGTCGGCGATGATGCGCGTGAGCAGGCTCACGGAGCGGATCGCGTCGTCGTTACCCGGGATCGGGTAGGTGACCTCGTCGGGGTCGCAGTTGGTGTCGAGGATGCCGATGACGGGGATGCCGAGCTTCTTGGCCTCGTCGATCGCGAGGTGCTCTTTCTTGGTGTCAACAACCCACAGAGCCGAAGGCGTCTTGGTGAGGTTGCGGATACCGCCGAGCGACTTGTGCAGCTTGTCGAGCTCGCGCTTCTTGATGAGCAGCTCTTTCTTGGTGAAGCCGGACTTCGACGAATCTTCGAAGTCGAGCTCCTCGAGCTCCTTCATGCGAGCGAGGCGCTTCGACACGGTGCTGAAGTTGGTGAGGAGGCCACCGAGCCAACGCTGGTTGACGTAGGGCTGGCCGACGCGCGTCGCCTGCTCGGCGATGCTCTCCTGAGCCTGCTTCTTGGTGCCGACGAAGAGGACGGTGCCGCCGTGGGCGACGGTCTCCTTGACGAAGTCGTAGGCCTTGTCGATGTAGCCGAGCGACTGCTGCAGGTCGATGATGTAGATGCCGGAACGCTCGGTGAAGATGAAACGCTTCATCTTCGGGTTCCAACGGCGGGTCTGGTGCCCGAAGTGCACGCCGCTGTCGAGCAGCTGGCGAATGGTTACGACGGCCATGAGCCGTTCTCCTATTCTGGCGCCCCTGAGGAACGCCACTCGGTTGATATCCCTGGCCGGATGGCCACTGATCCTGGTGCCCGGCACAGACATCCGCATCGCCCCTTTTTGCCCGAACGAACGAACGGGAGGGGGGTGATGACCGGTGGATGGTGTGGCCGAATGGGCACGCGTAGTCACCCCGACGAGCGAGGTGCTCCGATCAGCATACCAGTCCGGGGACTAGGAAACGGTTGACTTCTTCTTGTCTTTGCGCACGAAGAGCGTTTCGGCCTGCTCCAGCTCCATGCCGTTCGTTTCGGGGATCTTTAAGAAGACGAAGAAGAACGAGAGGAGGGCGAAGAGGGCGTAGATGCCATAGGTGAGGGTGAGCGAGACATCCTGGGACAGGGGCAGGAACGTGACCGTGACGAGGAAGTTGGTCAGCCACTGAGCGGCGGCCGCCACACCGAGCGCCTTGGCTCGGATGCGGGTCGGGAAGATCTCGCCGAGCAACACCCAGACGAGCGGGCCCCAGCTCACGCCGAACGAGATGACGAAGACGTTGGCGCCGATGAGCGCGATGGTGCCGAACGGGTCGTCCAGCACGGGCTTGCCGTCGACGATGGATGCCTGACTGAACGCCAGGGTCATGGCGGCGAGCGACAGCGTCATGCCGACCGAGCCGATGAGGAGCAGCGGACGGCGCCCCACACGGTCGACGAGCAGGATGGCGACGATCGTGACGGCGACGTTGGTGACACTCGTGATGACCGAGATCGTGAAGGAGTTCGACTCGTCGAAGCCGACGGCCTGCCACAGCGTGGTGGAGTAGTAGAAGATGACGTTGATACCCACGAGCTGCTGCAGCATCGAGAGGATGATTCCGATCCACACGATCGGAGCCAGACCGAAGCGGTTGCCCTTCAGGGTTCCGGTCTTCTTGGCGATCTTGTCTTCCTCGATCGACTTCTCGGCCTCGCGCATGGCGCGATCGACCTCGTCGGAGGGCCACACGGTGGCGAAAATCTTCTTTGCTTCGGCTTCCTTACCGCGGCTCACGAGATAGCGCGGCGACTCGGGCAGGCGCAGGGCGAGGATGCCGTAGATCACGGCGGGAATGGCGCAGGCGAGGAACATCCAGCGCCACGCCTCGAGCCCGAACCAGAACTCCTTGGCCGCGCCACCCGCTGCATTGGCGAAGAGGGCGTCACTCAGGAGGGCGGCGAAGATGCCGAGCGTGATGGCGAGCTGCTGCAGAGAGGCTAGGCGGCCGCGAATCTTGCGGGGCGCGATCTCGGCGATGTAGGCGGGCGCGATGACCGATGCGATGCCGATGCCGAGGCCTCCGACGAGACGCCAGATCACGAGATCCCAGGCGGCGAAGGCGAAACCGGCGCCGATCGAGGAGACGAAGAAGAGTCCGGCACCCAGGAGCATGACCTTGATGCGGCCCCAGCGGTCGGCCAGGCGGCCCGCGCCGTAAGCACCGGCGGCACAGCCGAGCAAGGCGGATGCGACGGCGAAGCTCGTGACGCCGGAGCTCAGGTCGAACTGACCCTGGATGGCGTCGACGGCACCGTTGACGACCGACGAGTCGAACCCGAAGAGGAAGCCGCCGACGGCGGCCGAGATCGCAAGACCGATGACCCTGCGGGTCAGTTGCGCTTGACTGGGAGGCGCCGGATTCGACGCGGTTGAGTTGGACATTTCGTAACCTCCTCAGTCAGAGCTCGCGGCATCCGAGGGTGCCCGGCGAACTGACCTTCATTCTGGTCGTGTCGGTGCTGGCTGACAACCGTTTCTCCCGAAGCGCCGCGACCGGAAGTCATCCACAGATCGCGACGCGGGCAGCCGATCGGTTGCTTGCGCGGCCAGGCTGGTGAGCATGGCCCAGCAAGTATACGCACGCCCCCGCCTCCCGTTCGGTTCAGGGGCGACGGCCCTTGCAACGCCCGTCGGACAGGTATACGCGTCCACGAAGCGGGCCGCGGGTGGGATGTCGGGCCTGTTCCCGTTCCTGTTCCTGTTCATCTTCGCCCTGTCGTTTGGTCTCGAGGAAGCGATCGCAAAAACGGCGGAACAATCCGCCTCGGCAGCACTCGCAACACCGCTCGCAGCCGGGCCCGCGGTGGAAACCTCGGCTGCGCGGTGGGTGTGGCCCGCTGGGCGGGGCGAGGTGAGCCGCGCGTTCGAAAGCCCGGCCGACAAATACTCGGCGGGGCACCGCGGCATCGACCTGCCGGCATCGGTCGGCGAGGAGGTCGTTGCGCCCGCCGCGGGCGTCGTGCTCTTTGCCGGGGTGGTCGTCGACCGAGGAGTTCTGTCCATTCGGCACGTCGATGGAACGATGTCGAGTATCGAACCCATCTCGGCGTCCGTATCGGCGGGCGACGTGGTGACCTCAGGTCAATCGGTGGGTCGGGTTTCTGAGGGCGGGCACTGCGACGCGGCGTGTCTTCACGTCGGGGCACGCGTGAAGGGCGAATACGTCGACCCCGAGCCCTACTTCGTGTTGAGGCGGCGAGCCGTTCTCGTGCCGCTGGGCGACTTCGCTTCACCGTGACGGCTGGTCGCGGTCGCGCGGATGCGCGGCGCGTCTAGGCGCGCGGGTGAGCTCCGCGATAGCTGTCCTTCAGCCGCTCGAGCGAGACGTGGGTGTAGATCTGCGTGGTGCCGAGGGACGCGTGCCCGAGCATCTCTTGCACCGATCGGAGGTCGGCTCCGCCATCGAGCAGGTGCGTGGCCGCGGTGTGTCTCAGCGTGTGCGGGCCGCCGGTGTCGAAGCCGGGCAGCGTTTCGAGGAGACGGTTCACGACGTTGTAGACGGCTTTGACACCGATGCGCGATCCGCGGGCACCAAGGAACAGCGCGTGTTGCGAGCGGGCGGCGGGCGCCGTGGCGTTCGGGGAATCAAGCGCCCGATCCTGTGATCGGCTGAGCAGCTCGGGCCGCGCCCTCGTCAGGTAGTCGACGAGGGCGTTCTGCGCCGGCACCCCGAACGGTACGACACGCTGCTTCGATCCTTTGCCCGTGACGCGCGCCGTGAGCCGGTCGAGGTCCACGTCGTCGATGTCGAGGCCGACGAGTTCCGAGACGCGTGTCGCCGATGCGTAGAGCAGTTCGACGATCGCCACGTCTCGTATCGCGACCGCATCGCCGTCGTCGGCACGGCCACGAAGAACGTCGACCAGGTCGCTCATCTGCCCGGCTGCCACCACGTGTGGCAGGTGCCGCCCCGTCTTCGGCGAGCGAAGGCGGGCATTCGCATCCGTCGCCGACGGGACGTGGGCTGCGTTCCACTTGGACCACCCACGGATAGCGGCGGCCCGGCGCGCGAGAGTTGTCGCGCTCAACCCGCGCTGGGATCCGTGCCACAGCCAGTCGCGGCCGAGTTCCAGGGTCACGTCGGACGCGTCGGTGGCGTCGTGTTCCTCGCAGTATTCGCGCAGCTGTTCGAGATCGGACGCATAGGCACGCACTGTGGCGGGCGAAAGGCGCCTCTCGTCGGCGAGGTGCGCCAGGTAGCGCTCCATCGATTCGCGAATCTGCATCTTCCTAGGATGCCGCGCGCGGGCACCCGTGGTGCCCGCCACACCGGTCGAGTGCCCTCTTGAGGTGGATCCATGCGATCCGAACCGGTGGCCGACCGTCACCGTCGCGTTCGCGGTAGATAGAGCCACCCCCTCTCCGTCGACGTCACGGCCCCTCGCAGCTCAAGCGAACCGAGTTCGGCGACAACGTCCGTCAGGGGAAGTCCGGAGAGCCGCGACAGGTCGAGCGGCCGCCGTGGTGTGCGAGCGCTCAAAGCGTCGATCACGCGCCTCGCTCGCGGCGCTTCGTCCTCCGAGTGACCGGGCCTCGGAATGGCACCCGGTGTCGAAGCGGCAGCCCGATCTGGAGTGAGCGCCGGAGTCGGAGTGTGATCAGGAGTCGGAGCGGCAGTAGGAGCCGGGTCCGGGGCCGGGTCCGGCTGTGGCTCAGGTGGGGCGGCCAGCGAGCCGTGAAGCGGCTCGATGAGTTGCATCATCTCGTCTCCTGAGGTGACGCAGGTCGCGCCATAATCACGCAGAAGCCGGTGGCACCCGATTGAATGCGCCGTGGTCACGGGGCCGGGCACCGCCCCGAGTGGCCGCCCGAGATGTGCCGCATGCCCGGCCGTGTTCAGTGAGCCCGACCGCGAGCCCGCCTCGACCACGACCGTGGCCTGGCTCGCGGCAGCGATGAGCCGGTTGCGTTGCAGAAACCTCCATTTCGTCGGTGTGGTGCCGCAGGGCACCTCGGAGACGAGGGCACCGTTGTCGATGATGGACTCGAGGAGGTCATGGTGTCCGGCCGGATATAGGCGGTCCACTCCCCCGGCGAGGAATGCCACCGTACGCCCGCCGGCTCGAATGGTGGCTCGGTGAACAGCCCCGTCGATGCCGTAGGCTCCGCCCGAAAAGAGCGTCGCCCCTCTTCGCGCCAGATGCCAGGCTGCGTCGGTTGCGACCTGCTGTCCGTAGGCGGAGCACGCGCGAGCGCCGACCAGGGCCACCGCCGGGCGAGCGCCGCCGAGGTCGCTCGCTCTCCCGCGCACCCACAACACGATGGGCGCATGCCGGCCGAGGTCGTCGACGCCGAGGGGCCAATCGTCATCACCCGGGATGAGAAGCTCGGCGCCGACCGAACGGGCGACAGACAGGTTGAGGGACTGCTCGACACGGTCGAGGCGGAGCATCCAGGTTTCGAGGGAGGTCGCCACCCCCTTCAGGGCGGTATCGAGGCGTGCCCCGCCAGAACCCCCGTCGCGATTGCCTCTCCGAACTCGTCGAACTGAGCGCGTCTGACGGGCGTTCCCTGCCCACTCCTCTGAGCGGAATGGTTCGAGAACGTCGTCGCCCGAGAAGGCCTCGACAGGGCTCGACTCGGACACGTTGGACCCCCAGTCTCGTGCTCGTCCCTCCGAGGATGAATCGCAGGACGTGGCCCGAGATCGTCCGCTGCGAGCGCTGTGAGCCGGCTCGGTCGCGCTGAGGCCGACGGGTCCGTATGCCGCGCTGCGGTTGTCACCGGATCTGTCGTCGCCCGGCCCCGTGAGTGCCCGCCCGAACTCGTGGCGGCCGAGGCCCGCACCGCCGGCTCGAGACCCCCAGAGGCGGTCCAGCACGTCGATCGCACCGAATTCGAGGAGGAGATCGCCGAGCACCCCGTCACCCGGTTCGGCGAGGGAACTGAGAATCACTCGCGAAATACGTTCAGCGAACCGCTCATCGCTCTCGTACCGGGCCGACGATGGGCGAAGCAGCGCGACCGTGTCGGTGACATCCTGAACGAGACCGGGATTGGTCACTGGCTCGACGTTCGTCACGCTTGCGCCCCCTGTCGCATGAACGCGGCGAGGCCCAGATGTTCGGCCGTGGGCAAAGCCGTGCCGTCGAGATCGGCCAATGTCCACGCGACGCGCAGAACGCGGTCGTACCCGCGCATCGAGAGGGACCCTCGCTCGAGCGCATCGTCGAGGTTCGAGCACAAGCGCGCGGGCAACCGATGGGCGGGGTCTCTGAGCCACTCGCCCGGAACACGAGCGTTGAGCACCCACGGTGTGCCCGCGAGCCGTTCGGCGGAGCGTTGCCGGGCTGCCGCTACACGCTCTCGCGCCTCGGCGGTCGAGAGGCGATCGCCGCCCGACGCGTGCAGCGCGGAGGCACTCACCCGGTCGACGCGCACCCGCAGATCGACACGATCGAGCAGTGGGCCCGACAATCGCTGCTGATATCGCCTCACCGTCGACGGCGGGCACGTGCACGATCCGTCGCGCGAGCCGAACTGACCACACGGGCACGGATTCGCCGCGAGCACGAGCTGAAACCTCGCCGGGAACTGCGCCATCACCCCCGAGCGATGGATGGTGAGCTGCCCCGATTCGAGAGGTTGCCGCAACGCGTCGAGCACGACCCCCGGAAACTCGAGCGCCTCATCGAGGAACAGGACTCCCCCGGTAGCGCGAGCCGCCAAACCCGGTCGGATCGTGCCGGAGCCACCCCCCAGGATGGCGGCCGCGGACGCTCCGTGATGCGGCGCCTCGAACGGCGGCCTCACGAGCAGATCTGGCCCGACCGCCTCGCCGCCGAGGGAACGCACCGACATCACGTCGAGGGCCTCGTCGACCGACAGATCGGGCAGGATGCCCGGCAAGCAGTGGGCGAGCATGGTCTTGCCCGCCCCGGGAGGCCCGAGGAAGTAGATGTGATGTCCACCGGCCGCCGCCATCAGCAGCGACTGCACGGGCACGTCTTGACCGGCTATCCGGCCCAATTCGGGAGTGACGGTCGGTGGGGCGGCCCGACCGACGAAGGGAATCGCTTCGACAGGCTCGGGAGCGAGCGGCGCCCCATGGAAGATGGCGGCGTCGCGCAGGCATGTCACCCCCACAGCGTTCATACCCGGCACCAGCTGCGCCTCGGCCAGATTAGCGGCCGGCACCATGACTCGAACACGCCCCGCGCGTGCGGCCGCGAGGACGGCGGGCAGCACACCGAATATCGGGCGAAGTCGGCCGTCGAGCCCCAGCTCGCCGAGGTGCACGGTGTCGTCGATCGACTCGCGAGACACGACACCGTCGGCAGCGAAACAAGCCAGCGCAATAGCCAGGTCGAACGCCGATCCGCGCTTCGGCAGGCTGGCGGGCGACAGATTGACCGTCAGCCGCTGCGAGGACAGGCTGCAGCCGGAATTGCGGGCCGCCTGCCGCACACGCCCTCCAGCCTCGCCGAGCGAACGATCGGCCAAGCCGATGATGATGAGCGCCGGGAGCTGCGACGAGATGTCCGCCTCGACCTCGATGACCGTGCCTTCGGACCCGGATAGCGCGACGGACCACGTTCGTGCGACGGCCATGTCACACCGCCGCGAGGTGCTCGACACGGGCAGGCCGGCCGCGCTGCAGGACGACGGCTACGGCATCCACCCGCACGCGCGCCTCTGGCCGGTCGCTCGACGCTCGCCACAGCTGCGCCAGGCGATACATGCGCACGCGTTTGGCTGGTGTGATCGCCTCGAACGGATGGCCGAACCGCTCGTTCGACCGGGTCTTCACCTCGACGGCGACGATGTGGTCGCCCCGACCCACGATCAGGTCGATTTCACCATGCCGACAGCGCCAATTGCGCGCCAGCACCGCATAGCCGATCTTCTCGAAATGCTCGGCGGCGATGCTCTCGCCCAGCCGCCCCAACTCTGCGTTGTGTCCCATGTGAACCTCCACAACGACTGTGGCGGCACAGGGCACTCGCGCGGCGGCAGCTCCCCCATCTGTGGAGAAATCACGGCCTACGCGGGTTGTGCAGAACTACTCGTCGAGCGCGAGTTCTTTTGGCAGCTCGAAGTCGCGCGTGGTCAACTCTTCGATGTTCACGTCTTTGAACGTGAGCACGCGCACCGACTTCACGAAACGGTCGGAGCGGTAGACATCCCACACCCAGACGTCTTTCATCGTGATCTCGAAATAGAAATCATGCTCGGTATCGCGCCGGTTGAGCTCGACCTCGTTGGCGAGATAGAAGCGTCGCTCCGTCTCGATCACATAGGTGAACTGGGAAACAACATCACGGTACTCGCGGTATAGAGCAAGCTCGACCTCGCGGTCGTAGTCCTCGAACTCGTCTTCATCCATCGTCCGTCCATCCTACGCGTAGGAGACGAGCCACGTGCGCCGGTGGAAGTCGCTCGGACCGAGTGCCCGCACGGCCTCCATATGCTGCGTGCTGCCGTATCCCTTGTTGCCCGCCCAGCCGAAATCGGGCCGAGCCTCGTGCGCGGCCACCATCAGCTCGTCGCGGTGCACCTTGGCGATCACGGATGCCGCAGCCACCGACACGCAGTCGCGGTCCGCCTTCACGCGCGTGCGCACATCGAGCGGGCTCGACAGGATCGGGTTGAGCCAGTCACTGTTCCCGTCGAGCAGGATCGTGCTGGTAGCCACCGGAATGCCCGCCACGTGCAACGAGCCGAGAGCCCGCTTCGCCGCCAGGCCGAGGCAGTGCACGATGCCCAACTCGTCGATCTCTTGAGGGGACGCCAGGCCGACGGCCGAGGCGACCGACCACTCGCGCAGCAGCGGTGCCAGTTCGACGCGCTTCTTTTCGCTCAGCAGCTTGGAGTCGCGGACGCCGACGGGGTGGGCCCCGCACGAGGCCGACATGACCGACATGCCGACCGCTACCGGACCAGCGATCGCGCCACGCCCCACCTCGTCCACTCCGATGACGAGCAACGAGCCTGCCGCGAACAATTCGCGTTCGACCAGATCGGTCGGTTCGACGACGGGCATTACTTAGAGGGGCTCTCGGGAACGCTCTGGAATGTCTCGGGGTAGTTGCCGAGCCATCCGAAACGATCGAAAGGCCACGTGATCACGAACGCGCGGCCGACGACATCGTCGATGGGCACGAAGCCCTTGCCCGGGTCGTCTTGGTTGTAGCGCGAGTCGGCCGAGTCGTAACGGTTGTCGCCCATGACCCAGAGCGAGTCTTTCGGCACCGTGACGCTGAATTTGATCTCGGAGACGCTGTCTTTGCCCGGGGGCATGAGCACGTAGGGCTCGTCGAGCGGCACGCCGTTGACCGTCATCTGGCCGAGCGCGTTGCAGCACTCGACGCGGTCGCCGGGCAGGCCGATGACGCGTTTGATGAGGTGGTCGTCGCTGTCGGGCGATGTGAGACCCACGAGCGAGAGCACCCACTCGGCGCTGGAGGCCAGGGGGCCCGGGTCGGGCTTGGGGGCGGCGGGAGGCAGCCATCCGCCCGGGTCGCGGAACACGACGACATCGCCCCGCTCGAGTTTGATGACATTGGGCACGAGCTCGTTGACGAGGATGCGGTCATCGATCTGCAGCGTGTCCTTCATCGACCCCGAGGGGATGTAGAAGGAGCGCACCAGGAACGTCTTGATGAGGAACGACACCAGCAGCGCCACCACGAAGATGATGAGGATGTCGCGAACGAAAATCCACCCGCCGCGCTTCTCGGAACGGTGTGCGCCCCGACGGGTCGTCGGATTCTCAAGGGTGGCCGCAGAATCGTCTGCAGCCGAAATGTTGTCTGTCATTTAACCGCCAAAGCTCCCCACCAGTGTATCGGCGGGGAGCCTGTAAGACGGCTGGAGCAGCGCTTAGCGGTCGCGCTTTTCCTTGATCTTGGCCTTCTTGCCGCGCAGATCGCGCAGGTAGTACAGCTTCGCGCGACGGACGTCACCGCGGGTAACGACCTCGATGTGGTCGATCACCGGGGAGTGCACCGGGAAGGTGCGCTCGACGCCGACCTGGAAGCTCACCTTGCGGACGCAGAACGTCTCGCGGACGCCCTCGCCCTGACGGCCGATAACGACGCCCTGGAACACCTGGATACGCGAGCGGCTGCCCTCGACGATGTTGACGTGCACCTTGACGGTGTCGCCGGCGCGGAAATCGGGGATGTCGTTTCGGAGGGATGCTGCATCGACGTGGTCGAGGATGTGCATGTTGCTTCGCTCTCTGTAACCGCCACAGGTCGACTACGAAAATAGGGGTTCGAATGAGATTTATGGTGTCCGACGTTGATGCTGGCTCCCCTGTGGCAGAGCAGGCCGCGGCACAATCGTCCATTCTGCCATGCGGGGACCCCTCTTGGCAAAGCTCAGAGGCGTCAGGATGTCTCGCCCGAGCGGCGTTCTTCGTGGATCACGATGAACTCCTCGACCTGGGCCGGCTCTGACGGGCGCGGCATGCGGGGCGGCGAGGCGGGCTGACGGCTCATCTGCTCGTATTCGGCCATGGTGGCACGGGCGCGCTCGGCGGCACTGCGCAGTAGCTGCCAGAGCTCGAACCAGAAGATCGCGATTCCGATGATGATGCCGGCCGTCGCGAGGATGGCGCTGGCGGGCGTGAAGAAGCCGAACGCGATGATCGTCGCGTGCCAGACCGAGAGGACGGCGACATCCGCCCACGAGACGGCGCGCTGCTGACGAACGTCGAAACGCGCGCGAATCAGGAACGCGACGACGATGAGGGCGATGAAGAGGACGGGCATCGCGACGACGAGCCCCAGGAAGGTCCAGCCGCTGCCACTGAAGATGCCGACGCTGATGAGCGGCCAGATGGGCAGCACGGCGGGGGCTATGAACATCCAGCGGAAGAATGCGCGACGCACGAACATGGGAACAGCCTACGAGGGTGCGGCTCGGAAAGCGCCGACAGGAGTCGGATTCGGTCGCCGCGTTCGCTCAGAGCGCGCCAGAGCCTGAAAGCCGGCCCGAATCGGCGGCGACCGTCTCGAGCGCCCGTCGTGCCGAGGAAACTACTCCGCGTCGGGCAATAGATCGGGCCGCACACGCTTGGTGCGCTCGACCTGCTGTTCATGCCGCCACCGCTCGATGGCTCCGTGGTTGCCGCTCAGGAGGATGTCGGGCACCCGATGTCCCCGCCATTCCGCCGGCTTCGTGTAGCTCGGGTATTCGAGCAGTCCGTCTTCATGCGACTCCTCGACGAGCGACTGCGGGTTGCCGACGACGCCGGGGATGAGTCGACCGATCGCTTCGATCATCGCCATGACGGCGACCTCTCCCCCGTTGAGCACGTAGTCGCCCAGGCTGACGAGCTTGACACGCGCGTGCTGGGCGGTGTCGTCGAAGACACGCTGGTCGATGCCCTCATAACGGCCGCACCCGAAGACGAGCTGCGGTTCGTGGCTGAGCTCGCGCGCCATGGCCTGCGTGAATACCTCGCCAGCCGGCGACGGGAAGATGACGACCGGTGCGGATGCGTCACCCGCTGTGTTCTCACCCAGGATCTGGTCGAAGGCCTCGCCCCAGGGTTCGGGCTTCATGACCATGCCCGCGCCGCCGCCGTAGGGCGTGTCGTCGACGGTGCGGTGACGGTCGTGCGCGAAATCGCGCAGATTGTGCACGGAGAGGTCGATCAGGCCGTTGGCGCGTGCTTTGCCGAGGAGAGAGATGTCCAGGACATCGAAGAACTCGGGGAAGATCGTGACGATGTCGAGTCGCATCGATCAGCCGGCGTTCGGAGTGGCTCTGCCGCTGTCGGAATCAGCTGACGGGATGTCGTCGTCGTCGGCAGGCTCGTTCGCAGTCGCAGTCGCAGTCGCAGTCGCGGCGTCGGCGTCGACCTCGGAGTCTTCACTCGGAGCCGGCACGGGTTCACCGAGCGGCTCGGCGTCGGCCGGGTCTTCGGGGATCTCTTCGAAGAGGCCCGTCGGGGGCGTGACCGTGAGGGTGCCCGCCTCGATGTTGACCTCGGGCACGATGGCGCCGACGAAGGGAACCATGACGTCACCGTTGGGCGTGTCGATGATGAGCAGGTCTTGCGCCGGGAAGTGCTCGACGCGCGACACAGTGCCGACCTCGATGCCGTCGCGCAGCACCTTCAGGCCCATGAGCTGGTGGTCGTACCAGGCATCCGGCTCGGACGATGCGTCATCGTCGTGCTCGACCCAGAGGATGGCTTTGATGAGCGTCTCGGCGGCGTTGCGGTCGTCGACACCGACGAAGAAGCCGACCGGGTTCTGGTTGTACCAGCGCAGCTCTTTCAACTCGAGTGTTTTGCCGTGCCACGGGGACGATGTGGGCACCTGCAGCGAGAAGACGGCGCCGGGCACGAAACGCGCGGCGGGGTCGTCGGTGTAGAGCTCGATCTTGAGGGCGCCCTTGAGGCCGTGCGCCTTGACGAGGCGGCCGACCCGGAGTTGGTCGGCCGGCGCCTGCGGGGTTTCCACGATCAGTTGTCGGTGTCGACGACGTCGACACGAACGCGTCGGCCATCGGCCAACGCGGCAACGAGCGTGCGGAGAGCTTTAGCGGTGCGTCCGGAGCGACCGATCACACGACCGAGGTCCTCGGGGTTCACACGAACCTCGAGGACCTCGCCACGTGGTGACGATTTCGCAACGACGCGCACATCGTCGGGATGGTCAACAATCCCTTTGACGAGGTGTTCGAGTGCGGGAGCGAGCAAGACTAGGCCTCGGTCGACTCTTCGGCAGCAGCCTCGGGAGCGGCCTCTTCGGCCGGCTTCTCGGCAGGCTTCTCAGCCTTGGGCTTCAGAACGGGCTTCTTCTTCTCGTCGGCGACGAAAGGAACCTTGGCCTCTTTCACGCGAACGGTGGAGACGGCGTCCTTGTCACCCTTGAACTTGCCCCAGTCGCCCGTGAGCTTGAGGAGAGCGGCAACCTGCTCGGTGGGCTGTGCGCCCACCGAGAGCCAGTACTGCGCACGCTCGGAGTCGACCTCGATGACCGAGGGCTCTTCGGTGGGGTGGTAGATGCCGATTTCTTCGATGACACGGCCATCGCGCTTGGTGCGCGAGTCGGCGACAACGATGCGGTAGTAGGGCGCGCGGATCTTACCGAGACGCTTCAGACGGATCTTGACAGACACAATTCTCCTGAAATTTTTGATGACTGATTCGTGCTCGATACCGAAAGGTGGGGGCACGCTCGGTACGAAAACTGTGATGGCGTCTGTACCCGTCTGATTAGAGGGTCGGATGGGTACGGACTCGACTAACCATTCTGTCAGATGCGGGGCGGTTTGTGATAATCCGAGACACGCGGATGTTGGCGCGTCGCGCCTCCATGTGAAAATGGCGGAAGCATCCGAACGGTAATCGGCCGAATGCACGAACAGACGAGGATCCACCATGCGTATCGATTTCGCCTCCTCGGAGCGCTCCACCGTCGGCCTCGAGTGGGAGTTGGCCCTCGTCGACCGAGACACCGGCGACCTCGTTTCGGCCGCCGATCAGGTGCTCGAGCAGCTGAGTACCGATGGCGCGCCGCATCCGCACATCACGGGTGAGCTGCTGCGCAACACGGTCGAACTCGTCTCGGGGGTGCACCACAGCGTCCCGGATGCCATCGCCGACCTCTCCGGCCAGATCGACGAGGTCCGCGCCATCACCGACCCACTGGGCATCGAGCTCGTGGGCAGTGGCTCGCATCCGTTCGGTCAGTGGTTCGACCAGGAGGTCACGGCCAAGGACCGTTACGCCAAGCTCATCGACCGCACGCAGTGGTGGGGTCGCAACATGATGATCTGGGGCGTGCACGCGCACGTGGGTGTCGAAGATGTGCGCAAGGTGCTGCCGCTCGTGAACGGGCTCTTGACCTATTCGCCCCACCTGCAGGCGCTTTCGGCCTCCAGCCCGTTCTGGGGCGGCGTGGACACGGGGTATGCCTCGAACCGGGCCCTCATGTTCCAGCAACTGCCGACCGCAGGGCTCCCCTACCAGCTCGAGCACTGGGGCGAATTCGAGTCCTACGTCGAGGACATGATGAAGACGGGCATCATCGAGGACTACACCGAGGTGCGCTGGGACATCCGCCCGTCGCCGCACTGGGGAACGGTCGAGATGCGGTCGTGCGACGGCGCCTCGAGCATCACCGAATTCGGGGCGTTGTCGGCCCTCATCCACTGCCTGGTCGAGCATCTGTCGTCGCGGCTCGACGACGGTGAGGCCCTCACCACACTGCAGCCGTGGTTCGTGCGCGAGAACAAGTGGCGCGCCGCCCGATACGGCATGGAGGCCGAGATCATCGTGCGCCCCGACGGGCACGAGCGCCTGGTCACCGACGAGATCGCCGAGCTGGTGAATGAGCTGAACCCCATCGCCCGGCGACTCGGGTGCGAGAAGGAATTGAACGATGCGCTCGTGATTCTGCGCGTGGGCGCGAGCTATCAGCGACAGTTGGCCGTGGCCCAGGCGAATGGCGGGAGTCTGCCGGCGGTCGTGCACATGCTGGCCAAAGAGCTGCGGCACGGGTTGCGCGTCGACGCTTAGGCGCTGCGCGGAGTCGGCGCGAGGCGCTGCGCTACGTGGGGTCGGCGTGAGACGCAACGCGCCGCCGTCGATTTCGTGGCGCTCGACCCATCGCGCGCAGAAAGCCGGGTTAGACACCTGCGTGCCTGACCCGGCTTTCGTTCTGCGTCTGGCTTAGGAGCGACCGAGGAACTTCTGCAGCGTGGCGAGCTCTTCGGCCGAGGGGCCGGCTGAGGCATCCGCGCCCTTGGCGCCCTTGGCGAGACCGAAGCCCGTGCCGACGGGCGCGGCGGGCTGGGCCGGGCCAGCCGCGAGACCGGCGTTCTCGGCCGCGCGCTTCGCCGGGTTGCCCGACTTCGAGCCACCCTTCTTCTTGGCGACGGGCTTCTTGGGCATGCGGCCGGCGCCCGGGATGGGGCCCATGCCGGGCATCTGCGGCACGCCACCCTTGGCCACGGTCTTCATCATCTTGGCGGCCTGCTCGAAGCGGTTGACGAGAGCGTTGACCTCGGTGACGGTCGTGCCCGAACCGCGCGCGATGCGCAGGCGACGTGAACCGTTGAGCAGCTTGGAGTTGCGGCGCTCGGCGGGCGTCATCGACTGGATGATCGCCTCGGTGCGCACCAGCTCGCTCTCGTCGAAGTTCTCGAGCTGCTGCTTCATCTGGCCCATGCCGGGCAGCATGCCCATCATCTTCTTGATGGAGCCCATGTTCTTGAGCTGCTGCATCTGCTTGAGGAAGTCCTCGAGCGTGAACGTGTCGGTGGCAAACTTCTCCGCCATCTCGCGCGCTTCGTCTTCGTCGAACGCTTCTTGCGCCTGCTCGATCAGGGTGAGGATGTCGCCGAGGTCGAGGATGCGGCTGGCCATGCGGTCGGGGTAGAACGGCTCGAAGTCGTCGAGGCTTTCACCGGTCGACGCGAAGATGATGGGGCGACCCGTGACCGACGCGACCGAGAGGGCCGCGCCGCCGCGCGCGTCACCGTCGAGCTTCGACAAGACGACGCCCGTGAAGTCGACGCCCTCCTGGAAGGCCTTGGCCGTGGCGACGGCGTCCTGACCGATCATGGCGTCGATGACGAAGAGCACCTCGTCGGGGTCGATGGCTTTGCGGATGTCGGCGGCCTGCTTCATCATGTCGCGGTCGACGCCGAGGCGGCCGGCCGTGTCGACGATGACGACGTCGTGGAGCTTGGTCTCGGCATACTTCACCGCGTCCTTGGCGACCTTGACCGGGTTGCCGACGCCGTTGCCGGGCTCGGGAGCGAAGACGGGCACGCCGGCCTGGCCGCCCACGACCTGCAGCTGGTTGACGGCGTTGGGGCGCTGGAGGTCGGCCGCGACGAGCATGGGCGTGTGTCCGTCTTTAACGAGCCACTTGGCGAGCTTGCCCGCAAGGGTGGTCTTACCGGCACCCTGGAGACCCGCGAGCATGATGATGGTCGGCGGGCGCTTGGCGAACTGCAGGCGGCGCTGCTCGCCACCCAGGATGTTGACGAGCTCTTCGTTGACGATCTGCACGACCTGCTGCGCCGGGTTGAGCGCGCGGTTGACATCGTCGCCGAGGGCGCGCTCGCGCACCGTGTTGGTGAACTGCTTGACCACATCGAACGCGACGTCGGCGTCGAGCAGTGCGCGCCGGATCTCGCGGACCGTGCCGTCGACATCGGACGCCGAGAGCTTGCCCTTCGTGCGGAGGTTCTTGAGTGTGTCTGTCAGCCGTTCGGACAGTGAGCCAAATGTCGCCATGATCCGACAAGTTTAGTCGATCGGGTGCACGGAGTTCGCTGACCGCTCGAAACGGTTTATGTATCGAGTACACTAACTCGAAAAGCTTCCGGAAGGAGCCCGGCATGAGTGTCACCGTCAGCAGGACGATCGAGGCCCCGCGTCTCGTGCAACCCGGGTTCTCGCCGCATCCGCTCGGGTATGACGACGGTTTGCGACTCCAGCTCGACATCCATGCGGATGTGGTGGCGGGTCGTTCGCCCAACACGCTCGTGCTGCTCGAACACGAACCGGTGTTCACGGCGGGTCGGCGCACGGCCGACGATGAGCGGCCCGCGGACGGCACACCCGTGGTCGATGTGGATCGCGGGGGCAAGATCACCTGGCATGGGCCCGGGCAGTTGGTGGGGTATCCGATCGTGAGGCTGCATGAGCCCATCGATGTGGTGGCCTATGTGCGGGGGCTTGAGGGCATCCTGATCGAGGTGTTGAGTGGTTTCGGCATCACGGGTGAGCGCATCGAGGGGCGGTCGGGCGTGTGGGTGCAGCGGCCGGGCCGGGCAGCGGCCAAAATCGGCGCGATCGGCATCCGGGTGAACGATGGCGTGACGCGGCACGGGTTCGCCCTCAACTGCACCAACGACCTGGCGCCGTTCTCCGAGATCGTGCCGTGCGGGATCCGGGATGCCGGCGTGACGTCGATTCGCGAGGTGACCGGGCGGGATGTCGAGCCCGAGACCGTTGCGGCCGTCGTTGCTCGCGCGTTCGGCGCGACGGACGAGGTGACGGCATGAGCGCGTGCGGGATGAGCAACGGGGCGCCGCACGGCGCCGCGACGACGGGTTGCGGAACGACGGGCGCCGCGGCAACGAGCGGCATGGCGACTGCGGGGACGGCGAGTCCGGCAGCGGGGACGGCGAGTCCGGCAGCGGGCGTGGGCGGGCGCAAGCTGCTGCGCTTGGAGGTACGCAACGCCGAGACACCGATCGAGCGCAAACCGGCGTGGATCAAGACGAAGGCGCGCATGGGGCCCGAATACCAGCAGCTGCAGAGTCTGGTGAAGAGCGAAGACCTGCATACGGTGTGCCAAGAAGCCGGATGTCCGAACATCTACGAGTGCTGGGAGGACCGTGAGGCGACGTTCCTGATCGGCGGTTCGCAGTGCACGAGGCGGTGCGACTTCTGTCAGATCGATACGGGTAAGCCGGCCGACTACGACACCGACGAGCCACGTCGGGTGGCAGCATCCGTGCGGGCCATGCAGCTGCGCTACGCGACCGTGACGGGGGTTGCCCGCGACGACCTGCCCGACGAGGGGGCATGGCTGCACGCCGAGACCGTGCGTCGCATCCACGCCGAGAACCCGGGCACGGGTGTCGAGATTCTCGCGACCGACTTCTCGGGCAACCCCGACCTCTTGGGCGAGGTGTTCGAGGCACAGCCCGAGGTGTTCGCGCACAATGTCGAGACCGTGCCTCGCATCTTCAAGCGCATTCGCCCGGCGTTCCGCTATGAACGCTCGCTCGATGTGCTCACGCAGGCGCGGGCGGCCGGCCTGATCACGAAGTCGAACCTGATTCTCGGGATGGGTGAGGAGCGGCACGAGATCTCGCAGGCGCTGCGAGATCTGCACGACGCGGGCACCGACATCATCACCATCACGCAATACCTGCGGCCGACGCCGCGCCACCTGCCCGTGGCGCGCTGGCTGCCGCCCGAGGAGTTTCTCGAGATCAAGGGCGAGGCCGACGAGATCGGTTTCTCGGGGGCGCTGGCCGGGCCGCTCGTACGATCGAGCTACCGCGCAGGTCGCCTGTGGGCGCAGTCGATGCGGGCCAAGGGCCGCGTTCTCCCCGACGACCTCGCGCATCTCGATCGCACCGACGGCGAGCCGGTGTTCCTGCAGGGGGTGTAATCGAGGGGCGCTACTCGACGATCGTGATCGAGACGGGTGTGACCGAGCGGCTGAGCGAGACGAGAAGCGCGAGGTCGGAGCCATCCGGGTCGAGCGCGAACTCGAGGTCGACGAATGCCTCGGTGTCAGAGGAGGCCGACGGATGAACGGCCACGCGCGTGAGCACGAGCGAGCGGATGAGGTCGACGTCGAGGTCGCCTGAGTGGTCGACGAAGAGGTCCTCGATGCCGTCGCCGTATTCCTCGACGGCCTGCACGACGAACACCGACACATCGCTCTCGCGGTCGTCGACGGCCGAGAGCATGTCTTCGCGGGCCCGCAGGTCGAGGCCCTCGAGGGCCTGCAGCAACGCCGCCGCGATGTCGAGGTCCTCGTCGCTGACGCCTTCGCCGCGCGGAACGCTCATCGACAGGTCGACGTACTGGTCGCCGACCTCGACCGATTCGGACCAGTAGAGCCCGCCGCCCGGCTGCTCTTCGATCAGGCCGAAGTAGTCGTGCTCGAGCGCCACTAGCCGACCAGCTTCTGCGCGAAGACGTGCGGCGTGAAACCGGTGAGGTCGTTGATGCCCTCACCCTGGCCGACGAGTTTGATGGGGATGCCGGTCTTCTCCTGCACGGCGAGCACGAAACCACCGCGCGCCGAACCGTCGAGCTTCGTCAGCACGAGACCCGTCACACCGGCGTGTTCGATGAACGCCTCGGCCTGCGACAACCCGTTCTGGCCCGTCGTGGCGTCGAGCACCAGCAGCACCTCGCTGATGGGGGCCTGCTTCTCGATGACGCGCCGCACCTTGGTGAGCTCGTCCATGAGACCGCCCTTCGTCTGCAGGCGACCGGCTGTGTCGATGACGACGATCTCGGTGCCCGTGCGCTTGGCGTATTCGATGGTCTGGAAGGCGACGGATGCGGGATCTTGCCCCTGCTGCTGCGGGCGCACGATCGCGGCGCCGGCTCGCTCGGCCCACGTGGCGAGCTGCTCGACGGCGGCGGCGCGGAATGTGTCGGCGGCCCCGACGACGACCGTGCGGCCGTAGGTGCCGAGGAACTTGGCGAACTTGCCGATGGTGGTGGTCTTGCCGACACCGTTCACACCGACGACCAGCACGACGGCGGGGCGCTCGGTGAGCTTCAGCGTCGTGTCGTACTTCGACAGGCGCTCCTCGATCGACTCTCGCAGCATGCGCTGCAGGTCGCGCGGGTCAGTCGTGCGGTAGCGGGCGACCTTCTGCCGCAGGTCGTCGACGACGAACTCGGTGAGGTCGGGGCCGAAGTCGGCCGTGATGAGAGCGTGCTCCAGCTGATCCCAGGTGTCATCGTCGATGGTGGGTTTTTGGAACATGCCGCGCAGGGCGCCGGACAGGGACCAGGGTGTACGTTCTGCCATGCATCCAGCCTACGGCGTCGCCACGCGTTGACCGACGACCGCCGACACCCCGTCTTGCCGCATCGACACGCCGTAGAGGGCATCCGCGATCTCCATGGTGCGCTTCTGGTGCGTGATGACGATCAACTGGCTGGTCGAGCGCAGGTCTTCGAAGATCTCGAGCAGGCGGCCGAGGTTGGCATCGTCGAGCGCCGCCTCGACCTCGTCCATGATGTAGAACGGGCTCGGGCGGGCCTTGAAGATGCTGATGAGCAGGGCCACGGCGGCCAGCGAGCGTTCGCCGCCCGAGAGCAGCGACAGGCGCTCGATCTTCTTGCCGGCGGGTTTGACCTGCACCTCGATGCCCGTCGTGAGCAGGTCGTCGGGGTTCGTGAGCGAGATGCTGCCCGTGCCTCCCGGGAAGAGCACCGGGAACACCTCGGTGAAGGCGCGCTGCGTGTCGTCGAAGGCGCTGCGGAAGATGGTCTGCATGCGGTCGTCGAGTTCGTCGATGATCGTGAGCAGGTCCTTGCGCGTCTTGGTGAGATCGGCGAGTTGTTCGGTGAGGAAGGCGTGGCGTTGTTCGAGCGCCGCGAATTCTTCGAGCGCGAGCGGGTTGACGCGGCCCAGTTGCGCGAGCTTGCGTTCGGCGCGCTCGAAGCGCTTCTTCTGGGCGGCGCGGTCGAAGGGGATGCCGCGGGGTACGGCGGGCTGGGCAGCTGATGTGTCGTCATCACCGTCGGTGTCACTCTGTGAGGCGGCGTCACCGCCCGATGCGGTATCCAGCCGCCGACCGTACCCGGACTCGGAACCGGAAGAGCCGGAACCGCCGGTTTGGGTGTCGCCACGAGAAGCGGCGCCGTTGGCGTGTCCGCTGCCCGCGGGCGCTCGGCTCGCCGCCGCCGGTTCGAGGACGGCGTCGGCAGCGCCACTCACAACGGCGCCCGCCGCTAGGCGGCGTGTCGCGGGAGCTACTCCCCCGCTGCCCGCCTCGCTTTCGGCCTCGAGTTCGGCGATGACTGCAGCGGCCGCCGCGGCTTCCTGAGCTTCGACCTTCTCGGCGACCGTGGCGAGTAGGTCGGCGTCATCGGGGACGAGCTGGTCGGGGCCGTATTCGGCGACCAGCACGTCTTCGATGAGGCCGAGCTCCGAACCGGCGCGCTCAAGCAGACCCGAGAGGTGGAGCTTTTTCTCGTAGATCTGCAACTCGAGGCCGTGCACGTTCTCCGTGATGGCCTGCAGCCGCTCGCGCAGACCGGCCTCCTGGCGGCGCAGCGCCCCGAGTTCCTCGTTCTGGCTGCGACGCTCCTCCTCGGCGGCGGCGAGTCGCAGAGAGCTCTCGGCCACCGAACGGTCGACGGAGGCCAGCACGGCGGGAAGCGTTTCGATGACGTGGGTGGCGGCATCCACCTGTCGACGGCGGATGACCGCGCGGCGTGCAGCCTCCTCGGCCTGGCGGCGCTCCTGGTCGCGGCGGCGCACGAGCGATCCGATGCGCGCGTCACCCTGGCGCACACGCTCGCGGGCCGTTTCGAGGGAGAGGCGCGCCTGCACCTCGGCTTCGCGGGCCGCGTCGAGTTCGGCCATCACGGCGTCGCGCGCGCTGACGTCGAGGATCGGCCGCGGGCGGGACGAGGCCTGCTCGAGCGCCTGCTTGGCCTGATCGAGGGCGTTCTGCGCGTCGTTCACGGTGTTTTCGGCCAGGGCCAGGGCCGATCGGATGCGCTCGCACTCCGCCGTCGACGACTCGACCTGCACGAGCGCGCGGTTGACCTTCTCGCTGTGGGCCGCCAGCTCGGCGTCGTACTGGCGCAGCATCTGCAGCGCATCGGACGACTGCTTCTTCGCCACCTGGTTCTGCTGGCGCTGCTCGGTGAGTTCGTAGCGCAGGCGCTCGATGGTCGAGGTGAGGCCCTCGAGGGCGTCGGCCGCGGCGTCGCGTTCGGCCAGCAGTTCGATGCGGCTGGGCTGCTCGCCCGAGCCGCCCGAGAGCACGTGAGAGGTGAGCACGTCTCCGGTGTCGGTGACGATGGTCACGTGATCGGGATGCGCGAGCGTGACGCGTTCGCGGCGGGCGCTGTCGACATCCGGTGCGACGTAGATCGTCGAGAGGAGCGCGAGCACGCCGGCGGGGGCCTGCACGAGCGTGTCGGCGCGCACGAGGCTGCCGGCGCGCGGCGGGAGGTCCATCGAACCGCCGCCGTCTTGGCGAGCAGCGGCCTTCGTGCCCGATCCCGCAGCGACCGCGTCTGAGGCGCGGCCTCGGTCTGTGGCGTCGCCGGAATCTGCGCCAGCAGGCGAGGACTCTTGCAGCGACGCGTCGCCGGCGATGACGACGTCGACGCGGCCGAGCTTGTTGTCCCGCGCGTGGGCGACTGCGCGGGCCGCGTTTTCATCGGTGTCGGCGAGAACGGCTTCGGCGAGCATGCCGAGCGCCGCCGCGATGGCCGCCTCCGAGCCGGGCGTCACCTGCACGTGGTCGGCAACGACGCCCTGGATGCCCTCGAGCCCAGCCGCCGTCAGGTCGGCCGAGCCGTTCTTCACGTCGAGGGCGCGCGACAGGGCGCTCTTCTTGGCCTGCAGGGCGTCGCGTTCGCGCTCGGCCCCGTGCAGCTCGTCGCGCAGGCGCTCGATCTCGGCATCCGTGTCGAACACGCGCGCCTGGGCCAGCTCGTACTCCTCGTCGAGGCCCGACTGCCCGTGGTCCGTGGGCGCCTCTTCGCCCTCGAGGTCGGCCAGGCGTGCGGATGCGTCGAGCCGCCGTTGCTCGGCCGCCTCCAGCGCGTTCTGTTGCCGCAGGTGCTCGCCGCGCACGGCGGCCAGGCGGGACGCGGCCGTGTCGGCCTGCCCGCTGAGCTTCGAGATCTCGAGGTCGTGTCGCGAGACGAGCGCGCTCTGCGCCGCGATCTCCTGGTCGATGCCGTCGAGGCCGGCCCGCGCCGTGGCGGTCTGGGCGGCGGCCCGCTTCCAGGCGTCGTCGGCGTCGTCGACGGCGGCGGTCAGGCGCACGAGCTCGGCGCGCGCCTCGTCGATGGTCGCGGCGCTCACGGTCGGTTGCGCGTCGGGCGCCTCGGCCTCGCTGCCGAGCAGCGCCAGGCGTTGGTTCGCCAAGGTGTAGAGGCTGCGCAGCCGCTCCTGCACGGACTCGAGCGCGAAAGCCGTGCGGCGGGCGGTGTCGACGGCGTCACCGATCTGCGCCTGTTCGAGACGTGAGGCGCGCAACTGAGCTTGCTCGAGCTGCTCCTGCACGACGATGCGTTCGCTGTGCCGCTCCTGCTCGCCGCGGGTGTGGTCGTCGAGGGCGCGTCGCAAAGCCACGACGTCGTCGGCCAAGAGGCGGGCTCGAGCATCCCGGACCACGGCCTGGATGCTCTGGGCCTCGCGCGCGATCTCGGCCTGATGTCCGAGCGGCTTCAGCTGGCGGCGAATCTCGCCCGCGAGGTCGCTCAGACGCGTGAGGTTGGCCTGCATGGCGTCGAGTTTGCGCACGGTCTTCTCTTTGCGCCGACGGTGCTTCAGGATTCCCGCGGCCTCTTCGATGAACCCGCGACGCTCTTCGGCGCTGGCGTGCAGCACCTGGTCGAGCTGCCCCTGGCCGACGATGACATGCATTTCGCGGCCGAGACCCGAGTCGCTCAGCAGTTCTTGCACGTCGAGCAGCCGGCAGCTGTCGCCGTTGATGGCGTATTCGCTGCCGCCGTTGCGGAACAGCGTGCGGCTGATCGTGACCTCGGTGTAGTCGATGGGCAGCGCGCCGTCGGAGTTGTCGATGGTGAGCAGCACCTGGGCCCGGCCGAGGGGCCCGCGCGTCGACGTTCCCGCGAAGATGACGTCTTCCATCTTTCCGCCGCGCAGCGTTTTGGCGCCCTGCTCCCCCATCACCCAGGCGAGCGCGTCGACGACATTCGATTTGCCCGAGCCGTTGGGCCCGACGACGCACGTGACGCCCTGCTCGAAGGCGAACGTCGTCGATTGCGCGAACGACTTGAACCCCTTCAGCGTGAGGCTCTTCAGGTACACCGGGTTCGCCCTTTCGGTGGCGGGATTCTTATCTTTCTACGCTAGTGGATGCGGTGCCCTGAGCCCCGGACATCCGCGCGTTTCAGGCCCTGTCGGCGGTGTGAGCGGCGCTCACTGGCGCAGGCTTGCTCGCTGCACGCGGGCGCTTCTGGCAGAAGGGGCAGAAGTGTGAGCCCCTGTTCATGAACGAGACGCGTTCGATGGGGGTGCCGCAGCGGGCACACGGTTTGCCCGTCTGACCGTAGGCGTTGAGGCTGTGCGAGAAGTAACCGGACGCCCCATTCACGTTGACGTATTGCGCGTCGAAGCTCGTGCCGCCCTCGGCCAGAGCCTTCTGCAACACCGTGCGCACCTCGTCGAGCAGCACGGCGGCCTGGCGACGCGTGAGGGCCGCGGCTTGCCGTTCGAAGTGCAGGCGCGCCGCCCAGAGCGACTCGTCGGCATAGATGTTGCCGATGCCCGACACGACGGTCTGGTCGAGCAGCACGCGTTTGATGCCCACCTTCTTGCGCGAGAGCGCCTCGAAGAGCGCGGGCTCGTCGAAGTGCGGGTCGAGCGGGTCGCGCGCGATGTGCGCCACCTGCGACGGGATGAGCGCGGCGGGCGGCACATCGCCGGCGAAACCCGAGGGAAAACCGTCCCGCGTGGGCACGAGGGTGTCGATGGCGAGCGAGCCGAAGATGCGTTGATCGACGAAGTTGACGCGCAGATCGCCGTGCTCGGGATGCTCGAGCGACAGTCCGATGCGCGTGCGCTCGTCGAGCGTGCCGGGCTCGCGGAGGAGCATCTGGCCGCTCATGCCGAGATGGCCGACGAGCGCGCGGGGGCGTTCATCCGCACCGGTCTCGAGGGGGAACCAGAGGAACTTGCCTCGGCGCACGGCGGCTGTCACTCGACTGCCCCGGAGGAGGTCGACGAAGCCGCCGAGCGCGCGATCGTGGCGGCGCAGGGAGCGTTCGTCGTAGATGTCGATGTCGGCGATGCGCGCGCCCACGATGGCGGGTTGCAGGCCGGCGCGAACGACCTCGACTTCGGGAAGCTCAGGCATGGGAAGCGTCTCGTAGCGCTGCCGACACTCTCGACGCAGAGGTCGCCGTCGTTGCCGGAGACATGACAGACATCGAAGACGCCGATATGGACGTCAGCCCGGCAGGTGTGTAGGTCACCGCGTGCGCTCGGGCTTGACGAAGCCCGTGAGCTGCGACCAGGCGTCGAGGGCGGCGGCCATCTCGGCGTGTTTCTTCGACGAGCCTGTTCCTTCGCCCCGGGCAACTCGGCCGACCGTGACGACGGCCGTGAAACGGCGATCGTGGTCGGGGCCTTCGCTCGTGACGTCGTAGTGCGGTGCCGGCTGGTTCTGGCGGGCGGCGGCCTCTTGCAGGCTGGTCTTCGGGTCCATCGCGGCGCCGAAGCGCTCGCTGTCGGCGAGGAGGGGCCCGACGAGGCGGAGGACCAGGTCGGTCGCGACATCGGGACCGCAGCCCAGGTAGACCGCGCCGATGATGGCCTCGACCGTGTCGGCGAGGATCGACGGTTTGCGCGCGCCACCCGTGAGGATCTCACCGCGGCCGAGCAGGATGTGCGGGCCGAGCTCGATGCGCTCGGCCACCTCGGCGAGGGCGATCGTGGAGACGACGCTGGCGCGGCGCTTGGCGAGCTCACCCTCGGACAACTCGGGGTTGTCGCGGTAGAGCTTGACCGTTACGGCCTGGCCGAGGATCGAGTCGCCGAGAAATTCGAGGCGCTCGTTGTGCGGCGTGCCGCCGTGCTCGTAGGCGTAGGACCGATGGGTCAGGGCCAACGACAACAGCTCGGGGTCGAGATCGACTCCGAGCGTGTCACGAAGAACGGACCGGTCGACCTGCTCCCCCTCAGCGGGGGAAACAGCGTCGACCGATCCGGCAATTCTGCGTTCGGCGTTATTCAATTCGCGGCGCGGCGTGCTCTCGACAGATGCCACGGGTAAACCGATACCGAATGAACCGATCGTCTGTTTAGACGTCGGCGACCTTGCGGCCCTTGTATTCGAGGAACAGCGCGGTGCCCGCGGAGTCTTCGACAACCTTGGCGCGGTGGGGCAGGCTGTAGGTGACCTTGCCGTTTTCGACCGTCTTCACCAGGGTGGGCACTTCGGCCTTCCACTGCGAACGGCGGGCGTGGGTGTTGGCGCGCGACTTTTTCCGCTTCGGGACAGCCATGGTTATCTCTCTTCTGTATCGGCAGCGTCGACGTCTCTCGAGCTGATGTCTGGGGTGAAACTCGCGAGCGCAGCCCAGCGAGGGTCAACGGGTTCGTGAGAGTCTTCGTCGGGTTGTTCGGCCAGCGGCTCGCCGGTTTCTGTGTCGAGACCGGGGCAGTCAGGCCGGCAAACCGGCTGAAACGGCAGTGACAAAACCACTGCATCTCTGATGAGAGGTTCAAGATCCACGTGGTCATCGTGAACCTCATACTCAGATGCTTCCTCGTTAGGATACGCGAAAAGCTCCTGGAATTCGACTTCGACAGGCTGGACGATGTCTTTCAGGCATCGACCGCATACTCCCGTGGCCCGGGTTTCGAGTTCTCCGGTGACCAGGATGCCCTCGTGCACCGACTCGAAACGGACGCGCTGGTAGAGCGGCTCGCCCTTCGGAACGGACACGAGACCCTCGCCGAGCTTCTCGGGCGACGGGATCTCGTAATCGTGCTCGCGCATCTCGCCCGGGTGCCGGACGATGTCCCGAAGGTTCACCGTAAATGGCGTCTTCTTCACATAACTCACCCCGCGAGTCTACCCGCCGTGTGCTCAGACGATGCGCCGTTTCACCCAGGGCGGACGCGGCGTGGCGCACTTCAGCGCGCGTCGGCGGGGGTCTGCTCGCGGCGCGCCGAGGGGGTGAGCACCGAAGCCGGCAAGGCGGCTGCCAGGATGCGTCGACCGCTCGGGCGAGAGCGTGCGAGGGCATCCAGAACCGTCGTGGTCGCTTGCTCGAGGCTGACGCCCTCGGGCGGGCCCGAGGCGCGGTCACCGGCGAAGCGGAGTCGCTCGACGGCCTCGAGGAGCTGGGTCAGTCGCGCGGACTCGAGCGGCGCGAACGGCACCTCGGTGGACAAGGACTCGGCGATCTGTCGGGGGGTCGCGGCGTCGGAGACCGAGAGGCCGAGATCGCGGGCGGTTTCGGAGATCTCGAGCCACGCGACATCCGCCGACGCCGCTCCGGAACGCAGACGGCCGAGGCGGCGCCGGCGACGCACGGCTCGCACCGTGCCGGGAACGGCCGCGAGGACGAGCAGGAGGAGGGCGAGCAACGGGGCCGTGGCGGGAGGGGTCGTGTCGTCGGCGCTCTCGGCGACGGAAGTGTCGGTGGGGGCTGTGGCCGACGGCGTGGGCGTGGACTGCTGACCGTTCTGCTGCTGCGGGTCGACGGGGGCCGCCGATGACGTCGACGAGGTCGACTCGGGGATGGCGTAGTCGGGGACCTCACCGCGGCTCGGCGTGGGCTCGAAGGGAACCCAGCCGACACCCTCGAAGTAGAGTTCGGGCCACGAGTGCAGGTCATCCGACGAGACCGAGTACGAGATCTCGTCGCCCGAGGCTCCCGAACGCGTGCCCGGCAGGTAGCCGAGCGAGACGCGAGCCGGGATGCCCTCGAGGCGCGCCATGATGGCCATGGCCGACGCGTAGTGCACGCAATAACCCGACTTCTTCTCGAGGAACTGCGCGATGACGTCGAAACCGTCGCCGTCATAGCCCTCGTCGACGGGTGCCGATTCGGAGTAGAGGAAGTCCCCCGAGCGGAAGAACTGCTGCAGGTCGACGGCGCGCTCATAGGCCGTGGTGTCGCCCTCGGTGGCCTGGTTCGCGGCATCCTGGATCGCGCCGGGCACATCGTCGGGCAGCTCGAGGAAGCGCGAGACATCCTCAGGGAAGCCCGCGGATGCGTCGGCCAGCTGCTCGGGCGTCGGCTCGATGTTCTGGCTCGTCGCCGTGTAGGTCTGGTCGCGCGTGCTCGAGATGCGGCTCGAGAGCGTCAGACCCTCGACATCCCACATCCAGGTGCCGCGCAGATCGGAGACCTCGGTGCTCGGGAACGGCACGGGAAGCCACGGGCTCTCCATGGTCTCGATCTCGACACGCGTCGTCGCCTCGGTAGTGGCGATATCGGGGCCGAGACCCGGGATGTCGATCGTCGTGTCGTCCTCGTTGCGCTCGGTGCGGTCGGAATTCGACGACGACCACGTGGTGCCGTCGAACTGGTCGAGCGTGAGGAGACGGAAGTACTGGCGGTCCTGGCTCGTGGTGCTGTAGCGGAAGGCCTCGCTCGTGCCGGGTTGCCGCAGATCTTTGCCGAGGTCGATGAGCGGGCTCACTCCCCCGCCGATGCGCACACCACCCGTGGATGGCACGAGCGAGGCGCCGTTGAAACCGGGCACGTTGAGGGTGGCGATCAGCGCGACGACGATGGCCGCGGCTGCCACGGCCGCCACACTGCCGAAGCTGCGACGCGCCAGGCGGCGGGCCCCCGCATCTGCCCAGAGGACGAGCACGTAGAACACGGCGCAGAGAGAGAACGACCACAGGTCGACGTCGCCCGTGAAGATGCCCGGCACGATGGCGAGTCCGATGACCGGCACGCCCACGACGGCGGGCATGCGGCCCGTGAACGCGACGACGTCGAAGAGCACGGCGAAGAGCCCGGCGCCCACCACGAGGAGGAACTGGATGCCGATATCGAGCGTCGCGGGTGTCGCCTGCGAATTGATGGATGCCGCACCGGCGTTGGCGAGAGACGAGATCGTGTCGATGCTCGCGGGCGTGGGGATGACGAACAGGATCGAGTCACCGGCCGCGAAGAGCACCACGATGCTGGCCAGCCAGATGACGGCCGCACCGACCGAGGCCACCCAGCGCGGGGCGCCGAGCAGGCGGATGATCTGGGCGCCCACGAGCACGACGATGCCCACGAGCGCGGGCTCGAACCACCAGTCGATGCCCTCGATGACGGGCGCGAGGCCGCTGATGGCGACCAGGAAGAGCGCCACGAGAGCGAGCGTGAGAGGCCAGAGCGTCGTTGCGCGAACGCGGCGGACGAAGCGGGAGTGATCGGACACCGAGCGGTCGCCCGGGCGGTTCGGCGACGAGCCGCGGCCGTTGCCGTTGCCGTTGCCGGAGGGCCGTGGAGCCGACGGGCGCGGAGGGGCTTGCGTGCTCATCGCCGAGCCCCCTCTCGATCGGTTCCGCCGACGGCGATCTGACGCCAGGCATCATCGAGCGGGCGCCCGGCGGGCAACTGCGCGGCGCGCCATCCATTCGTCAGAAGAGAGTCGCGCAGCTCGGTTGCCGAGCGGGATGCTTCTGCGGCGACGATCGCGACGGCGGGATCAGCCGCGCCCTTGACGGCGGTCAGGCGTGTCGAGCTGGCCGTTCCCGTGCCCGTGAGCACGCAGAACACCGGGAGCATGCCGCCGAGGGAACGCAGGTGCCCGTCGACGCCCGACCACACGTCGTCGTCAGGAGTGGTGCTCACACGTCGCACGTCGGCGAGGTCCATGAGCAACGCGGGTGCCGCACCGGGGCTGTAGTGGCGCACGCGCGGGGCCACGCGGTCGCCCTGGCGTTCGAGCGGGGTCGCGGTCTCGATGACCGTGACGGCGAAACCGTCGGCCAGAAGCCGCACCGCGATGGATGCCGCGGCCTCGACCGCGCGCTCGAACTCCGCTTCGGCGGCCGAGCTCGCCGTGCCCGCGCTCATGCCTACGCCTATGCCGGAGGACGCCACGCGCGGTGCGACGGTGGTGTCGAGCACCACACACGCCTCGGGGTCGCCCTGCTGCTCTTCCTGCCGCACCATCAACTCGCCGCGGCGCGCCGTCTGCCGCCAGTGCACGCGGCGCAGCGGATCGCCCGCACGGTATTCGCGCGCGATCAACTCGTCGGCGCGCGGGTTCGAGGGCACGTAGAGCTGGTGCCGGCCGCCCTCGCCCGAAGCCGTCAGCACACCCGGCTGGTCGAGCACGGTCACGCGCGGCGTCACCGTCAGCGTCGAGACCTCGCCCGCGGGCCGGAGCGCTACGGCCAGGCCCAGCGGGTCGCCGTAGCCGAGCCAGAGGGGGCCGATGGGATAGCGGCCGCGTTTCGGGGCACGCACGCGGTATTCGACCATGCCGCCGAAGCGTCGCGCGTCGGCACCGGCCGACCAGAGGTCGCCGCCCTGCTCGCCGAAGCCCGCGGGAAGTTGCTCGGCCCAGCGGTTGAGTCCGCGCGCCGAGCCCGTGGCCTCGATGACCACGCGCACGGTCGCGAGTTCGCCGACAGCCACGGCGGGTTCGGCAAAACGTCGGCGCACCTGAACGCGGGGGCGCACCATCCAGACCAAAACGGCCGAGACGAGCACCAGGGTGAGCAGGAAGAAGCCCACGTAGAGACCCTCGCGGCGGTCGATGAGCGTCGAGGCCACCACAAAGGCGAGGGCTACCGCAAGAAATCCCCAGCCGCGCACGGTCGGGCGCACGGCGGCGCCGGAGGAACGTGAGCGTCGGGCCATGTTTTCTACCGCCCGGGAACCGGGACCGGCGTGTTCTCGACGATGCCCGCGAGGATGCCGGCGACGAGCTGGTCGGCATACTGGTGCTGGCCGAGGGCACGGCCCGTCGGCACGACGCGGTGGCCGAGCACGGGCAGCACGAGCGCGTCGATGTCGTCGGGCAACACGAAATCGCGGCCCGAGACGAGCGCCAGGGCCTTTGCCGCCCGCACGAGCTGCAGGGTCGAGCGCGGGCTGCCGCCCAGGCGGATGTCGGGGTGCTCACGCGTAGCCCGCACGATGTGCACGGCGTACTGCTTCACGGCTTCGGCGACATACACGTGGTGCACCGTGGCGATCACGCGCCGCAGCCCCGCCGTGGAGAGCACGGGCTCGAGCGCCTGCAGCGGGTTGGCCTCGTTGCGTGAGCTCAGCATGCGCAGCTCGGCCGTCTCGTCGGGGTAGCCCATCGAGATGCGCGCCATGAAGCGGTCACGCTGGGCCTCGGGCAGCGCGTAGGTGCCCTCCATCTCGATCGGGTTCTGCGTGGCCACGACCGTGAACGGGGTAGGCAGCGGATAGGTCGAGCCGTCGACCGTGACCTGGCGCTCCTCCATGCACTCGAGCAGCGCGGACTGCGTCTTGGGCGAGGCGCGGTTGATCTCGTCGCCGATGACGATGTTGGCGAACACGGCGCCGGGCTTGAACTCGAAGCGGCCATCGACCTGGTTGTAGACGGAGATGCCCGTGACATCGGAGGGCAGCAGGTCTGGCGTGAACTGAATGCGGCTCACGGTCGAATGCACCGACTTGGCAAGGGCCTTGGCGAGCATGGTCTTGCCGACACCCGGAACGTCTTCGATCAGAAGATGCCCCTCGGCGAGCAGCACGACGAGTGCCGTGCGGATCTCGGCCGATTTGCCGTCGATGACGTGCTCGACATTGGCCTGCACGCGCGCGACGACCTCGGTGGCCTCCTCGATCGTCATGGCGATATCGGATGTCGCGGACGAGGCTTGCCCGTCGGTCGGCGCGCTGGTGGGGTAAGTGGTCATGATTCCTGCAAGAAGTCGGCGACGGGCGCGGGAACATAGGGTCGGATGTCTCCGCCGAGGGAGGCGACCTGCCGCACGAGCGAGCTGGAGACGTGCGCGTGGGCGGGGTCGGGCAGCAGAAAGATCGTCTCGACACCCGCCAGGTTGCGGTTCACGATGGCCATGGGCGTCTCATAGGCGACGTCGACCTGCGAGCGGATGCCCTTGACGAGCACGGTGGCTCCGACATCCGTGGCGTAGTCGACGAGGAGGCCGACGCTCCAGGAGGCGACGACGACGTTGGTGATGCCGAGCGCCGCGACCGACTTCTCGAGCAGGGCGACGCGCTGCGCGATGGGCAGCAGGGCCGCCTTGTCGGGGTTGTGGACGACGAGCACGTGGAGCTGGTCGAACAGCCCCGCGGCTCTCTCGATGACGTCGAGATGACCCAGGGTGACAGGGTCGAACGAGCCGGGAACAACGGCGATCCTCTGCATCGCCCCAGCTTACCGGCCGGTCGTTACCTTTCCGTGACGATCAGACAATCGTCAGGGAGGGTGAGGAAGCCTCTCAGTTCTTGGAGAGCGCGGCGCGCTCGGCATCGTCGAGGCGGCGCTCGAGGGCCGAACGCAGGGCGGGGTGCTGCCCCAGATCGGGATCGCCCGCGAGGAGTTCGCCCGCGTGCTCACGGGCGCGCATGATGAGGTCGCCGTCGGAGACGACGCGCAGCAGCTTGAGCGAGGACCGCCCGCCGGATTGGCGGTTGCCGAGCACGTCACCCTCGCGCCGCAGCTCGAGGTCGATGGTGGCGAGTTCGAAACCGTCGATGGTGGATGCCACGGCCTCCACTCGCTCGCGTGCGGTCGTCTCGACGGGCGCACCCGTGACGAGCAGGCACAGGCCCGCGTGCTGGCCACGGCCGACTCGGCCGCGCAGCTGGTGCAGCTGCGACACCCCGAAGCGGTCGGAGTCGAGGACCACCATGGTGGACGCATTGGGCACGTCGACGCCGACCTCGATGACGGTCGTCGCGACCAGGATGTCGATGTCACCGGCCGCGAAGGACTGCATGATGGCATCCTTCTCCTCGGACGACATGCGGCCGTGGAGCGCCTGGATGCGGAGCCCGGAGAGGGCGTCGAGCCGTTGCAACTCGGCGAGCGTGTCGACGACGGTGTGCGGGAGGGCGGGCGCTGGAGCGGGGTTGGGGTCGGCGGCGTCTGCTGCAGAAGCGTCTTTCGCCGTCGCGGCCAGCTCTTCACCCTCTTCGGCGACGGCGCGGTCGATGGCCGAGCACACGACGAAGGCCTGGCGCCCCTTGGCGACTTCTTCGGAGACGCGCTGCCACACGCGACCCATCCATCCCGGCCGGTCGGCCGTCGGCACGACGAAGGATTCGATGCCCGCGCGGCCCGCCGGCAACTCGTGGATGGTGCTGACGTCGAGGTCGCCGAACACCGTCATGGCGACCGTGCGGGGAATGGGCGTGGCCGTGAGCACGAGCACATGCGGGGGCACGTGGCCCTTCTGCCGCAGGGTTTCGCGCTGCTCGACGCCGAAACGGTGCTGCTCGTCGACGACGACGAGACCCAGGTCGTAGAAGCCCACGGTGTCGGACAACAGCGCGTGCGTGCCCACGACGATCTTGGCCTGGCCACTGACGACCCGCAGGAGGGCGCGTTTTCGCTCGGCCGTGGTGAGCTGGCCGGTGAGCAGGGTGGGCACGAGCTCGGCGGCGAGATCGGGGCCGAGCGAGCGCACGATCGAGCGCAGGTGTTGCGCCGCCAGAACCTCGGTGGGAGCGAGCAGCGCCGACTGGCCGCCCGAGTCGGCCACGGCCAGCATGGCGCGCAGGGCGACGAGCGTCTTGCCCGAGCCCACCTCACCCTGGACGAGTCGGTTCATGGGCGCGGGGCTGCCCAGGTCGAAGAAGATCTCGGAGCCGACGGACTGTTGGTCGCCCGTGAGCGAGAAGGGCAGCGCGTCGTCGAAGCGGTCGAGCACCCCGCCGTCCTTCGGCACGCGCACGGTGGCGATGCGCGCGCGATCGCTCTGTCGCTGCTGCAGCAGCGCCGCCTGCAAAATGAACGCCTCGTGATAGCGCAGCGTGTCGCGCGCACGCATGAAGTCTGCGTCTTTCTGCGGGCGATGCATGAGTTCGTAGGCCTCACCGAGCCCGAGGAGCTGCTCTTCGGCCCGCACCTCGGCGGGAACCGGGTCGTCGAGGAAGGGCAGCTGGTCGAGCACGAGCTCGACGGACTTCTGCACCTGCCAGCTCGCGATCGTCGACGTGGCCGGATAGATGGGGATGGGCATCTGAGCCCACTTCTTGGCCGCCTGCGAGTCGGCCGGGCGCGACGCCTCGTCGAACAGCTCGTAATCGGGATGCGCGAGCTGCAGCGCCCCGCGATAGGCACCGACCTTGCCCGCGAAGATGCCGCGCACACCGGGAGACAAGTCCTTGGCCCGCCACGCCTGATTGAAGAACGTGAGGGTGAGGATGCCTTCGCCGTCGGTGATCTTGACCTCGAGGATGGAGCCACGGCGGGCCCGCATGGGACGCTCGCGCACCTCGATGACCTCGGCCACGATCGTGACCGCATCGCCGATGGGCAGCTGATCGAGCGCCGTCAACTCACCACGGCGGGCATAACGCCTCGGGTAGTGCGCCAGGAGGTCGCCGACCGTGCGCAGGCCGAAGGCCTTCTCGAAAGCCGTGGCCGTGCGCCCCCCGAGAATGCCCGACAGCGCGGCATCAAGCGGGGACTCGGTCATGCGTCGAGTCTATTCGGGACCACCGACATCGGCCGGTCGTCCCGCTATCGTGGAGCGGTGACCCGAATCGTCGCCGGCGCGGCCGGATCCCTCACCCTGCAGGTGCCGAAGCGCGGCACGCGGCCCACGAGCGACCGCGTGCGCGAAGCGATCTTCTCGGCCCTCGACGCGCGCGACCTCGTGCGCGGGGCGCGCGTTCTCGACCTGTACGCCGGGTCCGGGGCGCTGGGGCTCGAGGCCGCGAGCCGCGGGGCCGTCCACATCGACCTGGTGGAGCGCGGGGCCGAGGCGGCGCAGGTGTGCCGCCGCAACGCATTGGTCGTGCGCAAGGCGCTGGCTGGCGACTTCCCGATCGATGTTCATACCAAGTCGGTGCAGGGGTATCTGGACGGGACACCGGCGGGAAACTGGGACATCGTTTTCATCGACCCGCCCTATGACGTGGGCGAAGACGAGTTGACGGCGGTTCTCACGTCGTTGGCACCCCTCGTCGCACCGGGCGCGAGCATCGTCGTCGAACGCAGTGCCCGCACGCCCGAACCGACGCTGCCCGCTGCCCTCGAAATCGAGCGTCGGAAAGACTACGGCGAGACCACGCTGTGGTGGGTCGGGCCCGTCGAGGAATAGGCGCGACCGAGCTGCGGGAGGTCCCCTCATCGCGGGGTAGGCGGCCCTCGGGTCAGTGGCCGACGCTCAGAGTCAGCCCTGCCCGCCGCCCCAGGAGCTGTACGGGTCCCAACCATGCGGGTCGACGTCGGTGCCGTCGAGGCTCACGCCGTTGCCCGGTATGACCCGGCCGATGACCGTGAAGCCCAGAGGGACGGCAGCCTCGGTCGGGAAAGTTGCGAGAAGTGAGTGGTCCTCTCCCCCGCGCAACGCGAACGGGCCGTGCGGTTCGAGGGCCGTGCTCGAGAGGTCGAGGCGCGCACCGGATGCCGCGGCCAGGCGTGACGCGTCGAGAAGCAGTCCGTCCGAGACATCCATCATTGCCGTGGCGCCGGCCTCGGACGCGATGACGCCGTGGCCGATGGGCGGGTGAGGCGCGGTCTGGGCGCCGATGAGGTCGGGGTATTCGGCGCGCAAGCGAGCCGTCGCCTCGACATCCGGATGCCCGTCGGCGTCGACGCCGTGCCGGAACAACAGGTCGAGACCTTCGGCGGCGCGGCCCATCGAGCCCGCGATTGCGAGCACATCGCCCGCGTGAGCGCCCGAACGGAGGACGGGTTCGCGACCCTCGAGGTCGCCGAAAGCCGTCACCGCGATGGTCAACGTGGCCGAGACCGAGAGGTCTCCGCCGACGACGCCACACCCCGGTGCCATCGCCGCACACCCCTCGCGGATGCCGTCGGCCAGCTGCTCGAGAAACTCGACGGGCAGGTCGGCCGTCGCCGCGAGCGCCACGACCAGGGCCGTCGGTCGAGCACCCATCGCCGCGACATCCGAGAGATTGGATGCCGCAGCCTTCCAGCCGAGCTCGAACGGCGTCGACCAGGCCATCCGAAAATCGGGACCGTGCACCATGAGGTCGGTCGTGACGACGAAACGTCCGTCGGGTGCGCGCACGACGGCGGCATCGTCGCCGGGGCCCACGAGCGCCGCGTCGGCCGCGCGGAAACGGGGCAGGATGCGGGCCAATAGCTCCGACTCTGCTGTGTGTCCGACCCGCTGGGGGTCGACGCCTGAGGACGACATATCGACAACGGTAGCCTGGAAGCGATGTCATCCCGAAAACGCCTCCTCCCCCTCGTCAGTGCCCTCGGCGCCGTCGCGCTCGCCCTGGTCGTCACCGGCTGTGCGCCCACCGTGACCGCCACCTCGGCGCCCGACGCCAACAACCCGGCATGCGCCGACGTGACCGTGCGGCTGCCCGACACCGTGGCCGGCAAACCGCAGCGCGACACCGACGCGCAGGCCACAGGCGCATGGGGAACACCGGCGGCCGTTCTGCTGCACTGCGGCGTCGCCGTTCCCGGGCCGACCACCGACACGTGCGTGTCCCTCAACGGCATCGACTGGATCGCCGACGACAGCGACAAGCCCAACTACCGCTACACCACCTACGGCCGCACGCCCGCCATCGAGGTCTTCGTGAACTCGGATGCCGATACGGGCGGCGTCAGCGGCACGACGGCCCTCATCGACCTGGGGCCGGCCGTGTCGACCATCCCCGCGACGAAGGCGTGCACGGGCCCCGAAGACGTTCTCGGCGGTGTCGGCTCGGACAACGGCGACCCGACCGCCACGCCCGTGAACCCGGCCGAGCCGTCGACGGAACCGTCCGAGACGCCTACGCCGTAAGACGGCGGCTCGGCTGCCTGCCGAACCGCTGACTCGACCACCTGTGCGGCCGCCCGTGCGCGCCATCCCCCAGGACGACGACGGGCCGGCCAGGGGGTCGGCGCTCTTAACCGCGTCGCGCGACCGCGACCTCGATGAGCTCGGTGATGAGTTCGGGGTAGCTGAGGCCCGACGCCATCCAGCACGTCGGGAACATCGAGATGGGCGTGAACCCGGGCATGGTGTTGATCTCGTTGACGACGAGGTCGTCGCCCGAGAGGAAGAAGTCGACCCGGGCCAGGCCCTCGGCGCCGATGGCGTCGAACGCGCGCACGGCGACGTCTTGCAGGCCCCCGAGCTCGGCGTCCGTCAGCGCGGCCGGGCACACCAGCTCGATGCCGGGGGCGTCGAGGTATTTGGCGTCGAAGTCGTAGAAATCGCGACCCGTGATGATGACCTCGCCGGCCACCGAGGCTCGCGCGGATTCGCCCGGGCGGCCACCGAGCACGGCGATCTCGACCTCGCGACCCGGCATACCCGATTCGATGAGCACCTTGTCGTCCTCGTCGAACGCGATGCCCATGGCACGGTGCAGTTCGGCGGCATCACTGACCTTGCTGACGCCGACGCTCGACCCGGCGCGGGCCGGCTTGACGAACACGGGGGCGCCGAGCTCGTCGAGCGCCTGCTCGGCCACCGACGGTTCTGTCGCGTAGTCGAGGGCCGTGATGGTGCGCCACGGCGCCACCTGGATGCCGGCCTGCTGCAGCACGGTCTTGGTGAAGTGCTTGTCCATGCCGAGGCTCGAGGCGAGAACGCCCGATCCCACATAGGGGATATCGGTGAGTTCGAGCATGCCCTGGATGGTGCCGTCCTCGCCGTAGGGACCGTGCAAGATCGGGAACACCAGGTCGATGTCGCCCAGCACCTCGACCGTGCCGTCTTCGCGCACGACGCGCAGTGTGCGCGAGCGCGTGCTGTCGGGCCACTGCACGCGCGTGCCGTTGTCGAGCACCTCGGGCAGCTTCGCGGCGTTGAGCGCGAACCGCGACGGGTCGTCGACCTCGAGCACGAAGGCTCCGTCCCGCGTGATGCCGACCGGGATCACGTCGTAACGCGTGCGGTCAATTGCCGCCAGAACCCCGCCCGCCGTGGCGCAGCTGATGGAGTGCTCGCTGGAACGGCCGCCAAAGAGAACTGCCACCGTCGGCTTGGGGTTCATCGTTCGTCCTTTCGCCCTGAGGTTCATCAGAGTCGGTGGTGAGGTGGGGGGCGATGTCTTTCGGGTTGAGAGTACCGTTCAGCACCTGTTCGACCTGTTGGACGATCGGCATGTCGACGCCGATGGTTCGCGCGAGTTCGAGAATGGGGGCCACGGATGCCAGGCCCTCCGCCGTCTGCTGCATCTGCTTCACGACGGCGTTGAAGCTGTAGCCCTGGCCGAGCAGCCGGCCCGCCGTGTTGTTGCGGGACAGCGGGGACTGGCAGGTGGCGATGAGGTCGCCTAGCCCCGCGAGACCCGACAGCGTTTCGGCTTTTGCCCCGTGGGCGACCGCGAAGTCGGTCATCTCGACCAGGCCGCGCGTGATGATCGACGCCTTGGTGTTCTCGCCGTAGCCGACGCCGTCGACGATTCCGATGGCGACGGCGATGAGGTTCTTGAGCACGCCGCCGAACTCGGTGCCGATGACATCCGTGTTGACGAACGTGCGGAAGTAGCGGTTGCGCGCAAGCAGGGCCACGGCCTGGGCGGTCTCGAGGTTCGACGACGAGATGACGGCCGCGGTGGGCTGTTCCTTCGCGATCTCGAGCGCGAGGTTGGGGCCCGAGGCCACGGCGATGCGGGAGGGATCGATGCCGAGACCCTCTTCGAGCACCTGGCTCATGCGCAGGCCCGTGCCCTTTTCGACGCCCTTCATGAGCGAGACGACGATGGTGTCGGGGCCGATGAGCGGCTTGAGAGCGACCAGGTTGTCGCGCAGCGTCTGGCTCGGCACCGACACGTAGATCTGCGCGGCACCGCGCACGGCGGCGGCGAGATCGCTTTCGGCGGTCAGGTTCTCGGGCAGCGTGACGCCCGGCAGGTAGTCGCTGTTGCGGTGGCGCAGGCGGATGTCGTCGGCCAGCTCGGGGCGGCGCGCCCACATAGTGACACTGGTGCCGCCGTCGGCGAGGATCTTGCCGAAGGTCGTGCCCCAGCTGCCGGCACCGATGACGGCGACGCGTGTCGCGCCGGCGGGTTTACGACTCAAAGCGGCCCGTCTCCTTCTGGTTGTGCTTGGACGGGTCCCAGCGCTCGGCCGGCGCCTTCTCGCCGCGCAGCTGCTCGAGCAGCTTCGTGATGTCATCCATCACCGCGGAGGTCGCCTCGGTAAGCGTTGCCGAGTCGAGCGGGCGGCCGGCGAACGCCGACAGGTCGACGGGCTCGCCGAGCAGCAGGTCGATGCGCTTGGGCGGGAAGAAGTTGATCTTCTTCGAGTAGCGCGCCATGACCTTCTGCGTGCCCCAGTGCGCGATCGGGTAGACCGGGATGTCGTGGGTGAGCGCGATGCGCACCGCTCCCGTCTTGCCGCGCATGGGCCACATGTCGGGGTCGCGCGTGAGCGAACCCTCGGGGTAGACGATGACGCCCTGGCCGGCCTTCACGAGCTGCGCCGCGGCGGACACGGGGTCGTTGCCGCGCGTCGAACCCTCGCGCTCGACCGGGATCTGCCCCGCCTTCTTCAGCGTCCAGCCGAGGAGCTTGTTCTTGAACAGCCCCGCCTTGGCCATGAACCGGGGCGCGCGGCCGATCTTCCACACGGCGAGGGCCACCACGATGGGGTCGATCTCGCTGTAATGGTTGGGCGCGAGGATGAACGGCCCGGTGCGCGGAAGCATCTCGGGATTGCGGATCTTGAGCCGCATCATCGACCACGACACGGGCACCACGATCGCCGCGAGAGGCCACAGGAAGGACGGTTTCGCCGCCTCGGGGCCCGCTCGCAGTCGGCCGGGTCGAGGGTTCAGCTCGGACTTCTGGTCAGGCATGGGTTCAGCCCTCGAGAACGAAGTCGGCTCCCAGCTGTTCCAGCTTGGTGATGAACTTCTCGTACCCGCGGCTGATGATGCCGACGTTCGAGACGGTGGAGGAACCTTCGGCGCTCAGGGCCGCGATCAGGTGCGAGAAACCGCCGCGCAGGTCGGGCACCACGATGTCGGCGCCGTGCAGCTTCGACGGGCCGGAGATGACGGCCGAGTGGTTGAAGTTGCGCTGACCGAAGCGGCACGCCTGGCCGCCCAGGCACTCCTTGTGGATCTGGATGGTGGCACCCATGTCGACCAGGGCGTCGACGAAGCCGAAGCGCTGCTCATACACGGTCTCGTGCACGATCGAGACGCCCTCGGCCTTGGTCAGGGCGACCACGAGGGGCTGCTGCCAGTCGGTCATGAAGCCGGGGTGCACATCGGTCTCGATGACCACGGGGCGCAGCGGCGTGCCGGGGTGGTAGAAGCGGATGCCGTCGTCGTGGATCTCGAACTTGCCGCCGACCTTGCGGAACACGTTGAGGAATGTGAGCATCTCGGCCTGACGCGCGCCGCCCACGAAGATGTCGCCGTCGGTGGCGAGTGCGGCGGCAGCCCAGCTGGCCGTCTCGTTGCGGTCGAAGAGAGCGCGGTGCGTGTAGCCCTCGAGGCGGTCGACGCCCTCGATGCGGATGACGCGGTCGGTGTCGACCGAGATGATCGCACCCATCTTCTGCAAGATGTTGATGAGGTCCATGATCTCGGGCTCGATGGCGGCGCCACGCAGCTCGGTGATACCCGCCGCGCGCACGGCCGTGAGCAGAACCTGCTCGGTGGCGCCGACGCTCGGGTAGGGCAGCTCGACCTTGGTGCCCGACAGGCCGTTGGGGGCCGTCATGCGGATGCCGCTCGGCAGCTTCTCGACCACGGCACCGAACTGGCGCAGAACCTCGAGGTGGTAGTCGATGGGGCGGTCGCCGATGCGGCAACCACCGAGGTCGGGGATGAAGGCCTCGCCCAGGCGGTGCAGCAGGGGGCCGCAGAAGAGGATCGGGATGCGGCTGGAGCCCGCGTGCGCGTCGATATCGGCCATGTGAGCCGATTCGACGGCCGACGGGTCGAGCAGCAGCGTGCCCTCTTCGTCGCCCGGCGTGACCTTGACGCCGTGCACCTCGAGCAGGCCGCGCACGACCCGCACATCGCTGATGTCGGGTACGTCGCGCAGCACGCTGGGCGTCTCGCCGAGAAGGGCGGCGACCATGGCCTTGGTCACCAGGTTCTTGGCACCCTTCACCTCGATCCGTCCGCGAAGAGGCCGGCCACCACGGATGGTGATGCGGTCACCCTTGAGGCCGACGCTCGCGCCGGCTCGGGAGGAATCTTGAAGAAGAGTAGTCATTTTCACCTGTATTACTTCGTTATCTGGCGGGAAGAGTCTTCGGGCGCCAGGGTGCTCGGGTTTCTTCGAATGCGGTGATCTGTGCTTCGTTGCGCAACGTCAGTCCGATGTCGTCGAGACCTTCGAGCAGCCGCCACCTAGTGTAATCATCGATGTCGAAGGAGACTGTGAGGTCGCCCGCCGACACGGTCTGTGCAACCAGATCGACCGTGAAGCTTATTCCCGGCTGTGCGTCGATGACCGCCCACAGCTTTTCGATGTCTTCCTCGGCCACCTCGGCGGCCAAGAGGCCCTGTTTGCCCGAGTTGCCGCGGAAGATGTCGGCGAAACGGGGGCTCAGCACGACCTTGAAACCGAAGTCGCGCAGCGCCCAGACGGCGTGTTCGCGCGACGAGCCGGTGCCGAAATCGGGTCCCGCTACCAGAATGCTCGCGCCCTGGAAAGGGGCCTGGTTGAGGATGAACTCGGGGTCTTGCCGCCATCCCGCGAAGAGCGCGTCTTCGAAGCCCGTCTTGGTGACGCGCTTGAGGTAGACGGCGGGGATGATCTGGTCGGTGTCGACGTTGGAACGCTTCAGCGGGGCCGCGATGCCCTCGACGGTGATGAATTTCTCCATGATCAGTTCTCCAGGTCGCTCGGGCTCGACAGGGTTCCGCGGATGGCGGTGGCCGCGGCCACGAGCGGCGACACCAGGTGCGTGCGCCCGCCCTTACCCTGGCGGCCCTCGAAGTTGCGGTTGCTCGTGGAGGCGCAGCGCTCCCCCGGGGCCAGCTGGTCGGGATTCATGCCGAGGCACATCGAGCAGCCGGCGAAACGCCAGTCGGCGCCGAAGTCCTTGAAGATCTGGTCGAGGCCCTCGGCTTCGGCTTCGAGGCGCACGCGGGCCGAGCCCGGCACGACCATCATGCGCACGTTGTCGGCCTTCTTCTTGCCCTTGATGATCTGGGCGGCCGCGCGCAGGTCGTCGATGCGGCTGTTGGTGCAGGAGCCGAGGAACACCGTGTCGACGGGGATCTGCTTCATGGGTGTGCCCGCAGCGAGGTCCATGTATTCGAGCGCGCGCTCCGCGGCGGCGCGCTCATTGGGGTCGGAGATGAGCGACGGGTCTGGCACGTTCTGCGAGAGCGAGACGCCCTGACCGGGGTTGGTGCCCCACGTGACGAACGGCTCGAGCTCGTCGGCGTCGAGGAACACCTCGGCGTCGAACTGAGCGCCCTCGTCGGTCGGCAGGGTGCGCCAGTATTCGACGGCGGCATCCCAGTCGGCACCCTCTGGCGCGTGCGGGCGGCCCTTCAGGTAGGCGAACGTGGTCTCGTCGGGTGCGACCATACCCGCGCGGGCTCCGGCCTCGATCGACATGTTGCAGATCGTCATGCGGCCCTCCATCGAGAGCGCGCGGATGGCGGAGCCACGGTATTCGAGCACGTAACCCTGGCCACCGCCCGTGCCGATCTTGGCGATGACGGCCAGGATGATGTCCTTGGCCGTGACACCCTCGCGGAGCGTTCCCTCGACGTTGATGGCCATGGTCTTGAACTCTTTGAGCGGCAGCGTCTGCGTGGCCATGACGTGCTCGACCTCGCTCGTGCCGATGCCGAACGCCATGGCGCCGAATGCTCCGTGCGTTGAGGTGTGCGAGTCGCCGCAGACGACCGTGATACCGGGCATGGTCAGGCCGAGCTGGGGGCCGACGACGTGCACGATGCCCTGCTCGATATCGCCCAGCGAGTGCAGGCGGATGCCGAATTCCTCGGCGTTGTTGCGCAGCGTCTGAATCTGGGTGCGGCTCGTCAGGTCGGCGATGGGCTTGTCGATCGCGACGGTCGGCGTGTTGTGGTCCTCGGTGGCGATCGTGAGATCGGGCCGACGCACGGGGCGCCCCGCCAGGCGCAGGCCGTCGAAGGCCTGCGGGCTCGTGACCTCGTGCACCAGGTGCAGGTCGATGTAGATGAGGTCGGGCGTGCCGTTCTCACCCTTCACGACGAGGTGATCGGCCCAGACCTTCTCGGCGAGCGTGCGGGGGCCGCCGTTGTCGTCGGCGACCGCTGAGGCCGCGGCATGCGAGACGGCGTCGACCGCCTGGGCGGGCTGACTCTGCTGACTGGGCTCGCTCTGGCGATCGGGCTGCCCGGCGAGGTTCGCGGCGCCCGTGGTGGAATCGGCGCTCGCAACCGGCGTGCCGGATGCTGACGTGTTCGATGCTTGCTGCATTGACGTTTTCCTTCGAGAAAGGGGGTGGTCAGGCACCGGCAAACTCCGCGTCGAGGGATGCCTGGAACTAGGCCTCGTCGCGGCAGCTAAGAAGGAGCAGACCGAACAACATCCCGTCAGACTACCATCCTGCCGGTCGCCTAGGCGTCGTCGGAGGGCGCGTGTACGGGCGGGGCCGTGACGCCGCGCTTGCGGTCGCGGCGGTCCTTGATGAGGCTCGCGATCGTGGCGATGGCCATGGCGCCGATGATGACGGCGAGCGAGGTCCAGGTGTCGATCTCGGGGGCCCACTCGATGTGCTCGCCGCCGTTGATGAAGGGCAGCTCGTTCTCGTGCATGGCGTGGAAGAAGAGCTTCACGCCGATGAACGCGAGGATGAAGGCGATGCCGTACTTGAGGTAGTCGAGGCGGTCGAGCAGTCCGCCCAGCAGGAAGTACAACTGGCGCAGGCCCATGAGCGCGAACACGTTGGCCGTGAACACGATGAACGGGCTCTGCGTGATGCCGAAGATGGCGGGGATCGAGTCGATGGCGAAGATGAGGTCGGTCGTGCCGATGGCGATGAAGACCACGATCATGGGCGTGAAGAAGCGCTTGCCGTCGATGGTGGTGCGGATCTTCGAGCCGTCGAACTCGTCGGTGACCTTGAGCTTGCGCTTCAAGAAGGTCGTCAGGCGGGTCTCGCCGTCCTCGGCGTCGTCGTTGTGGCCGAAGGCCTGGCGGAACGCCGTTACCAGCAGGAACGCGCCGAAGATGTAGAAGATGAAGCTGAACGATTCGATCAGCTGCGCGCCCAGAAGGATGAAGATTCCTCGCAGCACGAGAGCGATGATGATGCCCACCATGAGCACCTCTTGCTGGTATTTGCGCGGCACGCTGAAACGCGCCATGAGGATGACGAAGACGAAGAGGTTGTCGATCGACAGGCTGTATTCGGTCAGCCATCCGGCCAGGAACTGCCCCGCGAACTCACCGCCCGCGAACTGCAGCATGAGAAAAGCGAAGACGAGCGCCAGCCCGACGTAGAAGACCACCCAGAGGGTCGCCTCCTTCATCGAGGGGATGTGCGGGCGCTTCACGACGTAGAGCAGGTCGAAGGCCAGCACCAGCAGCAGAACGACGTACGAGCCGATCTCGAACGGGAGGGGCAGAACGGGATGCATCGGCACGACGCCTTTCAGAGGGGGTGCGCCCGGGCGCACGACGATGATCGAAAGTCTCTCCCGCGCCGATGGTGCCGGCGCCCCGTGCCCGGAACCGCGAAGATGCGGTTCGTGATGACGATCACGGTGTGAGTGGGATACTCCCCTTCGCAAGGGTCAAGCATAGACCCGGGGACGACGACGGGGTGGATGCTTATGCATCCACCCCGTCTGTGCAAAACCGGCCGACCGAAACGGCTAGCGGTTGCGGGTGCGTTTGGCCGCCTGGGCGTCGGGGTCGGGAACGGGCAGCGATGCCAGCAGCGTGCGCGTGTAGTCGTTGCGCGGCGCCGTCAGGATCTGCTCGCTCGTGCCCTCTTCGACGAGTTCGCCGTGGTAGAGCACGCCGATGCGGTCGGCCAAGAGGTCGACCACGGCCAGGTCGTGCGAGATGAACAGGGCCGCGAAACCGAACTCGCGCTGGATCTCGGCGAAGAGCTCGAGCACGCGCGCCTGCACCGACACGTCGAGCGCCGAGGTGGGCTCGTCGGCGATGAGCAGCTTCGGGTCGAGCGCCAGGGCACGGGCGAGGCTGGCGCGCTGACGCTGTCCACCCGAGAGCTCGTGCGGGTAGCGGGCGCCGAACGCCTTGGGCAGCTGAACGGCCTCGAGCAGTTCGCCGACCTTCTTCTGCGTCTCCCGTTCGCCGAGCGACCGCCGGTGGATGCGCAGCGGCTCGGCCACGCAATCGGCAATCGTGAGCAGCGGGTTGAAGCTCGATGCCGGGTCTTGGAAGACAAAGCCGATGTCCTGGCGCGTCTTCTTGAAGTGACGCTCCTTGACACCGTTCATCTCCGTGCCGAGCACCGTGAGCGAACCGCCCGTGACCTGCGTGAGCCCGGCGATGGCGCGACCGATCGTCGTCTTGCCGCTGCCCGACTCCCCCACGAGGCCGAGCACTTCGCCCGCGCGGATCTGGAACGACACACCGTCGACGGCCGTGAACGAACCGCGGCCGAGGCGGCCGGGGTATTCGATGCGCAGACCGGATGCCTGGACGAGCGTTTCGGCCGTCTCGAGCGATTCCTTCTTGGCGCGCTCCTCGGCCGAACCGTGCACGCGCTGGCCGATGCGAGGCACCGACTCCAGCAGCTTGCGCGTGTAGTCGGCCTTCGGCGCGGCGAACAGCTCGCGCACGGGGGCCTCTTCGACCAGCTCGCCCTGATACATGACGGCGACGCGATCGGCCAGGTCGGCCACGACACCCATGTTGTGGGTGATGAGCACGATGGCCGCACCGAACTCGTCGCGGCAGCGCCGCAGCAGGTCGAGGATCTCGGCCTGCACCGTGACGTCGAGCGCCGTGGTGGGCTCGTCGGCGACGATGAGGCCGGGGTTCAAGACGAGCGCCATGGCGATCACGACGCGCTGCTTCTGCCCGCCCGAGAACTGGTGCGGGTAGTAGTCGACGCGCGTCGACGGGTCGGGGATGCCGACCTTGCCGAGGATCTCGATGGCCTGCTGCCTGGCCTCCTTCTTCGAGACCTTGTTGTGGGCGCGGATGCCCTCGGCGATCTGCCATCCGACCGTGTAGACGGGGTTGAGCGACGTGGACGGCTCCTGGAAGACCATCGAGACGTCGCGGCCGCGCACCTCGCGCAGACCCTTGCGGTCGAGCGAGAGGATGTCGTGCGAATCGCTGCCGTCTCGGCGGGCCAGAATGACCGCTCCGCCGGCCGTCGCCGTCTCGGGCAACAGACCGAGGATGGTCTTGGCCGTGACGGTCTTGCCGCTGCCCGATTCGCCCACGATGGCGAGGACCTCGCCGGGGGCGACGCTCAGGCTGACGCGGTCGACGGCTTTGACCGCTCCCGCGTCGGTCGAGAACGAGACGTCGAGCTGCTCGATCGTGAGCACGGCGGCCGGACGGGTGGTCGAGGCATCCGCCCCGGGTGTTGTGACTGCGCTCATGGCCTGGTCTCGATTCCGTCGTCGCCGAATGTTTCTCCCGATTCGAGGCCGCCGAGACCCGCGGGCCCGGCGGTCTGTGCGCCACCCGGGACGACCGAGGTGGCGGCTACGGTTCCGGATGCCGCGGCGACACGTCGTCGCCCACGCAGGCGCGGGTCGGCCAGGTCGTTCAGGCTCTCGCCCACAAGCGTGACGCCGAGGACCGCGAGGACGATGGCGATGCCCGGGGGCAGCGCCGTCCACCACACGCCCGACGACACGTCGACGATGGCCTTGTTGAGGTCGAAGCCCCACTCGGCGGCCGACGTCGGCTCGATGCCGAAGCCCAGGAAGCCGAGGCCCGCGAGCGTGAGGATGGCCTCGGAGGCGTTGAGCGTGAAGATGAGCGGCAGCGTGCGCGTGGCGTTGCGCAGCACATGGCGGAAGATGATGCGCGCGTTGCTCGCACCCACCACCTTGGCGCTCTCGACATAGGCCTCGGATTTGATGCGCACGGTCTCGGCGCGGATCACCCGGAAGTACTGCGGGATGAACACGACCGTGATCGAGATGGCGGCCGCGAAGACGCCGCCCCACAGGCTCGACTGTCCGCCCGAGATGGCGATCGACATGACGATGGCGAGCAACAGCGTGGGGAACGCGTAGATGGCGTCGCACACGACGACGAGCACGCGGTCGAGCCATCCGCCGAAGTATCCCGACACGAGGCCGAGGAACACGCCGACGAAGATCGACAGGATGACGGCGACGATGACGACCGAGAGGGCCGTCTGCGCGCCCCAGATGGTGCGGGACAGCACGTCGTAGCCGCCGACCGTGGTGCCGAACGGGTGGTCGGCACTCGGGGCCTGCTGCGAACCGAAGGCTCCGTCGTCGCCGCGCAACTGCGAATAGCCGTAGGGGGCGAGCAGCGGCGCGAACAGGGCCGTGAGGATGAACAGTCCCGTGACGACGAGGCCGGCGACGAGCATGAAGCGCTGGATGCCCATGCTCTGGCGCACCTGGTGCACGATGGGCAACCGGGACAGCAGGCTGCGCTTGTGGTCGGGCGCGTCGGGAACGGTTTTCGGGGTCGTGACGGTCATGTCAGTACCTCACCCTCGGGTCGATGAGCGCCGCGATGACGTCGACGATGAAGTTGGTCAGCGCCACGATCACGGCGAGCAGGGCGACGATTCCCTGCACGGCCACGAAGTCGCGCGCCTGCAGGTATTCGGCCAGCTGGAAGCCCAGACCCTTCCACTCGAATGTGGTCTCGGTGAGGACCGCTCCGCCGAGGAGGAGGGCGATCTGCAGGCCGATGACCGTGATGATGGGGATGAGCGCCGGACGGTAAGCGTGCTTGCGCACGAGCCGGAGCTCGCCGACGCCCCGTGAGCGCGCCGCATCCACGTAATCGGTCGAAAGCGTGCCGATCATGTTGGTGCGCACGAGCCGCAGGAAGATGCCCGCCGTGAGCAGGCCCAGCGTGAGGCCGGGCAGGATGGCGTGCGCCAGGACGTCGCCGATGACGTCGGGGTTGCCGGAGCGCAGGGCGTCGATCAGGTAGATGCCCGTCTTACCGTCGAGCAGCTGCAACTCGAGCTCGGACGACGTGGTCGCCCGGCCCGACACCGGCAGCCACTTCAACTGCACCGAGAAGATGAGCTTCATGAGCAGACCCGCGAAGAACACGGGCGTGGCATAGAACAGGATGGCGAGGATGCGCAGCACGGCGTCGGGGAAACGGTCGCGGAAGTAGGCCGCGACCATGCCGAGCGGGATGCCGACGATGAACGCCACGATCAGCGCGTAGAACGCGAGCTCGAGGGTGGCGGCGCCGTAGGTGAGCACGACCTCGATGACGGGGCGGTTGTCGCTGATCGTCTCGCCGAAGTTGCCCGTGAAGATCTGGCCGAGGTACTCGAAGTACTGCACGATCACGGGGCGGTCGTAACCGGCCGCGACGATGCGCTCCTGCAACTGGGCGCCCGAGAGACGGCCGCCGAGGGCCGCCGTGATCGGGTCGCCCGTCGTGCGCATGAGCAGGAACACGAGCGTGACGAGGATGAAGACGGTGGGGATGATGAGCAGGAAGCGGACCAGGATGTAGCGGCCGAGGCCGCCCGATCGACGCTTCTTCGCCCGGGACGAAGACTGTGGTGCGGGCGCTGCCGGTGTGGCTGCGGCATCCGCGAGTGTGGAGCTCAGGAGGATGGCCCTTCTTCTGTGCGGCGTGGGCCGCACTCAACTGTGTGAGGGGGTGGAGCGGCGGAACGGTGAAGCGGTGGAACGAGCCGGGCCGACCGGAGCCGGGGCCGACCGCGTGAACGATCGACCCCGGCTGACCGGCTGACCCGTCGACTGCTCCCCCGAAGGGAAGCGGCCGTCAGGGGGTGTTAGCCCTTGCTGAGCGGGGCGTAACGGAACTTGAACGACGCATCGAGCGTGACGCCGTCGACGTCGGTGCCCGAAACGGCGACCTGGGCGCCCTGCAACAGCGGCAGGGTGGACAGGTCGGCGGCCACGGCGGCCTGGATGTCCTCGATGAGCTTGGTGCGCTCGGCAGCGTCAGGCGTGGAAGCCTGCTTGAGGATCATGTCGTTGACCTCGGTGTTGCTGTAGTGGTTGGCGAGGAAGTTCTCGGTGAGGAAGAACGGCGTCAGGTAGTTGTCGGCGTCGGAGTAGTCCGGGAACCAACCCAGCTGGTAGAGCGGGTAGACGTCGGCCGTGCGGTCCTTGGAGTACTGCACCCACTCGGTGGTCTGCAGGTTGACCTTGAACAGGCCGGACTCTTCGAGCTGCGACTTGATGAGCGCGTACTCGTCGCCCGAGGACGGACCGTAGTGGTCGTTCGAGTACTGCAGGTTGAGCTCGACGGGCTCGGTGATGCCGGCATCGGCCAGGACCTTCTTGGCCTTGTCGAGGTCGGGCTTGCCCGCACCGTCGCCGTACAGGTCCTTCAGAACCGTGGTAGCACCCGTGAGGCCGTCCGGAACGAAGGAGTAAAGCGGCGTGTAGGTGCCCTTGTAGACCTCGTCGGCGAGTTCGTCGCGGTCGACCAGGTCGGCGACGGCCTGGCGCACGGCGAGAGCCTTGGCCGGGTCGGCGTCGTCGGTGGTGCCACCGAACGGCTGCGTGTCGAAGTTGAAGACGATGTAGCGGGTCTCGCCACCGGGGCCGGTGTGCACCTTGACGTTCTTGTTCTTGCTGAGGTCGTCGACGTCGGTGGCCGACAGGCTGCGGTAGGCCAGGTCGATGTTGCCTTCCTGCACCTCGAGCTTGAGGTTGGAGGACTCGGCGTAGTACTTGACGTTGACCGTCTCGGTCTTGGCCTTCTCGAGCAGACCCTTGTAGTCCGGGTTGGCCTTGTAGGAGATCAGGTTGTTGAAGTCGTAGCTCGCGATCGTGTACTGACCGGCGAACGCGTCACCCTTCACGATGTCCTGGTCGGGCGTGAGAGCGTCGGCCGAGAAGACATCCTCGTCGACGATCGGGCCGGCGGGGCTCGAGAGGATCTGCGGGAAGACCTGGTCGTTCTCGCTCTTCAGCGTGAACACGACGGTGAGGTCGTCGGGCGCCTCGGTCTTGTCGAGGTTGTAGAGCAGCGAGGACGGGCCGTTCTCGTCGGCGATCTTCAGCTGGCGGTCGAACGAGAACTTCACATCGGAGGCGGTGAGCTCGTTGCCGTTGGCGAACTTGAGGCCCTCTTTGAGCTTCACGGTGTACTCGGTCGGGGTGGTGAACTCGGCCGATTCGGCGATATCGGGTTCGACGTCGGGGCTGTTCGACGGCGTGTTCATGAGGAACGGGAACACCTGGTTCTGCACGGCGAACGAACCGTTGTCGTACGACCCGGCGGGGTCGAGCGAGGTGACCTTGTCGGTGGTGCCGATCGTGAGCGACTTCGAGCCGCCCGACGAGTTGTTGCTGGATCCTCCGGCACAGCCGGAGAGGGTGAGCGCTGCAATCGCGACGCCTGCTGTGGCGGCTGCGATTCGGCGACCGGTGCGTGAAGCGGATGTCATATCCGTCTACCTCTTTCTGGGGTGGCAAGGCGCGGCACGGGCACAGTTCAACCGCGGCCGCTTTGCTGTGGTTGGGGATCATGCTTACACAGATCGCGCTCCCACATGTGTCATTCCGGGGTTCGGCGCACGGAAATAACATGACCGTAACCTGCCGAACAATGGCCGGAAACCTGGGATCGAGGCGGATCTGGGCATGAAAAAATCCCCCTCTGCGATTTCTCGAAGAGGGGGATTTCGATGCTGCGTTTCGTGAACGAATTCACTCGTGACCCCAGCGGGATTTGAACCCGCGTTACCGCCGTGAGAGGGCGACGTCCTAGGCCGCTAAACGATGGGGCCGTTTTTGCAACTTGACGATTATGACACGGATTCGAGGCACCGGGCAAATCGAGCGAGGAGGCATCGGCGAGGCTTGCTCACGGCCGCGCGGAGGGGTTAGCTCGAACCATGAGACTGACCAAGCTGGAACACGCCGGACTACTGCTCGAAGACACCAACAAGAAGCTCTTCATCGACCCCGGCATGTTCACCACTCCCCTGACCGAGGTGGCCAACACCTTGGCCATCGTGATCACGCACGAGCACCCCGACCACTGGACGCCCGAGCAGATCGAGCGCATCGTGTCGAAGAACCCCGACGTGCAGATCTTCGGACCGGCGGGCCTCGCGCAGGCGGCCCCCGATCTGCCCATCAACGTGGTGCAGGCGGGCGACGCCGTCGAGGTGGGGCCGTTCCGGCTGCGGTTCTTCGGCGGCAAGCACGCCGTCATCCACTCGAGCATCCCCGTGATCGACAACGTGGGCGTGCTCGTCAACGACACGCTGTTCTACGGCGGCGACGCGCTCGACGTGCCCGAGGGTATCGAGGTCGACCTGTTGGCCGCCCCCGTCGGTGCCCCGTGGCTGAAGATCGGCGAGGCCATCGACTATGTGCTCGCCGTGAAGCCGAAGCGCACGTTCCCCGTGCACGAGATGGTGCTGTCGAAGGCCGGCAAGGACATGGGCAACGACCGCCTCAAGTGGGCCACCGAGCAGGGTGGCGGCGAATACTTCGCGGTGCAGCCCAACGAGAGCCTCGACCTGTAGCGGGCGAGAGAACGACGACGGCGAGGGTCGGATGCTGAGGCATCCGGCCCTCGCCGCGTCAGGGGTGTTGCGGGTGGGAAGACCTACGGGGTGCGGTGCGACCCGCCGGAGGACACCGTGTCGTCGGACGCGTGTGCGTGTCGCGAACCCGAGAGTTGCTCGGCATCATCCGTCGCCCCACCGTCGGATGTGTCGTCGCCACGAGCTTCGGAGGCCGCCAGGTGGGCGCCCGCACCCGGTTCGACGGGCTGACCCTCCGGCACGGCGACCGTGGTGGCGAGCGGGATCTCCTTGACGAAGAACAGCAGCACGAAGGCGACGAACATGAGGGGCACGAGGATCAGGTAGACCGGCCCCAGGGCGCTTGCGTAGGCATCCGCAACGGCGTCGTGGATGGGGCCGGGCAAGGCGTTGATGGCCGCCGGGGTGAGGCCGTTGGTGTCGCCGACGGGAGCGCCGGCCGGCAGCTGCTCGCTGAGCTGCGCGGTCAGACGCGAGACGAACAGGCTGCCCACGATGGCCGAGCCGAACGTGGCGCCGATCTCGCGGAAGAACGCGTTGGCGGCGGTGGCCGTGCCGAGGTCTTTGTGCTGCACCGAGTTCTGCACGATGAGCACGAGCACCTGCATCGACAGGCCGAGGCCCAGACCGAGGATGGCGAGGTAGGTGCCGCTCAGCCACGGCGACGTGTCGGCCGTCATGGTGGCGAACAGCGCGAGCGCCACCATCACGAGCGCGGCACCCGAGATGGGCATCCACTTGTAGCGGCCCGTCTTGGTGATGAGGAAACCTCCGCCGATGGCCGTCAGCATGAGGCCGCCGAGCATGGGCAGCAACAACAGACCCGACTGCGTGGCGTTGACCGAGTTGACCACCTGCAGGAACGTGGGCATGTAGCCGATGGCACCGAACATGCTGATGCCGATCATGAGGCCGGCGATCGTGGTGATCGTGAAGTTGCGGTCGCGGAACAGGTGCAGCGGGATGATGGGCTCGGGCGCACGCGTCTCGGCCCAGATGAACAGGCCCGCGAACAGCACGGTCGAGACGATGAGGCCGATGATGAGCGGCGAATCCCAGTCGTATTCGGTGCCGCCCCACGAGGTGACGAGCACGAGGCTCGTGGTGGCGATGGCGATGAAGACCGTGCCGAGGATGTCGAGCTGCGGTTTCTCGCGCTGCACCTTGGGCAGCTTGATGAAGACCATGGCCGTGACGATGGCCGCGATGCCGAGCGGCACGTTGATCCAGAACGCCCAGCGCCACGTGAGCACATCGGTGAAGAGACCGCCGAGCAGCGGGCCGATGACGGCCGACAGGGCGAAGACCGAGCCGATGAAGCCGCCGTATTTTCCGCGGTCCCGCGCGGGCACGACGTCGGCGATGATCGCCTGGGCGAGGATCATGAGCCCGCCGCCGCCGATGCCCTGGATGGCCCGGCCCGCGATGAGCCACGGCATGTTCATGGCGAAACCGCCCACGAACGAGCCCACGACGAAGATCGAGAGCGCCGCGATGAAGAGCGGTTTGCGCCCGATGAGGTCGCCGAGCTTGCCGTAGACGGGCATGACGATCGTGACGCCCAGGATGTAGGCCGTCGCGACCCAGAGCATGTGATTGACGCCGTCGAGGTCGCCCACGATGGTGGGCAGCGCGGTGCCGAGGATCGTCTGATCGAGCGATGAGAGGAACATCGCGACCATGAGGGCGATCAGGATCGGGATGACCTTGACCTGCGGGGTCGCCGAGGAGGCGTCGCCCGGCGCGCCGTTCCTGGCTCGCTTCGTACTGGCGTTGGTGGGCGGCGGAGCCGTCGTGCTGTCGTGATTCGTCACGCTGTTTCCCTGTCTCGAAGGATTCTGGTGGTGTTCTCGACGGCTCTGTCGAAGTGGACGGCGAGGGGTTCGCCGCCCAGGTCTTCGCCCCAGGAACGGAACGATTGGTGGAAGAACGCGCCCATGATCGCGAGGATCGTGTAGGAATCGCGTGCGATCTCGGCCTCGGTGTGACCTTGGCGCCGCATGACATCGGTGACGAACGACGTGAAGTCGCGCTCGAGCGAGGTCATCTTCTCGAATTCGCGCTGCAAGAGCTCGGGATGCTGGGCCAGCACCTCGTGGCGCTTCTTGTTGACGCTCTGGATGGAGGCGTCCCCGTCGCGGTCGAGCGCGCGGAGCTTCTGCCGGAACACGTCGATGACGACCGTGAGGGTGTCGGCCCCGGAGTAGTCGGCCAGATCGACCTCGGGCAGCGGTTCGCGCTCGCGGTGCACGCCGAGGAAGGCGTCGTCCTTGTTGCGGAAGTAGTTGAAGAAGGTGCGCGGCGTGACGTCGGCTCGTTCGGCGATCTGCTCGACCGTGACGGACTCGAAACCGTGGGCGTGCACGAGCGAAACCGCCGCAGCCTCGATGGCCGCGGCGGTTCGTTGCTTCTTGGTCTCACGAAGTCCGGGTTGTGTCACGTATTCGATTTTTGCACAGTGTGCAATCTTTCACAATGTGCAAATCAATCCCCTGAACCGTTGAGGCGCTGACAAGCAGGAGCGAGACCATCCGTGCTCATGAAAAGTGACGACGGTCACCGGGAGGTGGAGTTTCGCTGGGTCTCGACAGCCCGTTCGTGATGTACTTCGAGAATTCGATGCTGAAGGAGCCCACATGACCGTCTTCCATCCCGATCTCGCGATCGGCCGCTTCATCCCGCCGGTGTCGGTCGGGCCCCGACTGGCGACGCTGGCGCAACGGGGTGGGCGACGCGAGCGGGAGATCCCCGAGGACATGCTCATCGACGACGTGCAGGTGCCGGGCGTGAACGGCGCTCCCCCGGTGGACGTGCGGCTCTACCGCCCGCGCATCCTGAACGGTGTGGCCCCGGCCCTGCTGTGGATCCACGGCGGCGGGATGGTGTTCGGCGATCACCTGCAGGACGAGGCCTCGAACATCGCATTCGCGCGCACGCTCGGCATCACGGTGGCAAGCGTGAACTATCGGCTCGCGCCCGCCCACCCGGCGCCGGCCGCCGTCGAGGATGCGTACGCCGCCCTCTCCTGGCTGGTCGAGCAGGCGGCCGAGCGGGGCATCGACCCGTCCCGGATCGCTATCGGTGGGGCGAGCGCCGGCGGCGGTGTGGCGGCAGGGCTCGCGCTGTATGCCCACGACCGTGGCGACATCCGGCCCGCTTTCCAGCTGCTGGTCTACCCCATGATCGACGACCGTACGGTTCTGCGGACCGATATGGACACGAAGAACGTTCGGGTCTGGACGCCCGGGAGCAACCGGTTCGGCTGGACGTCCTACCTCGCCCAAGAACCCGGGTCGGCCGATGTGTCGCCGTATGCGGCCCCCGCAAGACGTGAGGATGTCTCGGGCTTGCCACCGGCTTGGATCGGTGTCGGCACGCTCGACCTGTTCCACGATGAAGACCTGCGCTACGCCGAACGACTGGCGGCGGCCGGTGTGCCGTGCGAGATCACGCTCGTCGAGGGGGCATTCCACGGCTTCGACGCGCTCTTTGCCCGAAAGCCGGTGTCGCGCGAGTTCTGGCGCGCCCAGGCGGCCGCACTGCGGGGCGCACTCTTCGCCTGACGATATCGTCAGAGGCGGTCGACGGCCGACGACCAGACCCAGGCGCGCTGCACCACGCCATCCGAGTCGGTCCACTCGATGTGCACGGCGCGACTCGTCCATTCGATGGCCCGGCCCTCGATGCGCGCGGAGGTCTCGGGGTAGCGCGTCCACGCGCGCACGGGGATCGGCTGCCCGGGCCGGCGCACCGGATCGTGCTCGACGTCGAGCTCGGCGTCGCTCAGGCTCACGGGCTTGGGCCGGATGAGGATCTCGGACAGCCGGCGCTCCATGAGCTTGTCGTAGTGATGCGCGTAGCGACGATTCGTGCCCATGACGACAGAATAGCCCGATTCGAACATATGTTCTAACAGGCTTCGGTTGCCGGCGACTCCCCCTTCTGCGGGCAACGAGGCACAACCCGAGCGCGTCGCCGCCCAGGTCATCATCCTTCCGTGAGTGACGAGACCATACTGCGCAGGATGCGGAGAGCCGCGGCTCGATCGGCGTCGGACAGGCCGCTCAGCATTCTGACCTCGACCGACCTGACGGCCGCCGTCGCCTGCTCGAGGGAGCGGCGGCCGCGCGGCGTGAGTTTCGTGGGCAGAACCTTGCCAACGGGGGCCTCGCTCGGCCTCGTCACGAAACCGTCGCGCTCGAGCGTCTGCAGCAGCACGTTCATCGATTGCCGGGTGACGAAGGCGCCGCGGGCGAGGTCCGAGTTGGACGAGCCCGGCCGCTGCGCGAGAAGTTCGAGACACGAGTAATGCGTGATCGTCATATCGAGGGGCCGCAGTACCTCTTCCATCGCGGCGCGGAGAGCACTGGCCGCCTCTTTCAGCAGGTAGCCGAGGGAGGTTTCGAGATCGATGCCCGCGTCGTCTTGACTCATGTCAATAGTCTGACATAGGTTGATGCATGTCAGATAACTGACACCAGCTAAGGAGAAGCACGATGCCCGCCACCGGACCCGATTTCATCTCACTACAGGTACGCGACCTCGACGCCTCGCAGGCGTTCTACGAGAAGTATCTCGGCCTCGTGCGTTCGCCCGCCGGGCCGCCGCACGCCGTCGTCTTCCAGACCCAGCCCATCGCCTTCGCGCTGCGCGACATCGTGCCCGGCACCGATCTAGCCGCCGCGGCCCAGCCCGGAATCGGAGTGGCCCTCTGGCTGCACGGCACCGAGGTGCATGAGATGCACGACGCCCTCGCCGCCGACGGCCACACCATCGTCCAGGCACCCATCGACGGCCCCTTCGGCCGCACCTTCACCTTCGCCGATCCGGATGGCTATCACGTGACCTTGCACGACCGCGCCTAGACATGGCAAAGGGCCCGCTCTGAGCTTCTGCTCGGAACGGGCCCTTTCGTCTTACTCACCGCGGGGCGGTGCTCCCTCGTGGGGAGAAGGCGTTACTTGGTGGCGACGGTGATCTTGGCGACACCGACGAGCATTCCGCCGGCGACCTTGTCGGTGCCGAAGGTCTCGTTCAGAAGCGCAGCAGCGTCGTCAGAGATGTGGACCGTGGTGCCCTCGAGGATCGCGTTGTCGCCATCCATCTGGAGCGGCTTCAGGGTGCCACCGTGCAGGTCGAACAGGACGGCGTCTTCAACAGCAACGGTGCCATCGACGGACACGTCACCCATGAGCTTCGAGGTGCCCGGGTCGATCACGAAGTTGCTGAGCTCGACGACCTTCGCGCCAGCGGTCAACGACAGGCCGGAACCCTCGTGGTCGATGGTGCCCTGCACGTAGGGACGGTAGTCCTCCTGCGGGTCGTAGTAGTCCACGTTGCCACCCGTGATCGGGAACGAGAACGTGCCATCGGTGAACGTGGCCGTGCCAACGGTGCCAGGAGTCAGACCCAGCGAGGTCAGAGCGTCGACGAACGACGCGTCGACGGCGACCTGCGTGTCGACACCCTTCGAGAGGTCGGGGATCGACGCAACCGGAGTGGGCGTCGCGTCAGCCGACGACGAGGAGCTGGACGAAGGCGAGGAGCTGGACTCGGTGGTCGTGCCACCGGTCGAGCACGCGGCCAGAGAAAGGGCGAGAGCGCCAGCAGCAGCAACTCCGAGGGTGGTCTTCATGTACTTACGCATGGTGTCAATCCTTTGTTCGTAGACGGGGCTGTGGGCGGAATGCCTGTGTGATGTGCCTGTCGTGCGGGGTGTTGATAGGGGTTCGGCACCCGCCCCTGAGCGGATTGGTCTACCGCGCAAAAAAGTCTCCAACCCCCGGAAATGTGCGGGAAATGGAGACTTTTTCGGCGAACGCGCGGGCTTAGGCGCTGGTGGACCCCCAGGACGTCGACTCACCGGCGGGAGCCGTGGCGCGGGGCACCGACGACGGGTTGTCGTCGCGCAACTCGAGGGGCAGCATCCGATCGGGTGCGCTCTGGAAGGCGACCGGTCGCAGGAATCGGAGCAGGGCCGCCGTGCCGACCGAGGTGGACGAGTCGTTGGTCGTCGCGGGCCACGGGCCGCCGTGCTGCATGGCCGGGGTGACGGCGACACCGGTGGGCCAGCCGCCGAACAGCACGCGCCCGGCGTGACGGCTGAGGGCGAACACGAGGCGGTCGAGGTCGGGCGTCTGCTCGGTGTCGCCCGCATAGACCGTGGCCGTGAGCGAACCTGGGAAGAGGTCGGGCACGAGGGTGGCGAGGTCGGTCGTGGCCGGGTCGTATTCGACGACGATCGAGAGCGGGCCGAAGGCCTCGTCGAGCAGGTCCTCCCCCGCCGACCTCAGCGTGTCGAGATCGACCGAGACGATGGTGGGCGTGACCCAGCCGTGCCCGTCGTCGTCGACCTCGACCGTGCCCGAGGCGATGGCGCGCACGCCGTCGACGCCGAGGATCGTGTCACGGCGCTCGACGTAGCCCGACGTGATCTTGGGGTAGAGCAGGCGGTGGGCGGCTACAGCTTCGGCGGCCTCACGAATCGGCGCGTCGAGCTGCGCCAGGGTGCCGGTGGGCACGAAGAGGAAACCCGGTTTGGTGCAGAGCTGGCCGGCCGAACCCGAGACGCTGGCGACGAAACCGGCGGCGAGGGCATCCGCACCCCCGGCCGAAACGAGACCATCGGCCGTGACGAACACCGGGTTGACGCTGCCGAGCTCGCCGAAGAAGGGGATGGGGGCGGGGCGCGAGGCGGCGATATCGGCGAGGGCGCGACCGGCGTTCAGCGATCCGGTGAACGATCCGGCGGCGACGCGGGGGTCGCGCAGGGCCTCGATGCCGGCATCCTGACCCTCGATGAGCTGGAAGGTGCCGTCGGGCATGCCCGCCTCGGTGAGCGCGCGCAAGACGACCTGGGCCGTGAGGCGCGAGAGTTCCGGATGTCCGGGGTGCGCCTTGAGGATCACGGGGCAGCCGGCAGCCAACGCCGCGGCCGTGTCGCCGCCCGCCACCGAGAAGGCGAACGGGAAGTTGCTGGCGGCGAAGTTCACGACAGGTCCGACGGGCACGAGGTAGCGGCGCAGATCGGGTCGGCCACCCAGGGCGAACCCGGGGTCGGCCTCGTCGATGCGCACGTCGAGGTAGTCGCCCGCGCGCACGGTGTCGGCGAAGAGGCGCAGTTGCACGACCGTGCGGTTGAGTTCGCCGCGCAGGCGCGCCTCGGCCAGTCCGGTTTCGCGCATGCCGACGGGCACGAGCGTGTCGGCGTCGGCCGCGAGCGCATCGGCCACGGCCACGAGGGCGTCGGCTCGGGCCCCGCGATCGGCGAGGGCGAAGGGCGTCGAGGCGGCGTGAGCGCGGGCAGCGGCGTCGACGGCGCTCGTGACGATGGTCGGGTCGGAAAGGTCGTTCGTCATCGTGTGTCTCCTGAGAGCTAGTGGCGTTAGAGCTGGAAGCCCGTGGGGAAGGGGTCGCTCGGGTCGAGGAGGTATTGGGCCATCCCCGTGACCCAGGCGCGACCCGTGATGGTCGGGATGACCGCGGGCACACCCTCGACGGTGGTCTCGGCGATGAGGCGGCCCACGAACCGGCTGCCGATGAACGATTCGTTCACGAAGTCGGTGTCGAGGGGCAGCTCGCCGCGCGCCCAGAGTTCGGCCATGCGCGCGGACGTGCCGGTGCCACAGGGCGAGCGGTCGAACCATCCGGGGTAGATGGCCATGGCGTGGCACGACAGCTCGGCCGTCGAACCGGGCGCGATGAACTCCACGTGGTGGCAGTGGTCGACCCCGTCGATCGTCGGATGCCGGGGCGGCGCCTGCTCGTTGATGGCCGCCATGATCGCGAGCCCCGCGTCGAGGATGTCGTGCTGCCGCGAGCGGTCGAACGGCAACCCGACGGCATCGAGATCGACCATGGCGTAGAAGTTGCCGCCGAACGCGATGCTGTAGGGCACCGAGCCGAGACCCGGCACCTCGATGACCTGGTCGAGCCGCTCGACATAGCTCGGCACGTTCTCGAGCGTGACCGAATCGGCGTGGCCGTCGGAGACCGCCACCCGGGCGACGACGACACCGGCCGGCGTATCGAGCCGGATCGTCGTCACGGGTTCTTGCACGGGCACCATGCCGGTTTCGACCAGGACCGTCGCCACACCGATGGTGCCATGACCGCACATGGGCAGGCACCCCGACACCTCGATGTAGACGACGCCCCAGTCGCAGTCATCCCGCGTGGACGGTTGCAGGATGGCGCCCGACATGGCCGAGTGCCCGCGAGGCTCGTTCATGAGGAACAGGCGCAGATCGTCGAGATGCTCGATGAAGTGCAGGCGCTTCTCGTTCATGGTCGCGCCCGGAATCACCCCCACTCCCCCGGTGACGACCCGCGTGGGCATGCCCTCGGTGTGGGAGTCGACGGCCTGGATGACCCGAGACGATCTCACGTGATGCTCCTCAGAGTGAACGAACGGTTGAACGGATGGCCGAGTGCTAGCGCGTGGCCAGGTAGTCGAGTGCGCGACGCGTTTCGTGCGTGACACGCTCGGCGTTCTCGGCGCTGAGCGGTCCGCGCGGCGGGCGCGTGGGTCCACCGTAGCTCTCGCCGGCGACATCGATCGACAGCTTGATGGCCTGCACGAACTCGGTCTTCGAGTCCCAGCCGAACACGGGCACCAATTCGCGGTAGAGCGTGCGCGCCTCGTCGATCTTGCCCGTGGTGACGAGCGTGTAGAGCTCGACGGCCTCGCGCGGGAACGCGTTCGGGTAGCCGGCGAACCAGCCCGTGGCGCCCGCGACGAGCGACTCGAACAGCAGGTCGTCGGCGCCCGCGATGACGTCGAGGTCGGTCTTGTCCTGGATCTCGAGCACGCGGCGGATGTCGGTCGAGAATTCCTTCACGGCGACGAGGTTCTCGAGCGACGAGAGCTCGGCCAGCAGGTCGGGCGTCAGGTCGACCTTGGTGTCGATGGGGTTGTTGTAGGCCATGATCGGCAGGCCGACCTCGTTGACCTTCGTGTAGTGCTCGATGACCTCGGAGCGGTTGGCGCGGTAGATGGTCGGCGGCAGGAGCAGCACGCCGTCGGCGCCGTCCTCGGCGGCCAGTTCGGCCCAGTGGCGGGCCTGGTGCCAGCCGACACCGTGCACGCCGGCGACGACGAGGCCGCGGTCGCCAACGGTGTCGACGGCGACCTGGATGACCGTGCGACGCTCTTCATCGGTGAGGGACGAGTATTCGCCGAGCGATCCGTTGGGGCCGACGCCGCGGCATCCGTTCTCGATGAGCCAGTTGCAGTGCGCCGCGAACTTGTCGTAGTCGACGGCGAGCCCGGCCGGGGCGTTGTCGTCGGGTTTGAACGCGAGCGTCGTGGCGACGATGACGCCGCCGAGGTTGAGGGGGTTCTTGGCCATGGTGGCTGTTTCCTTCCGAGGGTGAGTGTGAAAAACGTGTCGTGGTGTGGGAGGTGGATGCGACGGGCGCGGGGTTGCCGCGGTCAGTCTTCGGCCGATCGCGCGGGTCGCGCATCGGGGAGGTCGAGGTGGTCGGGTGGGAGCTGGGCGGATGCCGCGAGCCCGGCCAATTCGCCGAGCCGGATGGGTGACACGATGGGTCGCCGATCGGTGCTCACAGGCGGGCGGATGGGGTCCTTGCCCGAATCGCCGGGTGCCGATAGAGACGCGTCGGGTGTGATCGCGTCGTGCTCGGCCGTGCGGATGAGCTCTTCGACCGTGCGCCCGCAGATGCGCGCCTGGCAGATGCCGAGGCCCGCCCGCGTGGTCAGCTTGACCGAGCGCACCCCCGTCTGGGCCGTGCGGCGGACGGTCGAGCGGATGGTTCCGCACGACACCTCCTCGCAGCGGCACGCGATGGTGTCGTCGCGCAACCAGCCGGTCCACCCGGCGCGGATGCCGTGCGCGCGCTCGAGGCGCGCGGCGAACGCGGTGAAGGTGCGACGGCGGCGGCGATCGGCGCGCAGCGACACGTCGGCCGGATCACCGCCCGCCGCCACATGTCCCGCCACGCTGCCCTCGGCCAGCGCGGCGTCGGCGCCGCCGATGCTCGTGATCTCACCCGCGGCGAAGACGCCCGGAACGCTCGTGCGGCCGACGTCGTCGACGCGCACGAAACGGTCCGAGGTGATGTCGCAGCCCGCGGCGATCGCGAGTTCGAGGCGCGGCGTGAAACCGTGGCTGACGGCGACCGCGTCGGCGGCGATGCGACGACGCGTTCCGGGGATGGGGGCCCACGAGGCATCCACCTTCTGCACGGTGACGCTCTCGACGCGGTCGGTGCCATGCGCCTCGACGACGGCCCAGCCGGTGCGGTACGGGATGCGGTGGCGCAGGTGCCCGAGCGCGTACTCGACGAGCTCGGGGGCCTTGCCGCGGGCACCGAGGAGCTCGAGGGGTTTCGACGACCAACCGCGCAGGAGGCGAGCCGGGGTCGACGCTTCGAAGACGCCCACGACACGGGCACCCGTCTGCGTAAGTGATTTGGCGACGGGCAAGAGGAACGGCCCGGCCCCGGCGATGACGACGCGGTCGCCGATCGAGACGCGCTCCCCCTTGGCGAGAGCCTGGGCGGCGCCGGCCGAATACACGCCGGGCAGCTGCCAGCCGGGGAACGGCAGCGTGCGGTCGTGGGCACCCGTCGCGAGCACGAGGGCGTCGGGGCGGTAGGTCTGGGGCTCGCGGTCGGTCCCGTCGGGCGGGCCCACGAGCACGTGCACGGTCACGGGGCTCGCAGGAGCGGCATCCCCGGTCTCGAGCGCCCACACTTGAGCCTCTGTCACGATCGTGCAGTGGGGATGCTGCGCCAACACGCTCCGGCGCCGCACAAACCCCTGCCACCCGTGGTGCAGCCGCTCCTCGTGGGCCGCCGGACGAGCCGACGGCAGGTGCCGCCAATACTGTCCGCCCAGTTCGTCCGAGGAGTCGAGCAGCGTTACCCGGGCCCCCGCGGCGAGCGCCGATTCGGCGGCCGCGAGACCGGCCGGGCCGGCACCGACGACGAGCACGTGTCGAGCATCCGTCATGACGTCACCTCGGGAAGTTCATCGTGTTGTGTGCGCACCACGTCGCCGTCCTGCGCACGTCGCTGGCAGGCCCGGATGTCGCGCACGCCGTTGACCTCGACGATGCAGTCGAAGCACACGCCGATGCCGCAGAACACACCGCGCGGCGAATCGCCCACGCTTGTGCGCCGCCACGACAGCACGCCCTCGGCCAGCAGGACCCCGGCAATCGTCTGCCCGCGCACACCCTGGTGGGGCGTGCCGTCGAGCGTGAGCCCGATGCGGTCGGCGCCGAGCGGTTGCACGGGATCGTTCGATGCCCGGATCATGCGCGCAGCCATCACGCCACCTCCTCGAGGAACGGGGCCAGGCTCGGCCGGGACACCTGGAACGGCGCGGCGTCGATGGATGTCGCGGCGCCCGTCAGTTGATCGGCCAGGAGTTCTCCGGTGGCGAGCGACAGCCCGATGCCCGCGCCCTCGTGTCCCGTGGCGTGCCACAGCCCGGGCAGCCGGTGGTCGGCGCCGATGAGCGGCAGGTGGTCGGGCATGAACGGACGGAACCCGCCGTAGGCGCGCATGGCGCTAGCCGTCTCGAGGAACGGGAAGAGCCGCAGGGCCTTCGCGGCCACCTCGGCCAAGACATTCACGCGCAGGCTGTCGTCGAAGCCGATCTGCTCGCGGCTCGACCCGATCAGAACCGTGCCGGCCGCCGTCGATTCGACGACGCTGGAGGTCTGCAGGGCCGCATCGCTCGATTGCGTGGCGCCGAAGTAGTCGCCGTCGTAGACCTTGTGGAAGACGCGGTGCGGCATGCGGGTCGTCACGAGCACCATGCCGCGTCGGGGGCGGACGGGCAGCGGTGCTCCCAGACGCCCGGCGACCTCGCCCGACCAGGGGCCCGAGGCCACGATGACGGCGTCGGCGTCGAAACGCCCGGCCGACGTCTCGACGCCGATGAGACGGCCGTCGCTCCCCCGCACGGCGCCCGTGACGCTGACGCCCGGTCGCACATCGGCTCCCGCGAGGCGCGCTGAGGCGAGGAGCGCCTCGGTTGCCGTGACGGGTTGCACCTGGGCGTCTTCGGGGTAGAACACCGCGGCCGTGATGCCGCGGTTCAGCGAGGGCTCGAGCGTGAAGGCATCCTCGAGCGGGATGATGCGCGCGTCGACGCCCGCCGTGACCTGTCCGCGGGCGAAATCTTCGAGGGGCGCCGCACCCTCCTCGGTCGTCGCGACGACGAGGCCGCCCTTGCGCTCGAATTCGATCGAGGGGAAGTCGGGGCCGAGTTCATCGGCGAGTCGAGCTGCCACGGTCGGCCAGAGCGACGAGGCGTATTGGGCCAAGACGAGTTCGGGGCCCGCGCCCTTGTCCGAGAGCAGCAGGTTGCCTTCGCCGGCGGCGCTCGTTCCGCTGGCCGCGGCCGCGCGGTCGAGCACGAGCACCGAGAGGCCTCGGCGGGCGAGCGAGCGGGCCGTTGCGGCGCCCACGATGCCGGCGCCGACGATGACGACGTCCGTTGTCATACTCCCGCCCCCTTCGTTCGGCTCGTTCGTCCCGGCATCCGTGCCGCGTCTCTGTCTTCTCAGTAATATGTCACACATTTACTCCGAGTGCACCGGTTTTCACCGGAATGACCCCGACGTGTAACGCGCGCGTTACAAGACGGCGAGGTCGTCCTCGATCGTTTCCGCCCGGCCCGACCACCAGCCGAGCGCGTGATGGATGTGACGGTGCATGAGCGCACCCGCGGATTCGGCGTCACCGTCGCCCAGATAGCCGAGCAACTCGTGGTGCTCGGCGGCCGATTCGCTCAGCCGATCGCTCTCGAGCATGGCCGCCAGACCCACGAGCCGCGTGCGGCTGCGCAGGTCTGACACCATCTCGGTGAGGAGCGGATTGCCGAGCAGGGCCGTCAACTCGCGGTGAAACACTTGGTCGGCCTCGAGGTAGGCCTTCAGATCGCCCGTCTGTGCACCCGCGACGATGGCATCGGCGCGCGCCGCATGCTCGCTTGCCTCGTCACGGAAACCCCGGCGCGCCAGCTCCTCCATGGCGGGAGGCTCGAGCAACTGCCGCACCTCGACGATCTGGCGCAGGTGCTCGTCGCTCACGGCCGTGACCCGGAACCCCTTGTTGCGCACCGACTCGACGAAACCGCGCTTCTCCAGATCGAGCATGGCCTCGCGCACGGGCGTCGCCGACACGCGGAACTGCACAGCCAGCGTCGGCACCGAAACGAGCGTGCCGGGGGCCAGCTCGCCCGAGATGATGGCGGCCGACAGCGTTTTCTCGACCTGCGCGCGCAGGCTCGCCGGCTGCTCAGCTCGGTGGAGCGACGTGATGGTCACGGTGCGTATCCCCTCTCAGCCCGCCGTGCGGGAGCCGGTCGGGGCGGCGCGGTGCCGACGCATCCATTCTTCGATTCCGGACGCGTCGATGGGAAGCGCCTCCGACAAGACGTCGGAGCCCGACGGTGTTACGAGAATATCGTCCTCGAGGCGCACGCCGATGCCCCGCAATTCGGGGGGCACGGTCTCGTCGAACGAATGGAAGTAGAGCCCGGGCTCGACCGTCAACACCATGCCGGCCTGCATCGTCGAACCTTGGTAGGCCTCGTAGCTCGATTTCGCGCAGTCGTGCACGTCGAGACCCAGGTGGTGGCCGATGCCGCAGACCAGGTAGCGGCGGTGCTGCTGACCCTCGGCGCTCAACGCCTCGTCGACCGACACGGGCAAGAGGCCCCAGTCGTCGAGGCCCTGCGCGATGACCTCCATTGCGGCCGTGTGGAAATCCGTCCACGCTCGGCCGGGGCCGACGGCTGCGAGACCCGCACGGTGCGAACGCTCGACCAGGTCGTGCACGGCGCGCTGTTCGGTGCTCCACGTGCCCGAGACGGGGAACGTGCGCGTGACATCCGCCGTATAGAAGGAGCGCGCCTCGACGCCCATGTCCAGCAAGATGGCTTCGCCCTCGTTCACGTCGCCGTCGCAGCGCACCCAGTGCAGCGTCGGGGCGTGCGCACCCGAGCCCACGATGGTCGAATAGCCGACCCCGTTTCCGTGCGTGCGCGCGTGGCGGTCGAACGTGCCCTGCAGCCAGCGTTCGCCGCCGCCCGCGATGGCGTGGTCGAACTGGCCGATGACGGCCTCGAAGCCGCCGACCGTGGCGTCGATGGCGTGGCGCAATTGGCCGAGCTCCCAGTCATCCTTGATCATGCGCAGCTCTGAGAGCGTCTGCCAGAGGGCCGCGGATGTCGCAACCCCCGTCAGCGCCTCGTGCACGTGGCTGCCCGCCAGGGTGGCAAGAACGTCGCGTTCGCCGGCCAGGTCGGAGTCGAGCGACGCGAGATCGCGCACCGTCACCTGGAGCGCCTCGGCCCAGTCGCCGAAGCCGGGAGCCGAGCCCACCCACAGTTCGCCGTGCGCGGCGTCGGCGAAGAAGCCGGTCTCGCCGGGGTAGGCCGGGGCGGGAACGTAGAGGACCGCGTCGTGGCCGCTCCCCCGCGCGAACAGCACGACGACGGCGTCCTCGGCCGTGCAGCCCGTGAGCCAGTAGAAGTTGCTGTCCGGCCGGAACTCGTAATAGGCGTCGTTGCTGCGCACGGGTGCGCGGCCCGCCGCGACGACGAGCGTGCGGCCCGGGAATGCGCCCGACAGGCGTTCGCGGTGCTGGGCGGATGCGGCGGCCACACCGTCGACGGTCGGCGGCGTGCGGTCGGGGGTGCCCCAGCCCGTGGCCATGAAGTCGCGGAAGGCGGCAACCTGGGTGAGACGCGGCAGGCGCGGATCCTTGGTCGCGGGGGCCGGCATCGACGACGCGGTTGCGGATGCCTCGGCGGGGACTTGCCCGGCCGCTACCGTCTGTGCGGCTGTCGTTTCGGCCGCGGCCGTCTCGTCGGTTGTCGTTTCGTCGCTCATCGCGTCTCCTCGTTTGTCGCCGCCGCAGTCGTTGCCGCTGCTGTCGATGTTGCCGCGGCCGCCGGTTCCGCCGCATCCGTCACGGTCACTTTCCCCACGACGCGCGCCATCGTCTCGGATGTCGCCTCCTCGGCGAGCGCCCCACCCCGTTCGGCGATCATCTGCCGCAACCGCGGGAACACGCGCGGCGAACCGATGCCGTCGTGTTCGTATTCGTTGGTCACCCAGGCGTGCGCGTTGCCGACGTGCGCCACGGTTTCGAGCTGCAGCCCCGCGTCGACATACATATCGTCGTAATACACGGCGGCGGCGAGCGGAACCTCGTTGGCGGCCAGCCGGTCGAGGTCGTAGAGCGGTTCCCAATCGGTGCGCTCGGCCAGCAGGTTCACGGCGTCGGCGAAGGGGCGCAATGCGCGAATCTCGTCGAACATCCAGGGGTACATCATCTCCCCCGTGAAGGTGAGCGGCCTGGCCGTTTCGGCGAACTCGGGTCGCGAGTCGCGCTCGGCCTGAGCGGCCCAGCCCGTCGCCCCGGACGAAGCCTGCCCATAGATGCTCTCTTGCAGGGCCGCGAACAGCGGGTTGTCGTCATACGAGGACCGCGCCAGCACCTGCGCCAGGAACGTCTCGGTGAGCCCCGTCTCGGTGCGGTCGTCGAGTGCCTCGTCGACGAGCCAGTGCATGCGCTCGTAGCCGGGCTTCATACCGAAGTCGATGCCGAGGCTCTGGAAGCGCCGCACGGTCAGCACATCGCCGTCGGGCAGCCTCACATCGCCGCTCGACAGGCGGTCGGCAATACGCGCGATCCGGTCGACGTCGTGCGGGTAGCGCTCGTAGAACTCGGCGTTCTTGGCCACCACGCGCGGGTAGGTGCGGCGATACACTTCGCGGGCATCGGGTCGGATGCTCGCGAGCCCGCCGGTCACGTGGCTGGCGCTCAGGCCCTGCGGCGCCTGCGACAGGTAGGTGAGCGTGAGGAATCCGCCGTAGCTCTGGCCGAGCGTCTGCCAGCGCCGTCCGCCGTAGAGCGTCTGACGCAGGTGTTCGGCGTCTTTCACGATGGAGTCGGCGCGGAACATCGACAGGTAGGCGGCCTGTTGTTCGGCCGTGCCGCGGGCGCGCAGGATTCCGCCCTCGATGCGTGTGCTGCGCCCCGTGCCGCGCTGGTCGAGCAGTAGCACGCGGTAGGACTTCAGGGCCTCGCCGATCCAGCCGTCGGGTCCCGTCGGCCGGGGGCCTTTCCCCCCGGGCCCACCCTGCAGGTAGACGAGCACGGGCAGGTCCTCGCGCTGCCGCACGGGGTCGACGAGCTCGCGGGCGAAGAGCGTGATCGTCTCGCCGCCCGTGTGGCCCGCCGCATCCGCCCGCCAGTCGAGGGGAACGGGCACGGCATGATCGGTGACCCGGATGCCGGGAATCAGGTAGCTCGTCGAGGTGCCGGAGGTGCCGGAGGTGCCGGCTGCGCTGGTCGTCATCGTCTCACTCTGCCAGTTCTTCGGCCAGGATCATCTCGGCGCGGCGACGCTCCCACTCGGGGTCGATCGTCGGAACCGCGCGCAGCAGATCTTTGGTGTATTCGTGTTGGGGGTTGTCGAAGATCTGCTCGCGGTCGCCCTGTTCGACGATCTTGCCCTGCGTCATGACGGCCACACGGTCGGCGATCTGTCGCACGACGGCGAGGTCGTGCGCGATGAAGATGTAGCTGAGCCCAAGTTCGGATTGGAGGTCGCGCAGCAGCGTGATGACCTTGGCCTGCACGGACACGTCGAGCGCCGAGACGGCCTCGTCGCACACCACGATCTTGGGGTTCACGGCGAGAGCGCGCGCGATGCCGATGCGCTGGGCCTGCCCGCCCGAGAATTGGCCCGGGTAGCGCTGCACGTGGTCGGGGTTGAGGCCCACGCGGTCCATGAGGTCGCGCGCGAGCTTGGTGTAACCCTGCGGCGCTTTGACGCCCTGGTAGACGAGCGGCGCCGTGATGAGCTTCTCGACGGTGTGGCGGGGGTTGAGCGAGGAGAACGGGTCTTGGAAGACGACCTGCACGTCGCTGCGGAAGGACTTGAGCGCCGCACCCTTGGCGCGTGAGACATCCTCGCCTTCGAAGAGCAGCGAACCGCGCGTGATGTCGAGCAACTTGGCCGCCATGCGAGCGGTCGTCGACTTTCCCGACCCCGATTCGCCCACGATCGCGAGCGTCTTGCGCGCCGGCACCTCGAACGAGACGTCGTCGACGGCCACGAACGTGCGCTTGCCGGCGATGAACGCGCCATCGCCCCGGGTAGTGAACTCCTTCGTCAGCCCGCGGGCCTCGAGCAGCGGTGTCTCGCTCATCGGAGGCCCCCGTCCCGGGCGACGCCCAGCTCTTCGAACGGATCGTCGATGCGCGGCAGGGCGTCGAGCAGCGCCCGCGTGTAGGGATCGCGCGGGTTCGAGAAGATCTCCTCGGCCGTGCCGAACTCCACGGGGTCGCCGTTCCGCATGACCAACACGTCGTCGGCCACCTGACTCACGACGGCGAGGTCGTGGGTGATGAACACCATGCCCATTCCGGTCTCCTTCTGCAGCGTCTTCAGCAGGCTGAGGATCTGCGCCTGCACGGTCACGTCGAGCGCCGTGGTCGGTTCGTCGGCGATGAGCAGATCGGGTTCGAGGCACAGCGCCATGGCGATCATGATGCGCTGGCGCATACCGCCCGAGAACTGGTGCGGGTAGTGGTCCACGCGTCGCGCGGCATCCTTGATCTGCACCCGTTCGAGCGCCTCGACGACCACCTGGCGGGCGGCCTTGCGCGTGCCGCCGCGGTGCGTGCGATACGCCTCCTCGATCTGCAGCCCCACCGTGTAATAGGGGTTGAGCGACGACAGCGGGTCTTGGAAGACCATGGCCATGCGCTCGCCGCGGATCTTGCGGTACTCCCGCTCCGGCAAACCGAGCAGTTCTCGGCCGCCGAGCGCGATGCTGCCCTGCGTCACGCCGTTCGAGGGCAAGAGGCCCATGATCGCGAGCGAGGTCATCGACTTGCCCGATCCGGACTCGCCGACGATGCCGACCGTTCGGTTGCGTTCCACCTGGAAGGAGATCTTCTTGACGACATCCGTATCGCCCGATGAGGTCGGGAACGTGACGGTGAGGTCGCGGACCGACAACAGCGGGGCGTCGGAGGGCGCGGCATCCGCCTGGCGTCGCCGGGCACGGAACGACCCGGTCGGCGTTTTCTCGATGTGTTCGCTCATCGTGACTTGATCCTCACTCGGGGGTCGAGCGCCGTGTAGGCGAGGTCGACGACCACGTTGCCCACCACCACGAAGGCGGCGGCCAGCAATGTGACGCCCAGGATGACCGGCTGATCGTTTTTCGAGATCGAGTCGGCCGCGAGCTTGCCGACACCGTTCAGGCCGAAGACCGTCTCGGTGATGAGCGCGCCGCCGAGCAGCCCGGCGAAGTCCATGCCGAACAGCGTGACCACGGGGGTCAGCGACGGGCGCAGGGCGTGGCGGCGCAGGATGAGGCCGGTCGGCAGGCCCTTGGCGCGGGCCGTGCGCATGAAGTTCTCGCCCAGGGTGTCGATGACGTTGGCGCGCACGAGGCGGGCGTACATCGACGCATAGGCGAGGGCGAGAACCATCCACGGCATCAGGTAGGACGCGAACCAGAGGCCCGGGTCGTCGCCGAAAGCCACGGCGGTCGGGAACGGCAGGATCTGCAGCTGCACCACGAGCACGTATTGCAGGATGAGGGCCACGAAGTAGTTCGGCAGGCTGATGCCGGCGAGCGCGACCATCATGGCGCCGCGGTCCCACCAGGTGCCCTGCTTGACGGCGCTGAGCAGGCCGCCCGAGACACCCACGAGCAGCCACAGGATGGCCGCGCCGATCGCGACGGTGGCCGAGACGGGCAGGCGGCTCGTAATCATGGTGAGCACGGACTCGTTGGTCTGGAAGCTGTAGCCGAGGCACGGGGCCGCGCACGAGATCGCCGAGGCGCCCTCGCCATAGGTGCGGCCGACGAACAGCCCCTGCAGGAACTGCCAGTACTGCGCCCAGAACGGCTGGTTGAGTCCCAGGTTCTCGCGGATCTGGTCGATGCGCTCGGGCGTGCAGGTCTTTCCGCAGATCTGCACGGCCGGGTCTGGCGACAGCACGAAGAAGATGACGTAGGTGAACAGGCTGATCAGCAACAGAATGCCGATCGCGGCGAGCACGCGCCGCACGAGATAGAGCACCATCAGGCAGCATCCCCCGCATCGATTGCTTTGCGCAGGTGGTCACCGAAGACGGTGAACGACAGCACGGTGAGGAACAGGAACATGCCCGGGATCACGAAGAACATGGGGTCGACCGTGTACCAGCCGACCGACGTCGCGATCATCTGACCCCAGGATGGCGTGGGCGGGATGACGCCGACGCCGAGGAACGACAGGCCGGCTTCCGTTCCGATGTAGCCGGGCACGGCCAGTGTGGCGATGACGATGATCGTTCCCCTCAGGTTGGGCAGGATCTCGCGGAACACGATGCGGGCCCCCGACGCGCCGGACGCCTGAGCGGCCTCGACGAATTCGCGGTTGCGCAGCGACATCGTCTGACCGCGGATGACGCGAGCGGTGTACGGCCATCCGAAAATGCTCAGCACCAGCACGAGCAGGACGGGCCGGTTGCCGGCGGGCAGCGCCGAGAGGAGGGCGATCATGAAGATGAGGGACGGGAAGGCCATGAGGAAGTCCATGACGCGCGAGATGACCTGGTCGACCCAGCCGCCGTGGTAGCCGGCCAGCATGCCGAGCACGACGCCGACCGTGGTGGTGACGACCGTGGCCGAGGCGGCGATGAGCAGCGAGACCTGGGCTCCATAGGCGATGCGCGCGAAGATGTCGCGGCCGTTCTGGGGTTCGACGCCGAACCAGTGCTGCGCGCTGATGCCGCCGAGTTCACCCTTGGGGATGCCGCCGAGGTCGGAGTCGATGGCCGACGAGTCGAACGTGTATGGCCCCCAGCCGGTGATGGCGGACAGCCACGGCGCGAAGACCGCGAGCAGCACGACGAAGGCGAGGAACGAGACGGAGAGCACGACCGCCGGTGAACGGCGCAATTCGCGGATGACGCGGCGGGCGGGTGTGGGGGCGCCGCCCGTCGCGGGGCCGCCCTTCTCCCCCGCCTCGACGGCGAGATCGCTCGGGACTGTCGACATGTGAACCGTCTTTCGTAGTTTCTGTCGGAGTGTGAGGTCCCGCGGGGCCGGCGGGCGTTCAGCCGGCCGACCCCGCGGGGCGAGAGGTTACTTCTTACTTCTTCGGGTCGGAGAGACCGACCGACACGAAGTCGATGCCACCGGAGAACGCGGCGTCGGAGTAAGCCCCCGCGACACCCTCGCCGACGACCATCACGGCCTTCTCGAACAGCAGCGGAACGGTCGGGGCCAGCTCGGCGATCTGCTCGTCGAGGGCACCCCAGGCCTTGTTGGCCTCGTCGGCGTCGGTCATGGCGTAGATCTCGTCGATCTTGGCGTTGACGTCGGCGTCGTTCAGCTGCGCAATGTTCGAGTTGCCCTTCTCATAGATCTGGCGGCCGTCGAACAGCGGCGGCAGGAACGTCGAACCCGACGCCCAGTCGGGGCACCAGCCGGTGATCGCGGCGTCGTGCTGCTGCGACGTGGTTCCGATGACCTCGTAGTAGGTCGCCGAGTCGATCAGGTTCAGCTCGACCGTGATGCCGGCCTTCGAGAGGGCCTGCTGCACGGCTTCGGCCTGCGCCTGCATCTTCGGCTGCGAGCGGATGTCCATGGTCATGGTGAATCCGTCGGGAAGGCCGGCCTCGGCCAGCAGTTCCTTGGCTTTCTCGGGGTCACCCTTCGAGTCCTTCGACGCGTACAGGTCGAAGTCGGTCTGGCCGGCGACCGTCGGGGGCAGCATGGTGGTGGCGACCTCGGCCAGCTGCGAACCGCCCGTGGCATCCTTCACCGACTGCTTGTCGATGGCGTAGTTGATGGCCTGGCGCACGAGCGGGTTGTCGAGGTTCGGCTTCGTCGTGTTGAGGCCCATGTAGGTGGTGCAGCCCTGCACGCCCGAGATGGTGCGATCCTTCAGGGCGGGCGTCTGGATGCGGGCGATCGACGAGGCCTGGACGGTGCCGGCGATGGCATCCTTGTCGTTGCCCTGGCCGGCGATCATGCGCTCGTCGATGGTGGAGGCGTCGAGCCCGAACGTGAAGTCGAAACCGTCGGGGTAGGCGGCGCGCACGTCGTCGGTCTTCTTGTCCCAGTTCTCGTTGCGCTCGAGCACGAGCTTCGAGCCGCGCTGGTAGCTGGCCACCTTGTAGGGGCCGGAGGAGATGGGCTGCTGGTCGAGCGACGTCGTCGTGACGTCGGCGTCGGCGGGGAACGGCGTGAACACGTTCTGCGCGGCGGCCGACGGGAAGTCGGCGAACGGGCGGTTCAGCTTGAACGTGATGGTCTTGTCGTCGGGGGTGACGATCGAGTCGAGGTCGCCCGTGATGTAGGGGCCCTCGTAGCCGTCGGTGTCGGCGAGCAGCAGCTTGGCGTAGGGCGAGCCGATCGACAGCGCCGGGTCGAACGAGCGCTCGACGCCGAACTTCACGTCGGCCGAGGTGATGGGCGAGCCGTCCTCGAACTTGACGCCGTCCTTGAGCGTGAACGTCCACTCGGTGGCGTCCTCGTTGGGCGTGCCCAGGTCGGTGGCGAGGTCGGGCACGATCTCGGTGCCCTTCGCGCCCTCGCCGACGCCCGTGGTGGTCAGCTGGCGGTAGATCAGGCGGTAGAAGTTGTTGACGCCGCCGTCGAAGCCCATGGTCGGGTCGAGGTGCGAGAAGTCGGCGTTCTGCAGGACGTAGAGCGTGCCGCCCTCTTTCGGCGTGCCGCTGACGCCTGAGCCGCCCCCGGTGGAGGCGCCCCCTCCGCCCGTGCATGCGGTGAGCGCCAGGGTGGCGGCGAGGGCGAGCCCGGCCGCTGCGTAGCGTTTCTTCATGGGTGTCTACTTTCGTTCGGTGGTGACGGAAGGGATGTCGCGGCGCAGCCAGACCCGCATGGTGAGCGGTTCTCGGTTGCCCCAGAGGTAGTACGGGATGAGCGCCAGCTGGGTGGGCGACGCGTCAAGGGCGTTGGCGGATGAGTCGGAGGTGCCGGCGGATGAGTCGGCAGTGGCGGCAGCGGCGGCAGTGGCGGCGGCGGCAGACGCGGCGGCCCTCTCCGCGGATGCTGCGCCACCCGGCGTGAGCTCGGGATAGAGTTCCGCGTCGGCGGCGGTCGTCGCGATGGTCGCGGGCAAGATGATGGCGACCGCCCGGGTCTCGGCGTGACCCTCCAGATCGGTCGGCACGACCCGAGCCCGGCTCACGTCGTCGACGCTCACGACGATGTCGTCGAGCGGCGCTTCGTTGTCCTGCTGCTCGGCCGCGAAGACGAGCGGGCCGCGCGCGATGGCGATCGCACCCCGCGTGCCATCGACGGCCGGGTGCGAACCGTGGGCCCGAACGGGCATGTCGAGGTGCAGCTCGATGGTGTCGCCGACCGCCCACTCGCGCTCGATGCGCAGCCAGCCGTCGGTGGTCGCGACTCCAGCGGGCACGATCTCGCCGTTCACGGTCACGGTGGCCGAGTGGCACCACGCCGGGACGCGCAGGGCGAGGGTTCGTGACGCATCCTCGCTCGCGGTCACGGTCAAACGGATGTCGCCCTCGAACGGGTACGACGTCTGCATGTCGAGGCTCAGACCATCCGAATCGATGCTCGCCGTCGTGTACTGGCCGATGAACAGCGTGTTCTCGTCGTCGCCCGCGCCGGTGGTGGCGACGTAGTCCTGCAGCTCCGACATCCAGCGCACGATGTTGGGCGGGCAGCACGGGCACACGAACCAGGCGCGGCGCAGGATCTCACCGTCGGGTTCGGCGCCGGTGCGCTGCTGGTGGTCGGGGCGGCGCTGCAGCGGGTTGTCGTAGAAGAAGGCGCAACCGTCGCTCGAGAGCCCGGCGGCGTAGGCGTTGTAGAGCACGGTCTCGAAGGCGTCGAGGTAGTGCGCGTCGCCCGTGGCCAGGTGCAGGCGCCACGCCCACTGCATGGTGGCGATGGTGGCGCAGGTCTCGCTGTAGGAACGTTCCGACGGCAGCTCGAAGCGGTCGCCGATGGCCTCGTCCGAGTGCCGGCTGCCGAGCCCGCCCGTGATGTACAGCTTGGTGCGGCTCATGTCCCGCCACAGTCGCTCGGATGCCTCGAGCAACGTCTCGTCGCCGTTCTCGAGCGCCACATCGGTCGCGCCGGCGGCCAGATACGCCATGCGCACGGCGTGCCCGGTCACCGAGTCCAGCTCACGGAACGGTGCGTTGTCCTGGAAGTACTCGGCCGGGAACACCCGCAACTCCACCGTGCCGTGCCCGCGCCGGTCGACCAGCAGCTCGGCCAAGGTGAGGTAATCGCGGTTGCCGGTCTCGCGGAACAGTTCGACGAGAGCCATCTCGGCCTCGGGATGTCCGTCCACGGCGTTCTGCCCGTCGGGCCCGAGCTTCCGCACCGCCAGGTCGGCGAATCGGCTCGCGATGTCGAGCAGCCGCCGGTCCCCCACCTGTCGGGATGCCGCGACCGCCGCCTGGATCAGGTGACCCAGGTTGTAGAGCTCGTGTCCCCAGGCCAGGTCGTCCCACGGCTGCTTGTCCACGGTTTCGGCCTGGAAGTAGGAGTTGAGGTAGCCGTCGTCCTGCTGCGCCGACTCGAGTAGCGCGACGGCTTCCTCGAAGAAGTCGATCGTTTCGGCGTCGGCCTCGCCGCGGCCGATCTCGTAGGCGATGCCCTCGAGCGTCTTGAACACGTCGGTGTCGAGGAACGGGTAGCGCCCGCGATACTCGGTCGGCGCGGCGCCCTGGGCCTCGCGCTCGATGGCCACGGGCGATCCGGGCTGAGCAACGGCCCGCAGATTGTCGAGGTTTCCTGCCGCCCGAACCTCACGAATGGTGTGATGGATGGTGCGGCTGCGGTTTCTCTCCTGCCACACGCCCCACAGCCCCTCGCCGCCGAGCCGCACGTTCGCGGTTCCCAACGGCCGTCGCGCGCCGCGCTTCGTCAGCACCGCGCTCACGCCCCTCACCCCGCTGGAACGCTCAGATGCATCGCTCGCGCCGGGTGTTTCGACGACAACATTGTCAGTCATATCCAGGTCAGGCCTTTCTGTACCGTGTGACACATTACTGTACCCCAGTTCCTCGCGTTCGGTAGTGGGTGACACATTACCCTCGCGGAAACGGGTTTTTGGGCCCCGAAACAAAGCCTTAACGCAACGGCAACAGAGCCGCCTCGGAGCTCGGCCGTCGGCGACCCACTTCATTGGGGTGCCTCTGGACAACAAAAAAGCCCCCGCCGAAGCGGAGGCTTTTACTGCTGGGGTACCTGGACTCGAACCAAGAACAACTGAACCAGAATCAGTCGTGTTGCCAATTACACCATACCCCACGGGCCTCGGATAACTCCTCGGCACGAGTATCGACTTTACCCTAGGGAACCGGCCGACACCAAACTGACGCGCTACCGTTTTGCGTGAACTGCGTCCGTCAGGATCGCTGCCGAGACTTTTGCCCCAGCGCCGGCCGCCACGATGAGCTGTTGCGGGCCGGGCGGCGTGATGTCCCCGGCCGCGTAGACGCCCGGGAGCGACGTGCGGCCGACGCTGTCGATGCGCACGAGTCCGTCGTCGTCGCGGTCGAGCGGCAGGGCTGCGAGGTAGTCGAGCGGCGCGGTCCACACGGGGCGAATGAAGCCGGCGCGGATGTCGAGCGCGGTGCCGTCGTCGAGCGTGATGCCCGTCATGCCGGTGCGGTCGCCCGCGATCTCGGCGATGGGTCGGCGCTCGACCGCGACACCGGCCGCGCGCAGGGTCTCTTCGCCGACGACGCTCAGCGCGACATCCGACCCGTTGGTGAAGGCCGTGACGGTGTCGCTCCAGCTCGTGAGGAGTAGTGCACGCTCGGCCAGGTCGTCGGTTTCGCCGATCATGGCGAGCGGCTGGTCGCGCTTGTCGTAGCCGTCGCATTCGAGACAGCTGTGGAGCGCGGTGCCGTAGTAGGAGCGGATGCCCTGGATGCGCGGCAGCGTCTCGGCGAGGCCCGCCGTGACGACGACGCGGCGTGCGGTGACGTCGCGGTCGGCACTCCCCCGCACGCCGGATGCCCGCACGCGGAAGTGTTCGCCCTCTTGTTCGACGCTCGACACGAGCGCGAATTGGATCTCGGCTTCGTCGTAACCCGAGACTTCGTCGCGGGCAAGCTGGCGCAGGTCGAGCGGCGAGACGCCGTCGCGCGTGAGGAAGCCGTGCGAGACGAGCGTGGCGGAGTGGCGTGGGCGGTTGCTGTCGAGGACGAGCGTGCGCTTGCGCGCCCGCACGAGGTTGAGCGCCGCGGACAGGCCGGCCGGCCCTCCCCCGATGACGACGACGTCGTATTCCGGCTCGCCGTCGACGACTCGTGACGCCGGATCGTTCACGGCCGCGGTCACTGCCGAGGCAGCGGCCGGGGTTGCGCCAGCCTCGCTCATGAGGCGTGCGAGGCGGCCAGCGCCTCCAACCGGGCGAGCGTGTCTTCCTTGCCGAGGATCTCCATCGACTCGAAGAGCGGCGGCGAGACGCGGCGGCCTGAGATGGCGACGCGCAGCGGACCGTAGGCGATGCGCGGCTTCAGCTCGAGACCCTCGATGAGCGCGCCGGCGAGAACGCTCTGCAGGCGCTCGGTGGCCCAGTCGGCGTCGTCGATGCCCTGGAGCGCTCCGATGGCGGCCTGCAGCACCTCGCCGGTGTTGACGGGCAGGCTCTTGGCCGCGTCAGCCTCGATGACGAGGTTGGAGGTCTTGGTGTAGAGGAAGCCGAGCATGCCGGGCGCCTCGCCGAGCAGGCCGATGCGCTCCTGGATGAGGGGCGCGGCCTGGTCGAGGATGTGCTTCTCGCGGTCACCCAGGGGCACGTTTACGAGGTCGGCCTCGACGAGGTAGGGCACGGTGCGCTCGGCGAAGTCCTCGACGTCGAGCTGACGGATGTGGTCGCCGTTGATCGATTCGGCCTTCTTCAGGTCGAAGCGGGCGGGGTTGGGCAGCACGTCGACGACGTCGAACGCGGCGACCATCTCGTCGATGCTGAACACGTCGCGGTCGCCGGTGAGCGACCAGCCGAGCAGCGCCAGGTAGTTGATGAGGCCCTCGGGGATGAACCCGCGGTCGCGGTGGTGGAACAGGTTGGACTCGGGGTCGCGCTTCGAGAGCTTCTTGTTGCCCTCACCCATGACGTAAGGCAGGTGGCCGAAGCGCGGGATGGCGGCAGCCACGCCGATGTCGATGAGCGCGTGGTAGAGCGCGATCTGGCGCGGGGTCGACGACAGCAAGTCTTCGCCGCGCAGCACGTGAGTGATGCCCATGAGCGCGTCGTCGACCGGGTTGACGAGCGTGTAGAGCGGGTGGCCGTTGGGGCGCACGACGACGAAGTCGGTGAACGACCCGGCGGGGAAGGTGATCTCGCCGCGCACGAGGTCGTCGAACGACAGGTCGGTGTCGGGCACGCGCAGTCGCAGCGCGGGCTCGCGGCCCTCGGCGCGGAACTCGGCACGCTCTGACTCGGTCAGGTCGCGATCGAAGTTGTCGTAGCCGAGCTGCTTGGCGCGGCCGTTGGCCTCGTTGCGGGCGTCGATCTCTTCGGCGTTGGAGTAGGACTCGTAGACGTGGCCCGAGGCCTTCAGCTTTTCGATGACCTCGAGGTAGATGTCGGTGCGCTCGGACTGACGGTAGGGGCCGTGCGGGCCGCCCACGTCGATGCCCTCGTCCCAGTCGAGCTTCAGCCAGCGCAGCGCCTCGACGATCTGGCCGTAGCTTTCCTCGCTGTCGCGAGCCTGGTCGGTGTCTTCGATGCGGAAGACGAGCTTGCCGCCCGTGTGGCGCGCGTAGGCCCAGTTGAAGAGGGCGGTGCGCACGAGGCCGACGTGCGGGGTGCCGGTCGGCGAGGGGCAGAACCGGACGCGAACGTCGGCGCCGGTGGCGGTGGTCACGGGGTGCGTAGTGGTGTCAGACATCGTCGCCAATCCTACCGGGCCGGGCTGGTCGTCGGCCGGTCAGGCGACCGGGTTGGACAGCGTGCCGATGCCTGTCACCTCGACGTCGACGCGGTCGCCCGAGACGATCGGCCCGACCCCCGCGGGCGTGCCCGTGAGGATGATGTCGCCCGGCAGGAGCGTGAACACGGCGGACGCGTATGCGATGATGTCGGCGACCGAGTGGATCATGTCGGACAGGGGCGCCTGCTGACGCACATCGCCGTTCACACGGGTGGTGATGGTGGCACCGCCGAGCGCGAACTCGGTCTCGATGACGGGCCCGACGGGGCAGAAGGTGTCGAACCCCTTGGCGCGCGCCCACTGGCCGTCGGCCTTCTGCAGGTCGCGTGCCGTGACGTCGTTGGCGATCGTGTAACCGAAGATGACCTCGGCGGCGTCGGCGTGCTTCACGTTCTTCGCCACGCTGCCGATGACGATCGCCAGCTCGCCCTCGTGCTCCACCTGCTGCGACTGCGGCGGCAGCACGATGCGGTCGTTGGTGCCGATGACCGACGTGTTGGGCTTGAGGAACAGCAGCGGCGCTTCGGGCGCTTCTCCGCCCATCTCCTTGGCGTGGTCGTGGTAGTTCTTGCCCACCGCGACGACCTTCGAACGCGGGATGGCCGGAGCCAGCAGCACGGCGTCGGCGAGCGGCACGCGCTCCCCCGTCGTGTCGAAGCCGGCGAACATCGGGTCGCCGGCGAGCACGACGATGTCGGACTCGTCGACGATGCCGAAGTTGATGCTGCCGTTGTGGCTGAAACGTGCGATCTTCACGAAAGTTCTCCTCGTGGTTGGGTCGTAAGAGGGTGAATGGCCGAACGCGCGGCTCAGGCGTCGAGGCGCGTGAGCCAGCCGTGGCGATCGGGCAGGCGGCCGTACTGGATGTCGGTGAGCTCCTGGCGGATGGCCATCGTCAGCTCTCCCGCGGGCGCCTCGGCGTCGCCGATCGTGAAGTCGGGCGTCTTCAGCTGGGCGATGGGCGTGACCACGGCGGCCGTGCCGCACGCGAACACCTCGACGATCTCGCCGGCTTCGGAGTCGCGCTTCCATTCTTCGAGCGAGAAGCGACGCTCCTCGACCGTGTGGCCGCGGTCTTTCGCGAGCTGGATGATGCTGTCGCGCGTGATGCCCTCGAGGATGGAGCCCGTGAGGGCGGGCGTGACGAGCGTGCCGTCCTTGTAGACGAAGAACACGTTCATGCCGCCGAGCTCGTCGACGTATTTGCCCTCTTCACTGTCGAGGAAGAGCACCTGCGCGCAGCCGTTCTCGTAAGCCTCGGCCTGGGGCAGCAGCGACGAGGCGTAGTTGCCGCCGCACTTGGCCGCACCCGTTCCACCCTTACCGGCGCGTGAGTATTCGGTGGACAACCAGATCGACACGGGCTTCACGCCGCCCGTGAAGTAAGCGCCGGCGGGGCTGGCGATGACGTAGTAGCCGACCTTCTGCGCGCTGCGCACGCCGAGGAACGACTCGTTGGCGATCATGAACGGGCGCAGGTAGAGGCTCGTCTCGGGAGCGTCGGGCACCCACTGGCCGTCGGCCGCGATGAGCTGCTTGATCGACTCGACGAAGTCGTCGACGCCGAGCTCGGGCAGGGCGAGGCGGCGGGCCGAACGCTGCAGGCGCTCGGCGTTCTTCTCGGGGCGGAAGGTCCAGATCGAGCCGTCGGCGTGGCGGTAGGCCTTGAGACCCTCGAAGATCTCCTGCGCGTAGTGCAGAACCGATGCCGCGGGGTCGAGCATGAGCGGGCCGTAGGGCGTGACGCGCGCGTCGTGCCAGCCGGTCTCGATGTCCCAGTCGATCTGCACCATGTGGTCGGTGAAGTGCTTGCCGAAACCGGGGTCGGCGAGGATGATCTCGCGCTCGGCCTCGGCGCGTGCGGCGCTCGAGGGGTGGTGGGTGAAGCTGAGGGGGAACGTGGTTTCTGCGGTGGTCATGATGTGTCCTCTGGTGGATCGGTCGGGGCGCGAGGCCCGAGATCAATGTGTGCGGGCAGCGCCCGAAGAGTCAGTTGCCGTCGATTCAGCTGGCAGAAGCGAGCCGCTCGACGATGGCGTCGCCGACCTGGGTCGTGGTGCGGGCCTCGGCGCCGCGGTCGGCGATATCGGCCGTGACGGCCTCGTTCACAAGTCGCGCCTCGTCGGCGAGCCCGAGGTGCTCGAGCAGGAGGGCGACCGACAGGATCGCGGCCGTGGGGTCGGCCTTCTGTTGCCCGGCAATGTCAGGAGCGGACCCGTGAACCGGCTCGAACATGCTGGGGAAGCTGCCGCCCGGGTTGATGTTGCCGGAGGCCGCCAGACCGATGCCACCCGAGATTGCGCCCGCGAGGTCGGTGAGAATGTCGCCGAAGAGGTTGTCCGTGACGATGACGTCAAACCTAGCAGGGTCGGTGACCAGGAAGATCGTGGCGGCATCGACGTGCAGGTAGTCGACCGTGACCGCCGGATATTCGGCCGCTACCTCGTCGACGACGCGCTTCCACAGCCCACCCGCGAAGGTGAGGACGTTGGTCTTGTGCACGAGCGTGAGCCGGGAGCGACGAGCTGCCGCGGCCTCGAAGGCATAGCGCACGACGCGCTCGACGCCGTAGGCCGTGTTGACCGAGACCTCGTTCGCGATCTCGGCGGGCGTGCCCTGGCGGATGGTGCCACCGTTGCCGACGTAGGGACCCTCGGTGCCCTCGCGCACGACCACGAAGTCGACGTCGCCGTGCTCGGCCAGGGGGCTCTTGACGCCCGGGTAGATCTTGGTGGGCCGCAGGTTGACGTAGTGGTCGAGGCTGAACCGCAGTTTGAGCAGCAGCCCGCGTTCGATGTTGGCGCCCGCCAGGCGCGGGTCGCCCGGCGTGCCACCGACGGCGCCGAGCAGAATGGCGTCGTGCGCCGCGATGGCCGCGAGATCGTCGTCGGTGAGCACGTCGCCCGTCTCGAGGAAACGGCCGGCACCCAGCGAATAGTGGGTCTGCTCGAACACGACATCACCCGATGCCGTCACTGCCCCGAGCACCTTGATCGCCTCTGCGACGACCTCGGGGCCGATGCCATCACCGGGGATGACTGCGAGTGAAACGGTGCGCGACATGGGGCTCCTGCCTTCAGAAGTTGAGTGCTCTCAGCCTATCGCCGCGGTTCGGGCGGGATCGAGCGCACCCGCCGATCTGTGGAGGGAGAAGCATCCATGCTGCCTGTGGAGAACGATCTGCAGCCCCGGAGGCGACGCGACCTAGCGCACGCGGCGCAGGCTGGTCGCCGCGACGACACCGGCGGCAACGATGAGCGCTACGCCGATCCAGGCAGCCACACCCACACCGCTGTCGAAGGCGTGCCGGGCCGAATCGAGCAGGGCGGCTGCGGCATCCGCGGGAACCTGACCGGCCACCGAGACCGCGCCGCCGAGCGTTTCGCCCGCGGCCATGCGCTGCGCCTCGCTGAGACCAGAGGGCAGAACAACGTTGGCCCGGTAGGACGCCGTGAGGATGGTGCCCAGGATCGCGGTGCCGAGGACGGCACCCAACTCATAGGCCGTCTCAGAAACAGCCGATGCAGCGCCCGCCTTCTCGACCGGCGCGCTCGCGATGATGAGCTCGTTCGAAACCGTCTCGGCGGCGCCGATGCCCACGCCCAGCGCGATGAATGCGAACGCAAGTCCTGCCGCCTGGATGTTGCCACCCGACAAGGCGACGGCCGAGTAACCCGCGGCGGAAATCGCCAACGCCACCGGGATGACAATGCTCGGCCGCACGCGCTTCGCGATCGGCACGATGACCAACCCCGCGATGATCATCGCCACGAGACCCGGAAGCAACGTGAGCCCGGCCTCGAGGGGCGCGAGGCCCAAAACCAATTGCAGATGCTGCGTCACGAAGAACAGTCCGCCCACGAACGCGGTCACGCTCAGCAAGTTGACCCCGACGGCGCCGCTGAACGAGCCGCGCGTGAACAGCGTCATATCGAGCATGGGTGTCTCGACCCGGCGCTGGCGACGCACGAAGAGGAACCCCGCGACCACACCCACCACGATGGCGACGATACCCAGCGGATCGGCACCCTTCTCAGCGATCGACTTGATGCCGAAAACGATGGGCAACATGGTGAAGAGGGACAGCAGGATGCTCGGCACATCGATGCGACCGGGATTCGGGTCTTTCGACTCGGGCACCAGGAGCGGCGCCAGGATGACGAGCGGGATGAGCACGGGCACCGCGAGCAGGAACACCGAACCCCACCACAGATTCTGCAGGAGCAGACCGCCCACGATCGGGCCGAGCGCGCTGCCCGCCGCGAAGCCGGAGGCCCACACCGCGATGGCCAGGCGGCGCTGATCGCGGTCGAGGAAGATGCTGCGCAGAAGCGACAGCGTCGAAGGCATGAGCATGGCGCCGAAGAAACCGAGCGCCGCGCGGGCACCGATCAACGCCTCGGCGCTGGGGGAGAAGGCCGCGAAGATGGACACACCCGCGAACCCGACCGAGCCGATGAGCAGCAGTTTGCGGCGCCCGATGCGGTCGCCGAGCGAACCCATCGACACAAGGAGACCCGCGAGCACGAGCGGGTAGATGTCGACGATCCACAACAGACCCGTGCCGCTCGGGCGCAACGTCTCGGAGATCTGCGGCAGCGCGAAGTTCAGCACCGTGTTGTCGACCGAGACGAGCAGAACCGGCAGCATGAGCACGGCCAGCGCGAACCACTCTCGAACGCCGGCGCGGGGAACGACGGTGGATGAATCGAGGCTGTGGGTGGTGCGTGACACGAGAACTCCTCGCCGCCCGAGGCGGCAATCTGGGTGTGGATGGAAAGCAAAAAGGCCGACGTCAACGCCGACCAGCTCGTTTACTATACCGACTGGACGGTATAGAGGTCAACCGATAACGAGTACGATCGGGTCATGAGCAAACCCGCCGGCACCCGCGAACGCCTGCTCGACGCCTATGAAGAGCTGCTCATCGAGCACGGCGAACGTGGCGCCACCCTCGACGCCGTCGCGCACCGCGCCGACGTGTCCAAAGGCGGCCTGCTCTACCACTTCGGCTCGAAAGACGCCCTCACCCAGGGCCTCGTCGACCGTCTGCAGCGCCTCACCGATCAAGACGTCGAAACCATGCGGCGGGCACCCGGCGGGCCCGTCGAATACCTCATCCGCACCTCGATCAACACGAACTCGCCGCTCGATGCCGCAATCACGGCCGTGGCGCGCCTGGCTCAGACATCCGCCCCGCGTGTCAGTGAAGCTCTGGCCGAGATGCGCCAGAAGTGGCTCGACCTCATTCTCGAAACGGTTCCGGATGCCGCGACCGCCCGCGCCATCGTGCTCATCAGCGATGGGCTCTACTACAACTCGGCCCTGCTGGGTGTGGGCTTCGACTCGGGCAAGGTCACGCAGGCCGATCTCGACGATCTCGTGCGCGTCGTGCGGCGCCTCACTGACTGACTGGCTGGCCCACGGACTGACCGGCTGACCACTCGCCGAGTGCCGCCGCGGCGCTCACGTGCCCTGCAACCCCTACCTTCGGGGCACGGGGACACCCTATGCTGTGGCCATCGCCGTCTACAGAAGGAGCTCCCATGAGTCTCGGTGCAGGTATTTTCACATTCGTCGTCGGAGCCATCCTCGCGTTCGCCGTGAACATCACGGTTCCTTGGGTCGACCTCCGCCTCGTCGGCTACATCCTGATGGGTGCGGGCATCGTCATCATCATCATCGGCATCGCGCTGCTGGCCCGCAAGCGCAGCTCCGTCACCACCACGCGCGAGGGCATCGACCCCGTCACGGGTGCCCGCGTGCGTCAGTCGGAGCGCGACGACCGCATCTAGGTGTGAACCGGTCGCGACGACCTCGCGATCGGCCACAACACACGAAGGCCCCCGTTCTGAGAACGGGGGCCTTCGTCGTACGAGCGTGCACGCTGCCGAGGAATGCGACGACACCTCAGCGTCGGCGCCTCCCGCGGCGCGAAACGCCTACGCTACGGTGATGTCGATCTCGCGCAGCAGCGACGAGTCGATCACACGAGCCACATCGGCCAGGATGTCGTCGGTCACGGGCGAGTCGACGGTCAGAACCGAGAGTGCCTCTCCCCCGGCCTCGCGGCGCGCGATCTGCATGCCGGCGATGTTGATGCCGGCTTCGCCGAACTTCTGGCCATAGACGGCGACGATTCCGGGGCGGTCGGTGTAGACCATGACGATGTGGTGCGCCGCGATGGGCACCTCGACGTCGTAGCCGTTGATCTCGACGACCTTCTCGATCTGCTTGGTGCCCGTCAGCGTGCCCGAGACCGACACCTGCGTGCCGTCGGACAGCGCGCCGCGCAACGTGATGAGGTTGCGGTATTCCTCGGAGACCTCGTCGGTGATCTGGCGCACCTCGATGCCACGCTGCTCGGCGAGCAGCGGCGCGTTCACGTAGGAGACCGATTCGGAGACGATGTTGGTGAAGATGCCCTTGAGCGCGGCGAGCTTCAGCACGCTCACGTCGTAGCCGGCGAGTTCACCGCGCACCTCGACGTCGACGCTCGTGAGGGGCGACGAGGCGGCGAGGGCGGCGAAGACCTGGCCCAGCTTCTCGACCAGCGGGATGCCGGGGCGCACGTAGGGGTCGATGACGCCCCCGGCCACGTTGACGGCGTCGGGCACGAGCTCGCCGCCGAGGGCGAGACGCACCGACTTGGCGACCGAGACGCCCGCCTTCTCCTGAGCTTCGTCGGTCGACGCGCCGAGGTGGGGCGTGACGATGACGTTCTCGAGCGACAGCAGCTTCTGGTCGGTGGGCGGCTCGGAGACGAACACGTCGAGGCCCGCGCCGGCGATCTCGCCCGAGACGAGCGCCTCGTAGAGGGCGTCTTCGTCGATGAGGCCGCCGCGCGCGACGTTGACGATGTAGGCCGTCGACTTCATGAGCTTGAGCTGATCGGTCGAGATCATGCCCGTCGTCTCGGGCGTCTTCGGCATGTGGATGGTGATGAAGTCGGACTGCTGCAGCAACTCGTCGAGCGTGACGAGCTGCACACCCAGCTGCTGGGCGCGGGCCGACGTGACGTAGGGGTCGTAGGCGATGACGTTGACGCCGAACGCCTGCAGGCGGGCCGTGATGAGCGCGCCGATGCGGCCGAGGCCGATGATGCCGAGCGTCTTCTCATAGAGCTCGGTGCCCGTGTACTTCGAGCGCTTCCACTGCCCCTGCGCCAGCGCGGCGTGCGCGGCGGGAATGTGGCGGGCGAGGCTCAGGATGTGGCCGACGGTCAGCTCTGCGGCCGAGATGATGTTGGATGTCGGAGCGTTCACGACCATGACACCCGCGGTAGTCGCGGCCTTGATGTCCACGTTGTCGAGCCCGACACCGGCGCGCGCGATGACCTTCAGCGACGGAGCCGCCTGGATCGCCTCGGAATCGACCTTGGTCGCGGAGCGCACCAGGATGGCGTGGGCATCGGCCAGGGCCTCGAGCAGCGCGGGGCGGTCGGTACCGTCCACCTGGCGGATCTCGAAGTCGGGGCCGAGCGCATCGACGGTGGCGGGTGAGAGTTCTTCAGCGATCAGCACGACCGGTTTTGACACGGGTGTTTCCTTCGGCTTGCGGGCGACGGGAGAGATCGCGCCACAGACGCCGGGGCGCGGATGCTTAAACCCTAGTGCAGCGCCCACGCACGCCCGGCCGTGTGACGTGATGGAATGGCGACTATGACGTTAGAGACCATCCAGTGGATCGTGCGCATCCTGCTAGCCGCGGCATTCATCCTCATGGGTGTTCTGCACTTCGTTCCCGGCCCTGCCCGCGGGATGGCGGCGATGATCCCGGCACCCCTGCGCTTTCGCAAACCATTCGATCCGCGATTCCTCGTCGCTTTCACGGGTCTGTGCGAGATCGCGGGAGGTGTCGGTTTGTTACTTCCCGCCCTGCACACGCTGGCCGGCATCTTGCTCTGCGTCTTCCTCGTCGCCGTCTTCCCCGCGAACGCCTACGCCGCCCGGCGCCCCGAGAAGTTCGGAAAGATGGCCACGCCACTCGTGCCGCGCCTCATCGGCCAGCTCGTGTTCATCGGCCTCTGCGCGTTCGCTGCCTGGCCGCTCTAGCCGCGTTCAGGCGATGATGCTGGCGCTGGAGAACAGCGTCACGATGCTGAGGTACAGGGCCGAAGCCGCAGCCCAACCGGCCGCATAGATGAGGATCTGCAGGAAGAATGCGCGGCGTCGGGCAATGAGGAAAGCCGCGACGAAGAGCAGCACGGGCGCAAGCACGACGAGGATGAGCGATGCCCAACCGGTGCCCGTCACGGTCGTGTCGAGACTCGCGGCGCCTTGCACGTTGAGAACGAGCCAGTCGAGACCCTCCCACACGTCGTAGGCATAGAGCAGTCCGAAGACGACGGCCAGGCTCGTCGCGCCCCAACGACGGCTGACTCCGGACGTGGTGCGCGGCGCGCCAGGGCGCGTCGAGACGGGGCCTGTCTGCACGTCTTTCGGCAGGATGGGGGCGCGTTTGCGGACCGGCTCTCGCTGGGGTGTGGTGTCGCTCATCAGCGGGCTCCGATCACGAACGGCCAGGGAATCAGCACGAAGGCGCCGACGATGAGGGCCAGCACGAACCAGCGCGACTGGCGCCCGCGCGTGGCGAAGAAACTGGCGGCGAACCACAGGGGCGCTGCCGCGACGGCGAGCACCTGGCCCACCGTGAACATGAGCGTGCGCAGGCCGTCGGAGGCTCCTGTGCCGATGCGCTGCACCGAGACGAACCAGCCGATCGTATAGAGAAGGAAGATGCCGCCCAGCACGCTGACGGCGATGAGCGCAACGGATGACATCTGCTCACGAGGGGCCTCGGCCGGGGAGGCTGTCGCGGTGCCCGTAGCCGAACCGGTACCGGCGCCGGCAGACGTGTCGGCGTCAGCATCCGCTCGAGCGTGCGCGGTCTCGGAGCGGGCTGGCGCAACCTCCCAGGCCGATACCTCGTCGACGTCTCCGACGCTGACACCGGATGCCCGCGGATCGTTGGATGCCGGGCGGGCCGCCGGAGCGTCGGTCGGCGTTGCTGACGAGTCGCCCGCGACGGACGGTCGATCGGTCGTCTCGACGGGCTGCAGGGGCTCTGCCCGCTCGTCGACGCGACGCCCACCCACGTCGAGCGTGGGGTCGTCGTCGCCCGCCCAACTCAGGGCGTCATCGTCTGGTTGCGCCGGCTGCCTGCTCATCCCCTCAGGATATTCGCGCAACATCGGCCCCTTCGCCCCTTGCGCCCGGCTTAAACACCGACGCGCCCGCACTCAGGCGGACGCATCGGTCAGAAACAACTATCAGCTAGCGTGCAACGCTGCCGTCGACGCGGGGACGCTCTCGGCGTCCCCGCCATCAACACAACATCATCGTGACGGCTACGCCGATGTCAGCGTGCAACACTGCCGTCGACGCGAGGACGCTCTCGGCGTCCCCCGCCATCAACGCAGCGTCGTCGTGACGGCTACGCCGATGTCAGCGTGCAACGCTGCCATCGGTGTAGTCGTCGTCAGCGGAGTTCCACGCGAAGAGCTTGCGCAGTTCGCGGCCGGTCTGCTCGATGGGGTGACCTTCGCCCTTGGCACGGAGTTCGAGGAATTCGGGGGCTCCGGCATCCTGGTCTTCGATGAAGCGCTTGGCGAAGGTGCCGTCCTGGATGTCGGACAGCACGGCCTTCATGTTCTCCTTGACGTCGGGGCTGATGACGCGGGGGCCCGAGACGTAGTCGCCGTATTCGGCCGTGTCGGAGATGGACCAGCGCTGCTTGGCGATGCCACCCTCCCACATGAGGTCGACGATGAGCTTGAGCTCGTGGAGCACCTCGAAGTAGGCGATCTGCGGCTGGTAGCCGGCCTCGACGAGGGTCTCGAAGCCGTACTGGACGAGCTGCGAGGTGCCGCCGCACAGCACGGCCTGCTCGCCGAACAGGTCGGTCTCGGTCTCTTCGGTGAACGTGGTCTTGATGCCGCCGGCGCGCAGTCCGCCGATGGCGCGAGCGTAGGACCAGGCGATGTCCCAGGCCTTGCCCGAGGCGTCTTTTTCGACGGCGACGATGACGGGAACGCCACGGCCGGCCTCGTATTCGCGGCGCACGGTGTGGCCGGGGCCCTTGGGGGCGATCATGATGACGTCGACGCCGTCGGGCGCTTCGATGTAGCCGAAGCGGATGTTGAAGCCGTGGCCGAAGACGAGCACCTTGCCGTCGGTCAGGTTGTCTTTGATCGAGTCGGCGTAGATGTGGCGCTGGTGCTGGTCGGGCGCGAGGATGACGATGACGTCGGCCCACTCGGATGCCTCGGCGACGCTCTTGACGGTGAAGCCCTGCTCCTCGGCCTTGGCGATCGACTTCGAGCCTTCCTTGAGGCCGATGACGACCTCGACGCCGGAGTCGCGGAGGTTGAGCGCGTGGGCGTGGCCCTGCGAGCCGTAGCCGACGACGGCGACCTTCTTGCCCTGGATCAGGCTCAGGTCGGCATCGGCGTCGTAGAAGATCTCGGTCACGTGGTTTTCTCCTTGGATTCGTGTCGAGGATGCGCGAGCATCCTTCGTCTGTTCCGTCGGGCTGGCGGCCCGGCGGTGGTGGGTGTTAGTTCTTGTAGACGCGTTCGCTGATGGATTTGGGCCCACGGCCGATGGCGAGCAGACCCGATTGGGCCATCTCTTTGATGCCATAGGGCTCGAGCACCTTGAGGAGCGCGTTGGTCTTTCCCGAGTCGCCCGTCACTTCGATGACGAGCGAGTCGGTGGCCACGTCGACGACGCGGGCGCGGAACAGCGTCACGGCTTCGAGCACCTGCGACCGCGTGGTGTTGTCGACGCGCACCTTGATGAGCAGGTGTTCGCGTTGCACCGACTGGTCGTAATCGAGTTCGACGATCTTGATCACGTTGATGAGCTTGTTGAGCTGTTTGGTGATCTGTTCGAGGGGCAGGTCTTCGACGTCGACGACGACCGTGATGCGGCTGAGGCCGTCGATCTCACTGGCGCCCACGGCGAGGGAGGTGATGTTGAAGCCGCGGCGCGCGAAGAGGCCGGCGACGCGCGTGAGGAGGCCGGGCTTGTCTTCGACGAGCAGGCTGAGCACATGGGTGGACACGGTTACGCCTCCTCATCGAACGACGGGCTGTGGTCTCGTGCGTATTGCACGTAGGAGTTGCTGACGCCCTGCGGCACCATGGGCCACACCATCGAGTCGGCCGAGACGACGAAGTCGATGACGACGGGTCGGTCGTTGGTCTCGATGGCGAGCTTGATGGCCGCGTCGACTTCTTCCATCTTGGTGACGCGGATGCCGAGCGCACCGTATGCCTCGGCCAGCTTCACGAAGTCGGGCACGCGCACGGTGTCGTGCCCCGTGTTGAGGTCGGTGTTGGAGTAGCGGCCGTCGTAGAACAGCGTCTGCCACTGTCGCACCATGCCGAGCGACGAGTTGTTGATGATCGCCACCTTGATGGGGATCTTGTTGATGGTGCAGGTGGCGAGCTCTTGGTTCGTCATCTGGAAGCAGCCGTCGCCGTCGATCGCCCACACGGTGCGGTCGGGTTGGGCCACCTTGGCGCCCATGGCGGCGGGCACCGAGTAACCCATGGTGCCGGCACCGCCGGAGTTGAGCCACGAGTTGGGGCGCTCGTACTTGATGAACTGCGCCGACCACATCTGGTGCTGGCCGACGCCCGAGGCGAAGATGCCCTCGGGTCCGGTGATCTCGCCGATGCGCTGGATGACGTGCTGCGGGGCGAGCAGGCCGTCGGTCGGCGGCGTGTAACCGAGCGGGAATTCCTCGCGCAGCCCGTTGAGGTAGGCCCACCATTCGGCGATGTCGGTGGGGGCCGATGCCGTGGCGTTGGTGAAGGCTGCGGTGAGGTCGACGATGACGTCCTTGGCATCGCCGACGATGGGCACATCGGCGAACCGGATCTTCGAGATCTCTGCCGGGTCGACGTCGACGTGGACGACTTTGGCGTTCGGCGCGAAGAGCGCGGCGTTGCCCGTGACGCGGTCGTCGAAGCGGGCTCCGAGCGACACGATCAGGTCGGCCTCTTGCAGCGCCAGCACGGCGGGGACGGTGCCGTGCATGCCGGGCATGCCGAGGTTGTGCTGGTTCGAGTCGGGGAACGCGCCGCGGGCCATGAGCGTCGTGACGACGGGGATGCCGGTCGTCTCGACGAGCTCGAGCAGTTCTTCAGAGGCACGCGCACGGATGACTCCGCCACCCACGTAGAAGACGGGCTTCTTGGCCGAGGCCATGAGTGCCGCGGCGGCGAGGATCTGCTTGCCGTGCGCCTTGGTGATGGGGCGGTAACCCGGCAGGTCGATCTTGGGCGGCCACACGAACGGCGCGGTCTCTTGCTGGGCGTCCTTCGTGATGTCGACGAGCACGGGGCCCGGGCGACCGGTGGAGGCGATGTGGTAGGCCGAGGCGATGGTCGCGGGGATCTCGGCGGCCGACGTCACGAGGAACGAGTGCTTCGTGATGGGCATCGTGATTCCGACGATGTCGGCCTCTTGGAAGGCATCCGTGCCCATGAGGTGGCTGAACACCTGGCCGGTGATGGCGAGCATCGGCACCGAGTCCATGTGGGCGTCGGCGATCGCCGTCACGAGGTTGGTGGCGCCCGGGCCGGATGTCGCGATGCACACGCCCGTGCGACCGGAGGCCGAGGCATAACCCTCTGCCGCGTGCCCGGCGCCCTGTTCGTGGCGCACGAGGATGTGGCGGATCTTGTCGGTGTCCATGAGCGGGTCGTAGACCGGCAGGATGGCCCCGCCGGGCAGACCGAACACATCGTCGACGCCCAGGAGTTCGAGCGTGCGGACGACGGCCTGTGCACCCGTCAACAGTTCGGGCCCCTGTTCGGGCGCACCACGCTGGGCGGCGGCCTGAGAGGCGAAATCGGATGGGGATTTTGCGGTACGAGTATCCGCTGACATAACGAGTCCCTCTTCGATGGTGATGAGTGAGAGTGAAGGGCGAGAACTACCCCGTCGTCGCGCCTTCGGCTGCGGAGCGCACGAGCTTGGAGTATTTCGCCAGAACGCCACGGGTATAGCGCGGAGGAAGCGGTGCCCAGCCAGAGCGGCGAGCGTCCAGCTCTGCTTCGTCGACAAGTAGGTCGAGTGAGCGAGCTGCGATATCGACCCGTATCAGATCACCATCGCGCACGAATGCAATCGGACCTGCGTCGACTGCTTCGGGTGCTATGTGGCCGATGCACAGGCCGGTTGTGCCGCCTGAGAATCGTCCGTCCGTCAATAGTAGTACATCTTTGCCGAGGCCAGCGCCCTTGATGGCGGCCGTGATGGCCAGCATCTCGCGCATGCCCGGGCCGCCCTTGGGGCCTTCGTAACGGATGATGACGACGTCGCCCTTGGAGATGCGACCCTCGGTGAGGGCATCCATTGCGGCTCGTTCGCGCTCGAACACGCGCGCGGGGCCCTCGAACACGCTGGCGTCGAAACCGGCGGTCTTGACGACGGCGCCGTCGGGGGCGAAGGAGCCGTGCAGCACCGTGATGCCGCCCGTGGCGTGGATCGGGTTGTCGAGCGTGCGGATGACCTCGCCGTCGAGCGGGTCGGGGTTGATCTCGGCCAGGTTCTCGGCCACGGTCTTGCCCGTCACCGTGAGGCAGTCGCCGTGCAGCAGACCGGCATCGAGCAGGGCCTTCATGACGACGGGCACTCCACCGTGGCGGTCGACGTCGTTCATGACGTATTTGCCGAAGGGCTTGAGGTCGCCGATGTGGGGAACCTTGTCGCCGATGCGGTTGAAGTCGGCGAGCGTGAGCTCGACCTCGGCCTCGCGCGCGATGGCGAGCAGGTGCAGCACGACGTTGGTCGAACCACCGAAGGCCATGGCCACGGCGATCGCGTTCTCGAACGCCTTCTTGGTCATGATGTCGCGCGCCGTGATGCCGAGGCGCAGCATGTTGACGACGGCCTCGCCCGAGCGGTGCGCGTAGTAGTCGCGGCGGCGGTCGGCCGAGGGCGGCGCGGCCGAGCCGGGCAGGCTCATGCCGAGGGCCTCGGCGACGGATGCCATGGTGTTGGCCGTGTACATGCCACCGCAGGCGCCTTCACCCGGGGCGATGGCGCACTCGATGCGCTTGAGGTCTTCTTCGCTCATGGTGCCGGCTTTGCAGGCACCGACAGCCTCGAACGAGTCGATGATGGTGACTTCTTTTTCGGTGCCGTCTGACAGCTTCACCCAGCCGGGCGCGATCGAGCCCGCGTAAAGGAACACCGAGGCGAGGTCGAGACGCGCGGCCGCCATGAGCATGCCCGGCAGCGACTTGTCGCAGCCCGCGAGCAGCACCGAGCCGTCGAGGCGCTCGGCCATCATGACGGTCTCGACGGAGTCGGCGATGACCTCACGCGAGACGAGCGAGAAGTGCATGCCCTCATGGCCCATCGAGATGCCGTCGGAGACGGAGATGGTGCCGAACTGGAGCGGGTAGCCGCCGCCCGAGTGGACGCCCTCTTTGGCGCCCTGGGCGAGTCGGTCGAGCGACAGGTTGCAGGGGGTGATCTCGTTCCACGACGAGGCGATTCCGATCTGGGGCTTATCCCAGTCTTCGTCTCCCATACCGACGGCACGCAGCATTCCTCGGGAGGTCGTAGCTTCGATTCCGTCGGTGACGTCGCGACTGCGCGGCTTCACATCGATTTCAGACATGTTACGAGTGTAGTAGCGTCACCGCGCCCGGATCGCCGCCTCGCGGGCCGTCGCCAGCGCCGCGAGCGTGGCCGCGACCTCGTCGGGGCCGCCCACGCGGAACGGCGCGATCGTGGCACCGTCTCCGCTCTTCAGCGGCAGGTCTCCGGCGTGCAGAACGGCGAAGGCATCCTCGTCGGTGACGTCGTCTCCCGCATAGAGTGCGGCCGTGGCGCCGGTGTAGCGACGCAGCTCCTCGATGCCGTCGCCCTTGGTGGCCGAACGCACCGAGAATTCGAGCACATCCTTGCCGTCGCGGATAGTGACACCCGGCAGCGAGAGGTCGGCGAGCGCGCGTTTTCCGGCCTCGAGCGCGACATCGTCTGCGGCGCGGCGCGTGTGCAGCGCGAAACCGGCGGGCTTGAGTTCGACCCAGACGTTGTCGTAGACCGCGGCGATCTGGTCGAGCAGGCGTTCAACTTCGGCCGCGCGGGCGGACTCCTCGGGCGAGAGGGAGGCTTCGGCATCCGGGTCGTCGAGGCGCACTTCGACGCCGTGCGAACCGATGAGCAGGATCTTGTCGTCGGGCTCGGTCACCTGGATGAGGCTGCCGAGCGCGCGGCCCGAGACGTAGGCCACCCAGGTGTCATCGAGGGCGACGAGACGCTGGATGGCTTCGCGTGCGGCGGGCACGGCCCGCGCGTCTTCGGGGCGGTCGACGGTCGGCGCGAGCGTTCCGTCGAAGTCCAGCGCGACGAGCAGGCGGTCGGTGGCGGCGAGCGCCTCGAGGGCCGCCTGCAGTTCGGCCGGGTCGGTCGAGGGTTCGGGCAGCGGTTCGATGTGCGTCATCGCCCGGGCTCCTCGTCGGTGCGCGACGCGGCCTCGGCGGCACCCGGCGCACCCGAGGTGTCCACGTTGTCGGCGACGGCCTCGCCGACGGGCGCGACCTCCGACCGGAACGCCGCATCCGGATCATCCAGGGACACGTCGGCGTTCTGGATGCCCGTGGGCCCGACCTCCGACGACTGGCGACCCTTGCCGTCATATCCCTTCTGCAGGGCGTCGAGGAAGGTCTCGGACCACTTCACGACATCATTCTCGAGCACGCGTTTGCGCAGCGACCGCATGCGGCGCGAGCGCTCCGACTTGGGCATCTCGATGGCACGCATGATGGCGTCCTTCGTGCCCTCGATGTCGTGGGGGTTGATGAGCAGGGCCTGCTTCAGGTCATCCGAGGCGCCGGCGAATTCGCTCAGCACTAGCACACCGTCGTTGTCGAAGCGGCAGGCTACGTATTCCTTGGCGACCAGGTTCATGCCGTCGCGCAGGGCGGTGACGAGCACGACGTCGGCGGCCAGGTAGAGCGCCACCATCTCTTCGCGCGGATAGCCGTGGTGCAGGTAGTTGATGGCCGTGTGGCCGATCGAGCCGAAGTCACCGTTGATGCGACCGACCGTGAGCTCGATCTCGTCGCGCAGGGCCTTGTAGGTCTCGACGCGTTCGCGGCTGGGGCTGGCGACCTGCACGAGCGTGACGTCTTCGACGTTGAGGCGGCCCTCGGCCAGCAGCTCGCCGTAGGCCTTCAGGCGGTGCATGATGCCCTTGGTGTAGTCGAGACGGTCGACCCCGAACAGGATGGTCTTCGGGTTGCCGAGTTCTTCTCGGATCTCCTTGGCGCGGGCCTGCACATCGGGGCGGCGCGCGAGCACCTCGTAGCTCTCGGAGTCGATCGAGATCGGGTACGCCTTGGCGATCACCTGACGCGTCGCGCCGACCGGTTTGTTCGACCGCGCGCGGCGCTCGGGGTTGGCGTCGAGCGGGCGGAAGATGCTCGACCCCTTGGTCTCGTAGGAGAGCAGGCGGCGAACGGCCCGCGTGAAGTTGCCGGCGTCGGCGACGCGCTGGAACCCGAGCACATCGGCACCGAGCAGGCCCTCGATGATCTGGGTGCGCCAGGGCAGCTGCGAGAACAGGCCGTAGGCCGGGAACGGGATGTGGTTGAAGAAGCCGATGACAAGGTCGGGGCGCACCTCGCGCAGCATTCCTGGCACGAGCTGCAGCTGGTAGTCGTGCACCCAGACGGTTGCACCCTGTTCGGCCAGGCGGGCTGCGGCATCCGCGAAACGCTGATTGACCTTCACATACGCCTCCCACCACTCGCGGTGGTAGCTGGGCGGCGCGATGACGTCGTGGTAGAGCGGCCAGAGGGTGTCATTAGAGAAGCCCTCGTAGTATTCCTCGATTTCCTGCTCGCTGAGCGGAATGGGGACGATCCAGGTGCCGTGGTTGTCGAAGGGCTCGATGTCGAGGTCGGGACCGCCGGCCCAGCCGATCCACGCACCGTTCGCTTTGGCCATGACGGGGTCGAGCGCCGTGACGAGACCGCCGGGAGACGTGCGCCACTGCACCTCTCCGTCCTCGCTCGGAACACGGTCGACAGGCAGCCGGTTGGCCACCACGACGAAGTCGAATTGCCGCGTCTCGCCGTTCGAGGCGTCGGTCTTCTGTGACATGATCCACCTTTCGAGGCCCGAAAACCGGGCGGGTACCAGGCTATCAGCGAGCGAGATTCGACATCGGATGGTCAGAGTCCGGGTCTATCATTGGCCCAATGATCCGCATCGGCATGAGTTCCTCCTGCGTCTACCCGCTCGAGACCGAGCGTGCGTTCGCCTTGGCCGACGAGGCCGGCTACGACGGTATCGAGATCATGGTCACCAACGATCCGGTGACTCGGGATGCCGACGCCCTCCTCGCGCTGAGCGACAAGTACCAGCTGCCGATCATGTCGATTCACGCGCCCGTGCTGCTGCTCACGCACTTCGTGTGGGGCCGCGATCCGCAGATCAAGCTGGAGCGGTCGGCAGAACTGGCTCGCACCCTCGGGGCATCCAGCGTGGTCGTGCATCCGCCGTTCCGCTGGCAGAAGAGCTACTCCGAAAACTTCCTCGACATCGTGCGCCAGACGGCCACCAACTCGGGCGTGCACATCGCCGTCGAGAACATGTTCCCGTGGGCCGTGCGCGGCCGCAGCATGAAGGCCTACGCCCCCGGTTGGGACCCGAGCGACTGGGACTGCGACGACATCACGCTCGACTTCTCGCACGCCGCGCTCTCGGGTCAGGACAGCCTCGTCCTCGCCAAGAAGTTCGGCAAGCGCCTGCGCCACGTGCACCTGTGTGACGGGTCCGGTTCGCTCGACGAGGGCAAGATCTTCGACGAGCACCTTCTTCCGGGCCACGGCGGGCAGCCCGTCGCGGCCGTGCTGCAGATGCTCGCGGCCGAGAACTGGGACGGCCAGGTGGTGGCCGAGGTCAACACGCGCAAGGCCAAGACCGAGTTCGAGCGACTCATCGCCCTGCGCGAGACGCTCGAGTTCGCGCGCGAGCACCTCGGGCAGCAGCGCACGAGCATGGATCACCTCAAGGGTTACCGTCGCCGTGCGATCAACAATCTGCTCCCCCACCACGAAAACGAGTCGTCGTCGAGCGAGCCGAAGAACGCATCGACGGATGCCGTGAGCGGCACGTCCACGGACTCGAACGGCGTTCTCGACCCCGAGCCCTCCGAGTAGTCGGGACGGGTCGCCCCATCCCTCGGGAGCTCGGCATCATCTGGCGCGCCTGCGGGACGGCCTGTCGGCACGTGCCGTCGCGCTGTCCTGGCGCCTCGGCGAGTGTCCGCCCGTCGGTTACAGGAACGCCAGCGCGAGCGTGGCGCCGACGACGGTCAGCGGAGCAACGATGAGGCCGAGGAGCGCGTAGCGCGTCCAGGAGATGCGGACATCCATGGCGGTCAGACGCTGGTGCCACAGCAGGGTGGCGAGCGACGCCCACGGTGTGACGAGCGGGCCCAGGTTGACGCCGATGAGAAGTGCGATGAGGCGGTCGGGGCTCGTGGCCGCCGGTTCGAGCACCAGGTAGGCGGGCAGGTTGTCTACGAGGTTCGCGCCCACACCCGCGGATGCCGAGAGCCGCAGCAGGTCGGCGGGCGAGTCGCCCGTGCCGGCGACCTGTTCGAGGAACGCGCCGAGGCCGACGTTGTGCAGCGCGGCCATCGACAGGAACAGGCCCGACGCGAGCACGACCAGCTGCCACGGCACGAGGTCGAACCGCAGCACGCGCGGGTTGCGCCAGGCCGTCACGGCGATCAGGAGCAGGGCCGCGGCCGACGCGGGCAGCCACACGGGCAGGCCCGATACGAGCAGCGGCAGCAGCAGCACGAGCACGACGGCGGATGTCACGAACAGGAGGCGGTCGGAGGCGGGGGCTGCGGCATCCACCGTGAATCGCCCCGAGAGCGGGCGCCGATAGACGATGGCGAGCACGATGACGGGAACGATGACGCCCACGATGGCCGGGGCGTACGAGAGGGCGAGGAACCCGAGCGGCCCCACCCCGCCCAAGCGGTGTTCGGCGAGCAAGTTCGTCAGGTTGGAGACGGGCAGGAAGAGCGACGCCGTGTTCGCGAGCCACACGGTCGTGAGGGCGAACGGCAGTGGGCTGACGCCGATGCGCCGCGCGAGCACCACCACGATGGGTGTGAGCAACACGGCCGTGGTGTCGAGCGACAGGAACGCGGTCGAGACGACGGCCATCAGCACGACGAAGAGCCACAAGACGACCGTGCGGCCGCGGGCGAGGCGAGCGGCGTGACCGGCGATCGACTGGAACACCCCGGCCTGGTCGGCCAGCTCGGCGACGACCGTGATGGCGACGACGAAGAGGAGCACGGGCCAGATGCGGTCGGTGAGCGCCAGAACCTCGGTGCCGTCGAGGATGCCGAACGCCCAGGCGGCGAGCCCGAGGACGAGCAGGACGGCTCCGACGAGAGCGGTTTTCATGCGGGGGTCACGCGGGAAGTCGACAGCACGAAGTTCACAGTACAACCCCCTGCGGCGAGTCGGGTCGACACGCTAGCGTGGAAGTCTACGGAGGCTAACAACATGCGCAAATACCTTATGAACACGAGCATCCTGGGCGCGGTCACCGGCGCCTGGAGTGTCATCCAGACCACCCGCAAGGGCCCGCGCGACTGGCGTCTCGCCCTCGCCTGGGCCAGCTGGATCATCTCGCTCGCACTGGCCATCGGGTCGGTTGCCGAAGAGAACCAGCGCAAGCTCAAGAAGTAACTCCCCCCGTTCGGGCCGGCACGTTCAGCGTGTCGGCCCGTTCTGCTGCCCATTTGCCGCTCGTGTCGGCGAAAATCGGCGTGTCAGCAGGGGTTTCGGATGCCGCGCGCGCACACTAGAGGCAACGACCGCCCCCTTCGCTCACCAACGGCGGTCCGGCAAGGAGCCTCACGATGTTCGGACGCCGTAGTCGCCGCTTGATCGCCGCCGAGAATGCCGCGCGCGCCGCAGCCCTCGAGGCCGGCGCCACCGGGTCGTCACACCCCGATGCCCATGTCGCCGAGGCGGCCGCACGAGGAGCCGCTCAGGACGGAACCGGTGTGGCGGGCGTCGAGCTCGCGCCATCCACCGCCCCTGCTGCCGCGCCCGTCATCGAACTCAGCGAGGAGCGCGTCTTCGCGGCCGTGCTCGAGCGTTTGCAGGACTTCGTGGGCGAGAACGGCAGCTGGACGCTCACGCGACGCAGCGACTCCGACACCGAAGTCTTCTTCCATGACATGGCTGCGCTGTCGCTGGCCCGAGCCGTCACGTCCACCCTCGTCGATGCGGCTGCGCACGGCGACATCACCGGCCGCACTGGGCGCGACGACCTGACCGAACTCGACGCCGCTCGCGCTGCATCCGACGCACTGCCGGTCGACAACCGCTCCGGCGAGGATGCCACGGCCGACGCTTCGACCCGCGACCGCGCCGTCTCCCCCGCCGTGCGCACCATCATGGAGCTCGACACCATCGCCGTATGGGCCGACCCCAAGTCGCACGACCCCGCCTACATCGACGAGCGGATGCTGCACCCCGAGACGTCGCGCACCGCCGACGCCGACCGGGCGAACGGCCAGCGCCGCGCCTGACGAGTCAGTGCAGGATCGCCTCGAGGAAGATGATCCCCGCCCCGATCGACGTGGATACGAGGCATCCGAGCAAGCACCACCACCAGCGATTTCCGCGGATGGCTAGCGCGCTGTAGCCGAGCCCCGCGAGCGTCACGAGAACGACGCGGAGCGCCCACGCGACGGCCTCGTCACCGGTGAACATGCCGAAGACGCCCATCAGGAGCGGGATGCTCGGCAGGATCGCAGCCTCGAGCATGCCGACCGACTCGGCCAAGGCGTGCCTCACGGAACGCGCGACCGTGACCGTGCCCCGATGCTCGCCGCCGTGGTGCCCGAGCGCTGCCGAGAAGACGTGCGCGATCCAGAACGCGACGAGCGTGACGGCGCTGAAGACGAAAATCGTGCGGGGACCGTTCTCGTCGTCGGCCGCCGTAGCCGTGATGAGGCTCGCGTAGACGATCAAGCCATAGATGGCCGATGGGCTAGCGAGGTGATGCCACAGTCCACGCAGAAGGCTCATGGCGTCACGTTAGCGAACACGCGGCCGTGCCGCGCGTTCGAGTTCGACCAATTCGCGCAATGACAAGCGACACGCTGAGACGGGACGCGCGGCGCGCCCGCAAGGGGTGGCACCGCGCACGAAAAATGCCCCAGAATCGGCGAGATATCTGGGGCATTCAGTGCACCCCCTCGGACTTGAACCGAGAACCCACTGATTAAGAGTCAGTTGCTCTGCCGATTGAGCTAGAGGTGCATTTCAGACCGGAATTTTGCACTTCCGGACCGAGGAATACTTTAGCAGGAGAATTGCGACGAGCGCGAATCGAGCCGCGCGGCCGGGCATCCGGGGTCGATACGCTGGGGACATGAGTGCTGACGCATCCCCCGTTCCCGCCGGTTCTGCCGACCCCTTCGCCGCCGAAAACGCGTTGGCCGACGACCTGCGGCTCGCCCTGCGCATCGCGGATGCGGCCGACGCGATCTCGCTGGAACGCTTCCGGTCGAACGACCTCGACGTGTCGACCAAACCCGACCGCTCGTTCGTGACCGACGCCGATCTGGCCGTCGAGCGCCGCATTCGGGAGATCCTCACCGACGAGCGGCCGGACGACGGCATCCTGGGCGAGGAGTACGGCACGGCCGGCTCGACCACCCGGCAGTGGATCATCGACCCGATCGACGGCACGGCAAACTACCTGCGCGGCGTTCCCATCTGGGGCACGCTCATCTCGCTCGCCGTCGACGGCGTACCCGTCGTGGGTGTCGTCTCCTCCCCCGCGCTCGAGAAGCGCTGGTGGGCGGCCGACGGCTCTGGCGCCTGGTCGTCGTTGCGTGGTGGCGCGCCCGTGCAGCTGAAGGTGTCGCGCGTCGAGAAGCTCGCCGAGGCCTCCGTCAGCTTCCAGAGCGTCACGCAGTGGGACGATGCGGGCTACCTCGACCAGCTCGTCGCGCTGACCCGGGCCAGCTGGCGCGACCGCGCCTACGGCGACATGTGGGCCTACATGCTGCTGGCCGAGGGTCTGGTCGATGCGGTGGGCGAGTTCGACGTCAAGGAGTACGACGTGGCGGCGCTGGTGCCGATCGTGCGCGAGGCGGGCGGCGCGACATCCGCGATCGATGGCACCGATCGCATCGACCGACGCAGTTTTCTGGCCACCAACGGCCAGCTGCACGAGGAGATCCTGGCGCTTTTGCACGGCTGAGCCCCGCTCACCTGTGAGTCGGCTTTGAAAGTGAGGCTTGCTGCGGATAGCATCATGCAACGCGGTGCCGCATCCCGACCGGCGCCGTTCGATTCTTCGAATGGACCAGCATGCCCACCCCGTCTCGCCTCAGCCGCCGCCTTCTCGCCGTCGGCGCCGCAACCGCTCTCGCCGCCTCGCTCTCGGGCTGCAGCCTCATCAACAGCATCATCGACAAACCCGTCACGCGGGATGCCGAGACCGAGGAAGTCGTCGAGGGAGGCACGTCGAGTGTTTTCTCCATCAAGGTGGGCGACTGCATCAACGACGACAGCACGAGCGAAGAGGTCTTCGAGGTAGAGGCCGTTCCGTGTGCCGAGCCGCACGACCTCGAGGCCTTCTACGAATTCTCGCTCGACGGCTCGGAGTACCCGGGCGACGACGAGATCTCTCAGCAGGCCGACACCGGGTGCTACGACCAGTTCACGACCTTCGTCGGCCTGAGCTATGAGGACTCGACCCTCGACTACGCCCCCTACACGCCCACCGAGGCGAGCTGGACCGAAGATGGCGACCGCCTCGTGAGCTGCATGATCGGCGACCCCGAGGGCCGCACGACCGGCTCGCTCGCGGGCGTCGCCCACTAAGCAGCGGCTACGCGGTCTGAGCCGAGCGCTTGCGCCGCTTGCGCGCCCCGAGGTCGAGGAAACCGAGCACCAGCGCCACGGCCACGAGCGTCAGGGTCACGGCGAAGCCGGCCCGGAACGCGTCATGGAAGATCTCGAGCTTCGGCGCCTGGCCGGTCTCTGAATAGATCGTCGCGTAGAACGCCGCACTCGCGGCCGCCGTGCCCATGGCCGTTCCCACGCGCTGGCCGAGCTGCGCCATCGAGCCGGCGACACCACCCTGCTCGACGGGGACCTCGGCGAGTGTGAGCGTCTGGTTGGGCGAGATGACGAAACCGCCACCCGTGCCCGCGACCAACATGCCGACACCCATGCCATAGATCGCCACGTCGGCGGGCAGTAGTTCGGCGGCCAGCAAGACCAACGAGAAGCCGATCAACACGATGACGATGCCGATCACGACCAGCTTGCGGCCCACGCGGTTGACGATCGTGCCGCCGTACCACGCCGTGACGGCCGACGACAGGGCGAACGGAATGCTCACCATGCCGGCGAACACCGGCTCGAGCCCGATGCCCTGCTGCAGGAACAGAGTCGTCAACAGGAACATGGCGGGCATGGCCGCGAAGTAGGCCATGGCGATGAGCAGGCCGTTGCGGTAGGAACCCTTGCGGAACAGGTCGAAGTGCACGACGGGCGATTTGCCGATGCGCTTGTAGCGGCGCTCCCACAGCACGAAACCGGCCGCCGCGATGGCCGCCAGGATGAGCAGATACCAGCGCGCGGGCTGATCGTCGGGCCCACCCGTCGTGAGAACGAACGGCAGCATGACGCTGAACGTGGCGACGGCCAAGATGAGGATGCCGATGAGGTCGAGTTCGCGCGAACCCGGCGAACGCTCCTGTTTGGCGGGCAAGAGCTTGAGCGCGAACGGCAACAGGATGATGACGAGCGGCACGTTCATCGCGAAGATGTAGCGCCAGCCATCCGTGGGACCGCCGACCGCGATGAGCAGGCCACCGAGCGTCGGGCCGAAGGCCGTGGAGACACCGATCGTGGCGCCGAAGAGCCCGAACGCTCGCCCGCGCTCCTCGCCCTGGAAGAGCTGCTGCGTGAGCCCGATCACCTGCGGCATCTGGATGCCGGCCGCGATGCCCTGCACGATGCGGGCCACCATGAGGAACTCGATGTTGGGGGCAACGGCACACGCCAGGCTCGAGACCATGAAGAGGCTGAGGCCCACGACGAACATGGCCTTGCGCGAGTGCAGGTCACCGAGGCGGCCGGCCGGCACGAGCGCGAGGCCGAAGGCGAGGGCATAGCCCGCCACGATGATCTGCAGTTCGGCGGGGCCCGCGCCCAGGGACTTCTCGATCGACGGGAGCGCGACGTTGACCTTGGACAGGTCGAGGATGGTGAGGGCGGCTACGGAGACGCAGACGGCGAAGGCCTGCCAGCGTTGACGGCCGCTGAGGGCGTTGGCGAGTGAGGACGACATATACCGGGAAGCATACTCCCGGGCGGGCCCGCCCCCTCCGGCCCGCCGGTAGGGTTGACGGGACGCGTTTCGCCGGTGCGGAGCGGCCGAGTGAGGAGCACCATGTCCGAGAAACGCGCGGGAGCGAAACCCGCCGGAACGATTCGCCGCCGCATCCGCACGACCGGGTGGCTCGCGCTGCTGGCCCTCGTGCTCGCCGTCGTGGCCTTCGTCGTGTGGACCCAGATCGTCATGGCCGGCGACCGCCGCGCCACCATCGAGGTGTTCGACAACGCGGACGTGCAGGTCACCGACACGGGCGACAGCATCGTCATGACCCCCACGGGCGAAGATGGCGGGGCCGATGCATCCGGCGAGGGCCTCGTGTTCATTCCGGGCGCCAAGGTCGACCCCTACGCCTACCTCTACAAGCTCTCGGGCGCCGTCGAAGAGTCAGGGCTCACGGTCGTCATCACGAAGCCCACGCTCAACCTGGCCTTCTTCGACCAGCGCCCCCTCTCGACCTTCACCGAGGCCGCCCCCGACGTGACCGACTGGTTCGTCGGCGGCCACTCGCTCGGGGGCGTGCGGGCCTGCCAGTGGGCGGGCAGCGAGGATGTCGCGGGCCTCGTGCTCTTCGGCAGCTACTGCGCCAACGACCTCTCGCAGTCGGGCCTGCCCGTGCTCAGCATCGGCGGCAGCAACGATGGCCTCTCGACCCCCGCCAAGATCGAGGATGCCTCGGGCCGGCTTCCCGCCGACACCGAGTTCATCGAGCTCGACGGCGCCAACCATGCCGACTTCGGCGACTACGGCGTGCAGCCGGGCGACGGCACCTCGACGGTGCCGGACGAGGATGTGCGGGCCGAGATCACCGACGCGATCGACGCTTTCGTCGGCTAAAAGCGGTTGCGCGGCCTAGCCTCGCCTCGCTGCGAAGCCATCACGCGTTCGACGCCACGATGAGGTTTCGAGCCTGAACGATTCGTGAGCGTATCCGCGGCGCGCTGCCCGTCAGCCCTCGAACGGGACGGGGATCCAGCGATTTTTGTTGCGGCGCGTGAGTGCGGCAGTGCGCGCCTCGGCGATCGTGCCGAACACCGCTAGCGCGTGCTCGCCGACCTGGCGCGCGATCTCGTCGTCCTCGGCCTCGAAGCGCACGACGATGCGGGGCAGGCCGCCGACGATCTGCAGATCGGACGCTTCCACGACCGTGAGGGTGGCTGCGGCATCCGCGACCGTGGGGAGCACATCGGCGGGGTGAACGCCCGGCCGCACCGGGCCGACGCCGATCGTCACGCGAAAAGAGGGCATTCGCCCAGGATAGGACGCGCAGCCGACGCTGGGTCGCGCGCCGCGGCGCGCCCCATGCAGCACCGCCCGGCTGCACGCCGCTGGACGCAGGACGAGCGCGGCACGCAGCGGCCGCACCGGGGAGACCGACCTGACCGACGCCACGAAAAAGCGGGCCGCCCCGAAGGACGGCCCGCTGGTGTCGCGAGAGTGTGAGAACGACCGATGGTGGAGATGGGGGGAATTGAACCCCCGTCCACTGCTGTGATTCTGCGCCTTCTACGGGCGTAGCCTGTTGAGACGTTCTACTCGGCCCCACCCTTTGCTACAGGCATCTAGGGTGACAGGCCCAGCCCGAGAAAAAGTCCCGCGTCGCCCTCAGGCGTGACGACGCAGCAAGCTCTCTAAATGGCGCCAGGGTCCGGGACGAGAGCGAACCCGGTCTGACGGACCTCGAAGCTAGCCTAGGCGGCTAGGGCGAAGTCGGTGCGCTTAGAATTGGCACCTATATTTTGCAGAGATCGTTAACGAGATAACCCTGCATCCTCGGCCCGCTTCTCGCAGTTTCGCAGGCAATGTCGAAACCGATCATCCCCTCGAAACACCGCGATAGATCGCAGCGGGTCATTCTCACACTCTGTTGACTTGTGAACCGGCGAACCGGATCGAGCGCCTCTCGGACGCAGCTTTTCAGTATAGCCTTCATGCCGGCCGAGCGCCAGCGTCGATACGGACGACCGTGGCGCCGCTCCCCTATTGCACGCCGCTGGTCGTGATCAGGCGCGTCCACGGTCCGGGCGGCGGCTCGTTGTTCTCCGCGAACCGCCAACTTACGCGATCGGTGTCGCCGTTGAGGTCGCGAAACCCGAGGCAGGCGTTGACGGCGGGTGAGACATCCATGCCGGCACCGCCGTAACGGGCGTTGAGTGGGCGAGCGTCACCGGTGCCGAAGACGTAGGCCGCGTCGTCGTACTCCCCCGGCCCGGCGTCCTGGATCTGCGCGAAACAGGTACGATCGCCGAGGCGCAGCTCGACCCAACGATTCTTGAGATAGCTGAAGCCACGATCGCCCGCGTGCTCGGCATATCCCGGATCGCCGGCCCACGGCACCACGGTGTCGCGCCGGGCGAAGGCCGCATCGTCGTTGATGTCGTCGAACGGCAGGTCGAGATAGAACGGGTTCTCGGCGGGGGTCATGCTCGTCGGGAAGTAGTCGTCGGCCGCGAAGCGACGTTCGGTCTGGCACACCGTGTCGACGACGATGCCGTCGCAGCCGCCGTAGCTCTCTTGCCACAGGGAATCGTAGGTGGAGTACACCTGCGAGCCGTCCGAGGCCGACGGGTCGAACAGCTCGCCCACCCAGAACGTCGTCGCCACGATGTCGGTGTGCCACGGATAGCCGGGCGTCGCGAGCACCCGCACCGTGCCCGCCGACGCACAGCCGGCGAGCACGAGGGTGAGGCCCAGCACGGCGCTCATTCCGATCGTCGACGCGAGTGCCGACGATCGCACCGCACCGAGCCCCACGTCACACCATCCGATCGGTCATGGGCTCACACTGCCACGGCTGGTCACACTCTCGGTGGGAGTGTGCGCCTCGACGGGTGCCGTGACGGGCGGCGGCGCGACGGCGGACTTCAGCGCGACCGACGTGGTGGGCGACACGGGTGGTGCACCCACGCTGTCGTAGAGGGCGTAATCATCCGTCGTGATGCTGCCGTTGGCGAAGATGTTCAAGCCGAAGCTGATTCCCGTGATGCCGGCCGGGATGGCGGGTGTCTGCCACACGGCCTGCGTGTAACTCGGGGATGCCGAGAACCACGGGCTCGAGGTCCAGTACTGCCAGCCGCCCGAGGCGTTCCGCACATAGACCGCGAATTGGGTGACGGTCGTCGAGGTGTACCAGGTCCGCATCGAGTAGGTTTTGCCCGCCGTGACCGCGGGGGCGCAACTGCCGAGGTCGAAGGCCGGCAGCACCTTGGCGTCGCCGTCGGAGTAGCCCGAGACCGTGACGGTTTCGGCGCGGGTGCCCGTGTGCGCGTTCGGGGTGGTGGCGAAGGTGGCCGTGTTGGTGCCGTATCCGCCCTGCATCCAGCAGCTCGGCAGGCCGTTCGGCCCGTCGGTTTCGAGCCCGGGGTTGACCACGCCGTTGGCGCCGGCGGTCGGGGCGGGGATGGCGGGGCCCGCGACGGCCGGTTTCACGGCTCCGCCGACGACATCGCCGACCGGTTTCACGACCGTATTGCCCGTGGTGGCACGCGGAGCCAACCAGCTCGTGAATTGAGCCAGGACCGTCGGCGTGACGTTCAGGTCGCCGCATCCCGAGGCACATACGTTGTGGAAGGTGAACTGCACCCATCCCCCGGCGGCCTCGGCGCGCGTCACCGAGTTCTTGAGGTCGGCCAGGGTCCACGTGCTGTCGACCTGGTCGAGCGCCTTCGTGTAGTAGGGCTCGGCCGGCGGCACGGTTTCGGCATACGCGCAGTCGAGGCATCCGAAACGCGAGCGGATGTCGCCGAGCATGCGTGCACTGTTGTACCCGCACGATGCGGCGGCCTGTTCGGCATCGGGCGTCGACGAGGCGAAGGGATAGGCGAAGCTGCGCACCGCATACCCCCACCCGAGCAGGGTCGAGCGGTCGTTGCAGATCTGACGGCGCACCTCGTCGGCGGGCAGCGTGGCGAGATCGGCGTGGCTGACGGTGTGTCCGCCGATCTCCTGCCCACCCGCCTTCAAGGTGTCGAGGTTGGCTCGGGTCATATAACTCGGCGCCCCCACGAAACCCGAGACGATGTAGAACGTCGCCTTCATGTTCTGGGCGTTCAGGGCGGGCAGGGCGGCGAGCTGGTTGGCGTTGCCGTCGTCGAACGTGAGGCTCACGGTCGTGCGCGGTTTCACGGTGGCCGCATCGGCGGGCCCGGATGTCTTCACGAACGGCGACAGGATGAGTGCAAGTGCGGCCACCACGGCCAGGATCACGGCGATCATCGGGGGCCGTGTGTCGGAGCGCTCGGAACGCCCGGGCCGCTGCTCGTCGTCGTCGCCGAGCGAGCTGAAGGTCAGCGTGTTCATCATTCGACCGTCACCGACTTCGCGAGGTTGCGCGGTTTATCGACGTCGAGTCCGAGCCGCAGGGCCAATTCGCGGGCGAAGAGCTGCAGCGGCACCACCGCCTCGAGCGGGCCCCAGCGATCCATGCCGCCGACGAGCGGTCGGCTCATGCTCATGCCGACGGCGGGGATGGTGCTGCCCGCGCCGCCGATGGTGATGACCCGGCCGCCGCGCGCCGCGACCTCCGAGAGATTCGACGCGAGCCGCGGGTCGCCGTTGTCGACGACGATCACGGGTGTGCCCTGGTCGACGAGCGCCAAGGGGCCGTGTTTCAGCTCGCCCGCCGGATAGTGCTCGGCCCAGCGATAGCTGATCTCCTTCAACTTCAAGGCGCCCTCCTCGGCGAAGACGACACCGGGGCCGCGGCCCAGGAAGATGAAGCCCGACCGGTCGAGGACCTCGTCGACGATGCCGGGGACCACACCCTTCGAGACCTCGAGGGCCTGAGCCAGCAGATCGGGCAGCCGGCGCAGATCGTCGGTCAGATCGGCCGCGCGCGATCGGTCGATGCGGCCCGTCGCCACGAGGGCCGATACCGCCACCGCAACGCCCGTGATCACCTGGGCCACGAACGTTTTGGTGGCGGCGACGCCGATCTCGGGCCCGGCATTGCAATCGACGACGCTCGCGGCCCGGCGGGCGACGCTCGACGCCGGGTTGTTCGTCACGGCCACGAGCCCCGCCGAAACGGGTTCGAGTTGATCGAGCGCCCGCAGGATGTCGGCCGTCTCGCCCGATTGGCTGAGCGCAAGAATCAGGGTGCCCGGGTCGAGGATCGTCTCGGATGCCTCCGACGCCACGACCGAAACCGTCGAGATGCCGCCCAGGGCGCCGAACGCGCGAGCGATGACGCGCCCGGCATTCAGCGATGTGCCGCAGCCGAGCACGGCGATGCGTTCGAAGGCGGGCGCCTCGAGCGACCGCCACAGCGAGCCGTCGGCGATGTGGGGCACCAGATCGTCGAGGATGCGCGCCGCGATGGCGGGCTGCTCGTCGATCTCCTTCGCCATGTAGTCGGCGTGCGATCCGCGTTCGAGCGCCGCCGAGGTGAAGGGACAGAGGGCGGCCTGGGGGGCGGCCGTCCTCTGTCCGTCTCGGGTCCAGACCAGCTCGTCGGCGAGTTCGACGATGTCGCCGTCGACGAGGGTCCGGTACTCGTCGACCCAGTCGGCGATGGCGCCGATATCACTGGTGACGAAATCTCCGATCGCCGACGAGGCGACGATCAGGGGTGAATGGTGGGCGGCCGCGACGAGGCGGCCCGTTTCGGCATCCGCCACGACGAGCGCCCACGAGCCCTCGATCCGACGGGTCGCCGCGTGCACCGAGCGCAGCAGATCGCCCGATGACTCGAGGTGGTCCTCGATGAGGTGGCACACGACCTCCGAGTCGACGTCCGACGCGAATACGTGGCCGTCGGCCTCGAGCTCCTGCCGCAGGGCGCGGTGGTTCTCGATGATGCCGTTGTGGGCGACGCTGATGCGTCCCGTGCAATCCCGGTGCGGATGCGCGTTGCGGGTCGTCACGGCGCCGTGCGTCGCCCAGCGGGTGTGGCCGATGCCGAGACCCGTGAGGGGCGCACCCGCCCAGGCCGCGACATCCGCCGTCAGACCGCCGACGCGGCCAACGGAACGGATGACAGCGGTCGAGGCATCCTCCGTCACGATGGCCACGCCGGCGGAGTCATAGCCCCGATATTCGAGGAGCGAGAGGGCCCGGAGGAGAAACGGTGCCGCCCCGCCGTCGACGCGCGCGGCCACGATGCCGCACATCAGCGTGCCCATCCGGCCTGGGCCACCTCGGCGACGCGGGGGCCGCCCTTGGTGGGGTCGACGATGGCCGAACGTTGACGGTCGGCCTTGCTGGTCTCGGCGATGGCCGCCGCGACATGCGCGAGCGTCTCGTCGAGCGTGGTCCGGGGAACGAAACCGACCAGGTCGAAGGCCGCCGTGTTGTCGGGCACGCGGCGACGCATGTCCTCGAATCCCTCGGAATAGGCCTCCTCGTAGGGGACGTAGGTGATGCTGCTCGACGACCCGGTCACGCGCAGGGCGCGGAGGGCCAGCTGTTCGATCGAGATCTCCTCGGCGCCGCCCAGGTTGAACGCCCGGCCGACGGCCCCGGGGGCCTCGGCGATGCGCACCAGGGCGGGCACGACATCCCCCACGTAGGAGAAGCAGCGGGTCTGCTGACCGTCGCCGAAGACCGTGAGCGGTTCGCCGCGCAGCGCCTGGCCGACGAGGTTGGGCACGACCATGCCGTAGCGCCCGGTCTGGCGCGGGCCGACCGTGTTGAAGGGGCGCACGATGGCCACCTGCAGGCCGTATTGCGTGTGATAAGCGTGGGCGAAGGCCTCGTCGATGCCCTTCGAAGCCGCGTAGGTCCAGCGCGAGGTGAGCGCCGATCCGAGCACGCGATCCGAGTCCTCCGAGAGTTTGTCGGCCGTGTTCTTGCCGTACACCTCGCTCGTCGACACCAGCAGCAGCTTCGCGTTGTTCGCGAGACAGGCATCCAGCACGTTCTCGGTGCCGTGGATGTTGGTGCGCAGGCTCGACAGCGGGTGTTCCACGATGAGCCTGACCCCTACGGCGGCTGCAAGGTGGAACACCCGGTCGGCTCCGCGGATGGTGTCCTCGACCACCGAACGATCGAGGATGGAACCCTGCACCAGGCGGAGTTTCGGGTCGGCGAGCGCGCCCAGCAGGTTGCGCGGCGCTCCCGTCGACATGTCGTCCAGCACGACGACGTCGTCGCCGGCCGCAAGCAGATATTCGACGAGGTGGCTGCCGATGAAACCGGCGCCTCCGGTGATGACACTTCTCATGATTCTGTTCCCCTCAAGCGCTGCAAAAAAGTCGGTGGGTGGTGCGGATGTGGTGCGGATGTGCTGTGGTGCGGGTGGGTCGCGGCGAGCCGAGCGGCGCGCGTCAGATGACGCGGCTCTGGGCCAGCTCGCTGTCGCGGTAGGTGGCATCCAGCACGAGCTGGTCGGTGCGCACCCAGGTCAGGTCCGTGCCCGTGTGCTTGGTGTGCAGCAGGATGAGGTCGGCGTCGAAGCCGGCGGCGTCGATGACGGCGTCCACCAATCGGCCGTCGGGCAGGCGCACACCGGCGAAGTGGTTGTCGACGAAGCCGACCGTCGCGCCATGCTCGGCCAGACCCGAGAGGATCTCGATGGCGGGCGATTCGCGCAGGTCGGAGACATCCGGTTTGTAGGCGATGCCGACCACGAGAATGCGGGCGTTGGCGAGGGCAATACCGCCGCGGGCCAGCACGTCGCGGGCGCCGTCGACGATGCGGCCAGGGCGTGAGGCGATCTCGGTCATGGCCTGCGTGATCAGCGGAGCGTTGACGCGTTGCTCGCGCAGCTGCCACAGCAGATAGTGCGGATCGCACGGGATGCAGTGGCCGCCGACGCCGGGGCCGGGATAGAACGGCATGAAACCGTAGGGCTTGGTCGCGGCCGCGTCGATCACCTCGGTCACGTCGATGTCGAGCGTCGAGCAGATGTCCGCGAACTCGTTGGCCAGGGCGATGTTGACGGCGCGAAACGTGTTCTCCAACAGCTTGGTCATCTCGGCGGCGGCAACCGACGAGACGCGGTGGATGTTGGTGGTGTAGCGCGAGACGACGCGCACGGCTTCCTCTTCACACTCGGGCGTCGCGCCGCCGATCACCCGGGGCACATCGTCGTGGTCGAAGCGTTCGTTGCCCGGGTCGATGCGTTCGGCGCTGAAGGACACGTAGGCGTCGACGCCGATGCGGAACCCGCGCGCCTCGAGCGGCTTCTGCACGAAGTCCTCGGTGCAGCCGACGTAGGTGGTCGACGTGAGCATGACGAGCTGACCCGGCACGGCCTGCGCCACGACCATGTCGCACGCGCTCTTCAGAATGGTGAGGTCGGGGATGAGGTGCCGGTCGACGGGCGTGGGCACGCAGATGATGATGGCGCGGGCCTTCGCCAGCATGGCGGGGTCGCTCGTCAGGTGGAAGCGTTCGTCGTTCTCGGCGACGTCGAGCCGGTGACGGTCGGTTTCGACGAGGTCGGCGCGGTGGCCGCGGATGTCGTCGAGCCGGCGTTCGGAGACGTCGAGGGCGAGCACGCGGCTGCCCCCGTGGTGATAGGCGAGGGCCGTCGGCAGGCCGACGTAGCCGAGACCCACGATGGCGAGGTCGTAATCGAACGTCGCGTGGGGTTTCGAGGGGGTCTGGCTGAAGATCCATTCCGGGCGGTTGTCGGGTTCTTCCGGGTGGTCTGCGGTGCGGGTCGTGGTGAGAGTAGACATGGGTTCTCCTGGGTATGTGGCAGTACCGCACGGCACACCGATCCGGGTTCGGGAGATCGGGGGCCCTGCGGCACGATCGCGGTTCGGGCCGGATCGTGTGTCGGGTGAGCAGTCCGTCCAGGGTGAGAGTCCGGGTTGCCTGGTGCCACGATCCGCCGCGGATGGCCCGGTGGTCAACGCTTTTCGCCAAGGGTGCGGTTAACGCGGCGGACCGCCGACCCCGATGCGGGTTTCCGGCGGCCCATGCGGTTTTCCGCAGTGACTCTGCGGCTGCGTGCGGGTTCGAGTCGCCGACATCCGTTTACCGTCGAAGTGAACAGCCCTCAACTCTTGGAGATTCGTGCTCACCTTCGCCATCGTGGTGTTCTTCACCATCGGCCTGAACACGCTCGTGTGGACGGTCGCGGGCCTCAGCCGCATCGCCGTCGAGGCCACCCGCGCCCTCCGCGTGCGCCGTCGCCGCCAGAGCGGCAGGATCTTCCCCGCGGATGCCCTCGACCACCGTCCGTCGCGCTCCGATGTCGCCGTCGTCATCGCCGCCCACAACGAGGAGACGGTGATCGAGGAGACGCTGCGGGCCGCGGGTCGGCTCATCCCGCCCTACCAGATCTTCGTGGTGTCGGATGGCTCGTCCGATCGCACCGTCGAGCTGGCCCGGGCCGCCGGCGCCAACGTCTACGACCTCAATCCGAACCGCGGCAAGGCGGGCGCCATCGTCGCGGCCCTCGAGTATTTCGATCTCGCGGGCCGTTTCGAGGTCGTCATGCTGCTCGACGCCGACACGCGCCTGGCCGAGAACTATTTCGAAACCGGTCTCGCGCTCTTCGACTCCCCCGAGGTCGTCGCCGTGGCCGGGCGTGCGACGACCCTGCTCGACGGGCCGAAGCAGGGGCTCGAGGCCCGCATCCTCACCTCGTATCGCGAGCGCGTCTACATCGCCATGCAGTTCCTGCACAAGTTCGGGCAGGCCGCCCGGCACGCCGACGCCGTGGCGATCGTGCCCGGGTTTGCGAGCATGTATCGCTCACGCATCCTCGCCCACATCGATATCGCCGCCGAGGGGCTGACCATCGAGGACTACAACATGACCTTCGAGGTGCACGCCAAGAAACTCGGCCGCATCGCGTTCCATCCGTTCGCGTCGATCGCGCACACGCAGGACCCTGACACGCTGCGCGACTACATCAAGCAGGTGCGGCGATGGAACCTCGGCTTCTGGCAGACGCTGCTGCGGCACAAACCCCGCCTCAACCGCTTCTGGGCCGCGCTGGCGCTCTTCGTGAGCGAGCTCGCCATTTCGAGCATCGTGATGGTGGCGCTGGTGCCCCTGCTGGTCGTATCGACGCTCGGGTGGGGTCTCGAGGCCGCGGGTCTCGTCACGACGGGCGCACTCGTGGATGTCGCGACCGTCGCCCCTCCGCTCGCCCTCCTGTTGGGCGTCGTCCTGCCCGACTACGCGCTCACGCTCCTCGCGGCGGTCGTCGCGAAGCGCCCGGGATACCTCGTACTCGGCCTCGCCTATCCCCCGCTACGCATCCTCGACGCCTGGTTGTGTCTGCGCGCGTTCGTGCAGGCGCGGTCGGGCACCTCGACGGGTGTCTGGCAGAGCCCCACGCGTCGGGCGACATCCAGCGTGGTCAGTTGAGCAGCGCCACCAGATGCGATCGCGACCGCGCCCCCGCCTTGCGATACACGCGCGTGAGCCGCAGCTCGACCGTCCGCACCGACACGTAGAGCGTCGCGGCGATCTCCTTGTTGCGCAGGCCCTTCAGCACGAGGTCGACCACCTGACGTTCGTCCTCGTTGAGCGTGTCGAGGACCGCCGCGGTTTCGGAACGATTGTCCGAGGGCGGTGGAGCCCCAGACGTGGCAGCAGCGGGCGGCGCGGCTCCGATCCAGGCGTTCGCTCCCGCCGCCTGATAGATGGCCCGGGCGGTGGCATGCGAATGCGCGGCCTCGTCGACGTCGCCGCGCTCGAACTGGCGACCGGCCAGCATCTCCCACGTGCGCGCCAGCAGATACCGGGAGTCGTCGTCGCGGAAGGTGGCGATCGCCTCGCGGAAGAGCGCCAGGCTCGTGTCGGCGGGCGCGACAATGGCACGGACGAGCGGGATGGACAGCTCGATCCAGCGGCTCGGATGCTGCGCCTCGGCCGCCTCGAGTCGCGCCAGCGTGCGTTCGGCCGCCGTCCGGTGGCCCGTCAACACCTCGGCGAGCGCGAGATCCGGCAGGTGCCGCACGATCGCCGGGTTCGGCATGGCGTTGCTGGTCGCGTCGGCGTCGTCGAGCAGCCGGCGGGCATGTTCGTACCGCTTTTGGGCCAGGGCGAGGGTTCCGAGGATGGCCGAGCTGATCGCCGAGACCGCCATGTTGCCTTCCACGGTCGCGCGGTCGATGGCCGCGGCGAACAGGGTGTCGGCGGTCTCGTATTCGCCCGTGCTCAGCGCGTACCAGGCGCGCAGCTGGATGCGGGATGCGCGCGCGCCGAGATGCGGCGCCGTCACCTGCGTACGGTGCCATTCCACATAGGCCTCGCGGGCACGTTTCATGGTTCCGGCGCGGATCTCGTTCACGACGGAGCGGAACCACACCGCCTCCCGCCACAGCGTATTCTCGTCGTCGAGACGCGCGAGTCCGACCGCGTAGAGGCGGCGCGCCTGTGCGTATTCCTCGGACATGCTCGCCGTGTCGGCCGCGAGCAGAAGCAGCCGCAGGGGAATCGTGTCGGCGTCGACGACCTGCAGGTTCTGGGGTCGGTCGTAGGAGTCGATCAAGGCCACGAGGGCGTCGCGCAACACCTGCTCGGCCGTGCTGGAGGTCGGACCGACGTCGGCTCGACCGATTGCGCGCCGCGCTGACACGAAGTCTCGACGCTCCGTGTGCCAGTAGGCCGCGTCGATCAGCAACCGCGTGGCCCCCGTGCGGTTGCGCGGGCCGTGCACCGCCACGGCGGTGTCGATCTCGTGTTCGGGAACGATGCCCGTCGCCGTGTAGTCGACGGCGGCCCGTATCTCGGCGAGAACGAAGGCTCCCGTCGCTCTGTCCTCCCCGAGCTGAGCATGCATCAGGTAACGCTGGGCCAACGTCACTTCTCCGTGGCGGAAGAACGCGTCCACCAGGTCGAGCACGTGGCCGAGGAGTTCGTTCCGGGTCGGCGCCACCGCGATGGCCCGTTCCGCGTATTCGACCGCCGTCGACCGTCGCCCCGACCGCTCGAACGCGGCAGCCGCGTCGAAAAGCTCACGGGCGGCGTCTTCGTCCTCGGCCGTCGTATAGCTCGCGTGCCACACGGCGACCTCAGGCGCGTGGTCGACGGCCGTCTGGGCCAACTCCGCATGCAGCACCCGCCGCACCTTCGGATCGATGCCCCAATACAAGCTCGATCGCAGCAGCGTGTCCGCGATACCGACGGCTCGATCGCGCACGCGCACGAATCCGGCGTTCACCAGGTCGTCGATGACCTCGGCGTCGTCCGCATCCGCCGTGAGCGCGTCGACATTGGCGGATGCCTGCAGCGAGATCTTCTGCAACATGAGCCGTTGTCGCGGCCCCAGAGCCCCCGTTCGGGCCACCGAGTCTTCCAGAACGCGCGCCGTGTGTGGCAAGGGTAGCGGCACGGCCACGCCGCCCTCGAACTGCTCGAGCGTCAGGAGCCGGCCCACGTCGATGAGCGCCGCGGGCACGCCGCCCGATTGCTCGCACACGATTTCGAGCACCCCCGCGTTGGCCGTGGGCGGGCACGTGGCGCGCAGAAGCGCCAAGGAGTCCGCGGGCCCGAGTGCGGGCAACTCGAAGCGCGTCGCCGCCTGGAACATCTCGCCGCTCGGCACCCGGCGCGCGGTACCGACGAGCCTGATGCCCGTGCCGGCCAACCGCCCGGCCATGAAGCCGAGCAGCATGAGGGATTCGCGGTCCATCAGGTCGGCGTCGTCGATCATCAGAAGAATGGGTTCGAGCCGCAGGCCCCGCAATACCGACAGGAGGTCGCGGGCCGCCTGGAACATCTGCTGCGGTTCGGTCGAGCGCAGCGTGAAGCGCCCGCTGAACTCGATGGCGCGGGGGTCGTCGAGCGCGGCGAACAGGCGAGAGAAGCCCGCGAGGGGCCACGTCGATTCGGCGGCGGTCGTCGTGATCAGGGCCGTGCGCCCCTCGGCCCGGGCTGCTACTTCTTCCAGCAGCCGCGTCTTACCGATTCCCGGTCGCCCGGTGATGAGGATGGCTTGCTCGAAATGCTCATCAGTCGTCCCGAGTACGCGGTCGATCTCGGCTTCGCGGTCGAGGAAGGGGGTGCTATCGGAGGCGGACGCGTGCATGGCGATGCCATTCCGCATGAACGTCGGTATTCATGGGGACCTCCCCTCCCGGCCGCGGTCGGGTCACCGCCGGTAGGGCTGAGTCTAATCACACTCGCGAGAAATGCTCAAGCAAGCGCTTAGCAGTAATCTGCGCCTTGATCGTCGAAACCGCACGATTCGTGCGCAAAGTGGATCACACTCCGTGCGCTCAGTGGATAGTACCTCGGGTTTATTCGCCGAGGTGGTTGCGCGACGCCATTGCCCGCGCTGCCTCGCGCGTGTCTTGACGCTCGCGCAGAGCCTGACGCTTGTCGTATTCGCGCTTACCCTTGGCGATCGCGATCTCGACCTTGGCCCGGCCGTCGCTGAAGTAGAGCCGCAGCGGAACGATCGTGTAACCGCCGGGGGCCACCTTGTGCGAGATCTTGGCGATCTGCTCCTTGTGCAGCAGCATCTTGCGCTTGCGCCGCACGGGGTGGTTGTTCCAGGTGCCCTGGTTGTATTCGGGGATGTGCACGGCGTCGAGCCACGCCTCGCCACCCTCGATGAAGCCGTAGCCATCGACCAGCGAGGCACGGCCGGCGCGCAGCGATTTGACCTCGGTGCCCGTCAACACGAGACCCGCCTCATAGGTGTCCTCGATGAGGTAGTCGTGGCGCGCCTTGCGGTTGGTGGCCACCACCTTCTCACCACGTTCCCTGGGCACGGCGTCTCCTGTTCGTTCGAGCGAATTCGTTGCCCGAGCGGGCAGCCTCTCAGTCTAGCAACGAAAGAGCGGATGTCGCAGCCCGGGCACGTTTGAGACGTGGGGCTCGCGACATCCGCCCGTCGTCTAGATCTTGAGGTAGCGCTTGATGGCGAAGTTGGCCGACAGCGCCGCCAGCACCACGCCGACCACGATGAGCAGCGGGATGACGATGAATGCGTCCTGCAGCCCGACGAAGTTGACGAACTGGGCCGAGGGCGCCAGATAGCCGTCCACGAAGAAGTGCACGATGGCGAGGATTGCTCCGCCCGCCAACAGCGATCCGATGACGGCCGCGAACACACCCTCCAAGACGAAGGGTGTCTGGATGAACCGGTTCGACGCGCCCACCAAGCGCATGATCCCGATCTCTTTGCGGCGCGAATACGCCGACAATCGGATGGTGGTGGCGATCAGCAGCACGGCCGCGATGAGCATGAGCCCCGCGATGCCGATGGCCGTATAGCTCGCCACGTTGAGCGCCTGGAAGATCGAGTCGAGGTATTGCCTCTGGTCGGTGACCGATTGCACGCCCTGCTTGCTCGAGAATGCCTCGGACAGAACGGCGGACTGCGAGGGGTCCTTCAGGTTCACCCAATAGGTCTCGTTGAGCTGTTCGGGGGTCACCAGCTGGGCCAGGTCGTTGTCCTTGAACTGTTCCTGGAAGTTGTCGTAGGCCTGCTGGTGGTCTTCGAAGTAGAACTTGTCGACGAAGGGCGCGATGGCGGGCGACTTCAGGTCGGTTTCGACCGCGGCCTTCTGGTCGGGGGTCGCTTCGCCGCCCGTGCACGTCTCGTCGGTCGAGTCGGCCGTGCACAGATAGATGGCCACCTGGGCCTTGTCGTACCAGTAGTTCTTCATCTGGCCGATCTGCATCTGCATGAGCACGGCCGTGCCCACGAAGGTGAGCGAGATGAAGGTGACGAGCACGACAGAGATCACCATCGAGACGTTGCGGCGGAGCCCCGTCGTGGCTTCCTGCCAGATCAGACCGAACCTCATTTGACCGGACCCACGTTCTGCTCGTCGTCTCCTGCTTGTTCGTCATCACCCGAGCGCAATCCGAGCCGGTCGACCAGCGAGAGGTGCGCGTTGACCTCGTCGGGGGTTTCGTCGCGGCGGGGCAGGTTCACGATGCCCGTCTGGTTTCCGGTGGCGGATGCGGCAGCCCCCGTGTCGTTCTGAGCCTCGCGTCGCTCGGACAGCGGCGCCACCTGCGCCGTGTTGGCAGCATCCTGGTTGGCCTGGACGGCCTGCAGCTGGATGGCCTGAGTCTCGAGTTCGGCGGCAGCCGCGGCGGCGGCGAGTTCCTTGCGCGCGACATCCGCCTGTTCGCCCTTGACCACGGCGGGGCGCAGTTCGGGCACGACGCCCGTGTTGCCGTAGCCGCCGCCGCGTTCGTCGCGCACGATGCGTCCGTCGACGAGTTCGATCACGCGGCGCTGCATCTTATCGACGATGCCGGCCTCGTGTGTGGCCATGAGCACCGTGGTGCCCTGGGCGTTGATGCGGTCGAGCAGCTGCATGATGCCGGCGCTCGTGGCGGGGTCGAGGTTTCCCGTGGGCTCGTCGGCCAGCAGCACCTGAGGCTTGTTCACGACGGCGCGCGCGATGGCGACACGCTGCTGCTCGCCACCCGAGAGTTCGTGGGGCAGGCGGTCGGCCTTGTTGTCGAGGCCCACCATGGCGAGCACGTCGGGCACGGCCTCTTGCACGAAACCGCGCGATTTGCCGATGACCTGCAGCGAGAACGCCACGTTCTGGTAGACGGTCTTGTTCGGCAGCAGCCGGAAGTCCTGGAACACGACGCCCAGGTTGCGGCGGAAGTAGGGAATCTTGCGGTTCGAGATCGTGCCGAGGTCGTTGCCCAGCACGAAGATGGAGCCGACGCTCGGCCGCTCCTCCTTCAACACCAGACGCAGGCAGCTCGACTTGCCCGAACCGGAGGCGCCGACGAGGAAGACGAATTCCCCGCGCGCCACCTCGAGGTCGATACCCTCGAGGGCGGGACGTTTCGTCCCGGCATATTTCTTCGTGACGTTCTCAAAGCGAATCATGACGCATTGAGCCTAAGCAGGCATCCGTCATTCGGGCGGCAGACACGCCTACGCGTGAGCAGTCCACAGACTCGCGTCGAGCCCGGCGCCCGATCTAGTCGTCGGCCGGGGCCTTGCGCCAGCGGATGCCCGCCGAGATGAAGCCGTCGAGGTCGCCGTCGAACACGTTCTGCGGGTTGTTGACCTCATAGTCGGTGCGCAGGTCTTTGACCATCTGGTAGGGCGCAAGCACGTAGGAACGCATCTGGTCGCCCCAGCTGGCCGTGATGTTGCCGGCGAGCTCTTTCTTCTTGGCACTCTCGGCCTCGCGCTGCAGCAGCAGCAGGCGTGACTGCAGCACGCGCATGGCGGCCGCGCGGTTCTGGATCTGGCTCTTCTCGTTCTGGCAGCTCACCACGATGCCCGTCGGCAGGTGCGTGATGCGCACGGCCGAGTCGGTCGTGTTGACCGACTGACCGCCGGGGCCCGACGAACGGAACACGTCGACGCGGATGTCGTTGTCGGGGATCTCGACCTCGCCGGCCTCTTCCATGAGCGGGACGACCTCGACGGCCGCGAAGCTCGTCTGGCGTTTGCCCGCCGAGTTGAAGGGGCTCATGCGCACGAGACGGTGGGTGCCGGCCTCGACGCTCAGCGTGCCGAAGGCGTAGGGCGCGTCGATCTCGAAGGTGGCCGATTTGATGCCGGCCTCTTCGGCGTAGCTCGTGTCGAGCACCTTGGCCGGGTATTTGTGCTGCTCGGCCCAGCGCAGGTACATGCGGAACAGCATGTCGGCGAAGTCGGCGGCGTCCACGCCACCGGCGCCCGCGCGGATGGTGACGACGGCGGGTCGCGGGTCGTATTCGCCGTTCAGCAGCGTCTGCACCTCGAGCTCGCCGATGCTCTTCTGCAGCGCGGCGAGCTCGGCGGCGGCCTCGTCTTTGGAGTCGTCGTCGCCCTCGTCGTTGGCGAGCTCGACGAGCACCTCGAGGTCGTCGAGCTGCTGCTCGATGTGGGTGATCTTGGCCAGTTCGGACTGCCGGTGGCTGAGCGCGCTCGTGATCTTCTGCGCGTTGTCGGTGTCGTCCCACAGGTCGGGTTTGCCGGCCTCTGCGCTCAGCTGCTCGATCTCGGCGCGCAGCCGATCGAGCCCCACGACCTCGCGAATGTCGAAGAAAGTGGTTCGGAGTTGGGCGATCTGATCGCCGAAGTCTAGCTCTACCATGTCACCCTCCAGCCTAGCGGCCCGTGCCCGAGGCGTAGGGTGAAGGTCTATGTCGAATGCCGCCCAGCCCTTCAACGTCAAGGGGCTCGCCGTCTCGATGTTCCTCCCCACCCTGCTGTTCTCCATCGGCGAGGGCGCGCTCATCCCGCTGCTGCCCGTTGCCGCGGGGTCGCTCGGGGCCAGCCTCAGCATCGCGGCCGTCGTGTCGGCCATGCTCATGATCGGCGAGCTCATCGGCGACATCCCGAGCGGATGGCTCGTGGCCCGGGTCGGCGAGCGCGCGGCCATGATCGGCGCGGCGTTCGTGTCGGTCGCCGCGGTCCTGCTCGCCATCCTCGCGCCGAACCCGTTCCTGCTGGGCGTCGCCGTGTTCCTGCTGGGGCTCGCGACGGCCGTGTTCGCGCTGGCCCGGCACGCGTTCATGACCACGTATGTGCCGCTGCGCTACCGGGCGCGGGCGCTGTCGACGCTCGGCGGAACGTTCCGCGCCGGGCTGTTCATCGGGCCTCTGCTGGCGGCCCCCGTCATCCATCTCACAGGCACGCCGCAGAGCGCGTTCTGGATCATGGCCACGTTCTGCGTGCTGGCCGCGATCATCCTCGTGGTCCTGCCCGATCCGTCGACCATGATCGGGCGGCCGAACGTCGAGGTCACGCCCGAGGGTGCCGTGGCGACATCCGGTGCCGAGCTCGTGGCCGAGGAATCGGTGGGTCTGTTCCAGACGGTGTGGCGGCACCGCGGCATCCTGCTGAAGCTCGGTTCTGGCGCGGCCCTCGTGGCGGCGCTCCGCTCGGCCCGCACCGTGATGCTGCCGCTGTGGGCCGTCTCGATCGGCGTCTCCGAGGCGAATACGGCGCTCATCATCGGCCTGGCGGGCGCCATCGACTTCGGTCTCTTCTACCTGAGCGGCCAGATCATGGACAAGCACGGGCGCAAGTGGAGCGCCATCCCCGCCATGATCGGTTTGGGTGCCGGCATGGCGCTGCTGGCGCTGACGCACGACGTTCCGGGCGCCGTCGCGTTCTTCATCGCCGCCGCCGTGGTGCAGTCGCTCGCCAACGGCATCGGATCGGGCATCCTCATGACCCTCGGGGCGGATGTCGCGCCTCCCGCCGATCCCGCGCCCTTCCTCGGCGCCTGGCGCTTCACGACGGATGCCGGGGCTGCCGCTGCTCCCCTCGTCATCGCCGCCGTCACGGCCGTCGTCTCCCTGCCGGCCGCCGCCGCCGTCATGGCCACGCTCGCGCTCGTCGGCGCCGGCATCCTGGCCCGCAACATCCCCCCGCACGCGAGTCTGACCACCCACCGCTGACGCTCGGCCGATCTTCGACCAGCATCCAGGTTCGGGTGTGAGCATGGGCTGATGGGTATCGGTGTGATGTTCTGTGGGTTCGCGACCAGCATGGTCGTCGCAACCACGACCATCGTTCTCGGATGCCTTCTCGGCTGGCCACAGCAGAACGACACGGCCGGCCAGGTGCTCGCCGGCAGCGTGTGGATCATCCCCGCCCTGATCGGGGGCTTCGCGGCCGGTTTCATCGGCCCCGGCTATGCCATGCCCGGGCCCGACCTGGGCGAGGAATATCACTCCCGCCCGCTCAGCGTGCTGCGCCGCACCATCATCGCGGCCGTCTCGGTCTCGGGCCCCGCGTTCCTCTTCATCTTCGGTTCGGTCGTCGCGGGCATCGCACGCCCCGTCAGCCAGCTCGCCGTGACGGTCGGGTTCTACGGGCTCGTCTTCTCGGTGCTCGTGGTGCTGGCCGGATCGGGTGCCTTCGCGCTCGCCTTCGCCTCCACGAGTCGCAGCCTGAAGCGGGCCGCTCCGCACCCCTTGTAGACTGATTCGCGCCAGCGGGAGTGGTGAAATTGGCAGACACGCAGGATTTAGGTTCCTGTGCCTTCGGGCGTGAGGGTTCAAGTCCCTTCTTCCGCACAGTTCGGCGTGCATCCTCGGTCTGCATCCTTCGCCCGGGGGCGATGTCCTCCCGAAGGATGAGATTGAGCGTGGCCCGCGCATTTGCCATCGATTCGGCAGGATAGGCGGATAGGCTCTCACCGTGAATCACACCGCACTCATCCCCTGGCTCGACCCCGAGGCCATCATCACGGGCGTCGGCCCCTGGGCACTCCTCGTGGTGTGCGCGATCGTCTTCGCCGAGACCGGCCTTCTGATCGGCTTCCTGCTTCCCGGCGACACGCTGCTGTTGATCACCGGCATCCTCACCTTCTCGGGCGTGATTCAGCTCGACATCTGGTGGGTGTGCCTCGCCATCGGCTTCGCCGCGTTCCTGGGCGGTGAGGTCGGCTATCTGATCGGCCATAAGTTCGGGCCGAAAGTGTTCGAGCGCAAAGAGTCCGGCCTCTTCAGTGTCGAGAACGTCAACCGCACCAACGCGTTCTTCGAGCGCTTCGGCGCCATGGCCGTCATCCTGGCCCGCTTCGTGCCCATCGTGCGCACGTTCGCGCCGATCGCCGCGGGCATCGGCCACATGAACTACAAGAAGTACTCGCTCTACAACCTCGTGGGCGCGCTCATCTGGGGCGCCGGGCTCACGCTCGTGGGCTACTTCCTCGGCTACATCCCGCCCGTGCGCGACTTCGTGCAGAACTACATCGACCTGATCCTGCTGGCCGCCGTGGCCGTCACGGTCATCCCCACCGCGTTCCACTACGTGCAGTCCTCGCGCAAGGCCAAGAAAGCCCGACTCGCCACCGCCGCGACGGCTGCCGCCGAAAGCGCTCGCAACTCCGAATAGCCCCGCCACACGTTTCACCCTCGGGTGGATCACCGGCTCCCACACCTCTGCCCCGCCATCCGGCACGACAGAAAGAGAGAACCTCTGATGAAACCCGCACTCCTCGGCATCGACTGGCTCGATGCCGAATGGCTGATCACCTGGTTCGGCCCGTTCGTGCTCATCGGCGTCTGTGTCGTCGTCTTCGTCGAGACGGGCTTCATCGTCCTCTCGTTCCTGCCGGGCGACTCGTTGCTCTTCACGGTGGGCCTCCTGACCGCGACGGGCGTCGTGCCCACGCCCATCGGCATCACCGCGCTGTGTGTCTTCGTGGCGGCTTTCGCGGGTGACCAGCTGGCCTATGCCATCGGGCGCAAGGCCGGGCCCGCCGTCTTCCGGCGCGAACAGAGCCGATTCTTCAACCCCGAGAACGTCGAGCGCACCAACGCCTTCTTCACCAAGCACGGCGGCAAGGCCATCATCCTGGCCCGCTTCCTGCCCGTGTTCCGCGCATTCGTGCCCGTTGCGGCCGGCGTGGGGCGCATGTCCTATAAGACGTTCATCACCTTCAACGTCATCGGCGCCTTCGCCTGGGGTGTCGGGCTGACGCTCGTGGGTTACTTCCTCGGCCAGATCGAGTTCGTGGCCACGTATAGCGAGTTCTTCATCATCGGCATCGTGCTGCTGAGCGGCATCCCGATTCTGCTCGAGCTGACCAAGGCCGGGCGCGGGTGGCTGCGCGACCGACGGGCGGGCACGGCTGCCGCGAGCGAGTAGAGCAGCCGCCCTCAGGGGTGGACGGGCGTCTCGTGGGCGCTGTGCTGCGCGGGCTCGAGCTGGAAGGTCGAGTGCGCGACGTCGAAGTGGCTGCTCAGGCATCCCGACAGGTCGTCGAGGAGCGAACCGGCCGAACCGGACGAGAAGACCTCGGGTTCGACGACGACGTGAGCGGTGAAGACCGGCGCACCCGTCGTGATCGACCAGACGTGGACGTCGTGCACGTCGACGACGCCGCGCTGCCCGAGGATGTGCTCGCGAATGCGGGCGACGTCGGTGTCACGCGGCGCCGACTCCGAGAGCACGTGCACGACATCCTTCAAGAGCACCAGCGCCCGCGGCACGATCATGGCCGCGATGACGAGAGACGCGATCGCGTCGGCAGGCCCGAAGCCCGTCGTGAGGATGACGACGGCCGCGATGATGACCGCGATCGATCCGAGCAGATCGCCCAGCACCTCGAGGTAGGCACCCTTCATGTTGATGGAGCCGGCCGCGGCGGGCCGGAGCAACAGCAGGGCGACAACGTTGGCCACGAGACCGATCACGGCGACGAGCAGCATGATCCCGCCCGTCGGATGCTCGTCTCCCCCGTTGACCAGACGACCCACCGCCTCGATCGACACCCCCACCGCGACACCCACGAGGATGATGGCGTTGATGAGCGCCCCGAAGACCTCGGCGCGCTGGAAGCCGAACGTGGAGCGGTCGGTCGCGGGCCGCGCCGCGACGACCGTCGCGATGAGCGCGATCGTGAGCCCCGCGAAGTCGGAGAGCATGTGCCCGGCGTCGGCCAGGAGCGCGAGCGAACCGCTGAGCACGGCGCCCACGACCTCGACCAGCAGCACCGTGCCGACGATGCACATCGCGCCGATCAGACGGCGCCGGTTGGTGGCGCCCGTCGCGTGGTCGTGCGTATGCGAATGGCCCATGATGCTTCAACCGTAAGCGCCGCGCACCCGCGGAACAAGCTGCGCCGCTTGATAGGAATGATGCCGGTTCTCATTACCCGCACGGGGTATTGCCGGCGCCGCATCCGAGGCCGATTCTCACCGGTCCGGCGAAAACGGTCAGGCGGTTTCGGCGGCCGCGACGATCGAGAGCGCGGGAACGATCTGGGCGAAGGCCAGGGCGCGGTGGCTCACGTCGTTCTTCGCCGCGGGCGAGAGCTCGGCCGCGGTCGATTCGCTGCCGTCGGGCACGAAGATCGGGTCGTAGCCGAAACCGTTGTCGCCGCGCGGGCTCGTCGCCAGGGTCCCGTGCCACTCCCCCACGACGACCTCCTCCGAGGCGCCGGCCGGGTGGCTCTCCGGCACGACGAGCGCGATAGCGCAGGAGAAATGCGCCTGTCGGTGCTCGGGCCGCACATCACCCAGCTGGTCGAGCAGCAGGGCGAGGTTCGCCGCCGAATCGTGCGCGTGGCCGGCCCAGCGTGCGGAGAAGATGCCGGGCGAGCCGCCCAGGATGTCGACCGCGATGCCCGAGTCGTCGGCCAGCGCCACGAGCCCCGTGTGCGCCGCGGCCGCGCGGGCCTTGATGAGGGCGTTCTCCGCGAAGGACACGCCATCCTCGACGGGTTCGGGGCCGTCGTAGGCTACGACGCGCACCGAGGGCACGTCGCGCGACAGGATGCGCTGGAACTCCTCCACCTTGTGGGCGTTGTGGGTGGCCAGGACGATCTCGAGCGCCATCGTCACACGCCCGTGTAGCTGACGGCGGTGCTGCCGGCGATCGCGGGGCCCGAGCCATCCGCGTTGGTCAGAGCCTTGGTCTGGATCTCGGCCAGGTCGACGGCACCCGCGAGGGCAAGGTCGAGCAGGGCGTTGAGCTCGGCGCGGTCGAACGGCGCACCCTCTGCCGTGCCCTGCACCTCGACGAAGAGGCCGCGGCCGGTGACGACGACGTTCATATCGGTTTCGGCGCGGACATCCTCGACGTAGGCCAGGTCGAGCATGGGCTCGCCGTCGATGATTCCGACGGAGACGGCCGACACGCTGTCGATGAGGGGCATGGCCTTCTGGCCGATGTACTTCTTGGTGCGCGCCCACTCGATGGCGTCGGCCAGGGCCACGTAGGCGCCCGTGATGGCGGCCGTGCGGGTTCCGCCGTCGGCCTGCAGCACATCGCAGTCGATGACGATGGTGTTCTCGCCGAGGGATTTCATGTCGATGACGGCGCGCAGGCTGCGGCCGATCAGGCGCGAGATCTCGTGCGTGCGGCCGCCGATCTTGCCCTTGACCGATTCGCGGTCCATGCGGCTGTTCGTCGAGCGCGGCAGCATCGAGTACTCGGCCGTGACCCAGCCCTTGCCCTTGCCGGCCAGCCAGCGGGGAACGCCGTTCGTGAAGGACGCCGTGCACAGCACCTTGGTCTTGCCGAAGGACACGAGAGCCGACCCCTCGGCCTGGTCGCTCCAGCCGCGTTCGATGGTCACGGTGCGCAGCTCGTCGGCTGCGCGTCCGTCGGCACGGGTCTTCTCGGTCACGGGGTCTCCTCGGGGGTTGTGCGGGTCGAAACAGGGGGCGTGGATGCGGTGGGCGCGGCGTTCTCGGTCGGTACGGCGGAAACTGCGGGCGCGGCGGGAGCTGCGGGCGCGGCGGGCGCTGAAGACGCTGTGGATGCGGCGGCGGCGGCCAGTCCGCGCACGTCGATGACGCCCGTCTGAACGAGGTCGACGCGCTGAATCTCGCGGCCGATGAGGCGGTGCGCGAGGCGCAGGAACTCGTCCTCGCTCTGGCCGGTGGCCTCGTAGTGGTGTTCGGGCGCGGCGGGGGCGCGGCGCTCGAGCCCGCGCGACACGAGCTGCCGGTAGACGTCGTTGGCCGTCTCGGTGTCGCTCGAGACGAGCGTGACACTCGGGCCCATCACATAGCTGATGGCGCCCTTCAAGAACGGGTAGTGCGTGCATCCGAGCACCAGGGTGTCGATGCCGGCGTGGCGGAGCGGCTCGAGGTACTGCTCGGCGACGCCCAGAACCTCACTGCCCGAGGTCACGCCGGATTCGACGAACTCGACGAAACGGGGGCATGCCTGCGTGAAGAGCGTGAGGTCGGGGGCGGCGGCGAAGGCATCCTCGTAGGCGCGCGAGTTGATGGTGCCCTCGGTGCCGATCACGCCGATGCGGCGGTTGCGGGTGACGCTCACGGCCGTGCGCACGGCGGGCTGGATGACCTCGACCACGGGCACGTCGTATCGCTCGCGGGCGTCGCGCAGAACCGCGGCCGACGCCGTGTTGCAGGCGATGACGAGCATCTTCACGCCCTGCGCCACCAGATCGTCGAGCACCTCGAGCGAGTAGCGCCGCACATCGGCGATGGGCTTGGGGCCGTAAGGCGAACGCGCCGTGTCGCCGATGTAGAGGATCTCTTCGTTCGGCAACTGGTCTTGAATGGCCCGGGCGACGGTCAACCCGCCGACTCCCGAATCGAAGATGCCGATAGGTGCGTCGCTCACGATCCCCCAGCCTACCCGTCGGTTTAGGCTAGATCCGTGAGCACATCGACGGCACTGCACACCGACCGCTACGAACTGACCATGATCGACGCCGCGCTGCAAGACGGCACGGCGCACCGGCGCTGCCTCTTCGAGGTCTTCGCCCGGCGTCTGCCGGGTGCCCGGCGTTACGGCATCGTGGCGGGAACGGGCCGCCTGCTCAGCCTCATCGCCGATCTGCGTTTCGGCGACCGCGAGCTGGAGTGGTTGCGCGCCGAGCGCGTCGTGTCCGAGCGCACGCTCGACTGGCTGGCCGACTACCGCTTCTCGGGGTCGATCGACGGATACCGCGAGGGCGAGGTCTACTTCCCGAATTCGCCGCTGCTCACGGTCGAAGCATCCTTCGCCGAGGGCGTGCTGCTCGAGACGTTGGCGCTCAGCGTGCTCAACTTCGACAGCGCCGTCGCGAACGCGGCCACGCGAATGGTCACGGCCGCTGGTGGTCGTCCGCTCGCCGAGATGGGGTCGCGGCGCGCCAACGAGGAGGCGGCGATCGCGGCATCCCGAGCCGCTTATATCGCCGGGTTCGGGGCGACGAGCAACCTCGAGGCGGGTCTGCGCTGGGGCGTCCCGACGATGGGAACGGCCGCGCACGCGTTCACGCTGCTGCACGACAGCGAGGAGGAAGCCTTCCAGGCGCAGGTCGACGCCCTCGGGTCGTCCACCACACTTCTGGTGGACACGTATGACGTGCAGAAGGGTGTCGAGACCGCCGTGCGCGTGGCCGGCACCGAGCTCGGGGCCGTTCGTCTCGATTCGGGCGACCTGCCCGTGCTCGTGTCCGAGGTGCGGCAGCAGCTCGACGCCTTGGGCGCCCGCAACACCAAGATCACGGTGACCAACGATCTCGACGAGTTCACGATCGCCGCGCTGTCTCCGTCACCCGTCGACTCGTTCGGCGTGGGAACCTCGCTCGTCACCGGTTCGGGGTCGCCCGCCGCCAGCATGGTTTACAAGCTGGTGGCCCGGCGCGACGACGATTCCGAGGACTGGACTCCTGTGGCCAAGGCCTCGGCGGGCAAGGTATCGCGCGGTGGCCGCAAAAGCGCCGTTCGCCGATTGGATGTCGCGGGCAAGGCATCTGCCGAGGTCGTGCGCGTTCTGGGCTCAGAGCCGCGCGAACGTGCCTTCGAGACGCGGGATGCTTCGGAGCGCGGGCTCATCGTCCCGCTCGTCACCGACGGGGTGGCCGACGACCGTTACCTCGGCGTCGACGGCACGCGCGCTGCACGGGCACACCGCGAAGCGGCTGTGGCTGAGCTTCCGCTCGGAGCCCTGCGCCTCAGCCGCGGCGAGCCCGTGCTCGAGACGATCCTCGAGTAGCGGGCGCGTTCGCTCGGTCAGTCCTTCTTCATCTTTTCGTAAATCTCTTTGCACGTGGGGCAGACGGGGAACTTCTCGGGGTCGCGCCCCGGGGTCCACTTCTTGCCGCACAGAGCGCGCACGGGTTTGCCCGTGAGGGCCGACTGCATGATCTTGTCTTTCGGCACGTAGTGCGAGAAACGCTCGTGATCGCCCGGGTCGAGGCTTTCGTTGCGCAGCAACTCTTCGAGTTCACGATCGAGCGTGGCCGTTCCGCCGCCGTCGGGGATGGCTTGGGGGTCGAGGGTGCTCATGCGTGCGTTCATGTTCCTCATTTTACTCCGCGCTGATCGAATGCGCTGGACCGGCCGCCCGGCCTCAGATACTGGTCGCGAACGCCATGATCTCGGGGCCGCGCTTGTTGAAGGCGCGGCCTCCGGCGAGAACTCCGATCGCGAACACGATGAGGCCCATGCCGACGCCGGCGAGGAGAGCGTAGAGCGGCCAGTCGCCACCCTCGAAAAGGCCGCGGGCCGCGAAGTAGAGCGCCGGCGCCGTGAGCAGAACCGAGCCGAGGAACGAGAAGGACTGAACGACGGCACCCGTCGTTCCGGACGATTGCGGCTGCTGGAACGGGCTATCCCCAGGGGCCGAGGCCGGGTAAGGGAAGCGCGCGGACGTGTAGCTGGAGATGCCGACGCCCGTGAGCAGCAGACTCGTCGTGACGCCGATCATGGAGGGCAGGGCATCCCAGTCGCCGAAGAAGGCGATCGAAATCATCGAGCCGACGATGATGAGCGGCACGCCGACGAGCAGCACGGGGAAGGTGCGACCGAGGCGGTCGGCGGCTCCGCGCACACCGGAGGCGACGTGCAGCCAGATCGCCGATGAGTCGTGCGCGAGGTCGTTGTGCAGCGACCATCCGAGGAACACCGACATGATCGGCAGGGGCAGAAGGGCGAGCGGCGCGGCCGGAACACCCGCGACGATGAGCGGCACGATCATGATGAAGGGCAGGATCGGCACCACGAGGAGCGACACGAGGTAGCGCGGGTCGCGGCCCCAGTAGGTGATGGAGCGCGCGGCGATGACGGCTCCCGGGCGGGCCGGCATGAGGTCGAACCAGCCGAGGCCCGAGTAGGTGCGCACGGCCGGCGGACGGTCGGCGGTGACCTGCATGCGTGCCACGAGCGCGCTCCAGGCGAGCCAGAGGAGGCCGAGCGTGGCGAGTGCGATGACGAGCTTCAAGAACCCGGTGGATGCCTGACCCAATGCGATATCGCCGGGCACAGCCCAGACAGCTCCGAACGGCGTCCAGCTGACGACGTCGGCCGCGTTCGACAGCACGGGGCCGCCGCCCGACGACCAGTCGACGCTCGAGAGGAAGATGGCGGCCGGGGCGACCAGGACGATGAGCACGAGCCCGACGATGGCGCTGAATTCACGCGAGCGCCGGGACGCGAGCAACAGTGTGGCGACCGACGTCATGACGCGCGCGACGAGCACGCACGTGAGCACCGCGATGAGCGCCGACAGGATGGCCATGACGAGGGTGAACCCGTCGCGTGTCCAGGTCACGACCGTGAACGAGCTGAGCACCGCGATGACGATCGAGGGGACGCCGATGAGGGCCGCGGCATAGAGGCCCAGGCTGAGCACGCGATTCGGCACGCCGAAGAGCACGAACTTGCGCGGGTCGAGGGCGTCGTCGACGCCGAAGACGACGGGCAGGAGCGTGAAACCGAGCACGACGAACGATCCGCCGATGACGAGGATGTCGCGCGCGAACTCGGTCGGCGCAACCCGCAGCGCGACGAGGCCGAAGCTCGTGAGCCAGATGACGGCGACGCCGAGGCCGCCGCCCACCAGCATCCAGATCACCTGGGTGCCGCCCCGTTTCACGAGGTTGGCGTAGATCGAGAGCCTTAGTCGGAGAAGCTGTGCAACCATTCCATCCCCTCCGCGGCTTTGCGCCCACCGGCGAGTTCGACGAAACGTTCTTCGAGTGTGCCCGTACCGCGCACCTCGTCGACCGAGCCCTGGGCGAGCACCTGGCCGTTGACGATGATGGCGACGTGGTCGCACACGCGCTGGATGAGGTCCATACCGTGACTCGAGAGCACGACGGTGCCGCCGTGGTCGACGTACTTCTGCAGGATCTCGATGACGTTCGCGGCCGACACGGGGTCGACCGATTCGAACGGTTCGTCGAGCACGAGCATGCGCGGCGAGTGGATCATGGCGGCGGCGAGCGCCACCTTCTTGGTCATGCCGGCCGAGTAGTCGGTGACGAGGCGGTGCAGGGCGTCTTCGAGCCCGAAAGCCTTGGCGAGGTCATCGACACGGGAACGCACGGTCGCGCCATCGATGCCGCGCAAGACGCCCGAGTAGTAGAGAAGCTGCGAACCGGTGAGCCGGTCGAAAAGACGCAGGTGGTCGGGCAGCACACCGATGCTGCGCTTGGCGGCGTCGGGCTCCTTCCACACGTCGATGCCGTTGATCGTGATGCTGCCGGAGTCGGGGCGCAGCAGCCCCGTGATCATCGACAGGGTCGTGGTCTTGCCGGCGCCGTTCGGCCCGACGATGCCGTAGAACGAGCCCGCCGATACCTCGAGGTCGATGCCGTCGACCGCGACCGTGTCGCCGAAACGCTTCGAGAGTCCGCTGACGCTGAGAACGCCCGAACCGGCGGCATAACTCGGCGCGCCGGCCGTGCGGCGTTCCTCGTCGATCGAGGTCGGTGCGGATGCCGAGTCGATGAGTCCGAGCGGCATGGCGTGGGCTTCGGGCACGTCCACGGCGATGGCGTCGATGGCGGCTTCCTGCTCCTCATCGACCTCGGCCACGGCGGAGCCGGCAGGCGCTGCAGCGGGGTCGGAGTTGTCGGTGACGGCTGTCTCGCGAGCTTCGACGAGCGACGCTTCCGAGTCAGTGTTCGCGGGTTCATCGGTTGCACCGAAGAGAACTGCGACGGCATCGGTGGAGTCCTCATCGCGGGGGGCGGCTCCTGAGGTAGAGCTTTCTTCGACGAGCGGCGATTCGGTGTCGACCCACGAGGGGTCGGCGCCGAACGCCGCAATCTCCTCGTCGGTGAGTTCGATCTCCGGCTCGTTCACGGCGGCCGCGCCGGGCAGCGCGTCTGCACCGGGCTGAGCAGTCTCGGATTGAGCGGCGCCGGACGGGGCGGTTTCGGCTCGAGCAGCACCGGCGGGGGTCTCGCTGAAAGCGGCCTCGGGCGGCATAGACCCGGCCGGAGTATCCGCCGCAGTGCGCGATGCGGCGACGCTCGCGTCGGCAGCGGCCGAGTGGGCCTGGTCTACCTTGGCCTGATCTGCGCTGGCGTCCGTCAGTGCGATGAACGGCCACTTCTTCGAAAACACAACACGGCGAGCCGGTTCTTCTGCCTGGCCCGCGGAAGTGGCGCCCACCCGGGAACCCGAGCTCGACGCATCCGGGAGCTGGAGGACTTCGGTGCGGTCGTCGTCCGCCGACGGGCGCGCATCGTGCTGCTCGGAGCCCACCGGCGCGACACCGGAGTCATCGGCAGCAGCCACCGCCGGAAGCAACGAGGTCGGCTGCTGCCACACCGGCCGCGTGACATCGTCTGCAGCCGTATCGTCCCGAGCAGTATCGACGGGTGCCGGAGGCGGGCTCGACCGCCGGTACTGCGGGGTGACCGGCTCGGGTGCCGCCGCGAAGAGTTCGGCCGCTTCGCTCGCCGAGAGCTGCGGTTTCGGGGGCGCGGGCGGGGCCGAGGGAAGTGTGGGGGCCGGGCTCGAGAGAATCGCCGTCGGCGCCGCATCGGATGCCGCCAGCACGGGCTTCTGCGCACGCTCATCGCTCGGGCCGGCGTCGACATCGGCAGCCGAGGAACCCGCGGGGGCCTTCGATTCAGCGGCATCGCCAGCGCTGACGGTCGATCGCGACGAGGATGCGCCGGTGGAGGTCGGTGCGGCCGTCGACTCGTCGGTGCCCGCGCTCGACGTCGGTGCCGATGTCGCTGCGGTCTGTTTCGCTGCCGCGGCCTTCGCCGTCGTGGGTTTGGCCGCGGTCGTCTTGGCCGTCGTCTTCGAGGCCGTCTTCTTGGGCGTCGTGGTGCGAGCCGTCGTCCGCTTGGCCGCCGTCGGCTGTTTCACCGCGGGATCGGCGAGCGATTCCGAGGTCTGCGTCGGCTCGATGGTCGGCTCACTAGTCGGCTCAGTGGTCGGCTCAGCGGCCGAGTGAACGGCCGCTTCCTCGGTCGCCGATGCGCTCGCGCCCGTTGCCTTCGCCACGGAACCCTTCGTCCCAGAAGTCTTCGCCGCCGTCGACCCAGGGGTCGTCGTGCGAGCTGTCGTCGTGCGAGCGGTCGTCGTGCGGGTCGTCGTCGTGCGCGGCGTGGTCGTGCGCGCGGCAGGTTTGCGAGCAGGCTTCTGCGCCGCGGCGGTCGACTCAGCCTCGGTGATGGATTCACCGACGGGTGCAGCATCAGCGGATGCCGCAGTCTCGGTCGTCTTCTTCGTGGTCGTTCGCCGAGCCGCCGGTTTCTTCACGGCGGGCGTCGCCGGCGCGGACGGTCCTGGTGATTCCGAGGCCTGCGACGATCCGCCGTCGTCCTGCGCCTCGGCGGCTGCGGCAGACGAGCGCGAGCCCGTCGAGCTCGCCTTCCTCGTCGTGCCCGTAGCGCGCGCGGGCGTCTTGCGCGCGGGAGCCTTCTTCGCGGGAACGGCCTTCGCGGGCGTTGCGGGCAGGCTCGTGGGCTGCGCGTCACGGGTGGCCGCGCCATCCGTCACCGCGTCGACACCCTCGGCGGGCGCCGCTCCGGTACCGGCGCCGGCACCGGACACCCCGTCGACACCTGTCGAAGTAGCGGGGCGAGGGTCGTTCGGCTCGTCGGGCACGGTCTCGGTGGGGTCTGGCTCGGCGGAAGTCACCGGTCAAACCTACCAAGAACGGGGGGCAACGGCGAGGTAACGCCTGTGGGTGGAAGCGCCTGACTGGCTGGGAGAAACCCGAGTGCCGCATAACGAAATGAGCACGACTCGTCAAGACCCGTGACCCCCAAGAGGGTGCACCGCTATCGTGGAGCCTGGCATAACGAGGTGTCGTATCACTGACTTTCGGGTGAACAGCGAGAAATTCATCGCTCAGATTCCCCCGACGAAGAGTATTTTCGCCAGAGTCGTACCTCCGGGTCGCGGCTCAACCACGATGTTGAGGAGTTCACCCGTGACCACCCAAGTAGTCATTCTCGCCGCAGGAATGGGCAGCCGTCTCGGCCGCTCGCTCCCCAAGCCGCTCACGCAGCTGAGCGACGGCCGCTCGATCATGCAGCAGCAGTTCGATAACATCCGTCACGCTTTCGGCAACGACGCCAAGGTGACGATCGTTGTCGGTTACAAGCTCGACCACATCATCGAAGCCTTCCCCGACGCGTCCTACGTCTTCAATGAGCAGTACGACCAGACGAACACCTCGAAGAGCCTGTTGCGGGCTTTGGCGGCTTCGGCCCCCGGCGGCGTGTTGTGGATGAACGGCGACGTGGTCTTCGACCCGACCGCCCTCGATCGCGCGGCCGCCATGATCAAGCGCGACCAGTCGTTCGTCACCGTCAACACCGCCAAGGTGTCCGATGAAGAGGTCAAATACACTACCAGCGCCGAAGGCTACATCCGCGAGCTCTCGAAGACCGTCGTCGGCGGTCTCGGCGAGGCCGTCGGCATCAACTACGTGTCGCGCGACGACAAGGCCAAGCTGCAGCGTCAGCTGGCTCGCGTCGACGACCAGGACTACTTCGAGCGCGGCATCGAGCTCGCCATCGAGCAGGACGCCATGCTGGTCGAGCCGGTCGACATCTCCGACCTGTACGCGGTCGAGGTCGACTTCGCCGAGGACCTCGAGCGCGCCAACCTCTTCGTCTGATTCCCTGACCGCACAGGTCACCGAGACACAGCTTTCGACCAGCCCCGGTCGTGTCGGCCCGAACGCGTCGTCCTCTTCGGAGGGCGGCGCGTTCGGCATTGGTGGCGGCGCGCAGCGCACCACGCACATCGCGGCATACGTTTGCGGATATGTTTGAGGCGTGAGTTCTCTGGCACCAGCGCGCCCCGCACGCTCCTCGTGGGGCCGATATCGTCATGCGTTGTGGCTGCTGGCGTCACGCGACCTGAAGGTGCGCTACTCGACGAGCTTCCTCGGCTACTTCTGGTCGATCCTCGACCCGCTGGTCATGGCCGGCATCTACTGGTTCGTCTTCACGCAGGTTTTCCAAAGGCCGGTCGGCAGCGACCCCTACATCGTCTTCCTCCTCACGGCCCTGCTGCCGTGGACGTGGTTCAACACCACCATCAGCGAGTGCACGCGTGCCTTCACCAAAGAGGCCAAGCTCATCCGCTCGACCACGATCCCCCGCACGATCTGGGTGAACCGCCTGGTGCTGTCGAAGGGCATCGAGTTCCTCGCATCCATCCCCGTCGTCGCCGCCTTCGCGATCTTCTCGGGCGCGCACCTGTCGATCAATGCTCTGCTGATCCCCGCGGCCATCGTGTTGCAGGCCATCCTCACCATGGGTGTCGGGCTCATCATCGCCCCGCTCGTCGTGTTCTTCCGCGACCTCGAGCGGGCCACCAAGCTGGCGCTGCGGTTCCTGTTCTACGCCTCCCCCATCATCTATGGCGTCACCGACCTGCCCGAGCAGCTGCACACGCTGGCGTGGTTCAACCCGCTCAGCGGCATCTTCAGCCTCTACCGCTCGGCGTTCTTCCCTGAGCAGCTCGACCTCATCGGCGTCGCCATTGCCGCGGGCATGTCGCTCGCCATTTTCGGCATCGGCCTCTTCGTCTTCAAGCGTTCCGAGCGTTCCGTCCTGAAGGAGATCTGATGGCCGAGGCAATCGCCGTCACGGGTGTCGGCATCCGATTCCGCCGCAATCGGGGCGGGCGCCGCAGCTTCAAGGACCTCTTCGGCCGCAGCGAGCGACGCGTGCGCCCGGGCGAGTTCTGGCCACTCCGGGATGTCTCGTTCACCGTGCAGGCGGGCGAGGCCATCGGCGTCGTGGGCCGCAACGGCCAGGGCAAGTCCACCCTGCTGAAACTGGTGGCCGGCGTCGTGCTGCCCGATGAGGGCACCGTGAAGGTCAACGGCGGCGTCGCGCCCCTCATCGAGATCACGGGCGGGTTCGTCAACGATCTGACCGTGCGCGACAACGTCTATCTCACGGCCGGGCTGCACGGCATGTCCAAGGCCGAGATCGACCGCCGGTTCAGCGACATCATCGACTTCGCCGAGATCGGCGACTTCATCCACACGCCCTATAAGCACCTCTCGAGCGGCATGAAGGTGCGCATCGCCTTCGCCGTGATCTCGCAGCTCGAAGAGCCCATCATTCTCGTCGACGAGGTGCTCGCGGTCGGCGACAAGTCTTTCAAGGAGAAGTGCTACCGCCGCATCGACGAGTTGCTGGCGGGCGGGCGCACCCTGTTCTTCGTGTCACACAACGAGAAAGACCTGCGCCGCTTCTGCACGCGCGGCCTCTACCTCGACCGGGGCAAACTCGTTTTGGATGCTCCCATCACCGAGGTTCTCGACCGCTACAACGCCGACTACAACAGTCGCTGACCGGCGTCAACGGGCACCGACATCCGGGGCCCGCCCAGCGTCGGAGCGTAAGCTGAAAGCCGACGTGGAGGTTCACATGAGCAACGAACGTTTTTCCGATCAGCCCCTGATCGTTGGCGGCCCGAACGACCAGGTCCAGCCCTCGCGCGACCCCGCCTGGGTGCGCAGCATCGACCGCGTCCTCGCCGTGCAGCGCCCCCTCATCGTGGCCTACATTCGGTCGCTGCGCCGCCGTTACCCGAGCGCCACCCCCGAGCAGCTCATCCGCGTGCTCGAGCGCCGCTACCTCACAGCCGTCACATCGGGCGGCGCGGCCGTGGGCGCGACAGCCGTCGTCCCGGGCATCGGCACGAGCGTGACCCTGGCGCTGTCGGGCGTCGAAACAGCGGGTTTCCTCGAGTCGACCGCCATCTTCGCGCAGTCGGTTGCCGAGGTGCACGGCATCGCCGTGAGCGACCCCGAGCGAGCCCGCGCCCTCGTCATGACCCTCATGTTGGGCAAGGCCGGCACCGACCTGCTGCAGCAGTTCACCGGGCAGGCGTTCCACAACGGCCCCGCCCGAAAGGTCTACTGGGGCGAGATGATCACGTCCAGCATGCCGCAGATGGTCATGGGGCCCGTCACCGACCGCCTCAAGCGCACGTTCCTCAAACGTTTCGCCGTCAACCAGGGCACGTCGTTCGTCGGCAAGGCCCTGCCGTTCGGCATCGGCGCCGCGATCGGCGGCGTCGGCAACCACATGATGGGCCGACAGGTCGTGCAGGCCGCGCGCACCAACTTCGGCCCGCCGCCCGTGGTGGTGCCTCTCGAACTCGAGCCGATCCCCCAGGCCGACGGTGAGCGCAAGCAGGGCGCGCTCGCTCGGCTCACCCGTAAGCGTTCGTCCGGCAAGCACGACGACTAATCGAAGGGCCGCTGACTCGTCGCAGGCCCGCTGACTCGTCGCGAGCTGACTGTCTCGTCGCGAGTCCGCGGTCTCGTTGCGAACCGACTGTCTCGTTGCGAACCCACAGCCCCGTTCGCGCGCCCGGTGTCTAGACTCGAGCCCGGCTAGTCGTCGGAATCGTCGCCGTCGTCCGAGCGCCCGCTTGGCGCTGTGCGAGCACCGGTCGACGCCCCGAGCTGCCCGTCACCCGAGTGCACGGCCGCATGCTCGTCCCAGCGGTCCATGAGCTGCTGGATGGCGGCGTGGAAGCGTGCCGTCGTGGCGCCGGGCCTCGTGTCACCGAAGTAGCGCTCGACCCAGAACGCGAGCCGCTCGGCTGAAGCCGGGTCGGCGCGCACGGTTTCGATGCGCGAGACGATCTGCGGAGCATCCGCCGCGTTGAGCCATTCGCAGGCCGACAGATAGCCGCCCTCGTCGATCTCGGCGTCGCGCGCCACCGGCTGCGTGATGAGCAACGGCTTGCCGCTCGCCAACCGGTCATAGACCATGGCCGAGATGTCGACGATGGCCACGTCGGCGGCCGACAACTGCCAGCCGAGCTCGGCGCCCTGGTCGAAGATGTGCTGGGCACCGGGGTCGCGCTGGTTGGCCGCGGCCAGAAGCTCCTGGATCTCACGGTTGGCCTGGCCGTAGGCGCGGTCGACCACGCCGCTGCGCGGGTGCGGCCGATAGATCACGCGGTGTGTGCCGGTCTCGACCAGGCGGCGCACGAGCGTGACACCGTGCGAGGCGATCGAACCATAGGCCGCCGCGGCGCGGTCACCCTCCCACGTCGGCGCATAGAGGACGACCGTGCGCTCGTCGGGCGTGTAGGGCAGCGAACCCGAATAGTGGTCGGCCTGCGGGCGCCCGATCGGGATGGCGCGCTTGTCGAAGTCGTAATCCCACAGCACCTTCTTGAGGCGCGCGATAGCGGCGTCCCCCGCGACGAGGCTGTAGTCGTAGGCCTTGAATTGGTTCGTCGTCATGTACATCTTGTCGCTCTCACCGTGGTTGATGAAAACGTGCCAGCGCTGCCCATAACGGAACATCTGGAAGTTCTTGGCATTCTGATTGACGTACAGAACGATGCGGATGTCTTGTTCCGCCAGCGTCTGCTCGAGATCGGTCACGCGGCGCACGTAGGCGACCGGCAGCGGCGACTCCTCGTAGAGCGCCGTGGCTGCGGTTGGAGCGCGGCTGAGCACGACGACGGGCCACGTCTTCGCCAGCTCGGCGAGCGGCTTGTACCACTGGCGAATCTGATAGAGATTGACGGCGCTATCGGCGAAGTAGACGGCGATCTTGTAGCGACCGGGCACGAGCGGCGTGAGTTTGGAGAGGCGTTGGGAGAGTTCTGCGCGCGCACGCCGGTTGGCCAACACGTCTCTCGCGAGGGCCACCGCACGTCGAGCGTCGTTCAGCAATGGCATCTCTCCAGGCTACCGAACTTGTGCGCGGCCCGCCCCGAAACAGGGGGCAGCGAGGTCACACCTAGATAACGGGTGGACGGCCCGCCCGGGTCATCCGCAGCACCGTGCGCCAGGACAGCGCGCGGCGGCCACCCGGGTTCTGCCGCCAGCCCTCGGCCCAGCCGCGGAACCACGCCCTGAGGTCACCGGGCTTGCGCCACCAGCGGAGGATCTGGATGCCCGTCCACACGCCCACATAGACGAGGGCGAGCGGCACGGGCAGGTTGCGCTTGGCGAGCCACACGCGGTTGCGCGCGTTGAGGCGAAAGTACTCGGCGTGCCGGGTCGGCTGCACGACGGGGTGGTTGGCCTCGAGGTCGCCCGCGTACCAGGCGATGAGGCCCTGGTCCCACACGCGCCAGGCCAGCTCGATGCCCTCGTGGGCGTAGAAGAACGGCGCGGCCCACCCCCCGGTGCGGTCGAAAACCGGCCGCGGCAGGAACACGGCCGCTTCGAGACACGAGAACATGACGCTCGGGTCGTGCGCGTCGCCCTTGCGCGAGCGGGGGATCCAGCGCAGCGGGGCCGGGATGCCGGTGGGGTCGTCGAGGCGGGGCTGGATGAGGCCGATCTCGGGCCGCTCGGTCACGAGCCGCACGCACGCGAGCAGGAAGTCGTCGTCGGGCAGCGACGCGTCGTCGTCGAGGAAGAAGATGTAGTCGCCCGAAACGGCTCGGGCTCCCGCGTTACGCCCGGCGGGAATGCCGACGTTCTCGGGCAGGGCCAGGGGTCGGGCGCCGCTCGGCAGATCGGTGGGGGTCCAACCGTTGCCCACCACGACGATGTCGACCTCGACGTCGCGCTGGCGTTGCACCGACAGGATGCCGCGGTGCAGGTCATCCGGACGCGTGCCCTGCGTGAGCACGACCACGCCGATGCGCGGAAGGTGCCCGACAGCCCCGCGGGAGGCCTGGTTGCGCGGCACGGCTAAGCCCGCACGCGGTTCGAGGTGATGATGGCGAGGAAGTGCCCGAAGAGCGTGAGGATGCCGAGACCCAGCAGCAGCACGAGCACGCCGCGCATGGCCTGCAGATCGCCGATGAACAGGCCGACGACGGCGGCCGCGAAGATCACGAAGCTCAGCTCGACCGAGTGAAACAGGCGGTGGAACGGCACGAATCGCGCGACCTTGCGGGCCGTAGCGAGCAGCCCCGTGCGGGGTGCGGACTCGGCGCTCGTGTAGGTGAGCTTGGCCGCGCCGTAGTTGGCTCGGGCCACGCGCACCATGTCGTTGAGCGCTTTGTTCAAGATGATGACGAGCGCGAGCAGGGCGCCGAGCGTGGTCCAGAGGTAGTCCTCGGGAGCGTCGAACGGGTAACCGGCGGCTCGGATGGCGAGGGCCAGAGGAATGAGCGCCTCGGTCGAGTAGTGCCCCACGGCGTCGAGGAAGGCTCCGGCGGGCGACGACGTCTTGCGCCAGCGGGCGACCTCGCCGTCGCAGCAGTCGATGAGCATCTGCAGCTGGCCGAACAGCAGCGCGAGCAGAGGGCCCGCGAAACCGGGCACGAGCAGCGACGCCGCGACGCACCATCCGGTGATGATCATGAGGCCCGTGACGCCGTTGGCCGAGATGCTCGTGCGCAGCAGCATCCACGTGACGTAGGGCGACAGGTTGCGCAGGTAGAGCGATGCCGTCCAGTGCTCGGCGTTGCGGCGGCCGCGCACCTCGGGGGGCTGCGCGACGGACTTCAGCTCGGCGATGGAACGGGGGCGGGCGCCCAGGTCAACCGGTCTCTCGGTCACGTGCGGCACCGCCTCTCTCGTTTGCTCGATCGGAGATGTTGCTGGCCAGCGACAGATAGCCGAGCAGGAAGCCGATCCCCCAGCAGAAGTGTATACAGGGCAGCACGACCAGGAACCACAGCATCGAGCGCGCGCCGTCGGGCCGGGCATAGACGAGGGTCGCGAGCACGACGAACACGAGGTAGAGAGCCGGGACCGCGAAGCCGAGGGTGGGCCACCAGACATCCGCCATCACGCCCGTGACGAGGCCGACGAGCCCCAGGACGAGGCCGAGCAGGACGCCCAGCACCATGACGGGCGGTGCGAAGTAACGCAGGGAGCGGCCGCCCGGGAAACGTCGCGTGAGTTCGCCGCGCCAGAGGCCTGTCGAGAGGAACTGGCGCGCGAGGCGAGAAAAGCTCGGGCGGGGGCGGTAGGTGACGCGCAGCGCGGGCGTGAACCAGACAGTGCCGCCGGCGGCTCGCAGTCGGTGGTTGAGTTCCCAGTCTTGGCCGCGTTTGATGCGCTCGTCGAACATGCCGACGGCCTCGAGCGGCTCGCGCTGAAAAACGCCCAGGTAGACCGTGTCGGCCGGGCCTTCTGCGCCGCCCACGTGGTGGGGCGTTCCGCCGAGACCGACCTTGGTGCCGTAGGCGCGGGCGACGGCGCGTTCGAAAGCCGAGATGCCCTGAGCATCCATGATTCCGCCGACGTTGGCCGCCCCCGTGCGGGCGAGAGCCTCGACGGCGATGCGCGCGTAGTCGGGCGGCAGAACCGAGTGGGCGTCGACGCGGATGACCACGGGGTACGTGGTCGCGCGGATGGCGATGTTGAGGCCGGCCGGCGTCGAACCGACGGGGTTGGGGATGACCCTCACCCGGGGATCGGTGCGGGACAACTCTTCGACGAGCTCTGTCGTGCCGTCGATGCTGGGCCCGAGAGCGATCGCCACCTCGAAGGGGCCCTCATAGTCTTGCGTGAGCAGCGAATCGACCGCTGCCCGCACGTGCGTGACGTCGTTGAGAACCGGCATCACATAGGAGACGCCCGTGGCAGGCGTCGGAGCGCCCGCTGAAGAACTGTGACTCATGCTCTCCCACTACTCGGCAGACGTCATCCGCTTGAGCCTAGCAGCCGTCTCCGCACGAATGCCCGCACGCGGGGTGCGGGCATTCGAGCGGTCGAACCGCGGAAGGTCGTGCCGATGATCGGGCGGCGAGGCGGTGCGAACGGTTAGAGAACCAGCTCGCCGAGCGTCACGTCGACCGTGAAGCTCTTGCCGTCGCGAACGTAGGTGACCTCGGCTTTGCTGTTCGCGGCGAGGGCGCGAACCTGGGCGGTCAGGTCGTTGGCGTCGGTGACGGGGTGGCCGTTGAAGTTCGTGACGATGTCACCCGTCTTGAGGCCACCCTTCTCGGCCGCGCCGCCGGAGCTGATGTCGCCGAGAAGCGCACCCGCGACCGTGCTGCCGGACACCTGGGCGGCGTCGCGCACCGACGCGCCGAGCAGGCCGTGGGTCGCCTTGCCATCCTTGATGATCTCGTTGGCGATGCGCTCGGCCGTGTCGGACGGGATGGCGAAGCCGACGCCGATGCTGCCGGACTGGCTGTCAGACGAACCCGAGCCGGCCGAGGCGATGGCCACGTTGATGCCGATGAGCTTGCCGTCGCTGTCGAGCAGCGCGCCACCCGAGTTGCCGGGGTTGATCGACGCGTCGGTCTGGATGACGGCGAGCGAGATGGACGACTGAGCCTGCGTCTGCGACTGCTCCTGGCCCGGCAGCTGGAAGCCGAACGGGTTGGTGGGCTTGTCGGTGTTGCTGTCGGAGTCGCTGCCCGATTTGTCGGGCACGGCCGACGAGGCCACCGTGATGCTGCGGTTCAGTGCCGAGACGATGCCGTCCGTGACGGTTCCGGCCAGGCCGAGGGGCGCGCCGATGGCGATGGCCACATCGCCGACGTTGAGCTTGTTCGGGTCGCCGAATTCCATGGGCTCGAGGCCAGAGGCGTCGTCGAGTTTGATGACGGCGAGGTCATAGACCGGGTCGGTGCCGACGATCTTCGCCGAGTAGATCTTGCCGTCGTTCGCCGTGACCTGGATGGTGGGCTTGGCGTTCTGGCCGTCGAGCGTGATGACGTGGTTGTTGGTGAGGACGTAGCCATCCTTGCTGAGGATGACTCCCGAACCCGTTCCCGCGCCGTCGTCGCCCTGCACGGCGATCGTCACGACGCTCGGGGATGCCTTGGCGGCCACGGCCGACGTGCGGGTGACGCTCGTGGTGTCGTTGATCGTGACCGACTGGGAGCCGTTCGACGAGCTGGCGACGGGCGTGCCCGAACCGTCGATCAGGGCGTAGGAGCCGGCACCCGCGGCGCCACCGATGAGCGCGCCGATGGCGAGCGTGGCGACGAGCAGGGCGGCCGTGGGGCGACGCTTCGAGGAGGTCGATGCCGGCTGGTGCTGCGCGGCCGCGGCCGGGCCGAAGGCGCCGCCGTTGCCGTTGCCGTTGCCGTTGTGCGAGCCGTTGTGCGAGCCGTTGCCGGCGGGGGCGCCGTGCTGCGCGTGTGCTCCGTGCTGGCCCGTCGCCGGGTAGGCCGCGGTCTGGGCGAAGGGGTTCGACGCGCCCTGGCGCGGGGCGCCGTAAGCCGGATAGGGCGTCGTCGGCTGATTGGGCTGGCCGTTCTGCGGGGCACCGTAGGCGGCGTTCGCGCCGTAGCCGGCGGCGGTCGGGAACGAGGCGGGGCGCTGCGGGATGGGGCCGTAGGCACCGTGGCCCTGCTGCGCGTTCTGCGGCGACTGCGGTGCCTGCGGCTGCTGCGCCGCGTAGCCCTGGTCGGCCGGACGGTAGCCGTCTCGCGAGTCGTTCGAGGAGAGCGCCGCGGCACCGAAGTCTTCGGTGGGGGTCGCATTCGGGTTGTGCGAAGTCTGGGGCTGCTCGGCGTCGTTCGAGCGGTCGTTGTTCTCGGCTCCTGTGGCGCCGGTCGGGTTTTCGGTCATCGGTTGCTCCTTCCAAGCAGGATCAGGTTCTCGCTCGAACCTGTGCTTATTCAATGGACCGACTGGGAACTGCCCAACGCCTAGCTGGGATATCGCTACATGGCCGAATCCGGTGTCCCTCGGGTTCCAGTTTAGCGATGCCGTAGGTTTGCACCAGGATCGCGGGCGGGGCTTGACCGCTCGCGAGAGACGCATGAAAGGAAAGATCCTCGGCATGGATGCTTCAGCCCCCTGGCAGCGGACCGCTCGCGCAGCTGGCCTCCTCGGGCCCACCGGCCAGCTGTCTCCGACGATCTTCGCCGAGATGAGTGCGCTCGCCTCGGCCACCGGCGCGATCAACCTGGGCCAGGGCTTCCCCGACGAAGACGGGCCGACCGAGGTGCTCGAGGCGGCGCGTCGCGCGATCGCCGACGGCGCGAACCAGTACCCGCCCGGTCGCGGCATCCCCGATCTGCGCGCGGCGATCGCCGAGCACCAGCACCGGTTCTATGGCCTGACAGTCGATCCCGAACGCGAGGTCTGCGTCACGGCGGGTGCGACCGAGGCGTTGGCCGCGACCATCCTCGCGTTCTGCGGTCCCGGCGACGAGATCGTCGTGTTCGAGCCCTACTACGACGCGTATGCCGCGCTGGCCGGGCTTTCGGGTGCGACGCTCGTGCCCGTGCCGCTGCGCTTCCCCGATTTTCAGCCCGACGAGAGCGACATTTGCGCCGCCGTGAGCGATCGCACCCGACTCGTCCTCGTGAACACGCCCCACAACCCGACCGGCACCGTGTTCGGGCGCGACACTCTCGCCACGATCCTGGCCGAAGCCGAACGGGTCGATGCGCTGGTCGTGACCGATGAAGTGTATGAACACCTCACGTTCGGCACGGCGCACGTGCCGCTCGCGACGCTGCCGGGGGCCGCCGAACGCGTCATCACGATCTCGTCGGCCGGCAAGACGTTCAGCACGACCGGGTGGAAGATCGGCTGGGTGACAGCCTCGGCCGCGCTCATCGAACCGATCGTCACGGTCAAGCAGTTCCTCACCTACGTGAACGGCGCACCGTTCCAGCCGGCCATCGCGGCCGGACTCCGTCTGCCCGACGCGTTCTTCGACGGCGCCGCTGCGGCACTCGGCGAGAAACGCGACATCCTGTCAGCGGGCCTGCGGGCCGCGGGGTTCCAGGTCTCGAACCCGAGCGGCTCGTACTTCGTCATCGCCGATGCCGCGTCGCTCGGCGTCACCGATGCGGCCGACCTCTGCCGTCGTCTCCCCGAACTCGTGGGCGTCGTGGGCATCCCGGTGTCGGCCTTCGTGTCGGCTGAGCATGCCGACGACTACCGCTCGCTCATCCGATTCGCATTCTGCAAGAAACGGGATGTTCTCACCGAGGCCTCCGCACGCCTCGCGCAGCTCGGAACCGCGCTCCGAGACTAAGCACAGCGCCTCGGCACCCGAGGTCCGGGTCGCGGGGCGCGACAGGCCCGGCCGGCTCGCCGACCGCTCCTACTCCCCCGGCACGACCCGGTAGCGGCGCAGCTCGAGGGCAGGATTTCGGCCGCGAACGGCATCGAGCTCGCCCCGGTCGAGCGTCGCGTCCACGACCCCAGCATCGTCCCCCAGCTCGGCCAGCACGACGCCGGCCGGGTCGACCAGCACGCTGAGCCCCACACCCGTGGGACGCGGATGGTCGGCGGCGACCACGAAAGCGGTGTTCTCGATCGCACGAGCGCGCAGCAGAGTCATCCACTGGTCTTCTTTGCCCGACCCCGGCACCCATTCGGCCGGCACGACCAGAACGTCGACCGCCGCATCGATGAGGCGACGCGACACCTCGGGAAAACGGATGTCGTAACAGGTCTGCAGGCCGACCCGGAACGGCCCGACCTCGAATGTCTGGGGCGCGTCGAGCGGCCCGGGCTCGACCCACTCGGACTCCCGCTGCCCGAACGCGTCGTAGAGGTGCTGTTTGCGGTAGGTTGCGACGATCTCGCCCGACGCATCGACGGCGACGAGTGTGTTCGAGAACCGATCGCCGTCCTGCCGCGCTTCGACGAGCCCCACGACGACATGGATTCCGCTGCGTGCGGCGGCCGCCCGGACATCCCGCAGGAAGGGGCCGCCCAGGTCTTGTGCGGCGGCCACCATGCGCCCGTCCACCGGGTTAGCGAAGAAGCTCGAATACTCGGGAAAGACCACGAGCTGAACACCGGATGCCGCGGCCTCGGCGATCTGCGCACTCACCGCGTCGGCGTTCGCCGCCGCATCGGCCAGCGGTGCGAACTGAACGGCACGCACGCGGATGCTCGATTCGAACGACTCTGTCCCTGCGGTCGCGTCGCTCGCACCAGATGAGGATGCCTCGGACATCGATTCCACGCGCGCGCTCTCGGTCATGCGCCCAGCCTAGTGAGCGGCCCTCGGGCGGCCAATGGTCGGTCGAATACCGTTCCCGAGCCGCGCCGGCCAGGAGGCCGACCGTGGCACGCGAACTCCGGCACGACGAACGGGCGAGGCCCGAAGGCCCCGCCCGTTCTGAAATCGTGTCTAGCCGATGTGCGCGGGAACTAGTCCTTGCGCTTCACGCTGTTGTCGTTGGACTGCGTCTTGGTCTCACGCGAGCCCGGCTCAGGAACGATCTGCAACCCCTGGCCGCTGTTCGCCGAGGCGGTCAGCAACTCGAGCCATTCGCGGTTGATCGCTGGCTGGCGCCCGCCCGAGTATTTGAAGTACAACGGGATGCTCGGCTCGACCCAGATCGCACTGCGACCGTCGCCCACACTGGGGTCGTCGCGCCAGGTGAAGAAGAAACTCTCTCCCCGGCGGAGCTTGGCGCCCATGACGAGCTGCACGTGCGTCAGAAGACGGTCATCGAATTCGATCTCGATTCCGGCGTTCGCATAAATCAACGAGCCCAACGGTCCTCCTAGCGTGACTCCCAGCTAGGACAGGATACTAGACGCTCTTCTTGCCGGTGATGAAGCGCAGGAGGAAGACGATGAGCGCGATGATGAGGAGCGCGAGGCCGACCCAGATGAGGAAGTTGAGCGACGAGGTGACGCCACCCGTGATCAACAGGATGACGGCGACGATGGCGATGATGATAACCAGCAGGTTCATGGGGTTCTCCCTAGTTAGGCGGATGATGCTGTAGTAAGAGCCTAACGACGCCGCGCGACATCCGTGGCGCACGACGGCACATATTCGCGCGTACACGCGAACCGCGCGCGTTGCACGCCGAGGACGACTCTGCAACCCCTAGATGATCCCCTGAACGCAGCCGTAACGTCGGTGACGTCCAGTTCCACAAAGCTAGGAGGCCCACTTATGAGCGCAGGAGACAAGATCGGTAACGCCGCAGAAAACCTCGTCGGCAAGGCGAAGGAAGCTGCAGGCAAGGCCACCGACAACGAACGACTCGAAGCTGAAGGACACACCGACCAGGCAAAGGCCAACGCCAAAAAGGTCGGCGAAGACGTCAAGGACACCTTCAAGAGCTAGTTTGAAGGATGTTGCGTCTCTGACGCCCGAGGAGGTTCCGCATTGCGGGGCCTCCTCCGTCGTTTAACCGAGTCTGTGAGCGAGCGCCCGAGCAACTGAGCGCCTGTGCGCCGCGCGCTGCGCGCTGCGAGCGACGGAGGACGTCACGGGTTTCCCGGCGGCACGACTCCCGTGACGGTGCGGGCAGATCAGCGGTTGTTCCGCGTGCGCCCGAGAGCGCCGACCCGGGCGTCGAGCAAGCGCAGCGCCGCGAGGGTGACGGCGTCGCCGAAGTCCGCGCTCGTGCGGTTGAGTGTGCGCTCGGCCACGTGGTCGCTGCCGTTCGGAGAGTGCAGCGCGAAGTACACGATGACACCCGCCTGGCTCTCGGGCGGGGAGGGCTGGTTGACGACCTGGAGGACGTCGGTCGTCGTGTCACCGAACTCCGTAATGGAGACCGGGGCTGTCACGGTGCGAGGCTCGTTCGCGGCAGGAGCAGGCTCATCGGCGCGCGCGACGACGACCGCGAGCGTGAGGTTGGCGCCCGTGACACGCGCGGTGGCACGGGCCATGTCCTGCGCCAGGGCCGCATCGGCCGGACGATCGGCGTCGAGCTGCAACACATGCATCGACTCGTCGCCGGGGCGTGCGACGATATTACCGGCGAACCAGGCACCCGACGGGTCGGACTGGGCCAGCTCGTGCGAGATGGCGCCGCCGTCTTCCGGCTCGGTGACCGCGATGCTGATGCGGCAACCACGGGCGCGCTCGGAGATCGAGGCGGCGAGGGCGGCAACGGTGCGCCTCGCACTGTCCCCGCGGCGGTCGGGCACGGTATCGGCGAGCATCTCCCCATTGTCGCGCGGTGTCCCCCGAACGGGTAGGGATTGACAGGGATGCTCAGCTTGGCCTCGCTGGGGCATCCGGGGTTTTGCCCATGTTCACGTCGCGACGCCGACCGTAAGCTCGGTGTACACACCGCCGAGAACGAGGGGGCGACATGGCGCGACGCACGGACTCCGGCCGGCCGGACTCGAATGCGCAGCCCGGCGCGGGCGACTCGACCGGCTCTGCCGGCAACGTGGCCAATCCCTCGCGCCGGTCGTTCCTGCGCGGCGCCGGGATCGCCGCGGCGTCGACCGCCGCAGCCGGGGCAGCCGTTGGCGTCGGCGCCGCCGCCGTGAACGGTGCGCCCTCGACATCCGATCGCCGTTCATCGGTGAACCGGCCCGCGTCCTCCCCCGCGACGACCCTGCCCCCACGCGCGGGCGGCCCCGGCTTCGACCACCTCGTCGTGGTTATGTTCGAGAACCGCTCCTTCGACAACATCTTCGGCTATCTCTACGACGACCAGACGCTGCCAGAGGGGCAGAAGTTCGACGGGCTGCACGGCGGCGACCACGCCAACGCGGCGCCCGACGGCACGCTCGTGCCCGCGCATCCGTATACGGGTTCGACCGACCAGATCATGTCGAGCCCCCAGCCCGATCCCGGCGAGGAATACCCGCACGTCAACACGCAGCTCTTCGGCAGCGTTGCGCCCGAGAGTAACCGCGCCCTGAAGGCGCAGCGCATGACGAAACCCTTCAACGCACCCACCGACACCTCACGGCCCTCCATGTCGGGGTTCGTCGACGACTACGTCAACAATTACCTCTCCGACCACCAGGGTGAGCTTCCCTCGCCCGATCAGTACGGCGTCGTCATGGGCTCGTTCACGCCCGACATGCTGCCCGTCTTCTCGACTTTGGCCCGCGAATTCGCCGTCTACGACAACTGGCACTGCGCCGTGCCCTCGCAGACGTTCTGCAACCGCTCGTTCTTCCACGCGTCGACGTCGCACGGCTTCGTCACCAACCACGGGGATGGCGGCTACGGCAAGTGGCTGCGCGAGGAGAACGCCGCGCCCACGATCTTCAACCGCCTGGGCGAAGCGGGCCTCACGTGGCGCGTCTACTACGACCGCCGCCAGGTGGTCTCGATGACGGGGCTCATCCACGGCCGCGCGCTCGAGCCGTTCTGGAAGAGCAACTTCCGCACCATGGAGCAGTTCTACCGCGACGTCGAGACGGGCGACCTGCCCGACTATGCGTTCATCGAACCGCGCATGGTCTATGACCACAACGACATGCATCCGCCGGTGGGGCCGTTCACCGAGACCGACTACGACGGCCGCGTGGTCACGGGCGGCGCCATTTCGGATGTCCGCGCCGGAGAACGCCTGCTGCATCAGGTCTATTCGGCCGTGCGTGCCAGCGCGAGCGAACGCGGGTCGAACGCGCTGAACACGCTTCTGCTGGCCACGTTCGACGAGCACGGAGGAACCTACGACCATGTGCCACCGCCCGCCGCGACGCCGCCCGACGGCGGCACAGATGGTGGCACGAGCGGCGGCAGCGGCAACGCCGGTAGCGGGTCGAGCGGCGACGACGGCAGCGCGGGCCGCAGAGAGCGAGAACGCCGCCGCCCGAACGAGATGGATTTCACCTTCGACCGCCTGGGCGTGCGCGTGCCCGCCATCGCCATCTCGGCCTACACGAAGAAGGGCAGCGTGATCAACGAGCTCATGCACCACGGCTCGGTGATCAGCACGCTGGCGGCCTCGCACGGCCTCGACCCGCTGACCGCGCGGGATGCCGGGGCGCCGACGCTGCAGAACGCCGTCATGCTCGAGGAGCCACGACAGGTGACGGACTGGCCGCAGACGCATCCGCAGTACGTGCCCGCGAACCCCGAGGCCGATCTGCCCGACGACTCCCCGTTCCCCTTCGGCCAGGAGGAACGCCCGCTGAGCGCACCCGGGGTGGGGCTCGTCGGCATGCTGACCGCGCGGTTCGCGCCGGGCGAGAAGATTCCCGAGACATACGCCGAAGCGCGCGCCACGCTCGACCGTCACGGGCGCGGGTTGTTCGGCACGACCGACTAGACGCGAGAGTTGTAACCACATCCGGACAAGAAAAAGGCCCGGAATCCGGTGAAATTCACCGTGATTCCGGGCCTATCTGTTGCGGGGGCAGGATTTGAACCTACGACCTCTGGGTTATGAGCCCAGCGAGCTACCGAACTGCTCCACCCCGCGGCACAAGAATTGACTCTAGCACGGATATTGGGGCGGCGCCAATCGTGGGCGGCTCAGCATCCGAATTCGGGGGTGAAACCTGCCTCAGTTTTCGCGACCGCTGCCGGGACGGGTCTGCCCGACCATGGGCTTCACGGCCGTGAGCGAATGCGCGAGCGGCAGCCACTTCGTGTCATCGGGCCAGCCGTACATGCCATCGCCCTGCGACTGCAGACTCGGGTAGGCCTGCCACGGGATCTGGTAGTGCTCCTCGTAGTGGTCGAGACGCAACATCGCGCCCGTGATGGCCTTCCAGAGGGCCGATACCGGGTGCGACCACTCCCAGGTGCGCCCATGCTCGATGCGGGCCTCCTGGTCGGCGTAGTCGGACGGGTCGTCGACGACGAACGGCTCGGTCGACCCGTAGGGGTAGGCGAAGCGCGGGAACCCGTTCTCGAGGCCATCGAAAACGCCGGCCACGGGATGCCCGTCGGCGAAGTAGAACAGCGCGCCGGGTTTGAGGAACCACTCGATGATGCTCGCCCACTCGGTCAGTTTGGGCAGCCACGTGATCGTGCCCCAGCTCGTGAAGACCAGGTCGAACGAGTCCGGCTCGGGCAGCGCGTGCCGCAGGTCGTAGACATCGGTGACGATGAAGCGCGCGCGGTCGGCCAGACCGAGCTCGGCGGCCAGCTTGCGCGCCTCCTTGATGGCGGGGCGGGAGAAGTCGATACCCACGACCTCGGCCCCGGCCTGTGCCAGCCGCAGCGTGTCGGCACCGAAGTGGCACTGCAGGTGCAGGACGCGCAGACCGCTGAGGTCGAACGTGCCATCCTCTCCCCCGGGGAAGAGCTGCGAGAGCTCGGATTCCTCGATGGGCGTCAGCCGACCGCGGCCCGCGCGCAGGGCCGTCAGATCGTAGAAGTCGCTGGCGACGTGGACGGGAACGCGGTCATCCCAGTTGGCGCGGTTGTCGTCGAGCCAGGATGATGCGCCATCCTGTTCATCGTGTTCGTGCTCGTCCGTGGTGTGTGACATCTGGCGGTTCCCTTCTTCGACGGCGCACAGCGTTGGCGCGAGCCGGTGCTGGCCGGCCGTTCGGTGCATGGTGCGCGGTGCGTGGTACGTGGTGCGTCAACGCAAACGCACCGCCCCCAATGTACAAGCGGGGCGGTGCAGATGCGCGGGGTGTTTCAGCGAGTGCGACTCGTGGTACTACTTGCTGCCGGTGAGCTCCAGCGCGCGGGCCACGGCCTCGGCGAGCTTGGCGTCTGCGGCGCCATAGGCGGCGAAGTCACCCTTCTCGAGCGCGGCCTGCTTGTCGGCGATGGCCTGCTTGGCCTCATTCAGTGCCTGCTGCAGTTGCGCATCGGTGGCGGGATCACCCGTCGTGACTCCCGTGTCGCCGTCGGTGCCGGTATCGGTTCCCGTGTCGGAACCCGTGTCCGTTCCGCCGTCGGTGCCCGTGTTGGGGTCGACGCTGGGCGTCTCGGGCGCGACGGTGGAGTCCGTGCCCGTATCACCGGCCTCGGCACCCGAGTCGCCGCCGAAGAGGACGTCGAGCGCCTCGTCGAGCGTGTTCTCGAACGCGATCTGGTCACCGAAGGCGACGAGCACCTTCTGCAATAGTGGGTAGGCCGTCTCGGCCGTCGACTGCACATAGACCGGCTGCACGTAGAGCAGACCGCCACCGACGGGCACCGTGAGCAGGTTGCCGTTGATGACCTTGGTCTGACCCTGCTTCAACAGGTTGATGGCCGAGGAGACGCTCGGGTCGGAGTTGAAGTTGTTCTGCACCTGACCGGGGCCGGGCACCGTGTCTTCCTTCGGCAGCGTCAGGAGCCTGAGCTTGCCGTAGTCGTCGCCCTTCACGCCCTTCTCGGCACCCGCATCGGCATCGGCCGCGAGATAACCCGTGAGGATCGATCGCGACGAGTCGCTGGTGCCTCGAGGGATGAACGAGGAGTACAGCGAGAACGCCGGGGCGTCCTGCCCGGGCATCTGCATCGTCAGGTAGTACGGCGGCTGCAGCGTGGTGTCGTTGGCCGTGGCCTGCGGGTCGGCCGGTGTGGCCCACGCGTCGGACCGCGAGTAGAACGGGCCGGCGTCGGTCACGTGGTACTGGCCGAGGATCTGGCGCTGCACCTTGAACAGGTCGGCCGGGTAACGCACGTGGCTCATCAGGTCTCCGGACATCTCGGAGATCGGCTTCACCGTGGACGGGTAGATCTTCTGCCAGGTGGTGAGCACCGGGTCCTTGTCGTCCCACGCGTAGAGCGTGACCTTGCCGCTGTAGGCGTCGACCGTGGCCTTGACCGAGTTGCGGATGTAGTTGATGTTGTCGAGCGCGTACTGCTGCGTCTGCGTCGCCGAATCGGCGATGGCGTTCGACAGCGACTGCGTCTTGGCGTACGGGAAGTTCGCCGACGTGGTGTAGCCGTCGACGATCCAGACGACCTTGCCGTCGACGACCGACGGGTAGGGGTCGGAGTCGAGCGTCAGGTAGGGAGCCGCCTTCTGCACGCGGTCCTTCGGGTTGCGGTCGTAGAGGATCTGAGACTCGTTGTTCACGGCATCCGAGAGGAAGATCTGCTCGGACTGGAACTTGAGCGCGTAGATGAGCTTCTTGAACGCGTTGTCGAGCTTGGGGCCGCCGTCGCCGTCGAACGTGTTGTACGTCTCCTGCGAGTCGTCGGTGGCCGACGGGTAGTCGAGCTCGACGGGGTCGGTGGATGCCGGCGAACCGACGATCGAGTACTCGGGCGATTTCTCGCCGAAGTAGATGCGCGGCTGGAAGTCGCCCAGCTCACCCGAGGTGGGCACGCCCGACTCGAGGAACACGGGGAAACCGTCGGACGAGCGCTGGTTGCCGTAGGCGGCGACCAGACCGTAACCGTGCGTGTAGACGACCGTGTTGTTGTACCAGCTCTGGGCGTCTTCGAGGCCGGACTGGCTGAGCTCGCGCACGGCCACCACGGCATCCTGCGTCTTGCCGTCGATCGTGTAGCGGTCGACGTCGAGCGCCTTGTTGAACTGGTAGTAGTTCTTGAACTGCTCGAGCTGCGAGACCGTCGGGCTGACGACCGCGGGGTCGATGATGCGGATGTTCGCGGTGGTCTCGGCGTCGGCGCGCAGGGCGCCGGGCTCGGCATCGGTCGTGGCGTTGTAGGGGACCTCTTCGACCGTGTCGACGCCGTAGGCCTCACGCGTGAGGTCGATGTTGCGCTGGATGTAGGGTGTCTCGAGCACACGCGCGTTCGGGTCGACCTGGAAGCGCTGCACGACCCACGGGTAGGCCGTGCCGATGAGCAGGCCCGAGATGAGCAGCAGCACGAGGCCGACGACCGGGAAGCGCCAGCGACCGATGAAGGCCGTGACGAAGAAGAGCAGGGCGACGAGGATAGCGATGCCGGCCAGGATGATGCGACCGGGGATCGTGGCGTTGACGTCGGTGTAGCTGGCACCCGTGATCAGATCACCGGTCTGCGTGAGGGTGACGTACTGGTCGAGCCAGATGCTGACGGCCTGCAGGAGCAGGTAGACGCCCGCGAGGATGGCGATCTGGATGCGGGCGCTCTTCGAGATGCGCAGCTCGCGGCCGGCCACACGGATGGAGCCGTAGAGGTAGCTCACGGCCACGGTGGCGAGCACGGCGAGCAGGATGACGGCCGACGCGAAGGCGACGACGCCGCGGTAGAACGGCAGCTCGAACAGGTAGAACGAGGTGTCGAGACCGAACTGCGGGTCGGTGGTGCCCGACGGCGTGCGGTTGAACCACATGAGGACGACCTGCCAGCGCGTGGCGGTGGCGAAGCCTGCGAAGAGGCCCAGGATGACCGGGATGCCCCACGTGGCGAGGCGACGCAGCGGCTCGACGAGCTCCTGGTAGCGGTCGAGCTGGCTCGAGAGCTTGGCGTACACCGGGCGCAGGCGGTAAGCCAGCTGGATCGAGATCCAGACGGGCACGGCCATGGCGATGAAACCCACCAGGAACATGCCCAGGGTGGCGAGCCATCCGGTGGTCAGGACGGTTGCGTAACCGAGCTGGTCGTACCAGAGGAAGTCGGTGTATAAACCGGAGAAGATGAAGAAGGCCACCACGAGGGCGCCGACCACCGCGAGGGTGATGGCGAGGGGTGCTCGGGAGCGCTTCGGTTGGGTCGGCTGTGCTGCTGTCGTGGATGTCACGGTGTCGGCCTCTTTGCTGTCGGGGTCACCGAATCAGTCTACGTTCCGATCCTGAGAAGAGAGCCGCGCTCAGGGCGAACAGCCGCGGCTACTCGGCGGGCGCCGCAGCCGCCGTCTCGCACGTCGGCAAGGCGTCGAGGTCGCCCTTCTCGCGCACCGCATCGAGCACGGCCATCGAGTCGTTCAAGGTGGAGACGCTGAAGACGCGGATGCCGTCGGGAACGTGACCGACGACCTCGTCGCAGTTGGCCGAGGGCGCCAGGAAGATGGTCGCCCCGTCGTCGCGCGCCGCGAACAGCTTCTGGCGGATGCCGCCGATCGCGCCGACCTCACCCGCTTCGGTGATGGTGCCCGTGCCCGCGACATCCGCACCGCCGTTGAGCTTGCCCGGGGTGAGCTTGTCGATGATGCCGAGTGCGAACATCATGCCGGCGCTCGGGCCGCCCACGTTGTCGAGCTGGATGGTGACGTCGATCGGGAAGTCGTAGACCATGCGCGTGCCGATGCCGATGACCGTCTGCGTCTCGCCCGCTGCATCCTTCTGCTCGATGGGCGTGACCTCGATGGTCATGGGCACTCCCCCGCGCACGATGTCGATGGATGCCGGCTTGTCGGCGCCGTTGGCCGAGATGGCCGTGCGCACCGATTCGAGGTCGTCGACCGTCTCGCCGTTGACCGAGACGAGATCGTCGTCGACCTTCAGCACATTCTCGGCGGGCGAACCCTTGGCGACCGAACCGACCGCCAGGTGCTGCGGATAGGTGTAGCCGAGCTCGGAGAGAGCGGCGGCGACGGCATCCTGCTGCGAGTCGACCATGAGCGTGGCGTTCTGCTCGGAGCGCTGTTCGGTGGTGACGCCGGGCGGGTAGACGGCCTCGAGCGGCACGACGGCGCGGCTCGGATCGAACCACGACATGGCCACCTCGAACCAGCTCGGGCGCTGATCGGGTGTGCCGTTGACCTGCACCGTGAGCATGTCGAGGCTGCCGGCCGTGTCGTAGGTCTCGGCACCCTGGATGTCGATCATGGGCACGTCTTTGTCGTCGTGCTGAACGGTGCCCAGCGTGTTGAAGACGGGGCCCGGCTGCTCGATGACCCACGGGCTCGGCCACAGGGCCAGAACACCCAGAAGGACGAAGGCGATGGCGAGCGACAGCCACCCCGCGCTGCGGCGCCTCGACTGCGCGCTCCTCGCCGGAGAGACGGGGGAAGAGGGCTGGTCGTCGAAGAGCGTCACAGCGAGCCATCCTAGATGACCGGTCGATGGCCACCCCGGGAAACAGCCGTACGGCGGGATGCCGGCGCACCGCCTGCAGCCGCCGGACCTGTTCGCGGCGGGCGGACAGCGAGACCGCCCATCCCACGGTCTGCACCAGGTGGCACGGGTTAACGTTGAGAACAGAGCAAACGTTGCCCTGCGGAAAGGTGGCCATCGTGTCAGACGACGAGTCCAAGAAGCCCGAAGACGAATTTCAGGAGATGCTTCGCGAACTCCTGTCCGGCAACGGGGCGATCGACCCCAGCCAGCTCGCGGGAGCCGCCGGACTGCCCAACGACCCGGCCGCGCTGCAGGCCCTCATCGGCCAGCTGCAGAACGCCATGCAGGCCGCACCCGGTGGCGGGATCAACTGGCAGACGGCCACCGATCAGGCCATCGCCATCGCCTCGGAGGGCAGCGTCGCGACGACCCCCGCCGAGCGCAACGCCCTCGAGCAGGCCTTCCACGTGGCCGCGCTGTGGCTCGACGAGGCGACGGTCGTCACGGCCCTCGCGCAGGAGCCCGTCCTCATGACGCGTGCGCAGTGGGCTAAGGACACCATGCCCGTGTGGGCGCAGATGGCCGAACCCGTCGCGACGAGCATTTCCGACGCTCTCACCCGGGTCATGACCGACCAGGCGCCCGAAGAGATGCGATCGATGATGGCGGGCGCGAGCCAGATGATGCGCAACATCGGCGGCGCGCTCTTCGCCATGCAGCTCGGCCAGGTCGTGGGGCAGCTGTCCCGCGAGGTGGTCTCGGGCGGCGACATCGGCATCCCGCTGCTCGACGAGAACCGTGCGGCGCTCGTGCCGCAGAACGTCGCATCCTTCGGCGAGGGGCTCGACCTCGGCGACGACCAGGTGCAGCTCTATCTCGCTGTGCGCGAGCTGGCGCACGCGCGCTTGTTCCGGCACGCGCGGTGGCTGCGGCTCGACCTCATCTCGTCGATCACCGAATTCGCGCGCGGCATCACAATCGATACCGAGCGGCTCGAAGACCTGGCAGAAGGGTTCGATCCGTCGAACCCCGAGGAGCTGCGCCAGGCCATGGTCGACGGTTCGCTCATCCCGCCGAAGAGCGAGGCCCAGCTGGCCACCCTGGCACGGCTCGAGACGACGCTCGCGCTCATCGAGGGCTGGGTGGATGTCGTGACCGCTCAGGCGACGACGCGACTGCCCAAGGCCGACTCCGTGGCCGAGATGGTCAGGCGGCGCCGGGCGACCGGCGGACCGGCCGAATCGGCTTTCGCCACGCTGGTGGGTCTCGAGTTGCGGCCGCGACGGTTGCGCGAGGCCGCTGCGTTCTGGCAGAAGGTCAGCGACGCCGTGGGCACCGAGGCGCGCGACGCCCTGTGGGCGCACCCCGATCTCGTGCCCTCGGGTTCGGATATCGACGACCCGACGGCCCTCATCGCCCGGCTCGAGGCCGAAGCGCGCGGCGAAGCGCCCGAACCCGATGAGTTCGACACGGCGCTCGAGCAGTTGTTGCAGCAGGAGGACACCCGGGAGGACTCCCGGGAGGGCGATTCTGCGGGTTCCGAGGGTGATTCGGGTTCAACCGACGAGCGTCGGGACGATCCTCCCCACGTGTGATCGAGGCCCGCGGGACGAGTTACTGCCGGTGAAAACAAAACCTGTGGATAACCGTCCCGCGGCCTGATTTCGGCGCCAGGCTGGGCGCATGATCCTTCGCATCGACCCCCGCCACGTGATGGTGTGGACCTCTCCAACCACCGTGCAATTCGGCATCGACCGCAGCGTGCTCACGCTTACGGTCGATCCTGTGCGCGAGCGACTGCTCTCTGCGCTGCAGGCGGGCTGCACGTTTCGCGCGCTGTGCCGCGTCGGGCGCATCGAGCCCGTCCCGGCGCGCGTGGGGCTCGGCGAGGCGGATGTCGAGGGGTTCGTTCGCGCGCTTCGACCCGTGTTGCTGCGCCCGCCGGGGTCGGGGTCGTCTTCACCGCCCGTTGCTGCCGCCGCAGTGGTGGGAGGTGCGCCTGAATCGGCGCCCGTGCACGTGTTGCAGTGCACGACGTCGGGTTCACCGCCCGACGAGGCGGCTCCGGCGCGCGCGATCGCCGAACTCTTGCGGGTAGCCGGTCGGCCGGTCATGGCCGGGCGCGGCATTCCCCCGTCGGCGCTGCACAAACCGGCCTTTGCCGTTCTCCTTGCCGCTTGGAGCGTGCCGACGGCTGCGTTTCAGCGCTACACCAGCGACGGAGTCCCACACCTGCCCGTCGTGTTCGGCGACGAATCGGTTCGCGTCGGCCCGCTCGTGCAGCCGGGGGCGGGAGCGTGCGTGCGGTGTCTGCATCTGGATCGTCGCGACCGAGAACCCGCGTGGCCGGTCATCGCCGCCCAACTGGCCGGCACGCGCGCCCCGCAGGAGGGCGGAGCGCTCGCCTTCGACGCCGTGGGCCGGGCCGCTCGCGTGGCGCGCACCTGGCTGGACGAGCGGCGGGATGTGCTGCGCGGCGGCTCGGTCAGCCTGCAGTTGCGGGCGCGGAGCGAGAAGTGGACCTGGCACCGGCCGCACGCGGAATGCGGGTGCCGATCTCCGTGAGAAAGCGCGAACGCTCGCGCGGCTGGGTCGAACGGATTCCACGCTCAGACCAGGAGAGGAACAGCGTGCGGCGCGCGCGCGTGATGCCGACGTAGAGAAGACGACGCTCCTCGTCGATGGCCTCGAAGCCGCTGGCATAGCTGATGGGCACGAGCCCTTCGGACAGCCCGATGAGGAAGACGGTGTCCCATTCGAGACCCTTCGCCGAGTGCAGGGTGGCGAGGGTGACGGCCGAGACATTCGGCTCGTGCTGGCCCGCCTGTCGCTCGAGCAACTCATCCGAGAACTGGCGCAGCGTCGTTCCGGGCGCCGCCTGGTCGACCAGGCCCATGATCGCGTTGAGCGATTCCCATCGGTCGCGAACGGCCCCGGCCGCCTCGGGCGCGTGGTGCGACCATCCGAGTGAACTGAGCACATCGCTGACGGACTTGAAGAGTGGCTCCCCCGTGATCGAGACCGACGCGCCGCGCAACGCCATGAGCGCCTGACGCACCTCGGGCAGATCGAAGAAGCGTTTCGAGCCGCGCATCTTGGTCGACACCCCGGCATCGGCGAGCGCTGTCTCGATGGCCGCCGCCTGCACGTTGACGCGATACAGGATGGCGATGTCTTCGGGTTTCGTGCCACCCTCGATGGCCTCCAACACCTGGGCGGCAACCGTGCGCGCCTCGGCATAATCGCTCGTGAATCCGGTGACCGTCGGCTCGATCGCCCCGGCGCCGTCGTGCACGGCGTGCAGCGTGAGAGCGCCTGGCCGCCCACGCATGAGCCGGTTGGCGGTGTCGACCACCTGCGGCGTCGAGCGGTAGTTCTGCTCGAGCCGCACCACCGTGGCATCCGGATGTTTGTGCCCGAAGTTCAGCAGGTAGTCGCTCGAGGCACCCGCGAACGAGTAGATCGTCTGACTGGCGTCGCCGACCACACACAGGTCGCGACGGTCACCTAGCCACAGGTCGAGCAACTGCTGTTGCAGCGGCGACACGTCCTGATATTCGTCGACCACGAAGAATCGGTATTGCTCACGCACCTGCATGGCGACGGACGGCTCGGACTCGATCATGCCGGCGCAGGCGAGGAGCACGTCCTCGAAGTCGAGCTGCCGACGCTCGTCCTTCAGGGCCTCATAGCCAGCCTGCAGGTCGAGCACCTTCTCGCGGTCGAGTCGGTCGGGGATCGGGCGATGCTTGGCGCCATACTGATCGATGCTGAGACCCGAGACCTTGCGCCATTCGATCTCGGCCGCGACATCCCTGAGCGTCGCCGTGTCGAGTTTCAGCGCCAGTTTCTCGGCGGCGTGGCCCAAGAGGCGCGCCTTGTTGTCGAGCAACGCGGGAACCTGCCCGCCCACCACCTGCGGCCAGAAGAAGTTCAGCTGGCTGAGCGCGGCGGCGTGGAACGTGCGCGCGGCGACCTGGCCGGCACCCAGCTGGCGCAGACGTGTGCGCAGCTCGGCGGCAGCACGATTCGTGAAGGTGAGCGCCATGACACGGTTTCCCGCATAAGTGCCCGTGGCCACGCCATACGCGATGCGGTGGGTGATCGCGCGGGTCTTACCCGTTCCCGCACCGGCGAGCACGCACACCGGGCCGCGCAAGGCCTCGGCGGCGACACGCTGATCGTCGTCGAGCCCGGCCAGCAGAGCCTGCGGTTCGGTCGGATCGATCGCGGTCATCGGGCGGCAGGGTATGGGTCTTCGGTTCGGTCGTCGAGTGTCGGGCCACCATCGGCCGCGAGCCAGGCCTCGATGAGCGCGCGGGCGATCGACGTGCGGCCGGGTAGGAGCAGGCCGGAGTTCTGGTCGCGCAATTGGTCTCGCGTGAACCAGCGCAGATCGAGGATCTCGTCGCCGTCCGGGCGCAGGGCCGCGGGATCGGTGCCAGAGGCGACGCGCGCCTCGAAGCCCACCATGAGCGAACGCGGGAACGGCCAGGGCTGTGAACCGAGATATGTCGGGTCGGAAACCGTGATGCCCGACTCCTCCTCCACCTCGCGGATCACGGCCTGCTCGAACGATTCGCCCGCCTCGACGAAGCCCGCGAGCAGCGAATAGCGGTTGTTCTCCCAGAGGGCGTTCGACCCGAGGAGCAGGCGGTCGTCGTCATCGAGGACGAGCACGATGACGGCCGGGTCGGTGCGCGGGAAGAGCTCGTGGCCGTTGTCGCAGCGACGCGCCCACCCCGAGTGGTCGTTGCGGGTGTCGGCACCGCATTTGGGGCAGAAGGTGTAGCCCGCGTGCCAGTTGACGAGGGCCATCGACTCGGTGAGCAGATCGGCGTCTCGCGCCGACAGCGCGTCACCCGAGGCGCGGAGGTCGAGCCAGTCGGCACCCTCACGCTCGGGGGCGTCGTCGGGTTCGACAGCCAGGAGCACGGTCGTTCCGGCGGGTGCGTCGGGGGCGTCGTGGAGCGTGTGGCCGAGGTATCCCAAGAGCTGATCGGTGGGGATGTCCGTGCCCGACACGAGGAGCAACGATGCCCCGCTCGCCAGGGCGCGTCGCGAACGGATGACGACGACCCGCGTTGCCGGCTCTGCGGCCATATCGACCAGGGCGTTCTCCGGCAGGCGCGCCGCGTAGTTGCGGTTGATACCGGTTCGAGAGAGCGGGAGATCGGTGAGGGACCGAAGAAGAGAACTCATGCACAACCAATCATCCGGGCGTGGCGGGAGGGCCGCCGACCGTTGCTCGACCTAACCTAGATCCATGGCCAGATCCCCTCTCACTCTAGCCGCGTTGGCAACAGCGGCGGTGCCGGACCTCGTGGTGACGGGCAGCGGTCCGCTCGGGCATGGCGCCGACGGCAACTACGACTCCGCTCTGTTGCGCACGGGCGACGACCGCGACGTGGTGGTACGGGTCGCCGCCCACCAGCAGGCGCAGACGGAACAGTCCATCGAACTTCTCGCTCTGCAGGCGATGACGGCGGGCATCCGCAGCCGCCTGCCCTTCCAGGTTCCGCAGGTCCTGGGCCAGACGCAGGCCTCCGGCGTTCGCGCGGTCGTCTACGACTTCCTCCCGGGTTACAGCGTCGCGGTCGACAAGATTCCCGCTGGGGACGGTGTCGCCACTTCGATGGGTGCTGCACTGGCGGCCATCCATTCGCTGCCCGGTGGTTTCGTGGCCGAGGTCGGTTTGCCGCATCTATCGGCGGCCGAGGCCCGTGACGAGGCCCGCAACGTGATCGAGCGCGCCGCTTCTACGCGGCTTCTGCCGGCTGCCGTGCGCACGCGCTGGTCGCAGGCGATCGACGATGACGACCTGTGGCAGTTCCAACCGACCGTGGTCAACGGCAGCATCGATGCGGGTTCGTTCTTGTTCACCGACTACGAGGTCGGCCCGGTCGTGTCGGGTGTCGTCGGCTGGGGTTCCCTCATGGTGGGAGACCCGGCTCGAGACCTGCACTGGTTGTCCGCGGCGGGCGAGGCGGGCGAGAGCGTTCTGGCCGCTTACCGCGCCAGCACCACGCGGCATGCCGACGGTCATCTGCGCCAGCGGTCGCTGCTGCACGCCGAACTCGAGCTCGCTCGCTGGTTGCTGCACGGCGTCGACACACACGATCAGGATGTCGTGGAAGAGGCGGTTGCACTGCTCGACGGTCTGGTCGAACACGTTCTGAACGATTCGATGAACCCGTTGTCGCACGATACGGGCGAGGTGCTCTCTGAGGAGGATGTTGAGGAGCTACTGTCGCGCACTCCCCCGGCCGCGTCGCAGTCTCACCAGGGTTTTTCGTTGGAGACCGATAGCTACGAGAACTTCGATCTGGATGCTCTCGAGCATGGCGATGGGCGCGGCTCGAGCCGCGCGGCCGACGACTCGACCGAGGACGATTCTGACGCCGCCGGTTCTCGTGAAGACACAGGCGCGCACGCCTCGGATCGCGACGGAGAGCCGGCCGACCCGTTCGCCGACGCCGACGGCGAATCGGCCGATTCTTCTCGTGCCGAGCGCGACGCTCGCACTCTTCTGGCTTCCCGTGACCACACGGTGACGGGCCCCATCGAGACCATCCGCAACGCCGAACACGATGCGGACTCCGACCGCCGCTGACAGCGCGTCGCCTCAGCACCGAACGCCGCTCGACTGCTGTCGGCTGTCGGCTGTCGGCTGTCGGCTGTCGGCTGTCGGCGAACATGTCAGCCTGCGGTGGGCACGCCGGTAGCGGCTATCCACTGCTGCGCGTGCCCGGTATCACGCGGGCACTCCGCCGTTGGCGGGCAGGCGTCGGCGTTACGCCCGTGACACGGCTTCGGTCCAGCGCCTCACGAGTTCGTCCTCGGAGTACAGCGTGTGCGGCCTGATGACGATGTCGTCGGCGACGTAGTAGAACACGGCGTCGATGTCCGCGGCCGGGATTCCTTTCCAACGCGCGTAAGCCACACGGTACAGAGCGAGCTGATACTGCCGCTCCTCGAGTTCATCGTCGCCCTTGGGGCTGCGGCCGGTCTTCCAGTCGACGATCTGGTAGCGGCCATCCGTTTCGTATACGGCATCCAGCTTGCAGATGAGAACCTGCCCGGCGAGGGTCACATCGATCTCGATTTCGACGTCGACCGGTTTCCTCTCGGCCCATTCGGATGCCTCGAAGGTCGCCTGCAGGGCGCGCAACGCGTCGAGCTCGGCCCCTTCGACGGGATACTGGGTGGCGGTCAGATCGTCGCCGTCGAGTTCGAGCAGCGTGGCATCGAGCACGTCGCCGGTTCCGGTCATGCCGGAACGTTGCTCGACCCACGAGTGGAAGAGGGTTCCGAGGCGCGTCTGACGGTAGGGCTTCTCGGGCAAGGGGCGCCTAAGGCGCGTCGCTACCTCGGCGGGGTCGCTGACGAAGTCCTTGAATCGAGAGGCGGGCACGCGCGCGGGCAGCGCGACGCGCTGGTCGCCGGTTCGTCTGTCCTCGCGCTCGGCGAGGAGGAGGGCGATATCGGCGTCCCACCGGGTGGAACGCTCGGGGTCGGCCTCGCGCACGGCGCGCGCTGCAGCGACCACCCGTTCACGCCGCGGCCCCAGCGGGTCGAGCGGCCAGTCGACGCGATGTTGGATGCCGGCGAGCGGGTTCTCCTCGAATTCGCTATGCGCGGGCAACCGGTCGTCAGCCGCGCCGCGCAGTCGTTCGAGCGCTTCTTCCGTCTCGCGCAGGTAGGTGCTGGCTTCGCGGGGTTTGCTCTGGGTCGCCCAGAATGAACCGCCGAGGTGCAGGGCATCCCGCGCTCGGGTGATGGCGACGTAGGCGAGCCGCCGCTGCTCCTCGGAGTTGCGTTGCTCGAGCTCTTCGCCGAATCGCGAGTAGGCCTCGTCGAATTCGAGGTGCGTCTCGGCGCTGCGCCACTGCAGTTCGGGCAGCACGTCGCGGTCTCCACGGAAGTCGAAGGGCAGCTCGCCGAAGGCCGTCCACCCACGTTTGCTGCGCAGCTTTCCCGGCATTTCGTCGGCGACGAGGCGCGGGACGGCCACGCTGTCCCATTCGAGGCCCTTCGACCCGTGGATGGTGAGAATCTGAACCGTTCCCGGCTCGGGTTCGTCGCTGCGGGGCGCGAGCTTTTCCCGCTTCTCGGCTTCGTCGAGCCAGGCGAGGAAGGGCCCGAGTGTTCCGGACTCGTCAACGGCGAGGTAGGACTCCACTTGCTCGACGAATGCGTCCAGGCTGGCCTGGCCGAGTATTGCGGTCTCGTTGGCCGCGATCTCGATGTCGAGCAGGAGCTCTTGAACGACGAGCGAGACGAGGTCGAGGAGGTCGAGGCCGCCGCGCCGACGGATCCCGGCGAGTTGTGTCGCAGCTACGCGCATGCGGCGTCGACCTTCGGCGGTGATACCCGCGAGGGCCCGGTGGGTGTCGGGCGCTTCGATGAGGAAGTCGATGGCTTCGACGAGTGAGCGCGCGTCATCGGGGTTGGTCGATTGGCGCAGCGCCTCGCGGGTGCTGTCGTCGAGCAGGGCGTATCCCGTGTCGCGGTCGCTCAACCACGCGGCGAGCCGGTTGAGCGCGGCGATATCGCGCGGGCCGATCTGCCAGCGCGCGCCCGTGAGCAGCCTGATCAGTTCGGAACCGGCGGTCGGGTCGTGCAGCACGCGCAGCGCCGCGACGAGGTCGACGATAACGGGCTGCTCGAGCAGCCCGGCGAGCCCCAGCACGTGATAGGGAACGTCGGCGGCATCGAGGGCGTCGGTGAACGGCGCGATGTTCTTGACCGATCGGCACAGCAGGGCGGCCGTGCGCTGTTTTCCCGAGGCCGTCGGCCGGCGCAGTTCGCGGTGGAACCATTCGGCCACCTCGCGCGCCTCGTCCTCGATCGTTTCGGTGAACGACACCTCGACGCGCCCGTCCGCCGCGGCCGGGCTCGCCCGCAGTTCGGAGACGGGCACGGTCGGCAGCACGGGCAATCGGCCGGCAACGGCGTTGGCGGCTGCCAGGATCTCGTGCGCATTACGCCAGCTCGTCGACAGAGAGTAGGTGGCGGAGGGGCTGGCGGGAGCGAAGTCGGCGAGAAAACGGGCGAGGTTCGAGGCGCTCGCACCGCGCCATCCGTAGATCGACTGGTTGGGGTCGCCGACCGCCATAACGGGATGGTCGGCGAAAAGCCCCGAGAGCAGATCGGTTTGCACGACCGATGTGTCTTGGTACTCGTCGAGGATGACGACGCGGAAACGTGAGCGATAGTCATCGCGCGCCCGCGGCACGCGCCGGCAGATCTCGAGGGCCAGCGCAACCTGGTCGCTGAACTCCACGAAACCGCGCCGGCGTTTCTCGCGCGCGAAATCGTCGGCGAGCGCGAGCAGCACGGGCAGTGCGCTCAGGTCGCGCACGGTGTCGACGACCATCTTCGAGGGCGTGCGTTTGCGTGACCCCCACGGCATCTCTTCGAGCTGAACGACGCGCTCGACCATACGCAGGATGTCGCCACCCCGGTCGGCCGCGTCGTTGTCGCTGAGTGAGCGGCTGAGCCAGACGACCGCCGAGGTGATCTGATCGATGCTCTTGTCGAGGGTCACGAGTCGGTCGTCGTCGCTACGGATGACGATGTCTCGCGCGAGCCGCCAGGCCGAGGCATCCGTGATGACGGTCGATTCGGGTTCACGACCGATGGAGCGCCCGTATTCGCGGAAGATGCCGCTGGCGAAGGCGTTGTAGGTCGACACGGTCGGGGCCTCGAGGATGTCTCGACTGTCTGCCTCGATCACGCGCCCGAGCTGTTGGATGCGCGTGAGGATGCGTTCCTGCAACTCGCCCGCGGCTTTGCGTGTGAAGGTGAGCCCGAGGATCTGAGGCACCTCGACCAGCCGGTTGGCGAGCAACCAGACGATGCGGTTGGCCATGGTCTCGGTCTTGCCGCTGCCGGCTCCGGCGACCACCATGGCGGGTTGGAGCGGCGCCTCGATCACGAGGATCTGTTCGTCGGTGGGCCGCGGCAGCTCGAGCAGCTCGGCGATCTCGACGGCCGAGTAGGAGCGGGGGGCCGCTTCCATCGGCTCGTCGGCGCGCTCATCGATCATTGTACTCATGCCGACACCGCCCCGACGAGGTGGATGCGGTAGACGAATCCGGCTTTCGGGTCGCGTTCGTCGAGGTCGCTGACGCCCGGGAAGACCGCCGCGGCCATGCCGTGTCCGGCGCCGAGCACACGCGTCTCGAAACCGGCCAACTCTTCGTCGGTCAGCGGCTTCTGTGTGAGCAATCGGTAGGACTTGCCACGCACACCCTTCGACACATAGAGCAGGGCTCCCCCGGCCGACACCTCTGAGCCTTCGACACCGGGGATGGCTCCACGGCGCCCGGCGAGTTGATATCCGCCGAGCTGGGCGTTCTGGTCGACGCTCGGCTGGCTGGGGGCGTTGCGCCCGGTCTTCAGGTCGACGATGACGATCTCTCCTTCGGCTGTGCGCTCGACACGGTCGATCTTGCCGCTCAGCGTGACCTGATCGATGGTCACCTCGAACGCCCCCTCGGCGTTGACGAGGGTCGCCCCGCTGCGCAGGAAATCGGTGAGGTACTCGGAGAGTCCGTGCACGAGCGTGTCCACGGCCCGCCGCTGGCGCTCGGCGATCCAGGGCGCCTCGAAGGTCAGCTCAGACCATCTGTCGTCCACGTGCTCCCAGAGCTTCTCGGGCGTGACATCGGCGAGGTCGCGCGCGTCGGCGGTGTTCTCGAGCGCGCCGTGCACAATCGTGCCGACGTTCGCGGCGATCCCCGACGGCATCGCGGCCATCTTGTCGATGAACCAGGCCAGCGGCGTCTTTTCGAAGGTTTCCATCTGCGAGGGCGACACGCGCACGCGGGCCTCCGCCTCGGTGAGGTCGATCAGCGGCTCGGTCGTCGTCGGCTCGCTCAACCCGTACCACTCGTCCGGCGCCGCCCCGGGCACGCCCGCCGCTGCCAGGCGCGCGAGCGCGGCTGCCGCATCAGCGACGCCAGCAGCCGTGTCGGCATGTGCATCCACGGGGCCGTCGGCGGAACTACCGCCAGCGAGATCACCGCGTGCGCCAGGCTCGCGGGCGGGCGCGGCGACCTCGCGCCGCAAATGCCCCACCAGACCGCGCAGCGTGAGCGGATGCTCGGCGGCACCTGTCTCGGCGGGCGGCACGCTCGGGAACCGCAAGAAAGGTGACGGATGCTCATCTTCGCTGTCGACGGCGGCCAGCACGACGAGGCTGCGCGCGCGCGACACCGCCAGCTCGAACAGCCGCAACTCGTCGGACAGCACGGATGCCCGGGCGTCGAGTTCTTCGACGGGCAACCCGGCGACGCGCTGGGTGAATTCTTGCGGGTACAGCAGCGTTCCGCGGACGCGGGGGTTCGGCCACACACCGTCTTGCATGCCGGCCACGACCACCACGTCGACCTCGGCCCCGACGACGGTGTTGGGCGTGCCGAGCCAGACGGCCTCGCCCGCCGAGGTGGGGGTCAGGCTGTCTTCGCGAATCGTGGCGCTGCGGGCTTCGACGATGAAGTTGGATGCCGGAGCCCCCGGTGCGCGCTCGACGAACCGTTTCGCCGCCGTAAACAGGGCCATGACGCCGTCGAGTTGACGGTTGGCTTCATCGGCGGCCAGCCCGTGCCCCAGGGCGGCGGAAGCCCACGGTGCCGCGAGTCCGCTGCGGTCCCACAGATGCCACAGCACCTCTTCGATGCTGCCGCCGTCACCGGCCAGGCGCGTCGCCTCAGCCAGCGTCGTGGCGAATCGATGGGCGCGGCGGGCGGGCGTCGAATCGACGCTCGCGAATCCCACCCCGGTGAGCAGTGCCTCGTAGAGCAATTGCGTGCCCTGCTTGGCTCCTCCCCCCGCCAATTCTTCGTGCCGCAACGCCAGCCGCAGCCGCCGGAGCGCCATGCGGTCGAGCCCCGAGAGAGGCCCCGTGAGCAGGTCGACGGCGGATGCTTCGGTGAGAGGCTCGGCGCCGACCGCGACGGCCGCGGCCGTGAGAAGGTGCCCGGCCGCGTGGTGATCTTGCACGGTGCGCGAGCCGACCGAACCGCGCGTCGGTACATCGGAGAGCGCCAGGGAGCGCTCGAGCGGTGCCAGGAGTGAACCCGAGCGCACGACCACGGTCATCTTGGACCAGGGAACGCCGTGCAACAGGTGCTGCTCGCGCAGCACACGCCCGATGCGACGGTGCAGCCGAGCGGGGGTGTTCTCACACACGTATCGGATGCTCGATCCCTCACCTGTCGGGGAGCCGGCCTTCGCATCGGCACGGGCACGGGCACGGGCATCGGCATCAGCTGGGCCGTCGCCACGACCACCGCCACCATCCTCCTCGAAAGCCGCCTCGGATTTTCGGTGCTCGACAACACCCGACGCGCCGATGCGCTGGGAGATCTCGCTCACCAGCCCGCGCACCTCGTCGCCGTGTCGGTGCACGGTGTCGAGCGTGAGGGTCTGGGCGTCGACGCCCAGACGCCGCCCGAACTCGGCGAGCGCCAACGGATCGGACCCGCGGAACGTGGCCGCCGCGACATCCGGATCGCCGAAGCCCACGACCGTGACGCCGCGCCCGGCCAGGGCCCGCAAGAACTCGAGCGTGGCGGCACCCTGCTCTTGCACATCGTCGACGAGGAGGAGCTCGAGAGCGCCGAGCGGTGCACCGTCGACGATCGATCGGGTTGCTTCGGAGATCAGCTCGGCCGAGTCGAGATAGGGGGTGGGAAAACGGTCGATCACGGCCTCGTAGTCGACCATGAAGTCGGCAGCAGCCAGCCACTCGGGCCGGTCGTATCGATCGCCCGCCGTGCGCAGGTCGGCGGGACGCAGACCGGCCTCGGTGACGCGCATCATGAGCTCGCGCAGCTCGGTGCGGAAACCGGCGAGGGCACGCACTTCGCCGTCGATCTGCTCGGGCCAGCGCGGCCCGCCCGCAACGCCGGTCGCGCCCGCGAGCAGCTCGCTGATGATGCTGTCTTGTTCGGCGCCCGTGAGCAGCCGGGGCGCGGGCTCGTCGCGCAACGTCGCTTGCGACTGCACGATGCTGAACGCCACCGAGGTGACGGTGCGCGCGAGAGGGCCGTTGGTGGGCCGGTCGACCCGCAGGGCCAGCCTGTCGCGCAACCGGTTGGCCGCCAGGCGGCTGGGTGCGAGAACGAGGAGCGCGCTCGGATCGAGGCCCAGCCGGTGCACGCGGTCGACGGCGAACTGCACGAGCGTCGTCGTCTTGCCGCTGCCGGGAGCACCGATGACGATGGCGGAGTCGCGGAGGCCCAACTCGAGCACGCCCCGCTGCGACTCGTCCAGGGCAGGCTCGACGTCTGACGCGCCCGCCCGTTCGCCTGCCACCACGGGCGCAAATCCTCGTATTGCCACGTCTGCAACGCTATCGCCCACCACCGACATCGTTGGGGCGCCGCTCGGCCCTACGCGTGTTCGCTGTCGGCGAGTGCCGGGGGTGCATCCGGCCGCCGGTGGTGCCGTAATCTGGGCAGGTAGGCAATCGAAAGGCTCATCCTGTGGAAATCCGTATCGGTATCACCAACAGCCCCCGCGAAATCAGCTTCGAGACGACGCAGTCCGCGTCTGACGTGCAGGATGTCATCGCCCAGGCTCTCGAAGCCGGCAAGGCGTTCTTCTCCCTGACCGACAGCAAGGGCAAGGTCTACCTCGTCCCCACCGTCAACCTCGGCTACGTCGAGATCGGTTCGGAAGAGTCCCGCCGCATCGGCTTCGTCGGCTAGTCAGCATGGAACTCCTCTTCGTCGTTCTCGGCGGCCTCATCATCGGCCTCATCGCCCGATATGCACTGCCCCGGCGCAGCACTCACGGTGAAGCGCTGATCCCGGCGGTCGCGGCAATCGTCGCCGCCGTCGTCTGGGTGGCCCTCACGTGGGCCGGCTGGCCGTGGGATGGCGGATGGATCTGGGCGGTGTCGCTCGTAGCCTCCGGCATCGTCGCGGTCGCCGTCGACATCCTGATCGGCCGTCGCCGCGAAGAAAGCGACCGTCGCATGCTCGTCGAACTGGGCGGATAGCACCGCACAGAGACACCAGAGATCGGCCCGTCAGCGCTCAGCGCGGCGGGCCGATTGTCGTCTCTCGGTAAGAAGTGAATGCCACCTAGCGACCGCCAGCTGCGCCGCGGCCCACACATTAACTGGTCTACGCGATCAGTCCCTCAGCGATCAGTCCCTCAGCGGTCAGGTTCGAAACGGGCAGGCTCGACGCGGTCAGACCCTAAGCGGTCAGGCCCAGGGCATCCATTCGGCGCGTGTGGGTGGCGATGAGTTCGGTGAAGACGGGCTCGACGCGCGCCTCTTCGGTGGCCGAGCCGGGGTTGATGCGCAGGGCGTGGTGCGCCAGCAGGAGCGTGTCGCCCACGAGGCGCCGACCCCACATGGCGAGGAAATCGGCACGCTTCGGGTCGACGTCGATCGCGTCGGTGAGCAGGGCGACGAGGCCGTTGGCCCCCGAATCGCTGCCCAGCAGGCTGGCGATGCGCGGCCCGACATCGGACGGCAGCCCGTCGGTCAGCCCGATATAGAGGTCGTCGAGAAAACCCTGCGTGATGTACACCGACAGCAGCGCTTCATTCTTAGTCGCCCCGGCGGTGGACACGAGGAACTCGTCGACGGCGGGCGCGAACGGCGCCATGGCCTCGTCGGGCTTCTTCTCGCGACGCACGATCTCCGACACAATGCCCTCGTGTTTGGCGAGCGCGAAACCGGCGGCCTGGGCGATGATCTGCTTGGCACCCAGATCGGATGTCGTCACGCTCAGCTCGCTCAGCACCTGGAAGAACCCGAGCTGCACGTAGGCGGCCTGACCGAGGTAGCTGTCCACGTCGGGCGTGAGGTCGGAGAAGTCGACTTTCTCGAAGCCCGTCGGGCGACGGCGAGTGGACGAGCGTGACTGCTCTATCACTCCGCGACGACGCCGTACCCAGGAAACCACGGGTCCAGCTTAGATGCTCCGCTAGGGTGAGAGTGTCCCGGCGACGGATCGGGACCCTACGCCCGAAGTGACTGTGACAGGCGTAGACCTACACATTGATAACTGACAGGCGAATAATCGTGACTTTTTCCGATCTCGGCGTCGACCAAGACTTGGTCGATGCTCTTGCATCCAAGGGCATTCTCGAGCCCTTCCCCATCCAGGAACAGACCATCCCCCTCGGGTTGGCCGGCCAAGACATCATCGGCCAGGCCAAGACGGGAACGGGTAAGACCTTCGGTTTCGGTCTTCCGCTGATCCAGCGCCTCGGGCTCGACCCGGAGCCGGGCGTCCAGGCGCTCATCGTGGTGCCGACGCGTGAACTCGCCGTCCAGGTGACCGAGGACATCGAGCTCGCGGCATCCAACCGCAAGACCGCCATCGTCTCGATCTACGGCGGTAAGGCCTACGAAGGCCAGATCGAGCAGCTGCGGGCCGGCGCCCAGATCGTCGTCGGAACCCCCGGCCGTCTCATCGACCTCAACAACCAGCGCCTGCTCGACTTGAGCAACGTGCGCGAGATGGTGCTCGACGAGGCCGACAAGATGCTCGACCTCGGCTTCCTGGCCGACATCGAGAAGCTCTTCTCGAAAACGCCCGAGAGCCGCCACACCATGCTCTTCTCGGCCACCATGCCGGGCCCGATCGTGGCTCTGGCGCGCCGCTTCATGACGAAGCCCATCCACATCCGCGCGAGCGACCCCGACGAGGGCCTCACGCAGGCCAACATCAAGCACCTCATCTACCGGGCGCACTCGCTCGACAAGGACGAGGTCATCGCGCGCATCCTGCAGGCCGAGGGCCGCGGCAAGACCGTCGTGTTCACGCGCACCAAGCGCGCCGCCGCGAAGCTCGTCGAAGAATTGAACGACCGGGGCTTCAACGCCGCGGCCGTGCACGGTGACCTCAACCAGGAGCAGCGCGAGCGGGCCATGGCCGCGTTCAAGGCGGGCAAGCGAGACATCCTCATTGCTACGGATGTCGCGGCGCGCGGTATCGACGTCGACGATGTCACCCACGTGATCAACCACACCATCCCCGAAGACGAGAAGACCTACCTGCACCGCGTGGGCCGCACGGGCCGCGCTGGCAAGACCGGTATCGCCGTCACCTTCGTGGACTGGGACGACCTGCACAAGTGGGCGCTCATCAACCGTGCGCTCGAGTTCGGTCAGCCCGAGCCCACCGAGACCTACTCGTCGTCGCCGCACCTCTTCACCGACCTCGACATCCCGGCCGGCACCAAAGGCCGCCTGAAGCCCGCCGCCGAGGTGGCACGTCCCCCGCGTTCAGCCACGGCCTCGGGTCAGTCGGGTTCGGGTCGCGGCGGTTCCGAGCGTTCGGGTTCCGACCGTTCGGGTTCCGACCGCTCGCGCGGTGGCGACTCAGCTCGCGGCGAGGGCGGCTCGAGCCGTCCGCCGCGCACGCGCAACCGCCGTCGGGGCGAGGGCACGGGCAGCGAGTCCGAGCAGACGACGTCGGGCGCCACGGCATCCAACACGGCGGATGTCGCACCCACCGACGCAGCGGGCTCGACCTCGTCCGACCAGGCCCCCGTTGCCGCCGGCACGCACGACGGTCAGGGCGCCGAGCACCACGACGGCAACAGCGCGCCGCGCCGCCGCAACCGCTCGCGTCGCCGCGGCCCCAAGCCCGAATAACCCCGGTTCGGTCGGCCCCCTGCGCGCCGCCCACAGCCCGAGAAGCGCTCGACGTCCAGCCGGATGCCGAGCGCTTCTCGCATATCGAGTCGACGTGCCGGGGCCGCCCAGCAGGCCGCACGGCTCTTGGCACAGCCAACCCACACCGAGCACGAAGTACCTCGCCCCTCGGTCCGACGAGGGTGAGCGAAGAACAGGCTGGGCCCGGCCGGCAATCGGGCCGACTGCATTGCGCGCAAATTCCGGCCGCCCGGCTCCGCACGCGCGGAGTCTTCGCCGTGGCCGCCGCGGCGGCGCTACGGCCGAACGGGCTCCCAGCCGGTCGCCTCGTCGGCGATGGCCTGAACGACCTCGGGGGCCGTCGTGTTCTCGCCCAGACGGTTGGGCTTGCCAGAACCGTGATAGTCGCTCGAACCCGTTATGCGCAGGCCATACGTCTCGGCCAGCTCGTGCAGTCGCACGCGGCCGTCGGGGGTGTTCTCGCGGTGATCGATCTCGAGCCCGAACAACCCGGCCTCGGCGAGCGCCGCGATGTACTCCTCGTCGAGCACGTTGTCGCGCCCGCGCGTGGCGGGGTGGGCGATGACGGGGATGCCGCCGGCCGCACGCACGAGCCGCACGCCGTCGAGTGTGTCGGGGGCGTAGTGCGGCAGGTAATACCCCGTGGCCGGGTGCAGGATTCCGGCGAAGGCTTCGCTCCGCGTGGGCACGAACCCGCGGGCCACGAGCGCGTCGGCGATGTGCGGCCGACCGATGGTCGTTCCCGGGGTCGTCTGCTCGACGACATCCGCCCACGTGAGGTCGTAGTCGGCCGACAGTTTTTGCACGATCGTCTCGGCGCGGGTGAGGCGGGACTGCCTGATGCGTGCGGTCTCTTCGACGAGGTCGCCGTTGGTGGGGTCGAAGAGGTAGGCGAGCAGGTGCACGCTGCGCCATCCGTGTCGCGTGCTGAGTTCCATGCCCGGGATGAGCGTGACGCCGTTGTCGACGGCGGCCTCGGATGCTTCGTGCCACCCCGCCGTGGAGTCGTGGTCGGTGAGCGCCACCGTGCCGAGACCGGCCTCGCGCGCGGCGCGGACGAGCTGGCTGGGCGTCTCGGTGCCGTCGGAGACCCGCGAGTGGGTGTGCAGATCGGCGGGTGCGGGGAAACCGGCCTCTGCAGTCATCCCCCCAGTCTATTGCGCCGTGCGGGGAGGTTTCTCAGGAGCGGCTGGCTAGGGTGATGGCGATGTTCAAGTTCCTGGGTGCGCTCGTCACCATCGCTGTCGCCGTCGGCCTGCTCGTGCTCGCGTGGCCGCAGTTCTTCGGGTTCCAGGATGCGTTCCCGGTCGCTCAGGCCGTGGCCTTGCGCGGGGGGCTCGTGCTTGCGGGGGTCGTCGCGCTCATCGTGAGCCTGCTTCTCGCGCTCGCCCGGCCGCTTCGCGCCTTCGCGGGCACGCTGGCTGTGCTCTTCGCGCTGTTCAGCGTCGCCAACGTCGCCATCATCGGCGTGCGTGGCATCACGGGCATCGAGGCGCCCGCGGCATCGGAAGCATCCGCCACCGACGCGACTGCCGACGCCGCGAACGGCCAGGACATCACGGTGCTCTCGTGGAACACTCTGGGCGACGCGCCGGGTTCCGACACGATCGCCCAGCTCGCAATCGAATCGCGCGCCAACGTCATCGTGTTGCCCGAGACCACCGAGGCGACGGGCGTCGAGGTGGCCCTGCAGATGCGCGCCGCCGGTCTGCCCATGTGGGTCAAGACCGTGGCGTTCGACCAGATCTCCCCCGCCCGCTCGACCACGCTGCTCATCAGCCCGAGCCTCGGCGACTACGACACCGTCACGAGCAACGAGAATCGCGCCGAGAACACGGCCGTGCTGCCCACCGTCATCGCCACGCCCTCGGATGGCGTCGGCCCCACGATCGTGGCCGCCCACGCCGTCTCTCCCTCCCCGGCCCAGATGCAGAACTGGCGCACCGACCTGCAGTGGTTGGCGCGCCAGTGCGCGAGCGACGACGTCATCATGGCGGGTGACTTCAACGCCACGGTCGACCACATGGCGGGCCTCGGCACGGGCGACGGCACCACGCTCGGCCAGTGCAAGGATGCCGCGTCCCGAGCGGGTGCCGCCGGGCTCGGAACGTGGCCGACCGACGTCCCGGCCCTCGTCGGCTCACCCATCGACCACGTCATGGCGGGCTCGAAGTGGACCGTCACGGGTATGCGCGTCGTGACCCACCTCGACGGCACGGGCAGCGACCACCGACCCGTCGTCGCGACACTGTCACCGGCCGCCTGACGGCACTGCTCGGGCATCCGCTCATGTTCGGCGTGCCGGGTGGTGGGAGAATGGACGGATGAGCCATTCGACTGACACCGCGCACGCCGACTCCGTGCACCCCGAGACCGTGCATCCCGAGACCGTGCACACCGACACCGCCGAGCAGCCCGTGAGCGCCGAGCAGCCCGAGGGCACCGAGAATCGCTCAACGACCCCGTCGTCGAACCAGTTCCAGCAGTTCATCGGCTCGGAGTGGGCCGAGCGCGTCGACGAGCTTCCCGCGCCCCGCGAGCAGGCGCCCTTCGCCGCACGCCGCCGCGACACGCTCTCGGCCGCGTTCCCCGGTCAACGACTCGTGGTGCCCGCCGGCTCCCCCAAGCAGCGCTCGAACGACACCGACTATCCCTTCCGCGCACACACGGTCTTCACCTATCTGACCGGATGGGGCAGCGACAGCGAGCCCGACGCCGTGCTCGTGTTCGAGCCCGCGGGCGACACGCACGAGGTCACGCTCTACTTCCGCGAGCGTGCCGACCGCACGAGCCCCGAGTTCTACGCCAACTCGGCTATCGGTGAATTCTGGATCGGTGCGCGGCCCTCGCTCGCCCAGGTCGCCGCCGATCTCGGCATCGAGACCGCGCACCTCGACGAGTTCCAGGCCACGGCCATCGACCGCACCGTCGAGGAGGACGCCGAGCTCACGCAGTTCGCGTCGGAGATGCGCCTCGTCAAGGATGCGTACGAGATCGAACAGATGCGACAGGCCGTCGACGCCACGCAGCGCGGTTTCGACGACGTCATCGCCGACTTCGGTCGCATCACGCAGCACGAGCGCGGCGAACGCCTGGTCGAGGGCGTCTTCTACACCCGGGCCCGCGCCGACGGCAACGCCGTGGGTTACGACACGATCGCGGCATCCGGGCCCCACGCCTGCATTCTGCATTGGACCCGCAACGACGGCCCCGTCACGCCCGGCGACCTCATGCTGCTCGACGCGGGCGTCGAACTCGACAGCCTCTACACGGCCGACATCACGCGCACCCTGCCCGCCAACGGCACCTTCACCGATGTGCAGCGTCTCGTCTACGAGGCCGTTCGCGAGGCAGCGGATGCCGCGTTCCGGATCGTCAAGCCCGGCATCACGTTCCGCGACGTGCACGCCGAGGCCATGCGGGTCATCGCTCAGAAGACGGCCGAGTGGGGCTTCTTGCCCGTCAGCGCCGACGAGTCGATGCAGCCCGACAACCAGTACCACCGCCGCTACATGGTGCACGGCACTAGCCACCACCTCGGCATCGACGTGCACGACTGCGCGCAGGCCCGCCGCGAGATGTACCACGACGGCATCGTGAAGGAGGGCATGGTGTTCACGATCGAGCCCGGCCTCTACTTCCAGCCCGACGACCTGACTGTGGCACCCGAGTTCCGCGGCATCGGCGTGCGCATCGAGGACGACATCCTCGTGACCGCCGACGGCGCCGAGAATCTGTCGGCCGGCATCCCCCGCACGGCCGACGACGTCGAGGCGTGGATCGCACGCCTCAACGGCTAGCAGGCGTCAACGACTCAGACGCATCAACACGAGAGGCCGACATCCATCACGGATGTCGGCCTCTCGTCGTTTGTGCGCCGCTCGGGCTAGAAGGGCCCCTGGCCCGCCTGCCGGTCGCCTGAACCCTCGGGCTGGCTCAGGATGTTGCGCGCGCGGTTCGCCAGCTCGGGCGCCACGATCACGGTGTAGCTCGTGGCGAGCACCTGCATGACAGATGTGAAGTCCCGGCGACGGCGGTTGAGCGAGTAGGTGACGATGGTGAACATCATGCCGAAGGCCGCACCGATGAGGATGGCCGCGCCGACGAACGCCAGGCTCGACGCCGGGTTGACGATCACGAGCAGCAGGCCGAAGAACAGGCCGAGCCACGCGCCACTCAGGGCACCGCCACCGGCCGCGCGGCCGTAGCTCAGCTTGCCCGTGACGCGCTCGACGCTCTTGAGGCCGTCGCCCACGATCGACAGCTGCTTGACGGGGAAGTCGGCGCCCGCGAGGCGGTCGACCGCCTGCTGCGCGGCCTCGTAGGTCTCGAAGCTCGCCACGGTCTCGCCGCGGGGAATCTGCCCGTCGAATCCGGCTCGACCGCCGGCACGTCCTGGTTGTTGTGTGCTCACCCTCTCATCTTCTCAGACGGTTCTGTGCGGGGCATCCGGCTGCGGGTGGGGCGACTAGATTAGAGGGGTGAGTACCACGAGGATTTTCGTCGCCCGCCTGGCCGGGTGCATCGTGTTCGACCCCGCGGGCGACCGCGTGGGCAAGGTTCGCGACGTCCTGGTGGTCTACCGAAAAAACGACCCGCCCCGTGTGGTCGGCCTGCTCGTCGAGATTCCGGGCAAACGACGCGTGTTCGTGTCCATCGGGCGCGTCACGTCCATCGCATCCGGTCAGATCATCACGACGGGCCTCATCAACGTGCGTCGCTTCGAGCAGCGCGGCGGCGAGGTGCGCGTGATCGCCGAGCTGCTCGGCCGCAAGGTGCTCTTCACCGACAAGCCCGGCGAGGCGACCATCGAAGACGTCGCCATCGAAGAATCGGCGCCCGGTGAATGGGCCGTGAGCCAGTACTTCGTGCGCCAGCCGAAGGCATCGTCGTCGCCGTTCGCCAAGGGTGCCACTTCGTTCGTCACGTGGCGCGAGATCCGCGAGAAGCAGCAGGGCGGCGAGGCCCAGTCGGCCGAACAGCTCATCGCCACCTACAGCGACCTGAAGCCCGCCGACCTCGCCAACACGCTGCTCGACCTGCCGCGCGAGCGCATGATCGAGGTGGCCGAGGAGCTTTCCGACGACCGGCTCGCCGATGCGCTCGAAGAGATGCCCGAAAAAGACCAGGTGCAGATCCTGGGCCAGCTCGACGACGACCGCGCCGCCGACGTGCTCGACCACATGCAGCCGGATGACGCGGCCGACCTCATCGCGCAGTTGCCTGAGGAGCGTGGCGAACACCTGCTCGAGTTGATGGAGCCCGAAGAGGCCGAAGACGTGCGCATGCTTCTGAGCTTCGCACCCGACACCGCCGGTGGCCTCATGACCACCGAGCCCATCATCCTGTCGGCCGATTCGACCGTGGCCGAAGCTCTTGCCATGATCCGTCGCGCCGACCTCGCCCCCGCGCTCGGTGCCGCCGTGTGCATCACGCTGCCGCCGTATGAGCCCCCGACCGGCCGCTTCCTCGGCATGGTGCACTTCCAACGGATGCTGCGCTACCCGCCGCACGAGCGCCTCGGGTCGATCATGGACCAGAGCCTCGACCCGGCGACACCCGAGACGTCGGCCGCCGAAGTGTCGCGCATCCTCGCGAGCTATGACCTCGTGTCGGTGCCCGTGGTCGACGAGAAACACCGCCTCGTCGGGGTGGTGACGATCGACGACGTGCTCGACTATCTGCTGCCGAACGACTGGCGTTCCCACGCCGACGACGATGGCCGCGCCCGCCGCACCCCCGCCGTGAGGAGGAACCTCCGTGGCTAAGATCCGTCGCACCGACAACAGCCGCCTCGATGCGCCCAAGGGCCTGCGCCCCTCGGTGCTGCCCGCCCGCAACCGCGAATCGCGCGACCGCTTCGGCCGCGCCACCGAATGGGTCGCGCGCGCCATGGGCACGCCGTGGTTCCTGCTCATCCTCACGTTCTTCTGCCTCGTGTGGATCGGCTACAACACGTGGGGGCCCGAGAATTTCCGCTTCGACTCGGCGGCGCTCGGCTTCACGGCGCTGACCCTCATCCTGTCGCTGCAGGCCTCTTACGCCGCGCCCCTCATCCTGCTCGCGCAGAACCGTCAGGACGACCGCGACCGGGTGCAGATCGAGCAAGACCGTCAGCGCGCCGAGCGCAACCTCGCCGACACCGAATACCTGGCGCGCGAGGTCGTGGCCCTGCGGCTCGCGATGAAAGACATGGCCTCGAAAGAGTTCATCCGGCAGGAGCTGCGTTCGCTGCTCGAAGAGCTCGAGAAGGATCGACCGGAGCACGAACAGACGGGAACCGCCGGCGATGGCGGGCGCTGACCCTAGCTCCGCCCGGCCCGACGACGCGCTGCCCGACCCCGCCGTGCAGGACTCCCCCGTGGCGGCGCTCATCCGCCGGGCACTCGACGGCGTCATCGACCCCGAGATCCGCAAACCCATCACCGAGCTCGACATGGTGGGCGACATCCGCGTGGGCGCGGCAGGTGAGGCCGATGTGGCGATCAAACTCACGATCGTCGGATGCCCTGCCGCAACGGCCATCGAGCGCGACGTCACCGCGGCCGTCACCGGCGTGCCCGGGGTCACCGATGCCCGTATCGCCGTCGGCGTCATGACCCCCGTCGAACGACGCGCCCTGACCGAGAAGCTGCGCGGAGACGGCGCCCGCCGCGAGATGCCCTTCGGTCCCGGCACGCTCACGCGCGTCATCGCCGTGACGAGCGGCAAGGGCGGTGTGGGCAAGTCGACGCTCACGGCCAACCTGGCAGCCGAACTCGCCTCCCGCGGTCTGCGCGTGGGCGTGGTCGACGCCGATGTGCACGGTTTCAGCATCCCCGGCGTGCTGGGCCTCGTCGACGCCTCGGGTCGGGCCCCTCGCCCCACGCGCGTCGACGACATGATCCTGCCGCCCGTCGCCCACGGCGTGAAGGTCATCTCGATCGGCATGTTCGTCGACGACACCCAGGCCGCCGTCGCGTGGCGCGGACCCATGCTGCACCGCACCATCGGCCAGTTCCTCACCGACGTCTACTTCGGCGACCTCGACGTGCTGCTGCTCGATCTGCCGCCCGGCACGGGTGATGTAGCCATCTCGATCGGGCAATTGCTGCCCAACGCCGAGGTGCTCGTCGTGACCACACCGCAACCGGCCGCCGCGGATGTCGCGGAGCGCAGTGGCGTGGTCGCGCGCCAGACCGGCCAGCGCGTGGTCGGCGTCATCGAGAACATGTCGGGTCTGGCCCAGCCGGACGGCAGCGTGCTGCACCTCTTCGGCGAGGGCGGCGGCGCGCAGGTGGCCGAGCGTCTCGGCGCGTCGGTCGGCTCCCCCGTTCCGCTCCTGGCCCAGGTCCCCCTCAGCGTGGCTCTCCGTGAGGGCGGGGATGCGGGTGCCCCCGTCGTGCTCAGCGACCCGTCCGACCCCGCCAGCGTCGCCATCCGCGCGGCGGCGGATCAGCTACTCGCGGTCGGCCGCGGGTTGGCGGGCCGCAAGCTCGGCTTCAGCACGCGCTAAACCACCTGCGCCGGCTCGGTTGCACGGGGTGCGACCGCGGCGCGCAGCACTCGGCAGCCGAGGTCCCGGGCATCGTTGCTCGTGCGGCTGAGGCGGAGGCGGACACGGAGGGTTTCGCTCTCGCCGCCGAGCAGCCCCGTCCGTCCCGCGCTCTTGATGTCGCCTAGGTAGCTTCGCTGTCGAAGGGTGGCGCTCCCACAGCCTCGCCGCGCTGCAGGCGTCCGACACGGTCGCTGGCGGCAGCCAGGGCCACAGCACGGGGTGCCGCGGAGGCGTTCATGGCCGGCGAGGTGGCGGCGCCGGCATCCGGTGCGCTCAGGCGGGGAGGCGGTGCCGGTGCGTCTTCTTCGAGCAGGGCCTCACGGATGATTCGCCGCGGGTCGTATTGCCGCGGGTCGAGCTTCTGCCAGTCGACGTCGTCGAACTCGGGGCCCATCTCGTCGCGCATGCGATCTTTCGCCCCGCGGGCCATATCGCGAACCGTGCGCACGAGCTTGGCGAACTGTGCGGCGTAGTGCGGCAACCGCTCGGGGCCGAGGATGAAGACGGCAATGACCCCGATGATGAGGAGCTTTTCGAAAGTCAGGCCGAACACAACATCAGACTACCGCGCCGCGCCTCACCGCCGGCCGCGAGTTCCCCCGATATCCTGACGTCAAACATCCCTGGGAGCAACCGTGTCAGAGCAAGATTCGAACTGGAAGTACGCCGACCAGATCGTCAACGAGGCCGAACCGATCGCGCGGGCCCGTCGGCACGCCCTCGAGATGGGTATCGAGCCGATCTCGCCCGCCGTCGGTGCGCAGAGCGCACTGATCGCGGCCGCCACGAATGCCCAGAACATCGTCGAGATCGGCACGGGAACCGGCGTGTCGGGCCTCTGGCTGCTGTCGGCGTCGCCGCGCGCCGTGCTCACCTCGATCGAGGCCGAGACCGAACTGCAGTCGGTGGCCCGCCAGTCGTTCACCGACGCGGGCATCGCGCCCAACCGCGTGCGCCTCATCACGGGCCGCGCGCTCGACGTGCTGCCCCGCATGAACGAGAATTCCTATGACATCGTCTTCGTCGACGGCGACCCCGCGCAGGTGATCGAGAACGTCGAGCACGGCCTGCGCCTCGTTCGCCCCGGCGGAACCGTGCTCGTTCCGCGCGCCCTGTGGCGCGGACGCGTCTCCGACCCCGCCCAGCGCGACGAGGTCACCACGTCGTTCCGCACGCTCGTGCAGGAGATCGCCGCGTCCGACGCCGTCGTGGCCGCCCTCTCCCCCGTTGGCGACGGCCTGCTTCAGCTAACGACGCGCTACTAGCCGCGGGTGCCCGGCGCACGCGAGGCGTTTAACGAACGAAGAGCGGATGCTGAAGCATCCGCCCTTCAATCGTTCGGGTTGATCAAGCTCCGGAGACTACTCCGGCCAGTGCATCGTGCAACTCTTTCGCTTCGGCATCATTCACCGAGACGACGAGTCGGCCCCCACCTTCGAGCGGCACGCGCACAATGATGAGCCGACCCTCCTTAACAGCCTCCATTGGGCCGTCTCCGGTCCTTGGTTTCATCGCTGCCATGCGATCCCCTTTCGTGGCTAAGTACTCCCTATTATCCGGTGTCGAACCGCCCTTTACGAAATCGCGCGCCAGTGAACTACAGGTGTCGAGCGAGTAATGCTCGTTACGGCGGCGTCCAGTCGGCGCCGTTGACGCGCCAGCACCACTCGAGCCAGACCCATTGGCCCGCCACGCTGAGCACGACGAGCGCCACACGGTAGATCTTGTTCTTGGGCATGGCCAGCGCGCCGAGGAGGGGGAACATCGGCGCGAGCAGGCGGAACGTGCTCGACTGCGGGAAGAACACCGCGAGGAGATAGAGCGCGTAGCTTGCCAACCATAGCCGCAGGTCGACGCCCAGGCGCTTCACGAGCGGCGTGAACAGGATAAGCGCGAACGCCAGCACGAGCGCGACGAGGAAGATCGTGCCGTAGACGGGCCCGAACCACCAGTGGAAGCCCTGGATCCACGGAGTGAAGGGCAGCAACTCCTGATAGCCGATGTAGTCGGCGCGCCACGACAGCTCGGTCTGCGTGTACGAATGGATGTCGCCCGTCACGATGCCGGCGATGGCGGGCCAGGCGAATCCGGCCACGAGTGACGCCGCCGTCGCTCCAACAGCCGCCGCGATCTGCCGCGGCGGGAACGGGTCACGGCGACGCGTGAACCAGCGGTAGACCACGTGCAACCCGAGGAACAGGGCGAAAGCCAGCCCCGTCGGCCGCACGAACGACATGACGACCACGACGGGGATGAGCGCGACATACCGCCGCTCGAGCGTGAGATAGAGGGCCAGCGCGATGAAGAAGAGCTGCATCGACTCGGCGTAGCCCACCTGCAGCACGGGCGAGGCGGGTGCGACCGAGAATAGTACGACCGCGAACAGCGACGATCCGTGGCCCTGCACGCGTCGCATGAGCTTGTAGAACAGGAGCGCCGCACCGAACCCGAAGGCAATGGCTACGACGAGGGATGCGGCGTTCCACTCGAGCCCCGTCACGGTCATGAGCCCGCGCACGGTGAAGGGGTACACGGGCATGAACGCCCACGCGTTCTGCTGCACGTGGCCCTCGGCGCTGATCGGCAGCACCGACGGATAGCCCGAGAACGCGACGATGTTGTACCACCGGCTGTCCCACATGGTGGCGAAGGCACCGTAGTCGGGCGAGGCGCCCGTCCACGCGTTCATGAGCTGCCCGCGCGCGAAGCCCATCATAATGACGGTCGTGACGCCGCGCGCGGCCGCGAAGATGAGAAGGACTTGCGCCCACCAGGGCAGGCGCGTCCAGCGTGAGATCACCGAACCGTCCCGGCACCAGGAGCGTCATCGGCACTGGCACCGACTCCGTCATTGGCACTGGCACCGTCACTGGCACCGTCACTGGCACCGGCAGCCCGGGTGTCGTCTGCCGCCTGCAGCCACGACCGCAGCCCGGCCTCGCAGTCGAGGATCTGCTGCACGGACACACGCTCGTCGTCCGCGTGCGCCTTCACCGGGTCGCCGGGTCCGTAGTTGACGGCGGGCACACCGAGGGCCGAGAACCGGGCCACGTCGGTCCACCCGTATTTGGGCTTCGGGGCGCCGCCGACGGCCTCAGCGAAGGCGCGCGCCAGCGGAGCGTCGAGACCCGGCCGAGCACCCTCGGCCCGGTCGACGACCGTGATGTCCCACGCGCCGAACAGCTGCTCGAGGTGCGCGATCGCCTGGTCGGCCGTCTTGTCGGGAGCGAAACGATAGTTGATGTGCACCATGCACTCGTCGGGGATGACGTTGCCCGCGATGCCGCCCGAGATGCCCACGGCGTTCAGGCCCTCGCGGTAGACGAGCGAATCGACCTCGACCTGAGCGGCCTCGTAGCGCGACAGCACGTCGAGCACGGGCCCGGCCGCGTGGATGGCGTTTTCTCCGACCCAGCTGCGGGCCGAATGCGCGCGCGTGCCGAACGTGCGCACCTCGATGCGGATGGTGCCATTGCATCCGCCCTCGATCTGGCTGTTGGAGGGCTCACCCAGAATGGCGAAGTCGGCCTCGAACAGATCGGGGCGCGCCGCCGCGAGGATGCCCAGGCCGTTGAGCTCTGAGGAGACCTCCTCGTTCTCGTACCACATCCATGTAATGTCGACCCGGGGGTCGGTCAGCTCGACCGCGAGCTTCAGCTGCACGGCAACGCCCGACTTCATGTCGACCGTTCCCCGGCCCCATAGAAAGTCGACGCCGTCGATCTGCTCCCAGCGTGTCGGCAGGTTGTCGTTGAGTGGAACCGTGTCGATATGGCCCGCGATGACGACGCGTTCGGCGCGGCCGAGCCGGGTGCGCGCGACGACGTTGTGCCCGATGCGGATGACCTCGAGGTGCGGCAGCCCCGAGACGGCGGCCTCGATGGCGTCGGCGAGAGCGCCCTCGTTGCCCGAGACCGACTCGATGTCGCAGATCTGCCGGGTGATCTCGGGGGTGGACTGGCTGAGGTCGAGCGAGGGCGTGGAGACGTCAGTCATGGCATCAGTTTAGGGTGAAGCCGGACACCGATCCTGGGCGTCACACGCGAACCCGCGTCGGCACCATTCGCTAGCCTGGAGACATGACCAGCGCGCAGACCTCCCCCGCCGACGAGACCGCCCGACCGACATCCGCGTGGGGTTATGGCCTCGCCACCATCGCCGCCGACGGCACCGTGCTCGACACGTGGTTCCCCGAGCCGCAGCTCGGCCGCATTCCCGAGGGCCGCGAGCGATGGATCGCCCCCGCCGAGATCGAGGCGTTGGCCGGCGACGACGCGCGCCGCAACGTGCGCGTCGACATCGTCACGGTCGAGATCGACCTCGATGCAGCCCCCGCGTCCACGCCCGACGCCTACCTGCGCCTGCACCTGCTGTCGCACACGCTCGTGGCGCCCAACACGCTCTCACTCGACGGCATCTTCGGGCACCTGCCCATCGTCGTGTGGACGAATGCGGGCCCCGTGCACCCCGACGACTTCACTCGGCTGCGCCCGGCCCTGCAGCGGGCCGGCATCCACGCCACCGCGATCGACAAGTTCCCGCGCCTCATCGACTACGTCACGCCCCGCGGCGTGCGTATCGCGGATGCCTCGCGCGTGCGTCTGGGCGCGCACCTCGCCCCCGGCACCACCGTCATGCACGAGGGTTTCGTCAACTTCAACGCCGGCACGCTCGGGCAGTCGATGGTCGAGGGCCGCATCTCGCAGGGCGTGGTCGTGGGCAACGGGTCCGACATCGGCGGCGGCGCGTCGATCATGGGCACCCTCTCGGGCGGCGGCACGCAGCGCGTGTCGATCGGGGAGCGCGCGCTGCTCGGCGCCAACTCCGGCATCGGCATCTCGATCGGTGACGACAGCGTGGTCGAGGCGGGTCTCTATGTCACCGCCGGCACCAAGGTCGTCGTGCTCGACGGGCAGAAGAAGGCCGACGGCACGCCGCGCACGGTGAAGGCCGTCGAGCTGTCGGGGGTGGCCGGGCTGCTGTTCCGCCGCAACTCGGTGACGGGCGCCGTCGAGGTACTGCCCCGCACGGGCGCCGGCGTCGTGCTCAACGAGGCGCTGCACGCCTAATCGGCTGATCGACCGGCCGCCCACTCCTGCGCTCGGCGCCGGCATCGCCGGGCCGTAGCGGCAGCAGGTATCCGGCATGCGACACGCGACACACGAGAGCCCCGACCGGTCATCCGGTCGGGGCTCTGTCGCGTTCGGGGCGTTCTACCGCTGGGGCAGGTCGCGCGCACCCGAGCCGATGTACAGCTGCTGCGGGCGGCCGATCTTCGTCTGCGGGTCGGTGTTCATCTCACGCCAGTGCGCCACCCAGCCGGGCAGGCGGCCGATCGCGAAGAGCACCGTGAACATGCGCGTGGGGAACCCCATGGCTTTGTAGATGACACCCGTGTAGAAGTCGACGTTGGGGTAGAGCTTGCGCTCCTTGAAGTAGTCGTCTTCGAGGGCGATCTGCTCGAGCTCTTTCGCGAGGTCGAGCAGCGGGTCGCTGATGCCGAGGGCCTGCAGCACCTCGTCGGCGCTCTCCTTGACGATCTTGGCGCGCGGGTCGTAGTTCTTGTAGACGCGGTGCCCGAAGCCCATGAGCTTCACGCCGTCCTCTTTGTTCTTGACGCGCTCGACGAAGCGCTGAACGCTCTCACCCGAGTCGCGGATCTGCCCGAGCATCTGCAGCACGGCCTCGTTGGCGCCGCCGTGCAGGGGGCCCGAAAGCGCGTTGATGCCCGCCGAGATGGACGCGTAGAGGTTGGCGCCCGTCGACCCGACGAGGCGAACGGTCGACGTGGACGCGTTCTGCTCGTGGTCGGCGTGCAGGATGAGCAGGCGGTCGAGGGCCTTCGAGAGCACGGGGTCGATCTCGTACGGCTCGGCCATGGTGCCGAAGTTCAACTTGAGGAAGTTGTCGACGAAGTTGAGCGAGTTGTCGGGGTAGAGGAACGCCTGGCCCAGCGACTTCTTGTGCGCGTAGGCCGCGATGATCGGCAGCTTGGCGAGCAGGCGGATGGTGGTCAGCTCGACCTGCTCGGGATCGTTCGGGTTGGCGCCGTTCTCGTAGAACGTCGACAGGGCCGACAGGGCGCTCGAGATGACCGACATCGGGTGCGCGGTGTGCGGCAGCGCCGAGAAGAACCGCTTCAGATCTTCGTGCAGCAGCGTGTGGCGGCGGATCTTCTCGTCGAACTCGGCGAGCTGATCGGCGGTGGGAAGCTCACCGTAGATGAGCAACCACGAGACCTCGAGGTAGGTCGAGGAGGAGGCCAGCTGCTCGATCGGATACCCGCGGTAACGCAGGATGCCCTGCTCGCCGTCGATGTAGGTGATCTTCGACTTGGTGGCCGCGGTGTTGACGAACCCGTAGTCGAGAGCCGTGTAGCCCGTCTGCTTGGTGAGGCTCGAGACATCCAGGCTGGATGCGCCGTCTACCGACCGCACGAACGGGAACTCGGCCCGACCCCCCGGATAGGTGAGAAAGGCTTTCTCGGTCTCGTTCGGTGACTGCTGGTCGACGTCGCCCACGGCGCCTCCTTGACTTATGTGGCCTTCAGGATGCTGGCGGCGATCCGGTGGTGACCGTGCATCGCTGCCTTATACAGCCTAGACCGCCCGCGCCCCCACTGCGTCATCGTGCAACGATGCTGGGCATCCCCTGGAGGAAACCTCTAGGCGCTTGCGCTGAGCCGCTCGGCCGCCGCAGCGATGCGCTCGTCGGTGGCCGTGAGCGACAGGCGCACGTGTTCCGGATAGAACTCACCGTAGAAATGACCCGGTCCGGCGAGGATTCCGAGATCGGCCAGTCGCTCGATACTCTGCCAGGCGTCGCGGCCTTCGGTGGCCCACAGGTAGAGGCCGGCCTCGGAGCGGTCGATGCGGAAGCCGGCGCGCTCGAGGGCGGGGCGCAGAATCTCGCGACGCACGCGGTAACGCTCGCGCTGCTCGGCCACGTGCTCGTGGTCGCCCAGGGCCGTGACCATGGCTTGCTGCAACGGCGCGGGCAGCATGAGTCCGGCGTGCTTGCGCACCGTGAGCAGGCGGGCGATGAGCGTGGCGCATCCGGCCACGAAGGCGGCCCGATATCCGGCCAGGTTCGACTGCTTCGAGAGCGAGTAGACCGACAGCACGTTGCGGCGATTGTCGCCGATCACGCGGGGGTCGAGAATCGAGGGGATGGCTTCGACATCCCACGGCGCGTCCCACCCCAGCTCGGCATAGCATTCGTCGCTGACGATGGTGGCGCCCAGCTCGCGCGCACGCTCGACGGCCGCACGCAGCTCCTCGACCGAGAGCACGCGGCCGTCGGGGTTGCCGGGCGAGTTGAGCCACACGAGCTTGGTGTTCGCGGGCCACTCGGCGGGATCGTCAGAGGGGAAGGCCTCGGCCCCGGCCAGCGCGGCCCCGATGGCGTAGGTGGGGTAAGCGGCGCGCGGATGCACGATCACATCGCCTTCGCCCACCCCCAGCATGAAGGGCAGCAGCGCGACGAGCTCTTTGGAGCCGATCGTCGGGAGCACGTTTGCGGGTGTGAGCGTCGAGACACCGCGACGCTCGGCGTACCAGCGCGCGATGGCCTCTTGCAGCGCCGGCGTTCCGGCCGTCGTCGGGTAGGCGTGCGCGTCGGTGGCGTCGGCCAGGGCGTGGCGGATCAGGTCGGGGGTCGCGTCGACCGGCGAACCGATCGAGAGATCGACGATGCCGCCGGGATGCTGTTTGGCCCGGGCGGCGAAGGGAGCCATCTGGTCCCACGGGTAGTCGGGCAGCGGCTGCAGCGCCATGGGCTAGGCCTGGGGAGGCAGCGCGGCGATCACGGGGTGGTCGTATTTGATGACGCCCACCTTGGCGGCTCCGCCGGGCGAGCCGACCTCGTTGAAGAACTCGACGTTGGCCTTGTAGTAATCGGCCCACTGGTCGGGCAGGTCGTCTTCGTAGTAGATGGCCTCGACGGGGCAGACCGGCTCGCACGCACCGCAGTCGACGCATTCGTCGGGGTGGATGTAGAGGGAGCGTTCACCCTCGTAGATGCAGTCGACGGGGCATTCATCGATGCACGCACGGTCTTTAACATCCACACAGGGGAGGGCGATGACGTAGGTCACAGTACTGAGGGTCCCTTCGACGATGACTGATTCAAGTCTAGGCGCTGTCGCGCGGGCCGAACGCCGTGGGGCGCGGCCCGGCGGCGTTCTGACTGAGGTTCTGAGGGGGGCGCTGGCCGGGGTTCTGCGCGGGGCGCGAGGCGCTCTGCCCGAGGTTGCGCGGCCACGAGATCACGACGACCGCGATGAGGGCGGGAACGACCGACCAGACGATGCCCGTGAGGCCCTGCGGAATCAGCACCGACCCGCCCGCGCTGCGGAAGGAGAACAGCACGATCATGCCGACCACGCCCACCGCCGACAACACCGTGGCGACGCGATCTTCGAGCAGCAGGCGCACGCCCACGAAGAGCGCGGCCATGCCGATGAGCCCGAGCACGAGCCCGACGGGCAGGGCGGCGCCGAAGATCGTCACGGTGATCTGGTGCGCGACCGTGCCGACGGTGCCGAAGATGGCGCCGATGACGAGCGCGAGCACCCAGCCGAAGACGCGGCCTCCCGTGGTGACCTCGTCGCCGCTCTGCTCGGCCGTGTCGGCATCCCCCACTTCGCGGGGGCTTTCGAACGCGAACCCCGAAGAACCGGGGGTCTGCGGCGAGGAAGAGGTGGGAGGAAAGGTCACCGGCCGATTGTAGCTGGACAGGATGGGAGTCCCGGGCTAGTGTTCAAGTCGGTAAGGCAAGGCTTACCTCTTCTTACTCCCCCGAGATCGGCCGCTTTCACCGGCGCAGCGTCGACCGTCTCCTGTCTCCACCGAAGGTACCGTGTTCGCGAACTATCTCATCGGGCTCCGCGAGGGCCTCGAAGCCGCACTCATCGTCGGCATCCTCATCGCTTATCTCGTCAAGATCGACCGTCGCGACCTGCTCCCCCGCGTATGGATGGGCATCGGCCTGGCCGTCGCCGTGTCGCTCGGCGTGGGGGCCATCCTCACGTTCGGCGAATACGGTCTGTCGTTCCAGGCGCAGGAGATCATCGGCGGCGGCCTGTCGATCATCGCCGTCGGGTTCGTCACCTGGATGGTGTTCTGGATGGGGCGCACCGCCAAGGACCTCAGCCGCAACCTGCGCTCGGGCATCGATCGCGCGGCAGAAGGCGCCGGCTGGGGCATCGTCTTGCTCGCCCTGCTGAGCGTCGGGCGCGAGGGCCTCGAGACGGCGCTGTTCGTCTGGTCGACCGTCGGCCCCAACGCGAGCGGCACCGAAGCCCTCGTGGGCGCCGTGCTGGGCGTCCTCACCGCCATCGCCCTCGAGGTGCTCATCTACCGCGGGCTCATCAGCATCAACCTCTCGAAGTTCTTCACGTGGACGGGTTACGCGCTCATCGTGGTTGCCGCCGGCGTGCTGGCCTACGGCATCGGCGATCTGCAAGAGGCCGGCGTGCTGCCCGGGCATTCGTCTACCGCCTACGACATCTCGGCCGTCATCCCGCCCACCAGCTGGTACGGCGCGGTGCTCGGCGGCATCGTCAACTTCAACCCGGCACCCACCGTGCTGCAGGTCGTCGGATGGCTGATCTACATGATCGTGACCGTGCCGCTGTTCTGGCGGCTCACGCGCAAGAAGCTCGGCCGCCCGGCCTCGGCACAGGCATCAACGACCCCCTCGACATCCGACCGCGTTTCAGCATCGGCCAACACCCCCGCTCCAGGAGACATCGCATGAGAAAAACTCACCTCGCCCCCGCTTCCGTCGGAAGCGCCCTGACCCTCGCCGTGCTGCTCTCGGGCTGCGTCGCCAACAACCCCGCATCGTCGGCGCTCACGGTCGACATCACGGATGACGGCTGCAACGTCTCGGCCGCCACCGCCGCCTCGGGTGCCGTGAAGTTCACCGCGAGCAACAAGGGCACCCAGGTGAACGAGTTCTACATCCTGGCCGACGACAAGCTGCGCATCGTGGGCGAGAAGGAGAACATCACGCCCGGCGCGACCGTCGACTACGTGGCCCAGCTCTCGCCCGGCACCTACTACACCGAATGCAAGCTCGGCATGGTTGGCGCGGGCATCGGCACCTCGAAGTTCACCGTCACGGGCGACGAGGTCGCGCTCTCGGGCACCGACAAGGAGCAGTCCGACACGGCCGTCACCAACTACGTGGCCTACATCAAAGAGCAGACGGGTGGCCTCGTCACCAACGTCGCTGCCTTCACCGCGGCCTACGTCGCCGGCAACGACGACGAGGCGCGCGCCCTGTTCCCCACGGCCCGCACCAACTACGAGCGCATCGAGCCCACGGCCGAGGCATTCGGCGACCTCGACCCCAAGATCGATTTCCGCGAGCCCATGGCCACCGAGGACGGCATCCCCTTCACGGGCTTCCACCGCATCGAGAAAGACCTCTGGGCGCCCGCGGGCTTCACGCCCAGCACGCCCGCCGAGCGCCAGGAGCTCGCCGACGGCCTGAACGCCAACGTCAAGCAGCTCTTCGACCTCGTGCGCGAGAAGGACTTCACGGTCTCGCTCTCGGACATCTCGAACGGCGCCATCGGCCTGCTCGAAGAGGTCGCCACGTCGAAGATCACGGGCGAAGAGGACGAGTTCAGCCACACCGACCTGTGGGACTTCCAGGCCAACGTCGAGGGCGCCTCGGTGGCCTACGGCAACGTGCGCGACATCGCCGTGTCGAAGGGCGACGACGGCAAGAAGCTCGTCGAGAAGATCGACAAGCAGTTCGACGCGCTGAACAAGCAGCTCGCCGCATACGGCAGCCTCGACGCCGGTTTCGTCACCTACGACCAGCTGAGCACGCAGCAGGTGAAGGAACTGTCCGACGGCATCAACGCGCTGTCCGAGCCGCTCTCGCAGCTCACCCACACGGTTCTCGGAATCGGCGAGTAATCTCGGGCGGGTCCGGCGGCGCACACCGCCCGGCCCGAACACCCCGTCCTACCCGGCCGGCCCTTCCCCAGCCCGCCTCCCCGAAAGAAGACGCCCGTGACGACCCCCGACGACCGGATGCCTGACCACTCCGACCAGCCGCACGCCTCCACTCAGGCCGACCCTGCTGTCTCTGGCGGCGCGTCCGCCGCCTCGGCCTCCTCTGCTGCCACAGCAGCCGCCGGCCACTTCGGCGACCCCGCCACGGATGCTCGGCCGAAGCGCACGCTCTCGCGACGGGGCCTGTTCGGGCTCGCCGGCGCGGCAGCTGGCGGGCTCGTCGTGGGCGGCGCCGGAGCCACCGCTGTGGCCCAAGCAACGGCGTCCGGCACCTCGGGCGCCGCCGACTCCTACGCGTTCTTCGGCGCGAACCAGGCGGGCATCGTCACCCCAGCACAAGACCGGCTGCACTTCGCGGCCTTCGACCTCAGCTCGACGGCGTCGCGTGAGGATGTGATCGAGCTGCTGCAGGACTGGACGCTCGCCGCATCCCGCCTCACCCAGGGCCTCGACGTCAGCGAAGACGGAGCGGTCGGAGGCCCGTCCCTCGCGCCGCCCGACGACACGGGCGAAGCCCTCGGGCTGCCCGCCGCGGGCCTCACCATCACGATCGGGTTCGGCCCCACCCTCTTCACCTCGCGCGACGGCATCGACCGCTTCGGCATCGCCGACAAGAGGCCCGCCGCCCTCGTAGACCTGCCGCACTTCTCAGGCGATACGCTCGACGACGCGCAGTCCGGCGGCGACCTCAGCATCCAGGCGTGCGCCGACGACCCCCAGATCGCCGTACACGCCATCCGCAACCTCTCGCGCATCGCCTTCGGGCGCGCCTCGCTGCGCTGGTCGCAGCTGGGCTTCGGCCGCACGTCGTCGACCTCGACCGCGCAGGCGACGCCCCGCAACCTCTTCGGCTTCAAGGACGGCACGGCCAACATCAAGCTCGAGCAGCCCGAGATCGTCGACGACCAAGTCTGGGCGCAGAAGACCGACGGCGCGAGCTGGATGGCGGGCGGCTCCTACCTCGTCAGTCGCAAGATCCGCATGCTCATCGAGAACTGGGACCGCGTGGCGCTCGTCGAGCAGGAGCGCGTCGTGGGCCGCGACAAGGGCGAGGGCGCACCGCTCTCGGGCGGCACCGAGTTCACCGAGATCGCGCTCGACAAGACCGGGGATGACGGCCGCTCGATCGACACGGCCGCGCACGTTCGCCTCGCACACCCGAGCCAGAACAAAGGCCAGCAGCTGCTGCGCCGCGGCTACAACTTCGTGGACGGCAACGACGAGCTCGGGCGTCTCAACGCCGGACTCTTCTTCATCGCCTACCAGCGCGACCCGCGCACCCAGTTCATCCCGATCCAGCGCCAGCTCTCGCAGAACGACCTCATGAACGAGTACATCAAACACGTCTCGTCGGGCATCTTCGCGGTGCCTCCGGGCGCGCGCAACGCCGACGACTACATCGGCTCGACGCTCTTCGGCTAGTTCGACGTCCGACCGGCGCCATCGTCGGCGCGCGGTTCGTCCTCGCGCAGTTCCCACGGCGTGTCAGCGGCGGGTTCATACTCGACGCGGCCGGCATCCGGGTCGTCCACCGGTTCGGTGGCGCGCCCAAAAGCGTCGATCTCCGCGGCGCGACCCAGTCCCGCTAACGCAGAAGGCTTGCGACCCGTCACGCGAACGAGCGCGGCACGAAAGCGCGTGATGAGTGGCGTGTGGTCGGATTCATCCATCGGGCCCGCCTTTCTCGTACCCGTCACGATAGTCGGGTCGAGGGCACCCGTCGAGGCACGGAGAACCACCCCGATCCGCTGGAGACATCGCGCACGCGTTAACGGCGGATGCCCCGGGCCGTGGGGCTCGGGGCATCCGATGTGGAGCGTTGCTCGTCGTGACGAGTGTTACTCGGACTGCTTCTTCAGGCGCGAGGTGTTGCGCGCGCGGGCCTGAGCGTCGAGCTCGACCTTGCGGATGCGAACGGCCTCGGGCGTGACCTCGACGCACTCGTCTTCGCGAGCGAACTCGAGGCACTCTTCGAGCGACAGCTGACGCGACGGCGTCATCGACTCGAAGGTGTCCGACGTGGACTGACGCATGTTGGTCAGCTTCTTTTCCTTGGTGATGTTGACGTCCATGTCGTCGGCGCGCGAGTTCTCGCCGATGACCATGCCCTCGTAGACCTCTTCGGTCGGGTTGACGAAGAACGTCATGCGCTCCTGCAGGGCGATGATGGCGAACGGCGTGACGACACCCGAACGGTCGGCCACGATGGAGCCGTTGTTGCGGGTGACGATGGCGCCGGCCCACTCGTCGTAGCCGTGCGAGATGGCGTTGGCGATGCCCGTTCCGCGCGTGATCGTGAGGAACTCGGTGCGGAAACCGATGAGGCCACGCGACGGGACGATGAACTCCATGCGCACCCAGCCGGTGCCGTGGTTGGCCATGTTCTCCATGCGACCCTTGCGGGCGGCGAGGAGCTGAGTGATGGCGCCGAGGTATTCTTCGGGGCTGTCGATCGTGAGGTGCTCGTAGGGCTCGTGCACCTTGCCGTCGACGCGCTTCGTGACCACCTGGGGCTTGCCCACGGTGAGCTCGTAGCCTTCGCGACGCATCTGCTCGACGAGGATGGCGAGGGCCAGCTCGCCGCGGCCCTGCACCTCCCACTTGTCGGGGAAGCCGATGTCGAGCACCTTGAGCGAGACGTTACCGACGAGCTCGCGGTCGAGGCGGTCCTTGACCATGCGGGCCGTGAGCTTGTGGCCCTTGACCTTGCCGACGAGCGGCGAGGAGTTGGTGCCGATGGTCATCGAGATGGCCGGGTCGTCGACCGTGATGGTCGGCAGGGGGCGCACGTCGTCGGGGTCGGCGAGGGTCTCACCGATGGTGATGTCGGGGAAACCGGCGACGGCGACGATGTCACCGGGGCCAGCAGACTCGGCCGGGTAGCGGTCGAGGGCCTTGGTGATCATGAGCTCGGTGACGCGCACGTTGTGCACGGAACCGTCGTGCTTCACCCAAGCGACCGTCTGGCCCTTCTTGATGTGACCCTGGAAGATGCGCAGCAGGGCGAGGCGACCGAGGAACGGCGACGCGTCGAGGTTGGTGACGTGTGCCTGCAGCGGGTGCTCGTCGTCGTAGACGGGCGCGGGAATGTGCTCGAGGATGGCCTCGAACAGCGGCTCGAGGTCTTCGTTGTCGGGCAGCTCGCCGTTTTCGGGCTTGTTCTGGCTGGCGGCACCGTTACGGCCCGACGCGTAGACGACGGGGACGTCGAGCACCGTGTCGAGGTCGAGGTCGGGCACGTCGTCGGCCATGTCGGATGCGAGGCCGAGGAGCAGGTCCTGGCTCTCGGAGACGACCTCGTCGATGCGCGCATCGGGGCGGTCGGTCTTGTTGACCAGCAGGATGACGGGCAGCTTGGCCTCGAGCGCCTTGCGGAGCACGAAGCGCGTCTGGGGCAGCGGGCCCTCGGACGCGTCGACCAGCAGCACGACGCCGTCGACCATGGAGAGGCCGCGCTCGACCTCACCACCGAAGTCGGCGTGGCCCGGGGTGTCGATCACGTTGATCGTGATGGGACCCTCGTTGGCGTGCTTGCCGTTGTAGGAGATCGCCGTGTTCTTGGCGAGGATGGTGATGCCCTTTTCGCGCTCCAACTCGTTGGAGTCCATGGCGCGCTCTTCGAGGTGCGCGTGCGCTTCGAAGGAGTTGGTCTGACGGAGCATGGCATCGACCAGGGTGGTCTTGCCGTGGTCGACGTGAGCCACGATGGCTACGTTGCGGAGGTCGTTGCGCGAGGCAAGCGCCATGAAGAGATTCCTTACCGGGTGTGTGCCGCGTGGATTCTCACACGACGAAAGTGGATGGTAGTGCCAGAAGTGGCCCAAAATACCATTCTACTGTACCCGTCCAAATTAACGGCTAGGTACGATGGCGTGACCGCAAGACGCCGAGCCGAGGACATCGTGACCCCTGCACAGAACCCCGACCATTCCGCCGACGAGGCGCCCGCCGCACGCCGATCTGATGACCGTTTTGTGCGCATTCGCGCGCGTTCGTCGTGGTGGATCTGGGGTTTTCTCGCGATTCTGACGTTATTCTTCCTGGGCGATGCCGTGGTGCGCGGCGCGTGGGGTTTCGTGCTGCTGGCGCTGCCCTGGATGGCCCTGGTGCTGTGGGGCACGTGGGTCGTTCTGGTGCGGCCGAGCGTGACCCTGCGGCCCGATCGGCTCGTGGTTCACAACGTTTTCCGGGTGCACGACATTCCCTGGGCCGCCGTGGCGCGCCTCACCGATCGCTTCCAGCTCGTCGTCGAACTCGCGGATGGCCGCACGCTCGTCAGCTGGGGAGCCCCGACGGGTGGTCTCGGCAAGGCGTCCGTCTCGGGCGATGCCGCGGGCGTCACGATCGTGCGCGACAACGCCGAGGCACCGCGCGACGGCCGCCGCACCATGGCCGACCGGCGCGGGCGTTCGGCCTCCACTCCCACCACGCAGTCGGTGGTCGACAAGGTGCGCCGCGCGTGGAACACCAGCACCTCGAAGAAGACGTCCCAATCGGCGTCACGAACTCAGGCGCTGCCCCAGGCCCACGTGGATGCTGTGGCCGTCGGTGTCACAGTCGCCATCGTCGTGTGGTGCGCCATCACGGCGGGCGTCTCGACGCTGCTCTAGTCCCGTCAACGAAAAAGCCGGGCCGCGACGTGATGTCGCGGCCCGGCTTTTTCCGTGTCTCGATGCAGTGCCTGCGGCGTGGCCGCTCACCGATCGAACGGGACTAAATACCGAGCTGGATGCCCGCTCCCGGGATGGCCTCAAGAAGCGCCTTGGTGTACTCCTGCTGCGGGTTCTCGAACACCTCGTCGGTGGTCGCGGCTTCGACGATCTTGCCGGACTGCATGACGGCCACGTTGTCCGCGATCACGCGCACGACCGCGAGGTCGTGGGTGATGAACAGATACGTGAGCTTCAGCTCTTCCTGCAGCTCGGCGAGCAGCTGGAGGATCTGCGCCTGCACGAGCACGTCGAGCGCCGAGACGGCCTCGTCGAGGATGACGATGTCGGGCTTCAGGGCCAGTGCACGCGCGATGGCGATGCGCTGGCGCTGTCCGCCGGATAGCTCGTTCGGGTAGCGCGACACAACCATCTGCGGCAGCGACACCTGGTCGAGCAGCTCCTGCACGCGGGCGCGCTGCGTCTTGCGGTCGCCGACCTTGTGCACGCGCAGCGGCTCGGAGATGATGTTGCCGATCGACTGCAGCGGGTTGAGCGAGCCATACGGGTCCTGGAACACGGGCTGCATGCGGCGACGCAGCGCCAGCAGCTCGCGGCCCTTGAGCCCGTTGATGGTGTCGCCGTCGATGACGATGTTGCCCGATGTGGCCTCTTCGAGCTTCAGCAGCATCTTGGCCACGGTCGACTTGCCCGAACCGGACTCGCCGACGAGAGCCGTGGTGGTGCCACGCTCGACGTTGAAGCTGACCTTGTCGACCGCGGTGAAGTCGATCGACCGGCCGGAGCCCTGACGGATCTTGAACACCTTGGTGACGTCGTCGACCACGATCGCGTTGCCGCGGTGGCCTTCCGCCTTCTGCGCCTCGGCCCGCGACGCCGCCTGGGCGATGAGGTCGAGGTTGCTGTCGGCTTCGGCCCGGTGCTCGATGTCGACGAGGTCGGCACCGGTGGCCTGGATGCGGCGCGACGCCAGGCTGGGCGCTGCGGCCACCAGCCGCTGCGTGTAGGGGTGCAACGGGTTCTGCAGGATCTCGACCGACGGACCCGACTCGACGACCTGACCCTTGTACATCACGACGAGCTGTTCGGCGCGCTCTGCAGCAAGCCCGAGGTCGTGCGTGATGAAGATCACGGCCGTGTTCGAGTCGCGCGTGAGCGTCTCGAGGTGGTCGAGGATGACGCGCTGCACCGTGACGTCGAGAGCCGAGGTGGGCTCGTCGGCGATCAGCAGCTTCGGGTTGGCGGCGAGGCCCATGCCGATGAGCACGCGCTGACGCATGCCGCCCGAGAACTGGTGCGGGTACTGCTTGAGGCGGCGCTCGGCATCCGAGAGACCGGCCTCTTTCAGCACCTCGATGGCGCGCTTCTTGACGTCTTTGCGGCCCTTGGCGATGCCGTTGGCGCGAACCGCTTCTTCGACCTGGAAGCCGATGTTCCACACCGGGTTGAGGTTCGACATCGGGTCTTGCGGCACGAAACCGATCTGGCTTCCGCGGATGTCTTCCATCTTCTTCTCGGAGACCTTGGTGAGGTCGACACCGTCGAAGAAGATCTCGCCGCCCGTGATCTTGCCGCTGCCGGGGAGCAGGTTGATGATGGCCGAGGCCGTCGTCGACTTGCCCGAGCCGGATTCGCCGACGATCGCGAGGGTCTGGCCCGCGTTGAGCGTGAGGTTCGCGCTGCGGACAGCCTTCACCTCACCGTCTTGCGTGCGGAACGAGACGTCGAGGTTCTTGATCTGGAGGAGTGGTTCGGTCATCGCAGTGCCCTCGCCTTCGGGTCGAGTGCGTCGCGGACGGTCTCACCGAGCATGATGAAGGCGAGAACCGTGAGCGACAGAGCGAGTGACGGGTAGATCAGCACCTGGGGAGCCTGACGCAGAGTGGTCTGGGCCTGGCCGATGTCGTTACCCCAGGACATGACGCTCGAGGGCAGTCCGACACCCAGGAAGGACAGCGTCGCCTCGGCGACGATGGCCGACGCCAGCGAGATCGTGGTGATGACGATGACGGGTGCGATCGAGTTGGGCAGCACGTGCTTCCACAGGATGTTGAAGCGCTTGACGCCGATGGCCGTTGCGGCCGTGACGTAGTCGGCGTTCTTCACCCGCAGGATCTCCGACCGGAGCACACGGGCCGTCGCCGGCCAGGCGAAGATTCCGATGGCGAGCGAGATCACCCACACGTTGCGGTTCGAGGAGAAGACCGACATGATCACGACGGCCGCGAGGATGTAAGGGATCGAGAAGAAGATGTCACCGGCGCGCGAGAGGATCGCGTCGATCCATCCACCGTAGAAACCGGCGAACGCACCGAACAGGATGCCGAGCGTGAACACCAGCACGGTCACGATGATGCCGACCGAAAGCGACGTCGACGTGCCGTAGATGATGCGCGCGAACACGTCGCAACCCTGGCGCGTGAAGCCCAGGATGTGGCCCTCGGTGGGGCCCGCGTTGCTCCGCGACAGCTCGCAGTTGTCGTTCGGCGCGGTCTGCGTGAACAGTCCGGGGAACAGAGCGACGACCACGACGAGCAGGATGATGACGGACGAGATCCAGAACATCGGGCGGCCCCGCAGATCGCGCCAGGCGTCGATCCAGAGGTTGGACGGCTTGCCGTCGGTTTTGACGGAGTCGATGGCGACGAGAGGGGTCTCCTCGAGCGGCGCGACGAAGTGCCCGGGTGAGGGCTTCTGTGTGCTATTTGGCATAACGGATCCTTGGGTCGAGCACTGCGTAGAGCAGATCGACTAAGAGGTTGACGACCAGGTAGATCAGGACCATGACGGTGACGAAGGACACGACGGTGGGTCCTTCACCCTTCAGGATGGCCTGGTAGAGCGTGCGACCGACACCGGGCACGTTGAAGATGCCCTCGGTGACGGTGGCGCCCACCAGCAGAACACCGAAGTCGGTACCCAGGTAGGTGACGACGGGGATCAGGGAGTTGCGCAGGATGTGCACGGGGACGATGCGCTTCGACGAGAGACCCTTGCTGTACGCGGTGCGCACGAAGTCGAGGTTCTTGGTCTCGATGACCGAGGAGCGCGTCAGGCGCACGATCTGGGCGAAGCTGATGCTCGCCAGCACGAGGGCCGGGAGTATCAGGTCTTGTATGGGTGCACCCGCGCCGACGGTCGGCCGGAACCATCCGAGCGCGATGCCCAGGAAGTACTGGCCCAGGAACGCCGTGACGAAGATCGGCAGCGAGATGAGGATCAGGCTGACGACGAGCGCGCTCGCGTCGAAGATGCCGCCCTTGCGGATTCCCGAGACGAGGCCGATCAGGATGCCGGCGATCATCTCGAACAGGAGGGCGAGGATGGCGAGGCGGATGGTGACCGGGAAGGTCTGCGCCAGGATCTCGGTGACCGGCTGACCGGAGTAAGAGACGCCGAAGTCGAAGCGGAAGATGCCGCCGAGGTAGTAGAGGTACTGAACGAAGAACGGTTCGTTCAAGTGGTATTGCTCACGCAGCTGCTCGAGCAGCGCGGGGTTGGGGGTCTTGTCGCCGAAGAGCGCCAACAGCGGGTCTCCGGGCATGGCGAAGACCATGAAATAAATCAAGAACGTTGTTCCCAGCAAGACTGGGATCGCCTGCAGGAGGCGGAACAGGATATATCGGGCCATATCCTAGCTCGCCGTTCCTTGGTGCTTACTCATGTGAAGTTGAACCTATCTTTGAGGGCGATTGCGCCGCTGGTGGCGGACGCGTCGTGGGGCGGCAGCGGGTAAGCTGCCGCCCCACATCGCTAGCTGGTGGAACGTGACGGTCAAACCGTCAGACTACTACTAGCCCTTGGTCACGTCATAGTAGAGCGGAACGGAGTTCCAGCCGAACTTGACGTTGTCGACATCCTCGCCGTAGCCACCGTTGACGTTGGCGTACCAGAGGGGGATGACGGGCAGGTCTTCCATGAGGATCGCCTGAGCGTCCTGGAAGTCCTTGTTGGCGGCCTCTTCAGAGGTTTCGCCCTGGCCCTTCTTCAGCAGCGCGTCGAACTCGGGGTTCGAGTAGTCACCGTCGTTGGAGCCGGCGTTGGTTGCGTACAGCGGGCCGAGGAAGTTGAACAGACCCGGGTAGTCGGCCTGCCATCCGGTGCGGAACGCGGTCTTGATGGTGCGGTCGGTGATCGCGGTGCGGACCTCGGCGAAGGTCGGCGAGGGAGCGCCGGACGCGTCGATCTTGAGCGTGTTCTTCAGCTGGTTCGACACGGCGTCGACCCAACCCTGGTGTCCACCGTCAGCGTTGTACGCGATCTGGAAGGTGCCGGTCCACGGGGAGATGGCGTCGGCCTGGTCCCAGAGTTCCTTGGCCTTCTTGGCGTCGAACGTGAGGACCTCGTTGCCCTTGATGTCTTCGGAGAAGCCATCGATGACCGGGGACGTGAAGTCCTTGGCCGGGGTGCGGGTGTCCTGGAAGATGACCTTGGTGATCTCGTCGCGGTTGATGGCCATGGAGATGGCCTGGCGACGCAGCTTGCCCTCTTCACCCGAGAAGTGCTCGAGGCGCTCCGGGATGGCGAAGGACTGGAAGATGGCCGCAGCCTGGTTGACGGCACGGTCGCCCAGGTCGCTCTCGTAGGAACCGAAAGCGGAGTCCGGGATGGCGTCGAGGATGTCGAGGTTGCCGGCGATGAGGTCGGAGTACGCGGCGTCCTGCTGAGCGTAGAACGTGATGGTGAGACCACCGTTCTTCACCTCGCGTCCACCCTTGTAGTCGTCGTTCTTCACGAGGGCGATGGACTCGTCGTGCTTCCACGCGCCTTCGCCGTCGAGCTTGTACGGGCCGTTGCCGATCGGGTTCTGGCCGAAGGCGTCGATGTCTTCGAACGCAGCCTTGGGCAGCGGGTAGAAGGCCGAGTAGCCGAGGCGCAGCGGGAAGTCAGCCGTGGGCTGCTTCAGCGTGACCGTGAAGGTGGTGTCGTCGACGACCTTGAGGCCGGACAGCGTGGCGACGTTCTCGTCGTAGCTGAAGCCTTCGATGTCTTCGAAGAAGTAGCTCGAGAGCTGCTTGTTGTCGAGGGCGGCGCCGTAGTTCCAGGCGTCGACGAAGTTCTGGGCGGTGACGTCTTCACCGTTGGTGAAGGTGTTGCCTTCCTTCAACTTGATGGTGAAGGTCTGCGAGTCGTCGGTGTCGATCGACTCAGCCATGTCGTTGACCGGCTTGCCATCGGCGTCGTAGTAGACGAGGCCCGCGAAGATCGCGTCCAGGATCTTGCCGCCGCCAACTTCGTTGGTGTTGGTGGGGATGAGCGGGTTCTGGGGCTCGCTGCCGTTGGTGGTGATGATCGCGGATGCGTTGGCCGACGGCTTGCTGTCGGTTGTGCCTCCACCGGAGCAGCCGGTCAGGGTCAAAGCCCCTGCTGCGACCAGCGCCACGGCCGTCAGGCCGATGCGGTTGATTCTCAATGTTCCTCCTGTGCAATGGATGCAACGCCGGACAGAGTTATGCCCTGGCTGGCGTGCTGGATAAGAATGACGATAAGTAGCGGCTCTCGAATTTCCAAACGCAAGCTGCGAATCGTTACACACCGGAAACGCGATTGCCGGAATTTTGCACGTTGCGCACAAAATGTGCGGCGTACCGACATCCACCACACAGAAAGAGCGGGGCTCGCAATGATGAACAGCGAAGCGAGGGAGAATCTGCCTCCCGTTCACCCCGCGGCTACCGGGCGACACAGGCTTTTCGAGGGGCGTGCGGCCCTGCCCGGAGAGCGAGCGCGGGTGTGGTGGGAGATCGCGATCGTGCTGGGCTTGTCGCTCGGGGCATCCGCTGTGTATTCGATCGTGTCGCTGCTGTCGATCGTGACGGCCGGCAAGACGTTGGCGGGGTCGAGCACATCGCTCAACAGCAGTCAGTCGCCCCGAGAATGGCTCGACTTCACCTACCAATTCCTGTCGCTGTTCTTCGCGCTCGTGCCCGTGGCGCTGGCGCTGTATCTGCTCTGGCGGCCCGGTCGCAGCGCTTTTCGGCGCGTGGGACTCGACCTCACCCAGCCCGGGCGCGATCTCGGGCGCGGCCTGCTGCTGCTCGCCGTGATCGGGGTGCCGGGCATCGCGTTCTATGCGGTGGGGCGGATGCTGGGGCTCACCGTGGCCGTGAACGCCGCACCCCTCGAGGGCTACTGGTGGACCATCCCGATGCTCATCTTCTCGGCCATTCGCGCGGGGCTGCAGGAGGAGGTCATCGTGGTGGCCTACCTGTTCGAGAAGCTGCGGCAGCTGGGGTGGAACACGTGGTCGATCATCCTGTCGACGAGCCTGTTGCGCGGCAGCTATCACCTGTATCAGGGCGTCGGGCCGTTCGTCGGCAACGTCGTGATGGGCGTGGTTTTCGGGTGGTGCTACCAGCGCTGGGGACGCGTGATGCCGCTCGTGGTGGCGCACGCGATCATCGACATCGTGTCGTTCGTGGGGTATCCGTTGGCCGCGGCGTGGTGGCCCGGCATCTTCACCGTCGGGTCGTGACGGCGGGGTCGTTCGCGTGAGCGGATGAGCAGGAAACGGCGAAGGGCCGCTCATCCGTGGGGATGGGCGGCCCTTCGTGTCGCGGAGACGGAAACCGTTAGGCGAAGGCCTCGGGCGGCGGGCAGGAGCACACGAGGTTGCGGTCGCCGAACGCCTGGTCGATGCGTCGAACCGGCGGCCAGTATTTGCCGCGGATGAGCGTGGACACGGGGTAGACGGCATCCTCACGCGTGTAGGCGTGCTGCCACTCGCCCTCGATCACCGAACGCGCGGTGTGCGGGGCGTTGACGAGCGGGTTGTCGTCGGCCGGCCACTCCCCCGCGGCGACCTTGTCGGCCTCCTGCTTGATGGCGATCATGGCGTCGATGAAGCGGTCGATCTCGGCCAGGTCTTCGCTCTCGGTGGGCTCGACCATGAGCGTGCCCGCGACGGGGAACGACATGGTGGGCGCGTGGAAGCCGTAGTCGACGAGACGCTTGGCCACGTCGTCGTTGCTGATGCCCGTTGCCTCTTTGAGAGGGCGCAGGTCGAGGATGCACTCGTGCGCCACGAGGCCCGCGTCACCCGCGTAGAGCACCGGATAATGCGGGGCCAGGCGCGCTGCGACGTAGTTGGCGGCCAGGACCGCTGCCCCCGTCGCCTGCGTCAGGCCCTCGAGGCCCATCATGCGCACGTAGGCCCACGAGATCGGCATGATGCTCGACGAACCGAAGGGCGCGGCCGAGACCGCTCCCCCGTCGTGCGTGTAGCCCGAGTGCTCGTTGCGCTGCGCGAACGGGTGGCCCGGCAGGAACGGCGCGAGGTGCGCCTTGGCCGCGACGGGACCGACACCGGGGCCGCCGCCACCGTGCGGGATGCAGAACGTCTTGTGCAGGTTGAGGTGCGAGACGTCTCCGCCGAACGATCCGAACTTGGCATAGCCGAGCAGGGCGTTGAGGTTGGCGCCGTCGACGTAGACCTGACCGCCCGCGTCGTGCACGGCATCCGTGATCGCCTGGATCTCGTGCTCGTAGACGCCGTGGGTGGACGGGTAGGTGACCATGAGCGCGGCCAGCGTGTCGGCGTGCTCGGCGATCTTGGCGCGCAGGTCGTCGAGGTCGACATTGCCGAGCTCGTCGCAGGCCACGACGACCACGCGCATGCCGGCGAGCACGGCCGAGGCCGCGTTGGTGCCGTGCGCGCTCTGCGGGATGAGGCAGACCGTGCGGGCCTCGTCGCCGCGGGACAGGTGGTAGCCGCGGATGGCGAGCAGGCCCGCCAATTCGCCCTGGCTGCCCGCGTTGGGCTGCAGGGAGACCGTGTCGTAGCCCGTGAGCTCGGCGAGCCAGTCCTCGAGCTGCGCGATGAGCTTGAGGCTGCCCTCGACCTGCGCCTCGGGGGCGAAGGGGTGCAGGCCCGCGAACTCGGGCCAGGAGACGGCTTCCATCTCGGTGGCCGCGTTGAGCTTCATGGTGCAGGAGCCCAGCGGGATCATGCCGCGGTCGAGCGCATAGTCGCGGTCGGCCAGCGTCTTGAGGTAGCGCATCATGGCGGTCTCGGAGTGGTGCGCGTTGAAGACCTGGTGCGTGAGGAAGGGCGTGGCGCGCAGGAGGGCCTCGGGCACGCGGGCCGGGCGCGGGACGAACGCGTAGTGCATGCCGCCTGCGTCACGCACGGCGAGGACCACGGCGAGGACGTCGTCGAGCGTGGTGGTCTCGTCGACCGAGACCTGCACGACCGTGTCGCCGGCCTTCCAGAGGTTGATGCCGGCCGCTCGGGCTCGTTCGATGACCCCGTCCGCTCCGTTCGGCACGCGGATCTGAACCGTGTCGAAGAAGTCGGCGTGCACGGTCTCGAAGCCCTCGGCCTCGAGGAGCGACGCGAGCGTGGCCGCCCACGTGCCGACCTCGTTCGCGATCCGCTTGATGCCATCCGGGCCGTGGTAGACCGCATACATCCCGGCCATGACGGCCAGCAGAACCTGAGCGGTGCACACGTTGGACGTGGCCTTCTCGCGGCGGATGTGCTGTTCGCGCGCCTGCAGGCTGAGGCGGTAGGCGGGGTGGCCGTCGGCATCCTTCGAGACACCGACGAGGCGGCCGGGCAGCTGACGCTCGAGGCCCGAGCGCACCGCGAGGTAGCCCGCGTGGGGTCCGCCGAAGCCGAGCGGCACGCCGAAGCGTTGCGTGGTGCCCGCGGCGACGTCGGCGCCCATCTGACCGGGCGAGGTGATGAGGGCGAGGGCCAGCAGATCGGCCGCGACGACCGTGAGGGCACCCGTGGCCTTGACGGCCGAGATGACCTCGGTCGGGTCCCAGATGAGACCGGATGCGCCGGGGTACTGGATGAAGGCGCCGAACGCCTCGGGCAGGCTCTCGTCGCCCGCCGCGCGCTCGTCGGATGCCAACCACGCGGGGAAGTCGACCTCGACGATCTCGATACCCGTCGCCTCGGCGCGGCTGTCGAGCAGCGCGCGTGTCTGGGGCAACGCATCCGCGTCGACCAGGAACACATTGGAGCGGGACTTGGAGGCGCGGCGCGTGAGCAGCATGCCCTCGACGACGGCCGTGCCCTCGTCGAGCATGGACGCGTTGGCTGTGTCGAGCCCCGTGAGGTCGGTGACCATGGTCTGGAAGTTGATGAGTGCCTCGAGCCGGCCCTGGCTGATCTCGGGCTGGTACGGCGTGTAGGCCGTGTACCACGAGGGGTTCTCGAGAACGTTGCGCTTGATCACGGCGGGCGTGATGGTGTCGTAGTAGCCCAGGCCGATCATCGAGCGCGCGACCTGGTTCTGGTCGGCCAGCGCGCGCAGTTCGGCGAGCGCCTCACGTTCGGAGGCCGGCTTGCCCAGGATGTCGTTGAGAGGGCGTTCACCCTCGGGCACCTGGATGGAGGCGGGGACGGCCGCGCGCACGAGGGCGTCGACGCTGTCGTAGCCGAGCGCGTCGAGCATGTGCTTCTGCTCGGCGGAACCCGTTCCGATGTGACGGGTGCTGAAACGCTCCGCCATTACTCGCCGACCAATGCGCGGTACTCGTCGTAGCCGAGCAGGCCGTCGGGCAGCGCCTCGAAGCGCACCTTGATGAGCCAGCCGTCGCCGTAGGGGTCGGTGTTGACGAGCTCGGGGGCGTCGACGACCTGGTCGTTGACCTCGGTGACGACACCGTCGACGGGCGCGAAGAGTTCGCCGACCGATTTGGTCGATTCGACCTCGCCGACGACCTTGCCGCTGGCCACGTCGCTGTCGACGTCGGGCAGGTCGACGAAGACGACGTCACCGAGCTTCTCGGCGGCGTAGTCGGTGATTCCCACGGTGGCGATGTCGCCCTCGACGAGAAGCCATTCGTGTTCGGGCGTGTACTTGAGGGCGGTCTTGTCGGCCATGATCAGTTCTTCTTCCGTGAGTAAAAGGGCAGGTCGGTGACGGTGACGGGAATGCGGGTGCCGCGCACGTCGACGGCGAGTTGCGTGCCGGTGCGGGCCGATCGGGGGGCCACGTAGGCCATGGCGATGGGATGTCCGAGCGTCGGCGACAGGGCGCCCGACGTGATCTCGCCCACGGGTTCGGTGGGTTCGGCGCCCTCATCGGTCGCCCGGGCGAACACGGAGTAGCCGGCACGCGGGGCACGGCGCCCCTCGGCGACGAGCCCGACGAGGACGTAAGCCTCGGCATCCGGGCCCTCTTCGCTGGCGGCGCGACCGACGAAGTCGCCGGGCTTCGAGAGGTCGACGACGCGACCGAGGCCGGCCTGCGCGGGGAACGCACCCTCGCCGAGCTCGTGGCCGTAGAGGGGCATGCCGGCTTCGAGGCGCAGCGTGTCGCGGCTGGCGAGACCCGCGGGCACGAGGCCGAGCGGGGTGCCCGCGTCGGTGAGCGCCTGCCAGAGGGCGGGGGCGACATCCGGGGCGACATAGATCTCGAAACCGTCTTCGCCCGTGTAACCCGTGCGCGCGATGAGCACGGGGTGCTGGTCGAAGGTGCCCGCGACGGAGCGGTAGTAGCGCAGCTCGCCCAGGACGTCGAGCGAGTCGCGGCCGTCGCGGTCGCCGCCGTCGATCGCGAGGCCCTGCGTGACGCTCAGGATCTCGAGCGACTTGGGGCCCTGCACGGCGACGAGGGCCATCTGGTCGGACTCGTCGAAGGTCTCGACGTCGAACGGGGCCGTGCGCGACTGGAGTTCGCCGGCCACACGGTGCGCGTTGGAAGCGTTGGCGACGACGAGGTAGCGGTCTTCGCCCGTGCGGTAGACGATGAGGTCGTCGATGACCCCGCCGTGGCGCGCGAGGAGAAGCGAGTATTTGGCCTGGCCCACGGCGATGCGGGACAACGTGCCGGCGAGGGCGTAGTCGAGGGCTTCTCCGGCCTCGGGGCCGAGAACCAGGATCTCGCCCATGTGCGACAGGTCGAAGAGGCCGGCGGCCGTGCGCACGGCGTGGTGTTCGGCCAGGTCGCTCGAGTAGCGCACGGGCATTTGCCAGCCCGCGAAGTCGGTGAAACTCGCGCCGAGCGCCTCGTGCACGGCGTGCAGGGGGCTGTAGCGGATGCCGTCGGCGTGCGCGTCTTGAGCGGCCAGCTCGTCGATCGGCACGGCCGTGGGCACGGCGTCGGGCACGTTGCCGACGTCGGTGCGTTCGCCCGTGGGCTGCGCGGCGGGGTTGTTGTCGTGGGACATCGGAGTTCTCCATTCACTGCATGCAGTGGCACGGCGCACGGGTGCGCGTTCTGCCCACACGCGTGTGCGGGCTGGGAACTCCCCCTCTGTCATGGGCCTGAGAGCTTCGCGCGACCAGCTCGTGGTCGTGCTTTCACCGTGGGCGAGGCTCGTGCGGCGGCACCGGGGCGAATCCGTGGCGGATTCGCGGGCGCGTCGCGCGTCCTGCTTTTCAGAGTGGCCAGTTCGATGCGGTACAGAACCTGAGAGATTGGCGGGGAGGCTTGCTCCTTCGGTGCTCGGCGAACCGAGCTCTCCCGCATCGCGTGTGCGGCCCACTATTCAATTGACGGCTCTCAGCCTAGCGGGTGGCTGCGTGGCTTGAGCGGGGGTTTTGAAACGTCCTCGAAATACGGTGCGTTTCCGGTTTGAGTCACCCTGACTATAAGATGGCTCCAGCGAGTTCGGGTCACGGTGACTTTTACTCGGATGCTCGAGCTACACCACTCGACTGGAGCCCTCATGCGCCCTGACGACGATGCCGTCACGCTGGCCGTGTCGACCGTGATCTGTGCGCTCCGGCCCGATCCCGAGACGGGGGTGGCGGGCGTGTGGATTCCGCTGGTCCGTCGCATTCGCGAGCCCTATCTCGGGCTGTGGGCCTTGCCGGGCGGGCCGTTGCAGAAAAGCGAGCCGCTCGAGACATCCGCGAGCCGCACGCTGGCCGAGACCACGGGGCTGACGCCGCAATACCTCGAGCAGCTCTATGCCTTCGGCGACCCCGACCGCTCCCCCGGGCCGCGCGTCGTATCGATCGTCTACTGGGCCCTCGTGAAGAACGACGAGGCCGAGCGCGCCGCCGAGAGCGAGAACGTGCGCTGGTTTGCGGCCGATCGGCTGCCCGAGTTGGCGTTCGACCACAACGAGATCGTCGAATATGCCCTGTGGCGACTGCGCAACAAGATGGGCTATAGCCGCATCGCGCACGCCTTTGTCGGAGAGACCTTCACGATTGCTCAGCTGCGCGAAGTGTACGAGGCCGTGCTCGGCAAGGCGCTCGACCCGGCCAACTTCCGGCGGCAGCTCGAGTCGTCGGGCACCATCGTGGCCACCGAGCACCGGCTCACGGGAACGCGGCACCGGCCGCCGCGGCTGTATCGGTATGCGCCGCCGCCGACGTTTTCGCCGAGCACCGCCTCGGGTGTGGATGACGACTCCTCCGCCGCGAAGCTTTCCCCACGCGCGCAGCCCAGGCCCGCCTCGCCGTCGTCGCCGTCCTCGCCTTCCTCCCCTGCCCTCGCTCTTTCCCCCACGGAGACCCGCCCGGGTGTTCCGCCGCTCGAACCCGGAGATGCCTCGTGAACACCCCAGCGTCAACACTCGCCGCCTCGGTCGACTACACCATCCAGCTCATCGAGAAGGGCGCTCAGGACGGCGCCACCTGCACGCCCGACCTCGTGCAGGCGCCCTGGAACTTCGACGGCGGCGCGCCCTCCTACGGCCCCGGCGCGTCGATGGGCGACGTCATCCCCGTGAACACGCCGCGCCAGGGCCAGCTGCCGCAGGTCTACCGCGACGCCTCGCCCGCCGAACTGCACGCGCGCATCATGCGGGCCAAACAGATGCTGGGCGACAAACTCGTGATCCTCGGGCACTTCTACCAGCGGGACGAAGTCATCCAATATGCGGATTATGTGGGCGACTCGTTCCAGCTCGCCAACGCCGCCAAAGCGCGTCAGGATGCCGAGGCCATCGTCTTCTGCGGCGTGCACTTCATGGCCGAGACCGCCGATCTGCTCTCGCGGGAGAACCAGGCCGTCATCCTTCCGAACCTCGCGGCCGGGTGCTCGATGGCCGATATGGCGAATATCGACCAGGTCGAGGAGTGCTGGGAGCAGCTGATGGAGCTGTACGGCGAGGAGGTCGACGAGGATGGTCGGGCTCAGATCATCCCGGTCACCTATATGAACTCGTCGGCTGCGCTCAAGGGATTCTGCGGGCGCAACGGCGGCATCGTGTGCACGTCGTCCAACGCCGAGACGGTGCTCGAGTGGGCGTTCGAGCGCGGCAAGCGCGTGCTGTTCTTCCCCGACCAGCACCTCGGGCGCAACACCGCCAAGGCCATGGGCGTTCCGCTGTCGCGCATGCCCATGTGGAACCCGAACCGTCCCCTCGGCGGCAACACGGCCGACGAGGTGCTCGACGCGCAGGTGCTCTTGTGGCACGGCTTCTGCTCGGTGCACAAGCGCTTCACGGTGGCTCAGATCGAGCAGGCGCGCGCCGACTACCCCGACGTGCGCGTGATCGTGCACCCCGAATGCCCCATGCCCGTCGTCGACGCGGCCGACGAGTACGGTTCGACCGACTACATCACCAAGGCCATCGCGGCGGCCCCCGCCGGCAGCACGTTCGCCATCGGCACCGAGATCAACCTCGTGCAGCGCCTTGCGGCCGAGTATCCGCAGCACACAATCTTCTGCCTCGACAGCGTCGTGTGCCCGTGCAGCACCATGTATCGCATTCACCCGGGATATATGGCCTGGGTGCTCGATGGGCTGCTCGACGGGCAGGTCATCAACCAGATCACGGTGTCGGATGATGTGGCCGTGCCGGCGCGTGTGGCGCTCGAGCGGATGTTGGCGGCGAAGCCTCCCGTTGCGGGTGGGGGTGGCGCTGTGGGTGGTGCTGGTGCGGGTGCCGCCGCGGACGTGACGAACCGGGGCTGATCGTGAACCGTGGAGAGCGCGGGCTCGCCGGAGACTCGGCGGGTGCGCGGCGGCGCGAGGTTCTCGTCGTCGGGTCGGGCATCGCCGGGCTCGTGGCCGCGTTGAGCGCCGTGTCGGGGCCCGAGCCCGTGCGGCCGAACGTCACCATCGTGACCAAGGGCGCGATCGACGAGTCGAACACGCGCTATGCCCAGGGCGGCATCGCGGCGGCGTGGTTCCCGGATGATTCGGCTGCGGCTCATGCCTCAGACACGGTGCGTGCGGGGGCCGGTCTCGCGGACGCCGCGGCCGTCGATGTCTTGACCGGCGAAGGCGCGGGTGCGATCGACGCGCTCATCGGCTGGGGCGTCAGGTTCGATCGCGACACAGCGGGTCACGGCAGCAGCGACCGCGGCGTCAGCGAGGGTGAGGCAACGTATGCCCGCGGGCTCGAGGCGGCTCACTCGGTGGCACGCGTGTTGCACGCCGGCGGCGATCGAACGGGTGCCGAGATCGAGCGGGCGCTGGTTGCGGATGTGCGCGCGGGCGGAATTCGCGTCATCGAAAACGCGGTCCTCGTGGATGTCGTCATGGACTCGAGTTCCGCGGCCGGCTCGCGCGTTGCTCGGGTCGCCGGGGTCTCGATCCTGCGCGACGCGACTCAACCGCGTCGCGATGTCATCGGTTCGGACCGCGCCGGTGGAACGAGCAACCGAGCCGTGGATGAAACAGGACGCCCGAGCCATCCCAGCGACGCACTCAAAGACGCGAGTGCTGACGGCTCGCTCGAGTTTCTCCCGGCCGACGATGTCGTCATTGCGACGGGTGGAGCCGGTCAGCTGTTCGCCCACACGACCAACCCCGGCGTGGCGACGGGCGACGGCGTGGCCGCGGCGTGGCGCGCGGGGGCCGAGGTTGCCGATCTCGAGTTCGTGCAATTCCATCCGACGACGCTCGATGCGCCCGGAAACTTTCTCATCTCTGAAGCGGTGCGCGGCGAAGGGGCCGTCCTGCTCGGCGCGGACGGCGACCGGTTCATGACGCGCGTGCACGACGACGCCGAGCTCGCACCCCGCGACATCGTGGCCCGGGCGATCGCCGCCCAGATGGCGCGGCAGGGTGGCGCACCCGTCCTGCTCGACGCGACCGCCCTGGGCGCCGAGTTCCTCGCCCGACGTTTCCCCGGCATCGACCGCGCCACGCGCGCGCTCGGCTTCGACTGGGCTCAGCAGCCCCTGCCGATCACGCCGGCCGCGCACTACTCGATGGGCGGAATCGTCACCGACCTCGACGGGCGCACCAACGTGCCCGGGCTGTGGGCCGTCGGCGAGGCGGCGCGCACGGGTGTGCACGGCGCGAACCGTCTCGCCTCCAACTCGTTGCTCGAAGGCGCGGTCTTCGGCCTGCGGGTCGGGCGGATGCTGGGTGAGCCCGTCTCGGGGCCGGCGGCCTCCCCGCGAGCATCCGAAGCGACGACTCGTGCCGCCGGACAATCCGCAGTGCCCGGACAGGACCTCGCAGATAACGGTGTCGCGGCGATCGACCAGGCAGCTGCGCTCGACAGGCCCACAATTTTCGACCGCGCCGCGCTGCAACGGATCATGTGGGAACGGGTAGGACTGTTGCGCGACGAAGCCGGTTTGCTCGCGGCATCCGCAGACCTCGATCGGATGATCGCGCCCGTCGCCCTCGACCGACGCAGCGTCGAAGATCGCAACCTGCTCGACCTGGCGCGACTCACGGTCGCTGCGGCGCTCGCCCGCACAGAGTCGCGAGGGGCGCATTCGCGGAGCGACATCTCCGAGACCCGGCCCGGGATGGCGCGACCCTTCGTGGCGGCCGCGCGGCCCTCGGCATCCACCTCGGTGCTCGGCACATCTTTCGTTTCGACGGCGCTGTCCGGCGAACCTGCCCTGACCGAGCCAAGCGATCGAGAGACCGAGACCCCGACGGCCCTCGATGCGTCGGTAGCGGCCGCGACCTGGATCGATCAGATCGATCAGTCCACGGCACGGGTGCTAGCTGATCCGCGCGATACCTCCGACACAGAAAAGACCTCAGCATGCTGACCGCCCGCACCATCGACCGCGTCGTTCTCCTGGCCCTCGACGAGGATGCGCCCTTCGGCGACCTCACCTCCGAGGCGCTCATCCCGGCGAGCGCCACCGCGACCGCCGCCCTCGTCGCGCGCGAGCCGGGTGTGTTCTCGGGCGGCGCCGTGTTCGAGGCCGCGTTCCGCCTGACCGATCCGGCCGTCACCGTGACCCTCTTGGCGGCCGATGGCGACCGGTTCGAGCCCGGAGACACGCTCGCCCGCGTTCACGGCCCCGCGCGCGGCGTGTTGCAGGCCGAACGCATAGGCCTGAACTTCACCCAGCGGATGAGCGGCATCGCAACCCTCACGGCGCGGTTCGCCGACGCCATCCGCGGCACGGGTGCGCGCATCGTCGACACGCGGAAGACGACACCCGGCCTGCGCGCGTTCGAACGCCACGCCGTGCGCTCGGGCGGCGGCCACAACCACCGGTTCTCTTTGTCGGACGCGGTCATGGCGAAGGACAACCACCTCGCCGTGCTCACGGCCGACGGAACCGGCCTCACCGAGGCGCTCGCCGGCGTGCGCGACCGGCTGCCGCACACCACGCACATCGAGGTGGAGGTCGACCGTCTCGACCAGATCGAACCGGTGCTCGCGGCGGGCGTCGACACGATCATGCTCGACAACTTCACGCTCGACGACCTGCGCGAGGGCGTCCGCATGATCGCCGGCCGCGCCATCGTCGAGGCGAGCGGCAACGTCACCCTCGACACCGTGCGCGCGATCGCCGGAACCGGTGTCGACGTCATCTCATCGGGCGCGCTCACCCACAGCGTGCGGTCACTCGACCTCGGGCTGGATGTCGACCTGCACGTGGCCTCGGCATCCTGACCATGCTCTACCTCGACAACGCCGCCACCACGCCCGTGCGGCGCGACGTGCTCGAAGCGATGTGGCCCTATCTGACGGCCGAGTTCGGCAACCCGTCGAGCCATCACACCGTCGGCGAGCGCGCCGCATCCGCCCTGGCCGATGCGCGGCGCACGGTGGCCGACTGGTGGGGTGTGCGGGCAAGCGAGGTCGTCTTCACGTCGGGCGGCACCGAGGCGGACAACCTCGCGGTCAAGGGCATCGTGCTCGCCCGCCAGCCGCGCGGCGCGCACATCGTCTCGACGCGCATCGAACATGAGGCCGTGCTCGAATCCCTGCTCTACCTCGAGCGCTTCCACGACGCCCACGTCACCTATGTCGACACCGATGAGACGGGGCTCGTCTCGCCCGACGCCCTCGCCGCGGTGCTGCGCGACGACACCACGCTCGTGAGCATCATGCTGGCCAACAACGAGATCGGCACGGTGCAGGATGTCGCGAGTCTCGCTCAGGTCGCGCACGGCGTCGGGGCAGCTTTCCACACCGATGCGGTGCAGGCCGCCGGATGGCTCGACCTCGACGTCGCCTCGCTCGGCGTCGACGCCCTGAGCGTCTCGGGCCACAAACTGGGTGCCCCCAAGGGCATCGGCGCCGCCTACGTGCGCGCCCGCGTGGGCGTAGAGCCCGTTCTGCACGGCGGCGGCCAGGAGCGCGGCTGGCGCAGCGGCACCGAGAACGTGGCGGGGGCCGTGGGCATGGCGGCAGCGGTACGGGCCGCCGAAAACGAGCGAGTCTCAGCATCCGCTCGGGTCACCGCCGTGCGTGACCGCTTCATCGCCGAGGTCCTGCGCCAGGTGCCGGGCGCCCTGCTGACGGGCCACCCCACCCGGCGCCTGCCGACCATCGCATCTTTCTGCTTCCCCGGAACCTCGGGCGAGGCCGTGCTTCTCGAACTCGAACAACGCGGCGTCGTGTCATCCAGTGGTTCGGCCTGCGCCGCCGGAAGCGACGAACCCTCACATGTGCTGACAGCAATCGGCATCGACCCGGCCATCGCCCAGACCGCCGTTCGCTTCAGCCTCGCGAGCACCACCACCGACGAAGAGATGGCGGATGTCGCCACCGCCCTCGCCGCATCGGTCGCGGTGGTCTCGGGCCTCGGCTCGGCCTGACGGGCACCGCTGCCCATCGAGCGCGGCACACGGGGCCGATAACCTGAGCCCATGACGGACAGTTGGAACAACCGATACGAGACCTTTTCCACATCCGCTGACCCGCTGATCCCGCTTCCGCCCGTGGCACCAACGGGCCCTGCCCTGACTGCACTGCCGATTCATCGGTGGCGTCTCGTCAACCTGTATCTGCTCGGCATCCCCCTCATCGTGCCGGTCGCCCTCGTCGCGTCTTTCGTGTCCAGTCGCCGGGCGGAAAATCGCGGACGCACGCCGCTTCCGTTCGAAGTGTCGTTGCTGATCACCTCGATCCTCGTCGTGCTCATCATCGTCGTTCTCTACATCGACCAGGTGCGAGCGGCGCGACGGTGGCGGCTGCTGCGTGAGCATTTCTCGGATGCCCTGCTCATCGAGGTCGACGTCCCCAAACACACCCGGGCAAACGTGAGGATGCTTCGAGCCGCCCACTACCGCATGCGATCACATGCCGTCCTCATGGTCGGCCCCCACGGCATCGGCATCTTCGGAGACCCCACCCCGCTGCGCCCCGACCTCGCGCTGCGCTGGGACAACGTCGGACGTGTCGCCACCACCGCGAGCCCCCGCACGGTGTGGATCATCATCGAGACACGCAACCCCGAGAACCCGGCGGAGAACGGCGTGCTCATCGACCTCAAGATGAGCCCGTTCCACGCGGCAACGCTTCTCTCCTACGTGAAGACGGAGCCGCAGCTCGCGACGACTCTGGCCCAGGTCGAGCCGTGGCGGCAGCGCCTCAGCGCGGGCGAGTGAATCCGCTGGCAACCCCTTTTCGCAGGTCTGAGCCGTCGCTACGGTGGAACCATGACTGATGCACCGGAACACCACAACCCGAAAGACGCCGACCACGACCTCGAAGAGGAGCTCGAGCTCGCCCCCGAGGAGAAGAGCGACTGGCTGCCCGAGGCCGAGCCCACCGACGGCCCTGCCCCCTCGGTCTGAGTTTCGCTCACTGACGAAGAGGCCCACCACCGCGAGCGCGGGGTGGGCCTCTTCATTGTTCGCGAGTGTCAGATGTGGCGAAGCCGACGCGACGTCACCGCTTCGGGAGCGGGGATCTTCGGCGCCCTGGTGCCTCGGTACCGCCTAAGCGTCGTTGCCCGAATGCGGCCGAGACGCGTTGCCCGAAACCGACCGCGTCGATACCCCACGATCACTCTTGCAGCGCTTCACCGTGACCGTGAACCATACGGCCACCAAGACCACGGTCAGGCCGAGAACTCCGGCGGATATGAGGTACCCCGTCGTTGCAACCATCGGACTAACCTAGAAGGACCCGCTGCAGAGCGCAAGGCGACCCGTTCTCGCGACCGCCACCTGCACTTCTCCCTCCTCGCGCTCACCCCGCCCCTCTCGCCCGGAAGCCTCATGACCTCCTTCCCCACACCGACTCCCCCGACATCCGAATTCGACGAGCGCGTCGACGCGTTCTGGCGGGACTTCGACGAGACGCGCGGCGACGACCTGGTCGACGAGATGCAAGTGATCGTCGACAAATCGGTGGGCGCCACGGCATCCGCTGCTCTCTATGAGCTGGCCTCGGTTCACGATGCGCTCGGGCAAGAAGATGACGCGATCCCCCTCTATGAGTCGGCGCTCGCCTCGGGCCTCGACGCCGCGCGCCACCCGCAAGCCGTCGTGCAGCTCGCCAGCACCTATCGCAACGTCGGCCGCCTGGATGATTCGGTCGCGCTCCTCGGCACGCTCGATCTCTCCGACCCCGCCGTCACCGACATCGTGGGCATCGCGCCGGCCGCCTTCCTTGCGCTCTCGCTGCACGACGCCGGCCACCCGACCGAGGCCCTCGCCCGGCTGCTGGCGGCGGTCGCGCCGACGCTGCCGCTCTACACGCGCTCGGTCACAAACTACGCGGCGACACTCGAGCCGCCGCGCAACGCCTAGCTCGCGCATCCGCTCGCCGCCACCGTTTCAGGCGTGTCGGTCGCAGCGCGCAGAGTATTGGCAGCCCCCGCTAACCCCGCGTTCACGCAACGTTGGGACAGCTACCGGTTCCGTCCAAGCGGCGCGCAACCTGCGCTTCCTATCGTTGTTATTAGTTGGCACGGGATGATCCGCCCTTCCGGCCATCGACGTCACACCCTGGAAGTCCCCGTCGGCCCGAGCCCACGGGGACTTCGCCATTGCCGGGCCGCCCGGCCTCGCTTCTTCAAACATCCCGCACGCCACTAGGCTGAAAGGCTGCGATCCTGCAGCCACCCTGCCCGCAATAATCGAATGGATGCCGCGCAATGACGCCCGCCGACACCACACCTTCAGCCGCCGGCCACCCCTCCGGCGAAACCGCCTCCGCTTCGGGGCCCGATGGCACCTCTCTTCCGGCCCCGGACCGCGCCGCCGCCGACGCCTTCTGGGCCGACTATGCGGCAGCCCACCCGGGTGTCGTGCGCGTCGCCCCCGACTACACGGTCGAGTCGTTCGGCGATTCCCCGCGCCTCGCCGACGCCCTGCTGCGCGAGGTCACCCACGGAGCGAAACGCGCCACCGCCGAACTCGCGACCGCCTACCACGCCGACGGCGACCAGCTGCCGCGCATCGGCTCGCACTGGATCGCGTGCGACGGCCGCGGCCATCCCGCCATCATCATGCGCAGCACCGAACTGCGCCTCGCCACCTTCGACGAGGTCGACGAAGCGTTCGCCTACGACGAGGGCGAAGACGACCGCACCCTCGCCAGTTGGCGCCGCGAACACCGCCGCTACTGGGAACGCACGTGCGCGGCCCGCGGGGTCGAGTGGTCAGAAGACGACGAGATCGTCCTCGAACGCTTCCGCGTCGTCTGGCCGCCAGAGTTCGCCGACTAGGGCGCGCCCACCGCGCTCACGCTCCCGCGCACAAAAAAGCGCTCCCTCTCACCGGGGGCGGCTGAGAGGGAGCGCTGCGTCTAATCATCATCATTGTGGCGGCCCGCCGCCCCCCGGCCAACACCCCAGTGTGAGGGTGGCTCGGATGACTGACGCAGCGCCATCGTCCGAGGTGGTTAGGCTTGCCGGATGGCAACGGTTCTTCTCGTGCGGCACGGCCGCACCACAGCAAATGCCGCTGGGCTGCTGGCCGGGAGGGCCGCGGGCGTCGGTCTCGACCAGATCGGCCGCGACCAAGCCGCTCTGACCGGAAAGCGGCTCGCGCCGGTTCCACTGATTGCGGTGGTGACAAGCCCTCTCGAGCGTTGTCAGCAGACTGCCGAGTACATCATCGACCGCCAGGCGGGCCCACCGCACACGTCGGTTGATCCCGATCTCACCGAGTGCGACTACGGGCAGTGGCAGGGCCGCACGCTCTCCGAGCTCGCGACCGAGGACCTGTGGCCGGTGGTGCAATCGCAACCATCCGCGGTCACCTTTCCCGGTGGTGAATCCATGGCCGCGATGCAGGCCCGGTCGGTGGCAGCCATCCGCCGGCATGATGCAGCCGTAGAAGCCGAGCACGGGCCTGAGGCCGTCTGGGTCGCGGTCAGCCACGGCGACATCATCAAGTCGATTCTCGCCGACGCGCTCGGCATGCACCTCGACCTGTTCCAACGCATCAACGTGGGGCCGGCATCCGTATCAATCGTGCGCTATGGCGCCGGCCGGCCGAGCGTCCACGCGACGAACACAGAGGCGGGCGACCTGTCGTGGTTAGCGAAGGGCATACGCTCGGGCGATTCACCGGTCGGTGGTGGCCCCGGGCACAGCGCACCGTCGACGAGAGACGCTTAGGCTACTGACATGCCTCTACGTGTTCACGAGTTCGATTGGCCCGACCGAGCCGTCATCGGCACCGTCGGCCCTCCCGGGGCTCGCACCTTCTACCTGCAGGTGCGCTCGGGGACGCGGCTGATGTGCGTCGCCCTCGAGAAGCAGCAGTCGGCCCTGCTCGCGCAGATGATCGACGAGATCCTCGACCAGCTCATCACCGTCGAGGGCAACCCGTTCAGCGTGCCCTCTGGCACTCCCCCGGAGCTGGTCGACAACGATCAGCTCGATCCCGTCGAGGAGCACTTCCGCACCGGCGCGATCAACCTCGGTTGGGATCCGACGACCGCCCAGGTCGTCATCGAGGCCTATCCTCTCGCTGACGACGATGCGGGTCTGGATGACTTCGTCCAGATGCCTGACGAGGACAACAATGCCGACGCCGAAATGCTCATGCTGCGGATGCCGGTGGGCACCGCCCGTGCATTCGCCAGACGCACCCGGGAGATCGTGGGCGCCGGGCGCCCGGCGTGCCCGATATGCGGCTACCCGGTAGACCCCGACGGTCACATCTGCACACTTCCCGAGGACTGATGTCGTCAACAGACCTGATGACCTCCGAGCTGAGGATCGTCGGCCGGATCAGGACGGCGTCCAACGCGACGTTCCTCGGGAGCATCGGCGACGTGAGCGTCGTCTACAAGCCGATAGCCGGGGAAAGTCCGCTGTGGGACTTCCCTGACGGCTGCCTGGCGCACCGGGAGGTGGCCGCTTACCTCGTCTCGCAGGCCCTCGGCTGGGATGTCGTGCCGCACACCTGGCTGCGCGACGGCCCCCACGGCGAAGGCATGGTTCAGCTCTGGCAGGAAACGGATGCCGACCACACCGCCGTCGACCTCATCGGGGCTGAGCAGGAGCCGGAGTTCGGCTGGAAGCGTGTTCTGGAGGGGGTCGACGAGGACGACCAGCCGGTCACCCTCATTCATGAAGACACCGCGGCGCTGCGGCGCATGGCCGTGTTCGACCTGGTGGTCAACAACGCCGACCGCAAGGGTGACCACATCCTTGCCCTGCCGGACGGCCACCGGCACGGCGTCGATCACGGACTGACCTTCCACCGCGATTACAAGCTGCGTACGGTTCTCTGGGGATGGCTCGGAGACGCTCTCACCGCCGACGAGCTCGAAGGCGTCGATCGGATCAGCGAGGGGTTACAGGGCGCCCTCGGGGACGAACTCGCGGACCTGCTCAGCGCCCCAGAGATCGCCGCGCTCGCCGCTAGGTGCTCCGCGGTGCGCGCGGCCGGGCGGTTTCCGGCTCCCGCCGGCGGGATGCCGGCGGTTCCCTGGCCGCTGTTCTGACGTGGCTCGTCTCGCTTGCCGAGGCGAACGTCGAACGCCCAGCCGCTAGGCGATTCGTGGGGGCTGTCGTCTACTCGTCGAAAGGCCGCGGAGGTCCCTGCTTGGTGGAGTAGGAAGACCATTCGCCGGTCTTCTCATACCAGCGCACTGTCTTGTAGTGGTCACCGAGCGCTCGGCGAACAGCCGCTCGAACCACGACAAACAAGATCCAGAAGAACAGAGCCGTCCAGCCTGCAATCCATAGCAAACTCAACCCGCCGACATATGTATCCATCGTTCCCCCAAGATCCAATAACTACGGTCAATGTAGCCGAGAAAACGATCTATGAGTCAGCAAAAGTGCCACGGATCCCCTTCGCGGGTCCGCAGGGGCCCGCCGGGGCCCGAGGTAGCCGTTGACGACGCACGGGCGGCTCACCGTTCCCCCGCCAACACGCGAGTGTGAGGGTGATTAGTCGAAGTCGAAAAGTTAGGCAGCCACCTGCGGAAGCAGGTTGATCTTATCTAGGCCTTCAAGACGTTCCTTCGCCACGACGAGATCAAAGTGGCTCTGCAGGTTGAGCCAAAACTCCGGCGTCGTGCCCAGCGCGCGCGACAGTCGCAGTGCCGTGTCCGCTGAGATGCCTCGCTTCCCGTGAGCAATCTCGTTGATGCGACGAGGCGGAACATTGATCGCAACGGCAAGAGCGTTCTGCGTCGTACCCAGTGGGGTTATGAACTCCTCGAGGAGGATCTCCCCGGGATGAATCGCGGTGCTCATCTTTCTCTCCTTCTGGTGCTAGTGGTAGTCGGTGATCTCGACATCGGTTGGGCCTGCGGGGCTCCACACGAAGCACACGCGCCATTGATCGTTTATTCGGATGCTGTGCTCACCCCGTCGATCACCTGAGAGCTGCTCGAGCCTATTTCCGGGCGGGACCTTCAGGTCTCGGAGCTCATGAGCTGCGTGAAGCACCGTGAGCTTGCGCAGCGCGACGCGCAGGATCGTCGAGTCGAGCTTGCGTGAGCGTCCCGTGGTCCACAACTCTTCGGCTGCGCGACCTCGAAACGACTGGATCATGACCCCCAGTATAACGCTACGCGTTATTAACGCATAGCGTTATATTCCTCACTTTTCGAAGTTCGATCCGCTCGGATACCGATCACCGCGTGGCGGATTCCCTGCCTCCGGTTCACTCAGCCGCGAAGGTCTGGATTCTTCAGTTCTTGTGCCGGAGACCTGCGATTTAGACGTCAAAGCGGAACTCCACCACGTCGCCATCCTGCATGGTGTAGTCCTTGCCTTTGGAGCGCCCCACGGCGGCCGAGCCGGTTTCGACGAGGTCGTCGAAGGAGATGACCTCGGCCTAGATGAAGCCCTTCTCGAAGTCCGAGTGGATGACACTGGCGGCCTGCGGGATCATACAGGCGAAAACGACCGCACCCTCATCAACTGCTGCCGCGAACAGCGCCGCTGCTGGGAACGCACGCGCGCGGCCCTCGGCGCTAACAGACCGGAAAACGACGAGATCGTCCTCGAACGATTCCGCGTGGTCTGGCCGCCGGAGTTCGCTGACCAGCTCGTGTTCGCCCGTCTCACCCCAGAGTAAACAAAAAGCACTCCCTCTCACCGAGGTGGGCTGAGAGGGAGCGCTGCGTCTGATCATCATCCTTTTGGCGGTCCGCCGTCCTCTGGCAAACACCCCAAATGTGAGGGTGGCTTCACTGACGGAAGGCCGTATTGATCGGACTGCCGAACGTCCCGCATTTACCCATAGTTGGACGAGAGACGACACGGGACCAGGTGCAAGGGGCCGAGGGACCCTAAGCCGGCATCCTGGCGCCCTTAGTCCGATTGCAGCGCCAGCACAACGTTTGCAGGTTCTCGGGCGTGCTGAGCCCTCCCCTTGATACCGGGACAATGTGGTCTACCTCGAGCAGAAGGTTCGGTTCAATCGCCACAGAGGCGCCACATTGCAGGCAAGACTGGTTATCGCGATCCTTGATCCAATTACGCAGACGGGCCGTCATCAAGGCGCGTTGACCTGCCGCGGACTTAGCCCATCGAATCTTTTCAACGAGGGTCTCCGAGAGGGCGTCCAGCGTCGGCGTGTCCAAACGGATGTCTGTCGACTGGCCGCTGTTGCCCCCCGCAGAGGTGTACTGAAACTTGTAATTCGGATACGGCACAGTGATCGGTGAGAGATGGACGCCGACTATGCTCCAAAACTCATCTGAATATCTACTGAGGATGAATGCAGGAGGGCGAATCTTTGCGACGATTTGCGCTTCTCTGCGCTGGACGTTGCCCACAGCTTCTTCCAAGCGTGAAATGTCCACGGCAACACGCTGAATCTCCGCCAACACACCCGGGTCGGCGTTCACAGAGAAGTACTTCATGAGGTACTTGATCGGGTCCATGCTCGCATTGCGTACGACCTGTAGCGAGGCGTTGTGCACATGGGGAGCGTATTCAGCAACGTTGCGATCGCGACGGTTGTTCCATGCGGAGGTGTTTTCGAACGTGGCGAGATGCGCGTGCTGGCCAGTTGAGGAGGCACCGAGCTCGAAAGCGCCCTGAGCGCGAATTTCGCCAACGTAGTTGACAAGTTCATTGTGCTCGAAGACGACGGAAGCGACTTCTCGTTTGAGCGACTGAAACTGATTCGAGTTAAAGTACCGATCCTTTCGAATCCTCCAGATGATTGGGTTCGCAATCAAAATCAGCAGTATCGCAAATACCGCCACCAGAGGGTTACCTGCGGCGGCGCCGAGGGTGATCGGGGCTCCTATCAGAAGCAAAGTGAATAGGGGTTGGGGCACGCTGCCGTCCTTCCGAAGTACTGGAGGCCTAAGGGTCCCATCAAACCGACTCCTAACTGCGGGGGAATCCCCCAAAAGCAGCCAGACAAATCGAAGCGCCGCCGAGCCGCGAACACCGTCGCTACTGGGAACCCACCTGCGCGGCCCGCGGTGTCGCCTGGTCGGAAGGCGAGGAGGTCGTCATCGAACGCTTCCGCGCGGTCGGGCCGTCGGAGCTCGCCAACTAGCTCGCGCCGCGGCGCACAAAAAAGCGCTCCCTCTCACCGAGGGGGGCTAAGAGGGAGCCTGCGTCTGATCACTAATCATTGCGGCGGCCCGCGGTTCGCGCGCCAACATCCCAATTCAGGGTGGTGCGGAGACGCGCCTCAGAACGCTAGAGGCCACATCGACCGTCGGATGAAGTCCCCTGAGACTCCGTTCGCGCTGCTCCACCTCCATAGCGCTCGGGTGCCATAGAATCCCGCCATGAGTACCGAATTAGCCGAACAAAGTCGGACGGCGCTGGCCGGACAAAGGGCAATATGGCACAGACAATCCGCCTCCTTTCCCCAGCTACGCGGCGGGAAGCGCGTCTGGTTTCCGCTGGTGCTGAAATTGGTGGATCTGGTCGCCTCAGGCGGGGCCCACACTATGGACACACCACCGAAAATCTCTCTAGGCAGTATGGGTAATGAACATCAGGAAAAAGGCGGCCCTGATGTCACGCCATCAACCTGGTCTGATTACAGTCGCTTTCTCAGGGGCCTTGGTTTAGCGCGCATGGACAGCGGCGTCTTGCGACTCACCGAAGAAGGCGAAAGCTTCAAAGCGGCACCCACAGGGTTGACGCTCGGGACGCTGATGGCAGATCGCATCAGGCTGTTTGCTGAGTGCCTAGAGTTTCTCACCCGCGGTGCAGCCACTGTCGACGAAATAGATGCGTTCATTCGACTGCGCTACGACAGTCCCTGGAAGAGCCTAGGTGGCGTGCGCGATCGCCTTGATTGGTTTGATGCACTCGGATTGGCAGAGGGCGCGGGTAACCGGAGATGGCGGGCAACTGACGCGGGGCGGCAAATCTTAGATGGCCGCACGTTCGTATCGCCAGAAGCCATTGCCATTCCGTTAGCCGACGATCGAACGATTCTGCCGGCGCCAATCGAAATACAGGTGGTTCTTGACGGGCTTTTCAACGGCGAACGCTCTCATGACTCACGGAGCACCTACAACATCTGGGTACCCAGCCCGGCCGAACAGCCAAACAAAGTGGAAAATCTCCGAACAATCCTGAACGCTGCCCTAGATCCCATTGAACGAGAGGAGCTGCTCTCCTTCATAGCTTTTTCGTTCGCACTCCGTCGTAGCAGCGTTGATTCAATGATGCCGTTCATGCGAGCATCCGGACTTCTCGAGGAAATCGGCTTAGGGGTCTATCAGGCTACTGACGCAGCTCGTGCCTGGCTCGACTCAAACGATGACGTTAATTTCGTGCGACTGTTACACGGGAACATGAGATTCGTCGGTGAGATGCTGAAGGCCGCCGAATTCAGCTCGACCCGCGCGAACGTCTACCGCGAGGCGGCGCGATATGGCCTGAACGTGGACAAGAGTCGGTGGATCATGGCCTTCCTCCTGGACACTCAGTTGATTGAGCAGCCTCGTTATGGCAGCGTGCGCGCAACCGCAGCCGGAACAGCACTGGCCCGTGAATTGCCGCTCGCGAATGCGCCGGCAACTGAAGCGTCAAACGTCCCAGGCGTCGAGGACGAGGCTACTCAGCCCGCCCCGGCGACCCGGATGGAGGACCTATCGATCTTGTCGAGGACCCCTCAAGCGTTCGACAATGGCTCAGGGAGATCGTTTGAACTTGCGATCCGCGATGCGTTTCTCTCAATGGGTTTCTCTGCGCGAACGGTCAGCGGCCCTGGAGACACCGATGTTTTGGTTCGTTGGCGCGATAACTCTGATTCCGAAGTTGTCGCGGTGATAGAGGCCAAATCTCGGTCGAACGGTCAGATCGCGCACACCGACATAAGTGATGTAGCGATCGAAACTCACGTCGGTCTCCACAGCGCCACTCACGCGGCGATTGTCGGGCCATCTTTCACCGGCGACACAATCAAAAACATGGCCGAAAGGCGCGGTTGGGCTTTGATCACCGCAAGCCAGCTAGGCGCCCTGGCTCAAGCATCTTCGGAGTTGGGACTCGGCCCAGATGTGATGGGCCTCCTATTCTCAGTCCCGGACGGTTTAGCCGCACTCGAAGAGCAACTCGAACAAAGGCGACGCGAACTTTCGATCATCACTTTTGTTCTGGCGCAGCTAGGTTCGGAAGCGGAAGATGCAGGGGACGAGTTATCCGCGCGGGACATATTTCGAGATGGAAGACGAACCGAACTTGCGCCGTCGATTGAAGAGGTGTCCGACGCATTAGCCCTAATCTCGAGGACCGCGCCTGAGGCCATTCGTGTGCATCAGCCCGAGAAAGCTGAGTCGCCCACATATTTCCTGGGTAACGCGAGAACAGCTGGATCTCGATTGAGGGCGATTGCGCGTGCAATTGATTCGGGGATTGGTAACGATCGCACTGCATAGATCAGAAAGCGCATCAAACGCGGCATGACGCTTGAGGCCCTGAGACGTGACTGCCTCTGACATTGAAGCTGCCTCTTGTGCCGATTGATCAGAAAGAGTGTGGCACCGAGCCTCGAGGCTCGCGCACCTCAGGCTGCTACGCCCCGAAGGGAAAACTCAAAGCGCCCCCTCGGGGCTGGTCGATCCAGCGGGTGTGTATAAGTTGGACATGGCCGCTACGAAGTTGGCTCGCGCCCCCGGATCGGACGAGAGTATCCGGAACCCTAGATCCTGTTCCAAATTCAGTATGTGGCCGTCGAGTACTGCCTCGCAGATAGTTGGCTTTCGAGTGCTGGAAAATCGCACGTAGTTAGCGAATAATGCGGACATCACTTGTCTGAATAGGCGAACGGAGTCCCGAGCGACCGGCAAAACTTCATGGCCCGATGGGCCCGCATGGAAACCCCCGTCCGGATCCGCAACAGTACCGAGGAAACCTAACGGATCTCCACCGTGCACGCTCTCGTGCGCATCTAGAACTCGCGATCGAAGCTCGTCTACGCCCGCGATTTTTGTCAGGTGCCACCACGCAGGTTTGGCGTGGTTGAGTCGATCCGCTACGACGACCGCCGCCCAGCCATATTCGCCTCCGTACGCCTCGCCGAACCTCCTGCAAAGCCTTTTCCGCATAATCTCGGGAGTCGGATACTCGCTGGCCCATTCAAATTGTCCAAGACGTTCCCGTTTGCGGGCGAGGACCACCCACCGATGTTCCTTGTAGCGGGTCGCGGTGTGTCTGCTGCCAGCAGTTAGAACCCTGGCAACGACGAGAATCTCTGAAAGCGTCCTCCATCGCGCTTTCGCTCCGCGTGCATATCCATTGTCGAGCAGAATCGCGATCTCGTTGAATGTCGAGATCGCTCTTGAAGCGAGCCCCACGAAGACATACCTCACATCGGCCGGAATCGCCCTATCTTTATCGTTCTCGAGCAGCTGAAGAAGGGACCCCGCCAAATGACTGGCCTCAAACAAGGGTAGATCGCCCACGTCACCCTTGATGAGTTCGGGCGTTTTTCGCGACTCTGCGGCTGCTGCCTCGCCGAGCTGCTCTAAGGCACCCTCGATCCATATCAATTGATCGTCGATCAGGTCGTTCAGGTCGATGGCGCCTCGCCAACGACGTCCAATATCCGCGACAAAGCCGCGGATTACATTCTCAAAAGTATCTGGATTCGACGGCGTCGAATCAGACATTAAACCTGAATTCCACCACGTCGCCGTCCTGCAAGGTGTAGTCCTTACCTTCCATGCGGGCCTTGCCCTTGGAGCGGGCCTCGGCGACTGAGCCGGTTTCGACGAGGTCGTCGAAGGAGATGACCTCGGCCTTGATGAAGCCCTTTTCGAAGTCCGTGTGGATGACGCCGGCGGCCTGAGGGGCCTTGGCACCCTGCGGGATCGTCCAGGCGCGCGACTCTTTCGGGCCCGCCGTGAGGTAGGTCTGCAGGCCGAGCGTGGCGAAGCCGATGCGGGCGAGCTGGTCGAGTCCCGACTCGGTCTGGCCGGTGGATTCGAGCATTTCTGCGGCATCCGCCTCGTCGAGGTCGATGAGTTCGGATTCGAGTTTGGCGTCGAGGAAGACGGCCTTGGCGGGCGCGACCAGGGCGGCGAGTTCATCCAGTTTGGCGGCGTCTTGCAGGATGGGCTCGTCGACGTTGAAGACGTAGATGAAGGGTTTGGCCGTGAGGAGGCCGAGCTCGCGCACGGGGGCCAGGTCGATGGTGGACGACGAGAGGGGCTTGCCGGTGTCGAGGTATTCGCGGGCGGCCTTCGCCGTTTCGAGCACGATGGGCTCGAGCTTCTTGCCCTTGACCTCTTTTTCGAAGCGAGCCTCGGCCTTTTCGAGGGTCTGGAGGTCGGCGAGCACGAGCTCGGTGTTGATGGTCTCCATGTCGCTGGCCGGGTTGACCGCACCGTCGACGTGGACGACGTCGCTGTCGCTGAAGCCGCGCACGACCTGGGCGATGGCGTCGGCCTCACGGATGTTCGCGAGGAACTGGTTGCCCAGGCCCTCACCTTCGCTGGCTCCGCGCACGATGCCGGCGATGTCGACGAACGACACGGTCGCGGGCATGATGCGCTCGGAGCCGAAGATCTCGGCGAGCTTGTCGAGGCGCGGGTCGGGCAGGTTCACCACACCGACGTTCGGCTCGATCGTGGCGAACGGGTAGTTCGCCGCGAGCACCGAGTTCTTGGTCAGCGCGTTGAAGAGGGTCGATTTGCCGACATTGGGAAGTCCGACGATTCCGATAGTGAGAGCCACGGGGGTCTATCGTACCGGTGATTGCCGCATGACGTCCGCCGCCGTCGACCGACGCGCGCCCACCTCCCCGCCGATGTCGGTGGTCGCTGCGATGCTTCACCCATGGACCCCCTCATCGCACTCATCCTCGGCCTGCTCGCGGGCGCCGTTCTCGGTGTCGTGCTGGGTCTCGTGCTCGCGACGGTTTTGGGCCGCAGCGGTGGGCGTTTCGGGGCCGGCGGGCGCTACGGCTCGGCCAGCGACGGCAGCATCGAAGCGGATGCCGCAGCCTCCGTTCTCGAGGCGCGCCACGCGGCCGAGATCCAGCGGGTGCTCACCGAGGAGTCCGAGCGGCGCGGCGCGCTGCGCGAGCAATTGGCGGCGGCGCAGGCAACGATGTCCGCGCTCGACGAGCAGTTGGGTGCGGCCCAGGAGCAGTATCGCGAGCTGGTCGAGCGCCACCGGGCCGAGCGGCTCGAGCAGGCCGAGAAGGAGCGCGCCGAGAGCCGCGTTCTGCAGGCCCTCGCGCCGGTCAACGAGACACTGGCGGCCATGCAGCGCAAGGTCGCCGAGCTCGAAGAGCAGCGCAGCGCGCAGCACGGGCAGATCAGCGAGCAGCTGCGCTCGGCCACCGAATCAGAGGAGCGCCTGCGGTCGACGGCCGAGACGCTCGCCTCGGCGTTGCGCGCCAACAACACGCGTGGGGTGTGGGGCGAGACGCAGCTGCGACGCGTCGTCGAGGCCGCCGGGTTGATCGAGCGCGTCGACTTCGACCTGCAGTCGAATATCGTCACCGACGCCGGGGCCGGTCGGCCCGATATGGTCGTGCGCCTTCCCGGTGGCAAGAACATCGCGGTCGACGCAAAGGTTCCGTTCACCGCCTACCTCGAAGCCACGAGCATCCGCACGGATGCCTCGGCCGCCGAGCAGGCGCGCCGCCACACGCTCCTCGCCGCCCATGTGAAGGCCGTGCGCGAGCACATCGTGGCGCTCGGCAGCAAGACGTATTGGCAGGGTCTGCCCTCCTCCCCCGAACTCGTGATCGCGTTCATCCCGAGCGAATCGCTCATCTCGTCGGCGCTCGAGAGCGATCCGTCGCTGCTCGAGTTCGCGTTCTCGAAGCGGGTCGCGCTGGCCTCCCCCGTCACGCTGTGGTCGGTGTTGAAGACCGTCGCATTCAGTTGGCAGCAGGACGTGCTCACGGCCGAGGCGAAGCAGCTCTTTGACCTGTCGCGCGAACTGCACGGCCGGCTGGCCACGACCGCGACGCACATCGACAAACTGGGCCGCTCACTCGAACGCAGTGTGAAGGATTACAACGGATTCGTCGGGTCGCTCGAGCGTCAGGTGCTGCCGAGTGCGCGCAAACTCTCGGCACTCGACGAAACGAAGATCATTCCGCAGCTCACTGTCATCGACGAGCCGACGCGTAAGGCAACCGCGTATGAACTCATCGCGCAGAGCCCGGACGAGCCCACTCAAGGCTCGGAGGACTCGGAAGAGGATGACTCGAGCGCGGGTCATTCCGACGATGACGGGCGCATTCCGGAGGACGTTCGATCGCGTGCCGAAAGCACGACAAACGACGACACGAGCTCGCCGACAAGCAGGCTTGGCGACGAAGACGTGAAGACGCTGCCCTAACCGATCAGCGGCAGGCGAATGTCGAAGCGCACGCCGCCACCCTCGACATCCACGATCTGCGCGGAGCCGCCGTGAGCCGACACGATCTCGGCGACGATGGAGAGACCCAAGCCTGAGCCGCCCTGGTCGCGGGAACGGGCGTCGTCGAGGCGCTCGAAGCGGTCCCAGACGCGGGACTTGTCAGCATCCGAGATGTTGGCGCCGTCGTTTGCGACAGACACGACTGCGACGGCGCCGTGAACCGTCGACGACAGCCAGACGCGGGAGCGGGCATGGCGTAGCGCGTTGTCGCCCAGGTTGCGGAGGACCCGCGCGATCAGTCGCGCATCCGCCGGCGCTTGAGCGGCAGAAACACCGCGCGCGTCGATGACGATCGGGGGCGACACAACCCCATCAGCATCAGCATCAGCGGAGGTCGCCGCGACGAGCGCGCGGAGGCGGGACGCCTCGGCGAGAACGAGGTCGTCGAGGTCCGTGGGCTCGGTCGAGAGCGCGAGGCCGTGTTCGTCGGCGCGGGCCAGCAAGAGGAGGCCCTCGACCAGGTCGGCCATGCGCTGCGACTCCTCGGAGGTCGTGCGGGCGAACTCCTCGACCGGCACGCGGCCCGGGTAGCGCAACATGACCTCGGAGCTCTGGCGCAGCGACGCGATCGGGGAACGCAGCTCGTGCGAAGCATCCGAGACGAAACGGCGCTGGCGCGACTGTGCGTTGTCGAGACGCTCGAGCATGCGGTTCATCGTCACGGCCAGCGCGTCGATCTCGTCGCCCGTTCCCGGAACGACCACGCGACGGCTCAGGTCGGCGGCCGACACGCCCTCGGTTTCGCGGCGGATGCGGTCGACCGGGCGGAGAGCGCGGCCCACCACCACCCAGCAGGTCGCCGCGACCAGCGCCACCAGCAGAGGCAGAGCGGCGAGAAGCAAGAGCGCCGTTGTCGAGATTGCCTCACGTCGGGCCTCATCGTCGACCCCGACGATCAACACGCCATCGTCGACCTCGGAGGACACGATGAAGACCGGGTCGTCGTCCTCGGGCAGGGTTGCCTCGCGGCCACCCTCGAACTCCGAGTCGGCGAGCGCCGGAACCTCGTCGGCGTCGTCGGATGCCGCGAGCACGCGACCGTCGTCGCCGACGAGTTGAGCGAAACCATCCGCGTCGTTCAGCGCCGACGGGCCCGAGACGTCGATCAGCGACTCGAAGCGGTCGAGTTGGGCTTCGGCGGCGACGGTCGCCTGGTCGAGCAACGTGGACTGCAGGACGACAGCGAAACCGACCGCGCCCGCGGAAACCGTGACGGCCACGACAACGCTCGCGATGACCGTGATGCGCGCCCGCACCGACCGCAGCCGACGCTTTCGCAGCGGCTTGGGCGTGTGGGCTCCAGCCCAGTTGCGCTCAGACATCCGCGACCAATCGGTAGCCCGCGCCGCGCACCGTTTCGATCGAGGCGCGACCGAAAGGGCGGTCGACCTTGTTGCGCAGGGTGCGGATGTAGACCTCGACGATGTTGGGGTCACCCTCGAAGTCGAAGTCCCAGACGCCGCCGAGGACGTCCTTCTTCGAGCGAACCTCACCCGGCCGCGCCGCCAGGAACTGCAGCACGCTGAACTCGCGCGTCGTCAGCTCGATGGGAACGCCGCCGCGCGTGACACGCCGGGATGCCGGGTCGAGCGTGAGGTCGCCGACCGTCAAGAGGGTGGGCCGCTCTCCCCCGCCGCGGCGGATCAACGCCCGCAGCCGCGCCAGGAGCACCTGGAACGAGAACGGCTTTGTGAGGTAGTCGTCAGCACCCGTGTCGAGCGCCTCGACCTGATCGAGGTCGCCATCCTTCGCCGTGAGCATGATGACGGGCGTCCAGTTCTCGTCGGCCCGCAGCTGCTCGCAGATGCGATAGCCGCTCATGCCGGGCAGCATGATGTCGAGCACGATGACCGCATAATCGTTCTCGCGCGCCAACCACAGGCCGTCGACACCGTTCGTCGCGGTGTCCACGGCGAAACCCTCGGCCTCGAGCCCCGCCTCAATGGCACGCAACAGGTTCTTCTCGTCGTCGACTACGAGAACGCGCATGTGTCACCTGCTTCGCATCAGAGGGGCCACGAGGATGGCTGGGCCGGGGTTTCAGACTATTGGACGCGCTCACGCGGGCGAGGGCGTGTCGCCGGCGCGCGATGGCCGGCGACGGCAGCCCTGCCGCAAAGACGCGCAGGGCCGACGGCGATACGGCCCCGCGCCCAGACGAGCTGCAGGGCCGAGGACGACACAGGCTAGCGCTGCGTGCGCACGACGCCGAAGGACTCGTCGAGGTCGACATCCACCTCGGTGCCGTCCTCGAGGCGCACCTCGACCTCGAAGCGGTGGTCGGCGTCGTCGGAGCGCTCGGCATCGACGACGGTTCCGCCCCCGGCTGCCTTGATGGCGGCCTCGGAGGCCTTCGCGAGCTCGTCACCGACCAGGTCATCCTTGTCGACGGACGCACCGGTCTGCCCCGAGGAACCCTCGGTTGCGGCGTCGTCGGAGTCAGAGCCGGTCGACGACGAGCCGGAACCCGCGCCGCCCGACACGCGCGCGCGGTCGTCGTCGCCGTCGGCGCGCGAAGACAGCACCGTGAACGAGTCGTCGAGGACGACGTCGTAGGACACACCATCCGACCCGAGCACATCGAGTTCGTAGCGGTTGTCGTCACGCTCGGCGTCGATCACCTTGCCGCCACCGACCTCTTTCACGGCAGCCTTCGACGCGCGGTCGAGGTCTGCACCGGTCACGGCATCCGAACCCTCGAACCCGTCGGTGACCGCGTAGGCGATGCCCGTGCCACCCAGCACGATTCCGGCCGTGATAGCCGAGGCGGTGATGATCTTGGTCTTCTTCTGCATGGGATGCTCCTTCGTGGTTCGCTGCCCTGTTGTGGGCATGAACAGAGCTTCTCGAACCGACGCTGAAGCCAACCTGAAGCGGCCAGAAACTCACGAGCCCGAAGCCCGAAGCGTCCGCACGGGGCCAGTACACACCCGTTAACGCGAATGTCGCACCGGGCCGAAGCCAGCGGTGCGACATCCACTCAGTTCAGAAGAACACTCAGTTCAGAAGAACACTCAGTTCAGAAGAACACTCAGTTCAGAAGAACACTCAGTTCAGAAGAACATCCAGTTCACAAGAACGTTTAGAGCCACTTCTCGACGAGGTGGTCGGCCACGACGCGACGAGCTGTGCCCGAGCGCGACCGCAGCACGAGGCTCTCGGTGCGGATGATCGGGCCCTTGCGCTGCACGCCCGCCACCAGTTCGCCGTTGGTGACACCGGTCGCCACGAAGTAGGTGTTGTCGCCGCGCACGAGATCGTCGCCCGTGAGGATGCGGTCGAGGTCGTGGCCGGCCGCGATGGCCTTCTCGCGCTCGGCGTCGTCCTTCGGCATGAGCTTGCCCTGGATCAGGCCACCCAGAGCCTTGACGGCGCAGGCCGTGATGATGCCCTCGGGCGTTCCGCCGATGCCCACGCACATGTCGATGCGCGACTCGTAACGGGCCGCGTTGATGCCACCGGCGACGTCGCCGTCGAGCAGCAGTCGGGTGCCGGCACCGGCCTCGCGGATCTCCTCGATGAGGTTGGCGTGGCGGGGGCGGTCGAGCACGGCGATGCGCATCTCTTCGACGCTCTTGCCCTTGGCCTTCGCCAGCGCGCGGATGTTCTCGCCGATGGGGCGCGAGATGTCGATGACGCCGTGGCCCTCGGGCCCGGTCACGATCTTGTCCATGTAGAACACGGCCGACGGGTCGAACATGCTGCCCCGGTCGGAGACGGCGATGACCGAGAGCGCGTTCTGGCGGCCGGCCGCGGTGAGGCTCGTGCCATCGATGGGGTCGACCGCGATGTCGCACGCGGGGCCCGATCCGTTGCCCACCTGTTCGCCGTTGTAGAGCATGGGCGCGTGGTCCTTCTCGCCCTCGCCGATCACGACGACGCCCTCGAAGTTCACCGTTCCGAGGAACTTGCGCATGGCGTCGACCGCGGCACCGTCGGCGGCGTTCTTGTCGCCCCGGCCGATCCACGGCGTGGCACGGATGGCGGCCGCCTCGGTCGCTCGCACCAGCTCCATTGCGAGGTTGCGGTCGGGGTGCAGGTATTGGGTCTGTGTTTCTTGCGTCACGGGAATCCTCTGATTCGATCGATACATCGGCTGCATATTTATCAGGTGCTGGGGGCCCACTCCCAGCCTAGCCGCCGCCATTTCGCGAGCACCGGTCAGATCGGATGCCCCGCACGAACGTGCACTCCGCGTGCGCACTGCGCGACATCCCCCCGATCACTAAACTGGCTGCAGTAGTCCGATCTCGAAGGAGAAATCTATGCCCGTCGCCACCCCAGAGCAGTACGCCGAGATGCTCGACACCGCCAAGACGAAGGGCTTCGCCTTCCCGGCGGTCAACGTCTCGAGCTCGCAGACCATCAACTCCGTGCTGCAGGGCCTGAGCGAGGCCGGCTCAGACGGCATCATCCAGGTCACCACGGGCGGTGCCGACTACTTCGCCGGCCAGACCGTCAAGAACCGTGCGGCCGGCGCCATCGCCTTCGCCAAGTTCGCCACCGAGGTCGCCAAGAACTACCCGATCACGGTCGCACTGCACACCGACCACTGCCCCAAGGATGCGCTCGACGGCTTCGTCATGCCCCTCATCGCCGCGAGCGAAGAAGAGGTCAAGGCCGGCCGCAACCCCATCTTCCAGTCGCACATGTGGGACGGTTCGGCCGTTCCCCTCGACGAAAACCTGCGCATTGCCGAAGACATGATCGCCCGCACCAAGGCCATCAACGCCATCCTCGAGGTCGAGATCGGCGTCGTCGGCGGCGAAGAAGACGGTGTCAGCCACGACATCAACGAGCACCTCTACACGACGCTCGACGACGCGATCGCCACCGTCGAAGCCCTGGGTCTCGGCGAGAAGGGCCGCTACATGGCCGCCCTCACGTTCGGCAACGTGCACGGCGTCTACAAGCCCGGCAACGTCAAGCTCAAGCCCGAGCTGCTGAAAGAGATCCAGGATGGCCTCGCCGCCAAATACGGCCACGGCCCCAAGCCGCTCGACCTCGTGTTCCACGGCGGCTCCGGCTCCACCGACGACGAGATCGCCGAGGCCGTGCGCAACGGTGTCATCAAGATGAACATCGACACCGACACGCAGTACGCGTTCAGCCGCTCGATCGCCGACACCGTGCTGAAGAACTACGACGGCTTCCTCAAGGTCGACGGCGAAGTGGGCAACAAGAAGGTCTACGACCCGCGCTCGTGGGGCAAGATCGCCGAAACCGCCATGGCCGCCCGCGTCGTCGACGCCACGCGTCAGCTCGGTTCCGCCGGAAACGCCATCTCGCGCTAAACCCTCGGTCGGCCGCGTGCACTGCGCGGCCGACCCGCAACGACGAACGCCCCGTGGATGCATCCACGGGGCGTTCGTCGTTGGTGTTGCCGCTGCCGCTCGCGCACTGGGTGTGCTCGCGAACTCAGGCAAGTGCCTGACCCGAGCGTCGGGCCGGGCGGGTTGTTGCGAATTAGCCGCGCTGGATGACCGCGTCCATGATGGTCGGGTCTGATGCGAAGCCCGCGAAGATGACGACCGTGGCGATGACGACGAAGATCACGCCGCACAGCACGGGGATCCACCAGCTGAGCTTTCCTCGCCGGATGGCGCTCAGCGACCAGAGCAATGCGACGACCCACATGACGGCATGGATGGCGGCCGTGATCCAGCCGAGCGTGATGAGCAGGTCGGTGGGCGGCGTGGCCGTGACGTTCATCTGCTCGAACGCCTGCTTGACCGAGACGGGGAGCGCCGAGATGCCGCTCACCGAGTTGAGCACCGCGAGCAAGCCGAACGCCAGCAGGATGTAGGTGATGAGACGGTCGCGGCGGGCCGGGGCGACACCGTCGGCCGAGCGGTCGGCCGTGGCCGCGGCGGACGAACCGCCGCCGAAAGCGTTTGCGAAGAACCCTCCGGGGGTCTGCGTGCCGTTGGCTGAACCGGAACCCGTTCCTGTGCCGGAACCGCTGCCGCTGGCGGTGCCAGAGCCAGAATCATTGCCGGCCGTTGCACCGTTACCTCTGCGGCCAGCAGTACGGGACGGCTTCGACGAGCCCGACCCAGAGGTGGAAGGCGCGTCCTGCCCGGTCGGCTGCGGAGTCGGTCGCTGCGCACCCGCAACTCGCTCGCCATAGCTGGCGGGTGAGGATGCCGCGTGACCATCGTGGTCGACGGGCGCAACGGGGGCGTCTGCGTCGGCGACGACCGGCACGCCCTCTTCGGTGTCGAACGGCACGCGGATGGCGGCACGCTGCTCTTCGGGCGTGGCATATTCGCCGAACGCCGGACGTTCGGGACGAACGGTCGCCGCAGCCGCCGAGCCGGACGCCGAAGCGGAACCGGTCACCGAGCCGGATGCCGCCGCCGCCGCCGCGGCCGCGTCGACGGACTCGCCGTACGTCTTCCCGGTTTCGGGAGCGTCGGTGGGCACGCCTGAATCTGCACCCGTCTCGGGAGCATCGCCGGGCTGCGGCGAACCGCCGCCCGTCACCGGGTCGGTCGTGGAAGGAGTGATGTCTGTCGTGTCGCGGTCGCCGCTCACGAAGAGACCCGCCCGCCGAGCGCACGCGCTTCGCGCTGGCCCTTCAGGTTGGTGCGCAGCTCCTTGGGAAGCGAGAACATGAGGTCTTCTTCGGCCGTCTTGACCTGCTCGACGTCGAGGTAGCCCGCCGTGGCGAGGTCTTCGAGCAGTTCTTGCACGAGCTCTTCGGGCACGGAGGCACCCGAGGTGACGCCGACGGTCTTCACGCCGTCGAACCACTCCTGCTTGACCTCGTGCGAGTAGTCGACGCGGTAGGCGGCCTTGGCGCCGTATTCGAGCGCGACCTCGACGAGGCGCACGCTGTTGGACGAGTTGGCCGAACCGACGACGATCACGAGATCGGAGTCTTGCGCGACCTTCTTGATGGCCACCTGGCGGTTCTGCGTGGCGTAGCAGATGTCGTCGCTGGGCGGGTCTTGCAGGTTGGGGAAGCGCTCGCGCAGGCGGCGGACCGTCTCCATCGTCTCGTCGACCGAGAGCGTGGTCTGCGACAGCCACACGACCTTGTCGGGGTCTTTGACGTGGATGTTGGGAACATCGTCGGGGCTGTTGACGAGCGTGACGTGGTCGGGAGCCTCGCCGGCGGTGCCCTCGACCTCTTCGTGGCCTTCGTGGCCGATCAGCAAGATCTCGAAGTCGTCGCGCGCGAACCGAACGGCCTCGCGGTGCACCTTGGTGACCAGCGGGCACGTGGCGTCGATGGCGAGCAGCCCGCGGTCTTGCGCCGCGTTGACCACGGCCGGGGACACGCCGTGGGCGCTGAACACGATGTGCGCGCCCGGCGGCACCTCGTCGACCTCATCGACGAAGATGGCGCCCTTGTTCTCGAGCTCGGACACTACGTGGATGTTGTGCACGATCTGTTTGCGCACGTAGACGGGCGAGCCGTACTGCTCGAGCGCCTTCTCGACGGCGATGACGGCGCGGTCGACGCCGGCACAGTAGCCGCGGGGGGCAGCGAGCAGAACCTTCTTCTCGCCCTGAACCGGGGTATTCTTGAGCCTCGCCCGTGCGCCTGGGATCCGGGGCATTGGCAGGCTGATCGTTGCGTCACTCACCCTTCGATTCTAGGCGCTGCCGCTGGGCGTGAGGTTAGAGGAGGAACGCATGGCTGCCGAACGGTCGACGACGGGTCGAAGCCCAAGCACGACGGGGCCGTCTTTCCGCGCAAACACGGGCTCTGGCGGGGGTGCCGACGAGGTTTCCGGGTCGCAGCGGGCCGGCGCTCAGGCATCCGCGAACCCTGCCGCGCCGAGCGGGCCGTCGGCCGAACATCCCTGGCCGGTGTCGATGTTGGGCCAGAAACTGCGCGAATACATCGATCGCCTAGGCTCGGTCTGGGTCGAGGGCGAGATCACGCAGTGGGGCGTTTCGGGCGGAAACGTCTATGGAAAGCTCAAAGACCTCGACGCCGACGCCACCATCTCGTTCACGGTGTGGTCGTCGGTGAAGTCGCGCATCCCGTCCGATCTGAAGCAGGGCGATCACGTGGTCGCCATGGTCAAGCCCAACTACTGGGTCAAGGGCGGCTCGCTCACCATGCAGGTCTTCGACATGAAACACGTCGGCCTGGGCGACCTGCTCGAACGCCTCGAACGCCTGCGCGCGCAGCTGAAAGCCGAGGGCCTCTTCGACGCGTCGCGCAAGAAGCCGCTCCCCTTCCTCCCCGGCTGCATCGGCCTCATCACGGGCAAAGATTCGGATGCCGAGAAAGACGTCCTGCGCAACGCTCAACTGCGCTGGCCCGCCGTGCGCTTCCGCGTGGTGCACGCCGCCGTGCAAGGTGAGCGCACCGTCGCCGACGTCTCGGCAGCCATCCGCACGCTCGACGCCGACCCCGACGTCGACGTCATCATCGTGGCGCGCGGTGGCGGCGACTTCCAGAACCTGCTGGGTTTCAGCGACGAACGCGTCGTGCGAGCCGCCGCCGACTGCAACACGCCGCTCGTGAGCGCCATCGGCCACGAAGCCGACCGCCCGCTGCTCGACGATGTCGCCGACTTACGCGCCTCGACCCCCACCGACGCGGCCAAACGCGTGGTTCCGGATGTCTCGGAGGAGCTCGCTCGCGTGCAACAGGCCCGCAGCCGCCTCACCGTGCGGCTCACCACCTATCTGCAGCACGAGATCCACCGCGTCGAACAGCTGCGGTCGCGCCCCGCCCTCGCCTCCAGCGCCTGGATCGTCGACCAGCGCTCGCAGGACCTCACCCGTTACGTGGCGCGCGGCGCCGAACTCGTCGACCGCGCGCTCGAAAAGGCCTCCACCGAGACCGCCCGCCTGCGCTCCGAACTGCGCGCCCTGTCGCCGCAGCGCACGCTCGACCGTGGCTATGCCATCGCGCAGCTTCCCACGGGTCACGTCTTGCGCGACGCGGCCGACGCACCGGATGGCATCGCCCTCACTCTGACGCTCGCGACGGGATCGATCGGCGCCACGTCATCCGGCCCGACGGGCGAGGCGGATGCCGCAGACCCGCGTCGCCCGAGCGTCTGACCCCGGCCATCCGCCCGCCCTCAGCCGAGTAGAATCGGGGGCATGGCCAGCACCCCCGACGTCGCAGAACTCAGCTATGAAGAGGCGCGCGACGAACTCGTCCGCGTCGTCTCCGAACTCGAACAGGGGTCGGCCACGCTCGAGCAGTCGCTAGCGCTGTGGGAACGCGGCGAGGCCCTGGCCCGCCGCTGCGAAGACTGGCTGATCGGCGCCAAGGCACGCCTCGACAAGGCGCGCGCGGCCCACGACGAGAACGCGGCGGCAACGGCCGAATGAGCACCAACCCGCCGAGCGACCCGAACGCCGGCACCAGCGGCACCGACTCCCCCCGCGCCGACTCCTCTCGCGCCGACTCCTCCCGCGCCGGCACACCCGGCGTGCCCAGGCCTCGTAGCGGCACGCCCGCCGATCAGCGTGACGAACGCCGCCGCCAGCGCGTCGTCGCCGAGCTCGGCCGGCCCGAGACGCCCGAAGAGACGGCCGCCCGCAAGGCCGAAGATTCGCGCAAATACCGCATGCGCAAGACCGTGAACAACCTGGTCTTCTCGCTGCTCGTCACCGTCGCGGTCGTCGTGGTGATCGTGTTCGCGGTTCCGCGCAGCGATAAGCCGCTGCATCCCGACATCGATTACTCGCAGGTCGCGCAGACGACGCAGCAATCGCAGACGCAGATCCTGGCCGACCCCGAGCTGCCCGACACGTGGAGCGCGAACTACGCCGAGATCCGCACGAGCAAGGCCGCGGGCGTGGCGTCGTGGAACATCGGACTCATCGCACCGGGCAACGACTTCATCGGCCTCACGCAGGGCTTCGACGCCAACCCCACGTGGGTCGGACAGCAGCTCGAGCAGTCGACGGCCACAGGCGTGACCACCATCGACGGCATCGAGTGGACCGTCTATGACAATCGCGGCTCGAGCGACGACCTGGGCAACCTCGAATACGCGCTCACCACCGAGGCGGGCGGCAGCACCTACATCATCTTCGGAACCGGCACCGACGCCGAGTTCGAGCAGGTGGCCTCGGGCATCACGTCCGACATCCAGGCCAACGCGGCGCGCGCCTCGGCCACGCCGACGCCGGCCGCCACCACCCCTGCCTCCTAACGAGAGCTTCTGTCACACCCGCGTCTGTTCCCTCGAGAGAAAACGGAGTCCCGATGCCTACGAAACGCCCCGGAAAAGTCTGGTCAGAGATGGTGCGCGGAAACGTGCGCTTCGTCAACGGCGAGCCGCAGCATCCCCGCCAAGACGTCGAGCACCGTGCGTCGCTCGCGCACAGCCAAACGCCCAGTGCGGCGCTCTTCGGATGCTCGGACTCGCGACTGGCCGCCGAGATCATCTTCGACAAGGGGCTCGGCGACCTGTTCGTCGTGCGCAACGCCGGCCAGGTCATCTCGGACTCGGTGCTCGGATCGCTCGAATACGCCGTGACGGTGCTGAACGTTCCCCTCATCGTGGTGCTCGGGCACGACGAGTGCGGTGCCGTGCGCGCCGCCATCGACTCGCAGGTGCCGGGCGCCGAACCGCTGCCGCCCCACATCGACGGCATCATCCAGCAGATCGTGCCGGCCGTGCGCCGCGTCACGGGCGGCGAACCCGCCGACGACCAGGTGAACGCGCTCGAGGTCGGCCGCGAGCACCTGCGCGACACCGTCGCCGAGATGCTGGAGCGCTCCGAGATCATCAGCGACCACGTCGCGCGCGGTGTGCTGGCCATCGTGGGCGCCAACTACCGTCTGCTCGACGGCACGGCGATCGCCGATGTTATCGTGGGCAACGCTGACACTCACCAGCCATGAGCGACGAGAACAGGAACAACGTGGTCACCACCTCTCACACCGAATACCGCATCGAGCACGACACCATGGGCGAGGTGAGGGTTCCGGCCCACGCGCTCTACAGCGCCCAGACGCAGCGCGCCGTCGAGAACTTCCCGATCTCGGGTGCCGGCCTCGAGCCCGCCCAGATCGCCGCCCTCGCGCGCATCAAGAAGGCCGCCGCCACCGCCAACGCGCGCCTCGGCGTGCTCGACCAGGGCATTGCCGAAGCGATCGCCCGTGCCGCCGACGAGGTCATCGCCGGCAACCACGACGGCGAATTCCCCATCGACGTCTACCAGACGGGCAGCGGCACGTCGTCGAACATGAACATGAACGAGGTGCTCGCCTCGCTCGCGACGACGAGCCTCGGCCAGCCCGTCCACCCCAACGACCACGTCAACGCCTCGCAGTCCTCGAACGACGTCTTCCCGACCTCTGTGCACATTGCCGTGACCAGCGCTCTGATCGATGACCTCATCCCGGCTCTCGACCACCTGGCCGTCGCCTTCGAGAAGAAGGCCGAACTGTGGAAGAACGTCGTCAAGGCGGGTCGCACCCACCTCATGGACGCGACCCCCGTCACGCTGGGCCAGGAGTTCGGCGGCTACGCCCGCCAGATCCGCCTGGGCATCGAGCGCGTGCGCACGGCCCTCCCCCGCGTCGCCGAGGTTCCGCTCGGCGGCACGGCCGTCGGCACGGGCATCAACACGCCTCAGGGCTTCCCTCAGCTGGTCATCCAGCTGTTGCAGGAGGACACCGAGCTGCCCATCACCGAGGCCGTCGACCACTTCGAAGCGCAGGCCAACCGCGACGGACTGGTGGATGCGTCTGGCGCTCTCCGCGTCATCGCCGTGAGCCTCACCAAGATCTGCAACGACCTGCGCTGGATGGGCTCCGGCCCCAACACGGGTCTCGGCGAGCTGCACATCCCCGACCTGCAGCCCGGATCGTCGATCATGCCGGGCAAGGTGAACCCCGTCATCCCCGAGGCCGTGCTCATGGTCGCCTCGCGCGTCGTCGGCAACGACGCCACCATCGCCTGGTCGGGTGCGTCGGGCGCCTTCGAGCTCAACGTCGCCATCCCCGTCATGGGCACGGCGCTGCTCGAGTCCATCCGCCTGCTGTCCAACGCCTCGCGCGTGCTGGCCGACAAGACCGTCGACGGCCTCGAGGTCAACGCCGAGCGCGCAACGGCCCTCGCCGGTTCGTCGCCCTCGATCGTGACGCCGCTCAACAAGATCATCGGCTACGAAGCCGCCGCCAAGATCGCCAAGCACGCCGTGGCCAAGAAGATCACGGTGCGCGAAGCCGTCGTCGACCTCGGCTACGTCGAGCGCGGCGAGATCACCGGGGAGCAGCTCGACGAGAAGCTCGACCTGCTGAGCATGACGCACCCCGGCTAGACCCGGTTCACGCGTAACCGCCGCCTCTGCGGCACACCCTCCGGGGGCCCCGAGAGATCGGGGCCCTCGTTCATTGGGGTTGCCGCTGCCTCGCGCACCCGGAAGCGCTTCCCGCGCCAGCGCAGTCACCACGCGCCGCAGCATCTCGTGGCGACCAAGGCCAGCCAGAAGCCGACGATCAGCGCAGGGCCGATGGGGATGTTGCTCCCACCGTCGATCGCACCACCCCGCGTGCGCGCGACTCGAGCCACACGACCCAGGCCGCCGAGGAACGCGCCGAAGACGCCCAGACCGACCGCGAGGACGACGACGTCGAAGCCGACCGAGCCCGCCGCGGCGCCCAGCAGGAAGGCGAGCTTGACGTCGCCGAAGCCGAGACCGCCAAACCACCAGGCCAGCGCGCAAGACGCCCCGTAGACGAGGGAACCGAGCAGGATCCAGACGAGGGCCTCCCCGCCCTCGGAGAGCGGCTGGTCCAGGGCTCTCAGCGAACCAGCGAGGACGGTCCAGGCGGCGAGCGCGAGCCCCGGCACGGTGAACCTGTTGGGGAGACGGTGGAACAGGACATCCGCCTGCGTGAGAGGCACCGAGACCGCGGCGACGTAGGCGATGAGCGCAACGCCGGGCGGGACACCTCCGGCGACGAGCACAGCGCCGAAGAGCGCCACCACGGCGCCGGAGGACGGCAGCCAGACTCCTCGTGCGCCGCTACTCACACGTCGATGCATTCTTGAGCGCGGCGCTTGCAGGCGAAGCATGTGCGCGCGCGACACTCGCTGGCGGGGCATGTGCGATCGCGGCACGTGCACGCGAGGCATTCGAGCGCGAGGCGCTTGCCGGCGAGGCGGCTGTGGCAGGGCGGAGGTGACGGACATGCCGTAACCGTAGGAGCAGCTCGGCTCCCCCAGACATTGTTCACAGAACCGCGTCGAAAACCGGCCTGTGGAGAACGATTCGCCGAGCGCGAGGCCCACGAAAACGTCCGGCCGACCCCCGCAGGAGTCGGCCGGACGGACGAAAGAAAGAGCGACTAGGCCAGCTCGTTGCCCTCCAACATCTCGGTGACGAGCGCCGCGATGGCCGACCGCTCGGACCGGCTGAGCGTCACGTGCCCGAACAACCGGTTGCCCTTCAGCGCCTCGATGACCGAGGCGACGCCATCGTGCCGGCCGACCCGCAGGTTGTCGCGCTGAGCCACGTCGTGCGTCAACACCACACGCGAGTTCTGCCCTATGCGGCTGAGAACCGTGAGCAGCACGTTGCGTTCGAGCGACTGCGCCTCATCCACGATCACGAAGGCATCGTGCAGCGAGCGACCGCGGATATGCGTGAGCGGCAACACCTCGAGGATGCCTCGCTCCACAACCTCTTCGAGCACGTTGTTCGACACCACCGAGCCGAGCGTGTCGAACACGGCCTGGCCCCACGGGTTCATCTTCTCGGCCGCGTCGCCCGGCAGGTAGCCGAGTTCCTGGCCCCCCACCGCGTAGAGCGGGCGGAACACCATGATCTTCTTGTGCTGCTGCCGTTCGAGCACGGCCTCGAGGCCCGCGCACAGGGCGAGCGCCGACTTCCCCGTCCCCGCTCGACCTCCCAGGCTCACGATGCCGACCTCTGAGTCGAGCAGGAGGTCGATGGCGAGACGCTGTTCGGCCGAACGCCCGTGCAGGCCGAAGACGTCGCGGTCTCCGCGCACGAGCTTGAACTCCCGGCGTCCGGTCACGCGGCCGAGTGCCGAACCGCGCTCCGAGTGGATGACGAGACCCGTGTTCACGGGCAGCTCCTCGACCTGCCGCGACAACCCCACCTCGGTTTCATAGAGGTCGCTCATCTCGTTGGCGCTGAGTGAGACATCCGCCATGCCCGTGTAGCCGGAGTCGACGGCCTGTTCGGCCCGATACTCCTCGGCCGCCAGGCCCACCGACGCGGCCTTCACGCGCAGCGGCAGGTCTTTCGAGACGACCGTGACGTCGAGCCCGTCGCCCCGCAGATTCATGGCGACGGCCAGGATGCGGGAGTCGTTGTCGTTCAGCTGCAGCCCGCTCGGCAACACCTGCATGTTCGAGTGGTTGAGCTCGACGCGCAGGGTTCCACCCTCGTCGCTGACCGAGACCGGGAAGTCGAGGCGCTCGTGCTTCACGCGCAGCTCGTCGAGGATGCGCAGCGCCTGCCGGGCGAAGTAACCGATCTCGGGGTCGTTGCGTTTGCCCTCGAGCTCGGAGACGACGATCACCGGGATGACGACGGCGTGTTCGGCGAACCGGAACAGCGCCTTGGGGTCGGACAGCAGAACCGACGTGTCGAGGACATACGTCTTCTCGGCGGTTTTGGCGCCGCGTGGACGCCTGCGCGAAGCGGTGGGGCTCTCCTGGCCCGCCGTCTCGGTGGTGCTCAGAATGTCTTGGGTTTCGTGCGCGGCCACAACCACTCCCACCCCGGGCGGCGAGCGCCCGGATCTCTTTTCGAGTCGGCCACGAAGCGGTTACGAGTCGAACTTATGTGGCCGTCTCGACCGGGCCCCATGCCCGATGAGTATGAAACTACGCGGTTGTAATTCGGTTGGCAAGACTCTGGCGTGGCAGCAGGTTTCCGTCAGATTAACGTTTGGGAACGGGGCATCCTGGATCAGTACGTGACGGCCGTTCCGAACGACACGAACGCGTCGCGCAGCATGGTCAGCGTCTCGTCGGTCGTGCCCGCGTGGCACGAGATGCGCACGCTCCCCTGGCGCACGGTCGCGGTGAGCCCGTGGTTGTGGAGGCTGGCCGTCAACGGGTTGAGCTGGTCGTCCTCTAGGTCTAGGACCACCATTCCCGCGCGCTCGTGTTCGGCGCGCGACGACGCCACGGCCACGCCGAACTCGTCGGCCAGGTCGATGACCTGCGCGGTGCGTTCCGCGACGAGGGCGCTCACCTGCGGCACACCCACGGCGGCAAGGTCTTCGAGCGCCGCCGCGAAGCGGGACTCGGCAACTTTGTCGGCGTTGGTGGTCTGGAAGGCGCGCGCCGCCGAAGCGGGCTCGGACACGGCATCCCACCCGCCGGCGGTCGGGTCGTCCTCCTCGATGCCCGTCCAGCCCGAGAAGACGGGCACGAGCTCGTGGATGGCGCGGTCGCTGAGCGCCAGGAAGCCCGTTCCCCAGCCGGCGCGCATCCACTTCTGGCCACCCGTGGTCACGACATCCGCGACCTCGTAGGGCGCATCGACGACCCCGAAACCCTGGATGGCGTCCACGATGAGTAACCGGTCGTCACCGATGACCTGGCGAATGCCCTCGATGTCGGACAGGTAGCCCGTGCGCGAGTCGACGAGACTCACGGCCACGGCGACGGTCTGATCGGTGAGTTGCTCGCGGATGCGCGCGGGCGTGACGCGTCCGCCGTCGGTCTCAAGCCACGTCGGCTCGAGCACGTGCATGTTCTCGGCCGCGCGCTGAACCGCGAACGTGAGGCTCGGAAACTCGTGGGGCGAGAGCAGGATGCCGCCCGTCAGGCCGAACATGACGTGCATGAGGCCCGTCGAGGTGTTCGGCTGCGTCACGATATTCGTGGCCGGGAACCCGGTCATGACCGAGACGGCCTCGTGAAAGCGGCCGCCGGCGTCGAGGAGGGGTTCGAGGCTGCCGTGCCGCGCGCGACCCAACACCTCGGCCTGCAGCATCATTTCTGAGCGCACGGCCTCGGACAGCGGCCCGATGCGGCCGTAGTCGAGGTAGCCGGGCTCTTCGCCGAATCCGGCGAGGTAGTCGTCGATGCTGCTCACGCGCGTGCTCCTTGCTGTGGGTGTGAGTCAATCCTGCCGTAGCGATGAGGGTGCCTCGAACCGGGTAGCCACCGGGTAGCCACCGGGTAGCCGCCCGGCAGCCTCGGGACACCTGTCGCTCAGCCGCCGTAGCGCCGGTGACGCCGCGTGTAGTCGCGCACCGCCCGCAGGAAATCGACCTCGCGCAGGTCGGGCCCCAGCGCCTCGACGAAGTAGAACTCGCTGTGCGCGCTCTGCCACAGCATGAAGTCGCTCAGCCGCTGCTCGCCCGACGTGCGGATCACGAGATCGGGGTCGGGCTGCCCACCCGTGTAGAGGTGCTCGCCGATCAGGTCGGGGGTCAGCAGCTCGGCGAGCTCCTCGAGCGCGCCACCCTGCAGGTGGTGGTTCTCGACGATGCGGCGCATGGCGTCGACGATCTCGGTGCGGCCGCCATAACCCACGGCGAGGTTGACGTGCAGGCCCTTCTTCTGGGCCGTGCGGCGTTCGGCGGCCTCGAGCGCGCCCACGAGGGGCTCGGGCAGGCCAGCGTTGGAGCCCACGTGTTTCACGCGCCAGTCGCGGTAGTGCGAGAGGTCCTCGGCGAGGTCGGCGATGATCTCGACGAGGGCGTTCAGCTCGTCGCTCGAGCGGTTGGTGAGGTTGTCGCTCGACAACAGGTAGAGCGTGACGACCTTGACGCCGATGTCGTCGCACCACTCGAGGAACTCGCGCATCTTGGCGGCGCCCGCTCGGTGACCGTGCGCGGCGGTCTCGTAGCCGAGCTGCTTCGCCCAGCGCCGGTTGCCGTCGATGATCATGGCAACGTGCTCGGGCGGCTGATGCCCGACCAGATCCTTGCGCAGGCGCTTCTGGTACAGGTTGTACAGGAGTCCCGGGCGGGGCCGATTCTCTCCAGTTTTCACAACGCTACGTTAGTGCACGATCCCGTGAGAGTCCGCTCCCCGGAATACGACCTGTCGTAGTCTGACGGTATGTCTCAGGAGAACACCCCGCACCGCCCGAAACCTGCGCACTCGGGCGACCCCATCGAAGACACGCGCGACCGTCTCGACCATCCGATATCGGCGTCTGACCAGGCCGTCGCGCACGACGATGCGAGCGGCCCCGAGCTGCCCAACCTGCCGCTCATCGACGCGTCGCCCGCCGACGCCACCGAGGTCAAACCGACGTGGCGCGGATGGCTGCATGCGGGCATGCTGCCCGTCTCCCTCGTCGCCGGCATCGTTCTCGTCAGCGTGGCCCAGGGGGCGGCCGCCAAGTGGAGCTCGGCCGTGTTCGTGCTGTCCTCGCTGCTGCTCTTCGGCAACTCCGCGCTCTATCACCGCTTCGACTGGAAGCCGCGCACCAAGATCATCCTGAAGCGCATCGACCACGCCAACATCTTCCTGCTGATCGCGGGCAGCTACACGCCCATCGCCGTGCTCGCGCTGCCACCCGCCAAGGGCACGCTGCTGCTGAGCCTGGTGTGGGGCGGCACGGTGCTCGGAATCGCCTTCCGCGTGTTCTGGATCGGCGCTCCCCGCTGGCTCTACGTGTTCCTCTATCTCGCCCTCGGCTGGGCCGCCGTCATGTATCTCGGCGACATCCTCGAGTCGAACGCGCTGACCATGATCCTCGTCATCGTGGGCGGGCTGTTCTACACGGGCGGGGCGATCATGTACGCGATGAAGCGACCGAACCCGTGGCCCGGGCACTTCGGCTTCCACGAGCTGTTTCACCTGTGCACCGTGCTGGCATTCATGTGCCACTGGGTGGCCATTCTGCTGCTCGTCGTCGACCCGACCTACAACGCGTAACGCCCGGGCGGCGACTCAGCGGGTGCGCGGGTCGGTGAACCGGTCGTCGTCGGCCTCGCCGGTCGGGCGGCCGCCGTTCTCGTCGCTGGCGTGCGACCGCTCGTCGGGCGCCACATAGGGCTGCCCCGTGCGCTCGGCCTCCTCGCGCGCGGCGACCTCGTCGGCCAGGCGCTCGGCGATCTCACCGCGATAGGTGGCACGACGGATGCGGCGCACCATGTCCACGATCAGCAACACGACGACGACCACGACGAGGAACGGCACGAGGAATCCGAAGATGCCGGGCGTGACCTGGTCGGGGTCGACCTTGAGCGTCGGGGTCGGGCTGGGCGTGGGGCTCACGGCCGCGTAGGCGGCATCCCGGATCGCGGCGGTCAGGGCGTGGGTCATTCGGTGTCCTCGATTCCGGTGAACAGGTCGGTTTCGGAGTCGAGGGTGTCGACATCCGACCAGACGAGTTCGAAGTCTTCGTACGGCCAGGCGGCCCGCTGCAGGTCGTTCGACCAGAAGAAGAAGTTGCTGTCGGGCGAGACCTGGCAGGCGTGCGAGCGCAGGGCCTGGTCGCGAACCTCGAAGAAGTCGCCCGCGGGAACGTGCGTGGTCGACGTGTCGGGGCGGTCCTTCATCCACTCGAGCGTGCCCTGCAGTTCTTCGAGCAGGGGCGACTCGGGGTCGGTGCGGTGCAGCTCGTCGACGTTGGCCTTCATGCGCGGGTAGTTGAAGATGCGGTCGTAGTAGAGCTTCGTCACCTTCCAGGGCTCGCCCAGCTCGGGGTAGAGCGTCGGGTCGGCGGCGGCCTCGATGGCGGCGACCGAGATCTGGTGGGTGCGAATGTGATCGGGATGCGGGTAGCCGCCGTTCTCGTCATAGGTCACGAGAACCTGCGGCTTGAACTCCCTGATGAGCTTGACGAGCGGCTGGCGCGAAATCTCGAGCGGGATGCTGGCAAACGAGTTCGCGGGCAACGAGCCGTCTTCGCGGGCCATCCCCGAGTCGACGTAGCCCAGCCAGCGGTGTTGCGCGCCGAGGGCCTGCTGCGCGGCCGCCATCTCGAGGCGTCGCAGCCCCGGCAGGTCGCGTTCGGCCATGGCCTGGCGTTCGAGGTTCGGGTTGAGGATGTCTCCCGCCTCGCCTCCCGTGCAGCTGACGATCATCACCTCCCGCCCGAGCGAACGGTAGTAGGCCACGGTCGCGGCACCCTTCGACGATTCGTCGTCGGGGTGGGCGTGAACGGTCATCATTCGCAGGGTCACGAAGCGGTCTCAACTCTCAGCATTTGGCAATAGCCTTGTAGGACAAGCGTAATCGTTCCGCGTGTGGAGACTGATCCGATGTCACAAGTTGAGGGCCCGTCCGGCCGTCGTCCCGCTGAGGGGCGCCAGGTTTCGGGCAGCGGCATTCCGGTGACGAGTTCGCGCTCCTCCGACATCCCCGTCGACGCCGCCGGAAGCAGTTCGGTCAGAAGCGGTCTGGTCATCGAAGACGACGTCGCGGCCGAGGACGGTGCCGTCGGCGCCGAACGCCCCCGGCTGCCCGAACCCGTCGTCGCGGCCGGCAACGAACAGATCGCCGAGCGCTATGGCCGCGGTCGCCGCACCCGCTCGCGCGAGAAGACCGTGCTGGCGATCTTCGGCGGCCTCATCGTGGTCGTGTTCGCGGCCTGGGTGTTGTGGGCGGGGCTCGACGGCAACGCGCCGGCGCTCGAGGCCCGCGACATCGGGCACAAGGTGGTCGACGAGCATCAGGTGCAGGTCACGTTCGAGGTCACGGCCGAGCCCGGCACCCCCATCAATTGCGTGGCGCAGGCGCTCAACGAGGAGTTCGCTCCCGTGGGCTGGAAGGTGCTCGAGATCCCGGCATCCGAGCAGCGCACGCGCCAATTCACGACGGATGTCTTGACGACAGAACTCGGCAACACCGGGTTGATCTACCGTTGTTGGCTCGCCTAGACTGTCCAGCTAATACGTTTTGACTTCCAGCGCCCCGGCTTTCGTCGGGGCGTTCGTTACTGTTAGGAGTTCCTCGTGGCCGATGAGACCGACGTCACCTTCCTCACCCAGGACGCGTTCGACCGCTTGCACGCCGAGCTCGACCGCCTGTCGACGACGGGCCGCGAAGAGATCGCCAAGCGCATCGAGGCGGCTCGCGAAGAGGGCGACCTGAAGGAGAACGGCGGCTACCACGCCGCCAAGGACGAGCAGGGCAAGCAGGAGGCGCGCATCCGCACCCTGACCGCGCTCCTGCGCGACGCCAAGGTGGGCGTCACGCCCGAATCGTCGGGTGTCGTCGAGCCCGGCACCGTCATCACGGCCAACGTGGCGGGCGGCAGCGAGGTCTTCCTGCTCGGCAACCGCGAGATCGCGGCCAACAGCGACCTCGACGTCTACAGCGAGAAGAGCCCGCTCGGCGAGGCCATCCTCGGCCTGAAGGTCGGCGAGAAGACGAGCTACACGGCCCCCAACGGCAAAGAGATCGCGGTCGAGATCGAGAAGGTCGAGACCTACGCCGGCCAGTAGCCTGAGCGTTCTCCTCCTCGACCTCGCTTATCCGTAAAGGCCCCGGTTCCGCCGGGGCCTTTTGCGTGCCCAAGCCCGCCAGAGCCCACCGGTCCGAGCCCACCCAGCGGCCACGAGCGCATCGGGCGAGCGTCCGCGCGAAACCGTCGATCGGAACGGTGCCCGGTCGTCGGAGGCACGCGACAGCCCGCTCGGAGGCGCGAGTCGCAGCCCCGCCGAGCTCAGTCTTCGAGAATGTGTGGCTCGTAGCCCGCGGCGCGCAGCGTGTCGACGACATGCTGACGGTGCTGCGGATCGCGCGTCTCGACGCTCAACTCGAGCTCGACCTGGCCGATCTGCAGGCCGTGACCGTGCCGCGTGTGCAGCACCTCGATCACGTTGGCGTTGGCGGCGGCGACGAGTTCCGACGTGCGCGCCAGCTGGCCCGGGCGGTCGGGCAACGGGATGCGCAACGTGAGGTAGCGATCGGATGCCGCCAGGCCGTGTGCGATGACGCGCTGCATCAGCAAGGGGTCGATGTTGCCGCCCGACAGGATGAGGGCGGTGGGCCCCGACGCCGTCACCTTGCCCGCCAGCACGGCCGCGACGCCCGCGGCACCGGCCGGCTCGACGACCATCTTGGCGCGCTCCAGCAGCACGAGCAGGGCCTTGGCCATATCATCTTCGGTGACCGTGACGACCTCGTCGACATAGTCACGGATGATCTCGAAGTTCAACGCTCCGGGGCGCCCGACGGCGATGCCATCCGCGATGGTCGGGTTGACCGTGATGGTGGTCGGCTCCCCCGAGGCGAGCGACGGCGGATAGGCGGCGGCGTTCTGGGCTTGCACACCGATGACGCGCACGACGCGACCATCCTTGGCCGCCCTCTGTTTGACCGCCGCGGCGACACCCGCGATGAGCCCGCCGCCGCCGATCGGCACGACGATCGTCTCGAGGTCGGGCACGCTCTCATAGATCTCGAGGCCCAACGTGCCCTGGCCGACGATGATGTCAGGGTGATCGAACGGCGGGATGAAGATGGCGCCCGTCTCTTCGGCGTAGGCGGCGGCCGCGCGCAGGGCCTCGTCGACGGCCGTGCCGCCCAGCACGACCTCGGCGCCATAGTTCTTCGTGGCCTGCAGCTTCGGCAGGGGCACGCCCATGGGCATGAAGATGGTCGAGCGGATGCCGAGCTCACGTGCCGCGAACGCCACACCCTGGGCGTGATTGCCCGCCGACGCCGCCACGACACCGCGTGCACGCTCCTCGGCGGTGAGCTGCGACATCCGGTTGTAGGCGCCGCGGATCTTGTAGGAGCCCGTGCGCTGCAGGTTTTCACATTTCAAGTAGACGGGCTGGCCGAGCAACTCGGCGAGGTAACGGGATGACTCGAGTGGAGTGTCCTGAGCAACCTTCGCGACGACGGCGCGGGCGGCTTCGAACTGCTCGAGCGTGGCGATCAGACCGCGTTCGGATGCGGAACCGGTATCGGACGCGGCCTCGGAGAGCCCCCCGCCCACCGATTCGGCCACGAGCTCGTCTTCGACATAGGTGCGGGAATCTTGCGTGTCACTCATTCGGGAGCCTGAGCGCCTTTCTTGCGAGCGGATGACCCGACGCGCGGGTTCCGCGGAACGGTTTGCCAGAGCGCAGAACCCGGGACGACCTGGGGAGATAGCCCCGGCGTCTTCCAGACTCCGCTCGCGACGTAGCGCACCATCACGTTGATGACGGCGGCGATCGGAACCGCGAAGAGGGCGCCGGGGATGCCGGCTAAGAGAGTGCCGCCGGCCACGACGAGCACGACGGCGAGCGGGTGCACCTTGACGGCGCTGCCCATGAGGAGGGGCTGCAACACGTGGCCCTCGACCTGCTGCACGAGCAGGACGATGCCGAGCATGAAGAGCGCGATCGCCCAGCCGTTGTAGACCAGGGCGATGAAGACCGCGACGGCCCCCGTGACGACAGCGCCGACGATCGGCACGAAGGCGCCGAGGAACACGAGCACGGCGATGGGAGCGGCGAGCGGCACGCCCAGGGCGAAGGCGCCGATACCGATGCCGGCGGCGTCGATCGTGGCGACGAGAATCTGGGTGCGGGCGTAGTTGGTGAGCGTGAACCATCCGGCCTGACCGGCGCCGTCGACGGCGCTGCGGGCGCGGCGCGGCATGAGGCGCACGACCCAGCGCCAGATGCCTCGACCGTCGATCAGGATGAAGAGCAGGCAGAAGAGCGACAGGAACAGGCCCGTGGCGACGTGACCGAGGGTCGAACCGATCGAGAGCGCGCCACTGACCAGCACTTGCGAGTCTTGTTGGATCGACCCGAAGAGGCCCTGGATCCACGCGTTGATGTCGGCCTCGGTGATGTGCAGCGGCGACTGCAGCAGCATCTCTTTGAGATCGTCGAAGGACTGCACCGTGCGATCGCGCACCTCGCCGAATTGGCGGGAGATCTGCCAGATCGCCAGCGCGAGCAGCCCCGAGACAGCGACGAGCGCGCCCAGCATGGCGGCCGCGATGGCCAGACCGCGCGGCCACTTGTGTCGGTGCAGGAAGTTCACGAGCGGCGTGAGCAGAGCGGCCACGAGCACGCCGATGAGCAACGGAATGACGATCAACCGCAGCTGGATGACCAGGAAGACGGCGAGCGCCGTGACCCCCGCGATGACCAGGATGCGCCAACCCCACGCCCCCGCGATGCGCATGCCGCGCGGCACCGCGTCCTCATCGACACCAGAGTCTTCGACCACGACGACGTGCTCGTCGGACGGGGTCTGGAACAGGCGCTGCCACCAACTGCTCTTCGTCGTGTCGCTCATCGCTCAAGTCTAGGAGTAGGGCCATACCCATGGGGCTATACCGGGTGCCCCAGAACGGCCGCCGCGCGTGTCGGTGGCCGGAGCGCGTGTCGGTGGCCGGCGCGCGCGTCGGTAGCCGACGATACGCTGGCCGACATGACGGAAAAGGGGCCCGCATGACCGAGAAGGTGTCGATCGCGAGTGCGCGCCGAATCGCGTTGGCCGCGCAGGGCTTCGGGCGAGAGATGCCGGCGAGCGTCGGCACGCGTCAGCTCACGGGCACGCTCGACCGGCTCGGCGTGCTGCAGATCGACTCCGTCAACGTGTGGGAGCGCAGCCACTACCTGCCCGTCTTCGCGCGCCTGGGCGCCTACGAGAAGTCACTGCTCGACGCGATCACGCTCGCGCCACGCGCCCGCTACCTCGAATATTGGGGCCACGAGGCCACGTTCATGCGGCGCGAGATGTTGCCGCTCTTCCAGTGGCGCATGGATCGTTACCGCGACCGCGCGCTGGCCGATTCCGACGGCTGGGTGCGCGAGAACCGCGCCACGCTCGACTGGCTGCTCGCCGAGATCGGCCGCGGTGGCCCACGTGCTGCGAGCGACATCGAGCACGAAGACAATGTGCGTCAGGGGCCGTGGTGGGGCTGGTCCGACGTGAAGCGCGGGCTCGAGGTGCTGTTCCGCAGCGGCGAACTCGTGTCTGCCGGTCGCAAAGGGTTCGAGCGACGTTATGCGCTGCCCGCCCAGGTCCTTCCCGCCGAGATCACGTCCCGCGTCGTGGCGAAACCGGATGCCATCCGCGAACTCGTCGCCCATGCGGCCCGGGCCCACGGCATCGGCACACTCGACGACATCGCCGACTACTTCCGCCTGCCCTCGGCCGACACGCGCGAGGCCATCCGAGACCTGGTCGACGCGGGCGAGCTGCTTCCCGTCGTGGTCGAAGGGTGGTCGCAGGGCGGCAAACCCCGCGCGGCCTGGCTGCACCGTGACGCGCGGCGCCCGCGGCGCATGGATGTCGATGCCCTACTCTCCCCTTTCGACCCCGTTGTCTGGGCCCGCAGTCGCGCCCTGCGGCTCTTCGACTTCCACTACCGCATCGAGATCTACACCCCCGAGCCGAAGCGCGTCCACGGTTACTACGTGCAGCCCGTGCTGATCGACGGCATCATCGCCGGCCGCGTCGACCTGAAGAACGACCGGCAGAGCAAGACGTTGCTCGTGCAATCGGCGTGGCGCGAGCCATCCGCACCGCCCGAGACCGCCGAGAAGCTCGCGGCATTGCTCCGACGCGCCGCCGAGTGGCAGGGACTCGAAAGGATCTCGGTGCGCGACCGAGGAACGCTCAGCAGCGAGTTGCGAGCAGCCCTCGGAGACGCGCTCACCCACTAAAGCGTCTGTACCGAGTGGCGGATGGGGAGAAGTGCCCATGACATCCGCGTGTTTTCGGGCTTCTTACCCTCTTTCAGGGGTCCGAAAACTGCTACGTTTGCCACGACGCACCGAACACTGAGGACGAGTGATTGCCATGGCAGACGAAGAGCGCCCCGACCAGCAGGGGCAGAACGAGAACACCCACCGGCCCGAGAACGGCGAACAGCACGCCGGCTCGACGCCCCCGCCCATCCCGCCGCAGGGGCAGCAGCCCTTCGTGCCGCCGGTCCCCGGCCAGCAGGGCCAGCAGGGCTACGGTGCGCAGCAGCACGGCCAGCAGGCCTACGGTGCGAACCAGAACCAGCAGGGGCAGCCGCCATACGGCGCAGGCCAGCAGGGCCAGCCTCAGCCTCCTTACGGCGCGGGGCAGCCTGGCCAGCAGGGCCAGTCCGGCCAGGCGCCCTCCGGCGCAGGTCAGTCCGACCCCGCGCAGTCACAGCCTCAGTTGCCCTACGGCGCAGGCCAGTCCGGTCAGCCTCAGCCGCCCTACGGAGCGGGTCAGCCGCAGCCGCCGTACGGCGCGCAGCCCGGACAGGGTCAGCCCGGACAGGGTGCGCCCGGACAGGGTCAGCCCGGTCAGCATCCCTACGGCGCCGGCCAGCCGGGTCCGTATGCTGGTCAGCCCGGTCAGCCCGGTCAGCCCGGTCAGCCCGGCTACGGCGCCGCCTACTTCCCGGCCGGTGGCCCCGGCCCCCAGAAGCCGCGCATGGATCCTAAGAAGAAGAAGCGCGTCATCCTGCTCAGCGTGATCGCTGCGGCCGTCGTGCTGCTGCTCGGCATCGGTGGCATCGTGACCGCGGTCATCGTGGGCGCGAACAACGGGCCCGAGGCGCTGGTGCGCAACTACCTCACCGCGATCAGCCAGGGCAAGGCCGAAGAAGCCAACAAGCTGGTCGACCCGGGTCTCGGCGAGGAAGAAACCATTCTCCTCACCGACGACGTGTTGCGCGAATCGCCCGAGTTCATCTCGAAGCCCAAGGTGTCCCGCATCTCGTCGAGCCGCGACAGCGCCTACGCCTCGATCACCTACGTGCTCGACGGCCGCACCTACGACGCCACGCTCGACCTGAGCAAGGACGACGGCAAGTGGACCATCGACAAGCCGTTGCTGTCGACGATCTACATGTACTCGTCGACCAACACGAAGGCCAGCGTCAATGGCACCACCGTGGACTTCACCGACAAGGGCAGCATCCAGGCCTACCCCGCCGTCTACGACATCGGCGCTCCCGAGGGCGACCTCTTCGAAGCCGAGGCCCAGACCTTCACGGCTGGCACCGGCGGCAAGGCGAACTACGAAGGCATCGAGCTCGGCCTGAAGCCGACGAAGGCCCTCACGGACGCCGTGCAGAAGGAAGTCAACGCGCACCTCGACGAGTGTGTCGCCTCGACGGACACCAACCCCGAGGGCTGCGGACTGCGCATCCCCACCTACCTCGACTTCTCTTCGGTGTCGAGCGTCGCCTACAAGGTCAACACCTACCCGACCGTGACGGTCGACGAGAACGGTCGCTACTTCGAGTCCGGCGAGGGCGACGTGGGCGCGACCGTCAACGGCACCAAGTTCGACGGTTCCGCCGGAACGGTCGAATACGGTTCCGACGACTGGGGCCCCTCCGGCAAGATCAACATCGACGCCGACCAGAAGGTCTCGCTCGAGTTCTACTAAAGCGACAGGCCGCTGAGACGCGGCCCGCCGGCAACGGAAAAGGGGCGGTTCGAACCGAGAGGTTCGGACCGCCCCTTCGTCGTCGGCGCGGCGCTGCCGGACGATGAACCGGCAGGTTTAGAAGCCGCCGCCCATGGTGCGCAGGCGCTCGACCCGGTCGGGAATGGGCGGGTGCGTGGCGAAGAGGCGATCCATGACGCCCGGCTTCATGGGATCGGCGATCCACAGGTGCGCCATCGAGCTGTTCTGCTTCTGCATGGGGCGACCGTAGGCCGCCAGCTTCTGCAGGGCACTGGCGAGGGCTTCGGGGTGCCGCGTGGTGAGAGCGCCCGTGGCGTCGGCCAGGTATTCGCGCTGACGCGAGATCGCCAGCTGCACGACCGTGGCCACGAGGGGCGCCACGAGCATGGCGACGAGGCCCACGATCATGATGACCGGGTTGCCGCCGCCATTGTTGTTGTTGCGGTTGCCGCCGAAGAACGCCATGCGCAGGAACATGTCCGAGATGAAACCCACGGCGACGACGAGCCCGAAGACCACCATCGACACGCGGATGTCGTAGTTGCGCACGTGGCCCAGCTCGTGCGCCATGACGCCCTCGAGCTCGGGGTCTGTCATCAGGTCGAGCAAACCCGTGGTAGCCGCGACCGAGGCGTGCTGCGGGTCGCGACCCGTGGCGAACGCGTTGGGCGCCGGATCGTTGATGATGTAGACCTTGGGCATCGGCGTGCCCGTGGCGATCGACAGGTTTTCGACGATCCGATAGAGCCGTGGGTTGTCGCGCTTCTCGATCTCTTGCGCGCCCGACACCGCGAGGGCCTGCTTGGCGGCGAAGAAGTACTGGAACAGCGCGTAGGCCGAGGCACCCAGAATCGTGAAGATCACGATCGTCGGGCTGTTGTAGATATAGCCGGCGAGCCAGCCCAGCCCGCCGATGATCAGCAGGAAGAACACGATGATGAAGACCGTGTTGCGTTTGTTCTTAGCTATTGCGCGATACATCTAGACCTCGTCGATCAGGGCGGGCCGGATGCCGCGACTAGAACTGCACGCGCGGAGGCTCTGCGATGGCCGCGCTGTCGGTGACCTCGAAGAACTCGCGCTCAGAGAAGCCGAGGTTCTTGGCGAACAGGTTGTTGGGGAACACCTTGATCTTGGTGTTGAGCTCGCGCACGCCACCGTTGTAGAACCGGCGAGACGCCTGGATCTTGTCTTCGGTGTCGACCAGCTCGCCCTGCAACTGCAGGTAGTTCTGCGACGCCTGCAGCTGCGGGTAGGCCTCGGCAACCGCGAAGATCGACTTCAGCGCCTGCTGCATGTGGTTTTCAGCAACGGATGCCTCGGCCGGGCTGGCGGCGCCGAGCGTCTCTGCTCGGGCCTTCGTCACGTTCTCGAACACCGACTTCTCGTGGGCGGCATAGCCCTTCACGGCTTCGATGATGTTCGGGATGAGGTCGGCACGGCGCTTGAGCTGAACCGTGATGTCGCTCCATGCCTCGTCGACGCGAACGTTCAGCGTGACCAGGGAGTTATAGGTGACCCAGAAGTAGATGCCGATCACAGCGACCAGGGCGACGACGATGAGTACCGGGATGAGCCATTCCATGGCCTGGGCTCCTAAAAGTAATGGGGCAGGAAAAGGTGCGAGTGTTGGCAATCTTACTGGCCCCTGTCCGAGTGTCGGCTGTGTTTCGGCCGGGGCTCCGCTCGGCATCCGCTTCGACTCGACGAGGCGAGAGAGCGCGGACACGCGTCGAAGAAAGACCGGACGGGCTGGGAAATACGTCCAAAGGCGGCGAGTGGGTTGCGGGAAACCGGGATGGCCGGGCTAAATGGTATGTGGTGGGGATTTCACGTATCAACCGAGCAGCACAAGCCCGGGCGCATCCGTCTGCGTCGTCCGAGGCGCGCTCGGCGATCCTCGGTCAGACGCCGATTGCGACATCCTCTCGTTTCCGAGGCCTCATGGGGGTCGCTCTTGCCGCGTTGATCGTGCTGACGGGCGCTTCGGTACTCACCGGCACCTCCGCGGCCTTCGCCGAGTCGACGCCCAGCCCCGCGCCTCCGGCCACGTCCCCCGCCCCGCTGCCGGCGCCCACCATCACGTCTCCCGCGCCGGGCACTTTCGTCAACGGCACGAGCGTGCGCGTGCAGGGCACCAAGGCGTCGGGCACGAGCATCCAGATTCTCGCGGGGCCTGGGCAGGACAGTCTGTGCCAGGTTTCGGGCGACGCGGGAACGACGTTCGACTGCGTGGTGCCGGTGTCGCAGAGCGCGCGCCAGTTCGTGCTCACGGCCGTGCAGTACGGCGGCGGCCAGAACGAGAACCAGCGCGCTTCAGTGGCCATCCAGGCGCTCATGCCACCCACCGTGAACGCGCAGAGCGGCACGACGCCCGGGCCCGTCGGCGGCACGGGCTACCCAGGCGCGACCGTGACCGTGGCCTCGAACGGCAACGTGTTCGCCACCACGACCGTCACGAATGGCGGCACGTGGGGTGCCACCATCCCCGATTCGACGCCGTCGGGCACCTACAGCATCCAGGCGACCCAATCGTTCACGCCGGGGGGCGCCTCGTCCCGGCCGAGCGCCAGCGTGCCGATTCAGGTCGAGATCGAGAGCATCCCCGCGCCGACCATCACCTCGCCGACCAACGGGCAGGATGTGTCGCCCTCGGGCGCCACCTACTCGGGCACGGGAAAGAACGGGCTCACCGTGATGGTGAATGCCGGAAACGAGCAGGGCGAGCGACTCGTGTGCACGGCCACCGTGTCGGGCGGGCGCTGGAGCTGCTCGGGCGCGGGTATGCCCTCGGGAGTCGCGACACTCATCGCCCTGCAGACCGACGGGAAGAACCTGCCGGCCTCGAGCATTCCCGTGAGCGTGGACTATGGCGCGGCATCCGGCTCGGGAAGCACGCCGACATCGCCGAGCACCCCCGGGAGTACGCCGCAGGCCCCCGGCACGCAAACGCCCGGACCGACGGCTGCGCCCGCGCCCGGGTCGACCGCGACGCCTGCGCCCGCACCCGTGACCCCCGGGCAGACGCCCAGCGAGGGAGCCACTCCCCCGGGCGGTGGCGGCGGGCTGCAGGAGGACGGCGGCACCTGGGCCGACAGCACGCCCTTCACGAACGCGCTGCAACCCACATCCGGTGTGCTGTTCACCGCGGACTGGTGGCGCGCCGTCGCGCTGGCCGCCGGAGCCATCGCGCTGCTGCTCGTGCCGGCCCGACTCCTCGCGAACATCGTCGCCGCGCGCATCTCGCCCGTCAGGCGTCACGGGCACGGCATCTCCCACTTCACCGGGCGCAACCGCTCGGCCGCCGAGTTCGACCGCGCCCCCGAGTTGCCGAGTCCCGGCGTGTGGGTGACCGGCGCCTTCGGCATCGTCATGACGGCCATCCTCGTGATGCTCGCCAACCCCATCGAGGGACAGCCCGGCTACCTGCGGCTGCTGCTCGCCTCGATGATCGCGCTACTTCTCGTGAATGCCGCCGGAACGCTCGTGCCCGTCGTGCTCGCGCGGTGGTGGAAGGCCGGGCCCGCCACCATCAAACTCGCGCCGCGCTATCTGATCGCCGTCGCCGCGGCATCCGCCCTGTCGCGCGTGCTCGAATTGCAACCCGCCATCCTGTTCGGGCTCGTCTTCACCGTCAGCCTCGTGAGCGTGATCGGTGCCGAGCTGCGCGGCAAAGTGGCCCTCGCCCGCATCGCCGCCGTGTTCTCGGTGGGTGTGGTCGGATGGGTCGCTACCGGTTTGATCGGTCAGCCGTCGGGGTTCTGGGGCGCGCTCGGTTCTGAGATCGCCGGAATCACGGCCATGGCGGGCGTCGGATCGGCCGCCATCATGCTCATCCCGCTGGGGCAGCTGAGCGGGCGCGCGATCTACTCGTGGTCGAAGCCGCTGTGGATGGCCGTGACGCTCGTGATGTTCACGGCGCTGTTCCTGCAGCTCGGGCCCGTGATCGACAGCTGGCAGGGCGGGGTGGCCGCTTCGGCCGCCGTGTTGCTGGCCGCGGGGTTCGGCGCGGTTTCGCTGTCGCTGTGGTTGTGGCGGCGCTACGTTCAGCCCGCGTTGCGCTGAGCGGGCTGAACGTCTGGTCGGGTTGACGTCTAACTAAGCGGACGTCTAGCCGAGCGGACGTTTAGCGGCGCTGCGGTCTAGCCGGGTTGGGGTCTAGCGGTTGCCGAACACGACCGGCAGGCCGCTTTGGTGCCAACCCGTGATTCCGCCCACGATGTTGACGGCGTCGTAGCCCTGCTGCTCGAGATAGTCGGTGACGCGCGCGCTGCGGCCACCCGAGTGGCAGAGCACGTAGACCGTGGAGTCATCCGGGATCTTGTCGAGGTTTTCGCTGAGGGTGCTCATGGGCACGTGCGTGGTGCCGTCGACATGCGCCTCGGCCCACTCGTCGTCCTCGCGCACGTCGATGATGCGGGGGCTGTCGATGGCCTGCAGGTCGCTGGGGGTGATCTCCTTCATAGGTTCATCCTGTCACGCGATGTCGGTGGCTGCGGCGAGAATAGGGGGATGTTCCTCGTGCTCGATCGCCTGCCCGGCGGTTCGGCGCGCCTCACCGAGGTCGATGACGCGGGGGTCGTGCTCGACAGCATGACGCTCGGTGCCGACGAGGTGGCGCGCGAGGTCGACCGGCGCGAGCGTGTGGCCGATGCCGCCGCGGCGATCGGTGCTGATTCGAGTGCCGGTGCTGATTCGAGTGCCGGTGCCGATGCGGGAGCCGCTGCTGATGCAGGAGCCGGTGCTGATTCGAGTGCTGGCGGCGCCCAGAGCCGTGGCGCGAGCTCAGCCGCCGCCCGGCCCCGCTGGGTGTGGGACGATACGTCGGTTTGGTATGGCGAGTTGTTGCAACGAGGCGTGCTGGTCGAACGTGCCTGGGACTTGCGCCTGTGTCGCACCATTCTGCGCCGCGCCGTCTCGACGCGCGCGAGCCGCTTGCGCGCGTCCCCGCTGGATGCCTGGGACGCGCCGCCCGCGTTCGTGCGACCGTCGCGCGGCGAGACGCTCTTCGACGGCCTGCTCGACGACGACGCTTCGGCAGACTCCGGGGTGTCGGCGCTCGACGAGTTGCAGCGGCAACTCGAGGCGCTTTCGTCGAGCTCAGAACCGGGCCGCCTGCGACTACTGCTCGTCGCCGAGTCGACGGGTGCGCTCATCGCCGCCGAGATGCGCCACAGCGGCGTGCCGTGGCGGGCTGATGTGCACGATCGGCAGCTGGCGGACATCCTGGGCCCTCGCCCCACCCACAACGGGCGGCCCGAGAAGCTCGAACGCCTGGCCGACGAGATCCGCGTTCTGCTCGGTGCGCCGCAGCTGAATCCCGATTCGCAGCCCGAGCTCTTGCGGGCGCTCCGGCAGGCGGGCCTCGGCGTGACCTCGACGAGCAAGTGGGAGCTGGGCGAGCTCAAGCATCCGGTGATCGAGCCCCTGCTGCGTTACAAGAAGATGTCTCGACTGCTGGGCGCCAACGGCTGGGCCTGGATGGATGCGTGGGTGCGCGACGGCCGGTTCCACCCCGACTATGTGGTGGGCGGCGTCGTGACGGGCCGGTGGGCCACCTCGGGAGGCGGCGCGCTGCAACTCCCCGCGCAGATCCGTTCGGCCGTGCAAGCCGACGACGGCTGGAAACTGGTCGTCGCCGACGCCGCCCAGCTCGAACCGCGCATCATCGCCGCCATGTCGCGCGACACCGCGATGGCCGACGCCGGGCGAGAACGCGACCTCTACCAGGGCCTCGTCGACGCGGGCGTCGTCGACACCCGCCCGCACGCGAAGCTCGCCATGCTGGGTGCCCTCTACGGCGCGACGTCGGGTGAGAGCGCGCGACTCATGCCGCGCCTGCTCAAGGCCTACCCGAAGGCCACGGGGCTCGTCGAGGCGGCCGCACGGGCCGGTGAGGCGGGTGAGCAGGTGAGCACGTGGCTGGGGCGCAGCTCACCTCTGCCCTCCGACGAGTGGCGCGAGGTGACCCGGCTTATCGGGCAGGAAGGCACCTCACCCGCCGACGAGAAGCGTGCCCGCCAGGTGGCTCGCGATTGGGGCCGCTTCACGCGCAACTTTGTGGCGCAGGGCACCGCGGCCGAGTGGGCGATGTGCTGGATGGCGGGGTTGCGATTGCGTCTGCGCTCCCTGCGCACGGCCGAGGGAACGCCGCAGCTCGTGTTCTTCCTGCACGACGAGGTCATGGTGCACACGCCCGCTGCGGTTGCCGACGAGGTCGCACAGGCTGTGCGCGAATCGGCGGCCGAGGCGGGTCGCCTTCTGTTCGGCGGGTTCCCCATCGACTTCGCACTCGAGGTGGCGATCGCCGACAATTACGCCGAGGCAAAGTGACGGCTGCGCACACGCCCATCCTGGCGTGCGCTAGCGCCTAATAACCCAGTGTCGGAAGCGATGCAAGACCCCCGTTTGGCGACATAATCTCACCTATGGTCTCGTCATGGGCATTCCGAAGAAGACCACCACCCTCGCCACCGTCGCCGCAGCTGCCGTCGTGGTGGGGCTCACCGCCCTGCCGGCCGATGCGGCTACGACCACGCGGTGGGCCGACTTCACGGATCTCGCCGGCCCGGCCGGCGCTCAGACCGGAGCCCTGAGCCTCGGCATCGGGGCGTTCCCGGACGCGACCATCGCGACGGATGCGGGCACCCGGAACGCGGGAGTCGTGTCGGGTGCCACCACCTGGCTCTCGCCGACGACCCCCGTGGGGTCGAAATACGGAACGTCGCGCAACCAGGAGTACCTCAACCTTCCCGCCACGACATCCAATGGCCCGTCGACCACCACGTACACCTTCGACACCGCGACGCCGACGGCCGGCTGGGCCCTCGTCCTCGGCGACATCGACGCCGACGCCGTGCGGGTGAGCGCCACCACCGCGACCGGTGCCGCCGTGTCGGCTGCTCAACTGAACTACCGGGGCGGCTTCAACTACTGCTCGAACAGCGGGGCGGGTGAGCCATCCTGCACCGGCTCCGCGACCGATGTGCCCACCTGGGACCCGGCGACAGCGACCCTCACCGGCAACGACGGCGCCGCGGACACCTCGGGCGCGGCCGGATGGTTCGAGCCCACGGCGGCGATCAAGTCGCTCACCTTCACCTTCACGAGCCGCAGCGGTTTGCCGATCTTCCAGACCTGGTTCACCGGCCTCGCCCGCGACATCAGCGGGTCGGTCACGTCGACCGCTGACGGCGGCTCGGCCTACGAGGGGGCGACGGTGACCCTGACCGATGCATACGGTGACGCCGTCGCGACCACGACGTCCGACGCGTCGGGTTCCTACGCGTTCCCCGGCTACACCGCGGCCCCGGGATACACCGTCGCGGTTGAGGTGCCGGCCGGTTGGACCGCGAACGGCCCCACGAGCCGCGGTGTCGACCTCAGTACTCAGGATGCCGCGAATGTGAACTTCGAGCTCGCACCCCCGGTCGTCGCCCCGTCGGGAACGATCGCCGGGTCCGTGATCGACGAGGAGGGCGCGCCCGTCGCCGACGTCGCCATCGAACTGGACGGACCCCTCGCCGACGTCACGACGACGACCGACGCTGACGGCACCTACGACTTCGCCGGCCTCGATGTCGGCGACTACACGGTAACCGCGACGGCACCGGATGACTTCGAATTCGACGGTCCGGCGGCGCAGACGGTGAGCGTCGACAACGCGGGAGCGGCGGTCACTGTGCCCGCCTTCCGACTCGCGGCCGTTATCGCCGAGCCCACCCCGACGCCCACGCCCGATCCCACCGCGACCCCCGCGCCGACATCGGTGCCGACATCGGTGCCGAGTCCGTCCGACGCCCCCACTGCTGCGCCCACTCCCGGGACCGTCGGTGGCCGACCGGGTTCCGGCTCGTTGCCGGCGACGGGTGCTGAGACCCTCCCCGGTCTGACGGTCACCGCCGTCCTCCTCCTCGGGCTCGGTGCTCTGTTCACCCTGGGCTCAGGCTCCGCGGCAGCTCGACGCCGCCGCGTATACGCCCGCACCGAACGCTAGACCGGCAGACGGAACGCGGCGCCACCCACCCTGTGGTGCCGCGTTCCGTCGCTCCGGCGCCGGACGTCTCCGCCCCGAACCGGGGGTATGCGAAAGACGCCGGATGCGGTTGTCTGAGGATGTGTCCGATTCGACGCCGCCAGCTGTTGCGAAACGTTATCGGAGCCCCCAGGCACGGCCGACGGTGACCGACATCTACTCCTCCGATTCCGGATGGACGAGAGCACCGGGCGCTCCGCGTTTGACCCACTCCCTCGCCGCCGAGCTGCGCGCTCAGGGGGTCACCATGGTTCGGACCCGGTGGCGGTTCACGACCAAGGAGTTCACGATCGCGTCGCTGATCCCGCCGGACTAGCCCGGCAGGCGGCCGAGGCCGTCGACGACCGGGATGGCCGCGAGCAGACGCTGCGTGTAAGCATCCTGAGGGTTCGTCCACACGCGATCGACGGGCCCGTGCTCGACGATCTTGCCCGCGCTCATGACCGCGACGTCGTCGGCGATCACGCGCACCACCGACAGGTCGTGGCTGATGAACAGCAGCGCCGCGCCCGTCTCGACCGCCAGCTTGCGCATGAGCTTCGCCACCCGCGCCTGCAGCGACGCGTCGAGCGAGGCGATCGGTTCGTCCCCGATCAACAGTTCGGGCCCGGCCGCGATGGCCCGCGCGATGGCGATGCGTTGACGCTGACCACCCGAGAACTGGTGCGGATAGCGGTCGCGGCTCGAGGCATCCAGTTCGACGTGTTCGAGCAGCTGCGCCACATTCCAGGCATCGCGATCGGGGTTCACGCGCAGACCGTCCTCGATCTGGCTGCCGATCGTGCGGCGGGGGTTGAGCGACGCGAACGGGTTCTGGAACACCATCTGGATGCGCATGAGCGCGGGGTCGCGTTTGCGCAGCCCGAGCTTGCCGATGCGCTGACCGTTGAAGCTGATCGAACCGGCCGACGTGGGTTCGAGACCGCAGACCGCGCGCGCCAACGTGGACTTGCCGCATCCGGATTCACCGACCAGGCCGAGCACCTGGCGGGGTTCGAGGTCGAAGCTCACCCCGTCGACGGCGTTGAGGGTGCCGCGGCCGGGCAGCTTGTAGGTGACGCGCACGTCGTCGAGCGAGAGCAGAGTCATGACAGACCGCCTTCGGTAGGTGCCGCATCCGACGCATTCGCCGCAGAAGACGTTTCGGGCGAATGGGCCGCATCGGGCGCATCGGCAGCGTCGGGCAGGGCCTCGATGAGCGCTCGGGTATAGCGATGCTGCGGATCGGTGATGACCTGGAACCGTGAGCCGTGCTCGACGATCTCGCCCATGCGCATGACCGCGATCGTGTCGGCCAGTGCGGACATCACGCCGAGGTCATGCGTGACGAGGATGATCGCGATGCCGAGTTCGTCGCACAGCGTGCGCAGCAGCCGCAGGATTCCGGCCTGCACCGTGACGTCGAGCGCTGTCGTGGGCTCGTCGGCGATCAGCACCGACGGCTCGCACATGAGCGCCGACGCAATGGCGATGCGCTGCAACTGCCCGCCCGAGAACTGGTGCGGGTACTTGCGCAGGGCCGCCTCGGGGCTCGGCACGGCCACGAGTCCGAGCATCTCGAGCGCCCGCTGCTTCGCAGCCTTCTTCGACGCGCCGGTGTGGTGCCGGTAGTGGTCGATCAGCTGCGCCTCGATCGTGAGCATGGGGTGCAAGCTCGCCGTCGGGTCTTGGAAGATCATGGCGATCTTGGCGCCGCGGTATTCGTTCATGGCGCGCTGCTTGAGCTGCGTCAATTCGACGTCCTCGAAGCGGATGCTGCCACCCACGTTGGCGCCCGCGGGCAGCAGCCCGCACACGGCGAGCCCCGTCATGGTCTTGCCCGAGCCCGATTCGCCCGCAAGCCCCGTGATCTGGCCGGCCGGCACGTCGAGGTCGATGCCGCGCAGGATCTGCTTCTCGGCATCCCCCCGCCCGAAACTGAGGGTCAGTCCTTGAATTGTGATTCCGGATGCGCTCACAGCGCCCTCCCCTGAACGGCTTCCTGCGAGCGCGGGTCGAGCGCGTCCCGCAACGCGTCGCCCAAGAAGTTGAAGGCGAGCACGACGGTGAGAATGGCGAGGCCCGGGAATGCGGCGATCCACCACGAGGAGAAGTTCTGCACGCCATCCGACACCATGGCACCCCAGTCGGGTGTGGGCGGTACGGCGCCGAGCCCCAGGAAGGAGAGGCCAGAAAGCAGCAGGATGGCCGTGCCCACGTCGAGCGTGGCGAGAACGACCACGGGTGACACGACGTTCGGCAGGATGTCCTTGCTGAGCGACGTGAACGGGCCGTTGCCCAGCAGGCGCCCGGCCACGACGTATTCGGCGTTGCGCGCACCCAGCACGAGTGAGCGCGTGACGCGGGCATAGGCCGGCCACGACACGATGAGCATGGCTATGACGGCATTGGTCAGGCTGGGCCCGAGCGACGCGGCGATGACCATGGCCAGGATGATGGTCGGGAACGCGAACACCAGGTCGGCGATGCGCATGATGGTCTCGTCGAGCGCCTTGCCGAAGTAGCCGGCGATGGCGCCCAAGACCGAGCCGATGAGCATGGCGAAGATCACGAGCATGAGGGCGAGCGGGATCGACACCTGCGCGCCGCTGATGACGCGCGACAGGACGTCGCGCCCCACCTGGTCGGTGCCGAACCAGTGCGCGGCGCTCGGTGCCTGTAGACGGTCGAAGTCCTGCGCCAGCGGGTCGAACGGGCGGATGAGGGGTGCGAAAACGGCGACCAGCAGCCAGAAGGCCACGATGACACCGCCCGTGATGGCGAGCGGCGTGCGCAGCTGCTTCGAGATGCGCAGACGCGATCGGCGCTTGGTCTGAACGGCCAGGACGTCGGTCATGCCACCCTCACTCTCGGGTCGATGAAGCCATAGAGCACGTCGACCAGGAAGTTGAGGCCGATGTAGACGAAGCCCACGACGAGGCCCACGCCCATGATGGCGGGGAGGTCGAGCTTGGTGGCGGCCGAATAGGCGTATTCGCCGAGGCCGTGCCACGAGTAGACCTTCTCGACGAGCACGGTGCCCGACAGCAGCGAGCCGAAGGCGACGCCCAGCACCGTGATGATGGGCACGAGGGCGCCGCGCAACACATAGCGCGTCACGACGACGCGGCCGGGCAGGCCTTTGGCGCGGGCGGCACGCACGAAGTCCAGGTCGAGCACCTCGAGGATGGCCGAGCGGGCGAAGCGTGTGAGCAGGCCGATCGTGTAGAGCGCCAAAACCGAGGCGGGCAGGATGAGGTGAGCCACGGCATCCAGGAACGTGTCGACCTGCCCGGCCAGCAGCGAGTCGACCGTGAACAGCCCCGTCACCGTGGGCGGCGGGATGGCCGCGGGCGACAGGCGGCCCGAACCCGGGAACCAGTGCAGCTGCGAGAAGAAGACGAAGTAGACGACGAGCGCGAGCCAGAACGACGGCACCGAGATGCCGATGAGGCTCACGACGCGGATCATCTGGTCGGTGATGGTGCGGCGCTTCAGGGCCGCCCACATGCCGAGGCCCACGCCGATGACGATCGAGATGACGATGGCGGTGAGGGCGAGTTCGGCGGTGGCGGGGAAAGCGCGGCCGAGTTCATCCGCCACGGCACCGCGGGTCTGCTGCGACGTGCCGAGGTCGCCGTGCAGCAGGTTGGCGACATAGGTCACGTATTGCACGGGCAGTGGCTTGTCGAGGCCGGCGTTCTCGCGAAACTGCGCGACGATCGCCGGGTCGGCCGCGGCCTGCTCGCCGAGCGCCGCCTGGACGGGGTCGGCGGGGACGAGGTTCGTGAGCGTGAACGTGACGAGCGTGACCCCGAACATCAGCAGGACCGTGAGGCCCAGGCGGATGCCGAGGTAGCGCGCGAGCGGGTGCAGACCCGCTCGCGCGCTCTTCGTCGGTGCGGTTTTACTGGATTCCGGCAAGATCGACGGTCCAGGTGGGGTTGAGCGGCACCGTCTTGATCGTGGTCGCCGTGACCACGTTCTGGGCGGGCTGCAGCAGCGGGATGAACGGGCCGGACGCGTTCTGGGCCTTCTGCAGGTCCTGGTACGCGGTGGCGCGGGCGTCGGTGTCGGTCGCGGCGATCGCGGCGGCGGCCAGGTCACTCACGGTCGGGTCGGCACCGGCAGCCCAGCCGGCACGCAGGCCGACGAGTTCACCGGGCGTGAAGGCCAGGTAGTTCGACGGGTCCGGGAAGTCCGGGCCCCAGTACCAGAGGCCGACGGTCTCCTTGCCGTCGCGGTAGGAGTCGAGCTCCGTGGCGACGGGTGCGGGTGCGAGCGTGACGGTGATGCCGACGCTCTTCAGCTGCGCCTGCACCGATTCGGCGATGCTCTGCAGCGACAGGCCCTGCACCGTGATGTCGTTCGGGAAGTTTAGCGTGACGGCCTCGCCGGCGTAACCGGATTCGGCCAGAGCAGCCTTGGCGGCATCGGCGTCGAACTGGTTGCCGTCCTTCGCGTCGAGCGCACCGTTGAAGATCGAGGGGATGAATCCGCCGGGGCGCACCGAACCCTCGCCCGAGAGGTCGACGATCTTGTCGTAGTCGATGCCGAGCTTGACGGCCTCGAGGAACTTGGGGTTGCTCGTGATCTTCGACACGGACGGGTCCTGGTTCAGCAGCAGGAAGATCATGTAACGCGAGGGGTTCGCGATGATCGAGACCTTCGAGTCGTCGAGCTCGGCCACCTGGTCGGGGTTCAGGTCGAGGGCGACCTGCGAGTCACCGGCCTCGACGTTGAGCTTCTGCGTGGGGCCCTGCACGTTGCGCAGAACGACCCGCTCGTAGGCCGGCTTCGTTCCCGTGTATTCGGGGTTGGCCGTGAAGACCACCTGCGAGGCGGCGTCGAAGGACTCCAGCTTGTAGGGGCCCGAACCAGCCGATTCTTTGTTCAAGAACGCTTCGGCGTCGTCGTCGGCCGAGGTGCTGCCGCCGTTCTTCTCCACGATCTCCTGGTTGACCACGCCGAGGGCGGGGTTCGGCAGGATGAACGGGAGCGCCGGGTTGGGGGTCGCCGACGTCAGGGTCAGCGTCGTGTCAGAGGTCTTCTCGATCGTGATGCCGTCGAGCAGGAACGAGGGGTTGCCCTTCACGCCCTGCACGCGCTGCAGCGAGAACACGGCGTCGTCGACGGTCACGTCGGTGCCGTCGGAGAACTTCTTGCCGTCCTTCATGGTCAGGGTGAGCACCGTGTTGTCGGCGTTCATCTCGTAGCTGGCGAGTCCGTCGACGGGCTTCGTCACGTCGTCACCGTCGAAGGTGAGGAGCGTTTCGTAGAGCGCCTTCGCGACGATCGACCCCGTGGTCTCGTATTCGCGGTTGGGGTCGGCGGTCTTCAGGTCGAACGAGGCGTCGACGACGAGGGATTTTCCACTGGCGGCGTTATCGGTGCCGCCCGCGGAGCAGGCTGTGAGGGCGAGAGCGGCGGCGACGACGAGGCCGACCGCTGCAGTGCCGCGTCGGGTAGCGCGGCGGGAGATTGGTGACAAGGTGGTGCTCCTTATCTGGTTGGAAGGATAGGGCTGAAAGTAGTGTGTTTGCCGATCATTCGTCAATTACAGATTGCAACGTACGGAAAAAATGTCTCGAAATTCGCGCGGCGATGCCATAACCTCTCAAACACTCACCCCGAGCACCCTCCCGTCTGGACAAATGGAGAAGACGATGCAACTGGATGACACGCACGTTCGGATGCTGGAGCTGCTGCGCGAGGACGGCCGCATGTCCGTCGCGGCCCTCGCCGAACACCTGGGCATCTCGCGCTCCAACGCCTATGCCCGGTATGAGGTGTTGTTGCGATCGGGCGTGGTGAAGGGCGTGCACGCCGAGGTGGAGCCATCCGCTGTCGGCCTCGGGGTCGCGGCCATGGTGTTCATCACGCTGCGGCAGAGTCAGTGGGCCGATTTCCGCGCGCGGCTGTCGTCGGTGCAGGAGCTCGAGTACTTCGCGGTGACGACGGGCGAGCACGACGGCATGATGCTCGTGCGGGCGCCCGATGTGGCCGCCATCCACGAACTGGTCGCCACGCAGCTGGCGCAGTGGCCCTCGATCAAGGCGACGACGACCGTGTTCGTCATGGACGAGGAGCGGGCGCAGGTGTCGCTGCGCATGGCGCGGTCGAGCCGCACATCGGTCGAGGATTCGGGTGAGCGCTTCGGCATGACCCGGTTCGTGCGCACGAGCGACGAGCGTGCGCAGCGGGTGCCCGAGCGGGCGCCGCGCGTGCCGGAGCGCCGGGCGCGGTAGCTCGCTTCGTCTAGACCGTGACCTCGCGGCACACGCTCACATGAAGCTGCCCGTCGGGGGTGCGGAACTCTTCGGTGAGCAACAGCGTGCCGTCGGTGTCGCGCGAGATGACGGATGTCGCCGCCCCCGTCGTCGTGTTGTCGTCGTGGCCGCGGTGCACGAAGTTCACGTCGATACGGGCATCGCGCCGCACGCCGCAGAACCGCCCGACCGACACGGTGTCGCCGATGTACTCCCCCCACAGCACCCCGGACTTCTCGTGATAGACGAAGCGCGTCGGTGCGCTGGCATCCACCGCGCTCGCGGTCGACGAGACCATGTCGAAGACGCGGCGGTCGAGGTCGATCGCGAGGGTGTCGGTGGTGTCGGGGAGGTTCGTTCCTGTCATGACGCTCATTGTGGAGATCGGCTCGAACGGCTGTCAACCGCGCCGCGATCCGTCCGCCGATCGGATGGCCGGGGTCACGCGTCTGGGACGAATTTCCGAGAAACGGGCGCCGCCGCGGATGAATCGCCGATCGCGTGTGCAGCGACTTGACGACTGTGCCGCCCGGATGTCTTACTGGCAGCATGTCTGCCGAACCGTTCGCGTTTCGCGATCCCCGCACCCAGCCGTTGCCCGACACCGACGCGTTCCGTTCCTATATGGCGGCCGATTGGGGACCGGTCGACCGACACGTCGATCTGGTCGAGGGGGCCGCGGAGTCGGCGGCGGGCCATCGAGCCACTCTGAGCGCTCAGTTCGCGGGGCGCACGCTCGTTGTGACGTCCGGCCGGTCGGCCGTGCGAGCGAACGACACCGAGTACCCGTTCCGCGCCGACAGCGACTTCGTGTGGCTGACCGCCTGCCAGGCCGAGGGCGCCGTGCTGGTCATGACGCCTGCGGGCTCCGGGCACGATGCCACGCTCTTCATCCCCGAGCCCGCCCCACCCGGCGACGAGGTGTTCTATGGCGACGCCCTGCGCGGCGAGCTGTGGATCGGGCCCGTCGCGGGTCTCGCCGACTGGTCGGAGGCGCTCGGCATCGATGTGCGCTCGCTCGACCTGCTCGACCGGGCTCTCGATGCGCTCCCCGCGGATGCTCTCGGTGCCGGTGCACCCGAGCCGCGCACGGCGACGCGCGTGCGGGAGTCCGGCGAGCTGCTGATGGCCCTCTCCGCCGCGAAACTCGTCAAGGACGACTGGGAGGTGGGTCAGCTGCGTGCGGCCGTCGATGCCACCGTCGAAGGCTTCCGGTCAGTCATCCGTGAACTTCCCTCGGCTCTCTCCTTCGGTGGCGAACGCTGGCTGCAGTCCACTTTCGAACGCCACGCCCGCACCTTCGGCAACGGCGTCGGATACTCGACCATCATCGGCAGCGGCCCGCACGCCCCCACCCTGCACTGGACGCGCTGCGACGGCCCCGTGCTCCCCGACCACGTCATCCTCATCGATGCGGGTGTCGAAGCCCGCACGCTCTACACCGCGGATGTCACGCGCTCGTTCCCGGCCGGCGGCACGTTCTCCCCGGCGCAACGCCTCGTGCACGACCACGTGGAGCGCGCCCACCGCGCCGCCATGGCCCAGGTCGCCCCGGGCAAGACGTTCCTCGACATGCGCAACACCGCCTACGAGTCCATCGCCACGTCGCTGCACGAGCTCGGCATCCTCACCGTCTCGGTCGACGAAGCCATGTCGCCGGGCGGCCAGCAACACCGCCGCTACCTGCCGAGCGGCACGGGACACCACCTGGGCCTCGACGTGCACGACTGCGCGAAGATCGGCGACGAACGCTACCTGCACGAACCGCTGCAGCCGGGTGCCGTCCTCACGGTCGAGCCGGGCCTCTACTTCCACGCCAACGACCTCACCGTGCCGCCGGAGCTGCGCGGAATCGGCGTGCGCCTCGAGGACGACCTGCTCGTCACGTCAACGGGCCAAGACATCCTCTCGAGCGCGCTCCCCATCGACGCCTCGGGCATCGAAACCTGGATGCGCGGCTGATACCGGCCGGACTGACCCGCCGGAGGTGCCCCCACAGGGACTCGAACCCTGACTGAAGCGATTTTAAGTCGCCTGCCTCTGCCGATTGGGCTATGGGGGCTGGTGTGCGAAGAGCCCGCCCGGATGCCGGGACGGGCTCTTCGACGTACTGCTGAGGTTACTTCGTCTCGGCCGGGGTGGTGGTGCCCGTCGGGACGTCGGCCGGGGTGGGGTCTTCCACCGGGGCGTCGGCCTTCTTGGCGGGAGCCTTCTTCGCCGGCGCCTTCTTGGCGGGAGCCTTCACGGGCTCGGCCGAGGTGCCGGCCGCGTCGGTGCTCGACTGCGAGGGAGCCTCGGAGTCGGACGGGGCCGTGTTGGCGGCACCCGAGGCGGCGTCGGTGGACGGCGACGACGAGTAGGAGGCCGGGATCGGCTTCTGAGCCGGCTCGGCCGGGGCCGCGGCGGCGGGCTTCGGACGCGAGGCGAACTGCTCGAACACGGCGCGCGGCGTCTGAACGGCCGAGATGCCGGCGATGTCGCGACCGAGGAAGAAGTTGCCGACCCATCCGCCGATGACGCGCAGCTTGCGCTCCCAGCTGGGCATGGCGAGACCGTGGTAGCCACGGTGTGCGAGCCAGGCGGGAACACCCTTGATGGCGATCTTGCCGGACTGGAAGACACCCACGCCGATGCCGAGGCCGGCAACGGCGCCCAGGTTCTTGTGCGAGTACTTCTGGGGCTGTTCGCCGCGCAGGTCGGCGACGACGTTCTTCGCGAGCAGCTTGCCCTGACGGACGGCGTGCTGGGCGTTGGGCACGCAGAAGCCGCCGACGCCTCCACCCGTGATGTCGGGGACCGCTGCGACGTCACCGGCGGTCCAGGCGTTCGGGATGAACTCCTCGTCGGTGCCAATGCGCAGGTCGGCACGGGCGACGAGGCGGCCGCGCTCTTCGATCGGGAGGTCGGTGTTGCGCACGATCTGCGGGTTGGCCATGACGCCGGCTGTCCAGACGATGAGGTCGGACTCGAACGACTCGCCCGTGGACAGCTCGATGGTGCCGTCGACGGCGCTCTTCAGCTGCGTGTCGAGGTGCACGTTGGCGCCGCGCTCAGCGAGGTTCTTGAGCACCCAGTGGCTGGTCTTCAGCGAGACCTCGGGCATGATGCGGCCCATGGCTTCGATGAGGTGGAAGTGCGTGTCTTCGAAGTCGATCTGCGGGTAGTACTCGATGAGCGCCGACGCGAACGAACGCAGTTCGGCGAACACCTCGATACCGGCGAAACCACCGCCGACGACGACGAACGTGAGCAGGCGGTCGCGCTCGGGGCCCGCGGGCAGCTGTGCAGCCTTGTCGAAGTTGTCGAGCACGCGGTCGCGGATGGCGACGGCTTCCTCGATGGTCTTGAGGCCGATGGCCTCGTCGGCGACACCCGGGATCGGGAAGGTGCGCGAGACGGCACCGGCCGTGACGACGACCTGGTCGTATTCGAGCTCGTAGGCCTCGCCGATGGGCGGCTGGATGGTCGCCTTCTTCTCGGCGTGGTTCACGTAGGTGACCTTGGCCGTGATGACCTTGGTGTGGTTGAGGTGGCGTCGGTGAGACACGATCGCGTGGCGGGGCTCGATCGAACCGGAGGCGACCTCCGGCAGGAACGGCTGGTAGGTCATGTAGGGAAGCGGGTCGACCATGGTCACTTCGGCTTCACCCTTGCGCAGGTGCTTCTCGAGCTTCCAGGCAGTGTAGAAGCCGGCGTAACCTCCGCCGACAATCAGGATTTTGGGCACGTTGGAAAAATCTCCTACCTCGGTCAGTATGCACACAGGCTACTCCCTGTGAGCCACCCGTCTGAAATGCCGGGTGACGCCGATGGCCCCGAGCATTACGAGAGTACCAGTTCCGAGCAGGACGGCTAGCGGAATGCTCACGTACAGCAGGGTCTCGGTGGTGGGCAGGAACGGGTTCGGGCGCGCGGCAGCGTCGGCGGGGGGCAGGGGCTTCGGCGTGGAGGTGTCGGTGGGCACGGGCACCGAGGTGGCGGATGCGCGGCGGTGCACGGTGATCCACTCCTGCAGCTGCTCGGCGGGGCCGGCGCCCGAGAAGGCGGGGACGTCGGCGGTGACGGCGGCTCGAGCATCCACGAGGCCGTAACCGTAGATGGGGCTCGGGATGGCGGCGCCCTGACCCGGGGCCGGTGTGGCGGTTTTGACGACGCGGTCGATCACAGCGCCCGCGTCGAGGTCGGGGTACTTCGCCTTCACGAGGGCGACGATGCCCGCGACGATGGGTGAGGCGCCGGATGTTCCGGACCATCCCACGTAGCTGCCGTCGGGTGAGACACCCACGAGTTCTTCGCTGGGTGCGGCGACCGAGATGGTGATGCCCTGGCTGGAGGCGTCGAAGCTGGCGGTCTTGTCGCGTTTCACGCCGCCGACGACGAGTACGCCGGGGATGGTGGCCGGGGCTCCGACCTCTTCGGTGCCGCTCCCCCGGTTGCCCGCCGCCGCGACGACGACGACGTTGTGCTCGAAGGCGTATTTGAAGGCGTCGTCCCAGCTCTCGGGCCAGTCGAGCGTGTTGGTGGTGAGGGACATGTTGATCACGTCGGCACCGTTGTCGACGGCCCACCGGATGCCTGAGGCGATCTGATCTTCGAACGGGACGGTCGATCCGCTCGTGCGGAAGCCGACCGACACCGACAGCAGCGTGGCGTCGGGGGCTGCTCCGAGCACACCGTTGTCTCCGCCCGCTCCGCGGCCTGCGGCGAGCGACCCGACCCAGCTGCCGTGTTCTTTCTCGTCTTTCTGGCCGAGGGGCGTGCGTCCGTCGGGGCTGCCGACGCCCGAGGCGTCGTATCCGGCGGCGACGGCTCCGTTGAATTCGGCGGGGCCGGAGGAGATGCCCGTATCGATGACGGCGATGGTGACGCCCGCGCCGCGCGTGGTGTTCCAGGCGTCGCGGATGCCGTAGTCGGAGAGCCAGTATTCGGCGTCACGAACGGCGTCGGCGTGCGCCGGCGTGACCCCGCCGAAGACCGTGGCGAGGCCGATGAGTGCCGCGATCGTGGCCGAGGCGGCCCGCGGAGCCCGCCCACGCGACCGTGTCGTTCCGCCCGCAGCGCCCATCCCCCGGTCGCTGCCCTTCCGTCCCCAGGCCATCGTCTACTCGCGACCGGTTGAATCGCCGAGGGCGGCGGTGACCGCGGCAGGCGCGGAAGCGGACGTGGCCGGGGTGGCGGAAGTCGTCGCCGCGGCGGATGCCGAAGCGCGCGCCGTTACAGAGGTGGGCGCCGATGCGGATGCCGGCAGGTCGAGCGGCTCGTCGCTGACGTCGTCGCCGAGGTCGTAGACGTCGCACTGGCAGACGTCGGGGCTCCAGGTGCTGCGTTCGAGCGCGAGGTCGCCGATCGGGTTGACGCCCGCGCCGGCGGCGAGCGAGTGCCCGGCGAGTGCATGCAGGCATTTCACGCGAACGGGCATGCCGCCCGCGGAGATGCCGTGGATCTCGTCGACGGCGCCGATGCTCTCACGGTCGGCGAGGTAGGCCTCGTGCGCGGCGCGGTAGCGCTGTTGCAGGTCGTCGTCGCCGGCGAGTTGTTCGTTGTATTCGTTCATCACCTGGGTGGCTTCGAGCGCCGAGATGGCTGCGGTGGCGGCCGGGTGGGTGAGGTAGTAGAACGTGGGGAACGGCGTGCCGTCTTTCAGGCGCGGGGCCGTCGACACCACGGTGGGTGCTCCGCAGATGCAGCGCGCGGCGATGCCGACGACGTCGCGCGCGGGCCGCCCGAGTTGGGCGGAGACGGTGCGGATGTCTCGCGTGCTGACCGGTCCGAAGGGCGGGGTGCTCATATGTCCATTATCGGGTCTAGGGGGTGGGTGCGGGGCTGGATCCGCCGGTGCCGGGTGCGGTGCCGGCGCCGCCTGTGCTGCCGGGCCCGGGTGTGACGTCGGCGAGTCCGGAGCTCATGACCGACCCGAGGAGCGCTTGGCCCCAGTCGATGTCGGTTTCGGTGAGGGTGTCGCTCACGGGCGTTTCGGTGTCGCCGAGCAGGGCGGGGTCGACGTCGTCGATGACGATGAAGCTGATCTCGCCGGGGTTGGCGTAGAAGAGGCGGTCGCGAGCCTGCGTGGTGACGTAGGTGCTGTCGTTCCAACGCTGGCGTTCGGCGGTGAGCTGGTCGATCTGGTCGGCGCGGTCGTCGACGGTCTGTTGCAGGGCGGCGATCTGTTGCCGTTGTTCGATGTACGCCTTGAGGTTGGGTGCCAGCACGACGACGCCCAGCACGATGACGGCGAGCATCAGCACGGTGAAACCCGAGAAGCGGATGCCGCGCAGCCAGTTGCCGCGCTCGGTCTCGGCGTGTGCGCGGCTCTCGTCGCCGGCGCGGTCGAAACGGCTGCCCGCGCTCGGGGCCGCAGGGCGCGCTTTCGGGGCCGGCCGGTTGGTGACGGGCTTTTTCGGCACGGGCCGTCCTCCTGACGCAGAAAGCTCCGGGTGTCGCTGACGCGAAGCACCCGGAGCTTTCAGTGGTGCTTGTTACGCCTGGAAACGCGGGAAGGCGGAGCGGCCGGCGTATACGCCCGAGTCGCCCAGCTCTTCTTCGATCCTCAGCAACTGATTGTACTTCGCGACACGCTCGGAGCGGGCAGGCGCACCGGTCTTGATCTGGCCGGCGTTGGTGGCGACGGCGAGGTCGGCGATGGTGGTGTCTTCGGTCTCTCCCGAACGGTGCGACAGGATCGCGGTGTAGGAGGAGCGCTGCGCGAGCGACACGGCGTCGAGCGTCTCGGTGAGCGTGCCGATCTGGTTGACCTTGACGAGCAGCGAGTTGGCGGCGCCGCGACGGATGCCGTCGGCCAGACGCGTCGGGTTGGTGACGAACAGGTCGTCGCCGACGATCTGGACCTTCTTGCCCAGCTCGGGCGTGAGGTGGGCGTAGCCTTCCCAGTCGTCTTCGTCGAGCGGGTCTTCGATGGTGACCAGCGGGTAGTTGGCGACGAGCTCGGAGTAGTAGGCCGTCATCTCCTGGCTCGAGAGCTGCTTGCCCTCGAACTGGTAGGCGCCGTCCTTGAAGAACTCGCTCGAGGCCACGTCGAGGCCGAGGGCGATGTCGGTGCCGGGCGTGAAGCCGGCCTTCTGGATGGCTTCGACGATGAGGTCGAGCGCCGCGCGGTTGTTGGAGAGGTCGGGGGCGAAGCCACCCTCGTCGCCGAGGCCGGTTGCGAAGCCCTGGGCCTTGAGCAGGCTCTTGAGGGAGTGGTAGGTCTCGACGCCCCAGCGGACGGCCTCACTGAAGGACTCTGCACCGATGGGCAGGACCATGAACTCCTGGATGTCGACGCCGGTGTCGGCGTGGGCGCCACCGTTGATGATGTTCATGAGGGGAACGGGCAGCACGTGCGCGTTCGGGCCACCGACGTAGCGGTAGAGCGGGAGGTCTGCCGAGTCGGCAGCGGCCTTGGCGACCGCGAGGCTGACGCCGAGGATGGCGTTGGCGCCGAGGCGGCTCTTGTTCTCGGTGCCGTCGAGCTCGATCATGGTCTGGTCGACGAGGCGCTGGTCGTCGGCCTCGAGTTCTTCGACCGCCGGGGCGATCTCGTCGAGGACGGCGTCGACGGCCTTGAGGACACCCTTGCCCTGGTAGCGGTCCTTGTCGCCATCGCGCAGCTCGTAGGCTTCGAATGCGCCGGTGGAGGCGCCGGAGGGGACGGCAGCGCGGCTGACCGTGCCGTCATCGAGCAGAACCTCGACCTCGACGGTCGGGTTGCCACGGGAGTCCAGGATTTCGCGAGCGCCTACTGCCTCGATGAGTGCCACTTGATGTGCTCCTTGCTGGGAAAGTGTTCGTTTCGTGGGCCGCAGAGGCCCGGGGCCAGTCTAGCGACACGGGGTGTGAGGGCATCCGTGTGTGTCGACCTGTTGATGAATGTTCAGCTCGGCGACCTGTGCAGAAAGATCTGCGGGCCGCGAGGGGCGTCAGCCGAGGGGTTTGAACTCGAGCTGGTCGACCGTGCTCGTGTCGCGACCGACGAACGCGAACGCCCCGAACCCGGCCGCCTCGACGCGATCGAGCGTGGCCTTGAGGTTCTTCGTGCGGCGCTCGAGGCGCACACGCTTGCCCGCCGCCACGAGCGCCGTCTTGAGCAGCGCCAACTGCGCGGACTGCGCGTCGGCGTCGTGCACCAGCACGACCTGGTCGGCGGCACCCGACGCGTCGGCCTCGACGAGGTCGACGATGCGCTCGAAGCCGATCGAGAAGCCGGCGGCCGGCACGTCTTGGCCGAGGAAACGGCCGATCATGCCGTCGTAGCGACCGCCGCCGCCCAGCGAATAGCCGAAATCGGGGTGTTCGATCTCGAAGATCGTCCCGGTGTAGTAGCCCATGCCCCGCACGAGGAACGGGTCGAAGACGAGGACCGCCGCCGGGTCGGCCTGCTGCACCGCGGCACCGATGTCGGCGAGCGACTGCAGCGCCTCTGGCGCGACACCCGACGGGACTTCGCGCTGGATCGACTCGAGCCCGAAGGGGTGGATGGTGTCGTCGACACCGTCGCTGACCCGCGCCGTGAGGTAGGCACCGAATGCCTCGACCGCCTCGGCCGACGAGCTGCGCTCGCGCAGCTCGCCCACGACACCCTCTGCGCCGATCTTGTCGAGCTTGTCGATGGTGATGAGCACCTGGGCGTGCTCGTTCGCGGCGAAACCGAATGAGTCGAGCAGGCCGAGCAGGACACGCCGGTCGTTGATGCGCACGCGCGTGCCCGAGAGGCCGAGGGTGCGCAGGGCGGCGGCGGTCGCGGTGATCAGCTCGACCTCGGCCAGCGGGCCCGCCTCGCCGATGATGTCGATGTCGCACTGCACGAACTGGCGGTAGCGACCCTTCTGCGGGCGTTCGGCACGCCAGACCGGTGCGATCTGAATGGACCGGAAGACCGGCGGCAGCTCGGCGCGGTGCGTTGCATAGAAACGGGCGAGCGGCACCGTGAGGTCGAACCGCAGCCCGAGGTCGGTGAGCCCGGACTGATCGCCCGAATCGGCCGCGTGCGCGAGCGCCGTGGCGTCGAGCCCACGCTTCAGCACCGAGAAGGCGAGCTTCTCGTTGTCGCCGCCGAGCCCCGAATGCAGCCGCTCGAAATCCTCGACGACGGGGGTCTCGATCTCGTCGAAACCGTGGGCCGAATAGACCGACCGGATGACGCCGAGCGCGTGCTCACGACGCGCCTTCTCGGCGGGGAGGAAATCGCGCATGCCGCGCGGCGGGTTTACGGATGTTGCCATGCAGACGATTCTTCCACGGGGCGCGTGTGCCCCCCGCATCCGCGCGCCCGCTGTGGAGAAGAACGGGGTTCGCCGCCTGTGGAGAGCCGTCACGGCCCTGTCACACGCAGCGGCTATGCTCGGCCTGACCGATGACGGCAGGGGGAAGAGTGAGCATCGAAGTCGATACCGGGCGTGGCCCGACATCCGACGACACGTCACCGCACGGGGGCATCATCGTGAGAGACGTGAAGCGATCGTTCGGCGCCGTGCACGCCGTTCGCGACGCATCGTTCGAGGCGCACCCCGGCTCGGTGACCGCTCTCATCGGCCCCAACGGCTCGGGCAAGACGACCCTCATGCTCATGCTCGCGAGCCTGCTCGCACCCCAGCAGGGCAGCATCCGCGTGGCCGGTTTCGACCCGGTGGCGCAACCCCGCGAGGTGCGGCGGCGACTCGGGTGGATGCCTGACGCGCTCGGCTCCTGGGGCGCCCTCACCGTGCGCCAGGCGTTGACGACGACGGCCGCGCTCTATGGCATGCCGCGAGATGAAGCATCCAGCCGGGCCGACGAGCTGCTGCACATCGTCGACCTGGTTCCGCTGGCGAGCCAAGCCAGCCGCGCCCTCTCGCGCGGGCAGAAGCAGCGGTTGTCGCTCGCGCGCGCCATCGTGCACGACCCCTCGGTGCTCGTGCTCGACGAGCCCGCCTCGGGTCTCGATCCGGGAGCCCGGGCCTCGCTGCGCGAACTCGTGCGCCAGTTCGCGGGGCAGGGCAAGACCGTGCTGGTGTCGTCACACGTGCTCGCCGAACTCGACGAGATGGCCGATGCCGCCGTCTACATCGAACAGGGCGCCACCGTCAGCGCCGAACGGGTGGCCCGCGCCCGATCCGGCCTGCGCGATTGGCGCATTCGCGCGACCTCGGCGGGCACACCGCTCGGGCACGCTCTGCTCGCACTCGGGTTGCCGGCATCCCACATCTCGGCCGACAACCTCGGCACGCTCGTGAAAGTGGGCGGCGACGAACAGGCCGCGCGCCTGCTCACCGACCTGGTGGGCCGCGGCGTCTCGATCAGCGCCTTCGCCCCCGCGGTGGGCGAACTCGAACACACCTTCCTCGATATCACCGACCGCGGAGGCCGACGATGACCGCCACCGATCCGCAGCCCGGCCGCTTCGTGCCGCACACTCCCCCGACCAGCGGCGATGCGCCACGCGCCCGCGGCCTGAGCTGGTTCGGCGGCGTCGGCGTCATCATCGGCCTCGAACTGCGTCAGCGCGTGCGCGGCGTCTCGTTCTACGTTCTACTCGGGCTCTTCGTCGTTCTCATGTTGCTCGTCAGCGTGCCGCTCGGCATCCTGACCGGCAGCGGTGATTCGTTCGGCGGCGGTGGCGGCTCCTACTACTCCGTCATCATCTACTTTGTCCTGTTGCTCGGCACGCTCATCGTGCCCGCGCTCTCGGGTAACGCCGTCAACGGCGACCGGGATGCCGGAACCCTCGCCACCACGCAGGTGACTCTCGTCGGCGCGGGCCAGATCGTCGTCGGCAAATTCGTGGCCGCCTGGATAACTGCCCTCGCCTTCCTCGTGGTCTCGGTGCCGTTCCTCCTGATCGCATTCGTCACGGGCGACCTGTCCGCGCGCACGATCGTCGTCTCGCTCGCGGTGCTCGCTCTCGAGCTCGCCGTGGTCGCCGCCATCGGTGTCGGGCTGTCGGCCGTTCTGACGCGGCCGCTGTTCTCGGTCACGGTGACCTATCTCGTCATCGCCGCGCTCTCGGTGGGCACCCTCATCGCTTTCGCGCTCGGTGGCGTGTCCACCCAGAGCGTGCAGAAGCAGACCTACTACTCGCTCGACTACAGCGACGAAAACCTCGACCCCGACACCGGCGACATCATCAACACCGTCTGTCTCCCGCCCGAGGTGTCTGAGATCGACGTGCCGAGATTCGACCGCTATTGGGCCATCCTCGCGGCGAACCCCTACATCGTCTTGGCCGATGCCGCGGCCGGCGACTTCGACGGCAACGGTCAGCCCCGTGATCTCTTCTCGGGTCTCGCGATCGGCGTCCGTTCGGCCCAGATCCCGCCCGAGAGCGAGGTCGTGACGAACGATTGCACGCGGGCCAGCGGCGAGTTCTACGAGAGCGGGCCTACGCCGGAACAGACCTTCAACTCGACCGTGCCGTCCTGGTTCGTCGGCCTGGCGCTGCACGTGCTGCTCGGCGGCGGCCTCCTGCTGTGGGGCGTCGCGCGCACCCGCACACCCGCGCACCGACTGCCGCGCGGAAGCCGGATCGCCTAGCGGGCTTCGTTCGACCGCACGGCTTCCTCGAGTTCGCGGACGGCGAGGCGCAAGGCACGTTCGGCGTCCAGGCCGTTTCGGCGAGCCTGGTCGACCCGACGGAGGAGCTGACGCCCGAGCACGAGCTCAGCATCCTCATCGGAGGCAGCGGACTCGGCAGGCTCGGCGGACTCGACGGATTCGGCAGGCTCAGCGGACTCAGCGGACTCAGCCTCGAACGAACCCGAGCGCGGCTCGACCCCCACCTTGGCCGCCCGCGACAGCACCTTGTCGGCGAGGGCGAGCGCCGGCATCCCCCGAGGGATTCCGTCGAGCACACTCGTGCGCGTGGACTTCTCGGCGGCCTTCGCCCGGAACCACAGCGTCATCACTTCTTCGGGCGTCGTGGCGACCTCGTCGCCGAAGACATGCGGATGCCGCGGCACCATCTTGTCGAGCACAGCCTGCGCCACGTCGTCCAGGTCGAACGGTTCGGTGCCCGCGCGCGAGGCGATCTCGGCGTGGAAGAGCACCTGCCACAGCACATCCCCCAGCTCTTCGACGAGCTCTGTTCGAGTGCCGGTCTCGATCGCCTCGACGAGTTCGTAGCTTTCCTCGATGAGGTACGGCACGAGGGCGTCATGGTCGATGGCCTGCGTCCATACACAGCGATCGCGGATCTGGGTCATGGCGTCGACGAGACGTTCCATCGGGGTGTTGCCAGCAGGTTGGGATGCCATGGTTCTCCTCGAATAGGGACGGGGGCTCTCCGACATCCAGCCTAGCCACGCGATAGACTGGTAGTTGGTGTGCCGGGAAGTCTGGTCGGCAGGAGCGTGTCTCCTTTAGTCCGCCGTCGAACCCGTCTTCCGGGAAATCGGAGAAACATGAGCATCATTCGTTCCGAGCGCTACGCCGCATTCTTCCTCCTCGCCGCCGCCGCGCTGGGCCTCATCCTGGCCAACACCGCCATCGGCCCCGCGATCATGGGGCTGCAAGACGCCCATCTCGCGATACCCGGCACGCCCCTCGATCTCTCGGTCGGGCACTGGATCAGCGACGGTCTGCTCGCGGTCTTCTTCTTCGTGGCCGCCATCGAGCTGAAGCACGAGCTCGTCGCGGGCGAGCTCAACACGGTGGCGAAAGCCATCCGGCCTGCCATCGCGGCGCTTGGCGGCGTCATCGTGCCGAGCGTCATCTATCTCATCGTCACGGCGGGTTCGGGCTACGAGGGTGGATGGCCCATCCCCACCGCCACCGACATCGCCTTCGCCCTCGGGGTGCTCGCCGTCTTCGGCCGCAGCCTGCCCGGTCGCTTGCGCATCTTCCTCCTGGCCCTCGCGATCCTCGACGACATCATCGCCATCGTCATCATCGCCGTGTTCTTCACCGAATCGCCGAACCTGCTTCTGCTGGCCGCGGCCGTCATCGGCGTCGTGCTCTTCGGACTGCTGAGCCGTCAGTTGCACACCCGCGCGCGCCCGTTCGTCATGGCCGCCATGCTTCTCGTCGGCGTATTGACCTGGAGCGTCGTGTTGCTCTCGGGTGTGCACGCGACCATCGCGGGCGTGGCGCTCGGTCTGGCCATGGCGCTGAAGCCGGCTATGCGCACGCGGCACGCGCTCGAGCCCGTCACCAACGGTTTCGTGCTGCCGATCTTCGCCTTCTCTGCCGCTCTCGTCGCGATCCCGCAGGTGGGCGTTTCCGAGCTCGCCGCGCCATTCTGGGCCATCCTCATCGCCCTGCCGGTCGGCAAGATGATCGGCATCGGCCTCGGCGGATGGATCGCGAGCTTCTTCGGGCCGAAGGGTCAGCGTCCGCACCTGACGCCGCTGTCGCTTCTCGCCGCGGGATCGCTCGGCGGCATCGGCTTCACCGTCTCGCTGCTCATGAACGAGCTGGCGTTCGCGCGCCAACCCGAGATCGCGGATGAGGGCACGCTCGCCGTGCTGCTCGGCTCGACGATCTCGATCCTGTTGTCCGCGGTCTTCGTGAGCCTGCTCTCTCGGCAGCACCGTCGCCAGAAGGCCGCTGCGGCCCTCATCCACGCACGCTAGCCAGCGTTCGGCCGAGGCCACCTCAGCACGCCAGCCACCGCTCGGCCGAGGCCACCTCGACACGCCAGCCAGCGTTCGCCACAGTTCACCTCGACACGCCAGCCAACGTTCGGCTGAGTTGACCTCGGCACGCCAGCCAGCGCCCGGAGGCGCTCCCCGACGCGTCAGCCCGCGTTCTGAGTGGCCGCCTCGGTTTCCTTGCTGTCGGGGAAGATGGCGCCCAAGAACTGCGTCACCCAGTCGATCAGGTCGGCGTCAGGCAGCGGCTGATCGCCGACGCGCGGCATCGGCACGACGAGCGCGTTGGCCTGGGCGAGGTATTTCGCGCCCGGGTACATGCGGCGCAGCCGTGCCTGGATCGAGTCGGGCAGATCGGCCGGCGCCACGCGCACGTTCGACCCCATGGCGACCAGGTCGCTGAGCCCGGCCCGTTGCGCGCGCTGACGCAGACGCGACACCTTGATCAGGTTCTGCACCGCGAGGGGCGGCTCGCCGTAACGGTCGGTGAGTTCTTCGATGACGAGCTGGATCTGGTCGTCCTTGGCGGCGGGCCCCGATGCGGCAGACAGCTTCTGGTAGGCCTCGAGCCGCAGGCGCTCGCTGTCGACGTAATCTTCGGGGATATGCGCGTCGACGGGCAGTTCGAGCCGCAACTCGGTCTGCCCCTCGGCCACGTCGCCGCGGAAGGTAGAGACGGCCTCACCGATCATGCGCAGGTAGAGGTCGAACCCGACGCCCGCGATGTGGCCGGCCTGTTCGCCGCCCAGCAGGTTTCCGGCACCACGGATCTCGAGGTCCTTCAGCGCCACCTGCATGCCGCTGCCGAGCTCGTTGTTGGCCGCGATTGTCGACAACCGGTCGTGCGCGGTCTCGGAGAGCGGCTTGTTCTCGTCGTAGAGGAAGTAGGCGTAGGCACGCTCACGACCACGGCCGACACGGCCACGCAGCTGGTGCAGCTGGCTCAGGCCGTACTTGTCGGCGCGGTCGATGATGATGGTGTTGGCGTTCGAGATGTCGAGGCCCGTCTCGATGATGGTCGTGCAGACCAGCACGTCGAACTTGCGCTCCCAGAAGTCGACGACGACCTGCTCCAGCGCGGCCTCGCCGAGCTGGCCGTGCGCGATGGCGATGCGCGCCTCGGGCACGAGTTCGGCGATCTGCGCCGCGATGCGGTTGATCGACGACACCCGGTTGTGCACGAAGAACACCTGACCTTCGCGCAGCAGCTCGCGCCGGATGGCCGCGGCCACCTGCTTGTCGTTGTAGGGCCCCACGAAGCTCAGAATGGGGTGCCGCTCCTCGGGCGGCGTGGCGAGCGTGGACATTTCGCGAATGCCCGTGACGGCCATCTCGAGCGTGCGCGGAATAGGCGTCGCGCTCATGGCGAGGATGTCGACGTTGGTCTTCAGCTTCTTGAGCTTGTCTTTGTGCTCGACGCCGAAACGCTGCTCCTCGTCGATGATGACGAGGCCCAGGTCTTTGAAGATCACGTTGTCGGTGAGCAGGCGGTGCGTGCCGATGACCATATCGACCTCGCCGCGCGTGATGCCGGCGAGCGTCTCGCGGGCCTCTTTGTCGGTCTGGAAGCGGCTGAGGGCGCGCAGGTGCACGGGGAACCCGGCGAAACGCTCCTGGAAGGTCTCGAAGTGCTGTTTGACGAGCAATGTGGTCGGCACGAGCATGGCGACCTGCTTGCCATCCTGAATGGCCTTGAAGGCGGCGCGCACGGCCACCTCGGTCTTGCCGAAGCCGACGTCGCCCGAGAGCAGGCGGTCCATGGGGATGGGCCGCTCCATGTCGGCCTTGACCTCGTCGATCGTGGTCAGCTGGTCGGGCGTCTCGGCGAAGGGGAAGGCCTCTTCGAGCTCGCGCTGCCACGGGGTGTCGGGCGGGAACGAGTGGCCCTTGCTCGCCATGCGGGCCGAGTAGAGCTTCACGAGCTCGACGGCGATATCGCGCACCGCACGACGCGCCTTGCCCTTGGCCTGCGACCAATCCGAGCCGCCCATCTTGCTGAGCTGAGGAGCCTCGCCGCCCACATAACGCGTGAGTAGATCGAGCTGGTCGGTGGGAACGAGCAGCTTGTCGCCCGGATATCCGCGTTTCGAGGGCGCGTATTCGAGCACGAGGTATTCGCGCATGGTCTTGACGGCGTTGCGGCCGCCCGAGGACACCTGGCGTTGAGACAGCTCGAGGAACTTGCCGATGCCGTGCGTCTGGTGCACGACGTAGTCGCCCGCCTTGAGCTGCATCGGGTCGACGACGTTCTTGCGCCTCGACGCGAGCTTCTTGACCACGCGCGAGTCGTAGCCCGCCGTGCGGCCGTAGAACTCGGTTTCGCTGACGACCGCGAACTTGATCTCGGGCACCTCGAAGCCGTGCTCGGCGTCGGCCTGCAGCAGATAGGCGATGCCGGTCTCGGGCTCGGCGGGCAGTTCGTCGACGGGGCGGGCAGCCACCTCGCGCTCGGCCAGGACGTCGGCAGCGCGCTCGACCAGGCCGGTGCCGCGTGCCGTCACGGCCACGGTCCAGCCCTCGGCCAGGCGCGTCTTCACGTGTTCGATGGCACCCTCGACGTTGCCCTGGAAACTCGGCACGGCCTCGGCGTCGATGCGCACGGCCAGCAGCTCATCCATCTCGAGCTCTTCGGGCAGCACATCGGTGGGGCCCTGCTGGAACGGGCTGAAGGTCCACCACGGGTGGCGACTCTTCGACCCGGATGCTTCGCGGTCGCGCTTCTCGGCGTCGTGCACCGCATCGCGCAGCTCGCCGAGCGGGATGAATTCACCCGACGCCAGGTCGATGGGAGCGTTGGCGCCCACCGTGGCGGCGCTCCACGCGGCAGCGAGGAACTCTCGGTTGGTCTCGGCGAGGCTGATGGCGCGCGTGGCCACCCGCTCGGGCGCCATGACGGCGACGGCCGCCCCCTCGGGCAGGTAGTGCGCGATGGTGACGAGGCGGTCGAGCAGCGCGGGCGCCAGCGATTCCATGCCCTCGACGGGGATGCCCTCGCCGATCTTCTCGAGCATGCTCGACAGGCTGGGGAACTCGTGCTGCATCTCTCGCGCACGCTGTCGCACCGATTCGCTGAGCAGCATCTCGCGGCTGGGCGGCAGCTCGACCGAGCCCACGTCTTCGGGCAGCGAACGCTGGTCGGCGACCGAGAATTTGCGGATCTGCTCGACCTCGTCGCCGAAGAAATCGATGCGATAGGGATGCTCGGCCACGGGCGGGAACACATCGAGGATGCCGCCGCGCACCGCGAATTCGCCGCGGCGCGACACCATGTCGACGCGCGTGTAGGCGAGGTCGACGAGCCGCAGCGTGAGCTGCCCGAGGTCGTTGCCGCGGCCGGCCGTCTTCAGGGTGATCGGATCGAAGTCGGTGAGGTTGTCGGCGAGCGGCTGCAGCGCGGCGCGCACCGAGGCGACCACGACGAGCGGCGTTTCTCCCGACCACTCTTTCATGCGCCGCAGCGCCTGGATGCGTTTGCCGACGATCTCGGCGCTCGGGCTCAGTCGCTCGTGCGGCAGGGTCTCCCACGACGGGAACTCGACCACCTGGGTGCCCGGCTGGATGCTCTGGAGCGCGCCGCGCAGGCCCTCGGTGTCGCGGCCCGTCGGTGCGATGACGAGCGCCGCGGCGGGGAGGCCCGCCTGCTGGCGCTGTTCGAGCAGGCCCGCCAGGAGGGGCACGCGCAGACCGTCGACCACCGAGAAATCGGTGTCACGGTTGGCATGCGCCAGGGCGTCGTCGAACGTGGAGGCGCGCGAAAGCGCTCGAGTAATGCCCTGCAAAGTCACTCGCCAAGTCTATGGCCGACCACCGACACTCGGGCCGGAGTTCGCGTCAGGCGGATGGCGAGACGGCTCTCCGGGCTCGGCACACAGCACGCGATACCCCAGGCGCAGGGCGCACGGCTCGGAGCTCGGCGCTCAGGCCTTGGGGCTGTGGAACTTCTGCTGCGCCGACGCGAGCCCGTCGGTGATGATGGCCTCGACGGCATCCGCGCCATCGGCGATCAGGTTCGGCAGCGTCTGCTTCTCCGTGCCCGAGAAATCCTTCAACACGAAGTCGGCGGCCGGCTGACGGCCGGGCGGCCGCCCGATCCCCACCCGCACGCGCGTGAAGTCTGCCCCGTTGGTCGCAGCCAAGATGTCGCGGATGCCGTTGTGCCCGCCGTGCCCGCCGCCCGACTTCAACCGGATCTCGTCGAACGGGATGTCGAGCTCGTCGTGCACCACGATGAGGCGGTCGGGCTGCAGCGAATAGAACTTGAGCAGCGCCGCCGTCGGCCCGCCCGACAGGTTCATGAACGAGTTCGGTTTGCCGAGCACGAGCTTCGGCCCGCCGAACCCCAGCCGCCCCTCGGCGACCCGGTTGTTGCTCTTGTGGGCTCCGAAACGGGCCGACATGCGCTCGGCCAACTCGTCGAGCACCATCTGGCCGACATTGTGGCGGTTGCCCGCATATTGCGCGCCCGGGTTGCCCAATCCGACGACGATCCAGGTGTTCTCGGCCATGGGTTCCTCCCGCTCGGGCGCTCGACGTTCTCCGCGCAACCATCTGCCGACACCCGCGAAATCAACCACCCCACGATGCTAGCGGGTGCGACGAAGGGGCGGATGCTCAAGCATCCGCCCCTTCATGTGTGCGCTGTTGCGCGAGCCGCCGTGAATCTGTGGCAGCGGTGAAACGTGCTTATTCGGCAGCAGCCTCGGTGGACTCGCCCTCTTCGCCCTCTTCGCCCTCGGCCAGCGTGGCGGCCGGCACCATGATGCCGACGACGAGCAGCTCGGGGTCGCTGATGAGCGTGGCACCGGCGGGCAGCGGAACGTCCTTCGCGAAGACGTGCTGGCCCTCTTCGAGGCCCTCGACCGAGAGCTCGAAGCCCTCGGGGATGTGGGTGGCCTCGACGCTCACGAGGAGCGTGGTGGTCTCGAGCGAGGCGATCGTGCCGGGGTAGGACTCGCCCTCGACGCGGATCGGAACCTCGACCTCGACCTTTTCGCCCTGGCGGACGACGATGAGGTCGAGGTGCTCGATGACCTGGCGAACCGGGTCTTTCTGAACGTCTTTCACCAGCGTGAGCTGCGTGGTGCCGTCGATGTCGAGGGCCAGAACGGCGTTCGACTTACGGATGATGAGCGCGACCTGGTGGCCGGGCAGCGACACGTGCTGCGGCTCGCCACCGTGGCCGTAGATGACGGCGGGGATCTTGCCCAGCGCGCGCAGCTTGCGGGCAGCGCCCTTGCCGAAGGATTCGCGCAGTTCTGCGACGACCTTGTTTTCGTCAGCCATGATTTCTCCTCCGGGGCTCGTGGCCCCGATCGTGTGCCCAACGGATGCCGGAGCACACCGTTGCAGCGTGGAGCCGCCCGCCCGGTGGGCCGACGACAGATCTGTGGTTTTCAACTCGAACGCATGTCAGCGTGAGGAAAAGCTCTGGAACGCTTGCCCACCGCGTCGATCACGGATGCCGGAGCATCCCTCGCCGAAGTTCAGGTGCCTACTCTACCGCACGTGGGCACCCCCGGCCCAGCACCCTGAGCCACCGCTACATATTCCGGCCGCCAGAGGCGCGCTTTGCTAGCGTTGATCGGAGCGCTCCACACCCGCGAACCCCCCGGGCTCGCATCCGATTTAGAGGAGAAGTTCAATGGCGGATTCCACCGCAACAGGCGACACCACCGCACAGGCCAACATCGGCGTCATCGGTCTCGCCGTCATGGGCAGCAACCTGGCCCGCAACCTCGCCAGCCGCGAGGGCAACACGGTCGCCGTGTACAACCGGTCGGCCGAGAAGACCCACACGCTGACCTCCGAACACCCCGAGGCCAACTTCGTCGCCTCCGAGACCATCGAAGACTTCGCGAAGAGCCTGCAGACCCCCCGCACGGCCATCATCATGGTCAAGGCGGGCGCGGGCACCGACGCCGTCATCGACCAGCTCACCAAGGTCTTCGAGCCCGGTGACATCATCGTCGACGGCGGCAACGCGCTCTTCACCGACACCATCCGCCGCGAGAAGGCGGTCAAGGAGACGGGCATCCACTTCGTGGGCGCCGGCATCTCGGGCGGCGAAGAGGGTGCCCTCAAGGGCCCGAGCATCATGCCCGGCGGTTCGGCCGAGTCCTACGAGACCCTCGGCCCCATCCTGTCGTCGATCGCCGCTGTCGCCGAGGGCGAGCCCTGCGTCACCCACGTGGGCACCGACGGCGCCGGCCACTTCGTCAAGATGATCCACAACGGCATCGAATACGCCGACATGCAGCTCATCGCCGAGGCCTACGACCTGCTGCGCAAGGTGGGCGGGCTCGAGCCCGCCGAGATCGCCGACGTCTTCACCGAGTGGAATCAGGGCGAACTCGAGTCCTACCTCATCGAGATCACGGCCGAGGTGCTGCGCCAGACCGACGCCAAGACGGGCAAGCCCATCGTCGACATCATCGTCGACGAGGCCGGCTCGAAGGGCACGGGCGTCTGGACCGTGCAGAACGCGCTCGACCTGGGCGTCCCCGTCTCGGGCATCGCCGAAGCCGTCTTCGCGCGCAGCCTGTCATCGCACCGCGAACAGCGCGACGTGTCGACCACCCTGCCCGGCCCGTCCAACCCCTGGACGGTCTCGGAGGACGACAAGAAGGGCTTCATCGAGGATGTGCGCCTGGCGCTCTACGCCTCGAAGATCGTTGCCTACTCGCAGGGCTTCGACGCCATCAACGCGGGTGCCGAGAAGTATGACTGGAACATCGACAAGGGTGCGATCTCGAAGATCTGGCGCGGTGGATGCATCATCCGCGCGCAGTTCCTCAACCGCATCGCCGATGCCTACGACGAGCAGCCCGCCCTCGAGGCCCTGCTCACCGCGCCGTACTTTACCGAGGCGCTCGTGCGCGCACAGGAGTCCTGGCGCCGTGTCGTCGCCGGTGCCGCCGGTGCCGGCATCCCCGCGCCCGCGTTCTCATCGTCGCTGTCTTACTACGACGGGCTGCGCGCCGAGCGCCTGCCCGCGTCGCTCGTGCAGGGTCAGCGTGACTTCTTCGGAGCGCACACCTACAAGCGCGTCGACGCCGAGGGCACGTTCCACACGCTGTGGTCTGGCGACCGCAGCGAAATCGAAGCGGTCGACACGCACTAGCTCGTCGACGCGGTTCGCCTCGCGAGCCGCTACGCAGTGATCTGCCGTGAAGCGCCGGCCCTTCGGGGTCGGCGCTTCACGCGTTTCACGGACACTTCCGCCGCGACGACGTTCGGCCCGGCGTTCGGCCCGGCCTTCTGGCCGCGAAGGCGGACCGTGAACGCTGATCGCGAATGCGGGTCACGCGGGATATCCGCTCACTGCGCGTGCACGGCGAGCCGAGACGCGACCGCTTCGAGGCCCGTCACGAGGCCGTGCACGACGTCGTTCGTCGCCCTTCGCGACGGCAGCGTGACGCCGACGGCGCAGGGGCTCGCTCCCCCGGGCACGCGCACGGCGAGGCACGCGACCCCGACGACGCTCTCCTCGAGGTCGATGGCGAAGCCGCGCTGGGCCGTGGCCCGCAGGTCGTCGGAGAGCGCCTCGATCGTGGCGTGCGACCGATTGGTGCGCAGCGGCAAACCGCCTTGCGCCTCGGCCGCCGCCAACCGATCGTCCAGGACGTTGCTCGGCAGCCCCGCCAACATGGCTTTGCCCACGGCCGTCGAATAGGCCGGGGTGCGTTCACCGACGGCGGCGCTGACCCGCACGACCTCGGAGCCGCGGCGCTCGGTGAGGTAGAGGACATCCGCGCCGTCGAGGGCCGCCAGACGCACGTATTCGTGCCGCAGCGGAGTGGTCGATCGCACGATGGGTAGGAAATGGCTCACCACGGTGAGCCGGTCGAGGCTGGAGTGCCCGAGCTCGATGAGCCGCAGCCCGAGCGCCCAGCCGGAGTGTGTGCGGCGCACGAGGCCCGCGCTCGAGAGCGACGTGAGCAGGTTGCTGACGGATGACTTGGCCAGGTCGGTGGCGTCGGCGAGCTGCGTGACCGTGGCCACACCGCCGAGCCCGTCGATGGCCTCGAGCATGAGCACCATGCGGCGGATGGCGGGCACGGGGGCCACCCGGGTCTTCTCGTTGGTCAGCACGTGCATCACCTCCTGTGATGCAAATAAACCTCAAGAACCCCCGCAAAGCAAGAGCGCTGTTCGACCTGTGGAACGATCGCCGAAATCGGCCCTGTGGAGAACGAAAAACGAAGCCCCGCCTCCGAAAAACGGGGCGGGGCTTCGACAGAAAAGCTAGCGGAGGATCAGGCCGCGCCGTCGAACATCGACGTGACCGAACCCTCTTCGAACACGGCCTGGATGGCCTGGGCGATGAGAGGCGCGATCGGCAAGATCGTGAGCTTCTCGAAGCGCTTCTCTTCGGGGATGGGCAGCGTGTCGGTGACGACGACCGAGTCGATGGCGTCGCTCTGCAGCAGCTCGACGGCCGGGTCGCTGAACACGGCGTGCGTGGCGGCGACGACGACGCCCAGGGCGCCGGCCTTCTTGAGCGCTTCGGCGGCCTTCACGATGGTGCGGCCGGTGTCGATCAAGTCGTCGACGAGCAGGCACACGCGGCCCGACACGTCGCCGACGATCTCGTGCACCGACACCTGGTTGGGCACCAGCGGGTCGCGGCGCTTGTGGATGATGGCGAGTGGCGCGCCCAGCTTGTCGCTCCAGATGTCGGCCACGCGCACGCGACCCATATCGGGCGACACAACGGTAAGCGTGTCGGTCGCCATCTTGGCGCGGAAGTGCTCGAGCAGCACGGGCATGGCGAAGAGGTGGTCGACGGGGCCGTCGAAGAAGCCCTGGATCTGTGCGGCGTGCAGGTCGACCGACATGATGCGGTCGGCGCCGGCGGCCTTGAACAGGTCGGCGACGAGGCGCGCCGAAATGGGCTCGCGGCCGCGACCCTTCTTGTCTTGGCGCGCGTAGGGGTAGAACGGCGCGACGACGGTGATGCGCTTGGCGGATGCGCGCTTCAGGGCGTCGACCATGATGAGCTGCTCCATAAGCCACTCGTTGATGGGCGCCGTGTGCGACTGGATGACGAAGGCATCCGACCCGCGCACGCTCTCGTCGAATCGCGCATAGATCTCGCCGTTGGCGAAGGTGCGCGAATCGGTGGGAACGAGCTCGGACCCGAGCTCTGCGGCGATCTCCTCTGCCAACTCAGGGTGCGCACGCCCCGAGATCAGGACGAGGCGTTTCTGGCCGGTGATTTTGATGCCGGACACGAACCCTGCTTTCTGCCGGGCGACCCGGCATCTTGCCTCTCGGCGGTATTTCTGTGATTAACCTTCGGTGGTGTTGCCCGAGGTTTCCGAAGCCTCCCGGGGAGAGGCGGCTTCGGCGGCTTGTGCTGCCTCGCTGCCCGGGCGGTGGGTCGAAACCCACCCCTCGAGGTTGCGCTGCGGGGCGACGTTGATGGCGAGGGACCCGGCCGGCACGCTCTTGCGAACCACCGTGCCCGCGCCCGTATACGCTCCGTCGCCAATTCTAATCGGTGCGACGAAGACGTTGTGCGATCCTGTTCGAACGTGCGAACCGATCTCGGAGGCGTGCTTGTTGACGCCGTCGTAGTTGGCGAAGATCGTGCCGGCGCCGATGTTCGAACCCTCGCCGACCGTGGCGTCGCCCACATAAGACAGGTGGGGCACCTTGCTGCCGTCGCCGATCGACGAGTTCTTGGTCTCGACGAAGGTGCCGATCTTGCCGTCGACGCCGAGGCGGGTGTTGGGCCGCAGGTAGGCGAAGGGGCCAACACTCGCCCCCGCGCCGATGACGGCGAGCGTGGCATCCGTGCGTTTGACCGTGGCGTTCTCGCCGATCTCGCAGTCGAGGATGGTGCTGTCGGGGCCGACGGTCGCGCCCTCGGCGATGACGGTCGCGCCGAGAATCTGCGTGCCGGGGAGGATGGTGACGTCGGGGGCCAGCTTGGCCTGCACGTCGATCCACGTGGAGGACGGGTCTTGGATGGTGACGCCGGCCAGCTGCCAACGACGCAGGACGATCTGGTTGAGGCGCCAGGCGGCGGTGGAGAGCTGCACGCGGTCGTTGATGCCCTCGGCGATCCAGGCATCTGACACGGGAACGGCGATGACGTCGTCGCCCGAGGTGCGCATGAGGTGGATGACATCGGTCAGGTACTTCTCGCCCTGCGCGTTGTCGACGCCCAGCTTGCCGAGCTGCTCGCGCAGTGCCGGGGCACGGAACAGGTAGACGCCCGCATTGATCTCGGTGGCGGCCAGCTGCTCGGGCGTGGCGTCCTTCTGCTCGACGATCTGGTCGAGGGCGTCGTCGGCCGTGCGGATGATGCGGCCGTAGCCCGTGGCATCGGCCAGGATCGCCGACAGGATGGTGGCCGAAACGGGCTGGCGGCGGTGGTGCTCGATCAGGTTGCCGAGCGTGTCGGCGTTGAGCAGCGGAACGTCGCCGTTGATGACGAGCACGTCACCGTCGAAGTCGGCGGGCAGGGCTTCGACCGCGAGTTCGACCGCTCGGCCCGTGCCGGGGATCTCGTCCTGGTCGACGATGACCGTGCCGGGCAGGTCGCGCTCGATGACCTCGACGAGGCGCTCACGCTCGTGGCGCACAACGGCGAGCACGTGCGCGGCATCGAGCGCACCGGCGGTTGCCAGCACATGCGAGACGACCGGCAGGCCGCCCAGCGGGTGCAGGAGCTTTGGGGTGCGGGATTTCATGCGCGTGCCCTGGCCGGCGGCCAGAACGATGATTGCGAGAGTCGAGTCCGTCATCACATTCCCTTGAGTCGGGGCCGGGCTGGAACGCCCACTGAACCGTATCGAGGCTACCGGACTCGTGCCCGCAAGAATTCTCGAGAGTGCGCTCCGCCTCCAGGACTCGAACCTAGACCTAACAGCTCCAAAGGCTGCCGTGCTGCCATTACACCAAGGCGGACCGTGCGCGTGCGCACCAGACAAGTCTGCCAGATGCGGCGGCCCCGGTGCGCGCGAGTGTCAGAGGTTCGCGCGCGGACGGCATTCGGAAGGGCTTAAGGCCTGCGCGCACCGGTGTCCCGACATAATGGACGAATGGATGCCCCGCACGACGAAGTCGACCGGATCGTCGAGGACTGGCGGCGCGAACGCCCCGACCTCGACTTCTCGCCGCTCGAAGTGTTGAGCCGCGTGGGCCGGCTGGCGAAACATCTCGACCGGGCCCGGCGCACGGCGTTCACGCGGTCGGAGCTCGAAGCATCCGAATTCGACGTGTTGGCGGCCCTGCGCCGCGCGGGCGAGCCGTTCGCCGCGTCGCCCAAATACCTGTTGCAGCAGACGCTCGTGTCGTCGGGCACGATGACGAATCGCATCGACCGGCTCGTGGGGCGCGGGCTCGTCGAGCGCCGCACCGACCCGCACGACGGCCGCGGCATCCTGGTCGTCATGACGCCCGCGGGGCTGACCCGCGTGGATGCCGCCATCACCCGTCTCGTCGACGCGGAGGCCGAGCTTCTCGGCGCCCTCTCCCCCGCCGACCGCCGCCGCCTCTCGGCGCTACTGCGCACCCTCAGCCTCGACTTCGACGAGCTGGCGCCCTAGCTCAGAGTCGCCGGGCGGCTGAAGACCGTTTCGACGCCCAGCGAGTAGAGGACCGAGTCCGGAGGGATTGCGGCGAGCGCGGCGAATCCGGCGGCCGCGAGGAGCGTGTCGTCGAGGTGGAGCAGCTCGGCGCGTTGCAGGGGCCAGGGACCGTGGTGGTTCGACCCGAACCAGGTGCGGCCGAGGTGCGTCTCGTGGAAGGCCCAGCGCGCGGTGAGGAACTCGGCGATGGGGTCGCCCGTGACGGCTCCGGGCAGAGCTCGCGCGATGAGGTGGGTGGAGGCGCTGGGCACGTGGCCGGGGTTGCGTTTGTCGCCGAGGAGACGGTCGGCGAGGTGGCGGCGCGAACGGTAGGCGAAGAGCTCGCCCCGGTCGTCGGAGCGGCGGCCCATCGACATCCGGGCCCAGCGATAGGGCAGGCCGAACGCGGCACGGGCCGTGAGCACGCTGACGAGCCGCGAGGCGTCGAGGGAGGCGAAGACGACGGCTCGGCGGCCCTGATCGTCGATCGAGTAGAGCCGCACGTTGATCTCGGGGAACGTGCCGAAGTAGGGCACAGGCGGGAGGCCGAAGAAGGCGCTGTCGGAGAGGCGGAAGGCGATGAGGCCCACCCAGCTCGAACCGTCGATAACGTCTGGGCGCGTGCCTGCCGGCAGGAGAGACGCGACTGCGGCCGGGTCGACGCGCCAGTGCAGGAACGTGAGGTCGCTCCACCGTTGCGCGATGACGGCGCGGCCGGGCAGCTCGGGGGCGTCGGGCCAGGTTGCAGACGCGGGTTCGCTCATGGGGTCAGCCTAGGACGCGCCGGAACGCCCCTGAGAGGGGGTTGCGAGGTCAACGCGCCCTCCGCGCGAGCAGCTACGGCAGCGCACCGAAGGACGACACCTGGCCGACAGCGCCCAAGATGACGACGCGCAGGACGACAACGCGGGAACGACGAAGCGGATGCCGCGGCCGGGGTTCGGCTCGCGACATCCGCTCGGGTCGGGCGATCAGCGGCGCAGGGCCTTGCGCGCCAGCCAGTTGCCGAAGAACTGCACGAGCTGCACCATGACGATGATGATGATCGTGACGACGATGGTGACTTCCCAGTTGAAGCGGCCGTAGCCGTAGACGATGGCGAAGTCACCCAGGCCGCGGCCGCCGATCGAACCGGCGATGGCCGACATGTCGACGATGGCGATGAACACGAACGTGTAGCCGAGGATGAGGGGTCCGAGCGCTTCGGGCACCAGAAGGGTCGTGATGATGCGCCACGGGCTCGCGCCGACGGCTCGCGCGGCCTCGATGGTTCCCGGGTCGATCGAGACGAGGTTCTGTTCGACAATGCGCGCGATGCCGAACGTGGCGCCCACGATCATGGTGAAGATCGCCGCGGTGGTGCCGATCGTCACGCCGATGACGGCCATCGTGACGGGCTGCAGGGCCGCGATCAGGATGATGAACGGGATGGGCCGCACGATGTTGACGAGCACGTTGAGGATGGCGTTGACCGCCGTGTTCTGCAGAATGCCGCCGCGCCTCGTCGTGTAAAGCAGAATGCCGAACACGAGGCCGAGGAATCCGGCCACGAGCAACGTGACGGCGACCATGTAGAGGGTCAGCCACAGGTTCTCGAGCAGCAGGGGGCCGAGCTGGCCCCAATCGGTGGTGGCGGTGCGGATCATGCGGCCACCTCCTCGACCGTGGTGAGGGCTCTCAGGTCGGTCACGAGGCGCTCGACATCCGCATCCGAGCCCGAGAGCTCGAGCGTGAGCGAGCCGAACGATTTCGACTGAATGGCGCTGATGCCGCCGTAGACGATCTCGAAGCGCACGCCGTAGCGCTCGTGCGCATGCGAGAGAACCTCGCCGACGCGCGCCGACTCGTGCACCTCGACGTTGACGATGCGACCCGTGTGACTGCCGCGCAGACGCTGGATGTCGTCGGTGGCCGGCTGATTGCGAATGACCGTGCTGATGAACTTCTTGGCCGTGTCGGTCTGCGGGTCGGAGAAGACGTCGAACACGTTGCCCTCTTCGACGATCTTGCCGTCGGCGAGCACGGCCACGCGGTCGGCGATGGAGCGGACGACATCCATCTCGTGCGTGATGACGATGATCGTGACGCCCAACTCGGCGTTGACCTTCTTGAGCAGGCGCAGGACTTCTTGCGTGGTCTCGGGGTCGAGCGCCGACGTCGACTCGTCGGCCAGCAGCAGCTTGGGTGACGTGGCGAGGGCGCGGGCGATGCCGACACGCTGCTTCTGGCCGCCCGAGAGCTGCTCGGGGTAGTCGTAGGCGCGGTGCAGCAGACCGACGAAGTCGAGCAACTCGGCGACGCGCTTGTCACGGTCGGCCTTCGACCAGCCGGCGACCCGCAGTGGGTAGGCCACGTTGCCCGCGATGGTGCGCGACCGGAACAGGTTGAACTGCTGGAAGATCATGCCGATGCCGAGCCGCAGGGGCCGGATCTCGCGCTCTTTAAGCGACGAGATCTCGTGCCCGTCGACGACGACCCGGCCGCTCGTGACGCGCTCGAGCCCGTTGATGAGGCGCACGAGCGTGGACTTGCCCGCGCCCGAGTGGCCGATGATGCCGTAGATCTCGCCCGCTTCGACGGCGAGCGAGACACCGTCGACGGCGTTCGTTTTCTCTTTCTGGCCGTACGTCTTGACGACGTTCTCCAGTTCGACGAGAGGGGGCATATTCGTCCTTCGGTTGATGCGGGGTGTGCTGCGGTGTCGGCGGGTGGCCGGCGGATGTCGCGGGCGGGGTGTGCTCGCGGTCGTGCGGGTGGTCGAGGCTGCTCGCACCGACGGGGTCGGGTGGCCGCGACATCCGCTGGCCGCCCGACCCCGAGGGTCACGAGCGAGACGTCATGCTTATTCGGACGCCTTCAGCTGCTCTTCGATCTTCTTCAGTTCGGCGCGCAGCTCTTCGGGGGTCCAGCCGTCGACGAGCACGGCGCTGCCCTTCGACGCGGCGAGCACCTGGTCGGTGACCGACTTGTCGTGCCAGAGTTCGGCCACCTTGAGGTAGGCGGGGTTGTCGGCGTCGGCGCCGCGGGCCACGATCACGTTGATGTAGGGCGTGGCACCGGGGTCTTTGGGGTCGTCCTTGAAGATGGCCTTGTTGGGGTCGAGGCCGGCGTCGGCGACGTAGTTGTTGTTGATAATCGAGCCGTCGACCGAGTCGAGCGACAGGGCGGTCTGCGCCGCATCCACCGTGACGACCGTGACCTTGGACTTCGCGGCGTCGATGTCGGCGGGGGTCGGCGTGGCCTTGTCACCGGTCAGAGTGATGAGGCCGGCCTTCTCGAGCACGAAGAGGCCGCGGGCCTGGTTGGAGGGGTCGTTCGGGATGGCGATCTGGCCGCCCTCGGGGATGTCCTTCACGTCGGTCCACTTCTTGGAGTAGAGGCCGAGGGGCACGATGACGGTCGAGGCGATGGGCACGAGGTCGTCACCGGTCTCGACGTTGTTCTGCGCGAGGAAGCGCAGGTGCTGGAACGAGTTGAGGTCGGTCTGCTTCTGCACGAGCGCCGGGTTGGGCTGCTGGTAGTCGCTGAAGTTGGTCACCTCGAGCGTGATGTTCTCTTTCGCGGTGAGCTTGGTGAGCGTGGCCCAGTAGTCCTGCGACGAGTCGGTGACACCGATCGAGACGGTGGTGGGGGCGGACGACGAACCCGAGCCGGCGCTGCTGGCCTCGGTGGATGCCGGGGCCTGCAGGTTGACGATCACGAGCACGACGGCCACGATGACCGCGATGAGGCCGACGGCGCCGCCGACGATCCAGCCGGTCTTCGACTTCTTGCGCTGGGGAAGCTGGGGGGCGTTGTTCGAGCCTGCGCCCGTGCCTGCGCCGGTGCCGCCGGCGGGGATGTTGGTGCCTGACATGGTGCCTCTTTCGTTCTGTGCCGTGGAGAAGTGTGGAAAAAATGAGGGGTGCTCGGGTGTGTGGTCATCCGGGCCGAAAGCCGTGTGGGGCCGCCCCGTCGAGCGGCCGAGACCCCAATATGGCAAGCCCCGGTCGGGTTGGCGAATTCGTGTTCCGCTCTGTGTCGTCATGTTTCGTTTCATGACAGAAGCGCCGAAATGGATGCCGGGAGCCCCCGCTGTTCACGGCACCCCGCTCCCCCGCCTACGCTGGACAGGTGGCACATCTTCTCGGGGCCGAGTCCCTGCATCTCGAATTCCCCACCCGCGTCGTCTTCGACAACATCACCCTCGGAGTCAACGAGGGCGATCGCATCGGCATCGTCGGGCGCAACGGTGACGGCAAATCCAGCCTCCTGGCCATGCTCGCGGGCCGTCTCGAACCCAACGACGGCCGCGTCACCCTGCGCCGCGGCGTGACCGTCGGCGTGCTCGACCAGGCCGACACGCTGGGCGACGTCGGAACCGTCGGCGAAGCCATCGTGGGCGATATCGACGAACACGTCTGGGCCGGTGACTACCGCGTGCGCGACGTCATCGACGGACTCGTCGCCGACCTCGCCTGGGACGCCCCCGTGGCCTCCCTCTCAGGTGGTCAGCGTCGACGCGTGTCGCTCGCCAAACTGCTCGTGGGCGACTGGGACATCCTCTTCCTCGACGAGCCCACCAACCACCTCGACGTCGAAGCGATCGGATGGCTGGCGGCGCACCTGCGCAAGCGCTGGTCTCCGACATCCGGTGGTCTGCTCACCGTGACGCACGACCGGTGGTTCCTCGACGAGATCTCGACCGACACGTGGGAGGTGCACGACGGCATCGTCGAACCCTTCGAGGGCGGGTATGCGGCGTATATCTTGCAGCGCGTCGAACGCGACCGGATGGCTGCGGCCTCCGAGTCGAAGCGACAGAACCTCATGCGCAAGGAGCTCGCCTGGCTGCGCCGCGGAGCCCCGGCCCGCACCGCCAAACCCAAGTTCCGCATCGAGGCGGCCACGCAGCTCATCGAGAACGAGCCGCCGCCCCGCAACAAGGTCGAGCTCAGCCAGATGGCCTCGGCCCGCCTGGGCAAAGACGTCGTCGACCTGCTCGACGTGTCCGTCAAATACGACGACAAGCTCATTTTCTCGGATGTCGAGTGGCGCATCGCACCCGGTGAACGCACGGGCATCCTGGGCGTCAACGGCGCCGGCAAGTCGACCCTGCTCGCGCTCATCACGGGCGAACTCGAACCCACCACCGGGCGCGTCAAGCGCGGCAAGACCGTCAAGGTGGCAACGCTCACGCAGCAGCTATCCGAGCTGAAGGACATCGGCCACGAGCGCGTCAGCGACGTCATCGGGCGCTACCGAACGAGCTATGTCGCCGGCGGCAAAGAGATGACGCCCGGTCAGTTGCTCGAGCGCCTGGGGTTCACGAGCGCGCAGCTGTCGACACCCGTGAAAGACCTGTCGGGTGGGCAGAAGCGACGCCTGCAGTTGCTGCTCATCCTGCTCGACGAGCCCAACGTGCTCGTGCTCGACGAGCCCTCGAACGACCTCGACACCGACATGCTCGCCGCCATGGAAGACCTGCTCGACTCCTGGCCCGGCACGCTCATCGTCGTCTCGCACGACCGTTACCTCATGGAGCGCGTGACCGACCAGCAGTACGCGTTGATCGGCAAGCAGCTGCGACACCTGCCGGGCGGCATCGAGCAGTACCTCGAATTGCGCAAGATCGAGCAGAAGCACACCGGGCCGCTCGGCGACTCCCCCGCGGATGCCGCGGGCGCGGGTTCCGGGTCGGGTACCGGCTCGGCGGGCTCCGGCTCGTCCGGCAGCGCGGGCGGCAACACCACGCGCGGCGGACTGTCGATCGGCGGCGCCGAGCAGCGCAAGCTCCAGAAGGAGATCCAGGCGATCGAACGCAAGCTGCAAAAGCTGGGCGGCGAGATCAGCACTGCCCACGAGAAGCTGGCCACGCACGATCAGAACGACTACGACGGCATCATGGCGCTGAACGCGAAGGCCCAGGCCGCGCAGGCCGAGACGGAGCAGCTAGAGCTGCGGTGGTTGGAGCTGAACGAAATTCTCGGCTAGGCGTTCCGGGGCCAGCTCGGCAACGCCGGTTGGCCTCTCAGCCCAGCGGCGCGTCAGTCGTTGACGAGACGGGCGCCGTGCACCGGGCCCGTCACGCGAAGGGCTGTGACCCCCGACGCACTCAGCGCGATCTGCAATTCGAGTGCCGAGTCGAGGTCGGCGGCGAGGAACGCCACGGTGGGGCCGGAACCCGACACCATGCACGACAGCGCGCCGCTCTGCTCGCCCAACTCCATGACGCCCGAGAGCTCGGGGCGCAGGTGCAGGGCGGGGGCCTGCAGGTCGTTGTGCATCGAGGCGGCGAGCCTGTGCGCATCCCCCGCTCGCAGCGCCTGCAGCACGTCGGCGTCGACAACGGGCTGGGTGACGGCCGGCGAGATGTCGAGCGCGTGGCGGGCGCGGTGGGCGTCGAGCTCACGATAGGTGGCGGGCGTGGACATGCCGAAGCCGGCGAGGGCGAGCACCCACTGGAACTGCCCGGTCGCGAGCGCCGGGCTGAGCTCATCGCCCCGGCCCGTGCCGATGGCGGTGCCGCCCGTGAGCGCGAAGGGAACGTCGGCGCCCAACTCGGCGGCGAGGCCGAGCAGCTGGTCGCGGGTGAGCCCGGTCTGCCAGAGATCGTCGACCGCGAGGAGGGTGGCCGCGGCATCCGCAGAACCACCACCCATGCCGCCCGCGACGGGCACGTTCTTCTCGATGGCGAGGCTGACGCCGCCGCGGTAACCGGTGTCTCGCGCGATGAGCTGCGCGGCCCGGATGGCGAGGTTGGAGGCGTCGGTCGGAACGTCGCTCGTGTCGATCGGACCCGTGAAGGACACCTCGAACGTGTCGGAATGGCTCGCTCGCACGTCTTCATAGACCGAGACCGCTTGATAGGCCGTGGCGACCTCGTGGTAGCCGTCGTCCATCACGGCGCCGACAGCCAGGAAGACGTTGATCTTGCCGGGTGCCCGAGCGTGTGACGTGTTCGAGGGCGTCTCGCGGGTCATACATCCAACCTAGCTCAGCGGGCGCGGGTCGAATGCCGCTCACGTTTGCGCGGGAGTCGCGGGACTAGTTGATGCAGGCCGTCTCTCCGAAGTTCTTCGGGGTGTCGGTGCTGGTCGGCGTCGGCGTGGGTGCCGCCTCGACGGGAGCCTCGGTGGCGGGCGGCGGCGCGGCATTCGGATCGGTCGGCGCCTGGTTGTCGGTGCCGATCGTGAGGGTGACACCCGTGGCCGTGGTCGACGAGATGACCGATGCGTTTGGGTAGTAGGCGGCGAGGGCCTTCGCCTGCGCCTCCTGCCCCGCGGGATAACTGATCGTCGTCTTGGCGATCGTGGCACCTGAGGTGGGCGGCTTCGTCTGGAAGCCGAAAGCGGCCAGGGCGTCGGTGTTCGCCTGCGCCACACCGCCGATCGCCGCACCGTTCACGACGGTCACGGTCGTCTCGGCGGGGGTTGCCGCGGTGGCAGCGCCATAGGCGGTCGGGGTTCCCACCACCTGCGCGATGAACTCGGGCATGGCAGCCTGGTCGATCTCGACGATCGAGAGCTTCTGCCCCCGCACCGTGATGGTGGGGGTGCCCGTGATCGGCACGGTCGCCGAGACGATGTTGTCGGCGCGCAGGTTGCGCACCTGGCCTGCGAGTTCGAGCAGGTTGAGCCCGGGGTCGGTTTCGATCGACGACGAGACCGCGTCGAGTACGTTCTGCAGCTTCACCGGATTGAGCAGGGTGCCGGCCGAGAGCATCTTGCGGGCCTCGACCGAGAGGAAGTACTGCTGACGCACCTGTCGGTCGAGATCGCCGTTCGGCAGGCCGTGACGCTGGCGAACGAAGGCGAGGGCTTGTTTCGCATCGAGCGTCGAGACTCCGGCCGGCAGATCGATGGTGGAGTACGGGTCTTTCACCGGGTTGATGAGGCACACGTCGACGGGGCCCAGGGCATCGACCACGTTGTAGAAGCCGAGCAGGGAGACCCGCACGAAGTGGTCGATCGTCAGCCCGGTCATGTTCTGGATGGTCTGGATGAGTAGCTGTGCGCCCGCCGAATCGTCGCCGTTCTGGGCGCCCAGAGTGAAGGCGGCGTTGAGCTTGTTCATGCCGTAGCCCGGAATCTCGACCCAGGAGTCACGCGGGAAGGACACCATGGTGACCTTGCTGCCGTCGGCCGGGATGTGCATGACGATCATGGTGTCGGTGTTGACGCCGCCGCCGTCGTCTTCGGTGCCCAGTTTGTCGAGTTCGGCCTGCGTGGCACCGGCCGGGCGATGGTCGTCGCCCACGAGCAGGATGTTTTGGTCCTGACCGTCGACGTCGTCGTCGGCGCCGTCGGTGGACTGCGGGATCGCATCGATGTGCGTGATTCCCGAGACGAAGCGCTGGTAGTTGTAGAACGCGTAGCCGCCGCCGATGAGGAGCACGGCGACGAGGCTGAACCCGACCCATCGGGCGATGAGTGCGCCGGGTCCGCGTTTGCGGCGATGGGCGACCGGTTTCAGGTCGAGGATGCTCGGCTGATCGCTCATCGGATGCTGCCTCCGGGCGTCATTCGGGCGCGGGTCACGCGCGAAGGCGCGGTGACGAGGCGGGAAAAGGGCGAGGAAAGCACACTCCAGGGTAGGGGATGAGTACTGGACGCGTGCTGGAGAGGTCATGCGAAAACGCCGAGCGAGGTCATCCGCGCACCTCGTTCTCCACAGGCGCGATGCGTAATAGTTGTCCACATTCGAGCGGATGTCTGGGTGCCCGCCGCTTCACCTGGCAAGAATGAGGGCAGCACAGAAACGGAGCACCATGACGGACAACATCGCCTTCAATCTCTTCGAGATGAACTGCGTCGGCCATATCTCGCACGGTTTGTGGCGGCATCCCGACAACAATCGGCATCGATTCAACGACCTCGATTTCTGGGTCGAAGAAGCGAAGCTGCTCGAAGAGGGTCTGTTCGAGGCGGTGTTCCTGGCCGATGTGATCGGCACCTACGACGGTTACCGCGACGGGCCAGAGACGGCGCTGAAAGAGGCCGTGCAGATTCCGAACAACGATCCGCTCCTCGTCATCCCCGCTATGGCCGCGGCGACCAAGAACCTCGGTTTTGCCGCGACGTTCTCGACCACCTATGAGCCGCCGTTCGCATTCGCGCGACGTGCCTCCACGCTCGACCACCTCACCAAGGGCCGCTTCGGCTGGAACGTGGTGACGAGCTATCTGCCCAACGCTGCGCGCAACTTCGGGCATGACGACGAGGTCGCACACGGCGATCGATATGCCATCGCCGACGAATACCTCGACGTGCTCTACAAGCTGTGGGAGGGCTCGTGGGACGACGACGCTGTCGTGCAAGACCGCGAGAACCGCATCTACACAGATCCGTCCAAAGTGCGTTACATCGATCACGTCGGCGAGCACTTCCGCGTGAAGGGCCCACACCTGAGCGAGCCGTCCCGCCAGCGCACACCCGTCATCTTCCAGGCCGGTTCGAGCGATTCGGGCCGGGCGTTCGCGGCCAAGCACGCCGAAGGCGTCTTCGTCGGCGGCAACTCGCTCGAGGTGTACCGCGACAACATCGCCGACATCCGCCGCCGCGCGGTCGAGAACGGCCGGGGTGCCGATCACGTGAAGACGTTCGCTTCGGCGGTCGTGATCGTCGACCGCGATCGCGATGCGGCCCTGGCGAAGGCCGAGGAGTACAAGCGGTATTCGAGCGACGAGGGCTACCTCACGCACTCGGGTGGCGGCGGCATCGACCTAGCGGCATACCCCAAAGACGCCCTCATCAGCGACATCCTCGCCGCCGAGGCGAAGGCAGGCCGTGACAATGCCGGGGCGAACCGCCGGCACTACCCGCCCGGGGCGACGGTGGCCGACGCCCTCGAGGCCGTGACGCGATTCGATCGCCCGCCGTTCTTCGCCGTGGGCACCCCCGTCGAGGTGGCCGACGCGATCGAGCGCTGGGTCGACGAGACGGGTCTCGACGGCTTCAACCTGCGGCAGTTCCTCACCCCCGGCACGGCACGCGACTTCATCGAATACGTCGTGCCCGAGCTGCAGAAGCGGGGGCGCTATCGCACCTCCTACGAGGCGCCCACGCTGCGCGAGCGCCTGTTCGGTGCGGGCAACGCGCGGTTGTTCCCCGAGCACCCCGGCGCCCGCTACCGCGGCGGCGCACACCTGCACGACTAGACCACCCACACGCCACACATTCACGACCACCGCGGGTTTCGCCCGCCCTGGTCTCACCGCTCGAACGCGGACAACTTCGAGCGGTGTTCGCCGACCCATCCGAGGTCAGGCGCTCCGCCAACGATTGGATCATCATGACCACCGACACGATCGAAAAGCCCGAGTCGACGTCGACTCTCGCCACGCCCCCCACCTACGCCGAGCTGGCAGCACGATTCCGGCCCGTGTTCGACCGCATTCGCGACACCGCGGTCGAGCGAGAAACCGACCGCCGGCTCGCCCACGACGAGGTGTCCTGGCTGCGTGAAGCGGGGTTCGGGCGCGTGCGTGTGCCGGTCGAATACGGCGGATTCGGGGCGACGCTTACTCAGCTCATCGAACTCCTCGTCGAGCTCGGCGAGGCGGATGCCAACCTCCCGCAGCTCTGGCGCGGTCACCACGCTTTCGTCGAATCGCGTCTCAACTCCCCCGATCGCCTCGACCAGAAGAAGTGGTTCGATCTCATCGTCGGCGGAGCCGTCGTCGGCAACGCCCAGGCCGAGCGCGGCCCCGAGACCGCCTCCTCGGCACTACTCGAAGAGACCGACGACGGGTGGCGGCTCACGGGCGAGAAGTATTACAGCACAGGCAGCATCTACGCCGACTGGATCTGGACGGGCGCGGTCTACGGCGGCTCGCAGGCCGGGCTGGCCGTCCGCGCCGATCAGCCCGGCGTCACGCGGCTCGACGACTGGGACGGCTTCGGTCAGCGCCTCACCGGGTCGGGCACCACCCGCTTCGAACGGGCCGTCATCGAGCCCGAGCACATCGTCTTCGCCAACTTCGACGACGAACGCACGCAGGCCAACATCACGAGCTTCTACCAGACCGTGCTCCTGGCCGCGCTGGCGGGAACGGGCCGCGCCGTGTTGCGAGATGCGGTCGACTTCGTCCGCGGGCGCACCCGCACCTTTGGGGTGCTCGGCGCCTCCCGGCCGGCGGACGACCCGCTCGTGCAGCGCGTCATCGGCAAACTGAGCGCCCTGTCGGCCACGGCGGACGCGCTCGTGCGAGACGTCGCCCGCGCCCTCGAGGCGAACTTCGACCGCTTCCACGCGGGCGACTGGTCACAGGACGACTACGACGAGACCCTCATCACCGTGTTCCGCGCCCAGCAGCAGGTCATCGCCGCGGTACTCGAGTCGACCACGCTGCTTTTCGAGGTCGGCGGCGCCTCGGCCACCTCCAGCGAGCGACAACTCGACCGACACTGGCGCAACGCCCGCACCCTCTCCAGCCACAACCCGGCCATCCTGCGCGAGCGCGCCATCGGTGACTACCTGCTGAACGGCACCCGCCCGGTCAGCGCGTGGTCGAAACGCGCCGAGAAGGCCGGCACCTCGGCCGAGGGCTGAGGTGGGCCGCGTCGCGCGGATTCGGTACTCGCGCGGGCGCTGCTGCGCGTGAGCGGTTCAGAGTGGGCTCGGGCACGCCCAGGCCCACGCTCAGGCCAGGCCAGGCCAGGCCAGGCTCGGGCGCCGCGGAGCGTCGGTTAGTCGGCCGCGCGGGCGATGGCGAGGAAGTCGTGCACGGTGAGCTGTTCACCGCGCGCCGTCGGCTCGATGCCCGCGCGCACCATCTGCTCGGAGGCGGCCTGCGAGCTGCCGAGCAGCTGGCCGAGGGCCTGGCGCAGCATCTTGCGGCGCTGCTGGAACGCGGCATCGATGATTCCGAACGTGGCCACGCGCTCCTCCTCGGAGCCGAGCGGCACCTCGCGCTTCTCGAAACCGACGAGCACGCTGTCGACATTGGGCACCGGCCAGAACACCTGGCGGCTCACGTTGCCGGCCAGACGCCACTTGCCATACCAGGCCGCCTTAGCGCTCGGCGAGCCATAGACCTTCGAGCCGGGGTCGGCGGCCAGACGGTGGCCGACCTCCGCCTGCACCATCACGACACCGGACTGCAGCGACGGGATGTGCTCCAGGAAGTGCAACAGCACAGGCACCGACACGTTATAGGGCAGGTTCGCCACGAGCCGCGTGGGCGCGTCGGGCAGCTCCGTGATGCGCAGAGCATCTTCGGCGATGACCGTCAACGGCGCACCCGGATGCATCAACTCGACCGTCTTCGGCAGCTGCGTCGCCAGGCGCGTGTCGATCTCCACGGCGACGACAGAGGCCCCCACCTCGAGCAGACCGAGCGTCAGCGAACCCAGGCCCGGGCCGATCTCGACGACGCTGTCACCCGACTCGACTGACGCGACCTTGACGATGCGACGCACGGTGTTCGCATCGATGACGAAGTTCTGGCCCAACTTCTTGGTGGGCTGCACGTCGAGGAGTTCGGCGAGGTCGCGGATCTCTGCGGGGCCGAGAAGGCTCATCGGGATGTCATCCAGTCGGTTCGGGTGAGGCGGCCGGGAGAGCCCGACAGTCGATTCTACGGGGCCTGAGACGGGGACGGCTGGTCGGCGAACGGGCCACGCTGAGACGTCACCGGCTCGTCATCCCAATGCCCGTACACCGACTCGGTGTTCGAATTGATCTGCGCCGCCAACATCGTCACATCGGTGCCGAGATGCGACGCCATGAAACGCAGGGTGTGCGGCAGCAGGTACGGCGCGTTCGGGCGACCGCGGTAAGGGACGGGCGTGAGGAACGGAGCATCCGTCTCGACCAGGAGCAACGAGCGCGGCGCGCGATCAAGGGCCTCACGCAGCGTGGTCGCATTCTTGAACGTGACCGTGCCCGCGAACGACATGTACCAGCCGTTCTGCGTGCAGATCTCCGCCAGCTCCTCGCCACCCGAGAAGCAGTGGAACACCGTGCGCTCCGGGGCGCCGACGCGCTTCAACGTGGCCACCACATCGTCGTGCGCGTCGCGATCATGAATCTGCAACGCCAGGTTGTTCTTCTTCGCGATCTCGATGTGCGCCTCGAAAGCGCGCAGCTGCGCGGCTCGCCCGGCCGGATCGGTCGTGCGGAAATAATCGAGCCCGGTTTCACCGACGGCGCGCACGCGCGGCCTCGTCGCGAGGGCAGCGATGGCCTCGAGGGCCGCATCGAGCTCGCCGCGCTGCTCGAGCACGGCCGTCTCGTTCGGGTGCACCGCGACCGCCGCCAACATGCGCGGCTCGACGGCCGCCATCTCGGCGCCCCACGTGCTCGTCGCCACATCGGTGCCGACCTGCACGATGCCGCGAATACCCACGGCCGACGCGCGGTCGAGCTGCTCGCGATACGTCAGCGGCTCGACACCGTCGGCGATCTCGAGATGCGTGTGGTTGTCGTACACCCCGACGACGAGCGATTCGGGGGTGGGCGGGTAAGAGAGATCCTTCCGCTCACCCTGGTCGCGCTGTCTGACGTGCTGAGGCTCAGTCATACCCCGACGCTACCGCACCCCCGTGAGGGGCGGTCAGGGTTGACGATCAGGGTTGACGAATCGCGGCGCCGAATCTACACAGCGGGTGACGAGCCTAGGCGGCGGGCGTCTCGATGCGCGGGAACAGCGGCTCGAGGCCATTGACGCTCGTGCCCGCCGTCAGCTGACCCCACGTGGCCGCCTCGCGCACCGGCTGAGCCGACAGCTCGCCCAGCACGCCGCGGTGGCCGAGCGCCGTCCACAGCTTCTCGGTGGCCTTCGGCATGATCGGGTGCAGCAGCACGGCCAGCGCGCGCAGCCCCTCGGCGGCCGTGTAGAGCACGGTGCCCAGGCGCTCGCGGTTGGCGTCGTCCTTCGACAACTGCCACGGCGCCATATCGGTGATGTATCCGTTCAGCTCGTCGACGATCGTCCAGATGGCCGACAGGGAGTCGTGGATCGCGAGACGCTCGACGGCCGCATCTGCCGCCGCCGCGGCATCCGCCACGACCTTCTGAATGGCGAGGTCGGCCTCGGACGCCGGGCCCTGGGGCGGCATGGCGCCCTCGAAGTAGCGCTCGATCATGGCGACCACGCGCGACGCCAGGTTGCCGAAACCGTTGGCCAGCTCGGACTGGTAGCGGGCCGACAGGTCTTCCCAGCTGAACGAGCCGTCTTGGCCGAACGTGATGGCACGCATGAAGTAGTAGCGGAAGGCATCCGACCCGAACGTGTCGGTGATCTCGGTGGGCGCAATGCCCGTGAGCTTCGACTTGCTCATCTTCTCGCCGCCCACGAGCAGCCAGCCGTGGCCATAGACCTGGCGCGGAACGTCGAGCCCCGCCGCCATGAGCATGGCCGGCCAGATGACCGAGTGGAAACGCAGGATGTCTTTGCCGACGATGTGTGTGGCGGGCCAGCGGCGGTCGAAGTTGGCGTCGTCCTGGCCGTAGCCCACGGCCGTGACGTAGTTGAGCAGCGCGTCGAACCACACGTAGACGACGTGCGACTCGTCCCACGGAACCTTGACACCCCAGTCGAAGGTCGAGCGCGAGATCGACAGGTCGCTGAGGCCCTGGCGGATGAACTGCAACATCTCGTTGCGCGCCGAATCGGGTTGCACGAACGTGGGATTGGACTCGTAGAGGTCGATCAGCCGCTGCTGGAAGTCACTCATGCGGAAGAAGTAGTTCTTCTCCTGCAGGCGCTCGACGGGGATCGAGTGGATGGCGCACACCTTCTCGCCCTCGTACTGCCCCGTGCCATCGGCCAGCTCGTTGGGGAGTTTGTACTCTTCACACCCGACGCAGTAGAAACCCTCGTATTCGCCGGCGTAGATGAAGCCGTCGTCGTACAGCTTCTGCAAGAAGTCCTGCACGGCCTTCTCGTGCCGCGGGTCGGTGGTGCGGATGAAGTCGTCGTTGGCCACGTCGATGGTCTCGATGAGCGGCTTCCAGCTCTGCTCGACGAGCTTGTCGGCCCACTCCTGCGGCGTGACGCCGTTGGCCGTGGCGGTGCGCAGGATCTTCTGGCCGTGCTCGTCGGTGCCCGTCAGCATCCACGTGTCGTCGCCCGCCTGCCGGTGCCAGCGCGCCAGGAAGTCGGTCGCGACCTCGGTGTAGGCGTGGCCGATGTGGGGCGCATCGTTCACATAGAAGATGGGCGTGGTGACGTAGAAGGACTTGCCGCTGGACATGCTTCCCATTCTAGGGTTTCGGGGCGGCGGGCTTTTCGATGGCCGCCTGATAGAGGTCGCGCTTCGACATGCCCGTGGCCTCGGCGACCTCGGCGGCCGCCTCCTTCACGCGCATGCCCCCGGCGACGAGCGCACGCACCTGCCGGATGCCCTCCTCCGCGTCGACGATGCGCTCGGGGGCGCCCTCGACGACCACGCAGATCTCACCGCGCACGCCCGGGTCGGCCCAGAGCGCCAACTCGTGCGCCGTTCCCCGCTTGACCTCTTCGAACATCTTGGTGAGCTCGCGGCACACGACCACGCGGCGGGTGGGGCCGAAGGCCGCCTCCCCCGCCATATCGTGCAGCGATGCCGCGAGCCGGTTGGGCGACTCGAAGAACACCATGGTGCGGCGCTCGGCGGCGAGCCCGTGTAGGGCCTGGCGCCGCTCGGACGGTTTGCGCGGCAGGAACCCCTCGAAGCTGAAACGGTCGGTGGGCAGCCCCGCGACGGCGAGCGCCGTGACGACGGCCGACGGACCGGGCAGCGCCGTCACCGTGACGCCCGCGAGCGCGGCAGCCTCGACGAGGTGGAACCCCGGGTCGGACACCGTGGGCATGCCCGCATCGCTCAGCACGAGCACGTCTTCGGTCTGCGCGATGGCGACTAGCTCGCCGGCCCGATCGCGCTCGTTGTGGTCGTGCAGGGCGATCAGCCGCGGACGGTTTTCGATCTTCAGTCCGGCCAACAGCCGCACGGTCGTGCGCGTGTCCTCGGCGGCGACCACGGTGGCGTTTTCGAGCGCCTCGACGAGTCTGCGCGACGCGTCGCCGAGGTTTCCGATGGGCGTGGCCGCGAGAATGATCATGGGGCCAGTCTTCCATCACTTCGCCAGCGACTCGCTGTGGCACCATTGCAGAGTGCAGCCCGAGAACCGTGAGCCCCTCGCCGATGTCGTCTTCGGCGCGTCCGCATCCGGTCAAGCCTCAGCGCCAGCCCAGCCGGCGGCAGCAGAGGGCCCGGATGCCGCGGGCACACCCTCCGCGACAGCATCCGTAGCGACGGTCGACGCCCCGGGGCAGGGCCGACACGCCGATTCCGAGGAGGCCACGGGAACTCGGTCCTCGGGTGCCCGTGCCACCTGGGACCGCATCCTCACCGGCAACCGCGATGGTTCGCACGCCGAATCACAACCGGCCGAAGCCCTTCTTCCCGAGCAGCGCGGCAGCCGGCTCGACGACTGGTTCGGCCGCGTCGTCAACTCGCCGCGCCGCCTGCAGCTCTGGTACTGGGGTGCCCCCGCGCTCGTCACGCTGCTCGCCGCGGTGCTGCGGTTGTGGAACCTCGGCTACCCGCACTCACTCATCTTCGACGAGACGTTCTATGTGAAGGACGCCTACACGCTGCTGAACAACGGCTACGAGTCGGCCTGGCCGACAGGCGCCGACGAGAAGTTCGCCGCGGGCGACACCGAGATCTTCCTCGACTCCCCCTCTTACGTGGTGCACCCGCCGCTCGGCAAGTGGCTCATCGCCGTGGGCCTCGGCGCGTTCGGGGCCGGCGACGCCTTCGGGTGGCGCGTCTCGACGGCCGTCATCGGCATCCTCGCGGTCGTGCTGATCATGCTCATCGCGCGCAAACTCTTCGGCAGCACGCTGCTGGCCGTCATGGCCGGTTTCCTGCTGGCGATCGACGGGCACGCCATCGTCATGTCGCGCGTCGCCATTCTCGACAACTCGGTCATGTTCTTCGCGCTCGTGGGGTTCGGCGCGATACTGCTCGACCGTGACTATACGAACACGCGCATCGCCGTGAAGCTGCGCGCCCTGCAGGAGAAGGGCACCATGCCCGACTGGGGGCCCGTGCTGTGGTGGCGCCCCTGGCTGCTCGTCGCCGGCATCGCGTTCGGTGCGACGTGTGCGGTGAAGTGGTCTGGCCTCTACTTCCTGGCGTTCTTCGGCGTCTACGTCATCGTCGTGGATGCCCTCAACCGCCGCCGGCTCGGCATCCCCTTCTGGCTGAGCGCCGCCGTTCTCAAGCAGGGCCCCATCGCCTTCATCCTGATGGTGCCGATCGCGTTCCTCGTCTACCTCTCGTCCTGGACCGGATGGCTCGTCACGTCGGGCGGCTACTACCGCGACTTCGCCGACCAGCCCGGCAACGCCTGGACGGGCACATTCGCGTGGGTTCCGCACGCTCTGCAATCGCTGCTGCACTATCACGAGAGCGCCTACTCCTACCATGTGGGCCTGCACGAACCGCACCCCTACATGGCGAACCCGTTGGGCTGGCTACTGCTGCTGCGCCCCACGAGCATGTACTACCAGGCGGTGCCCAACGGCGACTGCTTCTCGGACAACTGCGTGGGCGCCATCACGTCGATCGCCAACCCGCTCATCTGGTGGGCGGCCACAGCGGCCATCCTCTACCTCGTCTACCGCCTCGCCCGCTACCGCGAGTGGCGCGTGGGACTCATCCTCATGGGCATGGCCGCCGGTTACCTGCCCTGGCTGCTCTACCTGGGCCGCACGGTGTTCCAGTTCTACACGATCGCGTTCGAGCCCTACATGATCCTCGGCTTGGTGTTCACGTTGGGGCTCATCCTCGGCAAACGAACGGATGAACGCTACCGACGTACGCGGGGCATCGGTATCGTGGGCGTCTTCATTGCTGTCGCAACGCTCTTGAGCGCGTTCTGGTATCCGCTCTGGACGGGCACGACCGTGCCGTACTGGTTCTGGTTGATCCACGAGTGGATCCCGTCGTGGATCTAGTCCGGCCGTGAGCGCCGCCGGCCCGTCGCCCGTCACGCCGCCCGCAACGTCGTTCGTCTCGTCGCTCGTGGCGTCGACGCGGCGCAACCTGCCGGGTCTCGTGATCGCCGCTGTGGCCGTGCTGGTGGCATGGGCGGTGCACACGGTGCTGCCGGCCGTGCCGCTCCTGACCGCGTGCGTGCTGCTCGGCATCCTCATCGGCCAGCTGCCGGCGACCCGGCGGCTGCTCACGGGGGCCGCCAAACCCGGCCTGTCGTTCGCCGCGAAGCGCCTCATGCGCATCGGCGTGGTGTTGCTCGGTCTGAAACTCAGCCTGGTCGACGTGTTCTCGCTCGGCTGGGTGACGCTCGTGTCGACCATCCTGATCGTGTTCGTCACGTTCGGCGCGACGCTGTGGCTCGGCCGACTCATGAAGTTGCCGGGGCATGAGCCACTGCTCGTCGCCACCGGGTTCTCGATCTGCGGCGCCAGCGCGATCGGGGCCATGGGTGGTGTGGTGCGCGCCGACGAGAAGGAGCAGGCCACGCCCGTCGCGCTCGTGACGTTGTGCGGAACCCTCGCCATCTTCGTGCTGCCCGCGCTGTGGCATCCGCTGGGTCTCGACGCCACGCAGTTCGGCCATTGGACCGGGGCCAGTGTGCACGATGTCGGGCAGGTCGTCGCCACCGCGCAGATCGCCGGGCCGTCGGCGCTCGCCGTCGCACTCGTCGTCAAGCTCACGCGCGTGCTCATGCTGGCGCCCATCGTCGGTGTTGCCGGTGTGGTCGTCAGCCGACGGGATGCCGCGAGCGCGCGCCCGGCAGCCAAGCGCCCGCCCCTCATCCCCCTGTTCGTCGCGGGTTTCGTGGGCGCCGTGCTCGTGCGCACGCTGATCGACGTGCCCGCGCCGGTTCTCGCGGCCGCCGACACCCTGCAGACCGTGCTGCTCGGTCTCGCCCTCGTGGCACTCGGAGCGGCCATCCGTGTCGCTTCGCTCGTGCGCACCGGATGGCGGGCGCTCATCGTCGGGCTGGGCTCCTGGGTTCTGATCGCCGCCCTCGCCTTCGGGGCCGTTCAGCTCGGCTGAGCCCGCGCCGATGCCCGGATTGCGCATGAACCCGGCCTCCGACGCCGAATAACAACCTCTCGGCAACCGTTCGTTCACAAACGGTTTGCTGCGGCTGCTTACCGTGAAGGAACGGGCCCGGCGCCATCGCGCCCCCACGCCCGCTCCCCCCTGCACAGCCGATACGGAGTTTCTTCTTCAATGAGTATTTCTTCAGTCCAAGCGGGGTCTCCCCGCACGCGACGAGTAACACGATTCTCGATCGCGACACTCGGCACCCTCGGCCTTCTGGCCGGTTCGGTGGCCGTCGCCACGAGCGCCGCGCCCGCCGAAGCAGCCGTCACCTTCCCCACCACCTACCTCAGCACGGCCAACAGCACCTGGACCTACTCGGACAACAACACCGACCCGGCCGCCGGCAACGCCGACCGCCTGGTGTGGACCCAGCCCGCGTTCGACGATGCCGCCTGGAAGAGCGCCAAGGGTGCCTTCGGCGCTAAGAACGGCACCAAGAACATCGGTGCCGGCCTCACCATCAACACGCTGCTGAACCAGTACGCCAACGGAACGTCGACCCCCGACGTGAAGACCTATCACTTCCGTTCGGACTTCACGGTTTCGAGCGAGCAGCTCGCCGCCCTCACGGGCCTGCAGGGCACGATCGTCTACGACGACGCCGTGCAGGTGTTCGTGAACGGCACGCCGGTCGCCGGCTTCGTCGACGACAAGGTGAAAGCGGCTCCTGAGGCTCAGCGCAACCTCATGTACGCGGGCAACTCGGGCGGCGACCCCGCGTCGTCCACGTTCACCGTTCCCGCCTCGGCCCTGAAGCCCGGCGAGAACACCATTGCCGTCGCGCTCTACCAGGACCGCGAGACATCCTCGGACATCTTCCTCGACGTTCCGTCGCTCGCACCTGTGTCGGCCAACGCCGAAGCCGTGCTCTCGGACATCGTCATGACGGTCGGCGCCGACGAAACCTCGCGTCGCCTTGCCTGGTACTCCAACCTCGACACCGCGCAGGTCGCCCAGGTCGCCCAGAAGTCGGACATGACGGGCACCACGTTCCCCGCCGCATCCGCCACGACCGTGCAGGCCACGGGTGGCAAGACCACCAGCGGCGAATACAACCGTTTCGCTCAGTTCGACACGCTCGCCGAGAAGACCGAATTCGTCTACCGCGTCGGTAGCGAGCAAAACGGATGGTCGCCCACCTACGACTTCCGCACCGCCGCCGCCTCGGGCGACTACAGCTTCTTCTTCGTCGGAGACCCGCAGATCGGCGCCTCGGGCAACGTGGCGAACGACCAGGCCGGGTGGACCGACACCCTGAAGGTCGCCCAGGAGACCCGCCCCGACGCCGAGATGCTGTTCTCGGCCGGCGACCAGGTCGAGAGCGCCGGCAACGAGGCGCACTACCAGGCGTTCCTCGCCCCCGACGCCCTGCGCGAGCTGCCCCTCGTGCCCGTCAACGGCAACCACGACGTGGGCTCGAAGGCCTACGAGCAGCACTACAACGTGCCGAACTTCGACCCCAACTCCGGTGCGGCCGGTTCCGCGTCCTCCTCGGGCGGCGACTACTGGTTCATGTACAAGGACGTTCTGTACATGGTGCTGAACTCCAACAGCCAGGACACGGCCAGCCACAAGGCGTTCCTCGAGAAGGTCGTCGCCGAACAGGGCGCCAAGGCCAAGTGGAAGGTGCTCGCGTTCCACCACTCGATCTACTCCGTCGCCTCGCACGTCGACGACGCCGACATCGAAGCGCGCCGCGCCGTGCTGCCGCAGATCATCTCGGGCCTCGACATCGACCTCGTGCTCATGGGCCACGACCACAACTACACCCGCACCTACCTGATCAAGGACGGCGTGGTCGCCAACCCCGACGAGGCCGCCGCCCAGGGCACCGTCGAAGCCAAGGATGGTGAGGTGCTCTACGTGACCGCCAACTCCGCCAGCGGTTCGAAGTACTACAACACCAACGAGACCTACCCGCACCCGTGGGCATCCGTCATCAACCAGGAGAAGGTGCGCAACTACTCCACCATCGACGTGACCGACGAGTCGATCACCGTCACCACCATGCGCAGCCAGCAGTCGGGCGCCGACAAGCCCGTGAACAGCGTCGTCGACAAGGTCACCCTCGAGCGTGCGGATGTCACACCGCCCGTTCTGACCGTGCCCGCGGCCTCGTCCATCCAGACCGGTTCGACCTTCGACCCCGCCACGGGCGTCACCGCCACCGACGACAAGGATGGCGACCTCACGTCGGCCGTTACCGTCGCAGGCACCGTCGACACCGCCACCGAGGGCACCTACACGCTCACCTACAGCGTGACGGATGCTGCCGGCAACACCACCGCGGCGACCCGCCAGGTCACCGTGGCCGACGGCGCGTTCACGCAGCGCGGACTGCCCACCATCACGGGCGATGCCCGCGTCGGCGAGACGCTCACGGCTTCGGCCGGCGAGTGGACCCCCGCCCCGACGGGTGTGGCCTACCAGTGGCTGCGTGCCGGTCAGCCGATCGACGGCGCCACCTCGGCGACCTACACCCCGGTCGCCGCGGATCTCGCCTCGGCACTCTCGGTGCGCGTGACCGTCTCGGCAGCGAACTACGCCGACGCCGTGGCCTCCTCGGCCGCCGTCGCCGTGGCACCCGCTATCGAGCCGACGCCTGTGCCGACGCCCGCGCCGACCCCGGCACCCACGACGGCTCCGACCGACGCACCGACCGCCGCGCCCACCGCGCAGCCGACCGGCGCTCCGGCCGCCGACCCGACGGCCACCCCGCTGCCGGGTGCGTCGAACGGTGCGCTGCCCTCGACCGGTAGCGAGACCGCCGCGGGCCTCAGCCTGTTGGCCGTGTTGCTTCTCGTCGCCGGCGGATCGTTCGTCGCCCTGCGCCGCACGCGTCGCCACAGCTAGTCCCCCGGGCGGTGGCCCGGCTCGGTTCTCGCCGGTCGGGTCACCGCCCGCCTGCACTACGCACAACGCACAACGCACAACGCACAACGCACAACGCAACACGCTTCACGCTTCACGCTTCACGCTTCATCCGCACCATGCGCGGTGTCGCCGGCCGACAAGACCGGGGCACCGCGCCGCACTCGTCCTGAGGAAATCATGTCGACGTCTCCCCGCCCCTTCCCGCTTACCCTTGCCGCGACAATCGGCCTCGCAGGACTCCTCCTGGCGGCGACCACGGCCTGCACGAGCGCGGCACCCACGGACGGCGGCTCGCAGGCCTCCACCTCTCTGAGCACCGAGGACACCGCCGACGCGTCGGCCACCCGGCCCTCCCCCGGCGCGACGTTGCCGCCGGTCGCCGCGCCCCCCGCATCCGCCGATCGCCTCGCGAGTTTTACCGTGCGCATCGTTGCAGCCGACGACGCCCTCTCGGCATCCGGAACCGCGGCGGCCATCGCCTTCGCCGAACAGAACGGCGCGGATGTCGAAGCCTCCGTCTCGGCCGCAGGCGACGACGACGCCTTCGCCGCCCACCTCGAGGAAGCCGTCGCGGCGGCCCCGAGCGTGATCCTCACGGTCGGCCCGAACGCCGTCGACCTGGTCGACTCCGCCTCGGCCAACAACATCGGCCAGCTCTTCCTGCTTGTCGGAGCCCAACTGCCCGAACCGACCGCCAATGTCACGGCCGCGGTATGGCCGGGTGCCGACTCTCGGGGCACGGTGTCGATGGCTGAGACATCCCCCGATGCTTTCGCGGCCCACGTCGACGCGGGACTCGAGGCCGGTTTTGCAGCCATCCTCGCCGATGAGACGGGCTACGTCTACGAACTTCCCGTGCAGTAGAACGTCCGGCCCGCGGTCGCCTCTGTCAGACAACTCAGGAGCGCTCGGCTCCAACGGGTTGCCCAACACGCGCCGGCTACATCAAGCGGCGCACACCGTGCTGCGAGCGCTCGGCGTCGCGGTCGAGAAGGTCCTGCCGCAGCTGCGGGTCGTCGTGGAGCGCCTGCTCGGTGCGGCCCGCGCGGCCGGTGCGCCTTCGCAGCCAGACACCCAATCCGATGAGCAAGATGAATCCCACCAGGGCGAGCACGCCGGTCACGATCAATTCGATGGTCATTGCGCCTCCTCCCCACCCAGCCTAGACAGCGCCACTTCTCTGGAGAAGGGGCCGGACGCGAGGATCCCCCGCAGCGTCAGCCGAGCTTGACGGCCGTCCCGTAGGCGACGACCTCCTGAGCGTTCTGACCGACCTCGCTGGCGTCGAAGCGCATGGCGACGACGGCATCCGCGCCGACGGCCTCGGCGGCCTCGATCAGGCGCTGCTTGGCCTCCTCGCGGCTCTGCATGAGCTGCTTGGTCAACCCGCCCAGCTCGCCACCCACGAAGGCCTTGAGGTTGGCGCCGAATTGCACGCCCGCGTTGCGCGAGCGCACCGTGAGGCCCGTGACCTCTCCGATCACCTCGGTGATCTGGCGGCCGGGGACATCGTTCATCGTAGAAATCAACATGACCGCAGTCTCGCAGTCGCACGCGCAGCGATCGAGGGAGCTACATCCCTCTCGACTCTGCGGGCAGGATCTCGGTGAGCAGCTGATCGAGGGAGGTACAACCCTACGAACTACGCGGGCAGGATCTCGGTCAGCAGCTGCTCGATGCGGCCCTTGATGTCGTCGCGGATCGGCCGGACCGATTCGATACCCTGGCCCGCCGGGTCGTCGAGCTGCCAGTCCTCGTAGCGTTTGCCGGGGAAGATCGGGCACGCGTCGCCGCAGCCCATGGTGATGACCACGTCGGCCTGTTTGACGGCATCCACCGTAAGAATCTTGGGCACATTGCCCGCGATGTCGATGCCCTCTTCGGCCATGGCCTCGATGGCGACGGGGTTGATCTCGTCCTTCGGTTCGCTGCCGGCGCTGAAGACGTCGACGCGGTCTCCCGCGAGGGCGCTCAGGTAACCGGCCGCCATCTGGGAACGGCCGGCGTTGTGCACGCACACGAAGAGAACGGCGGGTTTGTGAGTCATCTATCGCATCCTGTCGGGTGAGTATTCGTCGATCTCACGGGCTCCTGCGCCGCCGGTGGGCGAGAGCAGGGACCCGAGAGGACGCCAGAGCTCGGGCCTAGGCGACCGCGGGCCTAGGCGAGTTCGTCGTCCGAGGCATCCTCGTCGTTGTCGAGCGCCTCTTCGTCGGGACCCATCAGCAGGAACAGGCCAGCGTAGGGCTCGAGGCGCACGGCGAAGGTCTGCAGGTCGTCGACGCGACCGATCTCGAGACCGGATGCCGCATCGATCACGGCGCGACGCGGGATGAGTTCGCTCGACCGCACGCTGCCCTCGATGGGCTGGTCGGTGAAGTTCAGCACCGTGACCTGCAGGGGTGCGTCATCCCAGTCGGCCTTGCCGCCGTCGAGGCGGTGCACCATGACGAGCATGCCGGGGTGCGAGACATCCGGAACGTCAACCTGCGTGCCGATCGCGATGTCGTTGGCGTCGCGAATGGCCAGCAGTTCTTTCAGCTGCGAGGCGAACGAGTCGGGGCGCTGCAGCTGGTCGGGCAGCGTGCCGTAGAGCGAGCGACCGCGGGGCATGCCGGATGCCGACGCCACCGCCTCTTCGTCGAAGCCCATCAGGTCGTGGGCGGCACGTTCGATCCAGCGCGTGTCACCCTCGGCGATGAGCTCGGAAACCTGTTCGGAGGGCAGCGGCAGGGCGCCCACGAGGTCCCAGGCGGAGAGCGCGAAGACGCCCGGCTGCCACGCGTTGAAGCGCGCGAGCAGCAGGTGGGCGCGGGCGATCATGTCGACGTCGTCCTCGCGGATCTTGTCGAGCTCGTTGAAGCCCTGGGCCGCCGCGATGACCGAGGCCGTGGTGCAGGCGATGCCGTTGGTCGTGAACACGCGGTTGTAGGGCGCGTTCTCGCCCGTGAGGCGTTCGATCATGTCGGCGCGGATCGTCTCGGCGAGGTCGCCGCCCGCCATCTGCTGGTCGCGGAACGTGTACTCGTCGGCGCAGTGCAGCGTGGCCCAGTGCACGAGCTCGTAGGTGAGTTCGTCGTGGTTCTGCAGCGCGTGCACGAGCTGAACGGGTTGCACATCGGTCTCGAGCGACGTGCGCAGCGTGAGGCGCAGGAACTCGGTGTCGCCCATGGCCAGCGCGTGCTGGTAGGCGGGCCGGTTGATGAAGTCGTAGGACAGGTCGGCACCCACACGGCCGGTGTTGCGGATGTCCTCGACCGTGAGGTTGAGCTCCTGGAACGTGAAGCCGCCCACCTTGCGCACCATGCTGGCGATGAGGTGGTTGGCGGCCTCGGACAGCGGGTGACCCTCTGACCAGGCCGGCATGCCCTCTGCGCTCTTCTCCACGCCGAGGAACCCGTTGGCGTCGAGGCGCAGGGCCGTCGAGCCGAGGTCGCCGAGCGAGTGCAGGGCGTCGCCGATGACGAGGCGCATGCCCGCGAAGGTGGGGTCGAGCCAGTTGATGGAGGGCTGACCCTGCTTGAAGTAGTGCAGGTAGACCCAGCGGCGGGTGCGACCGTCGACGCCCAGCACGGGTGCCGTGGCGCTCCAGTTGGTCTCCTTCACGCCGGGTGCGTAGAAGATGACGCGCTGCAGGGCGCCGATGATGTAACCCTGGTCGGCCAGGCTCTGCTCGGCCGTGGCGTCGAGGTTGACGGCATCCCGGCCCTCGGGCACGTCGGGCAGCAGGGGCCAATCCGCCTCGGGGATTTCGATCATGTGGTAGATGCCGGGGAAGTCTTTGTAGGCCATCTCGGCGAGACGGAAGTCGGCGCCCTTGCCGGTGTGACCGGGCACGATGTCGTCGATGACGCTGCCCGAGTACTGGTCGGCCACGTCGCACAACGAACGGAACTCGTCTTCGGTGCCGAAGGCCGGGTCGATCTGCGTGGAGATGCGGTCGAAGTGACCGTCGACGCTGGCCGTCTGCCGCCATCCGGTCAGGCCGCCGGCGCGCTTGACGGGGCCCGTGTGCACGGCGTCGATGCCGATGCGCTCGAAGGCGCGCCACAGGTCTTCGTCGCCGAGGGCGCCGAGGTAGGACTGCCCGGGGCGCGTGATGAGCGAGATCGGGTAGGCGGTGAACCACACCGAAGCCGACTGGATGGCGCGGCGCGCGTCAGGCCGGGCATACGGGTTGCGCCACATGCTGGGCTGCCCGGAGTGCTGACGGCTGAGGACATCGGCGTCGCCGAGCATCGACTGACGCACCAACCAGGCCACATACGCCGGGTTAGAGCCGTCGGGTTCGCGGGGGTCGAGCTTCGACCGCGTGATGCCCGAGGTGCGCAGGTGGGCGCTCGGGCGCAGGCGCTTTGGGCGGGCCGGATAGCGCTCCTCGTCGTACGAAATCTCTGCCGCTTCCGGCACCGTGTCGGGTGTCGTCTCGGGGGTGACGTCAGTGCTGTCGTACTCGGGGGTTTCCGTCATGGTCTTAGTAGATCACGCCCGGGAGAACGCCCGCACCCCCTACCGGCCGCTGCCGCCGATGTGGTGGAATGCGGTTGCGGCGGCAGGGGCGGGGCGCGCGTCGTCAGCCGGCCACTTCGGCTCGCTCGAGGGCTAGTGGCCGTCGACCATTTTGAGGCCGACGACGCAGCCGACCAGGCCCAGGATGAGGAGGATCTTGATGACCGAGATCGATTCGCCGCCGAAGACCATGGCGTAGACGACCGTGAGGCTGGCGCCGATTCCGACCCAGACCGCGTAGGCCGTGCCGACCGAGATGTCGCGCATGGCGAAGGCGAGGCCGCCCATGCTGGCGATGAGGGCGACGCCGAAGATGATGGTCGGCCAGAGCTTCGTGAAGCCCTCCGACTTGCCGAGGGCCGTGGCCCAGACGGCCTCGAGGATGCCCGACACGATGAGGATGATCCAAGACATGACTGTTACTCACTTTCGTGGTCAGTCTTGTCGCGTTCCGGGTACTGCGCCCTCGTCCGGATGCCGCTCTCGTTGCGGCACTCCTCCAGTATGCCAAACCGGCCTGATCACGGCCTGTGCAACCGGGTGCCCGCCAGCGCCGAGCGAAGAATAGGGCGTGGATGCGGCATCCCACGGTCTATGACGGTGCGTTACGGCCGCGCCTCCACTGTCGGTGGCCGCGACTAATCTGGGGCGTATGGCAGATCGCGAATACGGCTTCCGCACGCGTGCGATTCACGCGGGCAACATCCCCGACCAGGTGACGGGGGCGCGCGCGCTGCCCATTTACCAGTCGACCGCTTTCGTGTTCGATGACACGGCCGACGCCGCGGCCCGGTTTGCGCTGCAGAAGTACGGCAACATCTACTCGCGCCTGTCGAACCCCACGGTGGCGAGCTTCGAAGAGCGCGTGGCCAGCCTCGAGGGCGGGCTCGGCGCTGTGGCCACCGCATCCGGTCTTGCGGCCCAGTACATCGTGTTCGCCTCACTGGCGGGCGCGGGCGACCACATCGTCGCCTCGGCCAACCTCTACGGCGGGTCGATCACACAATTGGATGTCACGCTGCGCCGTTTCGGGGTCGAGACCACGTTCGTGGGCTCCTCGAACGCCGAGGACTACGCGGCCGCCATCACGCCCCGCACCAAGGTGCTCTTCGCCGAGACCGTGGCCAACCCGTCGGGTGAGATCGCCGATATCGAGGCGCTCGCCGATGTGGCCCACGCCCACGGCATCCCGCTCGTCATCGACTCGACCATTGCCACGCCCTACCTCAACCGCCCGATCGAGTGGGGTGCCGACATCGTCACGCACTCGGCCACCAAGTTCTTGGGTGGGCACGGCACCACGGTGGGCGGCCTGGTCGTCGAGAGCGGCCGGTTCGACTACTCGGCCGACAAGTTTCCCCTCTTCCACGAGCCCGTCGCCAGCTATGGCGGCCTGACGTGGGCCGGCAACTTCGGCGAATACGCCTTCCTCACGCGCCTGCGCGCCGAACAGCTGCGCGACATGGGACCCGTTCTATCGGCCCAGTCCGCCTTCCAGCTGGCGCAGGGTGTCGAGACGCTGCCCTACCGGATCGACGCGCACGTGGCGAACGCCCGAGCCGTGGCCGAATGGCTCGACGCCGACCCGCGCATCGAGGCCGTCAACTGGGCGGGACTGCCCGCGCATCCGCACCACGAGCGCGCCAACAAATACCTGCCGAAGGGGCCGGGCTCGGTCTTCAGCTTCGAGGTCAAGGGCGGTCGGCCGGTCGGGCAGAAGCTCATCGAGTCGGTCAACCTGGCCAGCCACCTCGCCAACATCGGCGACGCCAAGACGCTCATCATCCACCCGGCGTCCACCACGCACGCGCAGCTCACCGAGCAGCAGCTGCTCGAGGCCGGCGTGCGGCCCGGTGTCGTGCGTTTGAGCGTGGGCATCGAAGACCCCGACGACATCATCTACGACCTCGACCAGGCACTCGCCCAGGCAGTGGAGGCATGAGCATGAGCACCGCAACCAGCACCGCCGGCACCCCCAGCACCGTCGAGAGCACGTCGACCGGCATCGACGGCAGCGCCGCGGCATCCGCCGGTGGCGACACCGTGAACGCCGTGCTCGCCAACGGGCTCAGTTGCCAGCTGCCCGCCGATTCGCCCCTCGCCCGCCTGCTGAAATCGCAGCGCACCTGGGAGGGCCCCGACGCCAAGAAGCGGCTCGGCATCCTGCGTCGCGCCAAGTCCATCGCCATCGTCGGCGCCTCGTCGAACCCGTCGCGCTCGAGCTACTTCGTCGGCACCTACCTGCTGCAGTCGACCGACTACCGCGTGTATTTCGTCAACCCGAACGCCACCGAGATCCTCGGGCAGAAGGCCTACCCCGACCTCGCATCGCTGCCCGAAGTGCCCGACATCGTCGATGTGTTCCGCAAGGCCAGCGACATCCCGTCGGTCGTCGACGAGGTCGCCGCGGTCGGCTCACCCGTCATGTGGGTGCAACTCGGCATCTGGAACGAGGACGCGGCGCGCGATGCCGAAGCTCGCGGCATCGAAGTCGTCATGGACCGCTGCGTGAAGATCGAGCATGCGCGATTCCACGGTGGCCTGCACCTCATGGGATTCGATACCGGGCAGATCACGGCGCGCAAGACGATTCGCTGAGCGCTGGCCCTCTCCTTCGCCTGCGATCGTGACGGGGGCTGGCCCACTTCGACGGATGCGCCGCAGGCTCGGGATGACTTCCGGCCGATGATAACGGCAGGTCCAGTGGGAATCGAGCCCCTGGATTGCCGGATGGCTCGGGCGTAGTTTCGTAGGATGAGCCAAAGAATTCTGATCCTCGGCGGCGGATACGCCGGCCTCTACGCTGCGAAAAGCCTGCAGAACCAGAGCGATGCGCTCCTCGAGATCACCGTCGTCGACGCCAACCCCTACATGACCTACCAGCCGCTGCTGCCCGAAGTGGCCGGCGGACACGTCAACCCCGCCGACGTCACCATCGACCTGCGACGCACCCTGCGCCACTGCACCGTGCTGCGCGGCACCGTCACCGACCTCGACGTCGAACAGAAGACCGCGAACATCGACCTGCTCAACGATCAAGAAATCTCGATCGACTACGACCAGGTCATCCTGGCGCTCGGCGCCGTCACGCGCGTGTTCCCGACGCCCGGGCTGAAAGAGAACGCCGTCGGGTTCAAGACCGTCGAGGAGGCCGTCTACACCCACAACCGGGTGCTCGAGCAGGTGGCGCGCGCCGCCGAAACCACCGACGAGGCCGAGAAACGCAAAGCCCTCACCTTCGTGTTCGTGGGCGGCGGCTACACCGGTGTCGAGGCGCTCAGTGAACTATCCGATCTGTCGAAGAACGCCGTGCGCAATCATCCATCGCTCGACGAATCGGACCTGCACTGGGTGCTCATCGAAGCGCTCGACCGTGTGGCACCCGAGGTCGGCCCCGAGCTTTCGAAGTGGACGCTGCAGGCGCTGCGCGACCGCGGCATCGACATCCGCCTCGAGACCACCATCGAGTCGTGCGAGAACGGCGACGTGGTCTTGAAGGGTGGCGAAGTCATCCCCGCCAACACCATCGTGTGGACCGCCGGTGTGCAGCCGAACCCGCTCTACAAGAGCACCAACGTGCCGCTCGGGCCCAAGGGTCACGTCATCGCCAACGCGCACTTGCAGGTCATGCGTGAGGATGGCTCGATCGTCGACGGCGCCTGGGCGCTCGGCGATAACGCGCAGGTGCCCGATCTCACGGCCGCCAAGCAGCCCGCCTACTACCCGCCGAACGCGCAGAACGCCATGCGGCAGGCGCCCGTGGCCGCGAAGAACGTGGTGTCGAGCATCCTGTCGCGCCCGCTCGTCGAATACCGCCACGAATCGCTCGGCACGATCGCCAGCTACGGCATCGGGCACGGCGCCGCGAACGTCAAGGGCATCAAGCTGAAGGAGCTTCCGGCCTGGCTGATGCACCGCGCCTATCACGGGGCAGTGATCCCGACCTTCAACCGCAAGATCCGAGTGTTCATCGGATGGTTCACCGAGGCGTTGACGTCCCGCGAAACGACGGCCATGACGGCGCTCGAAACGCCGCGCAAGGCGTTCACGGCGGCGTTCGGAAAGTCGCGCGCGAAGAACTGACTGTGGCCGGGCTCAGGCGGGCAGCGATGACTCGATGAGCGAGACGATCTCGGGGGCGTCGGGCTCGACCGTGGGACGGAAGCGGTGCACGCGACCGTCGGGAGTGATGACGAACTTTTCGAAGTTCCACTTCACGCGGCCCGCCTTGCCGTCGGCATCCTCGGCTTTCGTCAGCTCCTGGTAGAGCGGGTGCGCCGAGCGGCCGTTCACTTTGACCTTCTCGAACATCGGGAACGTGACGCCCCACGTCATCGAGCAGTACTCCTTGATCTTGTCCTCGTCGCTGAGTTCCTGCAGAAACTGGTTGCTCGGAAAACCGAGCACCGTGAAGCCGCGGTCGCCGTAGGTCTTCTGCAGCTGCTCGAGCTTCTCGTACTGCGGGGCGAGGCCGCACCGCGAGGCCACGTTGACGATGAGCTTCACGGGCGCATAGGCGGCGAGGGTGGTGGCATCGCCATCGATGGTGGTGAGTTCGATGGTGTCGAGGGCGTCGGTCACGGTGTCTTCTCTCTGAGTGGCGTCACGCGGTGAGCGTTGTTCGACTCTAACCCCGCGTATTGCATGCCGAAGCGCACATGGGTGTACAGTCGTGGTATCTGAGGTAAAAACGCAGGGTCTGGCCACTGGCCACCTGCGCAGGCACGCGGCATCGAGTGATCCGCCACTTCTTCGCCCAGAAGGAGTGTGCCCACATGTCATCCGAACTCTCACCCGCCGCCTCGAGCCGAGAGCGGCCAGCGACTTCCACGGATCCCGCTCTGTCGAGTGCCGCGCACAGCGGCGCATCCAGCACCGATGTCGGCACTCCACCCACAGCCGAATCGCCCGCAGCAGGGTCAGCCGCAACCGAGCCGCGTAAGACGCCGGGGTCGCTGCGCGAGGCGTGGGTCGCCATCGCCGGACTGTCGGCCGTGTTCCTGTTCGAGATGCTCGACAACTCGATCCTCAACGTCGCGTTGCCGACGATCGGGCGTGAACTGCACGCCTCGACCAGTGCGCTGCAACTGGTCACGAACTCCTACGCCATCGTTTTCGGCGGGCTCATGCTCGCGCTCAGCGCCCTCGCCGACCGGGTGGGCCGCCGCCGCATCATGCTCATCGGGCTGGTGCTCCTGGCGCTGGCGAGCCTGGCCACGGCCGTGGTGTCGACGCCCGAAGAGCTCATCGCCGTGCGCGCCGTGATGGGGGTTGCTGCAGCCATGACCACCCCGGGATCGCTCGCGCTGGCGTTCCGGCTGTTCGAGGACGACACGATGCGGGTGCGGGCAACGACCGTGATCTCGACGGTCGGGCTCGTCGGGCTGGCCATCGGACCCACGGTCGGCGGCCTCGTGCTGGCGGTCGCGCCGTGGCAGGTGTTGCTGCTGATCAACGTTCCGATCGCCGCGCTCGCGTTCATCGGCATCCGCCGCGGGGTGGTTGCAGACGACCCTGCCGGGCTGCACCGCGACCCCGTCGATATCGCGGGCGGCGTTCTCGGAACGATCACGATCGTGGCCGCGCTCCTCTCTCCCACACTCTTCGTCGAGGCGGGTTCGGCTTCGAGCTCGGGCGCTGGCTCGGATTCGGGAATTGAATCCTGGATGCCGTGGCTCGCCCTCGCCGTGGCGGTCTGCGCCGCCGCACTCTTCGTGTGGCGCGAACGCACGGCGCAGCACCCGTTGCTCGACCTGCGGCTCATCGCACTCCCCCTCGTCTCGAGCGGGCTCGCTTTCAAGGCCGCCTCCGGGCTCGCGACCGCGGGTCTCGGCTATCTCATCACCCTGCAGCTGCAGCTCGCGTGGGGCTGGTCGCCCGCCCAGGCGGCCCTCGGCATGTTGCCCCAGGTCGTCGTTCTGCTCGGCGGCGGTGTGCTCATCGGCCCGGTCGTCAAGCGTGTGGGCCTCGCGAACGCGGCCTGGATGAGTGCCACCGCCGTCGTGGCGGGCTTGGCCGTCTTCGCCGCTTTCGGCCGCTTCGGATATGGCTGGGTGCTGCTCGCGCTGGTTCTGGTCGCCGCCGGGATGCGGGTGGTCGGCATCGTCGCGGGCACGAATGTCATGCGGGGCCTCCCCTCGAACCGCACGACGATCGGGGCCGCGCTCGTCGACACGTCGAGCGAGGTGGCGACGGCGGTGGGAATTGCGGTGGCCGGAACCATCCTGGCGGCCCTCTTCACGGGTTCGATCACGGCCGGCGGATGGTCGGCTGCCCAGGGTGTCGAGTTCGCGAATGCCGTCGAGATCGGCGGAGGTGTCTTGACGGTTCTGGCGGGGGCGCTCGTCGTCGTCGGGATCGTGCGGGCCCGGCGAGCCTGACGCGTACCGGTGTCCGGGGGCTGGACCGCATCTCCGCCCCCGGCTACCGAACCACACCCATCACTGTTGATAAGTCAGCGCACGCTGTATAGTCAGTGCATGCTGACCAGTGCTCCCCGACTCGACGTTCTCGGCCGCCTCGGGCGTGCCCTCGCCGATCCGACCCGCTCACGCATCCTCATGGCCCTGCTCGAACGGCCCGGATACCCCGCCCAGCTCGCACGCGACCTCGACCTCACGCGGTCCAACGTGTCCAACCACCTGAGCTGCCTGCGCGGCTGCGGAATCGTCGTGGCACTGCCCGAGGGGCGGCAGACGCGCTATGAGATCTCAGACCCTCACCTGACTCGCGCTCTCGAGGCCCTCGTCGATGTCGTCCTGGCCGTCGATGACGGGCGCGACTGCGAAGACGATGCGTGCGATGTGCCGCTGTGCTGCGGGACCGGAACCGACGCGGAGTCGCGGCGATGAGCGCGGTGCTCGAGACATCGCGCCGCGACACGTTGCGTCGCCGCATCCGCTGGATCGTGGCCGGAACCATCGCCTATAACGTGGTCGAGGCGATCATCGCGCTCGCGGCCGGTTCGGTGGCGTCATCCGCTGCTCTGATCGGGTTCGGGCTGGACTCGATCGTCGAGGTATTGTCGGCGGCGGCCGTGGCATGGCAGTTCGCGGCGCCCGACCCCGAGCGCCGTGAGAAGACGGCCCTGCGCGTCATCGCCGTGTCGTTCTTCGGGCTCGCGTCATATGTGAGTGTCGACGCGATCCTCTCGCTGGTGGGGATGCGCGAGGCCGATCACAGCCCCGTCGGCATCGTGCTCGCGGCCGTCAGCCTGGTCATCATGCCCGGCCTCAGCTGGCTCGAACGCCGCACGGGACGCGAGCTCGGCTCGGCATCCGCGATCGCTGATTCGAAACAGACGCTCATCTGCAGCTACCTGTCGGCGGCCCTGCTCGTGGGCTTGCTGCTCAACGCGTTGCTGGGGTGGGCCTGGGCCGACTCGGTCGCCGCCCTCGTAATCGCCGTCTTCGCCGTGCGCGAGGGGCTCGAGGCGTGGAAGGGGGAAAGCTGCACCGTGCCCGTCTCGGCGCTCACGGGTGAGCGCGAGGTCGAGGCGTGCGAGTGTTGCGCGCCGGCCCACTGATCGTTGAGCCGGCACACGCGACGTCGACGCGTGCACGTATCGAGCCCGGCCGCCGAGCGGCTGGCAAGCGAGCGTCGAGCGGCTAGCAGCCGAGCGGCCTAACCCCAGCCGCCCAGGTAACCGGCCACCCGAACGTCGGCCGCAACGGGGTGGATGTCGCGAGCCTCGACCTGCCGATCGCGCACGTGTGCGTCGGCACCCCAGCGCTCGAGGCGCCGAACGGACCGCTCAGAGATGACGCGCACCGCCGACCCGAGATGAACGGCCAGGATGCCCGGGGCCGACGCTTCTCGAAGTCCGCCGAGGAGGTCTAACGAGCCGTCGCTCGCCCGCGTCTGCTCGGCGGGCGCTTCGTCATCGGAGGAATTATCTCGATCCGCGGGCTCGCCGTGCCCAGCAGCATGGGCTTCCTCGGCGGAATCGCCGGGCCTAGCCAACTCGACGCGCACGCACTCGTCCAGTTCGATGCGCAAGCGACCGGTCGGCGTCTCCCCCGGCGCACCGACGCGCGGGTCGCCGGCGAAGACGCTCGACACCTCTGCGGGCACGAGGACCCGAGCCTGCGGCAGCAAAGCGAGAACGCTGTCCACGCACACGAACGAGGCGGCGGCGCTCGAAGCACTGCGCAGAACGACGACCACATCCGGAACGGCGGTTAACAGCGCGCGCGGGCGCGACCCGTCCACCGCGATCACTCCGCTCAGGAGCATGGCCTCAGCGTTCTCGGCGTCGCGCCGGCGCCGGTCGTTCTCATCGCGGCCCGCCCAGTCGGCGCCGTCGTGCCAGGCCACGGCGTGGGGTTCGTGCGCGAAGATGCCGCCCGCCAGCCAGGCGCGGTGCGCCCACTCCCAGTCCTCGCCGCCATAGTTGGAGAAACCCTCGTCGAACCCGCCCGTTTCGGCGAAGAACCACGCCGTGCACGCGAAGACGGCGCCGATGATGTGACGGTAGGAGCGGTCATCCGCATCGAGGAGGTTGCGGGTGCGACGGTATTCGTCGCGCAGCCACGCGGGTTCGGGCACCTCGCGGGCGGGCCCGGCCTGTTCGACGGGCGCCAAAACGGGGGTGTCGCCGAAGTCGGCGTGGAGGCGGTGGCCGGCGACGACGGTTTCGGGCAGCAGGGACGGGAGTCGCATCATCCGTTCGAGGTAGCGCGGTTCGGGCGAAGTGTCGGCGTCGAGGAAGCAGAGGATGTCGCCGGATGCGTGGGCGGCACCGAAATTGCGGGCGGCGGCGGCCCTAAAACCTTTGTCCTCTTGCACGAGCAGCGTGACGCCCTCTGGGACGACGGGCGGCACGGGCGATCCGTCGTCGACGACGATGATCTCGACGAGCTCGGGAGCAAGCGTGTGGCGGGCGAGGGCGGCGAGCGTGCGGTCGAGTTCGCGTTGCTGATCGAAGTGCACGACGATCACCGAGACCGTGCGGGCGGGTGGTTCGACCCCGTCGACGAGGTCCCAGCGATTGCCCGGAACGGTGCGGCCGAAGGGTGGCGGCGTGACCGGCACGGCTCGCACCACCGGCTCGGCAGGCACGGCTCGCACGGCCCTCACAGCGCAGCCCACCACTCGGCATACGCGCGAGCCGTGTCACTGATCGTCGGGGACGACGGCGTGCCCGGTTCGACCCAGGTGGCGTCGGGGTCGTCGCGCAGCCCCGCTATGGCGGCGGCGAGCACCTGCGGATCGCCGTCGTCGAAGAGGGTGAGGGTGCCGGGGCGCAGCTGCAACATCTCGGCGAAATAGGGCGAGCGGATGGTGAGGGGGCGTCGGCCCGCGCTGATCCAGTCGGTGAGCGAACCCGACGCCGAAACGTGTTGGTGCGCGATCACGGGCACGGCGACGGCTCGCACCAGGGCATCCCGGTCGTCGACGCTCAGAAAGCCGGTGCTGCGGAAGCGCACGCCCGAGGATGCTGCGTGCTCGGCCAGCTCGGCGAGTTCGCGTTCGTGCCCGGGTGACGCCCCGCCCAGGGAGACGACCCCGGGGCGGCGATCGGCAGGCAGGAGCGCGACCGCGTCGACGACCTCGCGGTGGCCCTTGCCGGGGTAGAAGAACCCGAGAACGGCGACCTCGTCGACGGGCTGCCAGGCGTCGGGGCGGGGCGCCGCGGGCTGAGCGGGCAGCGGGATGACGTGGGCCAAAACGTCCTCGTCCAGCGCCTGCTCGAGCAACCGCCGCTCGTGTTCGCTGTTGCACACGACCCCGGATGCCGCGGCCACGACGCGTCGGTAGGACGCTGTGCGTCGGGCGAACCCTCGCGGCCCGTCGGAGGGCTGCGGGACGTCGTGCAAAGTGATCGTCACGGGGCCAGACAGCGCGAGCCGCTCGATGCGCTGCGCGGCGTCCTCGGCATCGACGCCCCAGAGGCGGTCGGTGAAGTGCGCGTGCCGCGCGCTCGATTCGGCGTGGGCCTCGGGCGCGAGCTCGACGGGCACACCGAGGGCATCCGCGATCGTGCGGGCATACTGGTCGACCCCGTGCAACGCGTCGCCGCGGTGCAGCAGGGCGGGCGTACCGCTCACAGGAGGCCCAGGGTGCTGAGCGCGAGGGCGTGCCGCGCGAGCCCGGATGTGACCGCGTCGGGGTGCTCGACATACCAAGCCAGGTGGGCCTCGCGCAGCTCGACGGGGTCGATGTTGAGGCCGCCGACGGTCCAGGTGGGTCTGGCTTCGGCATCCAGGCCCCAGGCGTCGATGACGGCCTGGTCGCGCGGTGCGTGGAGGTTGTTGAGCAGCTCGCGTGTGAGCATGACGGAGACGCCGGCGAGACCGAGGCGGGCGCGCACGCGTTCGGCGAGCGCCGTCCAGACCGCGTTGCCCGGGTGGTTGATCGTGCGCATAAGGGAGAAGTCGGGTTTGAGGAAGAGGTCGGAGACGACGACAGTGTCGTGCGCCTTCTCGCGGGACCGCAGCTGGCGAATCGACTCGTCGGCAATCGCATGGATCTGGGACGCCGTGACGCTGCCGCGGTCAATGTGTGCGCCGCCGCTCTTGCTGCTGCCGTCGCCGTTGCTGCCGCCGCTGTCGCCCTCGGTCACGCCGCGACTGGAGCCATCCTCACCTCTGACGGCCGAGGGATCGACGAGTCCCGCCCGCCGCGCAGCCTCGGCAACGAGCCGCAGGTCGTGATAGGGCACGACGGGCGGCACGAGCGAGGTATCGGAGGGTGGCCGGATGATCGCCTGGAACGGGTACAACCCAGCGAAGCGGATGACCGGAACGGTCGTCGTCTTCGCCCCCGCCGGCAGGAGTGCTCGCATCTGCTCCGAGCCGAGCGGTAGTCCGCGGTAGTCGTCGCGGATGGGCTGCGTCACGAAAACGTCGGTGCGCGCCAGGATGCGCGCGAGGTAAGGCATATCGTCGGCCTCGAGTTCGTGCACGGGCGGGACGCGGAGGAATCGGACATCCTCGTCGCCGAGCGCCACCCGCAATGATTCAGCCTGACAGTTGCCCATGATGACGCCGATCCGGCGCCCATCACCGGAACCGGAACCGGAACCGGACGCCTCGACCGACTCGGCACCGAAGAAGTCGTCGTAATGCGCGCGGTAGCCCTCGTCGTGGGACATCAGACCTGATCTTTCGTATCGAACAGCACGAAGTGTTCACCGCAAGGGGTACACCGTCGAGCTCTTGGTGTCGGGGGTGAGCACTACTGTGAATGGTATCCCGCTCACGTCTTCGGCCAGGAGTCCGCATCACCCATAACGCCCGCATTCGCACGCCCCTGCGCGTCGCGTCGGTCCCCGGCGCACACCCTTATATGGAGAGCCTTTTTCGGGCGCTTCCCGAGGTGATTAGGCTCGCCGACCCCATCCCCGATCCGTCGTTCCCGACGCGGTGGTGGCCGCCCGCGATGATCGACGCGGAATGGGTGCACCGTCACCGGGATGACTTCGATGTGATGCACGTGCACTTCGGCCTCGAATCGCTGCCCGCCGGCCGCCTACTGGGTGCGCTCGACGCCCTCGACGCGGTCGGGCGCCCGCTCGTCTTCACGGTGCACGACCTCGAGAACCCCAACCTCGACGTGCAAACGGCGCATCTGCGCGACCTCGACGAGATCATCCCGCGGGCCGACGCCATCCTCACCCTGACGGGCACGGCCGCCGCCGAGATCACGCAGCGCTGGGGTCGCACGGCCCTCGTCGCCCCGCACCCCGCGATCACCTCCGTCGGCGCATCGACCCCGCGCGGGCGCCTCTCCGCGGAGCGCATCGTCGGCATGCACCTGCGCGATGTGCGCCCCAACATCGACGCGATCGGCGCCGCCCGCACGCTGCTCGGCGCCCTCGACCTCCTGGCCGCCAACGGCACCCCCGTGCGCGGCCGCATCACGGTGCACGACCGCGTGCGCGACGCCCGGGCCCGCGATGCCGTTCTGGCGCTCGTCGCCGACCGTGCCGACGTCGACGTCGAGGTGGTCTCGCGGCCGAGCGACGCGGCCCTCGAGGCAGAACTCGCCGGCCTCGACGTCGAGATCCTCCCCTACCGTCACGGCACGCACTCGGGGTGGGTCGAGCTCTGCTACGACCTCGCCGTGCCCGTCGTGGGCACGTCGGCCGGGCACATGTCCGACCAGCATCCGGATGACTTCGAGTCCTACTCGCTGGGCGACAGCGCGTCGCTCGCCTCCGCCATCGACCGCTCCCTCGCGTCGGGCACCCGCCCGGGCACGGCCGAGCGGGGTCGTGCGATCGTCTCGCACGCCGCCCACCGCCGCAGGCAGCGCCAGCACGTGGCCGACGTGCACCTGGGTGTGTATCGGTCGGCGATCGCGGCGCGCCAATCAGTGGGCGACACGGTGTTCGCGGCGCTCGACGGCGACCAGCAGACGGCCTGACTCCAGCGCAACTCTGTGCGGTTAGCGCCCGTCGAGCCGCGTCTTCGTTGTGCGCCACGACACAGTCTTGCGTCGTCGGGTCACACCCCTCTGCGGCCGCAAGCCCCCGCGTATAGTGGCAGCGGTACCAGGTAAGGAGCCCCATGGCGGTGTACGTTTCGGCGTTCGATCTCTTCTCGATCGGAATCGGCCCCTCGTCGTCGCACACGGTGGGCCCCATGCGGGCGGCCCACGTTTTCGCCCAGCGACTGCGCGCCGCCGGGCTGCTCGAGAGCGTCGACCGGGTCACGTGCTCCCTCTACGGTTCGCTCGGCTCGACGGGCATCGGCCACGGCACACCCGACGCCGTCGTCGCTGGCCTTGCCGGGTTCGCGCCCGAGACCTGCGACCCGGATGACGTCCGCGGCGCGTGGACCGCACTCGGCGACGGCGGCCAGACCGTGCTCCTCGCGGGCGAGCGACCGGTCACGATGATCATGGGCGATGTGTCGTTCGAACCGCGAACGCGGCTGCCCGGACATCCCAATGCCCTGGCCTTTCACGCCTGGCACGAGGGCGACGCGCTGCCCCTCGTGAGCGAGACCTACTTCTCGGTCGGCGGCGGCTTCATCCGCCGCGAGGGCGAAGACGGCGCGGATGCTGCAGAGCCCCTCTACCCGCACCCCTACCGCACGGCCACCGAACTCTTACAGATCACCCGAGACACCGGCCTGAGCATCTGTCAGATCGCGCGCGCCAACGAAGAGGCCATCCGCCCGCGCGCCGAGGTGGATGCGGGGCTCGACGCCATCTGGTCGGCCATGGCCTCGTGTGTGGCCCACGGGCTCGAGACCGAGGGCGTGCTGCCCGGCGGCCTCAACGTGAAACGCCGAGCCAACCTCGTGAAGAAGCGCCTCGACGCCGTGACCAACCCCGCCGAACGCGACCTCGCGACCGAGTGGTTGCAGGCCTTCGCCCTGGCCGTCAACGAGGAGAACGCCTCGGGTGGGCGCGTCGTCACGGCTCCGACGAACGGGGCCGCCGGCATCATCCCGGCCGTCGCCAGCTACTACCTGCGTTTCGTGCCGGGCGCCTCGGCCGACGGTATCCGCCGCTTCCTGCTCACGGCCACGGCCATCGGCTCGCTGTTCAAGGCCAACGCCTCGATCTCGGGCGCAGAGGGCGGATGCCAGGCCGAGGTCGGCTCGGCGTGCGCCATGGCCGCCGGAGCCTTGTGCGCCGTGCTCGGCGGAACCCCCGCGCAGGTCGAGAACGCCGCCGAGATCGCCATGGAACACCACCTGGGCCTCACGTGTGACCCGGTCGCGGGCCTCGTGCAAATCCCGTGCATCGAGCGCAACGCCATCGCCTCGTCGACGGCCGTAAGCGCGGCTCGGCTCTCGCTGCACGGCGACGGAACCCACCTCGTCTCACTCGACATGGTCATCGAAACCATGCGCCAGACGGGCATCGACATGTCGACGCGCTACAAGGAGACGAGCGAAGGCGGCCTCGCGGTCAACGTCACCGAGTGCTGATTCAGAGGGCGGACTCCAGCTCCTCGGCCGTGTGCACGGGCAGCCGGCACACGAAGTCCTGGCAGAGGTAGGCCGTGGCGCGCGACTCCAGGGCCGTGCGGCCGGCGAAGAGTTCGAGGCCAATCAGGCCCAGCTCGATGGCCGCCGATTGACGCACCGCGATGCTGAGGCTCGTGGGCATTGTGGCGAGCGCGTCGAGGAACGGCGAGGCGTCGGCCGCGGCATCCGGAACCACGACGACCAGCTGCACGAGCGGCCGACGCAGACGCTCGGCGAGCGCCAACGTCGCACCGAACGACACCGGGTTGGCGAGGGCCAGCGGGGCGACCCGTCGCACGGTGCGCTCGGCCGCCTGCCGGTAGCGCTCCCCCGCGCCCAGTTCGTAGAGCCGCCAGCAGGCCTGGGCGATCGACGTCGGCCCCGACGGGTAGGCGCCCTCGGAGGGGTCGCCCGCCACCGCGAGCCCGTGCGCGCCGAGCAGCGGGTCGCCGCCCTCTGGCAGCACGAAGGGGTCGTCGACATCGGCGGGCAACGTCGCGTCGACCAACCACCGCGCTGAGATGAAGTAGACCGTCTGACCGGTCGCGATGCCGAGCTCGAGCAGGCCGCCCGCGAGCATCCCATAGTCTTCGAGCGAGGCGGCCGCGTCGGACTTCTGCTCGGCCACCGAGGCGCGCACGAGCTTGCCGTTCAATTGCACGTGGTTCTCGAGCAGGTAGTCGGCGGCCCAGCGCGCCGACTCGATCCATTCGGGATGCCCGAGCAGACGCCCGGCGCGCGCCAGAGCCCCGATCGCCAAACCGTTCCAGCCCGTGAGCACCTTCTCGTCGAGAGCAGGTGCGGACTGGCTGGCCCGCTCGGCGGCGTCCAACGAGTAGTAGCCGCCCTCGACGCGCTGCCCGTCGACGTCGCTCTCGGAGTCCTGCGCGCTCGCGAAGCCCCCGGTCGGCAGCTGCATGACCTGCAGCAGGAACGCGCCGATGCCCTCGGCGGCCTCGCGGGCCCAGTCCGCTCCGGTGCCGCTGCCTGTCTCGGTGCCGGTGCCGCTGCCGGTCTCGGTGCTACGCGTCGCATAGATGTCGAGCAGCAGCGCGTTGTCATAGAGCATGCGCTCGTAGTGCGGGTCGGACCAGTCGCGCTGCGTGGCGTAGCGGAAGAATCCGCCCTCGACATCGTCGCGCAGGGGCGAGGATGCCATGGTGCGCAGCATGCGGTCGGCGAGGTCGCGGCCGTCGGCGCGTTCGGCGAGGAATCCGACGACGGGTGCGACGGGGAACTTGGCTTGCGTGCCCAACCCACCGAACTGCGGGTCTTCGTGGGCGGCGAGGGCGCGCACGGCCCGGGCGAGCTCATCATCGCCGAGGGCTCGTGACGAGGCGTCGCCCGACGACTCCCCCGCGGGCAACCTCACGGCGCCCTCCGTGCGCGAGCCGTCTGCGTCGGCCTCGCCCGCGCCCGCTGATGTGCCCGCACCCTCACCGGTCGCCGTGCCCTCGGCCGCATTCGCCGCCGCCATCTGCTCGGCGGGCATATCGGATGCCGCCTGAATCGCCTCGGTCAGCTGCCGCGCGGTTTCCTCCACGCCGTCGCGCCGCTCGGTCCACGCCTCGGTCACGGCCTGCAACACCTGCGAGAACGACGGGTGCCCCTCGATGGGAACCGGCGGGTAGTAGGTGCCCGCGAAGAACGGGCCGCCGTCGGGGGTGACGAAGACGGTGAGGGGCCAGCCGAGGTTGGGGGTGAAGGCACCCGCGGCGGCCAGGTAGCTGGCGTCGACATCCGGATGCTCTTCGCGGTCGACCTTCACCGCCACGAAGTTCTGGTCGAGGTAGGCGGCGATGCCCTCATCCGAGAACGACTCGCGAGCCATGACGTGGCACCAGTGACAGGTCGAATAGCCGATCGAAACGAACAGCGGCACATCTCGTCGCTTGGCCTCGGCGAAGGCCTCTTTGCCCCACGGATACCAGTTCACCGGGTTTTCGGCGTGCTGGCGCAGGTACGGGCTGATGGCGGATGCGAGCCTGTTCGTCATACCCCCAGAGTAGGGACGGGCTCCTCTCGGGCCAAGGGACTTGCGTCGATCGAGTGAGCTTGCTTCAGGGCTGGCCGCGCCGGTCGCGCGTCGAGGTGGATGCCCGCCAACATGCAGCGCACCGATCCACCCGCGAGCTCGATGGTGGGCACGTCGAGCGGCACCACGCGGCAGCTGCGTTCGATGACGGCGAGCTGGTCCGGCCGCAGGCTGCGGTGTGCGCGCGATGACAGGGCGAGGATGCGTTCGCCCGGCGCCGTGCGCAACTCCATGGCGTTGCCCGCGAAGTCGCGCACCTGCTCGAAGTCGAGGGCGATGACATCCCGGCCGTGTGAGGCGATGCGCTCGGAGACCTCGGCCCGGCGTGCCGCCGACGTGATGAGGTCGAGGCCGATGAGCGCGAAGTCGGTGGCGATGCACATCATGACGTTGGTGTGATAGATCGGCACACCCTCGGGGTCGGCCGCGTCGAAGACCATGGGCTCGTAGCCGAAGTCGGCGCAGAACCGTTCGAGCGCGATCGGGTCGGCGCGGTGCGATCTGGCCACATAGGCGACGCGCGCGGCGTGGTCGAGCACCATGGCGCCCGTGCCCTCGAGAAACGTGTCGTCGTATTCGAGACCCGAGTAATCGATCACGTTCTGCACGCGGTAGTCGCGCTTCAGCATCTCGATCACGTCGCCGCGCCGCTCGCCGCGCCGGTTGGGCGCATACATGGGGAAGAGCCCGACATGCCCGCCGGCGTGCGTCGACAACCAGTTGTTCGGGAACACGCTGTCGGGGCGGTCGGGTTGCGGGTCGTCGAACAGGTGCACGCGCACGCCGGCCGCCTCGAGGATGCCGGCGGCGCGCGTCACCTCGTCGTGCGCCGTGCTGGCGACGAGCGGTTCGGCCGCCTCGGGCACACCGCCCGTCACCTGGAACACGTTGTCGGCCGCGGTCAGCGGGTTGGGCGTGAAGTGGTGCGGGCGGATCATGACGACCGCCCGCGGAGCCTGGACGCTCACCGGTGTCGGCCGTTTCAGCCGACGGGCGAGAGCTGGCCGACGAGCCCGAACAGGTCCTTCGGGTCTTCGGGCGACGCTACGAGGTCGATCTCCTCGAAGAATTCGGTGCCGTCGACGGCGTCGCGCAGGTAGCGCAGGGCCGAGAAGTCCTCGATGGCGAAGCCCACCGAGTCGAAAATGGTGATCTGCTCGGGCGACGTGCGGCCGGGGTGCTCGCCCGTGACGACGCGCCAGAACTCGGTCACCGGGAACGCGGGCGACATCTGCTGAATCTCGCCCTCGATGCGTGTCTGCGCCTCGAACTCGATAAACACGTCGCCGCGCTCGAGAATGGCGGGGTCGAGCTCGGTCTTGCCGGGGCAGTCGCCGCCGATGGCGTTGAGGTGCACGCCGGGGGCGACGAGGTCGTCGGTCAACACGGTCGCGAGGGCTTTGTCGGCCGTGCACGTGGTGATCACGTCGGCGCCATCGACCGCATCGGCGGCGCTCGTCGCGATGACGACGTCGAAGCCGAGGGGGGTCAGGTTGCGGGCGACCTTCTCCATGGCGGCGGGGTCGGTGTCCCACAGCCGCACCTGCTCGATGCCGAGGGCTGCTCGCATCCCGAGCGCTTGGAATTCGGCCTGGCTGCCGGCGCCGATGAGGGCGAGGGTGCGCGAGTCGGGGCGGGCGAGATATTTGGCGAAGAAGGCGGATGTCGCGGCCGTGCGCAGCGCCGTGAGCAACGTCATCTCGGCCAGGAAGGTCGGGTAGCCGTTGTGCACATCGGCGAGAACACCGAAGGCGGTCACCGTCTGGAAGCCACGCGCGGGATTCGAGGGGTGACCGTTGACGTACTTGAACGCATAGGTCTCACCGTCGCTCGTCGGCATGAGTTCGATCACGCCGAAGGGCGTGTGGCTGGCAACGCGCGGCGACTTGTCGAAGCTGTTCCAGCGGGCGAAGTCTGCCTCGACATAGTCGATCATTCCTCGGATGATGCGTTCGGGGCCGGTGGTCGACACCCACCGCACCATGTTCTTCACGTCGACGAATCGGGTCATCGGGGTTCCCTTCTGAGTGGCGGGGCCGGAGAACCCCGTCCCCTCGACGCTATTCCTAGGCGATATGCACGCTCAATATGCTGAGTGCGGTACATCTGCGTCATCACTGCACACAATGCTCACTGCCGACATACACTGTGACAATGGCCCAGCTGGATGACCTCGACCGCCGCCTTCTCGCCGAACTCCGCGCCGACGGCCGCGCGCCTGTGGCCGAGCTCGCGCGCACCCTGCACGTGGCCCGCGCAACGGTGACCAGCCGGCTCGATCGGCTCATCGCATCCGGAACCGTCGTCGGATTCACCGTGCGCGTGCGCGACGAGGTCGAGGCGGGCAGCGTGCAGGCCGTGGCGTTCATCGAGGTGGAGGGCCGCTCGACCGACCACGTCATCCGCGAGCTGCGCGGCTTTCCCGAGATCAGCTCGCTGCACACGACGAACGGCGGCTGGGACCTCGTGGCGGAGTTGCGCGCCGAGACACTACTCGACTTCGACCGTGTGCTGGGCGCCATCCGCCGCATCGAGGGCGTCATCAATAGCGAGACGAGCCTGCTGCTGAGCTCGGTGCTGCGCTGAGGTTGTTTTCGCGGGCGGGCTAGAAGACGCGCTTCGACACGTCGACCGGGGTCGCCGCAGCGAGCGTCGACGAGACCTTATCAGCGGGAGTGACGCCGGGCACCGAGGACATCAGCTCGGAATCGGGCGTGGCCGGGTCGGCGAGGTACATGCGCGTGTAGGCGGCCGATTCTGGTTCGAAGCGCCAGCTGTCGGCGATCGAGCCGGCGTCGACCGTGTCGAAACCGAGCTCGTCGACGATGCGAGCCACCTCAAGCTTCGCGTCAGCGACATCCGACGCGACCGGCAGGGCTGAGCGATCTGCCGCTCCCTGCGCCCGAGCGAGCAGCGGGATGTGGGGGGCGAGGATGTTGTTGAACGCCTTCACGTAGCGCGCCTCCCCCAGCCATCCCCGCACGAGCTCACTCGTCGTCACGTCTCCAGCGTCGAGTTCGGCAATCCGGCCGTCCCGCGAGGGGTAGTAGTTGCTGGTGTCGAGGACGATCTTGCCGCTGAGCACACCGTCGGCGAGGCCCTGCACCGCGGGCAGCGGGATCGACAGAACGACGGCGTCACCGACACGGGCGGCCTCATCGACCTCGGCGGCGCGGGCGAGCGGGCCGAGCTCGGCGATGACGTCTGCGAGCGATTCGGGGCCCCGTGAGTTCGCGATGACGACGTTCATGCCCGCCGCGACGGCGAGGCGCGCCACGGCCGATCCGATGTTGCCGCTTCCGATGATTGCCAGTGTCGACATGCGATCTTCCTTCTCTGTGGTGTGCGCGTTGTGCGTGGGTGCCCGAGGCATCCTGCTCAGTGCCGGTGGCGCCTTGTTTGGTGGACGACATCCGCCTGATCAGGCAAGATGTACTCGACACCGTGTACATCAACCGTAACTCATGTACACGACAATGTGTACATGTTTATAGATGCTCGAGAAGGGAGCGTTGATGGCCAGCCGCTTGTCGAACCCACTCACGATCCCCGCCGAAGACGAGTTCGACCTCTTCGACGTCATGCGGGCGCTGAGCGACCCGGTGCGACGCGCCCTCGTCCACAACATCGCTTCCACACCCGGGACGGCGTGCAGCACGTCCGATTTCGGGGTGTCGAAGTCCGCCCTCACCCGGCACTGGCGCGTCCTGAGGGAGGCCGGCATCATCCGCCAGGAGGTCGACGGCACACGCCATCGCAACTGGCTGCGCGACGAAGAACTCGAGCGCCGCTTCCCCGGCTTGCTCACCCTCGTCCTGCAGGAACACGAGGCTCAGGCGGATCGACCGAGCTAGCCGAGTGTCGGTTGGCATCGCATGCGGGCAGTCCTACCCATGTGCTCGGCGCTCGGGCCGCACTACGTTTGACGCAGTAGCCGCGAGCACGAGGAGCCGACAGTGACGAAGAACCGATCGGCCATCGGCAGCCTGGGCTGGGTGGCAGTCTGCCTCGGCATCATCGGGATGCTCGGGGCCCTCGCCATCCTGGCCGCTCCCGGTTTGAGCACGGCCACACCCGTTGCCTTCGGCGAGCGCCTCACGGTCGACGTGTCGGCCGGCGATCACGCCGTGTATGTCACACCATCCGATGAGTGGGACTCGATCACCTGCACCGGCCGGGTCGGCGACGACGAACTCGGCCTGCGGCCGAGCATGATTCAGCAAGACCTCTGGATTCCTGCCCGGTGGGACGCCCAGGGCAGCTTCGACGCCCGGGCCGCCGGCATCGTCGTCCTCACATGCGACGGTCCCGTCGAGAGCGCGACCTTCACGATCGGCCCCGTCCTGTCGTTTGGGCATCTCGCGGCGGCAACCCTGATCGGCATCGCCTCCCTCATGGTGGCCTTGACGGGTATCGCACTCGCATTCAGCGCCGCCGTAACGCGTCGACGCGCGCGCACGATAAACGGGGGTGAGCCATGTTCATGAGGCGCGGAAAAACCACCGACGGCTGGGCGATCATCGGCTTCGGAATCTTCGCCATCATCGTTTCCGCCACGTGGTACGCCGGATGGTGGGGGTCTCCGCCCTCGGGCAGTCGCTCGCAGCTCTTTGCCTATCTCGGCCTTCCACTCGGCATCATCGCGATCATCGCCGGCATCGTGAGCCTCTACCGCGACGGCCGTCGCGCTCAAGAACTGCGCGAGCGAGAGGACGAGGATGAGCGGCCATCCGGAGCGGCCGGCGGGTCCTGAGAACCGGACCGGCCTAACACCCTGACGCCCGTGCGCAAGGCCCTCGGCGCGCTCATACTTCTTTTTCCGACAAGTGTCCGAAAAATGCTAGCCTCGACGTGTGACCCCCAGAGTCGAGGACCCGCGCCCCGCGCGCACACGTGCCGCCATCATCGGTGCCGTCGAGACGCTGTCCGCGGCGGGCGATGAGATCACGGTTGCCGCGATCGTGGCCGAGGCAGGCATCAGCCGGTCGACGTTTTACACGCAGTTCCGCGACCTCGACGCCCTCGCCGTCGACATCCTCACCGCCGCGTTCACCGAAATCGAGGCGCTCGACCTGCGGTTGCGTCAGTCCACCAGCCCTCTCGAGACCGCCCGGGCCACCACCGCTCACCTCGTCGCCGAATTCGACCGCAGGCGCAGCCTCTATGCCGGCGTCCTCGGCAGTCGCACGACCACCGAGGCGCACCGTGCCGTTCACGACGCGTTCGCGGAACAGGCCCTCGACACCATGCGTGCGACCGTTCCCGAGCACCTCGACCCGCGCGTGACCGCCGACTACGTGGCCGGCGGATCGATGGCCGTGATCACCGCCTGGCTTCTCAGCGACGACCCCCTCCCCGCCTCACGCGTGCAGGACCATCTCCTCGCGCTCCTCCCACCCTGGTTGATCAACGACGAAAGGAACCACACCCCATCATGACTCGCACCTACATCGTGACCGGTTCAGCATCCGGCATCGGAAAGACCACCGCGGCGAAACTCCGCGCCGACGGCCACACCGTCATCGGCGTCGACCTGAAAGACGCCGACATCAACGTCGACCTCACGACGGCAGAGGGCCGCACGGCACTCGTCAAGCAGGCCACCGACCTGAGCGGAGGCGTCGTCGACGGGGTTCTCGCGATCGCCGGGCTCGTCGTGCCCGCCCCGGTGACCGTCGCGGTGAACCACTTCGGGGCCGTCGCAACCCTCGAGGGGCTGCGCCCGCTGCTGGCGAAATCGGATGCTCCCCGCGCCGCCGTGGTCGCCTCCCTCGCCGCGCTCGAAGAGGTCGACGACCAGCTTCTCTCGCTCATCGAATCGGGCGACGAAGAGGCCGCGCTCGCCCATGCCGGCAGCCTCGGCGCGACGACGAACGCCGCCGGATCATCCGTGCTCTACACGACCTCGAAGCTGTCGGTCGCTCGCTGGATGCGTCGCACCGCCCCGACGGCCGAGTGGGCGAAAGCCGGCATCGCGTTGAACGCCGTCGCCCCCGGAGTCATCCTCACCCCCATGACGGCCGCCGCGCTCGAGACCGAAGAGGGCCGAGCCGCGATGGATGCCGGGGCACCCGCACCTTTCGGTGGCCCCGCGGCCGACCCGATCGCCGTCGCCAACCTCCTCGCCTGGCTCACCAGCGAGGAGAACCTCTACGTGACCGGACAGGTCATCTTCATCGACGGCGGTGCCGAAAGCATCCGTCGCCCGGAGACCGTCTAGCCATATCGGTGGACGTCAGGAGGCGGTGAGCTGTGACCCGTCTGCGTTCGCTCGGAAGAAGGTGCTGCCGTAGTCGTCGCCGAGACTGAACCCGATCGTGGGCGCAGCGACCGACTGTCCGAACGTGGGGCTGTCGATATTGCCGTCGGAGCCGCGGGCGATGCGCACGGTGGAATCGGTGAGGGGGTGGTCGACTTGCGCCGACGCCTCCTCGAGGAGGGGCCAGAGTCGATCAAGGGAGACGGCAGACCAGGCGAACTGCTCGGCGGCGCTGTCGGGTTGAGACGGCGCTCCCCCACCGTGCATCACCTCACCGTCGCGGTACGTCCACTGGTCGGTCTTCGTGTCACCGGGGCGCAACGGCGCATCGACCACGACGAAGTCCTCGGCCACGATCACCTGCACCACCCGATCGTGCCCGATCTCCGCCTCGAGTGCCTCACGGGCGTCGGCGAGAGCATCGGGCCGACGGAGGTCGGGGCGTAGGCGACCGTCTTGCAGGGCAACGATGCCCTGCTCAATCGAGTGGTGATAGGGCACGATCACGATGGCCGCCGCCACCACGGCGGCCGCCCCGAACACTGCTATGCGCAGACCCCGGCCGCGTTTTCCGACCCCGAGCAGGGGCGCCTGTCGCTTCCCGTTGACGATGCGCACATGTTTTTCGGGCAGGATGAACGGCGCGGTTGCGCGGCTCGGCACGCTCAGGCGTGCGCGTTCCGCAGGGCTGAGGTCACCGCCGTCGATGAACGCCACCTCGGGGCCACCGTCGAGGAGGATCGCCACCTCGCGTTCGGAACCGGCCTGGAACATCGGGATCGCCGTGAGCGGCACGATCGTGCGCACCGTGGTCGAGTAGGCCGCACCGCTCAGCGGCTGCACGGTGAGGTCGAGCTCGCAGAGCGGCTGGTCGTTGATCTGAGTGCCGGTCTGGCGCAGTGCGTCGATGCGTGCAATGCCGAGGCGCCGCGCATCCCGTGCCTGTTGAACAGCGGCCGGGGAAGCGCCGATCATGCGACCCGTCGACCGAGCGATGAGGATCAGCACCGATGTGAGGATGAGCACGGGCAGGGCGACAAGGGCGATGGTTTGGCCCACGCTGGACGGCCCGACGAGAGCGAGCACCACGCCCCCGAGGAGCGCGCCGAGGGCCGCGGATGCGATCACACGAATCATATTCCGACCCTATTGCGCCACGGCGCGCGACTTCCATTCGCCATGCCAGCCACTCAGCCGCACCGCGGTCTGATCCCCCGCTACCGGGCGGCGACGGGGTCCGGGTGCTTGTCAGCGGTGAGGGCGAGCGCGCGCCAGCCGGCTGAGAAGTTCTGCGGCAGATCGTCGTAGCTCGGCCAGTTCGGCAGGCGGGCGGCGAGGTCGAACCCGCAGTCCCGCCAGGTGGCGTCCTTCCGGCGAAAACGCGTCACCGAGTAGATGAGCGGGCGGCGGGGCATCGATATCGACGCCGGCACCATGTGCGCGCTCAGACGACTCAGCACGGCGACAGTCGGCAGCTCGGGACCCGACCAGTTCAGCCATTCGAGGCTCGGGGCGTCGCCGTATCGCGAACGCCGCACCCCGGCCACGCGGAACAGGACCAGTCGGCCGTCCGCGGTCGTGTAGCTGAGGACGTCTCCGGCCGTCAGCTCGGTTTCGATGTGACGCCAGGGGCGCCGCACGCGCTTCGGGGCCGGCTGGGGCCCCGTGAGCTGGGTGCGCAACTTCTGCAGGGCCGCCTGACGACGAGCGAGCTCGGTGGTTCCCGCCTCGGCCCAGACGTCGAGACCGTCGCCGCGATCGATGGCAGTCAGCGCGGCATCGCGCACGTCGTCATCCAAACGCCCCACCTGCGATTGCGCGGCGGCCAGGGCGATCCAGAACTCCCCCGCCGAGTCATCACGTGCGAGAAGATACGGGAACTGTTCGAGGACGCGTTCCCGGGCCTCATCATCCGGCAGCTCGTCTTCGAGCGCTTCCCGATACACGCTCCGGATGTCGGCCGCCGTGTCGTTGGCGAAAACACCCGTACCCCATGCACCCATGGCGAGATTATGTCATCTCGGGCGACGCCAGGACGTGCTCAGTAGCGCCAGCCCCACCACGCAGAACGCGAAACCGACGAACGCCAGGAAGCCCGTGCTTCCGTTCAGAATGATGAGCGCCCCTCCGACGATGAGGGAGCCCGCGCCGACGCCGAGCTTCTGGGTGCGCCGCCGGCGGGAGTGATCGGGGCGAGGAACACCGGGTTCTTCATAGTCGACGCGACGACCCAATCCGGTGGGAGGCTCGACGGGCACCTCGCCGATGACGGCATCGAGGTTGGAGCCGTAGTAGTCGATCCACGAGCCGACACCCACCTCGGGGCAGGCCGCGTGAAGCTGCTTCTCGAAGACCGAATAGTCGGCCGGGTCGCGCTGGTACATGAGCGCGCTCGGGCTGATGTTCCGCTGCACCCAGCCGTTGGGCCAGAAGGCGTCGTAGTAACAGACCCGCCGGGGCCGCCGCAGAATGAGCGACGGGCGAACGGATGCGATCGCACGGATCGCCAGGGGCCGCGGCGAGGTCATCCCCACATCCTGTCAGACCGCCGCCGCGTGACTCAGCGTGCGGCGCTAGCAGCCAGTGCGACCGCATCATCGAGCGTGGCCGGGCAGGACGCGTCGTCGGGATGGGCGGCGATCGCGATGAGCGCCGAGAGACGGCCGTATGCCGCCTGCAGGTCGACGATCTTCGCGCCCAATCTGGCCCGCTCGAGGACGAGCCGGTCGGATAGCTCGTCGGTGAGCCGCCCGTCGTCGATGGCGGGCAGCAGTGTCACCAGCAGCTCGCTGCCCAAACCGGCGGAGAAGAGCTGTTGAATGAGTCGCACACGGTCGACGGCCGACGCGTCATACATGCGCTGGCCCGTGAGGGTGCGCACGGGATGAAGCAGCCCTTGCTCCTCGTAATACCGCAGTGCGCGCGTGCTGACGCCAGCCCGGGAGGCGAGTTCTCCGATACGAATCACGGTGGCCTGTGCTCTCTTCTTCGATTTCCGACTTGCAGTTGACGTTGACGTCAGGTCTTAGCGTGTGCGGGAGGCGGGACATTCCCGCAGGGAGCAAGGAGCACCATGAACGTCGAAAACTCAATCGCACTGGTCACGGGAGCGAACCGTGGAATCGGTCGCCACTTCGTCACCGAACTTCTCGCAGCGGGCGCGCAGAAGGTCTATGCCGCCGCGCGCAACCCCGAGTCGATCGAGGTCCACGACCCGCGCGTCGTCCCGCTGCGGCTCGACCTGCTCGACGAGGACTCGATCGCGCAGGCTGCGGAACGAGCATCCGACATATCTGTCCTCGTCAACAATGCGGGCATCACCACGGGCGCTGATCTCTTGAGCTCGCCGCTCGAGGACATCCGCGCCGATCTCGAAACCCACCTCTTCGGCACGCTGCGCGTGACCCGGGCGTTCGCCCCGGCACTCACGGCACATCCAAAAAGTGCGATTGTAAACATCCTGTCGGTTCTGTCGTGGGTGGCGACCCCGGCCGGTTCGGGCTCATATTCGGTGGCAAAGGCCGCGGAATGGAACATGACCAACGGGGTGCGCGTGGAACTGGCCGGCCGGAACGTGCTCGTGCAGGGCGTTCACCTCGGAGCCGCCGATACCGACATGATGGCTAGCAGCGACGCACCGAAGATCGACCCGGCGGATGTCGCGCGCGCGAGTATCGCGGGCCTGCACGCCGGCGCCATCGAAGTTCTGGTCGACGACCCCAGCCGTTTCGTCAAAGCGGCGCTCGCTGCAGACCCGGCTGTACTGTACGCGTGAGGCACACCATTCAGCTCTCCCTCGCTCGCCTGCCTACCAGGCGCCGACGTAACTCGAGACGGGCTCGTCGAGCGACGCGCGCCTCGCGATGACCGGCAGACCGCGCGTGACGGCCAATTGGATGCGCTGGATGAGCGCCTCGGAACGGATCTCGTAGCCGTCGAAGTCGGAGTTCGATGCGTAGACCCCGATGGGAAGCGTGAGCGCCTGGAAGAACCCGAACAGCGGGCGGAACGAGTGCTCGAGGATGAGGGCGTGCCGCTCTCCCCCGCCCGTTGCGGCCAGCAGCACGGGCGTGTCGACGAGCGCGTACTGGTCGACGAAGTCGAAGAGGTGTTTGAAGAGGCCCGTGAACGAGCCGCGGTAGACGGGGCTGGCGACCACGAGCAGGTCGGCCTGTTCGATGCGAACGAGTTCCTGCTCGACGCTGTCGGGCAGTTGGCCGCGGTTCAGGGCGCCCGCGAACTCGGGGCCGATCTTCGAGATCTCGATGAGGTGCACGTCGATGTCGATGCGTTCACCGAGCTCGGCGACGATGCGGCGAATGAGCGCCGTCGTCTTACTGGGCTCGTGCAGGCTTCCCGACACGGCAACGACTCGCAGGCGGGACGACACGTTTTCAGACATGTCTCGACGCTAGACCCGCCTGCCCGTCACCGCACGGCGGGCCGCAACACGGCGTAAAGAGCGCTCCGGTCGGAGGGCCTAGCGGCGCACCCGGCCGCCAATCGGAGTGTGGCTCGGAGTCGATGCGGCCCGACTGCTTGTCGCGCGGCTCGAGCCGAGCAGCTGATCCGTTAAGCGGGCTGCTCGACGAGGTCGAGGTTCTTCTCGCCCGCGCAGATGGGCGTCGTCAGGCGGTTGCCGGCGGGCGGCAGCGGGCACACGTAGAAGTCGCTGAACGCGCACGGCGGCAGGTAGAGCCGGTTGAAGTCCACGCGCACGCGGCCGTCGGCGCCCGGGGCGTCGATGCGCAGGAAGCGGAAGCGGTAGGTCTCGGAACCGCTCGTCCCGTCGGCCAGCACGGCACTGAAACCGCGGGGGCCGCCCGTGACCGTGAGTGACACGGCCTCACCGTTCAGGTCGAACGACACGGTGCCGGCGGGGTGCTCCTCGGCCACGTGACCGTCGATGGCTTCGTTCCGGAAGCGGTGGTCGGCGTCCGCGGGGGTGAAGTCCGCCTCGAAGACCCAGTTCTCGTCGGGTTCGAAAGCGTGGATGTCGCGCACGGCGCTGCGCGTCGGGGCATCCGGGTCGATCAGGCGCAAGGCCAGCACACCGTCGCGTTCGAAGTAGCGCAGCCGCTTGTCGCCCCAGGCGATCTCCTGGCCGGAGCGCAGCGTCACGCCGTCACCGCCCACGGTCGCATACGGCTCGCCATCCTGCAGCACGGCCGAGCCGGTCAACTCGTCGGCCACGCCGCGCACGCCGTCGCGCGTCGCCGACCACACGCCGGGAACGCCGTCATAAGAGGTCGGCTTGTTCGTCAGCCAGTGCGTGGCCGCGAGCGAGGCGAGGCCGAGCGGCGACAGCGTGGCGCGCAGACGAGCCTGGTGCCAGGCCGCCCAGCTGCGTCGGAACGCGTCATCCGTTGCCTCACCCAGGAAGCTCTCGGTCTGTTCGATGCTGTCGCTCATTACTGGCTCCTCAAATCTTCGTGCCGATCGGATCATTGCTCCGGCCGCACATCTCCTCGCCGGTTTGCGCCGACCTCTTCATTCAACCCGATCCCGCGGGCGATTATGCCCCGGATGTCGGCGCCCGTCCGGAACCGGTCAGGATGTCGTGAGCACGACCTTGCCGCGCACGTGCCCGCCCTCGAGCAGGCGGTAGGCCTCGCGCACGTCGTCGAGCGGGAACGACCGCGCGATCGGCAGCACGAACGATCCATCGGCCAGGCGTTCGGCGATCTCGACCAGGTCGTCGGGGCGGGCATCGGCACCGCCAACGCCCTGCGCGCCGATGCGGGCGGCATGCCCGCGGTCGGCGATGGTGTTGATGCGCGCCGGGTCGACGCCGAGCGCGAGCCCGGCATCCTGCGTCTCGGCGCCCGCGTTGTCGAGCACAGCATCGACACCCTGCGGCGCCAGCTCGCGCACGCGCTCGACGAGCCCCTCACCGTAGGCCACCGGGGCCACGCCGATGGAGCGCAGGAACTCGTGGTTCGACGGGCTCGCCGTGCCGATGACCGTGGCACCTCGCAGCCGAGCCACCTGGCAGGCCAGGATGCCGACGCCGCCGGCCGCAGCCGACACGAGCACCGTCTCACCGCGCGACACTCCGACCGCCCGAACGGATGCCTGGGCGGTGCGCCCGGCGATCGCGAGCGTTCCCGCAACCTCATCGGGCAGTGCGTCAGGCGTCGCGTGCAACTCGTGCTCGGGCCCCACGATCACGTAGTCGGCCTGCGCATAGAACCGGCGAGCGCCGAACACACGCTGCCCGACCGTCCACTGCGTCACACCCTCGCCGACCGCATCCACGACACCGGCGAAGTCGTTCCCGTTGCCCGACGGCAGCTTCACACCGAAGGCTGCCGCGGCGGGCCCACCCTCGCGCAACTTGAAGTCCACGGGATTGAGACCGGCGGCGGTCACCCGCACGCGCACCTCTCCGGCGGCAGGCTCGGGCTTCTCGACCTCGATCACCTCGAGGCGGTCGACGTCTCCATACTCGGTGAACTGAACGAAACGGGGCATGAGATTCCTTTCACGTACATGGCGGTTGTGTCGCGGGTCGAAGGTCGCGGTTCGCAGTTCGCGGTTCGCGGTTCGCGGTTCGCGCGTCGTGCGGGAGCCGAGAACGCCTCCTGAAACAAGCGAGGGCCGAAACATCCGGTCTGGATGCCTCGGCCCTCGGGAGACAACCCTCGCGGGCCGCCGGATGAGACTAGTTGACCTCGTTGGGGTGAGCGCCCACGCGGCCGTCGCGCTCGAGCGCGTCGATCGCCGAAACCTCTTCGGGCGTCAGCTCGAAGTCGAAGATCTCGAAGTTCTGCTGGATGCGCTCGCGGCTGTTCGACTTGGGGAACACGATGTTGTCGTTCTGGATGTGCCAGCGCAGCACCACCTGGGCGGGCGACTTGCCGTGAGCCTCAGCGGCCGCGACGACGGCGTCCTCTTCGAATAGCGGGTACTTGCCCTGGCCGAGCGGACCCCAGGCTTCGATCTCGATGCCGTGCTGGCGCGCGAACTGCGTGAGCTCGAGCGACTGCAGGGCGGGGTGCAGCTCGATCTGGTTGACGGCCGGAACGGTGCCGCCGAGGTCGAGGATGTCCTGCAGGTGCTCGACGAGGAAGTTCGAAACGCCGATGGCGCGGGTCTTGCCGCTTGCGAGGATCTCTTCCATGGCCTTCCAGGTCTCGACGTAGAGACCCTTCTCCGGCGTGGGCCAGTGGATCAGGTAGAGGTCGACGTAGTCGAGCCCGAGCTTCTCGAGGCTCGTGTCGATGGCGGCGTGGGCCGACTCGGTGCCCTGGTCGCTGTTCCACAGCTTGGTGGTGATGAAGAGTTCGTCGCGCGGGATACCGCTCTTCGCGATCGCGCGGCCGACACCCTCCTCGTTGCCATAGATGGCGGCGGTGTCGATGTGACGGTAGCCCACCTCGAGAGCGTCGGCGACGATGCGCTCGGTCTCGTCGGGGTCGACCTGGAAGACGCCGAACCCGAGCTGGGGAATGGTGGCTCCCGTGTTGAGCGTGAGCGTGGGGACAGTGGTCGATTCAGTCATGTTTCAAGCTAAGCACTCGCCCCCTCGATTGATTCCGCGGATGTCTGAGAACCCGTCTTTTCTCGCTCTCAGCGAAAAGCGGCGACCTCCCTTGACAGGGCCGCACTCCCCCTCGGATGGGGTTCACATCGTGGCCGAGGATGATACGGTTCACACATACGATCCGCCAAAGCATCACTCGATCGAGCACCACATATCCCGGCACGTATAACTCGCATCCACCGACGGCTGCCGAGTGTCGGGAAGGGACAACAGTTTGCAATCCACAAGGGGAAACACTGTTGAGAACCACATCGTGGCGGAAACTCCTGGCCGTGCCGGCAGTTCTGTCCATCGCTTTCGGGGGCGCGCTCATCGCGACGACTCCCGCCAACGCAGCACCGGAGGACTTCTCCATCACCAGCCCGACGGCGAACCAGAAGGTCGCCTCGCGCGACTCGATCACGGTTTCGGGCACGGGCACCTCGGGCAGCATCGTCAACGTACTTCTGCCCGACGGTAGCCGCTTCGGCGGCAAGAACACCTCGGTACAGAACGGCCGCTGGTCGATCACCGGAAGCTACAGCGCTGATGCTGCGAGCTTCCAAACCTTGAACGCCAACCAGTCGACCGGTTTCTCGGGCGACGGCACGGCATCCATTCGTTTCCAGCTGCCGAGCGTCGTGAACCTCAAGGTCGCGTCGCCCACCCAGGGCCAGGACTTCACCTCGCGCACCTTCCCGGTGTCGGGAACGGGTAACGCGGGCAACATCGTGACGGTCGTCGATGCGTCCGGCTCGAAGGTCACGCCTAACATCATCGTGGGCGAGAACGACTCGTGGTCGGGCACCGTCACACTGCCCGATACCGCTGCACGGAACCAGAAGCTCACGTTCTCGCAGATCGATGGCGGCGCTGGTCGCGGCCAGGTCACGGTGGATGTCACCATCCCGACGCCCGTGAACCTCGTCGTCACCTCGCCGAAGAACGGCGACACCACAGCCTCGAACACCGTCACCTTCACGGGCACCGGCAACCCGGGCAACATCGTCAACATCCTGGACGCCGACGGCAACAAGCTCGTCACGCCTTATGTGATCGTGGATGAGAACGGCAACTGGACCGCCGACGTCACGTTCGACGACGACGCTGCCCGCGCTCAGACCGTGCGCGTCACTCAGATCGACGGCGCCTCGGGCCGCGGCGACGTCCGTGTGACGTTCAACCTGCCCGCCGACGAGGTCGTTCCGCCCGTCACCCAGCTGGATGCCCCCGTCATCGTTCACCCCGAAGACGGCCAGACCATCCGTGAGGACACCGTCACGATCGACGGCACCGGAACCCCCGGAGCCTACGTCGTCGTCGCCGTCGCCACCGACAGCTTCTTCGACGAGTACAGCACCGACCTGCGTAATCTGCTGCTCGCCGCCGTCGAGGCATCGAACCCGGCCCTGGTCGACCAGATGAGCCTGCTCGCCGACGAGGACGCATCGGCAGCTGCCGAGCCGACCCCGCTCGACGAACCGATCCTCGTCGGTGCCGATGGCACGTGGACGGTCACGGTCGCGCTCGAAGACGGTTCCTACACCGCTGCAGCCCTGCAGGTTGCGGCCGACATGGAAGCCGGCACCGTGAGCGCCGTCTCCGGCTACTCCAACCAGGTCGACTTCGTCGTCGCCCCGGCCCTGGTGCCTGCCCCCGCAGGCGCCGGAACCGTTCCGAGTAACGCCTCCGGCACCTCGGCTCTGCCCGAGACCGGCTCGAACGACGCTGGCCTGATCGGTCTCGCCGCCGCGCTCACCCTCGCGGGTGGCCTGCTCGTGGCCCTGCGCCGCAAGCGCGCGCTGAACAACTAACACGAACACCCCGATGGCCCGGCGCATGCACTGCGTCGGGCCATCGGTCTGTCTCCGGCGGTTCTTGGTCGCGCAGGCGGTCGCGCCCTCTGTCGCACCCGCGGCCGCGCTGGCTCAGGCGTGCGGCCCGAGCATTGCTCGCAGCGTTTCCATGTAGTCCTCGAACGCGCGCCGGCCCGTCTTGCTGAGCGCCAGGTAGGTCACGGGCGTGCGGCCGTGGTGGGTCTTCTCGACCGTCACATACTGGGCGTCTTCGAGCTTGCGCAGGTGGGTGGAGAGGTTGCCGGCGGTCATGTCGAGCAACTCCTGCAGGCGCGGGAACGACATGCTGCTGTCGGCGTCGAGGGCCGCGAGCGTGGACGTGATGCGCAACCGGGCCTGGGCGTGGATGACCGGATCGAGGTCGTCCATCAGTTGACCGCCGCTCGAGCATCCGTGCGGCTGTAGCGGGCCACGCGACGGCGCTGGCGCAGCACGAGCCAGGCGCCGTAGACGAGGAACGCCCCGCCGCCCAGCAGACCCATGACGAGGTAGTTGGTCGGGGCGCCGAAGAAGGGCGCGCCGATGCCGACGACGATGATCCAGATGCCGACGCCGAGCATGGGCCTGTCGTTCCAGAGCGCCGCGCCGGCCAGATAGAGGATTCCCACGACGAGAGAATAGCCCGCCGGATAGAAGAGCGCGGCGAGCTCGGGCGACATGCCGTTGGCGAGCAGGGCGCCGCCGAAGAAGGGGACGGCCATGCACGCGATGGCCCAGGAGATGCCGTAGACCGTGCCCTGGAACGCGACCGCGCCGCGCATGCCACGGCCGGTGCGCGACCCGACGACGGCCGAGACGATGATGCCAGCGACCATGAGCACCGTGAAGACGATGCCGGCCGGCACGATGGGCGTGCGGAACCAGGGGTTGCCCTCGGTGGCGGACCACAGGGTGAGGAAGCCGACGAACCAGGCCACACCCCACGTGAGCACGATGATGGTGGTCGGGCGGTCGAAGACGCGGGTCATCTTCTCGTTTTGTTGCTGGCTGAGGCGCAGCATTTCACGGATGTCGGCGGGCGCGTCGTCGGCGGAGGCGGCCGGTGTGTGGTTTGTCATGTCTACTTTGTATCGCAAACCACTTTGTTCAGTCAACAGCTTTGATTCCCGGCGCTCTTCAGCCCGGCCGTCTACTCCCCCGCCCAGCGCATAGAATGGAAGGCTATGTCTTCCACGATCACGTACCCGCCCGAGCTGCCCGTCAGCCAGATGCGCGAAGACATCCAGCGCGCCATCCGCGACAACCAGGTCATCATCATCGCGGGTGCCACGGGGTCGGGAAAGACCACGCAGCTGCCCAAGATGTGCCTCGAGCTGGGCCGCGAGAACATCGCGCACACGCAGCCGCGCCGTCTCGCCGCCCGCACCATCGCCGAGCGCATCGCCGACGAGATGGGTCAGGAGGTCGGCGAACTCGTCGGCTATCAGGTGCGCTTCACCGACAAGGTGTCGAAGAACACGCGCATCAAGCTCATGACCGACGGCATTCTGCTCAACGAGATCCACCGCGATCGCACGCTGTCGAAATACGACACCATCATCATCGACGAGGCCCACGAACGCAGCCTCAACATCGACTTCCTGCTCGGTTATCTCAAGCAACTGCTGCCCCAGCGCCCCGACCTCAAGCTCATCATCACATCGGCCACCATCGACCCCGAGTCCTTCTCCAAGCATTTCGGCGGCGCCCCCATCGTCGAGGTATCGGGCCGCACCTACCCGGTCGAGATCCGCTATCGCCCGCTGGTCGCCGACGCGGATGCCGCAACCGACGACTCCTCATCGTCCGACGGTGAGGGCGGCACACTCGACCCCGCGGATGCCTCCGCCACCGACGACCGCAACTACATCGACGGCATCGCCGACGCCCTCGACGAACTCTCGCTCGAAGCATCCGGAGATGTGCTCGTCTTTCTGTCGGGCGAGGCCGAGATCCGCGACGCCGCCGACGCCCTCAACGCGAAGTACAACGGGTCGCGCGTGGGAGCCACGGGCACGACCGAGATCCTGCCCCTCTATGGGCGCCTGTCGACGGCCGACCAGCAGAAGGTGTTCCAGCCCTCGAAGCGCGTCGGTGTGCGGCGCCGCGTCGTGCTCGCCACCAACGTGGCCGAGACGAGCATCACGGTGCCGGGCATCAAATACGTGATCGACGCGGGCACGGCGCGCATCTCGCGCTACAGCGTGCGGTCGAAGGTACAGCGCCTGCCCATCGAGGCCATCTCGCAGGCATCGGCGAATCAGCGCTCGGGCCGGTCGGGGCGCACGAGCGACGGCATCGCCATCCGGCTATATAGCGAGCTGGACTTCGAGAAGCGGCCCGAGTTCACCGAACCCGAGATCCTGCGCACCAACCTCGCGGCCGTGATTCTGCAAATGGTGTCGCTCAACCTGGGCGACCTCGAGGCGTTCCCCTTCCTGCAGCCGCCCGACTCGCGCGGTGTGAAGGACGGCGTCGACCTGCTGCTCGAGCTCGGCGCGCTGCAGAAGCCCGGTGAGGACGACCGGTCGCGACGACGCGGCGCGGGGTCGTCCGCACGCGGCGCTCAACGCACTGACGACGGCGACGCAGGCGCCGAACGCAGCGACGACACCGCCACCGCCGCCACCGAGAAGAAGGCCGCGGCCGAGACCCGATCCGGTTCCGCCAGCGGCACGCGCGCGCACCGCCTGACGCGCGTCGGCCGCGACCTGGCCCGCCTGCCCATCGACCCGCGTTTCGCGCGCATGATCGTCGAATCGAAGAAGCACAACACGTCGCGCGAGGTCATCGCGATCGTCGCCGCTCTCACCATCCAAGATCCGCGCGAGCGCCCGCTCGAGAAGCGCCAGCAGGCCGACGAGCAGCACGCGCGGTTCGTCGACAAGACGAGTGACTTCCTCAGCTTGCTCAACCTCTGGAACTATCTCGAAGAGCAGCAGGCCGAGCTGTCGTCGAGCGCATTCCGGCGGCTGTGCAAGGCCGAGTTCCTCAACTACATGCGCGTGCGCGAGTGGCAGGACGTGTATCGGCAGCTGCGACAGTTGGCCAAGCCGATCGGTCTCGACATCCACGAACCGGCCGTCAACCCGGATGGCATCCACCGCTCGCTGCTCGCCGGCCTGCTGTCGCATATCGGCCTGAAAGACCAGACCGTCGCGGCCCCCGTGAAGGGTCGCGGTGCAAAACCCCTGCCCGGCCAGAAGTCCGGCGCCGCGCGCAAGGGCGAGTACATCGGCGCCCGCCACACCCGCTTCACCCTGTTCCCGGGCAGCGCTCTCGCGAAGAAGCAGCCCGCCGCCGTGATGAGCGCCGAGCTCGTCGAAACGAGCCGCCTGTTCGCGCGCACCAACGCCGTCATCGACCCGGCCTGGGCCGAACCCATCGCGGGCGACCTGTGCAAGCACAGCTACGGCGAGCCGCACTGGGAGAAGAAGCAGGGGTCGGTCGTCGCGTTCGAGAAGGTCACGCTCTACGGCGTGCCCATCATTCCCCGGCGGCGCATGCAGTACTCGCGCGTCGACCCCGAGCACTCGCGCGAACTATTCATCCGGCACGCGCTCGTCGAGGGCGAGTGGGAATCCCCGCAGCAGTTCGACCGCGCGAACCGTCAGCTGCGCAAGGAGCTGTCGCAGCTCGAAGAGCGCACGCGCCGCCGCGACATCCTGTTCGACGACGAGGCCGTCTTCGAGTTCTATGACGCGCGCATCCCCGCCGACGTGTTCAGCACGCGCAGCTTCGAGGGATGGTGGCGCCAGGCCAAGCGCGCCACCCCCGACCTGCTCACCATGCGCCGCGAGGACCTGCTGCCCGACGACGCGCCCGATGTGGACGAGTCGCTGTTCCCGCCCGAGTGGCGCCAGGGCGACCAGCGCCTCAAGCTGAGCTACCGTTTCGAACCGGGCACGGAGGACGACGGCGTGACCGTGACGGTGCCCATCGCCCTGCTGCCGCGCCTCTCCCCCGCCGGTTTCGACTGGCAGGTGCCGGGGCTTCGCCACGACCTCGTCACGGCCATGATCAAATCACTGCCCAAGCACATCCGCAAGAACGTGGTGCCGGCCGCCGACTGGGCAACGCGCCTCATGAACGAGCTGCCCGAGGCACCGCCGACCCCTGTGGCGACCGACGCCGACACGCTGGCGGCGCGGCTCACCGACTCGATCAAACGCCTCTCCTACATGGAGGTCGGCGCGAGTGACTTCGACCTCGAACGCGTGCCCGACCACCTGAAGGTCACCTTCAAGGTGGTGGACGAGCGCGGGCGGCGCATCGCCTCGGGCAAGGATCTGCGCGAGCTGCAGCGACAATTGGCGCACCGCAGCCGCGCGTCGGTGGCCAAGGCCGCCGAGGCCACACCCAACGCGCTCGAACGCTCGGGCCTCACGAAGTGGGACCTCGACGAGCTGCCTCGCTTCGTCGACGTCAACCTGGGTGGAAACGTGATCCGCGGCTACCCGGCGCTCGTCGATGACGGCGACAGCGTATCCATCCGCATCCTCGCCACGCCCGAGGAACAGGCCAAAGCCCTGCCCGCCGGTGTGCGCCGCCTGCTGCTGCTCTCGGTCGCCTCCCCCGCGGCCTATGTGCAGCAGCACCTCACGAGCGCCGAGAAGCTGACGCTCGCCACGAGCCCCTACACGACCACGGCCGCGCTCTTCGACGACTGCCTCGCCGCCGCCGTCGACGATGTGCTGTTCCGCATGAAACCCGACGGCGCCGTTCACCTGCGCGCCGAGTTCGAGGCCGTGCGCGACCGCGTGTCCGCCTCGGTCATGGACCTCATGTTCGAGATCGTCGCCCTCGTGGCCCGCATCCTCACGGCCGCGCGCAACGTCGACAAGGCGATCAAGGATGCCACGAGCATGACGCTCATCACGGCGCTCAGCGATGCCCGCGACCAACGCAACGGCCTCGTGTTCCCCGGTTTCGTGTCGGCGACGGGCCTCGAATACCTGCGCCACCTGCCGCGCTACCTCGCGGGCATCGCCTACCGCGTCGACCGCCTGCCCGACAACCCCAACCGCGACCGCGTGTGGATGACCGAGGTGCAAACGGCCACGCAGCGCTTCACAGAGGCCGGCGGCCGCATCCCCCTGGCCCCGCACAGCCCGCCCAACCTGGCGCGCGCCCGCTGGATGCTCGAAGAGCTGCGCATCAGTCTGTTCGCGCAGCAGCTCGGCACGGCGCAGAGCGTCTCGCTGCAGCGCATCTCGAAGGTCCTCGCCGGCGGCAAATAGATCTCGTGCAAATCCCTGTCAAACTGTATAGTCGTAGCTAAACAGCGGGAGGTCGAATGTCTACGATTCGCGACAGCAGAATCCGCCAAGGTGTCGGCATGCGGGAGCTCGGTCGGCGGCTCGGCGTGACGGGGGCTGCGATTTCACAGATGGAAGCATCTGAAGATCGCGGCACGATCATGCTCTCCACACTCCGTCGCGCTCATCAAGCACTCGACCAGATCGTGATGGTCGAGGCCGCGCCGGCGTCGACCGAGCGCAGGGTGAGCGCCACCCGGCGCGAAGAGCGGGTATCGCGCGAGCTGCACCGAACACTCGCGAAGAAACTCATCGACGACCCGCGCCCCATCCTTGCTCTCGCACCGACAAACATCGAGCGGATGTCAGCGGTCGTGCACGGGTCTCGCGCTCACGCCTGGCTCGACGACTGGCGCGGGCTCGTCTCCGACGAACGTAACGTTCCACGCATCCTTCAGCTCATCGTCGACGATTCGGAGTACGCCAGCGACATGCGACAGAACTCGCCTTTTGCTGGCGCTCTCACCACGGAAGAGCGCCTCGAGGCCATCCGGCGAGCGAAAGCGACAGCAGAATGAGGCGCGCCGATCTTGAAGAAGCAATCCGCGCCGCCACCGAGATCATTCGGCAGGACGAGGTTCTCATCATTGGAAGCCAGTCGATCCTGGGTTCATACTCGGAGAACGACCTCCCTGTCGCAGCGACTCTCTCGGCCGAGGTCGATATCGTTCCCCTGAAGGACGATTCAATGAGTCTGGTCGCAGACATGCTCGACGGGGCGGCAGGAGAATGGTCCCCGTTTCACGAAGCCCACGGCTTCTACATCCAGGGCGTGGGGCGCGAAACTGCCGACCTTCCTTCCGGGTGGGAAGAACGCTTGGTGAGAGTGCCCGTCACAGGCGTCGGCGTGGGCGACCCAGAAGGTGGCCACCCCACAGGCATCTCAGAGCGCACCGGTCTCTGCCTAGACCCACACGACCTCTGCATCGCGAAACTCAGCGCCTTCCGCGAAAAGGATCTCGCCTTCGTGTCGAGCCTGATCGACGTTTCGTACGTTGACCCCCGATTGTTGAAGGATAGGCTCGCGCAGACGGACCTGCATCCTCAAAAGGTTGAGGTCATCTCAAATTGGTTGGACATATTTATCCGTCCGAACCCGTGAAGGCTCGAAGAGCTGCGCATCAGCCTGTTCGCGCAGCAGCTCGGCACGGCGCAGAGCGTCTCGCTGCAGCGCATCTCGAAGGTGCTCGCCGGCGGCAAGTAGTTCTCGGGTGGCGCCGGGAATTCGACACCTGACGACCGGGTTACCCCTGGGGATGACTTCTTCAGCGACCACCTCCCCGTCCCTGTCCTCACCCGCCGTCCTCGATGGCACCGGCCGCACGGCGCTCGTCGTCGGCGCGACCGGCATCAGCGGCTCGGCGACCGTCGACCTGCTGGCCGCGAACGGGTGGACCGTGCTGGCCCTCTCCCGCCGCCCGGGCGCGCCGCGCGACAACGTGCGCTGGGTATCGGTCGACCTGCAGAACGCCGAGGACCTCGCACAAACGCTGGCCACCGAAAACCCCAGCCACGTGTACATCACGGCATGGTCGCGCCAGGCCACCGAGGAAGAGAACATCCGCGTCAATGGCGGGATGGTGCGCGACCTGCTCGCGGCCCTCGACCACGCGCCCCTCGAACACGTCGCCCTCATGACGGGTCTGAAGCATTACCTCGGGTCGTTCGACGCCTACGGCCAGGGCGAGATCCCCGAGACGCCGTTCCGCGAGGAGGAGCCGCGCCGAGCCGAGCAGAACTTCTACTACGCGCAGGAGGACGAAGTGTTCGCCGCCGCCGCGCGACGCGGGTTCACGTGGTCGACCCACCGCTCGCACACCGTCGTCGGCCACGCCGTCGGCAACGCCATGAACATGGGCCTGACGCTCGCCGTCTATGCCACGATCTGCCGCGTTCTCGAGCGCCCGTTCATCTTCCCGGGCAGCGAGACGCAGTGGAACGGCCTCACCGATATGACCGACGCCACCGTGCTCGCCGAGCAGATGGTCTGGGCGTCGACGCACGAGGCCGGCCACAACGAGCCGTTCAACGTGGTCAACGGCGACGTCTTCCGGTGGCGCTGGATGTGGCAGAAGCTCGCCGACTACTTCGGTGTCGAGCCCGTCGGCCCGGGCGCTGAACCGCAGCCTCTCGTCGAGCAGATGGCCGGCATCGAGTCGACGTGGTCAGCCATCGCGCACGACCACGGCCTCGCCGAAGCGGATGTCTCGCGCCTCGCCTCCTGGTGGCACACCGACGCCGACCTCGGCCGCACCATGGAGGTCGTCACCGACATGTCGAAGAGCCGCCTCGCCGGTTTCACCACTCACCACCGCACGGTCGACTCCTTCACGGCCCTCTTCGACCAGTACCGCGCTGAGAAGCTCATCCCCTAGCGAGCACGGCTCGGCGCCAGATCAGGGCTCCCGCTCTGCGCGAGCAGTCCAACTGTGCGTCGTTGACCCGGCACTGACGTGATGGGCTGACCCTGTCCGATACCTCGAAGTACCTCTCTCGCGGCGAGGGCTCCAAAGCGGGCCGCCCGCGGAGGGTTCTTTACGCGTGTCGAATGCCCTGGCCGGCCAACACGGCTCGGTAGCCTTCGCGGTAAGTCGGGTAGGCGAACTCGAAGCCCGTCGAGCGCAGCAGAGCGTTCGAGAGCCGCTTGTCGCCACCGGCCTGCCGCCCGTCGACATCTCCGAACTCAGGCTCGGGCGACCCGGTCTCGCGCGCGATGAAACGCAGCACGTCGTCCAATCGTGACGGCTCGTCGTCGGTGCCCAGATACAGCGGCGCCGGATGCTCCAGGCCCGCGATGTGCACGAGTGCAGCGGCCGCATCATCCCGGTGAATGCGGTTCGTGTGGGGTGACATGGCGGGTGAGCGGACAAGCGTCGCCGTGCCCCCGCGCACCTGCTCGATCAGCCGCTCGCGCCCCGGACCGTAGATGCCCGACAACCGCAGGAGTGTCGCTTCGGGTTTGCGATCGCGCAGCAACTCTTCGGCCTCGAGCAGAACGTCCGCGGTCGGCGTCCCTCCCCGAGCCGGAGTCTCTTCCGTGACGACGCTCCCGTCGGTCACGTCGTACACGGCGGTCGACGAGACCACGATGAGCCGCGGATCCGCCTGCGAAGCTTCGATGCCGTCGAGCACGCGCCGCAGCCCGTCCACATAGGTCGCGCGGTACTCCTCCACGGTGCGGCGCCCGGCGGCCAACGGTACGATCACAACCGACGCATCGTCATCGATCACGGGCGTCTCGGCGCGCAGGTCTGCCGCCCGCCCCTCGATCTCAGCCGGCAGCACCTCCGGCCGGCGCCGCAGCCCGACAACTCGCTCCCCGAGCGCCGCGAACCGCAGCCCCGCCTCGGTGCCCAGGTCGCCGCATCCCGCAATGATCACGCTCATCCGACAAGCGTATGACTGTTCCCGGGCGAGATAGCCGCTGAACCGTCTGTGATTGCCGTTGGTGTCACATAAATCTCACATCGATGCAATGTTCGCTTTTTGTGACATCGGCGTCGTGGCTCGTCGCGAGGAACGGGACCCTTCCAGATATGCGAAGACCCCCAGCCGAAACCCGTGAGGATTTCTGGCTGGGGGCTCGCGCATCGCAGAGACCTATCCGGTCGTCACTGCTCCCAAATTTCTTAGAAGTCCCAGTCCTCGTCTTCAGTGTTGACGGCCTTGCCGATGACGTACGACGACCCAGACCCCGAGAAGAAGTCGTGGTTCTCGTCGGCGTTGGGCGAGAGCGCCGACAGGATGGCCGGGCTCACGTCGGTGACGGTCTTCGGGAACATGGGCTCGTAGCCGAGGTTCATCAGCGCCTTGTTGGCGTTGTAGTGCAGGAACTTCTTGACGTCTTCGGTGAGACCGACCTGGTCGTAGAGGTCCTGCGTGTACTGAACCTCGTTGTCGTAGAGCTCGAACAGGAGGTTGAACGTGTAGTCCTTGATCTCCTGGCGGCGCTCCTCGGTCTCTTTCTCGAGACCCTTCTGGAACTTGTAGCCGATGTAGTAGCCGTGCACGGCCTCGTCGCGGATGATGAGGCGGATGAGGTCGGCCGTGTTGGTGAGCTTGGCGCGGCTCGACCAGTACATGGGCAGGTAGAACCCCGAGTAGAAGAGGAACGATTCGAGCAGCGTGGAGGCGACCTTGCGCTTCAGCGGGTCGTCGCCGCGGTAGTAGTTCATCACGATCTCTGCTTTTTTCTGCAGGTTCGGGTTCTCTACCGACCAGCGGAACGCGTCGTCGATCTCGGGGGTCGACGCGAGCGTCGAGAAGATCGAGGAGTAGCTCTTGGCGTGCACCGATTCCATGAACGCGATGTTCGTGTAGACGGCCTCTTCGTGCGGCGTGATCGCGTCGGGGATGAGCGACACGGCGCCGACGGTGCCCTGGATCGTGTCGAGCAGGGTGAGCCCCGTGAACACGCGCATGGTCAGCTGCTGCTCGTCGGGCGTCAGCGTGTTCCACGACTGCACGTCGTTCGACAGCGGCACCTTCTCGGGCAGCCAGAAGTTGTTGACCAGGCGGTTCCACACTTCGACGTCTTTCTCGTCTTGGATGCGGTTCCAGTTGATCGCGTTGACCTGGCTCACCAGCGGGATGCGAACCTGGTGGGCAGGGTCGTTCGCCGCGGCGTTGACCTTGTCGGTGATGGTCATGTCGTCTCAGTCCTCGGTTGTGGTTCTCGGATGCTTCGCAGCTCGAATGCTTCTTCGGGGGTGTCGGCGGCCGGCTACAGCATGCAGCTGACGCAGCCGTCGACCTCGGTGCCTTCGAGGGCGAGCTGGCGCAGACGGATGTAGTAGATCGTCTTGATGCCCTTGCGCCATGCGTAGATCTGCGCCTTGTTGATGTCGCGCGTGGTGGCGGTGTCTTTGAAGAACAGCGTGAGCGAGAGGCCCTGGTCGACGTGCTGCGTTGCCGCGGCGTAGGTGTCGATGATCTTCTCGGCGCCGATCTCGTAGGCGTCCTGGTAGTAGTCCAGGTTGTCGTTGGTCATGAACGGCGCGGGGTAGTAGACGCGGCCGAGCTTGCCTTCCTTGCGGATCTCGATCTTCGAGGCGATCGGGTGGATCGACGAGGTCGAGTTGTTGATGTAGGAGATCGAACCGGTGGGCGGCACGGCCTGCAGGTTCTGGTTGTAGATGCCGTACTGCTGGATGGACGCCTTGAGGGCCTTCCAGTCGTCCTGCGTGGGGATGTGCACGTTCGACGTGGCGAACAGCTCGGCCACGCGGGCCGTTGCGGGCACCCAGGCCTGGTCGGTGTACTTGTCGAAGAACTCGCCCGAGGCGTAGGTGGAGTCGTCGAAGCCGTCGAACTTCTCGCCGCGCTCGATCGAGATGTTGTTCGAGGCACGCAGGGCGTGGAACAGCACCGTGTAGAAGTAGATGTTCGTGAAGTCGATGCCCTCTTCGCTGCCGTAGTAGACGCGTTCGCGGGCGAGGTAGCCGTGCAGGTTCATCTGGCCGAGGCCGATGGCGTGCGACTTGTCGTTGCCGTCTTCGATCGAACGCACCGAGCGGATGTGGCTCTGGTTGCTGACCGAGGTGAGGCCGCGGATGGCGGTCTCGACGGTGGCGCCGAAGTCGGGCGAGTCCATGGTGAGGGCGATGTTCAGCGAACCGAGGTTGCAGCTGATGTCCTTGCCGATCTGGTCGTACGACAGGTCGTCGTTGTACGTGGTCGGCGTGTTCACCTGCAGGATCTCGGAGCAGAGGTTGGACATGTTGATGCGGCCCTTGATGGGGTTGGCCGCGTTGACGGTGTCTTCGTACATGATGTACGGGTAGCCGGACTCGAACTGGATCTCGGCGAGCGTCTGGAAGAAGTCGCGGGCCTTGATCTTGGTCTTCTTGATGGCCGGGTTGTCGACCATCTCGCGGTACTTCTCGGTGACCGAGATGTCGGCGAAGGGCACACCGTAGACGCGCTCGACGTCGTAGGGCGAGAACAGGTACATGTCCTCGTCCTTCTTCGCCAGCTCGAACGTGATGTCGGGCACGACGACGCCGAGGGACAGCGTCTTGATGCGGATCTTCTCGTCGGCGTTCTCACGCTTGGTGTCGAGGAAGCGCAGGATGTCGGGGTGGTGCGCCTGCAGGTAGACGGCACCGGCGCCCTGACGAGCACCCAGCTGGTTGGCGTAGCTGAAGGAGTCTTCGAGCAGCTTCATGACGGGGATGATGCCCGAGGACTGGTTCTCGATCTGCTTGATCGGCGCGCCGGCCTCACGGATGTTGGAGAGCAGCAGGGCCACGCCGCCGCCGCGCTTCGAGAGCTGCAGGGCGGAGTTGATGCCGCGGGCGATCGACTCCATGTTGTCTTCGATGCGCAGCAGGAAGCAGGAGACGAGCTCGCCGCGCTGGGCCTTGCCCGTGTTGAGGAACGTGGGCGTTGCGGGCTGGAAGCGGCCGGCGATGATCTCTTCGACGAGGCCGATGGCGAGCTTCTCGTCGCCCTGGGCCAGGCCGAGGGCCGTCATGACGACGCGGTCTTCGAAGCGCTCGAGGTAGCGCTTTCCGTCGAACGTCTTGAGCGTGTAGGACGTGTAGTACTTGAACGCGCCGAGGAAGGTCTGGAACCGGAACTTCTTCGAGTAGGCGAGGTCGTTGAGCTTGGTGATGAACTCGAACGAGTACTGGTCGAGCACGGCCTGCTCGTAGTACTCCTTCTCGACCAGGTAGTCGAGGCGCTCTTTGAGCGAGTGGAAGAAGACGGTGTTCTGGTTGACGTGCTGCAGGAAGTACTCGCGCGCGGCTTCACGGTCTTTGTCGAACTGGATCTCACCGTTGGGGCCGTAGAGGTTGAGCATCGCGTTGAGCGAGTGGTAATCGAGCGCCTGGGGCGCCGCCACCTCTGTCAGTGTGTTTGCCAAAATGATTCCAATCCGTCATGGACCACGCTCACGTCGTCCGGGGTTCCGAATACTTCGAACTTGTACAGGGTGGGAACCTTGCACTTGCTCGAGATGATGTCTCCGGCGATGCCATACGCTTCGCCGAAATTGGTGTTCCCCGCGGCGATGACACCGCGGATCAGGTTTCTGTTGTTCGCGTCGTTGAGAAAACGGATGACTTGTTTGGGCACGGCGCCGCCTTCGCCTCCTCCCCCATAGGTGGGGGTGAGGAGGACGAAGGGCTCCTCGGCTGTGATGGCCGGGTCGCGTGCGTAGAGGGGAATTCGAGTCGCCTCGACACCGAGCTTCTGGACGAAGCGGTGCGTGTTGCCCGAAATGCTCGAGAAGTAGATCAGTTTGGTCAACGGACCGATGCCCCCTCGGGACTGCGCTGCGGATGAGCGCGGTGCGTGGTGTTGCGTGATGCTGTGGTGCGTCGCACTCTCGTGCGTGGTGGCTCGGCGCGTTTCAGCGCCGCGCGCCGGATCAGGCGAGGCGGTCGGCCAGCTCGGAGATCTTGTCGGGGCGGAAACCGGACCAGTGGTCTTCGTCGGTGATGACGACGGGGGCCTGCAGGTAGCCGAGGGCCTTGACCTGCTCGAGAGCGTTTTCGTCGGCCGACAGGTCGAGGACTTCGTACTCGATGCCCTTGCTGTCGAGCGCACGGTAGGTAGCGGTGCACTGGACGCAGGAGGGCTTGGTGTAAACCGTGATTGTCATCGCCGGATGGCCTTTCGTTCTGAGAAATCTGATACCGCGAAAAAGACTCCGCTTTGTTCACGGTGGTGGGTGTAAAACGGTGACGCAGCGGAGCGTGTGAAGCAGTAACTCAATACTACATATAGTGTGCGATGACGGCTACACCCCCAGGGGTAGTAGTTACATCTGTGTAGTTATCCACGGGAGTTTCCACCGAAAAGCGGTAGTTATCCACCGGTTATCCACCGAAAGTGCACAGGTTCTCACGGCCCGACAACGCCGGAATACCGGCCTTCTCCCGGTGTCGGCGGGCGATCTCTCCACAGATTTCACGTTACGGCCGACCACCGACATTTCCACCTCTCGAGAAACCCGCACGGCGTGTCGCGGGCCTCCTAGACTGGACACCATGAGCAGTTACTCGAGCCTTCTGAAAACACCCGGCGTGGCTCGGATCATCGCGGCTCAGCTCGTGGCACGTTTCCCCTTCGGAATGCTCTCGCTCGCCATCCTGCTGCACGTCGAACGTCAGACCGGCAGCTACGGTGCGGCCGGCGCCGTCCTCGCGGCCGCCAGCATCGGCCAGGCCATCGCGGGCCCGCTCACGAGCCGCTGGATGGGCCAATGGGGCATGCGGCGCGTGCTCTGGCTCACCCTCGCGGTCTGCGTCGTCACGGTCACGATCATCGCCGTGGTGCCCATGGGCGTCGTCTTCTATATGGTGCTCGCGTTCATCGCCGGGCTCAGCACTCCCCCCATCCAGCCCGCCGTTCGCACCATCTACCCCAAGATGGTCAACTCCACGCAGCTCACTCCCCTCTTCTCTCTCGATGCCTCGGCGCAAGAGATCATCTGGGTGCTCGGCCCCGTCATCACCACGTTCACGTCGACGCAGGTGTCGACGGTCGCGGGCCTCGTGCTGGCCGTTGCCCTCATGATCGGCGGTGGCACGTGGTTCATTTCGAGCCCCGAGGTCGGCCGCGTGCGCATCCCCCGCAGCCGCCGCAAGCTCGGCGTCGTGCTCAAGAAACCCGCCGTGCTCCTCGCCACCGTCGTCGGGTTCCTGCTCATCGGTGCCTGCTCGGCGCTCGAGGCGGGCGTCGTGGCCGTGTTCGGGCATTCGGGCCTCGAGGCCGGCATCGTCTTGGCCATCTTCGCGCTCGGCAGCCTGCTGGGCGGTCTGCTGCTCGGCCACATCCCCATCGGCCCGTGGGCCCTCGCCCGGCGCATGCTCATCGTGGCCGTCGGCATGACGGTGGCCTTCGCCATCCCCGGTTTCTTCCCCAACGTCATCTGGCTGTCGGTCACCCTGTTCGTGGCGGGCATCGGCATCGCGCCCGCCCTCGCCGTGCTGTTCGCCATCGTGTCGTCGTCGGTCAAGTTCAGCGACACGGCAGAGGCATACGGATGGGTGGGCACCGGCCAGCTCATCGGTGCGGCCATCGGCTCGGCCGCGGCGGGTGTGCTCATCGACGCGAACGGCGCCGTCGGGGCGTTCTGGGCGGCATCCGTTCTGGCCATCGTCGGATTCGTCGTGCCACTGCTCGGCCGCCGCTGGCACCCCGACCTGCGCGGCCGCGACGCGAGCCCCATCCCCGACACCGAGCCCATCCAGGTGCAGCCGTCTTAGCGGCGACTCCGCGCACGACGACACGAATTGAGGCAGGCATGACCTCCGAGGCCGCGACCCCGAACCCGCTCGACGACGAGCTACTCGAGCGCATCCGCGCACGGGCGGTCGTGCACGATGCCGAGAACACGTTCTTCGACGACGACCTGGCCGAGCTGCAGGCATCCGGATATCTGCGGGCTTTCGTGCCGACCGCATTCGGGGGCCTCGGGCTCGGCCTGCCCGAGATCGCGGTGCTGCAGGCGCGCCTGGCCGGCGCCGCACCCGCCACCGCGCTGGCCATCAACATGCACCTGGTCTGGACCGGGGTGGCGAAGCTGCTGCACGACCGCGGCGACGACTCGCTCGAATTCGTGTTGCGCGGCGCGGCCGACAGCGAGGTCTACGCTTTCGGCGTGAGCGAGGCCGGCAACGACCTGGTGCTCTTCGGCAGCGACACCGAGGCGCGCCCCGACGGCGAGGGCGGCTACTCGTTCCACGGCACCAAGATCTTCACGTCGCTCTCACCCGCCTGGACGACGCTCGGCACCATGGGCCTCGACACGATCTCGCCCGACGCCCCGAAGGTGGTCTACGGTTTCGTCGGCCGCGAGGGAACCTCGTCGAAGGATGACTGGAACACGCTCGGCATGCGGGCCAGCCAGAGCCGCACCACCATTCTCGACGGGGCACACGCATCCGCCGACCGCGTGGTGCGCCGCCTCGATCCCGGGCCCAACCCCGACCCGATCGTCTTCGGCATCTTCGCGAACTTCGAGATCCTCATCGCCTCGGTCTATACGGGCATCGGTCAGCGCGCGCTCGACCTCGCCGTCGAGACCGTGAAGAAACGCACCTCGAAGAAGACGGGTGCCGCCTATGCCGCCGACCACGACATCCGCTGGCAGATCGCCTCCGCATTCATCGCCCAAGACGGGATCCCCCCGCAGATCGACGCGCTGGCTCGGGACGTCGAGGGTCAGGCCCCGCATGGTGCGGCGTGGTTCCCCAAACTGGTCGGCCTCAAGGTGCGCGCCACAGAGAATGCGCGCGTCGTCGTCGATCACGCTATCCGCGTCTCGGGCGGATCCAGCTACTTCGCGAGCTCTGAGCTCAGCCGACTGTACCGAGACGTGCTGGCGGGCATGTTCCACCCCTCCGACGCCGAATCGGCGCACTCGACCGTGGCGTCGGGTCTGCTCGGGCCCGCGTAATTCCATCCGGAGTGCACCGCTGGGTGGCCGGCGAGTCTCACGGGACGCTCGGCGCACGGGCCGAGCGGTGCGCGTCTGGCTTTGGCTTCCGCTAAGTGATATGTTGATGTTCTGACGCGGTGCTCGCCGCTGTCGCGAGCCCGCAAAGGAACCCCATGTCAGCAGCACATCCTTCTCGTCGGAGCAGTCAGCGCATCGCACGGTTCGCGGCCGCCGCCAGCCTGGTCTGCGTCGTCGGCGCAGCCGGTACGGCAAGCGCGTTTGCCGCCAGCCCGCAGCGCGCCTCGGAGGTCGCGCTAACGGCTTCGTCATCCGCGGAAAGCCCGAACGTCTCCGCGTCTCCCCTCGCGGCGGCCGACGCGGCGGCGTGGGCACCCGTCGACGGCGAGGCCATGAACTATGCGGTCAACGGTGAAGTGGGTGCGGCGGGAGTCGGCGCCGCGGCCGAAGCGATCGCTGCCGCGGGCGGACGGGTGTTGGTCGCCTACCCCGAAATCGGCGTCACGATCGCGCAGACCACCCGAGCCGCGTTCGCCACCGAGGTCGCCGCCGCATCCGGCATCGTCTCTGCCGGGCCGACCCGCACGCTTGCCGTCACCGATGGCGCGACGCCGCCGGCGCCGATGCCGCTCGCCGAAACGCTCCCCACATCGTCCGATCCCGACCTTCCCCAGGAGGGCGACGCGTGGGATGTCGCGGGCGCGCGCACGGCCGCCGCTCACTCGGTGACCACTGGGTCCGCCGACGTCGTAGTCGGCATTGCCGATAGCGGCATCGACGACACACACCCCGATCTGGTGGGGCGCGTCGACCCGGCGCGTTCCGTGGGTTGCTCGGTCAACGGCATCGCGAATACCGATCGCGCCGCGTGGCTTCCCGACTCGAGCCCACACGGAACGCATGTCGCCGGCACGGTGGGTGCCGCTCGAAACGATTCCGGCATCGTCGGAGTTGCTCCGTCCACCACTCTCGCCGCAATCAAGGTCGGCGACGCGGCGGGGCGCATCTACCCCGAATACGTCATCTGCGGCATCATGTGGGCTGCCGAAACCGGCATCGATATCGTGAATCACAGCTACTTCGTCGACCCCTGGCTCGGCTGGTGCCCTGACGAGGCCTCACAGGCAGCCGGGCTCGAGGCCACCCGCCGCGCGTTCGCTTATGCGACGAGTAAGGACGTGTTGTCGGTCGCGGCCTCTGGCAATAACGGCATCGACTTCGACGCGCGCAAGATCGACACCTCGAGTCCGGACGAAAGCACACCGGCGAGCCGACCGGTCTCCGGAGCCTGTACCAATATTCCTGCCGGCCTGCCGGGGATCCTCGGCGTCGGAGCCTCCGAGCTCGAGGCCTCGTCGGGCGAAACCCGCTACGCGACCCTGTCTAATTACGGCGCCGACACCCTCGACATCGTCGCCCCCGGCATCTCGATCTGGTCGTCGACGCCGCCGATGAACGGGGCCTTGTTCGCGCCGTTCCCGGGCACGTCGATGGCATCGCCGCATGTGGCCGGGGCAGCCGCGCTCGTGAAGGCGAAACATCCGAATGCCACGCCCGCCGAGATCACGACAATCCTGACCGATGCGGCGCGCGCGGGCACCTGCCCGTCCGGCGTCAGCGACTGCCCCGACCTGGACAAGAGGCGAATGGGGGCCGGGCATCTGGATATCGCCGCGAGCCTCGGGGTCGTCACCCCCGACTCAGTGCCGACTATCGGCATCACGTCGCGCAAGATGTCGACCACGGAGGATTTTCCGGTCGTCGCAACCGGATTCCGGCCGGGTGAACCTGTCGATATTCGCCTGACACAGGGCGCTGTGGTGCAAGATCTGACCTCGGCAACCGCGGATGCTCGGGGCGAGGTACACGCGTCGGTACGGCCCACGGCGACTCCGGGATCCGAGCCGGTCACCCTCTCCGCCGTCGGCCGGACATCGGCTTCTGTAGCGTCCACTCCCGTGCTCGTCACCGTCGGTGTCGCACCCCCGACCATCGCCTCTCCGGCAGCCGGGGCGCAGCTACCCGTCGGTGTCGTCACGATCAGCGGCACCGCCACGCCGGGTGCCGCCGTGGCGGTCTCCCTGACCAAACCCAGCTGGGACCCCAACGTCGATGGCGCCCTGCCGAAGCCGCCCGCGGCCGCACCGGGCGAACCAGTGCCCTTCGACCCCAGCACCGGCATCAGTAATGCCCGCACGGTCGCCGATGCGACGGGCGCATGGTCGGTGAGATTCGCCGTGCCCGCCAACGCCTACAACGTGTCTGCGCGCCAGCGGGTCGACGGAGTCGCCTCTCCGGCAAGCGCGGCGATCGCATTCGACGCGGTGACCGCAGTGCCGACATCCACGCCGACACCAACCTCGACCGCGTCTCCCACTCCGACGCCGACGCCGACCGCGACCCCGGAACCGAGCCCGCAACCCACGGCCGGAACGGGTGGCAGCCTACCGGGCGACGCCGACGCCGCGGCGACCGGCTCACCGGCGCCGATGGGCACCCCGGGCGCCGGCGCGAGCACGAGCGCGAGCGGCTCCAGCTCCAGCTCCAGCTCCAGCTCCAGCTCCAGCTCATCGTCCACCCAGGGCGCCGGGCCGGCGACAGGCGTCTCGGACTCGGCCCTCGCCGCGTCCGGAGCGGCGGGCGACACCGTCCTGGCCGTCCTGACGGCTTCCGGCCTGCTCCTTACCGGCATCGCCGCCTGTGCCGGCACGCGACGCGCACGCTCGCGCGGTCGAGCGTGATCTCAGACGCGTTCCGAGACGGCCGGCGACACGCCCTGCGCGCCTGACGCGGCTTCCGATCCGAGCATCGCCTCGGGTCGGAGGTCGAGGCGGCGCAACAACTGCGCGTTGACCGCGACGACGACCGTGGACAGCGACATCAGAACGGCGCCCACCTCCATGGGCAGCACGAACCCGACGGGCGCGAGCACACCGGCCGCGAGCGGCACCGACAGCAGGTTGTAGCCGGCCGCCCACCACAGGTTCTGCTGCATCTTGCGGTAGGCGCGACGAGACATCTCGATCGCGCCGACGACGGCCCGCGGGTCGCTCGAGGCGAGCACGAGTCCGGCACTCGCGATCGCGACATCCGTGCCCGCGCCGATCGCGAGACCCACGTCGGCCTGGGCGAGGGCGGGGGCATCGTTCACGCCGTCACCCACCATGGCCACGCGACGGCCATCGGCCTGGAGCGACGCGACGATCGAACCCTTGTCGGCCGGAAGCACCCCGGCGAAGACCTCGTCGATGCCCAGCCGGGCGGCGACGGACCGGGCAACGGGCTCGGCGTCGCCCGTGATCATGGCGACACGGATGCCTCGAGCGTGAAGTTCGTCGACCGCCTGGCGCGACTCGGGCCGCACCTCGTCCGCGAGAGCCACGACCCCGAGCAGCTCACCGTCCCGGAGCACACTCAACACGGTGGAAGCCCGAGCATCGTCGCGGGCGCCCTGGCGTCGGTCCTGGCCTCCGCCCGCACCCACCGTCGTGGAGCGCGCGGGTTCGAGGCCGGCGCGACGCAGCATCTCCGGCCCGCCCACGCTGATGGTCTGAGCGCCGACGCGTGCCGACACCCCCACGCCGTTCTCCGATTCGAACCCGGTCGACGCCGGCACGGAGAGTCCCCGCTCGACCGCGGCACGCACGAGGGCACGCCCGAGCGGATGTTCGCTGTCCTGCTCGGCGGCCGCGGCAGCGCTCAGCAGCTCGTCGTCCGCCACGCCGTCGACGGGCACGAGATCGACGAGGACCGGGCGACCCACCGTGAGCGTTCCGGTCTTGTCGAACAGAACGGTGTCGACCGTGCGCATCGCTTCGAGCGCCATCCGGTTGGTGACGAGGATGCCAGCGCGCGCCGCGCGTTCGGTCGCGATCGACACGACGAGGGGGATGGCCAAACCGAGGGCGTGCGGGCAGGCGATGACGAGCACGGTCACGGTGCGCGTGACGACATCCTCGGGCGTGCCGAAAATGGACCACGCGACGACCGTGAGAACGGCCGCGCCCAGCGCATACCAGAACAGCAGGGCCGCAGCCCGGTCGGCGAGCGCCTGTGCCCGCGACTTCGAGGACTGCGCCTTCTCGACGAGGCGACGGATGCCGGCGAGCGCGGTCTCCTCCCCCACCGCCGTCACGGTCACGCGCACGCTGCCATCGGCGGCCACCGTTCCGGCTACGACCGTGTCCCCGGCCTCGTGCAGGACGGTCGCGGACTCGCCCGTGATCATCGACTCGTCGAAGGATGCCGAACCCTGAACGATGCGTCCGTCGGCCGGCACCCGACCTCCCGGCCGGATCACAACCATGTCGCCGGCCTCGAGTTCGGCCGGCGAAACCGTCTCGACACCGTCTTCGGTGACGCGTTCAGCCGTGTCGGGCAGTAGCGAGGCCAGCGAGTCGAGCGCGCTGGCCGACTGCGCGAGCGACCCCATCTCGATCCAGTGCCCGAGCAGCATGATCACGATGAGGAGGGCGAGCTCCCACCAGAAGTCGAGCTCATGGCTCAGGATGCCGAGCGTCGCGCCCCACGACGAGACGAACGCCACCGTGATGGCGAGCGCGATGAGCAGCATCATGCCGGGTTGGCGCGACCGGATCTCGGACCAGCCGCCCTGCAGGAAGGGGATGCCGCCCCAGAAGAACATGACCGTTCCGAGCACCGGGGAAATCCAGGCGACGACCGGGTTCTCGGGGAGCGTGTAGCCCACCAGTGAGGCGAACATGGTGTTCGCGAGCACGACCGGAACCGCGATCGCCAGCATGATCCAGAACAGGCGACGGAACTGCGCAACATGATCGCCATGGCCGCCGTGGCCGTGATGACCCGCGTGGGCGTCATGGCCGTCATGGCCAGCATGGGCCTCATGACCAGCGTGGCTCTCATGGCCGTCGTCGCCGGCATGGGACTCGTGGGCGCCATGGCCTGCGTGGCCCATGTGGGTGTCGTGACCTGGACCTGCGTGGCCCTGATCAGGTGCGGAATGCTCGTCGTGGTTCTGGTGAGTCATAACCCCACGGTATACCCCCCTGGGGTACTAGCTCAACCCCTAGCCGCGGTTATTGCCCAGCTCGAACGCCTTGAGCAGCTCGGCGACGGCGGCTTCGCGAGCATCCCCACCCTCTTCGAACATCTCGGTGACGTGGGTGCGCAGATGATTCTCGATGAGCAACTTGTTGAGCGAGCCGAGCGACTTCTGAATGGCCAACGACTGCGTGATGATGTCCATGCAGTAGTCCTCGTTGTCGACCATTTTCTCGATGCCGCGCATCTGGCCTTCGAGGATCTTGATGCGGTGCAGGGCGCGTTTCTTGATGTCGGCGATCACGCGCCCAGACTACCCCTGGCGGGTATCGGCGTTCTCAGGATGATGCGCGACAGTAGTGACAGCACGGTGATAACGCCGCTGCGGCGGAGGTAGACTTACTAGATCGTCTACCTGACGTCACGCTTCACGAAAGGACCACCATGAGCGCTCTTTACACCGCATCGGCCACCTCCACGGGCGACGCCCGCAGCGGAGGAAACACCCGCTCGAGCGACGGCATCCTGAACATCGACATGGCGATCCCCACCGAAATGGGCGGCTCGGGCAAGGGCTCGAACCCCGAGCAGCTGTTCGCCGCGGGCTACGCCACGTGCTTCCACTCCGCCGTGAAGCTCGTCGCCGGTCAGATGAAGGCCCCCATCACCGACTCGGCCGTCACCGCCGATGTCAACCTGTTCCCGACCGACGAAGGCGGCTTCCTGCTGGGCGTCGCCCTGCACGTGGAGCTCGGCAACGTCGACCAGCAGACCGCAGACGCCATCGTCGAGAAGGCCCACCAGGTCTGCCCGTACTCGAACGCCACGCGCGGCAACATCGAGGTCACGGTAGACGTCGAGGTCGGTTAACCCCCTCTTCGCCCTGGTGGGAGACGTACTCTCAGCAGCTTTTGAGGTCGCGGCCCCGCGGTGTGAAAACGCCGTGGGGCCGCGGGTCTATCTGCCGGAGGACCGCTCTTTCGGGCAAGATGGAACATCGACACGCCGATATCTGAATCTGACGTGGTATCAGTTTGCAATTCTGAGTTAGCATATGAGAATTCTGCAATCGTTTTCTCCCCGAAGGAGCCACCGTGCCGGTCCCCACCACTCCCCAAGCCGTCGCTCCTGTTTCCCGCCTCCTGCGTGACCAGGTTTTCACCCGCGTCCTCGAGGCCATCCGTGCCGGCGACTACAAACCCGGTGACACCCTGGCGGACGAGGATCTCGAGTCATGGCTCGGCGTCTCACGCACACCGATCCGGCAGGCACTGGCGCGTCTCGTCTCGGTGGGGCTCGTCGAGATGGAACCAAACCGCTACACGCGCGTCGCCTCGATCGACGCCCGCGAATTCATGAACTCGACGGGCGCTCTCGTCGCCCTCTGGAAACTGGCGGCCGAGTCGACCATGGGCAAGCTGTCTTCCTCTGACACGAAGAAGCTCAAGGGTTTGTTCGATCAGGCGGTGCAGGCCCTGAAATCGGCGAAATCGGTCGGGGAGGTCATCGAAAAGACTCTCGAGCCGCTCGCCTTCCTCGCCGACAAATCGGGCAACAGCGAGCTCAAGCGCATCCACGACGATGTGATCATCCGCGAAGAATTCCAGGTGCGCGGCATCTCCGACCGGCTGTCGACCAAGAGTTACCGCAAGCACCTCACGGCCATTTGCGACGCCTATCTCGACGCACATGCGGCCGGCGTCGCATCGGCACTCGACGATCTGCTCGCATCCTCCCTCGAGCGCGGCCAGGAATATCTCGACGAACTCGACGAGCCGGCCTCGACTCATGTGGCGTCGCGTCGGCGCCTGCTGCAAGACGACGTCTACGAGCGCATCGCGCGCGCCATCGTCGACGGCACGCTCTTGCCCGGCGAGGTCTTGCGTGACGACGAGCTGACGGCCTGGCTGCAAGTCTCGCGCACACCCTTGCGCCAGGCCCTCGATCGGTTGGCCGACAACGGTCTCGTCGAGACCGCCCCCAACCGCTATACGCGGGTAGCCGTGCCGACGCCCGAGCGATTCCGCGCCCAGTGCGAGGTGTTGGGGTCGCTGTCGGCCTACTCTGCCGAGCGCGGCGCTGCCAACCTTCCCGCCGAAGACCTCAGCCGCCTGACCGAGGTCGTGAAGACCTTGCAGAAGAAGCACACCGACTCCGATGCTGCCGCTTTCGCCGACCGCCTCTCGCTCACGTCGGATGTCGTGACGATGTTCCCCCGTGCGTTCGGAGACCGACGACTCGCGACCCTTCTCGCCGATATGACCCTCGGCATCAACCAGTTCCTCGTCGCGCACCACAGCGAGCTCAACCCGGCGCGCCAGGCCGAGCTCTACCCCGCGTTCCTCGAGGCGGCGAAGAAGCGCGACGGCGATCGTCTCGCCTCGCTCTCACGGGATCTGTGGCGCAGCGGGGTCGAGACGACCCTGTCGCAGCTTCCCGGGGCCGCGCAGGTCTCGGCCTGATACGAGAAGTCCGACCGCCGCGCGCGGCCGCCCATCATCCGGTGGCGCGGCCACGCCCGAGCGCCTGACGACCCGACCCCACCACGCGCCGCGCACCACTGCGGCCGTCGGCCACTCGGGCGATCTCGACATCCAGCGCCCGCCACGCGAGCTGGAAACCTTCGCCGGCGATGAGCGCGTCGTTGTCACGGATGCCGTCGCCCAAGATGACGAAACCATCGAGGCTGTTACCGAACCCGATCTCCTCGGCGAACGGCCTGATGAAGAATGCCATCTGCAACCGCACGTCCGAGATGAGCGTGCGGAGGAGAGGGTTGCGGCATCGCACCTCCAGGCTGTCGAGGAATGCCAGCCATTCCGGGATCAGTGCCGGAGACGCGGTCCTCGAGCTCTCGAGGACGCACAGAACCGCGACCGTGTGCTCGAGGAACTCGGATCGCGCGTCGGAATCGCCGAGGCATTGATCGAGGACCGCGCAGTACAGGACTCCCGCCGTTTCGAAGACCCGGCGCAGCGAGGCCGAGCACACGCCCGCGATGACCACTCTGCCCTCGGACCCCTCCGAGGCGATGCCGAGCCGGATGAGGACATCATCCACGCGGGGCGCCTGCGACATGGGCAGGCCCAATTCCCGACCGATCGCGCCCGTGTCGAACGAGCGGCCCGGCGGCAGGGAGTCGAGCGCGACAGAGGCTCCGTCGTGGTTCGGCCGGACTTCTCGGCGCAGATAGTCGACGATGTCCCGATGCGTTCGCGGAGCGATGGTCAGCACGTGTGTCCCTTCTGATGCACGGCAGAGCCGAGCGGTGGAGCGTGAAGGCGAAATGCTCCCGCTGGCGATCGGGGTCTGGTGCACTTCGTCGTCGGTCTGGGAAGGCCTGGGGCCGTGCGCATCGTCCTCGTCGCTCACGACTCAGGCGGCACACGAGGGGTGCCGCGGCGCGCATGACTGCGCGAACCGACCCCCCAGTTCATCGGACGTAAGAAACGTGTCTGAAAGGATGATATATCGATACGGCCACGCACACAACTATGTATATGAACAACCCCTGTTTGGGAAAAGTTTCGCGAGGTATGTTGGTCAGTTGGAGGAAACAATGTCATCTGAAGCAAAACTCGCCCACCTGCACAACGGCCCGCTCGACGGGCAGACCATCCCGCTGGAGAACGGCGCCGACGACGAGCTCGTCCTGCCCTACAGCGAGGGTCAGCTCGTGTATCGCCTGGCCGATGCTCCCGCCGATGAAGAAGGCCCCGCGACGGCGCATTACCACTACGCCGAGACCACCGAGGTGCTCCTACAGGACGACGACCAGCCGCGAGACGACGCGCGCTGAAACCAGCCACCGACAGCCCCGTTCCCACCCAGGGAACGGGGCTGTTTCTCGTGGTGACCGCGATGCGTACGAACGTGTTCGCGACAGGGCCACGTGACCGATAGCCGGCACCGTGGGGGCGTCGGCAGTTCCTCAGGACGCTTTCGACGCGGACTTTCTCGCAGAGGGGGACTTCTTGGCGGAGGATGACTCCTTCGCGCTAGACGCCTTTGCGCCAGACGCCTTCGACGGCGCCTTCTTGGCCGGGGGCTTCTTCGACGACGTCTCCGACGAGGACGCCGAGGCTCTCGATGTCCGGCGTCGCGTCGATGTGGGCTTCGAGCCCTGCACGTCCTCCGAATCCTGCGAGTCCTCGTCCCCGTCAGCCGTGTCGCCACTCTTCGAGCCCGAAGATGCCTTGCCCGAACCCGCCTTCTTGGCCGAACGTGAGCGGTCGACGCTGCGCCGCAGCGCCTCCATCAGGTCGATGACTTCGCCGCCCGTGTCGTCGTCAGACGACGTGTCATCGACATCCGTCTCCTGCACATCGGTGCCGCTCTCGGCCTTGCGGGCGATGAGCTCGCGCAGCTGCACCTGATACTCGTCGACGAACTCCTGGGGCTCGAAGTCACCCGAGAACGACTCGACGAGCTGCTGCGACAGCGCCAACTCCTTGTCCGAGATCTTGACGGATGCCTTGAGCTTGTCGAACTCGGCATCCCTCACCTCGTCGCTCCACAGCAACGTCTGCAGCACGAGCACATCGTCGCGCACGCGCAAGGCCGCGAGGTGGGTCTTCTGCCGCATGGCGAATCGCACGATGGCCATGCGGTCGGTGGCCTCGAGGGTGCGCCGCAGCAGCACGTAGGACTTGGGTGACGTGCTGTCGGGTTCGAGGAAGTAGCTGCGGTCGAACATGAGGGGGTCGACCTGTTCGCTCGGCACGAATTCGACGACCTCGATCTCGCGGTCGCGTTCGGCTGGCAGCGTCTTGAGGTCGTCATCGGTGAGCATCACGCGCGTTCCGCCCTCTTCGTACGCCTTGTCGATGTCGCGGAACTGCACGACCTCGTTGCAGACCTCGCAGCGACGCTCATAGTGGATGCGGCCGCCATCCTTCTCGTGCACCTGATGCAGAGGGACGTCATGGCCTTCGGTGGCGCTATACAACTTCACGGGAACGTTGACGAGCCCGAAGCTCAGCGATCCCTTCCAGATGGCGCGCATGTCCACTCCGATCCTTGGCGGCGTTGTCGAGTATCCAGTACATACCCGAACGGGCGTCAAGGGGTAACGATCGGGCAGGGGTTGCGGTAGACAAGGGGCCATGGCAGCAGCATCCGACAAGCAGATCGTGACGGTGGATGGCCACCGGTTGCAGGTGACGAACCTCGGCAAGGTGCTCTATCCCGAGACCGGCACGACCAAGGCCGACGTGCTCGACTACTACACGCGCGTGGCGCCGCTCATGCTGCCGCACAGCGCGTGGCGGCCCGCGACCCGCAAGCGCTGGGTTCACGGCGTCGGCACCGAGGATGCCCCGGGCCAGATGTTCTTTCAGAAAGATCTCGGCGACGGCACGCCCGAGTGGGTCAAGCGTTTCGAGATCGAGCACAGCGATCACACGAACACGTATCCCGTGGTGAACGACCGGGCGACGCTCGCGTGGCTGGCGCAGATCGCGGCGCTCGAGATCCACGTTCCGCAGTGGCGATTCGGGCCGCGGGGGGCGCGCAAGAACCCCGACCGCATGGTCTTCGACCTCGACCCGGGTGAGGGCGTCGGCCTGCCCGAGTGCGTCGAGGCCGCGCGCCTGTGTCGAGAGATCCTCGATGACATGGGGATGCCGGTGTTCCCCGTCACGAGCGGGAGCAAAGGCATCCATCTGTATGCGTCGCTCGACGGCAAGCAGACGTCGGACCAGGTGTCGCAGGTTGCGCACGAGCTGGCGCGGGCCCTCGAGGCCGACCATCCCGACCTGGTCGTGAGCGATATGAAGAAGTCGCTGCGGGTGGGCAAGGTGCTGCTCGACTGGAGCCAGAACAACGGCGCGAAGACGACGATTGCTCCGTATTCGCTGCGTGGCCGGTCGCGGCCGACCGTGGCCGTGCCGCGCACGTGGGAGGAGCTGGAGTCGCCCGATCTGCGGCACCTCGAATACGACGAGGTGCTCGACCGCATCGCGTCCACGGGCGACCCGATGGCCGAGATCGACAGCGACCTGGTCGGCGAGTTCGCGGACGGCGGCGGACTCGGCATCGGCGGCGAGGGAGGTGAGGGGCCGTCGGACACCGAGTCGCGGCGCGGGAGCTCGAAGCGCACATCCGACGCAAGCTCTGACAAACTCGAGACCCCGCGCGACCGCCTCCACATCTATCGCTCGAAACGGGATGCCGCGGTCACGAGCGAGCCCGTGCCCGCCGCGAGCCCGGTCGATCGGGAGGGCAACACCTTCGTCATCCAGGAGCACCATGCGTCGAGGCTGCACTGGGATTTCCGCCTCGAACACGCGGGTGTGCTCGTGAGTTGGGCCCTGCCGAAGGGGGTGCCGACCGACACGAAAGGCAACCACCTGGCCGTGCAGACCGAGGACCACCCCATCGAATACGGGTCCTTCGAGGGCAGCATCCCCGTGGGAGAATACGGCGCGGGAGAGGTGACGATCTGGGACGCCGGCACCTACGAACTCGAGAAGTGGCGCAAGGACGAGGTCATCGCGCGCCTCACGGGGCGACCGGACGGCGGCCTCGGCGGCACCGTGAAGCTCGCGCTCATCCGCACATCGGCCGGGCCGGGCGGCGAGGATGGCGGCGACGAGAACAGCGGCACCATTCCGAAGAGTTCGTGGCTCATCCATCGCATGAAAGACACGGGCGCGCACGCTGAGCATCACTCAGACCGAAACGACACTGGCGCACCGCGGTCGAAGGCGGGCAGCGAGAAGGCGCGCGGTGACAAGGCGGGCGATGGCAAGGCAAGCGATGGCAAGGCGGGCAGCGACAGGGCGGGTCAGGGCAAGGCGGGCAGCGACTCGGATGACTCGTCGCCCGACGCCCCGGCGTCCGCCCCGGGCACCTACAAGCCCATGCTCGCGACTGCCGGCACACGCACGGATCTGCGCTCGAGCAAGGAGTGGTCGCTCGAGATGAAGTGGGATGGCATCCGAGCGATCGTAACGGTCGACGACGGCGCGGTAACGATCACGAGTCGCAACGGGCACGACATCACGAAGCGGTATCCCGAACTGCTCGATGCCGCCGAGGGTGTGCACGCCACATCCGCCGTGCTCGATGGGGAGATCGTGGCGCTGGACGGCTCGGGCGTGCCCAGCTTCGGGTTGCTGCAGCAGCGCATGAACCTCGACAAGGCCGCCGAGATCGAGCGAGCCTCGACGAAGACGCCCGCAACGCTTATGTTGTTCGACGTGCTCGAGGTGAACGGGGTGTCGATCGTCGATCAGCCGTACCGCGAGCGACGCGACCTGCTCGAGCGGCTGATCGCCGACGACCAGCGCGGCCGCGTGCGTGTGCCGCCCGCGTTCGACGGCGAGATCGATGACGCCGTCGAGACCAGCCGCCGACTCAAGCTCGAGGGTGTCATCGCAAAGATCGTCGACTCGCGCTACGACCCGGGTCGCCGTTCCGACGACTGGGTCAAGCTGAAGCACCAGAAGACGCAGGAGGTCGTTGTGGGCGGCTGGCGGCCGGGCAACGGCGGCCGCAGCGGTCAGATCGGGTCGCTGCTCGTCGGCATCCCGGGCGAGGCTGGTTTGACCTACGTCGGCCGCGTCGGCACGGGTTTCAGCCAGGCCGATCTCGCGGCCATCGGCAAGCGCCTCGACCCGCTCGAGCGCAAGACGTCGCCCTTCATCGAGGTGCCCGCGGATGTCATGCGCGACGCCCACTGGGTCACGCCGAAGGTCGTCGGCGAGGTCACGTTCGGCGACTGGACCGACTCGGGCCACCTGCGGCATCCGTCGTGGCGCGGCGTGCGCGTCGACAAGACGCCCGAGGATGTCGTGCGCGAACCGAACCCCGACATCGACGGCGGCTAACGGCCCACGGCTGGCGGCTGACGGATTGCCGCCCGCGGCTGACTGCCGGCAGGGCCTTCTGACTGCTGACTGCTGACTGCTGACCGGTGATCGCCGAATCCGATCTGGTCGCCCCACACAGGCGAACCCCGCGGAGACAAGCTCAGCGGGGTTCGTGGGTTCTTCGCGGCTTCTAGAGAACGGCCGGGTTCGGCGCCGACGGGTTGTCGGGGGCGTTGCCCTCTCCCGCCAGGCCGGCCGGGGTTTCGGCGGTCGCCGGGGCCTGGCCCGCGGCATCCGCACCGGCACCCGTGATGTTCACCATCCAGTTGACGTTGTATTTGTCGCGCAGCATGCCGAAGCTGTCGCCCCACGGCGACTTCGCGAGCGGCTCGACGATGGTGCCGTCTTCGGCGAGACCGTTGTAGTAGCCCGTCAGCAGATCTTCGTCGTCGCCGCTGAGCGCGATCGAGATGCTGTCGCCGGGGTTGAAGTCCATCTTCGTGGGAGTGTCGGCGCCCATGAGCACGAGGCCGTTGGGCGCGATGAGCTGGGCGTGCATGATCTTGAGCTTTTCGACCGGGTCGTTGCTCATCTCGAACTCCTCGAAGGTGCTCATGGTCAACTCACCGCCGAACACGCGCTGGTAGAAGCTCATGCCCTCGCGGGCGTCGTCTCGAAAATGGAGGTAGGGGGTTATCTGACTGGTCATGCTTCACGCTCCTCGTCGATCGTTCGTGGCACAGCGGCGCGTCGATACACGTCGGTGTTCGTGGACTGCTTCGAGTATGCCCGCCGCACCGGCCAGGCGGGAGGGGTTGCCTCTCACAGCATCGGCACTTCGGCGCATGCGCACATCGCGGCCCAGCTCTCAGATTCTGACCTGCGCTCCGGCGACCCGCGGCAGGGTTTTCGGAGGTAACTCACGTACTTTCGTTGGACCGGCACACCACACACGCGTCGTCGCGCGGCGCCCCACCGCATTCGGAGAGGTAGACATGTCCCCGTCCTCACGTTTGGCTTCTGCGTCACTCGGCGTGTCGCTCGTCGCGGCGCTCGTCGGATGCTCGGCAGCCGGCCCCGGCGGCGGCGAAACGCCTTCGCGCACGACCGCGACCTCCGCGCCCCCGGCGGGTGCGACATCCACGCCGTCGGCGGCCCCTACGGATGATGGCGCCGCAGCCCCCTCAGGAACGCCCCGGGTCATCGCCACGGGCCTCGACCTGCCGTGGTCGCTCGTGCGCCTCGAATCGGGCGCCACCCTCGTCTCAGAGCGCGACACGGCCCTTGTGAAGGAGGTATCGGCCGCCGGCGAGGTGCGCACGGTCGGCGAGGTCCCCGGCGTCGCCCCGGGTGGTGAGGGCGGCCTCCTCGGGATCGCGGTCTCCCCCGACGACCCCACTTCGCTCTACGCCTACACGTCGACGTCCTCCGACAACCGGGTGCTGCGCATCGACCTCACGGGCGACGCGGGCGGCTATGGCCTGGGCGACGCCGAAACGATGATCGACGGCATCCCCCGCGCCGGCAACCACAACGGAGGCCGCCTCGCCTTCGGACCGGACAACATGCTCTATGTCACGACGGGCGACGCGGGCAACACCGCCAACTCGCAGAACCCCGACTCTCTGGGCGGCAAGATCCTGCGCCTCGACCCGTCGGGCGCCATCCCCTCAGACAACCCGTTCCCCGGCTCCCCCGTCTTCACGCTCGGCCACCGCAATCCGCAGGGCATCGCGTGGGATGCGGCCGGCAACATGTTCGCGTCGGAGTTCGGCCAGAACACCTGGGACGAGTTCAATCAGATCACGGCCGGCTCGAACTACGGATGGCCCACTGCCGAGGGCATCGCGGGCAACCCCGACTTCGTCGACCCCCTCGTGCAGTGGTCGCCCCGCGACGCGAGCCCCAGCGGCCTCTCCTACGCCGACGGCACCTTCTTCCTGGCGGCGCTGCGCGGAGAACGCCTCTGGACCCTCGACACCACACCTCTCGACCCGTCAGCCGTGCCGCCCACCGCGTCGTTCTTCGAGGGCGACTACGGCCGCCTGCGCGACGTGATCCGCGGCCCGGGCGACACCCTCTGGCTGCTCACCAACAACACGGGCCGCTCCCCCCGCCCCGGCGACGACCAGATCCTCGAGGTCGACCTCGGCTGAGGCGGATCGCTCTACGTCACCCTGCCCCAGGCAGGAACCGTCTGTGTCAGGTGATCAACGATTCGAGATCGCCGGTGGGCAGGGCGATCCAGCCTTCGCGCATTGCACGCTCGGCTACACCTACGGGCGGCGGGATGTAGCGACCGAGCGCCGCCGCTCGGGTGACGAGCGCCGCTACGACTGCGTCGAACGCGTCCCCAGAAGCGATCATGAGTTCGACGTGCGTCTCAGCTATGTCAAACCAAGGTGCACGTGAGCGTAGGACCGTGAGTAGCTCACGCCGGCGCTCGGGCTCTCGCCGATACCCCGTCGTGTCGAAGTCCCACAGCCGCAGGCTCGCCCCGGGATACACCTCGGCGATATCGCCGGCCCCCGCACGGTCGGTGTCAACTCCGGCTTCCGCCAAACGCCGCAGGAGACCTGCGCAGCGCATGGCCGTCAGCCCGAGGCGATCCGTCGAGACGCTCAGCGGCCAGCGACCCGTCACATCGTGAGCGAAGCGGTCGGTCTCACGGTAGGCGAGAGTTCGTCGCCATGCCATACCGCCTTCGACGCTCGGGTCGGGCGCCGACAGATTGGCGTGCCCGGAGACGAACGCGACGAACTCGTCGGGCCACCCGAACGCGCAGTCGATACCGAGCTTCGCGATATCGCCCGCGCTGGCGACCGCGACGATCGCAGCATCGTCGACACCCAGCCGCAGGTCGATCAGACGGGCGCGGTCATCGGCCCATTCGATGACGGCGAGGGCAGTACCGGCGCTCCCGGCGGCGAGGTCGATTCCGGCGGTCAGCACTCTGACACCCTAACCCGACCGTCTGCGAGGCCCGACTCGTCAGCGTTCGGATGCACGCTTCGATGCGTCACCAGCCCTGACCGAAAAAAGCCCCTCCGCGCGAACGGAGGGGCTTTTCGTGGCTTCTGGTGGACCTAGGGGGATTCGAACCCCCGACCTCTTCATTGCGAACGAAGCGCGCTACCAACTGCGCCATAGGCCCAAAGCTCTACGAGACTATCACGCCTCGAGAGTGGGTTAGCTCGCCGCGCGACGTGCGCGCAGCATGGCGGCGACGTCGGGTCCGGCGATCTCTGAGTCGTCGATGATGCCCATTCCGGCGAACCGTGAATCAACCTCACGAGCACCCGGCGAAGCGGATGATGCGGCGGCCCGTTCCTGGCCCGAAACCGCGGCGCGAACGCCCGTCTCGGCTTGAGAACCGGCTTCTGTCGAAGCGACGGCGTCGACCGTCGAACGTGCGGCGATGGTCGGAATCTGCGGCGCCAGCTGAGCGGCACGCTCCGCCATGACCTGCGCGATAGCGGCGCGTCGCAGCGCAGCCTGGGCGTCGGCCTTGGCCATCGCCTCGGCGGCCGCGGAACCCTGCGACTGGTAAAGGGGCTTGGGTAGGGGCTGCGGCGTCCAGGCGACGGCGGTCTCGGCGACCGGGGCATCCTCGAACTGCACGGGCTCGAAGGCCTGGGCGGCCGACTGGGCGGATGCGGGAACGGCGACGGGCACGGCAATAGTGCGGACGCGCGACATCCGACCGAGAAGGAGAACGGCGACGACCGCGACGACCGAACCGGAGGCCAGCAGGGCGACCGAGCCGCCCGCGGCGACCTGGAACCCGCCGACACCGGCAGCGACGACCGCGGCGAAAAGAATGAGGGTGGTGGTCAGGCGAGCGCGGCGGCGCGCACGGCGCATGTGCGCGGCGGCCGACGAGGTGGCCTGTTTGTGGGCGGCGAGCGCTTCCCGACGGGCGCGTTCGGCCTGCTCGGCCTGCACGCGGCGCAGAACCTTCTGCTGCTCGGCGACCTCACGGGCGGTGGCCTCGACGCGGACCTCTTCGGGGGTCTCGGACGTCTCGGCCAGAATGCGCAGCGTCTGCTGCAGGCGCACGGCGTTGCGCTCGGTGGCCATGTACTCGTTGCGACGCACCCACGTGGGCATGAGGTAGATCACCCATAGCGCCGCGGCGATCGCGAGAACCACCCCGCCGCTCAGAAACCCAGTACCCATGCGTACACGGTATGAGCGGGCGCCGACGATTCGTCGCATTGCGCCGGTGTGTCACGCCAAGTCGAGCCAGATTGCCGGTCGGCGTTCCGAAACGGCCCGCTCACCCGCGTGTGGCGAGGGCGAGCGGCGGACGGCATCCGCACATCGGCCAGCGAGAACCGGTCAGGAAGTCAGGGGCGCGACGGAATGAGCGGTGTCATCGACGCGCGGCGATCGGCATCCGAGATCAGCGTGGCCCCTGGCGGCACCTCGCCGGCCCGCCACCGCCGCAACACGCCCTGCGGGATCTCGTCGCGCACAAGCGCGAAGCTGAAGTGGTCTCGCCAATCGCCGTTGATGTGGATGAATCGGCGCCGCAGCCCTTCATAGCGGAACCCGAGCTTCTCGACCACGCGCAGCGACGGCCCGTTCTCGGGGCGGATGCAGATCTCCATGCGGTGCAGGCCCAGCTGCTGGAAGCAGTAGTCGGTCGCCAGGGCCACGGATGCGGGCGTCACACCCTTGCCCGCAAACCCTTGCCCCACCCAGTAGCCGAGCGTGGCCGACGACAGCGACCCGTAGGTGATGCCCGACACGTTGAGCTGCCCGGCCATCTCGCCGTCGTACTCCATGACGAACGGCAACCCGTTGCCCGACCGCGCGTTGGCCTGCAGGGCGCGGATGCTCGAACGCAGGTCGAACGCCACCGGACCGTTGGGGCTCGTCGCCTCCCACTGCTGCAGCCAGGCGCGGTTCTCGAGCAGCAGGCGTTCCATGGGCTTGGCGTCGCGCACGCGGATCGGCCGGATGCTGACGTGCCCGTCACTCAGCGTGGGGATGGGGAGTGGCACGACGGCCCCCTTCTGACGAGGAGTGTGGAGAGGTGCGAACGGCCCGCCGGTGCAACCACGTCAGACGGGTCGAGCACCGGCGGGCCGGAACGGATGAATCGGAGCCTAGCTCAGCTTCGAGACGAACTCGGTGAGCCACGGCTTGAGGTCGGGGCCGAGGTCTTCGCGGTCGGAGGCGAGCTGCACGATGGCCTTGATGTAGTCGAGGCGGTCGCCCGTGTCGTAGCGACGGCCCTTGAAGACCACGCCGTAGACACCGCCGGCGATCTCGTCGTCGGCCGCGAGCACCTGCAGGGCGTCGGTCAGCTGAATCTCGCCGCCCTTGCCGGGCTTCGTTTCTTCGAGGATGTCGAACACCTCGGGCTTCAACACGTAACGCCCGATGATGGCGAGGTTGGAGGGCGCGTCTTCCTTGGCGGGCTTCTCGACGAGACCCTTCACCTTGACGACACCGTCTTCATCGGTGGGCTCGACATCGGCGGCACCGTAGAGGTGGATGCTGTCGGGGTCGACCTCCATGAGGGCGATGATCGTGGCGTTGCGCTTCTCCTGCTGCTGCAGCATGACGCTGAGCAGCTCGTCGCGGGCGTCGATCAGGTCGTCGCCGAGGAGAACGGCGAAGGGCTCGTCTCCGATGTGTCGGCGGCCGCGGAGAACCGCGTGGCCGAGGCCGTGCGGGTCGCCCTGGCGCAGGAAGTAGATGTCGGCCAGGTCGCTCGAGGCCATCACGCGGTCGAGGCGATCCTGGTCGCCCTTCTTCTCGAGGTTCTGCTCGAGTTCGGTGACGCGGTCGAAGTGGTTGGCGAGGGCGTTCTTGTTGCGCCCGATGATCATGAGCACGTCCTTCAGGCCTGCGTTGACGGCCTCTTCGACGACGTACTGGATGGCCGGCTTGTCGACCACCGGAAGCATCTCTTTGGGCATCGCTTTTGTTGCGGGCAAGAATCGCGTTCCGAGGCCAGCGGCGGGGATGACGACCTTCGTGACAGGCTTAGACATAGGCAACACCCTAGCGGCCCCGGGTGACATTTCGGGGGGCATTGCGCGGGGGCGCGACATCCGTAATGCCGCATCAGCTGTGCGAGCGGCTTACACTTATCGGCATGGCAACCGAGGTGGACCACCAAAAACGCGCGCTCAGAGCCGAACTGCGTGAGAGGCGGCAGAACCTCACCCAGACCGAGAAGGACAACGCCACGATCGGCGTGACCGAGCACCTGCAGTCGCTCGTGACAGCCCTGGATGCGCGCTCGGTGGCGTGCTATCTATCGACGCAGACCGAGCCCGATACGCGACCTTTCCTCAACTGGGCGCTCGAGCGCGGCATCCGCGTGCTGTTCCCTGTGAGCCGCGATGACGGTCTGCTCGACTGGACCGTCGGCGAGACGGGCGACGAGACGCAGGGCCTCTTCGGCATGCCCGAACCGGTCGGCGAGCTGCTCGGGCCCATCGCCATCAACCAGGTCGACCTCATCATCGTGCCCGCCGCCGCCATCGATCAGGGCGGTATGCGCATGGGCTGGGGCCGTGGCTACTTCGACAAGACGCTCGGCTCGATGGAGAAGTGCCCGCCCGTCTACGCCGTCGTCTATGACGCCGAGCTGCTGACCGACCTGCCACGCGAGGTGCACGATCAGCCCGTCAACGGCGTCGTCACGCCCTCGCGTATCCTGGACTTTTAGGCACCGTAGCCTGCCCTTCTGTCGCCGGCCGGTTTCGCCGGCACCCGCGCCAAAGAGAGCACATGCCCACTTACTCCTATAAATGCACCGAATGCGGCAACGCGTTCGACATTCAGCAGGCCTTCACCGACGATTCGCTGACCGAATGCCCCGTGTGCGGCGGCAAGCTGCGCAAGATCTTCGCCGCCGTCGGCGTCACGTTCAACGGCTCGGGGTTCTACCGCACCGACTCGCGCGCGGGCTCGGGCACGTCCTCGTCGATCCCCAAATCGGATGCCTCGGGCTCGTCGTCCTCGTCAGACTCGAAGTCGTCCAGCTCGGGCTCGGGTTCCTCCGGTTCCGGGTCATCGGGCTCCGGGACATCCGGATCGGGTTCGTCCGGTTCGAGCTCCGGTTCCTCGGGTTCGGGCTCCTCCGGTTCCGGCAGCTCGTCGTCCGGCAGCAGTTCATCCGGTTCGTCGGCGTCCTAGTTCGACCGCTCATCCTCGTCGGGTCGGCGGTCGGGATCTTCGCAAGCGCTGGAAAGCGGCGAATGAGACGCCCTACGATCGAATGACGCTCAAACGGAAAGGTCCCTCATGTTCAAAGGTTTCAAGGAGTTCATTCTTCGCGGCAACGTGATGGATCTCGCGGTCGCCGTCGTCATCGGAGCCGCGTTCTCGGCCATCGTCACGGCCCTGGTCAACGCGGTGTTCAACCCGCTCCTCGGGGCCCTGTTCAACGCGGAGAGCCTCGCGAAAGCCCTTCCTCTCACCATCCCGACCACGTCGGGCGGCGAGGCCACGCTCTACTTCGGAGCCGTCATCGGGGCCGTCATCCAGTTCCTGCTCGTGGCCGCCGTCGTGTACTTCGTGCTCGTCGTGCCCATGAACAAGCTGAAGGAAGCCGCGTTCGCGAAGAAGAAGGCCGGCGAGGTGGATGCCAAGGCGACGCCGACCGAGCTCGAGATGCTGACCGACATCCGCGACCTGCTTGCGCGCCAGCAGGGGGCTGACACGTACACCGACAACAAGGGCGAAGACCCCCGCGCCCACAGCTAGCGCTCGGTGTCGACACCTGCGGCGCCGGAAGAGAACGTCGGCGACCCTGAGAATTCGGCGGGGCCAGCCGACCGACGTGCCAGCGGCCGCGCCCGGGCCCGCGCCCTCTTCGTCGACCTGACACCGCTGCGGCGCTCGCCCGCGTTCGCCCGCCTGTGGCTCGGCACCTCGATCGCCGCCATCGGCACACAGATGACGACCGTCGCGGTCGGCCTCGAGATCTACGACATCACGGCGTCCACCTTCGCCGTGGCGCTCGTCGGGGTCATCGCGCTCGTGCCCATGATCATCGCGGGGCTCTACGGCGGCATGCTCGCGGACGCCTTCGACCGGCGGGCCGTCGCACTCGTGTCGGCCGTGCTGGCGTGGGCGTCGATCGCGGCCATCGCCCTGCATGCCTGGCTGGGCTTCGACAACGTGACGCTGCTCTATGTGCTCGTGACCGTCAACGCCGTCGCCGGAACGGTCGTGAGCGCCAGCCGTTCGGCCATCATCCCGCGCCTCATCGGCACCGACCTGTTGCCGGCCGCGGGTGCACTGAGCGGCATCGGCACGGGTTTCGCCGTCACCCTGGGGCCCGCGGTCGCCGGCGTGCTCGTGGCCGCCGTCGGTTTCGCGCCCACCTACACGGTCGACGTGGTGCTGTTCAGCTTCGCGTTCCTCGGCATCGTCACGTTGCCCAAGATGGCGCCCGAACACGACGCCCTGCGCCCGGGGCTGCGTAGCCTCGTCGAGGGCGCGCGATTCCTGCGCCGCTCCCCCACTATCACCATGACGTTCGTGCTCGACATCATCGCCATGACGTTCGGGCAGCCGCGCGTGCTGTTCCCGGCAATCGGCGCGCTCGTCATCGGCGGCGGCGCCATCACGGTCGGCGTGCTGACCTCGGCCTATGCTGCCGGCGCGCTGCTGTCGAGCATCTTCTCGGGGCCGCTCGGGCGCGTGCGGCGGCAGGGTGTGGCGGTCGGCTGGGCCATCACGGCCTACGGCGCGGCCATCATGGGCTTCGGTGTCGTCATCGCGATCGCGCATCTGCTGGGCGGGCGCATGCAGGATGCCATGAGCCCCGACATCCTGCCCGCCCTGGCCCTGGCCGCCCTGTTCCTGGCCCTGGCGGGTGGAGCCGACAACGTGAGCGCCGTGTTCCGCAGCACGATCTTGCAGGCCGCCGCTCCCGACGGCATGCGCGGGCGGCTGCAGGGAATCTTCATCGTCGTCGTGACGGGCGGGCCGCGGCTGGGCGACCTCTACGCGGGTGTCGTCGTGGCCGCGGGTATCGCGTGGCCGCCGCTGCTCGGAGGCGCGCTCATCATCGTGCTCGTGGCCGTGCTGCTGCGGGCCGTTCCGTCGTTCCGGCAGTACGACGCGCGCATCCCGACGGGTCAGCTGCACGACAAGGGCTGACGAGCGGACACCTGCCCGGCACAGGCTGCGGGCCGGGAACCGACACGACAGAAGCTGACGGCAGGTCAGCTACACGGCAAAAGCGAGCGGCCTATCAACCCCAGTGCGGCGGCTTGTCGCGGCGCAGCTGCTCGTCGTTGCCCGAGGGCGAGGCACCGGGCCGTGAGCCGGTCTCGGAATCCTCTTCGAGCCGGGATGTCGTGTCGTGCGGCGTCGGGTCGGCGGCCTCGTTGCCCGGCCGCACTACGCGGCGCGACCCGGCCACACGGCGCACCGGCGACTCGGCGGCGCGCGCAGGAACGAGGGGCTCGTCGCCCGATGAGCTCACGGCCGTGCCGCCGCTCAGTGACGACCCGACGAGACCACGGCGATGGGGCCCGTGGCGAGATCGTCGGGGTTCGAGGCATCCGGTTCGGAGACCGCACCGAGCATCGACATGACCTTGCGAGCCACACCTTCCGGGTCGCTGAACAGGTCGAAGCTGTGCACGCGCAGGTAGTGCCAGCCGAGGCGGCGCAGCACATCGGGGCGCAGGCGCAGCGATTCGCGCAGCGAGTCCGAGGCGACCTCGGGATCGGATTCGATCGCCACGGCCTTGTTGCCGTATGAAGCGACGAGCGCGAGCTTACCGCGGTAGCCGATCTCGACCTGCAGGCCGTTGCGGTAGAGGCGCTCGGCGAGGTCGAGCAGCATGGGCTCGGCACCATCCGTCACGGGCGGGGCCGGGCGGTGGATGTCGGGCTCGCGCAGGATCTCGGCCAGGGCCGCGATGCCGTGCTGCATGCGATCGGCGTCGAGGTCGTCGGGGCGGATGCACGAGACGATGACCATCGAGCGTCGCGCGCGCGTCATGCCGACCGCGAGCAGGCGATCGCCGCCGGGTCGACCGAGGGCACCGAAGTTCGAGAGCACGCGGCCGTGCGGGGTCACGCCGTAACCGAGCGAGAAGATGACGCGGTCTCGGCTCTCTGCGACGGACTGCTCGAGCGTCAAAACGGTGAACGGCTCGGCGCGCTCCTTCAGGATGAAGCCCGCGATATCGCTGCGCTTGGCGAAGGCCGACAGCACGGCCTGGTGCACACGAACGGCGTGTTTGTCGCTCGCCGTGATGACCATGAGGGATTCTCGAGGACGCTCGGTGGCGTGTTCGAGCACGAGGTTGACCACGCGCTCGACCTCGGCGTCGACGCTCTCCACGCCGCCCGTCTCGGGGTCGGGCATGCCGTGGCCGCGAGGAACGTAGTCGAGCGTCAGGCTGCCGTGACCGAGGAACGAGCCGGCCCAGGGCAGCGACTCGATCTCGCCGCCGTAGAAGCGGTGGTTCACGAGCTGTGCCAGGTCCTCGCCGCCCGCTCGGTAGCTGCGCGTGAGCGTGAGGGTGGGCAGGAGACCCGAGAGTTTGGCGAGGGCCGATTCGGGGTGCAGCGCGTCGGCCATGACGCCGATGCTGCGCCCGGCGGCCGAGGTGGATGCAGCATCCGAACCGGTGCCGGTGACGATCGCGTTGGGCACGGTCGACGACGAGACGGCGACGGGGCGCGCGACCTCGGGGGCGCGGTTGGCGGCGTCGAAGCGCGGGGCTTCGGCGGCCGAGGACGAGGCGGACGAGGACGAGGCGGTCGAGGGGGCGCCTTCAGCGGTACCGGAGGCGTCGGGCGCCGAGCCGGAACCCGAGCCAGCCTCAGATGTGGTGTCAGATGCCGCAGCACTCGACTCCGTCGACGCACCCGTCGACCCGGCGGGACGCCCGGCCGTCGCCGAACCGCCACTCAGGCGCTCCTCGGTGCGGATGGCATCGGCGCGCGCCGCGTTGGCGGGAGCCGCAACGGGCGTGGGGTTGGGATCGACGCGTGCAGCGTCGGGCGCACCGGTCAGCGGGTCGCGTCGAACCGAGCCGAAGGCACCGAATGCACCTGCGGCCCCGGTCTTCGCGGGAGTCGAGGAATCGGAAGCGGGCGAACCCGCGCCGGAGGCACCGGCAGCGCCGGAACCGGCACCCGGGCGCCCGACACCGAAGGCGCCCAGCGCCCCCTGGCCGTCGGTCACGGCGATCTCGAACGGCGTCGGCGACTGCGTTACGGGGTCACCCACGGCGATCACCTGACGGGCGCGGCGAATGGCGGCGGCGTTCTCGGCCAGGGTCGTGGCTCCGGCATCCACCAGGAAAACGGTGTCGAAGCGCACGGACGTTGGAATCTGCGAGACCTCGTAGGGCGACACCATCCATACCGGCGCGAGCACGCGCGACAGGTGCGGCGCCTGCTGCTCGAGCATGGTGGGGGTCACACGCTCCTGTTTGAGCATGCGGCGCAGTGCGTTGGCCTCGTCGTTCCAGTCGACCAGGCCGATCTTCCAGTTGTCCGACAGCAGCGCACCGAGCAGGGCACCGGATGCCGAGGCGTGCGCTTCGTCGACGAGGCGGAAGTCGCCCTCGAGCCGATCGATGACGCTCGTGTTCGCCCCGAGCAGCGCGCGGTCGGTCGCGAGCACGTGTTCGAGCACGGACTGCCACCAGGCGAGTTCGAGTTCGTCGGCCACGCGCGACTCGGGCACGTGGCGCACCGACAGGTCGGTGATGAGCGGGTTGAGGCCCTTTTCGCGCAGCTCCTGAATCAGGGCCGTGCGCTCCTGCAGGTTCTCCATAACCTCGGAGTCGGCCGCGAGTCCCGACATCAGGCGCACGAGCGACTTGATGGGCAGGGTCTTCAGGCGGTCGTTGCCATCGGCACGCTTGAGGGGAACGTCGAGGCGCGCGAGGTCTTCGACGACGCGCTGGTAGGCCACCTGCACGTCGGCGATGCCGAGCGGAACCTCGGGCGTCACACCGGCGGCCACATAGCGCTGCCAGAGCGTGCGCTGCTGCTGGATGTTGCGCAGAGATTCGTTCAGGTCGGCGATGTGCACACCGGGGCGCACGTATTCGCGGGCCAGCTTCTTGAGGCGGCGGCGGTTGGCGCTCGTCATGGCGGGCGCGTCGCGGCGCGAGGAGGTGGCGGCGATCAGTTCGCCGAGCGACCGGTCGAACACGGCGGGCTGGAACTTGTCGAGCGTCTCGCGGATGTCGAGCAGCAGTCGCAGGTAGGTGCCCAGCTCTTCGATCGAGTCGAAGGGACGCATGCGCGTCTGGCCGATGAGTTCGTAGCCGCGTTCGAGCAGGCGCGGCAGTTCGGCGCGGTGCAGGTTCTTGGCGAGCTCGTGCGTGGCCTTGGCGTCGCGCGTGCTGCTGAACGAGGCTCCGTACCAGGGCGAGTCGCCCGGACCGTACTGGAATTCGCCCAGCGCTGCGGCGTGCGCGAGCTTCTGAGCCACCTCGGGGCGGCCCGTTGCGAGCTTCTCGAGCGAGATCAGGTCGAGGCGCGCCGTGGTTCCGGGCGGCTCGGCCAGGTTGCCGAGACGCGTGAGCGCCTCGAGGGCGTCGAGCACCGAGACGCCGAGCGCGGGATTCTTGTGGCCCAGGGCGCCGCGGTAGTCGAGCAGCACCTTGCGCAGGCGCACGAGAGCGTCGTCGACGTCGGCCACGCGCGGGGCGACGGCCTTCTCGTTGCGGGTGATGGCCTGGATGAGGTCACGGCGAATGGAGCGCGGGTGCACGGTCAGGCCGGGCAGGCCCACTTTCTGGAAGCGGTGGCGGATGCCGTCGAGGCTCGAGCGGCGGGCGCTCACGACGAGCACACGCTTGTGCTGCGACACGAGCGAGCCGATGGCGTTGACGACGGTCTGCGTGCCACCCGTGCCCGGCAGGGTCTGCACGACGATCGAGTGGCCGTTCGTGATCTGTGCGATCACGTTCTCCTGCTCGGTGTCGGCGTCGAGCAGCAGCGTGTCGGTCGACGGCGGCCGGTCGTCCTGGCCGACGGCGTCGACGGGGCTGAAGAGTCCCTCGACGAGGCGCCGGGCGCCGGGGTTGCCCGCGAGGGCGTCGAGGATGGGGTGGTCGAGGTCGTCGGCGTCGCGCACGAGGGCGGTTCCGACATCCGCGAAGCTCGAGACGACGAGGCGCGGCTGCACACTGAACCAGTCGAGGTGCGTGGTGAGGCCGCGCAGGCGGTCGATCACGGGCTGGGGTTTGAAGACGCCGTTGGTGGTGGCGAGGGCCTCGAAGGCGGCGGCGTCGAGTGTGATGCCGAACTGCTCTTTCAGGGCGCGCGCGAGCTCGGGGTTGAGCACGGTCGAACCCGTGAGCTTGAGCTCGAAGTCGCGGCCGTAACGACGGATGGCGAGGGGGCGCAACAGCACCGGAGCCGAGTATTCTTCACCGTCGCGGCGCCATTCGGCCAGACCGACAGCGAGGTGGATCGAGTCGATGCCGCGCACGGTGCGCAATTCGACGCCCTTGGCCGCGATGACCTCGGCGGCGCTCTTTGCGCGGCGCAGGGCCAGATCATCCCGAATCAGGTTCGAGAGCAGGGTTGATTTGCCCGAGATGAACTGGGGCAGACCACCCGGATGCGTCGAGCTCAGCTCGATGCGCGTGCGCGGTGCGTCGACGAAATGCAGCAGGGGTGAGCGCCCGCCGACCTGCGCGAGTTGCTCGCGCCACAGCCGCCGTTGCTCATCGGCCACGTTGCCGACGGGGTAGTCGGGGCTTCCCGCCGACAGCCCTCCCGGAGACGTCGCCGTGAGGCCGCCGCCGCGTTTGGCGTCGGCCGATACCTCGGACAGTCCGTCCGCTTCTAGTTTCCTGTCAAGCCGCCACACACCGTCACCTTAGACGCTGATTCGGCCGCCGCCCGGTAGGCGGGGCGGGTTTTCGCCAGCGTGGCGGGTTTTTGAGGCCCTGCGGCTGCGAGAATGGATAAATGCTGGGAAACATCGGAAAGACCGTCGCGTCGCGCCTCAGCGACGAGTCGTCGACCTGGCTGTCCCGGCTGCTGCGCATGATGTGGAATGCGTTGACGCCGGCTCTCACGGTCGACCGCCTGTTGCTCGCGGCGAAATGCGCCGTCGCGGCAACCGTGGCCTGGTTCCTCGGTGGCCAATTGCCGGGCGAGACGGGTGACTACGCCTACTACGCCCCGCTCGGCGCTTTGATCAGCATGATGCCCACGCTCATGGGTTCGCTTCGGCTGAGCCTGCAGACCGTTGCCGGGCTCGCACTCGGAATCGGGCTCGCGTTCGTCACCATCCAATTCGGCGCATCCGGTTGGATTACCGTTCCCATCTCGACGGGCATCGGCGTGCTCGTGGGTGGTCTGCGGGGGCTCGGGCCGGGCCGCGACTACGTTCCCATCGCGGCGCTCTTCGTGCTCGTCATCGGCGGCGCGAATGCCGAGGACTTCTCGATCGGGTACATCGCGCAGATGGCGCTCGGCATGGGCGTCGGCATCGCCATCAACCTCATCGTCGTGCCACCCCTGCACACGACGCAGGCGGCCGCGCGCGTTTCGTCGTTGCGCCGCATGATCGCCGACGACCTCGAGGCCATCGGATCGGTCATGCACGAGAAGTGGCCGCCCGGTCACACCGAGTGGCAGCGGCAGGGGCAGGCTTTTCGCAACTCGGCCGACAGCGCCGAAGAGGCTCTGGATGATGCGAGCGAATCGCGCCGCATCAACCCCCGTTCGCGCTGGAACCACCGCGACATGGCCACCGACTACGACGACCTCACCGCCCTGCGCCGCCTGAGCGCCAGCACGGTCGACATCAGCGATGTGCTGCAGACCGCCATCTGGGGCGCTCAGGACGAGCGCGACGTGCACGCGAGCCTGCCAGCATCCGTGCGCGAACCCATCGGCGACTGCCTCACGGCGTTCGCCGTTCTCATCCGTGCGTGGGACGACAAGAAAGACGAGGAGCGGGCCGAGAAAGAGGCGCTCGAGGCGCTCGAAGCGCTGCGCACGGCCGCGCGCTCGGTGCCGGACGACGACGAGGGCGATTCGGATGCCGTCGACGCGCTCGTGTTCACGCTGCGCCGCATGATCTCGCTCATCATGAAACGACTTCCTTCGCACCGCGATACCGAGGCCGCGAAGATCGATGCCGAGACCGCAGCGGCACATGCCGAGGCCGCGGCCGAGGAACGCGCGGGCGACGATGAAGCCCGGTCGACGGCGGATGTCGCGCAGGACGCGATCGACCGCGCTGTCGCTGAGGCGGAGGCGGAGGCTGAGGCTGAGGCTGACGCGGAGTCCGCCAAACGCCACCCCTCCAAAGGGTGACACCTAAGCGTCACCTCTCGTTCTCCTGGAGTTCTCAGGAGATGCATAGCGTCGAGACATCCCTTGTTTTCTGTCTCGAAGGTGAACTGTGTCCCCCTCAGCTTTCTCGCGCTCCACGCGCACCCTCTTACCGCCGCTGGCGCTCGCGCTGACGGCCGCCGTCGGCATCGGCGCCGCACCGCTGCCCGCCGTCGCGGCGGCTTCGGCATCGACGTCTACGTCGGCTTTCGGAACGGCGCCGTCCGGCCCGGCTGGCGTCGACGCGCTGCCCGCCTCGGCATCTTCCGCCTCGGCGTCTCCCGCCTCGGCGTCTCCCGCCTCTTCTGCGGCTGCCCGCGCAGCCGTGGCCGCTGCAGCCGCCTCGGCATCCCCCCTCGTCGTCACCGAGATCGTCGGCGACAACGTGGGCTACGACGAGTTCGAGTACTTCGAGGTGACCAACGTCTCGGACGCCCCCCTGACGGTGGGCGGCGAGGGCGGCTACTCCTTCGCCTACAGCTTCACCAACGCCGCCGATGTGGCGCGCGACAAGCCCCTCGTCGTCGAGACCCCGACCGTCGTGCCGGCCGGCGGCACCGTCGTCTTCTGGCTGAGCTACACGGCCACCAACGTCGACTCCTTCGCCCGCACGGTCGAAGACTTCCGCGCCCACTTCGGTGCGGCCGTCGACTACCCCGTCGTCCGCGTGACCGGCCAGGCCGGCATCGCCAACGGCGGCGAGCGCGGCGTGCGCGTGCTGTCGGGCGGTTCGCCCGTGAGCTGGTCCTGGGCGCCCAAGGGTTCGATGGCCGCCGGGCTCGGCGTGAACTTCGCGCTGCCGGCCGACCCGAGCGTTGCCGCGATGGACGTGCTCGAGACATCCGTGGCCCCGACGCCCGGAAGCGTGAAGCCCGAGGCCGTCGGCGGCACGCCGAACCCCGAGCCGACGCCCACACCTGCGCCGACTACCGAACCGACCGCGACCCCGACCGCAACGCCCACGGCGACCCCCACGGCAACTCCGCAGCCGACGGCCACGCCCACCGCGACGCCCGCACCCACGCCGGCGCCCACCGCGACGCCCGCACCCACCCCGGCTCCCACGGCCACCCCGGGCCCCGCGCCCACTCCCCTGCCCGACCCGTCGCTCGTCACGTCGCCGCTCCAGATCACCGAGCTGCTGCCCGACTCCGCCAACGTGGGCGGCGGCGACGGCTACGAGTTCATCGAGGTCTACAACGCCACCTCCGAGCCGGTGAACTTCGCCGACTACGAGATCAACTACCTCTACCCCGTCGACACGACGTCGAACAGCAATGCGGTGCGCTGGCCCAGCATCCCGAACGACCCCATCATCGAGCCGGGTAAGACGCTCGTGCTCTGGGTCAAGAACTCGGGCAACCAGGCCCTCACGGCGGCAGACTTCAACGCCAAGTTCGGCACGGACCTCGAGGCCGGCTCATCCCTGGTCGAGATCCAAAGCGCGGGCATGGCCAACGGCTCGGCCCGCGGCGTCCAGATCGTCACCCAGACGGGCATCGGCATCAACCGCGCCTACTACAACATGAACGCCAACGTGAAGGATGTCACGGCCGACCGCGGCATCCAGTACGCCGTGCAGCCCACCGACACCACCCTGCAGCGCCTCGTCGGCCAGGACGCCGCGAACCCCGGCCGCGTCTCGGCCGACCAGGTTCCCGCTGGCCTCATGATCCAGCCCGTGGATGCCGCAGCCCCCGTGATCGCCGACGCCACCCCCGCGAGCATCGACCCGAAGGCCGACTTCGTGATCGACCTCGGCATCACCGACGCCCAGCAGGTGCGCACCGCGACCCTGACCTTGCGCAATGACATCGACGCCGACACCCGCACCGTGAACCTCACGGTGGGTGCCGACGGCCGCTTCCGCCACACGGTCGCCGCCGCCGACCTCACGGGCAAGGCCTGGTACGAGTACACCGTCACCGCGACCGACGGCCGCAACGGCGTGACCACCGAGCCCCGCCGCCTCGCCGTCGACGGTGTCGACACGGCGCCGCTTCGACTCAACGTCGACGAGGGCGAATTCCTCGGCGGCACGTCGACCATCTCGGCGGCCACGCGCACGTTCCCGAGCGTCATCGACCTCGGCATCGACGGCAAGCCTGTCGCGACCTCGCCGTCGCTGCCCGACCAGCCCGTCTTCGCGTTCGAGGCCACGCAGGTGAACACGTTCTTCCGCAACGGTGTGCGCATCGGCGACGACGTGCTGCGCATCTTCGACGACGGCATCTTCGAGGGCTGGGACACCATCTCCACGCCCGTGCCCCTCACCTACGTGGTGCAGGGCGACGAACTCGTCGTGAGCGTGTGGGCCGGCACCAAGGCTGCGCCCGAGATCGACCTCAACGAGAACAACGACGACTTCCAGATCCGGGGCCTGCGCCTGGTGCTGCCCGACGGCCGCACACTGCAGCCGTCGAACTACACCGACCCCGCCAAGGTGCTCGACATGGGCGACTCGACCGGCAAACTCGACTTCTTCGAGGCGCGATTCGCGTTGCCGGCCGACTCCTTCACGGCCGCGGCCTACAACTGGGACACCACGACCACCACCGACGGCGCCCACACGGTGCGCGCGGCATCCGGAACCGATGTGCTCGAGCGCGGCGTGCGCGTCGACAACACCGTGCCCGACATCCGCTCGACCATCGTCGACGGCAGCCCCTACCAGGGCGAGATCGTCATCAACGGCGAGATCACGGATGCCGGATCGGGCGTGGCCGACACGCGTGCGACGCTCGACGGCCAGCCCATCACGCTGCCGCACACCACGTCGTCGCTCGACCTCGCCGCGGGTGAACACGCCCTCATGATCGAGGCGACGGATGCCGTGGGCAACGTCGGACGCTACGAGGCGTCGTTCACCACCTTCGAGGAGCAGCCCACGGGCGGCCTCGTCGCCCCCGAAGACGGAGCCGTGCTCACGGCCGACGACGTCACCCTGCAGGCCCAGGTCACCGACCCGACGGGAGACCGCCTCAACGTGGACTTCCTCGAGGGCACGCGCCTCACCCCGACCGACGCGGCCGTCAAGAGCTACGCCGGCACCACGGGAACGGCCTCGGATGTCGCCCGCACCGAACGCGAGCCGCTGACCACAGAGGAACTCAAGAACCTGGTCGGCACGGATGGCCTCACCGCCGATGTGTCCTCCGACGCCGAGTTCCCCTACCAGCTGTTCGACGTAACCGTGCCCGCCGCCGCCGGAACCGACGCCACCGCGCGCGTCGACTGGCAGGGCAGCGCCAACCCGGGCGCCCAGGTCATCCTCTACGCGCTCAACACCAAGACCGGTGCGTGGGAAGAGATCGACCGACACCTGACGACGCAGGCCGAAGCGGATGCCGCAGCAGCAGCCGCCGCAGCCACGCCGACCGCCCAGGCCGGTGCCGCCGCATCCGATGCTCTGGCGCCCTTCACCCTGACCGCCGACGTTCCCGTCGCCGACCACCTCACGGGCGAACAGCTCACCGTGCTCGTGCAGCACTCGGAGGGCTTCGCGGGCGAGAACCGCTCGACGCGCGACACGCCCGTCACGCCGAACAACCCGGCCGACACCCCGCGCAGCGACTACGACTTCACGTTCGCATGGGAGTCGGACACGCAGTACTACAACGCGCAGTTCTATGAAAACCAGCTCAACATCCACAAGTACCTGCTCGACCAGCGCGACGAGTTGAACCTGCAGTACCTGTTCCACACGGGCGACATCGTCGACGACTCGACGCAGCAGTACCAGTGGGACAACGCCAACAAGGCCTACTCGATGCTCGACGACGCGGCCCTGCCGTACGGCGTGCTCGCGGGCAACCACGACGTCGACCAGAAGAGCAACGACTACACCCAGTATTCGGCCAACTTCGGCGAAAAGCGTTTCGCGAACAACCCCTGGTACGGCGGCGGTTACAAAGACAACCGCGGCCACTACGACCTCATCTCGGCCGGCGGCATCGACTTCATCAACGTCTACATGGGCTGGGCGCCCGCCGACGAAGAGATCGCCTGGCTGAACGAGGTGCTCGCCCGCTACCCCGAGCGCGTCGCCGTGCTCAACCTGCACGAGTTCATGCTCACCACGGGCGGCCTCGGACCGGTGCCGCAGCGCATCCAGGACGAGGTCGTGGCCACGAACCCCAACGTCAAGATGGTGTTCTCGGGCCACTACCACGACGCGTTCACGCGCACCGACCAGTTCGACGACACGGGCGACGGCGTCGCCGACCGCACCGTCTACTCGATGCTGTTCGACTACCAGGGTTTGCCGGAGGGCGGCCAGGGCTTCCTGCGCCTGCTGCACTTCGACAACGAGCAGGGTCGCATGATCGTGCGCACCTACTCGCCCACGCTCGACCAGTACAACTCGGCCGACCCCACGCTCGAGGTGCAGCACCAGGACTTCGAGGTTCCCTACACGGCTCTCGGCATCACGCCCGCCGTGAAGCAGTTGTCGACCGACTCGTTCCGTGCCGACATCCTCACCACGCACAAGATCGCCTCGTTCACGGATGTCGCGAGCGGCTCGATTCTCAGTGCGCCGTGGACGAACCCCGAGCCGGGCCTGCGGGGCTGGTACGTGCGCACGGCCGACCCGTTCGGCGCGGTCGACGCCTCCGAAGTGCGCATGCTGACGATCCTGCCGGCGGTCATCACCGAACCTGTGCCGACCCCGAACCCGGGTGGCGGCAGCGGTGGCGGTAACGGTGGCGGCGACCCGGCCGGCAACGGTTCGGGTGCACTGCCCGGCGGCTCCGGCAGCGGTTCGGGTAACGGCTCCGGCTCCGGCCCGCGCAACCCGGACGGCTCCCTCGCCAACTCGGGTTCGGGCATCGAACCGGGCGCGCTCTCGGCCCTGATCGCGGCGTCGCTCGCGGCCATGGCCCTCGGCGGACTCACGTTCCTGCGCCGCCGACGCACACGCAGCGAGCAGTAACAAACCGCGTCATGAGGTGAGGGGCGGTGCCGAGTTATCGGCACCGCCCCTCATTTCTGTATGCGGGTGCGAGATGGGCGCGGCGAGTTCGACGAGCGCTCTGAGCCCGCTGCCGCAGCCTCAGGCGTTCCGCTCGGCGCCCTCAGCTAGATAGGTCAGCACCGCACGAACCCGCCGGTTACCCGTCTCCGGTTCGAGCCCCAGCTTCATGAAGATGCGCCCGACGTGCTTCGTGACCCCGGCCACGGTGAGGCTCATGTCTTCGGCGATTTCGACGTTCGACATGCCGCGCGCCATCAGCCCCAATGTTTCGCGTTCCCGCGGGCTCAGCTGCTCGATCTCCGAGACGGGGGCGCGCTGCACGAGTCGGCGCACGACATCCGGGTCCATGACGATGCCTCCGGCCGCTACGACGTCGATCGAGCGCAGGAACGCCGTCACATCGCCCACGCGCTCCTTCAGTAGATAGCCGAGCCCCGCCGCCTGCGCCGTGTCGTTCGAGGCGTGCAGCCACTGCACCGCATAGGCGTCGGCCACATATTGCGACATGATCACGATGGGCAGCGTCGGATGCGTCGACCGGATCTGGATGGCGGCGAGCAACCCGTCGTTGCCCTCGTGCGGGGGCATGCGCACATCCGTGAGCACGAGGTCGATGTCGTCGCGGTCGCGCACCGCCGCGAGAAGCGCGGTAGCGGTGTCGACCTGCACGCTCACGGTGTGACCGAACTTCTCCAACACGAGCGCGAGCCCCTCTCGGAACAGGGCCGCGTCCTCGGCTATAGCGATTCTCATGCGATCCCTTCCGGCAGGGAGCGGTTGGTCGGCAGGGAGCGGTCGGTGGACATGGAACGGTCGGTGGGCACGGAGCCCTCAGCCGACAGCGCACCTTCGGACGGCAGACTCACCCGCACGATCGTTCCCGCGGGCGTCGACTCGACAGAGAACTCCCCACCGATGGCCTCCGCGCGTTCCCGCAGTCCCGCAAGACCGGAGCCGCCCTCGAACCCGGCTCCCCCGACGCCGTCGTCCTTCACCGCGATGGTCACGCGCCCCTCCTCCGCTGCGATCGACACGGTCGCTTCTCGCACTTCGGCGTGTTTCAACACATTGGTCAGCCCTTCGCTCACGGTGTAATAGGCGGCCCGTTCGACCTCGGCGCCGAAACGCGCGTGCACGGGAACCGCCTTGTCGACGGTCACCCTCACATCGAGGCTCGAGCCGTCGGCCAGGTCGTACACCGCGGCCACCAGGCCATGGTCGGCCAGCACAGGCGGCAGAATGCCGAGGATCGTCGTCCGCAGCAGCGCGAGTGCGTCGCTGTTCTGGCGCTGCGCTCTCTGCAGCAGCTGGGCGCGGTGGTCGTCGTCGTCGAGTTCGAGCTGCAACAGCCCGAGGGTGAGCGAACTGTCGACGAGCCGTTGTTGCACGCCGTCGTGCAGGTCCCGTTCGATGCGGCGCCGTTCGGCATCGAAAGACGTGAGGATGACGCGTCGCGACGTCGACAGCGACCCCACCCGTTGGGCGAGCTCCTGTTCGCGAGCCGAGAGCAGGCCGTCGGTCACGCATCCGACGCCCACGGCGAGCAGGGCGTTCAGGTAGACGAACAGGAGGAGGCACAGCACCCCTGACACGACGACGGGCCACGTGGACAGGGGTGTCGGCATCACGATTGCGCCGACGGTCACCGGTTTCTCGAGCGCGACGAAGGGTGCGCCGAGGAGCGTTCCGAGGAACACGATCTCGATGGCGACCACGACCACCAGCACCGCGCCGGCCACGACGCTCGCCAGCACGTGCGCGGTCTCACGCCAGGTGATGGACTCGCCGAGCCGCAGGCGCAGTCGCTCGCCGATGCGCAGGGATGCTGCGGGCAGATGGCCGTTGGGCAACGACTCGCCGATCAGCCAACGCAGGCGGGCCCGCTCGACGCGCGCGAGCCCGATGGCGCTGAACGGCAGCAGCAGCGGCGCGACGAGGGCGAAAATCGCCGAGACGGCGGCGAGAGGAATAGTGGCGAGCAGGTGAAGCTGCGAGCGCCACAGCAGACCCGTGCGCGCCGCCCGCCCCGGGTGCGCCACGACGAGGCGGAGCGACGCGGGGGCATCCATGGTCCTCACCCTACCTGGCCCCCGCCTGGGGGTAGAGAAAAGTCGACCCCGACTGGCGCGCACGCTCCCTTGTCCGGCCGAGACCCTCCGGATCGAATAGGAGAGGGAAATCCATGGGGGATATGAAGGGGGTGAAAGGGGGCCGGCCCGGACGCCGCAGCAGCGTTACTCCGCCACTACCGGCCCCCTTGCTCGCACCGATTCGATGCCGATGGTCACTCCGGTCGAGGGCACTCACTCATTCGGAATCGAACCGCTAATCCCCTGCCGCGAGCAGCAGACGGCGGCCTGACACAGGAGGAACCCGTGATCGTTTCCAGTACGGGCTTGACGAAGAGCTTCCCGCAACTCGGTGGCGCCCCCGTCGAAATCCTGCACGGCATCGACGTCTCGGTGCGTGAGGGCGAATTCGTAGCCATCGTGGGACCATCGGGGTCGGGAAAGTCGACTCTCTTGCACTGCCTGTCGGGTCTCGAACGTCCCACAGGAGGTCGCGTCGAGATCGCGGGGCTCGACACGGCACGGGCTTCGGCGTCGGCGCTCGCGAAACTCCGACGCTCGACCGTTGGGTTCGTGTTCCAGTCCTACAACCTCGTGCAATCGCTGACCGCCCGGCAAAACGTCGCTTTGCAGGTGCGGCTCGCCAAGATGCCCGCCGCTCGATCATCCGAAGCCCTGACAGCTGTCGGCCTCGCCCACCGCGAGAACGCCTACCCGGCCTACCTCTCCGGCGGCGAGCAGCAGCGCGTCGCCATTGCGCGGGCCATAGCCGTCGAGCCGCGCGTGCTCTTCGCGGACGAACCTACAGGTGCCCTCGACTCGGTCACGGGCGATGCGGTTCTGGCCATATTGCGGGATGCCGTCGCACAACGCGCCTGCGCCGTCATCCTCGTGACGCACGACCTCGAGGCCGCCTCACGAGCGGATCGCGTGCTCGTGCTGCGTGACGGCTTTCTCTATCGCGAGCTGACTGCGCCGACGCCGGCTCAGATCTTGGAGGCCGTCGAGGCGCCGTTGCCCACTGCCGCTGGTGCCGCTGGCGTCGCTGCTGCCGGCCCCAACCGAGGCGCGAGTCGCCCATGATTCGCCTCGCGTTCGCCGAGCTGCGAGACGGATGGCGATCCTGGTTGGGCGCGCTGATTGTCGTGAGCGCGGCATCCGCGCTGTTGGGAGCGTGCGCCATCGTAGCCTCGACGTGGCTGAGCGTGCGGGCCGATTCGTCCCGTCCACCCGGCGTTGCCGATGTCCTCGCGCAGCTGTCGATCATGGTCACGGGTTTCACGGGTGTCACGGCCGTGGTCGTGCTGAGCTCGGTCGCGGCGGTTGCGGTGCAGTCCGATCGGGCGCGCTATGCCCGGTGGCAACTCGTGGGCATCACACCCGCCGGCGTGCGCGTCGTGCTGTCGGTGCAACTGATCTCTTTGGGGGTCATCGGTGCGGCCGTCGGACTCCTGGCCGCGAGCGCGCTCTCGCAACCCATCATCGATCTGGTGGTGCGGGCCATCGTGGCGGCGAGCGGCCCCGTGTCCGCGGTCACCGCAGCGGTGTCGCCGGCGCTTCTGGCGGTCGCGGGCATCGTCGTCCTGGTCGTCGTGTTCGTGAGCGGTTTCAGCCCCGCGCACCGGGCTTCCCGCATCTCGCCCCTCGAGGCCCTGCGCGCACCGGAGGCACCACCGCGCGCCATGAGTGCGGCTCGCTGGGTGCTCGCGGCCCTGTTTCTGGTCCTCACCGCGGTCCTCCTGGCCACCACGTTCGGCAACTCCCCCGACATCATCAGCCTCAACACGATCTTCGCGTGCATCACGGCGTCGGCGACGATCGCGGCGGCCGGGCCCCTCATCTTGCCGCCCGTCATGCGGTTGTGGCCCCGCATCCTGCCCGACCGGATGTCGACGCCCTGGTTCTTGGCACGCACCGGCGCCGCCCACCGCCTGCTCTACAGCGCCAGCTCGGTCACGCCTCTGCTCGTCGGCATGACCCTCGTCGGCTCGATCTTCTCCGCCGCCTACACGCAGCGCAACGCCATGCTCGCCAACGGTGTGCCGGTCGATCGGATGTCGCTCGCCAACGATCAGGTCATCATCATGCTCGGCGGCCCGCTGCTCTTGGCGGTCGTCGGGGCCGCCGCCGTCATCTTCCAGGGCGCCGCCGAGCGTCGTGCCGCGGCCACCATCTTCTGGCGATCCGGCGTGAGCCCGGCGACCATCGTCGGAGCAGCAGCCCTCGAAGCGGTCATTGCCGTGGGAACGGCCCTCATCCTCGCGCTCGTGGTCATCGTCGCAATCGTGTCGATCGAGTCCCTCGCGCTCGTGGGTCCTGTCGGCCCGTCACTGCCCACCGTCGAGTTCCCGGCGCTCCTCGGGCTCGCCGCCGTCGGCCTGATCGTGCTCGCCCTGAGCTCTGTCCTGCCCGTCATCCGCACCGCCCGGGGCGCTCTCGTCCGCTGACCGCCGAGTCGCGGCCGTGATAACGCCCGACCGTGTCAGCCCCGCGAGACGTACACCCAACCGACGGCAACGTAGCTGCCCACGATCAGCACGGCGAACAGCGCCAGCCACACGACCGACGGAACACCGGTGCTGCGCGCCAAAAGATAAGCATCGGACGACGCCAACCGCTCCCGATGCCGCACATGCACGGCCGCCACGGTCACCCACCCGCGCACGGCCCCGATCAGCAGCGCCACCCCGACGATCACGAGCGCATACGCCTGCACCGTCGGCGTCCCCCACACCCACAGCGCCGCACTCACCGCAATGGATGCCAGCACCACGACCACCCCGAACACGTTCCGCACCACCACCAACGTCACGACGAGCACCACGCCACCCACGAACAGCGCGGTCGCCTGCCATCCGGTCAGCACGCTGCACACGAGCGCGGCCCCCACGATCGCCGGCGCCGGATACCCCATCACGCCGCTCAGCACCGTGCTGAACCCGGGCCGCCCCATGCTGCGCGTATCCCCCGAATGGTCCCCCCGAATCCGGATGCCGCTCACGAACCGCCCCGTCACCACCGCGGCCACGGCATGCCCCAGCTCGTGCACCAGCGTGGTGAACAATCCGAACCACCGCCACGTCACGCGCGGCACGCTCAACACCAGCGCCGCCACGACGACGGCCACCACCACCCCGGCCGACACATCGACGCGCTCCCCCGGCGCCAACAGCGCACCCCAGTCCACGACAAGCTCATCCATCGCGCCAGCCTTGCAGACGCATCTCTTAAGACATCGCCAATATCTACAATCCGCGATATTGTCGACTCATGTCCCCCTCGGCCGCAGCACTCCTCCGACAAGCCCGTCAGCGAGCCCACCTCACGCAGCGCGAGCTCGCCGAGCGCGCCGGCGTGGCGCAAAGCGTCATCAGCACCTATGAACTCGCCGGGCGCGAGCCCTCGCTGCCCACCCTCGAGCGCCTCATAGCGGCCACCGGCTTCACGCTCAACCTGTCGCTCCACAGCGCGATCGCCGACTCGCTGCGCGAACGTCTCGCCTCCAACCGCGTCGAGCTGCTTGCATCCCTCGCCGCACTCGGCGCCGAAAGGGTGCGCGTCTTCGGAAGCGTCGCTCGGGGCGACGCGGGCCCAGAGAGCGACATCGACCTACTCGTCGATCTCACCCCCGACATCGGCCTCTTCGCGCTAGCCCGCATGCACGGCGAAGCCGAACGCATCCTGGGCGTCCCCGTCGACATCGTCCCCGCCGACAGCCTCAAACCGGATGTCGCAGCCTCCGCCTTAGCCGAAGCCCTCCCCCTGTGAGCCGCAGCACCACCCAGCGCCTCGACGACATCGTCGCCGCGTGCGTCGCGATCAGACGGCACCTAGAACGCGGCGACGTCTCAGACGAGCTCGTCTTCGACGCGATTCGCATCCGCCTTGTCGAAGTAGGCGAGGCGGCAAAAGATATCCCCGATGCAACCCGCGCTCATGAGCCGCAGATCCCCTGGAACGACATCGCTCGAATACGAGACCTCCTCGCCCACCGCTAGTTCGACACGACTCACGCCATCGTCGACGCAACTGCGCGGAACGACATCCCAGAGCTTTTCGAAGCGGCCGTAAGCCTCAAGAACAAGGCATAAGACACGTTCGGCACCAACGCCGTCATCGAACAAAAACGAGTGGTGCCCCTGGAGGGACTCGAACCCCCAACCCTTTCCTTAGGACGGAACTGCTCTTCCATTGAGCTACAGAGGCTGATTCCAGAAGCCTACCTGGTCATCAACGGGTGATCACGAACAGGACGATCCTGGTACTAATGCCAAAACGCAGAAGTGTAGCGATGCAGATTATCTCAAGCGACGGCCAAGCGTTTGCTCGAATTAGCGAGACGACGCTGTATCCCACCGGCTCACCAATGACGCCCAGAGATTCGAAGCAACTTCCAGTCGCCCGGCGACCGTCGAAGCCGATTGGCCATATCTGAATGCCATGAAGGCCAGCGTTCCGCGAGCATCCGCTGAAGGCCATCGAGTACTGATGGGAGCTCACCCGAGGCTGACGCTTCACGAGCCACAAGGTAGCTTCTCCACACGTCTCCGCTGGCAGCATACGCAGCATGGAAAACGCAAGCGAAAAAGGCCGCGACCTGATCGTTGATGGGCGCCAACGTCGAGATCACTACCTTCGCTCCCTTCTCGATAAAAGCTACGTCGAGCGGAACCGCCCCGATCACCTCACCCGCATTGAATTCTCCCGTGCCAGTGGAGCAGGCGGAAAGGTAAACAAGATCACAGGAATTGGCGTCTATATCAAGCAAGACACGAGACGGGGTCAGCGGGTATTCCGCTGTTGCCCACATTCCGACTTCGTAATCACGCGAGCCAGTTACTGCGTGGCCGGCTAGATGAACAATCCTCGGCAAGCGTTGGGCCGCGAAAACTGAGACCTCAGCCCCATTTATTTCCGAAACCGTCTGCAGCTCAATGTCTAAAAGGTCCAGCTTCTGATCACCTACGCCCGGGCTCCCTGCAACAAGAGGAGGATCATCAGGTGAGTCACGTGGCTTCGGTTTCAAAGTGGACAATCGATGGGTGTAGGTCACTTCCTCGAAATCTAGGGCGAGTAACGCCTCGTGAAATGGAAGATGGTAAATTCCCGCTCCAGCAGCCACCACCAATGAGCTCACACCACGACGCTGAATTTCTCGCAGAGGTTCAAGTCCAACAGTGAGATAGGCGCAAAGGTCATCGATTGACTTGTGCGTGGAGTTCAAGCTGATTGTGGCCGAGAATTCAAAAGTCTCGGCCACCTCTGATCCATTTTCGTCCAGGAAGGCGACATTGGCTCGGAGGGACGCAGGCTCGTCTAGTGTCACGCGGAACTGCACGACACCTCTCCGGTCTCCCAAAACCGAAAGGTCGAGTGGGGCGGCAGCATCGGATGAGCCTCGCTTGCTGATCTCCAGTCGTAACGTCCGTTGCGCCTCTTCAAGAAGTCGGAGATCTGGCGTACTGCCCAATAAATGTTGCCTCCCCGACGCATCCATCATTTTCAGGTAGTGCCGGTACGCGCCCCCGATAGCTGTGCTCGCATCAAACTCGGGCTGACAGATCGACAATGTTTCGAACGTTGACCATTCCGTGTGCCCAAATACCTTTAGCCAGTCGGAAGGCAGATATGAGTGGAACGAGGAGACGTCCTCTACATTGGTCGCCGCAATGGCCTGTCGCAAAAGGTTGACCAGTTCCGGTGGAAGATGCACCCCCATTGTCGCGACGTAGGAGAGTTCACCGAACAGCCCTAGTCGGTAGATTTCGAACCTTACGACCGCCAGAGCGAGGATCGTCTTGAGCCAGTTGGTGTGAGACACATCGTTCAATGGATATCGGTAACTCAGCACCGCGTTATCGTTGGGGCCAAACTCCAGAACCACACCAATAACGAGTTCGTTGGTCCCTGATTCCGGCAGGCAGAAAACCTGGTTATAGCCCCAGCGATTGACAGCTGCAAGCTCCTCCTCGGACTCCACCACCACCAACCATCCAGGTACAAAGCCAGTCGAAGACTGATACATCCTTGCGCCGCGAACGGTGACGACATCCCTAACCCAGTCCGGAATATCGTTCGCTGCAGGTCCAGGCCACGCCCCCGGGACGCTTAGATAGACGTGTTGAACTCGAGACGCTATCTTCAAGTCTTCTACCCTGATCAGGTCAATCTCAGAAGCACCTAAAGCAGCGGTGATCTCGAGCAAGCTGACCTTGCCGGATACCTCGGCCAGCTCGTGGGAGTAAATAACGCCACGCAACTTCGCCAGATGCGCGCCAGGGCCCTCCCACGGAAAAACCCTGCCAGGAAGTCGAGAGATTTCAACCGAGTCGACACCTTCGAGCAGCAGGGCTAGACCGCGATAATCTCGTACTTCTAACCCCAAGTCCTGTTGAGTAATCGATTGCATTCGAAGACCGGTCTGCGATTGAACTATCGCTTTTAGGACCCTTACTTCAACAGCGCCGTGGTCTCGCGATAACTGGAACAAGGCAATCCAGACACAAATGATCTCAGAAGTGGTTAGCGGGTCCGCAGCGCCAGCCCGCCACCAACGGGAAATCAGATCAGTCACGTCCTCAATAGCAATGACGTCTTCGATCGCAAGGTCTGCGTCCGCCACTCCAAGCATGTGACCGAGCCCGATATGAGTAGCAACAAGGGCACATTCGATATCGCCCAAGTGACGCAACCCGTTGAAACGGCGTTTCAATTGGTGCACCCCCGCTTGCGCCGTCAACCAATCAAGCCATACTTTCTGACCGCTAAGAAACTCGCCTAGATCCATCGCCGCTCCCTCAGGACGTCCCGCTCAGCTCCACTTATCGGATTGCAGTGGAGATTTTCTCGCTCTCACAACGATTCGAGTTCGCACGTGAATGTTTGCAGAGCATGGTGATCTCACTATTGCGCAGGGAAAAACTGAGACAAAGCCGCGCTACGCCGCCCGCTGCCCCAAGTACTGCTCCCAATGCGGCAGCGGGCGCTCGACGCCGCGCACCGCCCAGGTCGGGCCGACGGGAACGCGCGGGATGGTGCGCAGCGTCCAGCCCATCTCGGCGGGCGTGCGGTCGCTCTTGGCGTTGTTGCAGCGCAGGCAGCAGGCGACGAGGTTCTCCCAGCTGTCCGCTCCCCCGCGCGACTTCGGCAGCACGTGGTCGATGGTGGTGGCGTTCTTGGCGCAGTAGGCGCATTTCTGGCCGTCGCGGCGCAGCACCCCTCGGCGTGTCACGGGCACCCGCCGAGAATGGGGGATGCGCACATAATGCGTGAGCAGGATGACCGACGGGCGGTCGAGCGCCATGGTGGCGCCGTAGACGGGGTGGCCTGCATCGATCTCGACGATCGTGGCCTTCTTGTTCATCACCAGCACGAGCGCTCGTTTGAACGAGACGATGGCCAGCGGTTCGTATCCTGCGTTCAGCACCAGGGTGCGCATGAGGTTCCTCTCAACAGTCGTGACGGCTTCACGTTGTTTCGACAGCGTGACCGTGGCGGAGAGAGTCAGGCCCAGGTACGAAAAAAGGCACCGTCTGAGACGATGCCTTCACACTCCCGCAGCGCGCGTGCGCACACTGCTGGTCGTGCTCGTAAAACTGGAATGCCGCAGCGCGAAACGACCAGAGGTATCCGTGGTGTGGATACGCGGTTGTTCGCACATGAGCTGCCTGCCCCTTTTCGCTTGGGTCAAGACAATAATGTAACCCACGAATGCCCGACCGTGGTCGAAATATCGACCGAGAAACTCATGTGTAACGAAGAGTTCACGCGCCGGGCCGCCCCATCACGGCTGGGCGCGCCTGCGCCACGCACGAACCGCCCGCCGAGGAGGTGTCGGCGGGCGGTTCGAGGTGCTGGATGCTCGAGGCATCCTCATCGGTCTTGTTAGCCAGTGAAGCGCACGTAGGTGTAGTTGCCGTACATCGGGCCGATGCGGAGCGGCGTGCCCGGCTGCGAGGCGTGCAAGATCATGCCGTTGCCGGCGTAGAAGCCGATGTGTCCGGGCTTGACGAGCAGGTCGCCGGGGACGGCCTCGGCGGCCGAGATGACCGTGCCGCGAGCGCCCTGGGCGGTGGACGAGTGCGGCAGCGAGATGCCGAACTGCGCGTAGACGTAGAGCACGAACCCGGAGCAGTCGAAGCCGGCGGGCGTCGCGCCGCCGAAGACGTAAGGAACACCCTGGTACTTCAGCGCGGCGGCGAAGACGTCGGCCTGGGCGGGAAGCCCGGCACGCGGGGCCGCGGCGAGCAGCTCGGCGGCGGTCTTCTGAGTGCTGGCGGTCTCGACGTAGCTGGCCGTCGTGGCCGTGCGCTGGGCGGCGACCGCGGTTGCGGCGCGTGCCGTGGCGAGCTCGGCGGATGTCGTGGCCGTATAGCCGTCACGCGCGACGGGCGCAATGGCCGCCTCGTCGTCGACGGTCATTTTCTGAGCGCCGGTCTCTTTCGCGACCTGCACGCCCGAGGCGGCCGTCTGGTCGTCGGTGCCACCGGGCGTCATGGCGTAAGCCGGGATCGCAATGGTGGCGAAGAGGCCGGGAACCACGAGCGCCATGACGGCCGTGGACCGGAAGCTGCGCCATCCCTTGCTCGGCGCCTTCTTGGCGGCCGGCTTGGCGAATGCGGGCGACACGGCCGAGGAGGCTGCGGCCTGCGTGGCGACCGCGGCGGTCTTGACGCTCACGCGAGTCGAGGGGGTGAGGCTCGAGGCGGTGGGCGTCTTCGCACCGATGCTGCTCGTGGCGGCGGGGGTGCGGGCCGGCTGAACGGCCTGCGCGGCCGCGGCAGCTGCTGCTTCGCGGATGCTTCGGCGGGTCGGAGTCGCCGAAGGGGTGGTGCTTTCAGGGGCAGTGCTTTCGGGGGTACTGCTGGGGTTCGGGTTGGTGGAGCTGTTGGGCGAGTCTGGCGACTCGGGCGTGACGTTTTCGGCCAAAGTTTTTACCTCCGGCGCCTCTCCAGCCCGGGCATGGGACTGGCTCATCCACAACAAGAATCATTGGGGATCTGCCGTAAGGGAATGAGCGGGGAAGGCGCCTCACGACAGGCCCTGCGACCGGTTTGCGGCCATCGGACTTGTTCGACCATACGCGAGGGAAGGGGCTTTGTCACATATATCCGGGTCTTTTTTAACGAATTGGTAACGGAAAGTCGCCCCCTCTTCGGGGCCTATCATTGACGACCCGTTTGCGCATGGTCGGACAACAGAAACGCCGCGTCGCCCGTCATATCGGGC